>Ga0268264_10000182_pt1 | contig 134007 bp, 127 predicted proteins | sample KBSSwiS32_FD_190357 | JGI IMG/M metagenome (GOLD analysis project Ga0268264, IMG submission 190357) | Switchgrass rhizosphere microbial communities from Kellogg Biological Station, Michigan, USA - KBS Switchgrass S3-2 (SPAdes) (version 2) | ecosystem: Host-associated > Plants > Roots >... | reverse complement strand
TGGCGGGCCAAGCAGAATACGCGGCGCATCGATCTCGAGCGGCGCGACTATGATCCGCTGGACTTCTGGGAGCCGATGCAATTCCACAAGGAAGCCGCGCTCACCCTCGTCCCGGATGAGTTTTATATCCTGATGACGAAGGAGGCGATCGCCGTTCCTCCGCAGTACGCCGCCGAGATGGTTCCTTATGACACTCGCGCCGGCGAGTTCCGGGTCCACTATGCGGGCTTCTTCGACCCCGGGTTTGGCTGGACTGCGCAGCACGGCAAGGCGGGCAGCAGCCGCGGCGTGTTGGAGGTGCGCTCACACGAAGTGCCGTTCCTGTTGGAGCATGGCCAGATCGTGGGTTGGTTGCGGTACGAGCGCATGGCTGAAATGCCACAGCTGCTCTACGGCCAGGAAATCAAATCCAACTACCAGGGGCAGAGCCTGAAGCTGGCCAAGCAGTTCAAACAGCCGCCTATCCGCGTGTGACGGACTGCACCTGCATCGTCCACTGCACATCGTCGTCTTTTTTCTGTTCGACGCGCATGGGAATGTAGCCACGGGAGGGCGCACACCAGAACCGCGTCACTCTGGGAGAGCCGGTTTTCTGGGCTCCAAAGACGATGGTGTTGGTTTTTCCCACGGCCGTGTCAATGGGCTCCTCGCGCTCGCGATGGTAGCCATACTCGCGCACGGTGTTCTTGTCGACCATCTGAAACTTCTGCGGCTCGCGGCCCGCCAGCAGCTCAACCATCAGGGCAATCTGTATTGACGAGTCGTCCTGAATGTCCTGGTGCAATGGCATGTCGACTTTGACGTCTTCATAAACGCCCGTCACGCGTCCATTGTCCCAATCAAATTTCACGTGGGCATCACGTTTGGTCGAGTCAGTGCCATCATCCGCGTCATAGCTCAACGGCTGAACGCCCTTGTCGGTGACCCGCATGACGCTCTTCTGTGTTGGCCGTTGCGAGAACATCTTGCCGAGCCCGCGAGGGTTGCTCTTGGAGGAGTAGACCCAGGTGCCATCGCCCTGATGTTCGAGCTTGACGGTTGATACCGCCACCGTCATCCCGTGCCACATCCAGGCGTAGGTGGCCTCGAAGGGTTTGAGCTCATCCGCCCGCGCGCTGCTGATCGCTAGTGAGAAGAGGGCGATCGCGACTGCGGCTTTCACGGGAAGTCCTCTACGACCGCGTGGACGAGCGGTTTGCCGTCCAGCGTGGGACGACCCTCATTCCATTTGAGGCGCCCGTCAGCGATCCACCCGACGACCCGCGGGTAGATCACGTGCTCCGTAGCCATCACGCGAGCTGCCACTGAGGACTCCGTGTCGCCCGTTTTAACGGGCACCCTGGATTGTAGGATCACCGGACCGCCGTCGAGTTCCGGCGTCACGTAGTGAACACTCGCGCCGTGTTCAGCGTCACCGGCCTCCAGCACTCGCTGATGGGTATGCAATCCGGTGTACTTAGGTAGCAGGGACGGGTGGATGTTGATCATCCGGCCTGCGTACCGCTCAACAAACGGGGCTGACAGCACTCGCATGAAGCCTGCGAGAACCACCAGATCAGGAGTATGGGTATCCATGGCTTCGGCCAACGAGTGCTCAAAAGCGTCTCGATTCACTGCGGACTTACGTGAGACCACGTGCGTCTCGATCCCCATGTCTTGCGCCGTTGTGATACCCGCGACGCCCGGCCTGTCGCTGACTACAACAGATACGGTCGCCGCGATCCGGCCCTGCTGACATTCGCGGGCAATCGTGGCCATGTTGGAGCCACGGCCGGAGATCAGAATCGCGAGCCGAAGCGTACTCACTCGCTGATGACGACGCCGTTCGCGCCTTTGCGGACTTCGCCGATCACGCTCGCCTTCTCTCCACGCGCGTTGAGCAGGTCCACTGCGGTCTGGGCGTGTTCCTTCGGAACAATCGCAACCATGCCGATTCCGCAGTTGAATGTCCTGTACATCTCCGCCGAACTGATGCGCGCCGTTTTCTGGAGCCACTCGAACACAGGGTCGCGCTGCCAGCTCTTGCGGTCGAGGACGACTTCCAACCCGTCGCTCAAAACGCGCGGAATGTTGTCGGTGATGCCACCGCCCGTGATATGTGCAAGGCCCAGCACGGGCACTTTGCGGATCAGCTCGAGGAGTGATTTCACGTAGATGCGAGTAGGGGTGAGCAACCGGTCGAACAGCGGCTTGCCCTCCAGCATGGTGTCGGGCTTGGCCTGGGCGACTTCAATGAGCTTCCGGATGAGCGAGTAGCCGTTTGAATGCGGCCCAGACGACGCCATTCCGATCACCACGTTGCCCGGTGCGATTCGCGTCCCGTCAATGATGGCGCTCTTCTCCACCACGCCCACGCAGAACCCTGCCAGATCGTAGTCTTCACCTGAGTAAATCCCGGGCATCTCAGCCGTCTCACCGCCCACGAGCGCGGCACCAGCCTGGGAGCAGCCTTCGGCAATTCCGCGGATCACTGACTCTGCGACGTCAACGCGAAGCTTGCCCGTTGCGTAATAGTCCAGAAAGAACAGCGGTTCAGCACCCTGAACGACAACGTCGTTGGCGCACATGGCCACGAGGTCGATGCCGATGGTGTCGTGACGGCCCGTGTCGATTGCGAGCCGCAGTTTCGTCCCGACGCCATCCGTACCTGAAACCAGCACAGGTTGCTTATAGCCCTGGGGGATTTCCACGAGGGCGCCAAATCCGCCGATTCCCGCGAGAACTTCAGGACGTTGCGTGCGGCGCACGACGGGTTTGATGCGCTCAACGAGCTCGTCGCCGGCATCGATATCGACACCTGCGTCGCGGTAGGTAATTCCTCGGTCAGTCGGCGGATTTTTTTCCATGTAAATATTCTACCAGCACCTAAAATGGGTGCATGACTCGCAATGCCTCCGCCTCTCTACTGCTGCTCCTCTGCGCGCTTTCGTTCGACGCCTGGGCGGGCCGGCCCGTCAGGGTCTACGAAGTGGAATTGAAGGGAGGCCAATCTTCCGCATCCGTACAAGACGCCATGCGCGAGGCGCTCGTGCGGGCAACAGGCCGCCGCGAATCAGCCACCGACCCAGCCCTCGCCAGCATCATTTCCGGCGCTGAAACCTTCGTAAAGGGCTCACCGTCGAAGTCCCAGGTCGTCTTCGACGGTGTAGCGGTCGAACGCGCAATCGTCGCCGCTGGACGCAGCACCTGGGACCCTGTCCGCCCGTTCACCTTGGTCGTTCTCTACCCGCCGTTGCCTCGGCCGGCAGACGATGCAGCACGTGCTGAGCTGGACCAGGGCGCGATCGCGCGTGGGCTCCCGATCACGGTCGTTCCGCTGTCGCCGGTGGACGCATCGGGCAACGATTTGAGCCGCGAGGCGTTGATGCAGATGGCACAACGTTATGGCGGTGACGCGGTCCTGGTCGGACGGTCCAATGCAGGAAATGCCAACGGGCAATTGCAGTGGACCCTGTACACGAACTTCTCGAGCGAGAGCTGGAGTGGTCCGTTGAGCGCGGGCATCAATGGCGCTGTCGACAATCTGGCGCCTGCCCAGGGCGGCTCGCTCTCACAGATCGAAGCTGCCGCCCGAGTTGAGATCAGCGGCGTGGCCAATCTGACGGACTACGCAAACGTGCAGCGGTTGCTGGAAAGCGCTCCCGGTATTCGACGGGTCAACGTGAGTGCAGCCAGTGGCAACGTTGCGATGTTCGATGTTGTCGCGCGAGGGGGTGGGGACGCGCTCAGTCACTCGCTCACCGGAACTAGCCATCTCGCGCAGCAGGAAGCCTCTAGTGCTCGGCTCGCGTATCAGTACCGACCTTAGTCCGCTCGGGACGCCAGGGCGTCGCTGGGCAATTTGACGTGCGCCACCTCCCTAACATCATCTGTGTGTTTCGGATTCTACTGGTGTGGCCGGTCGCGATGGCGCTGGCACGCCACGAGTATCTGATGGCGCTCGCGTTGTTCATTGTTGCTGGCGCATCTGACGGGATCGACGGCTATCTCGCCAAACGGTTCAACTGGACGTCCGAGCTGGGCAAGTTCCTCGACCCGCTTGCTGACAAGCTGTTGCTCGTCACGGTGTTTGTTGAGTCGGCGTGGATGGGGCTCGTTCCGTGGTGGCTGACTGCCGCGGTGGTCGCGCGTGATGTGTCGATTGCACTGGGAGCGTTGGCGTACAAGGTGTTGATCGGGGCTTTGCGTGGGCGACCTCTGGTATCCAGCAAGATCAACACGCTGATGCAGCTCCTGTATCCGGTTGCCATGCTCGTGCATGCGGCCTTCGATTTCCCGCCGCAGGGGGTGCTCGATGCCCTGGCCATCGTGGTGTTCGTCACAACGGTGATCTCGGGACTCAACTACATGGCTTTGTTTACCCGGCGCGCATGGGATGCGCCGGCGCGAACGACCTGAGGGCGCCGCTCATGCAGCAGCTTCCCCTGGGCGTGCGGATTCCGGATCGCGCCGTGTTTGAGAGTTATTTCGCGGGGCCCAATGCCCAGGCGGTTGAGTATGCCATGCAGGTGGCAACCGGCGCGCCGGCATCGACCGATGCGGCCCCGGTGTGGGCGAACACCTCGAAAGCGCGCGCCGGGTCCGCCGAGGCCGCCGCGTCTGCCGATAGCGCCGCCGATGCTGGTTTGCGCCAGGCCCCCTTCAGCCGGTCCCTGACCTCGACGGGTGCGGCGGCGGACAGTGTTGGCACCCAGGCTTCACCTGGCTGTGCGGTCCCACCAGCGTGGGCAAAACGCATTTGCTCCAAGCCATCGTCGCGCGCGCGGGCAAACGCGGTCCCGCGGGCTACTTCCCCCTCATTGAGCTGGCCCCCCTCGGCGTGGGTGTCCTCGAAGGCCTGACGTCCCTCGATTGCATCTGTCTGGACGACCTGGACCTGGTAGTGGGGCAGTTGGATTGGGAGAAAGCGCTGTTCGGTTTGCTGCGCGAAATACAGGAACGTGACGGCAGCCTGATTGTGTCGGCCAAGGCACCTCCGGCGTTGTTGCCGTGGTCACTTCGCGATCTCGGCTCCCGTTTCACCGCTGCCGCCATTTTCCAACTCCACGAGTTGGATGAGGACGATCAGCAGAAGGCACTGCAACTACACGCCCATGTACGTGGCTTCGAACTTCCCGATGACACCGCTCGTTGGCTTCAGCGGCGTTTTCCTCGTGACATGCGAACGCTGTATAACCTGCTGGATACGTTGGATGAAGCAGCTCTCGTTGCCCAGCGTCGCCTCACTGTCCCGTTCATCCGCTCCGTTTTGAAAGAGTAAGCGCCAGCGACGCGACTCGCTTCCCGAGCGCCTGCGCTAGCGTCTTTTCGTGTTCCGCCAACGTAGGATCGTCCTGTACTCCGGCAACATGTGACGCTCCGTAAGGTGAGCCACCCGCTCGCGTCTCGTTGAGCGCTCGCTCGGTGTACGGAATTCCCACCAGATACATCCCGTGGTGAATCAGCGGCATCATCATGGAAAGGAGCGTCGTCTCCTGTCCCCCATGCATCGACTGCGTCGACGTGAAGACGCCCGCTGGCTTCCCAGCCAGTTCTCCTGACAGCCACAGGCTCGAGGTCCCATCCAGGAAGTACTTGAGGGGCGCCGCCATATTTCCGAAGCGCGTGGGGCTCCCCAAAATGAGGCCGTCAGTTACGCGAAGATCCTCGAGTGAGGCATAAGGTGGTCCACTGGCGGGAATAGGTTTGGCCGGCCGCTCACTCTCTGCGCTGACCGGGGGCACGGTGCGCAGCTTTGCTGTCACTCCTTCGACGCTCTCGACTCCACGGCACACGTGCCGCGCCAGCTCCGCTGTCGAGCCGTTTCTGGAGTAATAGAGCACCAGGATTTCGGTCACAGGCTATTCCTTTTGGTTTCGTGCAGAAACGGCAGGCTACATTTATATTCGTCAGGTGATCGGGAAAAAGTATCTCGTGGCAGGCCGGGTGCAGGGCGTGTACTACCGCGCCACGGCAGCGCGGCATGCGCGCGAGCTGCAAATGAAAGGTTACGCCATAAACCTGTCCGACGGACGCGTCGAGGTGCTCGCGTATGGCAGCGAAGCTGCCCATGAAGAGCTCGTCAGACGTCTGTGGATAGGTTCATCCGCATCAAAGGTCACGTCTGTGGACGCCGCCGATCCGGCCGATGGCACTGCAATTCCCACTGACTTCACTACTGGCTGACGCCGAGGTTTTCCGCTTGCGCAAGCTCTGCTATCTGATCATCGCTCTATTCGCGACGACACTCGCCGCTGCCAAACCACCTGTCGCACCGAAGGTGCCAAGGCAGGCAACCAAGCTGCAGACGGCTGCTGTTGTGGCGGCTAATCCAATGGCTGTTGAGGCAGGCGTCGAAATCCTGCGAAAGGGTGGCAGCGCAGTGGATGCAGCTGTCGCCGCGCAGGTGATGTTGGGTCTCGTGGAACCGCAGAGCTCGGGCGTGGGTGGCGGCTCGTTCATGATGTATTACGACGCAAAGACCAACACCATCAGCGCGTTGGATGGGCGTGAGAAGGCGCCCGCGGGCGCCACTCCTGACATGTTCCTGGATGAGAACGGCAAGCCCATGTCATATGTCCAGGCTGTGCGCACTGGACGTTCGACGGGTGTTCCCGGTGCAATGAAGATGTTGTCAGAGGCGCAGGGGAAGCTCGGCAAGTTGCCTTGGCGCGAGTTGTTTACGCCGGCAATCCGTGCGGCTGAAAACGGCTTCAAGGTACCCCAACGTCTGGCGAACTTCCTGTCTCCGAACTTTGCGTTTCCCGCCACTCCGGAGATTCGCGCACTGTTTCACCGACCTGATGGCTCACCGCTGCAGGCGGGTGACGAGTTCAAGAATCCGGCCTATGCGCAGACACTGCGTCGTATCGCCAACGAGGGCGTGAAGGCGTTGTATGAAGGGAGTATCGCGAAGGAAATTGTCAGCAAGACTCATGAGGCTCCCAATCCAGGAACGATGACGCCGGAGGATCTCGCCTCGTACCGTGCGGATTGGGTCAAGCCGCTGTGCGGACCGTATCGAGGCTACTCGGTGTGTGTACCACCGCCACCATCGAGTGGTGTCAACCTTCTGCAGTTCCTCGCGATACTCGACCACACTGACATCGCGCAGCGCGGACCTGCAGATCCGCAGTCGTGGTTCTTGTTTGCCCAGGCGAGCCGTCTCATGTACGCCGATCGCGATAGGTACGTGGCTGATCCGCAGTTCATTCCCGTTCCCGTGGACAAGCTGCTGGATCCCGGTTATCTCGCAGATCGGGCGCGCTTGATTGGTGACCGGGTGGGACCGCCGCCGGCGGCCGGCCAGTTTGCGAACGTGTGGCGCGGGCCTGATGCGACCCAGGAGGCCCAGGGTACGAGTCACCTAGTTGTAATGGATGGCGAGGGTAACGCCGTCTCCATGACTACAACAGTGGAGTCTGTGTTCGGTTCTGGTCGGACAGCGGGTGGTTTTGTGTTGAATAACCAGCTTACTGATTTTTCGTACAGGCCGACGGACGAACATGGACCCGTCGCCAACGCGGTGCAGGGAGGCAAGCGCCCCCGCTCGTCCATGTCGCCAATCATTGTCGTCGACCAGGACAAGCATTTTGTGGCTGCGTTCGGCTCGCCGGGTGGTTCATCGATCCTGGACTACAACACCAAGACCGCCGTGGGCGTGCTGGCATGGAAGATGTCGATGAAGCAGGCGATTGAGCTGCCCAATCTGATTGCGCGCGGCAATGACATCGCGGGCGAGGTTGATCGATTCTCACCGGAGGTGCTGGCCGGGTTGCGGGAACGTGGGATCAATTTGGAGCCCGGCCGCGCTGAAAACTCGGGCCTGCATGGGGTGTTGAAGCACCCGGATGGCACGCTGGAGGGCGGGGCGGATTCCCGGCGTGAAGGTATCGTCAGGCTGGTGCCGCAGACGGCGGAGTAAGCCCTACCGCGCCGACGCCGCCGGAGGCCGACTGGGCTTCCGCGGCGTTGCCGACGGGAACCCGAGGTCGTCCGCGCCGTTCCAGCGCGACCACCTCGATATGACCATATCGGGATACCCCCGCTGTCCAACACTTCCGTTGTAACGCGCGAGTGCCTTCCGGACGTCATTGCGTTCGTATCGAAGGTAGAACCGAAGGATGGCGCAGCCCATGTGAATGTTGGGCCCGGTGTGGATCAACTCATAGCGTTTGATCCCCAGCTTCTCCGGCCAGAACGGCATCACCTGCATCAATCCCACCGCGCCGGCTGACGAGACGGCCCAACGGTTGAATCGACTCTCGATGTCCATCACGGCCATGACCAGCCCGGGTGGCAGACGTGTTTCACCTGAGCGGTGCGTCTCGCAGTAGACCTGCTTGAGAATCTCCATGCGCTCATCGTGTTCCTTAACGATCTTGCGCAACCGCGGCTCCATCAACGTGTACCAGACAGCGGAGTCGTAGTGGTCGGTAAAGCACTCCGCCTGGCTGATGGCTCGTTGTACGACCTCCTTCAACTCGGGGTCGCGCTGTCCATCGGCGACAGCCGCGCTCGAAAGCAACGCACCGGCTACCAGGAAGCCGGTGCGAATGCTATTGCGCAGCCACGCGCGAGCGGATGAAGTTGAGTGCATCGTCGAGCGGGAATTCCTGGCTCTCCGTGTCACGCCGGCCGCGGTACTCGAGCTTGCCCGCTTCCAGCCCACGCTCTCCGACAACCAGGCGGTGAGGGATGCCCAGCAACTCTGCGTCGGCGAACTTGACTCCCGGACGGGCGTCGCGGTCGTCGTACAACACTTCGATTCCAGCAGCAGTGAGCTCGGCATAGAGCCGGTCGGCGACCTCGCGTACCCGTTCGGATTTCTGCATGCCCATGGGCACGAGCACAACCTGGAAGGGCGCAATGGGATCCGGCCAGATGATGCCGCGTTCATCGTGATTCTGCTCAATCGCCGCGGCCACGATGCGCGTCACACCGATGCCGTAACAACCCATGTAGAGCCGCACTTCCTTGCCGCTTTCGTCGAGTACAACGCCCTTCATGGGCTCGCTGTACTTCTGACCGAGCTGGAAGATGTGACCTACTTCAATACCGCGGGCAATCTTCAGACGTCCATGACCCGTCGGGCTCGGATCGCCTTCTACCACGTTGCGGATGTCAGCCGCGATCATTCCCTGCACGTCCCGGTCCCAGTTGACGCCGGTGTAGTGCATGTCTCTTTCGTTGGCCCCGGCGACGAAGTCAGCCAGTAGCAGCGCGCTGTGATCAACATAGACCCGGCCCTTGAATCCAACCGGGCCGATGTAACCGGCCACTGCATCGGAGGAACGGGCGATACGGTCGGCACTCGCCATGCGCAGGGGGCTGGCCACGCCGGGCAGCTTCTGTGCCTTGATGGCATTGAGCTCGTGATCGCCCCGGACAACCAATGCGACCACCTCGTTTTCATCCGCGCCATCGACCAGCAGGGTCTTGATGGTTTTGTTGGCGGGGATTTTGAGAAACTTCGTCAGGTCCTCAATTGTCTTCGCGCCGGGCGTTGAAACCTTGGTGAGCGGCTGAGAGGCAGGCGGGCGGGGCTCGCTCGGAAGCGCGGCGACCGCCGCTTCCAGATTGGCCGCGTATTCATCTCCGTCGGAGAACACGATGGCATCCTCGCCGGATGAGGCGAGCACGTGGAACTCCTGGGATACATCGCCGCCGATGGCACCGGAATCGGCGCGAACTGCGCGGAATCGGAGCCCGGTGCGCGTGAAAATGCGCACATAAGCATCGTACATCGCGCGATAGCCTTCTCTGAGCGAGGCTTCATCGATGTGGAAGGAATACGCATCCTTCATGATGAACTCGCGCGCTCGCATCACGCCGAAGCGGGGCCGTATCTCGTCCCGGAACTTCGTCTGGATCTGGTAGAAATTCACGGGCAGCTGCCGGTAGCTTTTCAGCACATTCCGGGCAATGTCCGTGACCACTTCCTCGTGGGTGGGGCCGGCCACATAGTCACGCTTGTGGCGATCCACGATGCGCAGCAATTCCGGGCCATAGGCCTGCCAACGCCCTGACTCCTGCCAGAGCTCCGCGGGCTGGACCACCGGCATCACGATTTCCAGCGCGCCGGCGCGATTCATTTCCTCGCGGATGATGCGCTCGACCTTCTGCAGTACGCGCAGGCCGATGGGCAGCCAGCTGTACAGACCGGCGGCGAGGCGGCGGATGAGACCCGCGCGCAGCATCAACTGGTGACTGATCAACTCCGCCTCGGCAGGAATTTCCTTGAGGGTGTTGATGGGGTAGTGCGAGAGCCTCATCGGTTGCGTTCAGGTCCGTGTCAGAGATGGAGACGGGATATTAGCATCGCCTGCTAAGATGCCCGACTTCACCACTCAATGAGCCAGAATCGCCTGCACATGGAGACAGAAGCTGAAGGGGAGTTGAAGCCGCGGCGCAAGGGTATCTATCTCTTGCCGAACCTGCTGACCACCGGGTGCATGTTCTCCGGCTTCTACGCCATCGTGGCTGCGATCGACAAGAACTTCGCCCCGGCCGGCGAAGCCATTTTCGTGGCCATGCTTTTCGACACGCTAGATGGGCGCATGGCCCGGCTGACCAAGACCGAGAGTGCGTTCGGGAAGGAATACGACAGCCTGGCGGACATGGTGTCGTTTGGTGTTGCGCCTGCGATTGTGGCGTACCAGTGGGGCGTCGTCCGCATTGCCGAGTTCGGGCATTACTGGGGCCGGTTTGGCTGGCTCGCCTGTTTCTTCTACACCGCCGCCGCCGGCATGCGCCTGGCGCGCTTCAATGTCCGTGCCGCCGCGGACAAGCGTTATTTCGAGGGGCTGCCCAGCCCGTCCGCGGCTGCCAATGTGGCCGGTTTTATCTGGTTTTCCAGTCATTTCCATGAGCCGGGGCTCATAGGGCTCATTGCCGCGCTGGTCCTGACGGCGTGCGCCGGCGCGCTCATGGTGAGCCGGTTCAGCTTTCCCAGCTTCAAGCAGTTCAATCTGGATAAGCGGGTCAAGTTCGTGTACCTCCTGATCGTTCCCTTGTTCTTTGTGCTGATCTCGCTCGATCCCCCTGCGATGCTGCTGGCGATATTCGGGACGTATGCGCTGTCCGCGCCGGTGTTGTGGGTGGGTCGCCGCCTGCGGCGCCTGTTCCGGGGCCCGCCCGTTCCGGGGCCAGGCCCAGGTTGATGGACGCGCTGCGGCGGAATCAGTATTTGCAGACGATGGGAGTGGATGTCTGGGTGTCCCGGCATCCTCCCGCGCCTGCCGCCGCTGCCGCTGCAGGCGCTGAGGATCCCCACGCCATAGAGGCCGCCGCCGCGCATGCGGCTCAGTCGCCCGCCGGTGCGGCCAGCGCCGCGCAAGCAGCGGTTGCCCCGCCTGCTACTGTGGTAGCCAGCGTCACGCAAGCCGCGGTTGCCGCCGTGGCTAGCACCCCGGCAGTCACCACCTGGGAGTCGCTCCGTTCCGAGGTCCTCGCCTGCACGAAGTGCCCTCTCCACGGCAGCCGCACCCAAGGCGTCTTTGGCGTCGGTAGCCGTGAGGCGCAGTGGCTGGTGGTCGGTGAGGCCCCGGGCGCCGAGGAAGACCGGCGCGGGGAGCCCTTCGTCGGTCGTGCCGGGCACCTGCTGGATGCCATGCTCAAGGCGATCGGGCTCAGCCGTGGCAGCAACGTTTACATTGCGAACGTGTTGAAAAGCCGGCCCCCGGGCAATCGCGATCCCAAGCCCGAGGAAGTCGCCGCCTGCCTCCCTTACCTAATGCGCCAGATCGAGCTGCTGAGGCCCCGCGTTATGCTCGCGGTAGGGCGAATCGCTGCTCAGAACCTTTTATCCACAGACGCTCCGTTAGGTCGTCTGCGTGGAAAGGTTCACCACTTCGGTGAGCTTAATACTCCACTGATTGTGACGTATCATCCCGCATACCTCCTGCGTACACCCGGCGACAAGCGCAAGGCGTGGGAGGATCTGAAGTTCGCACGGAGCGTATTTCAGGCACTCAACCCAACCTAGAAAGGTCAGATGGGATTCGATGGCAACTGCGCCTGAGATGCTCAATGCGGTCCCGGACGTCCTCATTCGGCCAATGTCCGAAAACGATGTTTCCGAGGTCATTGCCGTCGAGCGAGCTTCCTATCAGTTCCCATGGAGCGAGGGAATCTTCAGGGATTGCCTGAGGGTGGGATACGTCTGTCGCGTAGTGACAGTCAACGACATCATTATCGGCTACGGCGTCATGAGCGTTGGCGCCGGCGAAGCTCACATCCTCAATCTCTGCATCGGCGAGCCCCACCGCTGTCGCGGCGTGGGCCGACGCCTTCTGAGTTACCTGGTAGAGCGGGGCGCCGCCGCAGGTATGAGTGAAGCCTTCCTGGAAGTGCGTCCGTCAAATACATCAGCCATCCGCCTCTACCAGTCGGCCGGATTCGAGCAGGTTGGTATGCGTCGTGGCTACTACCAGGCGGTAGGGGGTCGAGAAGACGCTGCTGTACTGAAGTTGGCATTGCGCCCACGGCGTGGCAGCACTCGCTAGTCACGTCTACAAGACGATGCAGTCTCCTGTGGGGAGACTGACGCTGGTGGCCAGCGATTCCGGATTGGCTGCCATCCTGTGGGAGAACGACAACCCGCGCCGCGTACCCGTGAACCTGGTGGCGGAAGATCCTGACCACCCTGTCCTGATCGAGACCGAAAAACAATTACGCGAATATTTCGCAGGCCAGCGGCAGGTATTCTCTGTGCCCCTCGATTTCGGCGGGACGGAGTTCCAGAACCAGGTATGGCAGGCCTTGCTGTCGATTCCTTTTGGGGAAACGCGCACGTACACCGAGATAGCGCGGCAGATCGGCAAGCCCGCAGCCGTGCGGGCCGTCGGTGCCGCGAACGGCCGCAATCCAATCTCCATCATCGCGCCGTGCCATCGGGTTCTCGGCTCGACGGGGAATCTCACGGGGTTTGCCGGTGGGCTTCGAGCCAAGGCACACTTGTTGGCCTTGGAGGGCGCGGCAGATGCCACGCGCTAACTCTAAGTCTTTTCACGCTTTGTTCCGCCCGCTGAGCTCGGAGGGTGGTCGTGCACGATCTTCCGCAGAGGATTCACTGCAGGCGATCTGGAACGTAGTTGCCCGCATCCCACGAGGCAAGGTCTCCAGCTACGGCGATGTCGCCCGTGCAGCCGGCCTGCCAGGTCGTGCAAGACTCGCCGGAAAGGCCTTGCGCCTGATGCCGGAGGACATGAACCTCCCGTGGCATCGAGTGATGGGAGCGGGTGGCCGTATCGTTTTCCCAAAGGGCTCCCGGCACTTTCGCGAGCAGGCGCGACTGCTGCGAAGTGAGGGTGTCGCAGTCAAAGACGGGCGCGTGGACAAATCCGCGCTGTCCGATCTCGAAGAATTTTGAATTCGGAGTGCTCATGGACCTAACCATCAACGATAAAACCGTACAGGTCACCGCAACTGAGGACACAGCATTGCTGTGGGTGCTTCGCGACCTGTTGGGTATGACTGGAACGAAGTTCGGCTGCGGCATGGCTTTATGCGGCGCGTGTACGGTCCATGTTGACGGCAAGGCCGTTCGCTCCTGTGTTCTGCCCGTATCAGCGGTGGTCGGGAAGAAAGTAACGACCATCGAGGGCGTTGGCAGTAATCCAACCGGACACGCGGTGCAGGAAGCCTGGAAGAAGTTGAATGTCCCGCAATGTGGTTATTGTCAGGCAGGGCAGATCATGTCGGCAGCAGCCTTGTTGGTGGACAAGCCGGCGCCGAGCGATGCGGATATTGATGCCGCGATGTCAGGAAACATCTGCCGCTGCGGGACCTACACCCGCATCCGTGCTGCCATCAAGCAAGCAGCTGGCCAGACGGGGAAGACGTCATGAGCGCCGTATCACAACCCGCCACCGCATCCGCTGTTGACCCATACGCGGCTGAGACGTCCGCGGGCGCAATTGGCCTCAACCGGCGCAGCTTCATTGCTCAGTTGAGCGGCGCGGCGGCGCTGCTGGTAGTTGGGACCAAGACGCAAATCGTCTCCGGGGCGGAGGCAGAGAAGTACGGCGCCGAGGGAATGCCTCATGGCACCGTGGAAAATCCATTGGTATTTATTGCCATTGGCGACGACGGCATTGTGACGATCGCCGTACACCGCTCCGAGATGGGGCAGGGTGTTCGGACCGGCATGCCGTTGATTGTCGCCGACGAATTGGAGGCAGACTTCAGCAAGGTTCGGGTTCAACAGGCTCCCGCGGACGAAGAAAAGTATGGCAATCAGGATACGGACGGCTCGCGCAGTACGCGGCACTTCATTGAGCCCATGCGCCGTTGCGGTGCTGCCGCTCGGGCGATGTTGGAAAAAGCAGCCGCGGATACGTGGAAAGTCCCCGTCTCCGAGGTCCATGCGCGCAATCACGAGGTCGTGCACGAGAAGTCGGGTCGGAAGTTGGGTTATGGGGCATTGGCCCGCAAGGCGGCCAAGCTGCCTGTTCCAGCGCCCACGCTGAAGACTGCCGACCAGTTTCGATACATCGGCAAGGAAGGAACGTTGCTGCTGGATGGCGATGATATCGCCACCGGCAAGGCGCAATACGGCATCGACCCGTGGTTTGAAGGTATGTTGTTCGCGGTGATCTCCCGCTCGCCGGTATTGGGTGGCAAGGTCAAGCGTTTCGATGGCGCGGAAGCCGAAAAGATGCCTGGCGTCGTCAAGGTGTTGGAGATGCCGGCGACTGTGGCTGACGCGCAGTTTCATACGCTCGCGGGCGTTGCCGTCATCGCGACCAACACGGGTGCCGCTATCAAGGCCCGTAGCGCCTTGAAAATCGACTGGGATGACGGTGCGAATGGCGGGTACGACTCCGATCTGTACCGCGCCGAGATGGAAAAGGCGGCACGCAATCCCGGCAAGGTGGTGCGCGAAGCCGGGGACTTCGAAGGCGCGATGGCCAAAGCCTCGCGCAAAGTTGAGGCGGAATATTACTTGCCGCATATCGCGCACGCGACCATGGAGCCGCCAGCTGCTGTGGCGCGCATCGTGGATGGTAAATGTGAGGTCTGGGCACCGACTCAGGCGCCGCAGGTTACGCGCGAGGATGTTAGTAAGCACCTCGGCATCCCTGTTGCGAACGTAACTGTACATGTGACGCTGCTGGGTGGTGGGTTTGGACGGAAGTCCAAGCCTGACTATGCTACCGAGGCGGCGGTGCTTTCGAAGGCGATGAATGGTCGGCCGGTGAAAGTGACGTGGACGCGTGATGACGACCTGCATCATGACTACTTTCATACGGTCTCGGTCGAGTACCTGCAGGCGGGGCTGGATGCGAATGGCAAGGTCACATCGTGGCTGCATCGTAGTGTTGCACCCAGCATCGGATCCATCTTCGGTCCTGATCCGAAGCATGAGCTGCCATTTGAGTTGGGCATGGGGTTGGTGAACCTGCCGTATGACATTCCCAACTTGCGCCTGGAGAATCCGGAAGCCGCCGCGCATACGCGGATTGGGTGGTTCAGGTCGGTTTCCAATGTGCCGCATGCGTTTGCCGTGCAGTGTTTCGTGAGCGAGCTTGCCGCCGCGGCTGGCAAGGATCACCGTGACTTCCTGCTGGATCTGATCGGCGCACCGCGCCTCATCGATCCGGGAAGTCAACACGACGGTTGGAACTACGGCGAGTCGCCGAAGCGCTACCCTGTTGATACAGGTCGCCTGCGCCGCGTGATCGAAACTGCAACGCGCGAAGCCGGCTGGGGCGGTGGCCAACACGGTCTGGGCCTCGCCGCGCACTATAGTTTCCTCAGCTATACCGCGGTGGTCGCGCAGGTTGAGGTCGACAAAACAGGTTACATACGCATTCCCCGTGTTGATATTGCGTTTGATTGTGGGCCGGTGGTCAATCCAGACCGCGTGCGCTCGCAACTCGAGGGCGCGGTTGTCATGGGTGTCAGCCTGGCGACACTGGGGGAGATCACGTTCAAACGTGGGCGGTCACAGCAGGATAACTTTCACCAGTATCGCGTGACGCGCATGGATACTGCGCCTCGCGATATCCGGGTGCACTTGTTGCCGGCCACCGACTGGAGCATGCCGCTCGGCGGTGCCGGTGAGCCGGGCCTCCCACCCGTCGCCCCGGCCCTCTGCAACGCCATCTTCGCCGCCACGGGCCGGCGAATTCGGCGCTTGCCGATCCGGGAGCAGGCGGCCGCGCCTGTGAGCTGACAGCCGCGGTCGATACCGATTCAGCGGGCGAGTGGCCTGTTTATTTTCGCCGCTTCGAGGCGCGGAGGCGACGATTCCTGTCTTGGGCTCTGAAGCGATCCAAGAGGCTTTCTTTCCGCTGCAGAATTGGAGTAAGGGTGTCGAGCTCATCGAGAATCCAAAGAGCATTTAGCCAAGCACCGATCTGAACCGTCGGTGCTCCGCGCTCCATGGCCCGCACTGTTCCCACCGATACATCCAATCGCTCCGCAAATATTTCCATGGTGTCGTTACGCGCGATGCGAGCTGCTCGCAATCGTCCGCCTAGCCCGACGAGAACATCTGTGACTTCGTCAATCTTCACTTTATTGGAGTTTGTGGCCGATCTGGGCCCATAAACTACATTCTGTTGTAGTTTATGGAGAGATGCTTACCCGCCGGATAGCTCGCGCACCCAGATGTTTCTGAAGCTGATGGGCGCTGAAGGATCGCCGTGCGCCTGGAGTTTGATGGCTGCGCGCTGGTAGGGTTTGTATTGGGGTTTGCCGATGAAGACGGTCTCGCCGGAGAGGCGGGTATGGTTCTGCACGAGCACGCCGTTGTGGATGACGGTGACGAAGGCCGGGCTCGATAGTTTGCCGTCCGCTTCGAACACCGGCGCTTCCCAAACGATATCGTACGTTTGCCATGCGCCGGGCTCTCGGCAGCCGTTCACCAACGGCGGGGATTGTTTGTAGACGCTGGCCGCCTGCCCGTTGACGTAGGTTGAGTTCTTGTAGGAGTCGAGGATCTGGATCTCGTACCCGGCGTCGCCGCTGCCGGTGGAGGCCAGAAACAAACCGCTGTTGCCCCGGGCCTGGCCCTCACCGGCAATGTCCTGCGGAATCTGGTACTCGAGATGCAATTGATAGTTGCGGAACTGCCGACGGGTCTCGATGTTTCCGGCTGACTTGTCGACTGTCACGATCCCATCGTGCACTTTCCAACGTGCGGGAGTGCGATCGTTGGTCGAGAGCCATTCGTCGAGGTTCTTACCGTCGAACAGTACGACGGCATCCGACGGCGGCGCGCCGGCGGTTGCTCCTGGAGTGACGGAGCGAGGCACGGGTTCCCATTGCTCCGTGGCTTTGGGGTCACCCTTATCCGCCGCTACTGTCATGTGTGCCATCCCGAATGCCAACGTCAGCGCCAAGGCGATTTGATTTTTCATCCGCGAATGATGCTGGAGTCCGGGGCGGCGGACAACTGAGACACGAAGGTGATTAAAATCAGTGAGTTAACGTATGGCAAACGCGACAGATACCGGCAATGTGCTACTGTGTTCGCGCCGTTGGTCAAATGGCGCTAAAATGTATGCCAAATGACATCAGGAGCAGAATCGATGACACCCAATATCATCGGTGTTCTGGGCGGTTCGCAGGTGTTCGGTGTTCCAGCCGCGCGCGTCGACTTGCTGGAAGAGGTTGAGAGGGGGCTGCCGAGACAGGCCTATGAAGCCGTGTCCGATGCTTTGGAGCTGACTCCAGTTGAGGAGGATCGATTGCTCCAGGTAAGTCTGAGAACCCGTGCGCGTTGGAAGAAACAGGCTCGACTCGATCCGGCGACATCTGACCGCGTGGTGAGGCTTGCGCGGATTTTCGCGCTGGCAATACTGGTGTTGGAGAGCCGCTCCCATGCTGTGGCATGGTTGCGTGAGCCCAGCGATACCCTTGGCGGACGTTCTCCATTGGCGGCCATGATCAGCGATCCCGGCGCTGAGAAGGTCTCGAACATGCTCTATCAGATGGAGTTTGGGATCTACGCGTGACCCTCACTGTCTTCAGGCTCGGCAAGCATGCATACCGGGCACACTTGTTCAGTGGTCAGGGAGGGTTGTACGCAAGCGGACGGTGGACTCCGAAGGGCCAGCCAGTCGTATACACGTCTGACAGCATTTCCTTGGCAGTGCTCGAATACACCGCTAACTACCGCAGGCGTGGTTGGGTGCCCGCGACCGTGTTGGGACGCGCGTCAATACCGGCGGGTGTAAGGATCGAGACCGTGCGTCCGGATGACCTGCCGTCCAGATGGTTCACCGCGGATCCGCCTCCGCGACTTCAGGAAATCGGGGGGCAATGGCTCCGCCGCGGTAAGACCGCAGTGCTGCAAGTGCCATCGGCGATTGTGATTGAGGAGTGGAACTATCTTTTGAATCCACTGCACGCGGATTTCGGAAAACTCAGTTTCAGTACGCCAAAAGCATTCAGTTTTGATCGGCGTCTGGCGCGCTCGAGGAAGAAATAGGGCGCGGCTGCGAGTCCCAACCGTCGTCGCGGGCAAACTGACTCAGCCGGGCGCAAAGCCGCTCGCTGCAGCAGGTCTTCTATCCCAGTCGACGGGCGCGGCGCAGCGAGAGCGCTATCGAGGTTTCGCCTTGGTCGGCACGTTGCTCGTCGCCGCGCCCGCATCGCGCGCTGACATTGCGATCGTTTCGGGTCCGGATCGTTGGGCTGTCACAACGACTTCGGGCAGATCCGCTGAGGACACAACTGCGGGTCGTTGCGATGCGATCTGATGAACGGAGTCAGGTGCTGAATTGCTGCGAGTACAGCTGGCGGTGAGAAGAGAGATTGTGAGTGCGGTGGCGAGTGCAACTGCGATACGGAAATTGGCGCGTAGCATGATTTCCAAACTCCTTGCTCGATTGCACGGAGTTCGAGTGGGACGTGCTTATGGAGTTCTCCCGAGAGTCGAGTCTTCACAGAAACTTAATACTTTGCATCGCCGCGGATCGCTCGCATATCTCGCATCGCGGCGAACGTGTATCCTGAGCGCACCTGCGCGAATTGGACCGCGTTATGAGCAAGCTGAAACACGAGGCGGAACTGTTCAAGGCGGCGCTGCTGGCGGGCATCCGCTACGCCGAAGGTCGCGGTGCCGTGCAGTTTGAGGCCACTGACTCAGCCAGTGCCAAGGCACTGTATGTCTATCGGCTGCTGGTGCACGACAAGCTGATTACCCCCATGCCGGAGGACCAGGTGGGAGAAAAGACCATCCGTCACCGGCTGACCACGTGGTATGCGCATCTGCCCAAGGGTCATCAGTTGTTGGAATGATCGGCGTGGTTGGTGCGGGGCGCCCGGGCTGGCACGACGTAGCTCGACGTGAATCAGAATCGGTATTCGGCGCCGAGTGTAAATAGCCTTCCCGAGAGTACTGTTGCAATGATCGGCGGCAGGTCGAGCAGCCGAGCGCCCCCGCCATTCACATCAACCAAGGCGTATTTGTTTGTGATGTTGCGCACGCTGAAGCGTACGCTCCATTGGTCATTGGAAACACCGGCGTGCATGTCGGCGACTCCGTAAGGCATCAACGTGGGAACACGCGTTGCCCCAGCGCAATTGATCGGGCAATTCCCGGGATTGTTGATTGCCGTATAGCGCTGACCGGTGTAACGCCAGTCGGCGCCAACAGTACCTATCCAACCGTGCACTAACGCGCGCGTGTAGTCCGCGGTAATCGAGCCACTCCACAATGGAGCGTAGGGCAGTCGATCGCCGCGGTTGCCTGCTAAAGTTGAGCTCGAAGGGATGGGCGCGCTCAAAACGGCTCGGGTGTGCGTGAGATTCGCCTCAAAACGAAGCGTTGATAGAGGCGCGAATATCGTTTCCATTTCGAAGCCACTCACGGTCGCGCTGTTACCGTTGGCCCCATAGTTGATGCTTCCAAAAGCCGGTGCGGTCGCGACGATCTGGATGTGATTCCAGTCGATCCGGTAGAGTGAGGCATCGAAGCGCAGCTTGCGATCGAACCAGGTGGATTTGATTCCAAACTCGGAGTCGATCAGGGTATCAGCCGCAACGCTCGTGGGAATGCCACGCACGGGGACGTTGGGTCCTCCGGGGCGATAACCCGAGGCGAGGCGCAAATGAGCCAGCACATCGCGCGAGAAATGATAACTGGGGCTGATCAGGAAATTGAACACATTCTGCGTGGCGGAAATGGGCGATCGCACGGGCGGGCAAACGTCGATCGTACTAACATATACCTGACTGCAAAGGAGACTACCGCCAGAGGTTTGCTCGTTGCGCGACTCTCGCACGCCGACCGTCAGCTCCAGCGCGGAGTTGAATCTCCACGTGGTATCACCAAATACCGCATATTCCCGGTATCGGGAGGGAATAGTGGCATAGATCTCGGGATTGACCTGCGGATTGGGCAAGACCCTGTTGGAGGTGTCCAGCGCATACGCCGACTGGATCTGATTGCCGCGCTCGTCCGTGAAAAATGCCCCGGCCCGCCAATCGAGCCGACTGCCGCCGGCAGAAGTGACGCGGAACTCCTGCGTGAGCTTACGCAAAGAAAACTCATTGCCCTGCACGGTTCGCTGGGAAGGGGGCTCCGCCTGGTAGTGCACCTGTTGCCATTCCGATGTCTGCATCGATGAATAGCTGGTCGCGCCGATGAAGGTCGCCGCCGGCAGATGACCGGTGATTCGCGCGGAATAGTATTGCAGCCGTGACTCATGGGTCTGTGACACCGGCTCGGAGTTCGACAGCCGTCCGGTATCCGGCGTGAGGTCGGACGTCAATGTAATCGTAGCGCCATCGGGGGAATCGCGGTGTTGGATCAGAGTTGAGAGATCGACCGACCATGCGTCCGAGGGCTCGAGCAACAGCGCAAGGTGCCCGGCCTGACTTTTTTCCTGATTGCCGTTGGTTCGGTGCTGATTCGGCTCATCAATGAATCCGGGGACGACGTCCGCCGACAGACTCGCGCGCAGCGCGGCCCGGCCTGTTGCGATCGGCAGGTTTACACTGTTGTGAACGCTCCATCCCGCTTGCGATGCATCGCCATTTTCCCTGAAATCGACACCCACGCGCGCTGTTACGTTGTTGAGATCCGGTTTGCGGGTGACATATTTGATCAGGCCGCCCATGTTGTTGGCACCGTAGAGCGTGCCTTGGGGGCCCTCCAGCACCTCAAACTGCTCGAAATCGTAGGGCGGCAGGTCCAAAGCATGCCTGGATGTCTGCAGAAAGGCGGAGCTCGCCCCGACCGGCGTATCGTCGATGTAGACTCCGATCAGCGCGGTCGGTGCCGGCACGCCGAGGGCACGTACAATCAACGTGTCCTGGCCGGCCGCGGCACCTTGTACGACGTTTAATCCACGTGCATGGGCCGCGTAGTCGCTGAGCCGGGTCGCTCCGAATTCCTCGAGCTCCAGACCACCGATGTCGCTGATTGAATACGGTTGGTTTCGCACATCCATCTGGCGCCGCTGCGCGGCTACGATCACTTCCTGAAGAGGGGCCGGCACTTTAGCTGTCGTCGGACCCGCTTCATTCGCTACTGCGGAGCTGCGATGAGGTGTGCTGCGAGCCGGCACGATTATGACAGTCTTGTTATCGACATAGTGGTAAGTCAGCCCGGTATCGGCCAGTGTTTTATCGAGCGCTTCCTGCAATGTGAGATTGCCGCTCGCTCCCTTGGTTCGAACGCCACGCACGTCCTCGGCAACGAAAATCACCTCGAGGCCGCGGTCGTTCTCCAGTGTGCGCAGCGCGGTGCGCAGTTCCTCGGCGGGAATCTTCGTCGGCTTGCGGGTTGTCGGCTCGGCATTATCGGCTTCGGAGAGCCCGCTAATGATCAACGAGACAGCAGCTATTGCTATCACTGCCCGGAAGGAAGCGCCTCCGCGTCGAATTGGGGCGTTTGCGGAATGCGCTGTGCGACCTTTGGACATGGCAAAAAAATAAAATGATCTCCCCAGTAGCCATTCGCCTCCCATGAGCGCTCTAAACCATCGCAAAATCCACGTTTGGAGAGCGGCTTGAGGAGCGAGGCAAAACAGGCGTTTCTGACGTCCGTCGAACGGTCTTATGGCCAACGGCTGCGTCGTTTCGTTTCCGCCCGGCTGCGCAATGCGGCCGCCGATGCTCCGGACCTGATGCAGGAAGTCTATCTGCGGCTCCTTCGCATCAATGACCACGAGTCGATCCTCAATCCACAAGCCTATCTATTTACGGTGGCGAGCCACGTACTGCACCAGCATGCGCGGCTTCAGTCTACGACACTGGGTTGTGACAAGACCGATATCGAGTGCCCGCCGCCCGCTGACCTTCAGTCGGACCCGGCAATCGAAGTGGAGACCGAGCAGGCGTTTGAGGAGCTCGGGCGCTCACTTCAAAAACTGTCGCCCAACGCCTACGCAACCTTGATCCTGCATCGCTGCGAGGGGCTGACACTGCAGCAGATCGGCGATCGGCTCGGGGTTTCACGAGCGCAAGTCAAGAAGTACCTTGCCCGCGCGTTGCTACACGTGCGTCAGGGCCTGGGCGAAATGAATCAGAGCACAACATGAGCCACGGCGATTCGCAAACGCAACTGAGCGAAACGATATTGGAACAGGCCTGCGCCTGGTTCATCGATTTGAATGAAGGCGAGATCGATGTGGCCGGGCGTGAGCGGTTCAACCGCTGGCTGCGCCGGTCGCCCGAGCATGTGCGGGCTTACCTGGAAATAACAGCAGCCTGGGAGAGCTCATCGAGCCTCGCCGGTCGGCATGGGGCCGATGCCGCGACTGTGGTGGCTGAAGCACTTGCCGAAGGCAATGTAGTGCGCTTCGATTCCAGAGTACGCAGCATGGATTCCACTGAATCCGCGGTCAGCAGGCAGGAGCAGGGGGAAAGCCTGGAGCTGCGTCGAGCTGGGCGGATCGGGGATCGAAAGCCTCGCTGGATACTCGTAGCGGCTGCTGCATTCGTGCTGTTCGCCGTTGCGGGAATCGCATTTCTGAGCCCGCGCAATACCTATACAACAGGTATCGGCGAGCAGCGCTCCATCATGCTGGAAGACGGTTCCACAGTCTCAATGGACGTACGCTCGCAACTGCGCGTGCGATTCTCGAAGACCGTGCGAACAGTGGAACTGATTGAAGGGCAGGCCTTGTTCGAGGTCAGGAAGGAGACTCGACCCTTCATGGTTCTGAGCCGTGAAACTCGTGTGCGCGCCCTTGGCACCCGGTTCGATGTCTACAGGAAGGCGACCGGAACCACTGTCACGGTCGTCGAGGGCCGGGTGGCTGTCACTGCAGGGCCGCCAACGCCGTCTGTCCCTTCCGCCAGGACGAGCGAGGCGCTCGTGTTGGTCTCGGGCGGCGAACAGGTAACGGTGGCGCCGCAAACAATATTGCACGTGGAGCCTGCAAACCTCGCGGTCGCCACGGCCTGGATGCAGCGCAAGCTCATCTTCGACGAGACCCCGTTGCAGGAGGCCGTCGCGGAGTTCAACCGCTATAACTCCCAGCAGATCGTGGTCGAGGATGCCTCACTCGCCGAATATCACATCCGTGGCAATTTCGAGGCGACCGAGCCGCAGCGTCTGATCCAATTTCTGCGTGACCGCTTCGGTGTCGGCGTCCGCCAGGACGGCAACGAGATTCTCATCTCCCGCCACTGATTTCGAACATCGCATTGAGCTCGATGTGTTGCATCGGGCTCCCGAGTTCCAAGCGAACCTGACACTCGTCCCGCTGTATCACCGGCAGCGTGAGGGCAGGCCCCTGCATGTCTTACGAACACGCATTTTTCATCCACAGCCAACGAGACCTCACTCATGACCGCCTTTCGCCTTTCAGCTTCGATCACCAGCGCCACCCTGCTCATCCTGTGCTTGCCCGCAGCAGCCGAGGAAGCGTCGCCGCGACACGGCCTGAGCGGCAGCATCGGCGCGGTTGTGGCCTACCTGCCAACCTATGCAGGCAGTCCAAACTATTACACGACACTGGCACCCGATCTGGAGCTGACTTATCGCACGCAGCATTGGGGTCACATTGACCTCGGGGGGAACGGCGCCCCCGGGCTGAGTTGGAACTTCGAGCAGGGCTCGCTCTGGGGTGGTGTATTGTTGAGTGTCGATCCCGGCCGCAAGGAAGAGAAACCCTCGGTGGCCGGCCAGATTCCGGGTGACGAGCGATTGCGGGGGATGGGTACCATCGAGTTGCGCGCGCAGCCGGGCGTGACGGTGGGCTATGGCCCGGTGGGGTTGACGTATCTCGAGTCGATTGGTCACGGTGGCCACAGCTCACAATTCAACCTGGCGCTCATGCAGGCTCTGCCCCTCAGCGACCGGTTCGCGCTCAGCCTGAGTGCAGGGGCCACCTGGTCCGATCGCAACTACATGCAGACCTACTTCGGGGTTACGCCGCAACAGTCGGTGGCCAGCGGATTTGCCGTCTACACGCCCAAGGCCGGGTTGCAAAGGGTCGATGTTGGCGTTGGCGCGGAGTACAAACTGAGTGCAACCTTGAAGTTGAAGACCCAGTTGGGCGGCTCCCGCTTGTGCAGGATTGCCGAGCGCAGCCCGATTGTCGCAAAGCCGACCAGCGGGGTCGTCTCCGTTGGTATGTCGTACGTATTCTGAGAAAGCCGCGCGGATTCGCCCGCCAGGGAGCAGGGGCTGGAAATCCGGCTCCTGCGTCCGATCGGGCGGCGGCATGACCACCGGGCCTTCAATTCCACCCTGAGCGCCGCGAGAACCCCTAAAATTCGCCACCGTGTACCCCCATCAAGGGGTGCAGGCCATGTGCAAATTTCCGTTGAGGCGCTAAATTGACAGACGTAAGTACCGGAGAAATAAGCAAAAGACGCACTTTTGCCATCATCTCGCACCCCGACGCCGGCAAGACCACCCTCACCGAGAAGCTGCTGCTGTTCGGAGGCGCCATCCAGATGGCCGGCAGCGTCAAGGGGCGCAAGGCGGCGCGCCATGCGACCTCGGACTGGATGCGGCTCGAGCAGCAGCGTGGAATCTCAGTGACGTCGTCCGTAATGCAGTTCCCATATGGGGACTGCATCGTCAACTTGCTGGACACGCCAGGTCACGAAGACTTTTCCGAGGACACGTACCGGACGCTGACGGCGGTCGATTCGGCCCTGATGGTCATCGACTGTGCCAAGGGCGTTGAGGAGCGGACGATCAAGCTGATGGAGGTTTGTCGGCTGCGGGACACGCCGATCATGACCTTCATCAATAAGTTGGACCGTGACGGCCGGGCGCCCATTGAATTGCTCGATGAGATTGAGCAAGTGCTGAAGATCCGCACGACGCCGGTCACGTGGCCCATCGGCATGGGCCGCGAGCTGCGCGGAATCTATCACCTGCTCGAAGATCGTATTTATGCCTACGAGGCAGGAGCGAAGGGACGGGTAGGAGAGAACCTGACGATCGATGGCCTGCACAGTCCGGAGGCGCGCGAGTTTCTCGGTGAAATGGCGCAGGCGTTTGATGACGAGATCGAGCTCGTCAAGGGCGCCACAGAGAGCTTCAGTCCGGCGGACTATCGAGCCGGTCAACAGACCCCGGTGTTCTTTGGATCGGCGGTCAATAATTTCGGTGTCGAGGAGTTGTTGGCTTCATTTACCACGCATGCGCCCGGGCCGCTGCCACGTACGGCGCGCGAGCGTACGGTGGATCCACAGGAAGAGCACCTGACGGGGTTTGTGTTCAAGATTCAGGCCAACATGGATCCGATGCACCGGGACCGGATTGCGTTCATGCGGTTGTGCTCGGGGAAGTATTCACGTGGCATGAGGATGTATCACACGCGATTGGCCAAGGAAGTTCGCGTGGCGGATGCGCTGACGTTCATGGCGGCGGATCGTGCCGCGGCTGAAGAGGCGTTTGCCGGGGATATCATCGGGCTGCACAACCACGGGACGATCAACATCGGTGATACGTTCACCGATGGTGAGAAGCTTACCTTCACTGGCGTACCCAACTTCGCCCCGGAGCTGTTCCGGCGGGCCGTGCTCAAGGATCCCTTGAAGATGAAGGCCTTGAGCAAGGGGTTGTCGCAGTTGTGCGAGGAGGGCGCGACTCAGTTGTTCAAGCCGCTGCGCAACAATGACATGATCCTGGGCGCGGTGGGGCAACTGCAGTTCGAGGTCGTTGCTTTCCGGTTGCAGGATGAATACAGCGTGCAGTGTGTGTTTGATAACATCAACGTGCACACGGCGCGTTGGATTACCGCGAGCAATGAGCAGAAGCTCGAGGAGTTTCGGGCCAAGGCGTACGATAACCTGGCGTTGGATCACAGCGGAGCGTTGGTTTACCTGGCGCCATCGCGGGTCAACCTGCAGTTGACGCAGGAGCGGTGGCCGGATATCACGTTCCACGAAACACGCGAGTACGCGCAGTGAATGCCGCAGGGGCGGTGACAACCCGCGCCAGGCGGGTGCTGACCCGCCGCTCCGTCTTTGGCTGGGCCATGTATGACTGGGCAAACTCCGCGTTTGCCTGCACCGTCATGGCCGGTTTCTTCCCCCTGTTCTTCAAACAATTCTGGAATGCCGGCGTGCCGGTAACCGAAAGTACGTTGCGGTTGGGTCTCGCCAACGGCACGGCGAGTCTCATCGTCGCGCTGGTGGCTCCACTCGTTGGCGCCATCGCCGACAAGGGCAGGGCGCGCGTGCGGTTGCTGGGGCTGTTCACCGTCCTGGGTGCGGCGATGACGGCCGGGCTGTTTTTCGTCAGCAAGGGCGACTGGCTCACGGCCAGCATCCTCTACGTGCTGGCTTCGCTCGGGTTCTGGGGCGGCAACCAGTTTTACGACTCGCTCCTGACCGACGTGTCGGAGGAGCGCGAGTACGATCTAGTGTCGGGTTACGGCTACGCGCTCGGCTACCTGGGCGGCGGTTTGTTGTTTGCCCTCAATGTCGCGATGGTCTTGAAACCCGCCCTCTTTGGCCTGGCGGACAAAGGCGAAGCCATCCGCTGGTCCTTCCTCAGCGTGGGAGTCTGGTGGGCCGGTTTCACGCTGTTTACCGTTCTGTTTGTCAAAGAGCGCTCGGATGCACCCGCACTCCCGGCGGGCGCGGCCATCAGGGCCGGGGCCGCGGAGCTGCTCAGCACCCTGAGACACCTGAAAAATGACAGAACGCTCTTAACATTCCTGCTGGCTTATTGGTTCTACATCGACGGCGTCAACACCATCATCAAGATGGCCGTCGACTATGGCCTGTCACTCGGCCTGAAGCAGGAGAGCCTGATCACGGCGCTCCTGACCGTCCAGTTCGTGGGCTTCCCCGCCGCGTTGGGATTTGGCTGGCTGGGACAGAAAATGGGGCCGCGCGCGGGCATCCTTCTCGGCATCGCTGTGTATGCCGCGATAGCCTGCTATGCATATTTTCTGCACACAGAAACCCAGTTCATGGTGATGGCCATCATCATCGGCCTGGTCCAGGGCGGCGTGCAGTCCCTGTCGAGATCCCTGTTTGGTCGCCTCGTACCGCCGGGCCGATCGGGTGAGTTCTTCGGGTTCTACAATCTGATGGGTAAGGCCGCGGCCATTCTCGGCCCGACATTGACGGGCATCGTAGCGTTCGAGACCCACGACTCGCGGCTCGCCATTCTGTCGATCACCATCCTGTTTGTGATCGGCGCGGCGTTCCTCACGCGCGTGCGGTTACCGAAAGGCGTGTGAGGCAACTGACAGGCGTTTAACCTCGCGCTCGAATTCGCGGATCCGCAATGCGGCCGACGGTTCCGGCCGTCCGTAGCGCAACGAGCAATAGCGCTCCAACAGCGAGCGTACAACATCGAGGTCCGGCCGCTCCCGCGCAACCACGCCCGCAAAGGCGAGGGGCCCCTGGTGAGGTTCACGGCTCAATCCCACCCGATCCAGCTTCCGGCACAAGGCCACATAGGCCCGTGCCAACCGATCCGGCCGAGCCCGGGAACCAGAGGACCGTCCCACCTGCCACGCGATCCACAACAGCCACCCGATGAGTCCCGCGCCAAACGCCCACCCGAGCTGCTGCGCCCCTGGCGAAGAGAACCCCAATCGCTCGAGCAGCCGCAACTGATCGTCATAGTTGAACTTCACCACCCGATCATCCCACCAGGTGTTGACGGCATCCCATCGCTGCAACAACGCGCTCAACCACGGTTGCGACCGGACAAACCGCGCCGGGGCCGACACCGCATTGGGCAGCAGGTCGAGAATGCCGCGGTTCAAGCGATCGGGCTCGACGACCGCGGTGGGATCGATCCGCAACCATCCCCGGCCTTCGAGCCACACTTCGGCCCACGAATGCGCATCCGACTGCCGCACGACGAAGTAGCGCCCGATCGGATTCCACTCCCCGCCGAGATAACCTGTTACAACGCGAGCAGGCACACCCGCCGCGCGCATCATCGACACGAAGGCGGAAGCGTAGTGGCCGCAGAACCCCAGCCGCGTGTTGAATAGAAAATCGTCCACCGAGTTGTATCCCAACTTCGGGGGCGTCAATGTGTACTCAAATCCGCCGGTGCGAAAATAGTTCAATACCGCTGCGACGTAGGCGCTGTCCGATGGTTCCCGGGCGCGCATCTGCAGCGCCAGCTGGCGGGATTTCGGATTGCGGTCGCCCGGCAGCCGGGTGTCGTAGCGGCGCGATTGATCGGAGAGCGCAACCATAGCCCGCGTGCTCGTATGGGATACGAGCGAGTAGTTGGTTGTTTCCGTTACCGGTTCGGACGCCACCAGTTGGTAGTCGTAGGTGAAGAAAGCCCTGGGGCTCGGTGAGCCCATGGCGGTATCCAGCGAAAACCACCATGGTTGCGAGCTGGGCTCGAGCGCGATGCGATAGCGATACTCGGGTCCGAGATACTGAAGCGGTTCCATGCGCGCGAGGCTGCGTGACGTGCGTTTCCACGTAAACCCGTCGAACTCGTGCAACACCGGGCCGCGCCAGTAGCGTTCCTGCGGAGGCGGGGGCTTGCCTTCAAAGTGTGCCCTGAACGCAATCTCGTAGGACTGGGTCAGCTCCGAGATGCTCCCGGGGCTCATGGTGTCGCTCAGGCCGGTGCTGGCCTGATCGGAGCGGGGAATGGCCCAGAACGCGCCGGGCAGCCGCGGAAAGAACACGAACAACATGAGGGCCAGTGGCAATGAAAACGCGAGGCTGCGGGCCGCGAGCACCATGGCGGCCCGGTTGTCGAAAGGGACGCGCGTCGCGGCCGTGGATGCACTCGGCGTGTATCCAACAACGGCCAGCGCGGCACAACAAACCCAGGCGTGCAGCAGATACAGGGGTGCTCTCACCAGGCCCTGCCGATCGAGGCAGGCAGCGAGCAGCAGAAACACCGCTGCTCCAACCACGATGAATTGATCGCGTTGACTGCGTGTTTCCAACAGCTTGACGCCGCCCATCAGCACCAGCAATGCAGTGCCTGCGCTGAGGCCGTTGAGCGTGTGAAAACGGACCAGCACTCCTGCGACCAGCCCGAGCGCCAGGACGCTCCGGAACAGGGTATGAGGGAGCTTGATACCGCGCGAGGCGCCCATCAGCCGCCAGGCAACGAAAATCAGGGCAGCAATGGGGGTCCAGATGGGAATGCGATCGACATTCAGCAGCAAGCCAGCAACAAAGGCGACGCTGGCCCACTCCAACCCGCGGCGCGAACCGTCAACGAGGGGCCGCTTGCGCAACATCCAACGACGAGGCGCCCGACGTTCGGCAGTCGCGAGACTTGCGGAAGCGTCAGCCACGCGCCGTTTCCTCCAACCCGACCACGGCCAGTGCGGCCAGACACTGGTGTCTGTGCTCAGGCCCATGGTCCGGTTTGATAAACCGGCTGGGAAGCTTCAACCCATACCGCTCACCCTGGGCCTCCGCGTCCACAATCCAACGCGCCAGCTGCTCAAGTTGCGCTTCGACTCCGAGCGCACCCAGGCTGGAGAAATCGAAAATCCGCATCTCCGCGCCCGCGGCGCTGTATTCCTTCACCAGTAATGGCGCATCCCGCGCGTAGGCTTTCCAATCAACCTGCCGGGGCGAGTCACCATCGCGAAAGGGCCGCAAACCCAGCCACTCGTCAGCCCCGGCGTGCGTCAGTGACCTTTGGCCTGATTTGTTGCCGAAGTGGGCGGGCATGGGCAGCGTGCCGTGCGGCCGTGGATACACGAGCATCTCGATCGGCGCATGCACCCATGTCCATGCACGGAACAGCCCGAATGGATGTGTCGTAACCACATGCAGCCGGTCGACGAGCACGATGCCCCTCGTAGGGGCAGGCACCGCAATCTCAACTCGCCCAAAGCCCTGGCCAGGCACATCAGCCGAAATCGGCGGCGCATCGCCAACAGCGGCAGCAATCTGGTAGCGGGTGCCCGCATCCGGGTTTGCAAAAGTCAGGCTCAACGTGCCATCCCGCTGCGCGAAGGTCGGCGGGGCGATCGCTCCCACCAACTGCGCTCCCAACATGTTGCGGTGGCAGTGATGCATGGTCACCAGTGTGAAGCCGGTGAGCAGGAAGGTCAGAAACAAGGCGAGGCTGTTGGCGTAGTTGAGTCCAGCCACCAGCATCAACAGCAGCAGCAGCCCGAATCCCAACCCGGTCCGGGTGGGAAGGATGTACAACCGGCGGCGTGCAAGCGTCAGCGGGAGAGTGTCCTCGCCCTGCCGTTTTCGGATCATGGCGGCGATCCGCTTGCGTAATGCCGCGCGCATTACACGGGGACGGGTACCGCTTTGATCAACTCATTCGCAAGCGCGTTGCCGTTGTCGTTTGCCGTGGGCTCGCGCCGCTCGAGGCGGTGCGAAACCACGGCCGGCAGAACCGCCTGAATGTCCTCCGGCACAACGGCCGCTCGTTTGGCCAGGTAGGCCCATGCCTGGGCCGCGCGAATGAGACCTTGTCCGGCGCGCGGTGAAAGACCCAGTTTCAGGTCCATCCGCTCGCGTGTGCGCGTAATCAACGCTTGTGCGTAATCCAGCACCGCATCTGAGAGGTACACAGAGCGCACGTGACTCTGGATCCGGATCACGACATCCGGTGTCAGTGCGGCGGCCATGTGCGGCAACATCTCGCGCCGCTCGCCACTGCGCAGCAGCTCGCGTTCGTGCGCCGAATCCGGATAGCCCAACGTGACTCGCATGAGGAAGCGGTCGAGTTGCGATTCAGGCAGGGCAAACGTACCCAACTGCTCGTGGGGATTCTGGGTCGCGACTACAAAGAACGGCTCGGGCAGCGGATGCGTCTCGGCATCGGCACTGATCTGGCGCTCCTCCATGGCTTCCAGCAGAGCGCTCTGCGTCCGGGGGCTGGCGCGATTGACTTCGTCCGCCAGCAACAACTGGGTGAAGATCGGTCCCTGCCGGAAATGAAACTGCTGGCTCGCCCGATCGAAAATGGACACGCCGATGATGTCCGCCGGGAGCAGGTCGCTGGTGAACTGGACGCGCTGCCAGGCGAGCCCCAGCACATGCGCAAGGGCATGGGCGAGGGTGGTCTTGCCCACGCCCGGGACGTCTTCGATCAGCAGGTGACCGCGGGCGAGCAGACAGGCCAGGCAAAGCCGAACTTGCGTCGGCTTGCCGAGAATGATGGTCTCCAGGGCGCTGAGCGCGCAATGCAATGCCGCGGAGTCGGTGTCTATCGCGGCGGCTGCATTCATGGCTCGAATAATCGCCGCACCCGTTCCAGTTGCGCCGTGAGGTTAGTCACAGTGCGCTCCAGATCAGCGATGCGGGTACGCTCCTGCTCGACCACTTCCGGTGGCGCATTGCGCACGAAGTTGTCATTGGCGAGTTTCTTCTGCGTGAGGGCCAGGTCCTTGTTGGCCTTCGCGAGCTGCTTGCCCAGGCGCTCAGCCTCGGCGGCGGCATCGATGAGTCCGGCCATGGGTACCAGGATTGACAGCTCGCCGACCAGGGCGATGGCCGATTCCGGCGGCTGTGTGCCTTCCGGCAGCACGGTGATGCTTTCCAGGCCGGCCAGCTTCTCCAGGGAGGCCCGGTGCCGCTCGGCATACTCCTGGTCCTGCGTGGAGGCATTGCGCAGCAGAATCGGAATGAGCTTCGCCGGCTTGATGTTCATCTCGCTGCGAATCTGTCGCACGCCCAGTACAACTGCCTGCACCCAGCCGATTTCCTTCTCCGCAACCTCATCCAGGGGATAATCGGCGGCATTCGGGTACTGAGCGAGCATTACCGTAGGGCCGGAACGGCCCGCCAGCCCTGCAACACCTTGCCAGATCTCTTCGGTGATGAACGGCATCAACGGATGCAACGCCCGTTGCAGCGCTTCGAGAATCTCAACCAGCGTTTTGCGGGCGCCCCGTTTGAGCTCGGCCGAGACGTTCTCAGAATTCAACACCGGCTTGGTGAACTCGACGTACCAGTCGCAGAACACATACCAGGTGAATTCATACAACGCGGTGGCGGCGAAATCGAACCGGTAGTCGCGGAATGCGTTCTCAACAGTCGCAATGGTCTGGCCGAAGCGCGAGCGGATCCACTGATCGGCCATGGAGTATTCGGCCGGCCCCTGGTCGGTCGCAACGGCATCGCCCACGGACAGCGCCACAAAGCGCGCCGAGTTCCACAGTTTGTTGCAGAAGTTGCGATAACCACCCACCCGTCCCAGGTCGAAGCGCAGGTCCCGGCTCGGAGAGGCAATCGCCGCGAGTGTGAAGCGCAGGGCGTCGGTGCCGTGCGCGGCAATGCCTTCCGGAAACTGAGTGCGGGTTGATTTCTCGATCGCGGCGGCCAGCTTGGGTTGCATCATGCCGCTCGTGCGCTTGGACACGAGCGCTTCCAGGCCGATGCCATCAACGATATCGAGCGGGTCGATGACGTTGCCCTTGGTCTTGGACATCTTCTCGCCGTGCTCGTCGCGAATGAGCCCCGTGATGTAGACATCGCGGAATGGCACATCGCCCATGAACTTCAGCCCCATCATCATCATCCGGGCGACCCAGAAAAAGATGATGTCGAAGCCGGTAACCAGCACGTTGGTGGGATAATACTTCGCCAGTTCCGCCGTCTGTTGAGGCCAGCCCAGCGTCGAGAACGGCCACAGGGCCGAAGAGAACCACGTGTCCAACACGTCGGTTTCCTGTTTGAGGGCACCGAGTGTCGGATGTTTTTTGCGCACCTCCGCCTCGGTGCGTCCCACATAGACGTTGCCTCGGGTGTCGTACCACGCCGGAATGCGATGGCCCCACCAGATCTGGCGGCTGACGCACCAGTCCTTGATGTTGCGCATCCATTCGTAATAGGTCTTGGTCCAGTTCTCGGGGATGAAGCGCGTACGTCCTTCCTCCACGGCGGCCAACGCGGGCGCCGCGAGTGGCGCGATCTTCACGTACCACTGGTCGGTGAGGTAGGGCTCGAGGACGGCGTTGGTGCGTTCGCCGCGCGGTACGTTCAACTGGTGTTTGTCGATCTTTTCGATCAGGCCCGCGGCTTCGAGGTCCGCGATGACACGCTTGCGCGCGGCAAACCGATCCAGCCCCTGGTAGGCAGCCGGCACGCTGTCGTTGAGGACAGCGTTCGGCGTGAATACATTCAACACAGGCAGGCTGTGCCGGGCGCCCACTTCATAGTCGTTGAAGTCATGGGCGGGAGTGATCTTGACGGCCCCGGAGCCGAACTCACGGTCCACGTAGGAATCCGCGATAATGGGAATCAGGCGGTCCGCAAGCGGCAGACGGATATTCTTTCCAACCAGGTCCTTGTAACGCTCGTCCTCTGGATGAACAGCGACGGCTGTGTCGCCGAACATCGTCTCTGGCCGGGTCGTCGCGACGACGAGATGCGTTGATCCGTCTTCGAGCGGATAACGCAGATGCCAGAGTTGGCCTTCCTCCGGCTCGTTGATCACTTCGAGATCGGACAGGGCGCTGAGCAACACGGGGTCCCAGTTGACCAACTTCTTGCCGCGGTAGATCAGCCCTTCCTCATACAGACGAACAAACACTTCAGTCACCGCGGCGGATCGCGGCTCGTCCATTGTGAATGCATCGCGGGACCAATCCAGCGAGTCACCCAGGCGACGCATCTGCGAAGCCATGGTGCCGCCTGATTGTTCCTTCCAGTTCCAGACGCGTTCGATGAAGGCATCGCGGCCGAGCTCGCTGCCTTTCTTGCCTTCGGCGTTGAGTTGGCGCTCGACCACCATCTGCGTTGCAATGCCCGCGTGATCGGTGCCCGGCTGCCAGAGCGTGGCGTCGCCGCGCATGCGGTGGTAGCGAGTCAGCGCGTCCATCAGGGTCTGCTGGAATGCGTGCCCGAGGTGCAGCGTGCCGGTTACGTTGGGTGGCGGGATGACTATGGAGTAGGAGGGTCCGTCACCCTGTGGCGCGAACCAGCCGTTCGATTCCCAACGCTCGTAGATTCGCCGCTCGATCTCGGAGGGCGCGTAGACTTTTTCCATCACCAGCCGCTAAAAAGGCGCCAAATGCGGCGCCCGCCGATTATACGGGCTCCGTTAGCCGTGGACGTTGTGCGACGCTGGCTGAATACCCAGGTCGCGATAGGCCTTGAAGCGGGCTCGGCCGGCACGTCGGCGCGTGTCGTCCCCGTCGATGATCTCCGCCACGCGCCGCGTCTGTCCCAGGCAAGCGGGCACTTCTGGAGCCAGGTTGATAATGATATCGACCGTCCGTGGCGGAGGAGTTCCCGCGCTCAGCAGCACCGGTATCTCCTGAATGGATGACGTGCCTGGAGCGGCCCCGGAAATGAGAAAATCATGGGGCACGAAGCTGCCATCCATGAACGTCCACAGGAGCTCATCGAACTCCTTCAGCTCATGGGGATCGGTGTGCCACACCAGCGCAACCTGTGCCGCCAGGTAAGCCTTCTCCGCCAACCGGCAGGCCAGCTTCAACCGTCCTGTGGAGGAGGCCTCCTCCAGTACGTAGAAGTCGACCCGCAGCGCGTCTGCGCCGGGTGAACTATCGCCGGATGAGGCGGGCAGCGATGAGCTTCCGCCGCTCGAGGCGGCAGAATCGGACGTGCCGGCGCTGTCTTGCATGACTGACGCCGTTCCTCGTCAGCGGCCTGCGCGATGGATGAGAAAGTCCGCGAGCAACGGCGTGGGCCGGCCCGTGCTGCCTTTCTGCGCACCGCCCTGATAAGCGGTCCCTGCGACGTCGAGATGCGCCCATTTGAGCCCCTGGGTGAACTTGGCCAGGAATGCCGCGGCTGTGATGGCACCGCCATCACGGCCACCTACGTTCGCGAAATCCGCGAAGTTGCTCTTCAACTGATCGGCGTACTCCTCCGTGAGCGGCAATTGCCACGCACGGTCATCGGCACGTACACCGGCCTCCACGAGCTCACTGACCAGATCCTGATCGTTGCCCATGCAGCCCGAGTGATGATGCCCAAGGGCTACCACGCAAGCGCCGGTCAACGTCGCAATATCCACGACCGCGGACGGGTTGAAGCGGTGCGCATAGTGGAGTGCGTCACACAGAATCAGCCGGCCTTCCGCGTCCGTGTTCAGAATCTCAACGGTGAGCCCCGCCGCGCTGGTCGCGATGTCCCCCGGCTTGACCGCGGTCCCGCCGGGCATGTTCTCAACTGCCGCAATGAGCCCGATGACGCGCAACGGCAGCTTCAGGCGGGCGACGAGCGACATGGATGCCATCACGGCCGCGGAGCCGCTCATGTCGAACTTCATCTCGTCCATGTTGGGAGGATCTTTCAGCGAGATGCCGCCCGTATCAAAGGTCACGCCCTTGCCGACGAGAACGACCGGAGCGTTGGCGTTCTCGGCCTTGGATGGCTTGTGCTCGATGACAATGAAGCGCGGCGCCTGGGCGCTGCCCTGTGACACGGCCAGCAGGCAACCCATCTTTTCTTTCTTGATGGCCGGCTCGTCGAGCACCTGCACCCGCAGTGACGTGTGCTGCTTGCCGAGGGCTTTGGCCTGATCGCCGAGATAGGTCGGAGTACAGATGTTCGGGGGAAGGTTGGCCAGGTTGCGCTGCAGGGCAGCCGCGGCGGAAATGGCTTCTCCGTGCTCGAGTCCCCGCTCGGCGTCCTCGACGCCCGATTTTTTCACGGGTCCCGCGAACACTTTCTGCAGGGCAGGGGACTTGGGCTTCTTGGCCGTCTTCAGGTCGTTGACGCGGTAGAGCGAGCTGCCCACGATTTCGGCGATTGCCCGGCCGAAATAATAGTCGTCCAGCTCCTTGCCTGCCGGTCGCTCGATCGCAACCGCGATACTGGCGATCCGGGTCCGCAATACGGCGGTGATGGCCGTGCTCACAGCACGGCGCCAGCTTTTGCGTGCGAAGCTCTTCCGAGGGCCCAGGCCGGTCAGGAGCGCGCGCGAGGCCGAGATTCCGGATACATCGGTGAGCAGCAGGGTTTCGCCACCGCGACCTGAGAAGTCACCGCGGCCGAGCAGCTTCTTCAGCAGTCCACCCGAGGCGGAATCAATCGCGCCTGCCTCTTCCGACATCTCACCGTCCTCGTAAACTCCGAGTACGATGCAATCAACGCTCAGTGCTGCCAGTCCCTTGGCATAGACCTCGAACTGCATTCGATCTCCCCTTAAGATTTACAGTAAGTGTAACCAAGCGAGCCTGTCTGTTGGGGAAAATCCTCGGGCGCTATATTTTCCGGGAAGTGGTGGTCACCTCTGTGGTGGTCACCGCTGTGCTGCTGGTCCTGCTGCTGGCCAATCAGTTCGCCGCGGTGCTGGAACGGGCCGCGGTCAATCAGTTTCCGCAGAGTGTCGTGCTGCAGCTCATCTGGCTGGGCGCGCTGCAGAATCTCACCATTCTCATTCCTGTCGGGCTGCTGCTGGGCGTGGTGCTGGCGTTCGGACGGATGTACCACGACAGTGAAATGGCGGCCGCGCTCGCCTGCGGTGTCGGGCCCGCGAGTATTTACAGGCCCGTTGCATTGTTGGCCCTGCTGGTGGTCGCGGTGTTGGCGTGGCTGACGCTTTCGCTGGCGCCGGATGCAACAGAGCAGACTTTCAGCCTCAGAGGCGCGGCGGCGCGCGCAGGCCGTTTTGCCTCGCTGGCAGCGGGAAAGTTCCGCACTTTCGGCGGCTCGGCAGTGGTCTACGCCGAGGATGTTCAACCCGATGGTACGCTCGGCAAAGTCTTCGTCGAGAACAACCGCGGACCGAAAGTGGAGGTCGCGCTCGCTGATCGCGCGCGGCATTCGGTCACGGCGGATGGCATGACTCACACCATCACGTTGTATGACGGAGAGCGCTTCGAGGGTGTGCCGGGCACCCCGGAATTCCGGATCGTGCGTTTCTCCGAGCACGTGGTTCCCATCCAGGTCCCCACGCCGAACGATGCCATCAAAAATATTGAAGCTCAGCCCACTGACAGCCTGATCGGCTCGACGGATCCCGAGAAGCGCGCCGAGTTGCATTGGCGTCTCGCGCTGCCGGTCATGTGCCTGGTGCTGACCATGGTGGCGGTGCCGTTGTCGCGGCTGCGGCCGCGGCAGGGCCGGTACGCCAAAGTATGGCTCGCCATCATGGTCTACTTTGTGTACTCGAACCTGATTGCAGCCGGCAAGGTCTGGCTGGCCCACGGAAAAACGCCCCAGGTATTCGGCTTGTGGTGGACCCACGTGGCCGTGGTGTTGCTGGCCATCCTGTTCTTCCAGGGGCCCCGGTTCCTGGCGAATCTCCGCCTGAGGCGCGCATGACCGTTCTCGACCGCTACATCGTCCGCAGCATTCTCAGCTTCGTGTTGCTCGTGCAATCCGTGCTGCTCATTCTCGGCGGCCTGGTCATTTTCATCGATCAGCAGGACGACATCGGAGTGGGGCACTACAGCGCGCTGAACGCCCTCTGGTTCACCCTGCTCAATCTTCCGCAGCAGGCGTACGAGCTTCTGCCGGTCACGGCCCTCATCGGCTCGCTCCTCGGCCTGGGTCAGCTCGCGCGCGGCAGTGAGTTGGTTGTGATCCGGGCGACCGGCGTGTCGACACAGCGGATCGCGGGCGCGGCGGCCATTGCCGGCCTGATCCTGATCGGCGTGCAGTTGCTGTTGGGCGAGGTCCTGGGACCGCCGCTGCACGAAGCCGCCAAGGAACAGAAAGCATTCAGCAAGTTCAACAATGTCAGTTTCGGCGGTGGCAGCGGCGCCTGGGTGCGGGACGGCAACCTCATCATCAATGTCGCGCGCCAGTCCGGACAGCATCAGTTCAACGGCATGCAGATCTTCGAGCTGTCCCCCGATCACAAGCTGAAAGCCATCGGACACGCGGGTGGCGCCACGGCCGGTGCGAACCGCACCTGGCTGCTGACCGACTACACGGAATCGCGATTCGAGGGCGACAAGGTGAGGGCGCCGCCGTTGGGTCAGCGGACGATGGAATCCAATGTGACGGCCGGTTTTCTGGGGCTCGCGGTCGAGAGCCCCCAGCAGCTCACCAGCCGCGCGCTCCTGAAGTTGATCAACTATCTGCAGTCGAACTCGCTGAGCGCGCGTGAGTACCTGTTCGCATTCTCCTCGCGCATTGCCCGCACAGTGGCGATACTTTTCGCGGTGCTGCTGGCCATCCCGTTCGTGTTGGGATCGTTGCGGTCGGCGGGAGCGGGGACCCGCATGCTGATGGGACTCATCGCAGGAGTGACCTTGTTCCTGCTGCAGAAGCTCATCGAGAGCGGCACCGTGGTGTTTGATCTCAACCCGGTGCTGCTCGCATGGTTGCCAACCGCGTTGTTGGCAACCGTCACCCTGGTATTACTTGCCCGGGCCCGGTGACATCAGTCCGGGCGGCAGGCCCGGTGGCAGCCCCTGGGGCGCGGCGGCGCCGGCAGCCGGCTTCTTCTTGTCACCCTTCTCCGGCAGCTTCTCGAGCAACTCTTCCAGCGGCCGGAACATCCCGTCGTACTTGTAGCTGGGAATTTCAAACTCCCAACCCTTCAAGCGGGCCTCGAGCGTCTTCACTTCCGCCTCGGTCGCTTTGTCGGTCGAGGTAGGCGTGAATGTCACCAGGGTCTTGCTGCCTTCCTTGCGGCCGGCAACATCCATCTTCAGTCCATCGAACGTCGTAAACACAGCGTGTGAGACGCCCGTCGGCGGCGTTGCGGGGGCCTTCTGGACATCATCGAGCGAGACACTTGCCAGCGATCCCGCGATCGGATCCGCGGCGGCCGGGCTGCTCAACTTGCGGCCCTTGGGAACCTCCGCCACCGCGAAGTCCGACTGATCCTTTTTTTCACGCGAAGCGGTATATCCCGGGCTGCCCGCCGGCTTCACCGTGAACTCCTTGATCCGATCCTGGCTGATGTCAATCAACGTGTGATCGAGCCAGCGGCGCGGGTCGGCATCGACTGTGATCAGCGGCGTGGCCAACAGGCTCGGGGCGGTGCTGACGACGCGCACATAACCTGACTTCATGCCCGAGGACTTGCCCACGATCAGGCTGTAGGTCTTCGCGGGAGTCACTGCATCGACCCGGGTGCCCGTCGCTTTGTCCGATGTGGTGTCTTCGACGCCCAGCGCCGGATAGTTTTCCGCAACGCTGGTTTTCTCCTCGACCACATTCAACGCGGCAAGATCGAGGAGGAGCTTGCGCACCTTGCCCGAATCGGCCGGGTAGTCGCGCTCACCCACCGTCCAGTCGGTGCTGCCTTTCTTCAGGGTCGTCTTCGTGCCATCGCCCTTGGACAGCCGGACCTCGGTGACCGAGTTCACGTTGCCTTTGTCAAAGCCCTGCATGACGGGCTGGCCCGCCAGCGTGGCTTTCGTGGTGGGACGATTCGAAGACAGCCAGGCGGCGATAATGACAATGACGATGCTGCTGATCAGCAGAATGCCAACACGGCTCGAAGTCATGATGCCGCTCCCGTGGTTGCGGTGCCGGCACGGTGTTTCCTTCGGCTCAGCACCGTGAAACCCAAGGCAATGAGCGCGAAGAGGACGGGCACCAGTACGATGTTGATGAACTTCAACCAGTTGCCCAGGCTTTTGATGTTCGCATCGAGCCCGGCGCGCACGGCGCGCAACTCCTTGCGGATGCGCAGCTTCTCGTTCTGGAAGTTATCCAGCTCCTTCTCCTGGTCGGGAGTCAGGACCATGGCCGACTTGTCGTTGCGCTTGGACTGCAGCGCGGTGAGCTTCTCTTCGGTGTCGCGCAACTGTTGCTCGAGCTCCTGTTCCTTGGCGCGGAACTGATCGTCCGCGACGTGGCGCAGCTTCTCGACGCGATCAAACGGACGGGCAAAGCTCGCGCGTCCCCGGACACTGATCAGGTCGGCGCTGCCGGCCAGGTTGTCGAGCGTGTTGAGGACCAGGTCGCCATTGTTGGCGAACACCTGGTCGACGCGCTGACCAAACACGCTCTGTGGGTGAACCCACAGGTAGTCGGTCAGCACGTCGGTATCGGCATAGACCACGAGGTTCAGCGGCTTGGCCGATTCCTTCAGCGCCGTCTGTCCGGCGGGCAGGGTCACGCCGGTGGGTGGCCCGTTGGGGAATGCCGTCTTTACGTTGCCGATGACGCGGGCGCCCAGCACGTATTTCTGGCCGGTGGGCTTGAAGCCGTCGCGCAGCGTGTTCGGATCAAACAACATGCTGAACCGCTCGACGGGCAGCAGCGCCGCATCCGCGCTGGAGGTCAGCAACGGCTCGAACTTCACGCTCGACCCCTTCACCTGCTCCAGGCTGCCGGCGGTGGCCACGTTGACATTCGAAAGGCCGGCGGTGATGACATCGCCCGGCGTGAAGTCACTGTTGTTCAAGCCCAGGATTCCCAGGTGCAACACGGGCGACTCGCTCTGGCGGGTCGATACCTGCAGCGCATGGCCCCGATCGGCCACGACCTGCTTCGGGTTGAATTGCACGCCCCAGGCGGCGAGCAACGGCCCGGGCTGCGAGGACTTGTCAGCCTGCATTGCCGCCATCGGATTCTGGGGGTCGGCGCCGGACTGATCAGCTTCGGCCAACGGGTCGACAAACAGGGCGACGTGGCCGCCCTTCAAGGCGTATTGATCGATCGCGAACTGCATGGCGGGCGGCAGATTTTTCGGGTGCACGATCACGAGCAGCGTGATCTCCGGATCAATCTTGCCGGAGGCGGCCTCCACCGGGCGCACATCAAACAACTGCTGCGCCTGGGAATAGATGGCCCACGGCTCGCGCTGCTGGCCGGTCTGGGGATCAAAGCCGTTGGCCATGGGGAGGCTTGCGAGCCAGCCGATGACCGGCTTCTTCGGCGTGCCCAGCTGATAGATCAGCTTGACCACATCGTACTCGAGAAATTCTTCCTTCTTGGGATCGAAGAACTCGATAGCCTGCTTGCCGTCGGTCGAGTTGGTGCCCGCCAGGCCGAAGTACAACTGGGTGCCCGCGGCATCCATCTGCTTGCCACGCACGCCGAGCTCGGATGCGCGGTCCTCATCTTCGGAGAAGGGCTGTGGGTCGACAATGTGCAATTGCACCTTGCCGCCGGAGCGCGCCACGATTTCCTCCAGGAACTCGCGCACCCGCACGCCGTAGTTGGCGATGTCGGGAATCTGCGAGGCCGGCTTCTCCGAGTAGAAGAAGTACAGGTTGATCGGCTCCTTCAGTCCCTTGAGGATCCGGTCGGTACCGGGCGCCGTCGTGTACAGATGGTTGGCCGTCAGGTCCACCCGCCAGCCGCGCAGCGCGTGGTCGAACAGAATGGTGAGACCGATGAGGAGCAGGGCCAGCGCCAGAAGCGCACCACCGCCGAGTGTCGAGCGATTCGTCATAGTCGTGAGCCTTCGCTATTGCGCCTTGCGCAGGTCGAGCGTGATGGAGGTCGCGAGCAGGAAGAACGCACTCAACATCCCGAAATACAACAGATCGCGTACATCGATGACTCCCTTCTTGATGGAATCGAAATGGGTGAGGAATGAGAGCGAGGAGATGGCATCGAGCAGCCACTGCGGTGCCCAGGCGCGGAAGAAGTCGAGCACCAGCGGGAAGCCGGCCAGGGTCACCAGGAAGCAGGCGACGACGCCCAGGATGAAGGCAATCACCGTGTTGTTGGTGAGAGCGGACATGCAGGAGCCGATTGCGAGATAACCGCCGGCCAGCAGCAGGCTGCCGATATAGGCGGCGAAAATGGTGCCGTTGTCGGGCTTGCCCAGGTAGTTGACGGTGATCCAGATCGGAAACGTCAGCGCCAGTGCCAGCCCCGCAAACAGCCAGGCGGCAAAGTATTTGCCCAGCACGGCCTCCCACAGCGTGACCGGCTGCGTCATCAGCAGCTCGATGCTGCCGGACTTGCGCTCCTCGGCCCACAACCGCATGGAGATCGCGGGAATCAGGAACAGGTACAGCCAGGGATGCCAGTAGAAGAAAAACTGCAGGTCCGCCTGGCCGCGCTCGTAGAAGCCGCCCAGTGAGAATGTGAAGGCATTCGCCAGCACCAGGAAAATCAGAATGAACACATAGGCGAGCGGCGTTGCGAAGTAACTTGCAAGCTCGCGGCGCATGATGATGCCCACGTTACGCATGGCGTCCCTTTCTAGTTGGTTGTGCCCCGAAAGCGCTAGGCGGTGATTGTGCGGAAGACTTCGTCCAGCCGGCCGGACTCCAGGTGCAGCTCCTTGAGCTTCAGTCCCTGGCGCGTGGCGAGCTCCGACACGGTCGGCAATATGGTGGCACCCGCTCGCGGCAGCGCGGTCAGGCGCGCATCGCGCACGCTGACTTCAACTTCCGCGACGGCCGGAAGAGCGGCGACCGCGGCGCGCGCGGCCTCGAGCTGATCCGCTTTTTCGAGCTGTAGTGTCACGGCGTTGTAGTAGCGGGATTTGGCTTCGAGCGCCTGCGGAGTGTCATCCGCTACGATCCGGCCACGCGCAATGATGATTGCGCGGCTGCAGACAGCATTCACCTCTTCGAGAATGTGCGTCGAGATCACGATGATCTTGTCCCGTGACATCTCATTGATGAGGGTGCGCACTTCGTGCTTCTGGTTTGGATCGAGGCCGTCGGTGGGCTCGTCGAGAATCAGCACCGGCGGATCGTGAACAATGGCCTGTGCCAGACCCACGCGGCGCCGAAAGCCTTTGGAAAGCGTATCAATGGTCTGATCGAGAACCCGCGAGAGCTGCAACCGGCCGATGACATAGTCGAGCCGCTTGCGGCGCTGATCGCCCTCCAGGCGCCGCAGGTCCGCAATGAAGTCCAGGAAGTTGCGTACGCTCATCTCGCCGTAGTTCGGCGCGCCTTCGGGCAGATATCCCAGGCTGGCCTTGGCCGCCATCGGCTCGGTGGTAATGTCGTGACCGCAGATGCTCGCCTTGCCGGCCGTGGGCGTGATGAACCCCGCCAACATCCGCATGGTCGTCGTTTTACCGGCGCCGTTCGGTCCGAGGAACCCCAGCACCTCGCCGGGCGCTACCTGGAAGCTCACATCGTCAACGGCGACGAGCGAGTCATAGCGCTTGCTCAGATGTTCAGTCTTGATCATACGATTGCGCTCTAGAGGGAGGGTGAGGCCAAAAAGTTCCCTCCCGGTCCTTTCGGGCGCGGATTGTATCAGTTGAAATTCACGGCGGAAGTGTTGCCACCACAGACGATCACCCCAACTCGCTCCCCCGGCGTCGGTATGTAGCGACGGCTCAGCAGCGCGGCGAAAGCCGCGGCGCCCCCGGGTTCCGCGGCAATTCGCAGGTTTTGCCACAGCGCTCGCTGCGCATCGCGGATTGCGTCGTCCTCGACCAGGACCGTCGCGCTAACATAGTTTTGCGCCAGAGGAAACATAAGTTGTCCTACGCGCCTCGGCGCGAGGGAGTCCGCGGCGATTCCGCCCGCTTCCGCATCTACCGGCCGACCCGCTGCCATGGCCTTCGCCAACGTGGGCGCGGTCACCGGCTCTACGGAAACGAGCTTGATCCGGCCGCGATACCAGGCGGCAATTCCGCCGATCAGTCCACCTCCGCCCACGGCGACGAGGAGCGTGTCGAGCCGTGGACACTGCTGCTCCATCTCCAGGCCCAGTGTGCCCTGGCCCGTCAATGTTTCGAGCTGATCGTAGGCATGCACTTCCAACGCGCCCGAGGATTCGATCCACTGTTGGCTGGCCGCGAGAGCATCCGCGTAACGCTCGCCTGCGATGACGAGCTCGGCGCCCAGCCGTCGGATCTGCTCCTGCTTCGCCAGTGAGGAAACTGTCGGCACGAATATCTTTGCGGGAACTCGCATCTTTTGCGCTGCATAGGCAACCGCAACACCATGGTTGCCTCCCGATGCCGCAACAACACCGGCAGCGGGTACCGCGCGGGTCAGAAGATGCGTGAAGGCGCCGCGCGTCTTGAAAGATCCGCCATGCTGAAGAAGCTCGAGCTTCAGAAGACACGCGCCTGGCGGCAGGCCAAAGTCCGCGGCATCAACTTCCAGCACGGGCGTGCGGCGGATGTGCGTCTGGATGAGCTCGTAGGCGGTTTCGATTCTCTGGCGGTCGGGCTCATCAGGGCTGAGAGGGCCGGTCACGGTTCATTGATCTCCACAGCAGCAGCATGATCGCACCGCCCAGCATGCCACCGAGATGCGCGAAATGGGCAACACTCTCCTGGCGTCCCGTCACCCCCAGCCACAGCTCGACACCGCCATAGAGGGTGACGAGCAGCCACGCCGGAATGGGAACCGGAATCGGCAGCACCAGCACGCGGTCGCGCGGGAAAAACCACCCGAATCCCAGCAGCATGGCGAAGACTCCGCCGGATGCGCCAATGACCGGCTCAACCGTTTTCGTCTGGCTCAATACCAGGAGCTCCGTGCCCGCGGCTGCCAACACGCTGACGAAGAAGTACAGCACGTAGAAAGTGGCCGCGCCCCGTTGCCGCCAGTAGATTTCCAGGGCACCGCCAAACATGTACAGAGCGAACATATTCGCGATGATGTGCATGAGATTGGTGGGCTCGTGCAGAAAGGCGTACGTGAGCAACTGCCACGGGTGAAAGAGGGGACCGATGGGCCACAGTGCAAACTGCGCGATCATCGGTTCACCCAGCAGAAACTCGAGCAGGAATACGGCGACGTTCGCGACGATCAGCGCTCGGGTGATCGGCGGTAAAGAGGGGAACATGCCGCCAGTTTAAACCGGGCGGGCCTCCTCAGGCGGCGTTCTTCAATGCCCCGGACAGGAACCGGATCAGCGGGGGCGCGGTACTGTGCGCAACATTGAAGCGTAGCCACTGCCGTGAACTGCGTGAAGGTGAGAACAGCGTACCCTTGGCGAGCAGGATCGACTGTTCCCTGGCATCCCGCACGAGCTCATCCATGGGCGTGGAGTCCGGCACCCGGCCCCACAGAAATATCCCTTCGCCGCCCGTGGTTTCGAAATGGATGCCGGCCTCGCGCAATGCCTGGACCGCATCCCGCCTCATTCTCGACAGCCGGCTGCGAAGCGTTTCCAGGTGCTTACGGTAACGGCCGCTGTCCAACACTTCGGCCACGAAGCATTCCAGCAGGGCAGAGCCGGACAATACCGACAGCACCTTGCGCTCGATGAGCCGCGTGATCATGGCCGGATCGGCGGCAATGTATCCCACCCGCAGCGCCGGCCCGATCAGCTTCGTGAAGCTGCTGACGAAGATGACGTGCCGCAGGCCATCGATCTGGGCGAGGCGCACCGCGGGCCCCGCATGCAGATCCCCGTAGACATCGTCCTCGATAATGGCGAAACCAAACTGTTCCGCGAACGATAGAATCCGGTGACAGACCGCCGGCTCGGTGTTGGAACCGGTTGGATTGTGCAACAGCGTCTGGGTGAAGAAAGCCCGGGGACGGTGCGCGCGGCAGGCGGCCTCCAGCGCCCCGAGATCCGGACCCGCCGCCGTGCGCGGAATGGGAATGAGGTTGACATGCTGGCCGCGCAGTTGTTCAAACAGCACGAAGTAGCCGGGATCCTCGACGAGCACCGCATCGCCGGGAGCAAACAGGGTTCGTCCCAACAGATCGAACGCCTGCGAGGCGCCGAACGTGGTCACGATGTTCGCAGCTCCTGCGGCGATTCCGTGTTGAATCAGGCGCGCCGCAATCTGCTCGCGCAATTCCAACAGTCCCTGGGGAGGGCACTGAATCCAGGCCTGTGGGCGACGCCCGCGGGACAGGCGATTGAGAATCGCGCCCGGTACCCCTTCCATCAGCCAGTTCTCCGGGAGGAAGCCGGATCCGGCGGCGATGACATCGGATGAATACGTCAATGAGAGCCGGGCCAGCGCCAGCGCATCCGATCCCGGGTCGGTCATTGCCTCGATGGCGAGCAGGGGCGTGGCCAGGCGGCGGTTGCAGACAAAGAAGCCGCGACCCGCGCGCGACTCGATGATGCCTCGTGCCACGAGCCTGTCGTATGCGTCGACAATCGTAAACGGGCTGGCGCCCACGAGCTTCGCGAGCTTGCGGATCGATGGCAGCCGCGCGCCAGCGGGCAATTGTCCGTGCTCGACCAGGCTCGTGATGCGGTCGGCGACCTGGTCGACCAGCGCTACGGTGGAGTCGCGTGACAGCTCGAACATGATTGATTAAAGCACCATCGCGATACCCGTGGCCACCAACGCCAGGGACAACACGATGTTGAACGTCAGCCGTCCCGCCGGTTTCGCGAGGAAGCCGCGCATCGAGCTGCCAAACAGCGCCCAGACGGCGATGCACGGCAGATTGATGACCGCCATGATGCCGACCATGTAGCTGCTGGCCGCGAGCAGTCCCAACTCGCGCGGCAGGAACATCGCGGCGGCCGTCAGTGTCATCATCCAGGCCTTGGGGTTCAGAAACTGGAATCCTGCCGCTTCCAAGGCCGTGAGCGGCTTGTGGCTGTGCGCCGACTGCGTTTCCCCCGAGCGCAGAATCCGCCATCCCAGGTACACGAGGTAGGCAGCTCCAATCCAGCGCAGCACGCTCTGGATGAGCGGCCAGCGAGTGAATATCACATCCAACCCGGCGCACACCGCGAACAGCACGACACTGAAGCCGGCGACGATTCCCAGCATGTGCGGCACGGTCTTTCTGAAACCGAATGTGGCCCCGGACGCCGTCAGCATCACGTTGTTCGGTCCGGGGGTGATGGACATGACGAACGAGTAGGTCGCGAACGGCATCGGGTCGATCATGGCAGTGAGTCCTGTGAGCTTGCGGACTGCACGCTACGCGCTTCGGTTACCGGGGCGGCAGATACAGCCGCCGCGAACTGTACTGGCTCGAAACCAGTACGGGCCCGCACCCCGCAGGGGGCTATCGGGGGGGTAGAAGCTGACTACTCAGCTTTTCGGCGGCATTGCGCAACACCGGCAGGCACCGTTCCACCAACTCACGCCGCGACACTCGCGAAGCCTGACTGCTGACATTCATTGCGGCGACGACGGTACCGACCACATTGCGCACCGGGACGGCGATCGAACGCAGTCCAATCTCCAGCTCTTGGTCATTGATGGCGAACCCCTCCTGCCGCACCTCAACCAACAGTTCTTCCAGCCGCGAGCGGGAGGTGACCGTGTGTTTGGTGTGTTGAGTCCAATCGACCTTGGACAGCTCGATGTCAACCTGCTCATCCGTCAGGTGAGCGAGCAGTACGCGCCCTAGCGCCGTGCAGTAGGCCGGCAGTCTGCTGCCGACACCGAGCGTCACGGACATGATCCGCTTGGTTGCCGCACGGCCTACATACACCACCGCGCCATCGTCCAGCACCGCGACGGAGGAAGCCTCACCGAGCGACTCGCTCATTTCCTCGAGAACCGGTTGGGCCGCGATCGGCACGGGCGCCGTGGACAGGTAGGAGTAACCCAGGTTGAGAATCCTAGGCTGCAGGAAATACATGCGCCCGTCGGTTCCCGCGTAGCCGAGCTCTTTCAGGGTGTACAAACACCGGCGCACCACGGCGCGGGTGAGCCCGGTCGCGCGACTCACATCCGCGATGGTCAGCCGGCGATCGACACCCGCGAAAGCGCGGATGACGTGCAGGCCGCGGGCGAGGGAGGTCATGAAGTCCGGATCGCCACCCCGGAAGAGCACGTTGTCGGGATCGGTTGCGCTCATCACTCGTTGCGCGATAAACGCACCAGAGGTTTTTGGGGGTGCTTTGGTAGGCAGCATGGCGTGCTCTTGTAGTGGCTCTTGTGGTGTGCGGGACAAGTGCGTTAATCGTACCCGAAAGCGCAGACTGGTGTACACGGCACTGGACCTCAGTCCTGTATCATTGATATATCAATGAATACAGGACTGATCCCATGGCCGATGCCTTTATTTGCGATGCCGTCCGGACCCCGGTGGGGCGGTATGGCGGTGTCCTCTCATCTGTCCGCGCTGATGATCTGGCGGCCATCCCCATGGCGGCGCTCATCGCGCGCAATCCCTCGCTCGACCCGAAGGCAATCGACGATGTGTTTCTCGGCTGTGCCAATCAGGCGGGTGAGGACAATCGCAACGTCGCACGTATGGCGAGTCTGCTGGCCGGACTGCCGGTCGACGTACCCGGCGCTACCCTGAACCGTCTTTGCGGATCGGGAATGGATGCAATCGGAATGGCCGCGCGAGCCATCAAGGCGGGTGAGTCGGATGTAATCATCGCCGGCGGCGTGGAGTCGATGTCGCGAGCTCCGTTCGTGATGCCCAAGGCGGATTCCGCTTTCAGCCGGACCGCGGAAATTTATGACACCACCATCGGCTGGCGCTTCATCAACTCGCGATTGAAGGAGAAATACGGCGTCGATTCCATGCCGGAGACGGGCGAGAATGTGGCGGCCGATTTCAAGATCTCGCGTGAGGACCAGGATCGATTCGCGCTACGCAGCCAGCAGCGCACGGCGGCCGCCTACGCGCGCGGTTTCTTCGCTTCCGAGTTGATTCCCGTCGAGATTCCACAGCGCAAGGCAAAGCCGCTCGTTGTGTCCCGGGATGAGCATCCACGGCCTGAAACAACATTGGAGCAACTCGCCAAGCTTCCAACACCATTCCGCGCCAACGGCACCGTCACAGCCGGCAATGCGTCTGGAGTGAATGACGGGGCTTGCGCGTTGATCATCGCGTCCGAGCAGGCTGTAAAGCGCTTTGGTCTCACGCCGCGCGCACGTGTGGTCACGACAGCCACTGCGGGTGTCGAGCCGCGAGTCATGGGGATCGGACCGGTGCCGGCGAGCCGCAAGGCGTTGGCGCGTACGGGACTCGATATAAAGAAGATGGATGTCGTCGAGCTCAACGAGGCGTTTGCTTCGCAAGGTCTCGCTGTCGTGCGGCAGCTCGGACTGGCGGATGATGCCGAAAACGTCAATCCGAACGGTGGCGCGATTGCGATCGGTCATCCGCTCGGCATGACCGGCGCGAGAATTGTTACAACTGCGATGTACCAACTCGCCGCGACCGGCGGTCGTTATGCGCTCTGCACGATGTGTATCGGCGTGGGGCAGGGCATTGCGATGATCATCGAGCGGGTCTAGCTGAAGCGCAGACCCGCCATCTTACATCGCTGGTCAAGGGTTCCAGTCGGCAGCGGCGCGAAGAAAATCCAGGGCCTCGTCGTCCACGTCCCGATCGCCGGGAGGAAAGTAACTGAGCTTGACGACGACGGTTTCGGTTGGCGGATCCACATAAATGAATTGGCCTTGCAGGCCCAGCGCCATGTAGGTGTCGGATCCAGGCAGAGTCCACCACTGGTAGCGATATCCCAACCTCGCGCCAGGCTCGACCGGCGTGGTTTGCCGCGGACTCGTGGATTCTTTCACCCAATTCTCCGGAATGATCTGGGCATGGGAGCCGCGGCCATTGTGGAGCATGATGAGGCCGAGTCGGGCGTAGTCGCGCGCCACGGCGTTGAATCCGGCGCCGTTGAACTCACGGCCGCTTTGCGCAGTGCCATCGAGGATCCAGAACCCGTAGGACTCCATCCCGGCCGGTTTCCAGAGCTTTTCAGCCATGAATTCGGAGATGGTGCGGTGGGTGGCCCGTTCCAACACCCAGCCGAGAGTACTGGTTTCAATCGTGGAGTAGTTGAAATGGGAACCGGGTGGGTAAGCACGCGTGAGGACTCGGCCGAATGACGCGAATCGAACCCGGTTCTGTACGAGTGATTCTTCAAACGCGGCGGAGGCCAGCCCGGGGTGATCGAAGTCGTAGCGCTCCTCGTAATCTGCTCCCGACTGCATCATGAGGGCCTGGCGAATCGTGACGCCCTCGTAGGCGGAACCCATCAGTTCCGGGACGTAGCGGGTGAGAGGATCCTCGATTGATTTGATGTGCCCGTCGGCCACCGCGAGCCCCACCAGGATGGAGGTGAAGGACTTGGCCATGGAGAAGGAGATGAAATGGGTCGCGGCATCGGTTTTGTTGCGATAGATCTCGGTGACGATTTTGCCGTGTTTGACAATGATGAGGGCGTTGGTGAAGGTCCGCTCGAGTCCCTCGTCTGCTGCGTGCGTCTGGCCGGCATGCGTGTAGGTGAAACGCAGCGGATGGGGATCAGAGGGAATCTCCCAGCGGGGGCCCGCATTGTCGACACGCCGTGTGTTGAACAACTGGTCCATGTTGTGAAAGGTCAGCGAGTTGATATTGGCGTCCAGGATGTGCCGGCGGGCCGACTGCAGGGCCGGCGGCACAGCGGCGGGATCGGCTTGGGCGACCGACGCGGCCAAAGCGGCGGCAATCGCGAACGCGGCATTCAGGGTGCTGATGAGAATTCGATTCATGATGCTCTTTAGAATTTGCGTGTGAGGGTCAGGAATTCGGTACGGGGCATGCCGGGGACGCCCGTGACATTGAAGAGGCTGCCATCCCCGTTCAGAGTGGGGGTTTTGAAGGAATAGTAGAGCTTGTTGGCGGCGTTTCTGACTTCCAGCGCCACGGACCACTTGGCACCGGCATCGTCCCATTGCAGACGGCCGTTGAACAATCCGTATCCGTTCTGCGCACCCGCGGGTGTGTTGGCAAAGTCGAAATACACGGTCGACTGGTATGAATAGTCGACCCGGGCGAGCAGCGAGCCGCCGGCGCCGAGTTGCAGGGTGTACTGGGGACCGATCGAGCCTTTCCAGCGCGGAATGTAGGAGGGCCGCGAGGTGAGGGTAGGGCCTCCCACCTGTCCGGCCGCGGATCCCAGGCTCAGTGTCTGATAGTTCAGATAGCTCAGGCTGCCATCAATCGCAAGTCCCGCGAGGGGTCGGGCGAGCAGGTCGAGCTCGAATCCTTCGATGCGCGCATGTCCGGTGTTGACGACGATCGTGCCGCCATCGCCGGCCGGCGGCGGCAGGAATTGACTGAGCTGCAGGTCGCGGTAATCGCTGAGATAGACGTCCGCGTTCAGCATGAGGTGATGGTCGAGCCACTCACTTTTCACACCGGCTTCGTAGGCGGTGAGGCGCTCGGGTTTGAAGGCGACGATGTCGGATTCGAGCACCGGTTTCGGGTTGATCCCGCCTGATTTGTAGCCGGTGGAGAACTGCACATAGGTCATCAGATCGGGCGTCCACTGATACTGGAGCGCCACTTTGGGATCTACGCGCCGCAGGGATGTTTCGCTGCTGAGTCCGGGCGTGTAAACCGAATCTCCGGGATTGAACAGGGGGTTGGGTGGATTGGTCGCGGTGTAGATGTGGTTATAAGCCTGGGTCTTCTGCTCGGTGCTGTAGCGGGCACCGACTTCCAGGCTCATTGCATCGGTGGCGTGATAGACGGCGTGCAGGAATCCCGAGGTGGTGTGCTCGCGGGTCGCATCGTCGATGTTGAAATTCAATCCGTAGGCGCCGCCCGGTGCAAATGGAAGGATGCCCGGTCCCACGATCAGCAAACTGGGCAGATCAATGTGGCCGCCATACACGCCATAGGCCGTGTAGTAGTACGCGCCTGCGATCCAGTCCAGTTTATTGTTCAGGAGCTTGCCGCTCAGCTGGAACTCTTCGCTGAACTGGCGGTGATCGAGGATATTGTCCTCGAGGAACGTGGGAATCGGGGTGCCGTCGGTGTTGGCGAATTCGGAATGAAACTTCTGGAATGCCGCGATGTTCTTTACGTGCATGGCCGAGGTGGCATCCCAGTCGGCGGTCAATGCGACGCTTCTGAACAACTCGTGATTGACGGGGGCGACCGAGTTGCCGGTTCCGGGATTGGTATAGACGGAGTAGGTCTTGAAGGGGCTCCCTGTCACGTACGCCGGGTTGTTGATGCCGATGCCATACAGGGGCAGGGCCACGAACTGATTGTAGGCATCCGCCTGGCTGCCGGCCGGGACGGGATTCTGTATCAACACGCTCTCCGCGCCGGCTTCGCTTTGATCATCAAACAGCTCGGAGCGCAGAGTCAGGGTGAGATCATCACTCACCACCCACTTCAGGGCCGCCCGCAGGGACGTGGCATTCTCGCCGCCCTCGGTTCCGACCTGGCAGCCCGCGGCGGAGGTCGCAGGTTTCAGATTGCCGGCGAGCCCCGGATGGGCGCAGGCAAAATCGACGCGATCGACGTAGCCGTCCATTTTGTTCGAGCCGCCTGAGACCCGGAGCATCAGTCGATCGGGGATGAGGGCCACATCGAAGCTGCCCTTGACGAATTCGCGGTGGTAGTTGCCGTAGCCGATCTGCACCGACCCCGAGTTGTCACCCTTAGGCGCGGGGGTGTAGAGGAGTATGGCGCCGCCTTCGTTGTTCTTGCCGAACAAAGTCCCCTGTGGGCCGCGCAGCACCTGGATGTTGTCGATATCCGCCAGACTGAAGATGGCTCCGTAGACGGTGCCGTAGTAGACATCATCGACGTAGAAACCAACTCCAGGCTCGAATGCAAATGTGAACTGATCCTGTCCGACGCCGCGTATGTACGCCAGCGCAGACTTACCGGAGTAGTTGCCGCCAGGCATGAGAGTCAGGCTGGGCGTGCTGGCTGCCACATCCAACACATCATTCAGGCCGCGTTGCTCGATGTCCTGTGAGGTCAAAGCGGAAATGGAGATCGGTGTCTCCTGCAGGCTCTCGGCCGTGCGGCGCGCCGTGACAGTGATTTCCTGGAGTGCATCTGCGCTGCGTGCCGCCGCATTTGCCGCCGGCGCGTCGGATTCACTTTGCGCGTGCGCGATGCTGAATGCAACGAGCTGAAGGGCTGCCGCAGTGACCCATGCGGCGGGACGCAGGCGATGTCCGGGACGTGTTGCGCTGTTGGGCATCTTGCTTCATCCGTATTCTTTTCGCACGGCTACAGTAGCTGCGCAGCAGCCCGGGGTCACGGCGCAGAGCGCCAATTTCCTGTGCATTGCGTGCCAGAGGTGTGGGGTCGGTAACACACTGTGTTACCTGGGTGAAGCGGAACACCGGCTTTCTGCCGGTGGGTCAATCAGCGTGTGATCTGAGCCTGCGCCGCACGCGGCGTCATGCCGAAGCGTGCGCGAAATGCGCGGTTGAAAGTTGATAGATCCCCGAAGCCGGACGCAAGGGCCACGCGCGCAATGTTACGTCGCCGTCCGCTGCGCTGGGTCAACTCTTCCCAACATCGCTCGAGCCGCCGCTGCCGCAACCATTCGGCGAACGTGGTCCCCGAGCTTGCAAACAGGCGATGCAGCGTTCGTGTGGAGATCCCTGCCCGTGCCGCCAACAGGCCAGGATTCAGATCGACTTGCTCCAGGGACTGCAGGGCCATTGCTTGCAGCCGTTTCAACTGGGCATCGCGCTCCGCACATGCGGCGGAAGCGCTCACACCCTGTTCGGTGATCGCCAGAGTGCTAATAGCGTGGAGGATCGTGTCCTGAAGCGCCGCGCCCTCCTCGAAAGTAAACCGGCCGCGGAACTCGATCGCCTTGCGCAGCAGTGCACCAACACAGGCTCCCAACACGCCGCTCGCGCTGATCGGGCGACCCATGAGCGCGTGAAGGTGATCCTTCCGGCGAAGCAGGATGGCATCGGGCAAGCCCAGCGCAATCATCCGGAAATGACGGCTGCGGGCTTGCCACTCGAGGCCATAGGGCCAGAGGATCATGTCGCCCGGTGTCAGCTCGATGGTTCCGTTCGCATTGGTGAGTGACACATCACCATCGCACAACAGATACAGATCCATTCCGGGCAACTTGGTGCGCGGCAGGCGCAGCTCGTGGGGCGCGTTGCACTGGTGAATGCCGCCCGCCAGTTGACCGATGCCCAACGGCTCCAGGCTGGCCCAGAAGGGGGTCTCCCCTGAAGTGTCCAATCGAACTGAGACATTCGGAGCGACGTCCGAAAAGTATCGCTGTAGAGCGCTTCGGTAGGCCGCCTCGCGTTCGGCGGGGGGCAGGCGGGTGGTCGAGAAGTTCAATACACACCTCCGATACCCCGATTACTATACTCCATAGCGATCTGAGGAGTACAGCCATGCAGCGCCGTGCGCGCAGGGTGCGTCTCATCACAGGTCCCTCAGGAATTCCAGGATGGCTCGTTTGTCTTCTTCTCGCAGCGATTCGAATCGCTCGATGACTCCGTTCGCTTCCGAGGGGCGATACCCGCGCGAATGAGCATCCTTCGCAGGGTTGTCACCCCCATCAGAGTGGGGCGCCGAATAGTGATCGCGGATCGCCACGAGCAGGTCGCTCGTGCGGCCGTCGTGCAGCAGAAAGAGCCGCGTCCCCAGTCCCCACAGGGGTGTTGTTCTGAACTCGTCCGGCCCCGCATCACCCTGAACGATGTTATCCGCGAGCGTGGCTCCCATGTGGTGCACGAGCAGATCGGAGTAGAGATTGACGGTCTTGCCACGAAGTGCAACCACATGCGGACCAATCTCCTGGGATGGGCCCTGTGGATTTGCCATGCCGGGCGTCTTGAACGAGGGGGTGTGACACAGGGCGCATCCGATCTGCGAGAAAAGGTGTTGCCCGCGTTGAGCTTCGTCGCTGAACGAAACGGGGTGAGGCGCATCCAACAGGCGCATGAATTGCGTGAACATCAGCCAGGCCGGCATGATCTTCAGCGGATCGTCGTAAAGCGATACCTCGGTGCGCGGTACGTCAAAGGGGGCGTAGGCCAGATTGCAGTCCTCGTCCTCGCTGCGGGAGATGGGAAACAGATCGTTGGTGATGCCCATCTCGACGTTGTAAGCCTCCCCGGCGAAAATATTGATGGACCCGTTCTGCGCTTTCCATCCAAAGCGGCTGATCGTGCCGTTGTTTGGCACCAGGTTGGGATGTCCTTCGACACCGAGGACGCGTTTGGTCGCGGCATCCGCCGCCATGTTGGCGAGAATGGCCCGGTCCTGAATCGATTCGATCAGACCGAGTCCGAACAGTTGCAGCGGTATGCGGAAAGCAATATTCCGCCGTTGCTCTTCAGCCCTGAAATCCGGCTGCTTCAAGGTGCATTCCGGCGCATCGGAGCGGCCTTGCAACGTGAACAGGCTGTGGACTCCACCATCGCGGCTGCCGTTCGGCTTGAATTTGAAACGAACTTCGCGAAACGCGCCGGCAGGGGCCTCGAAGGAGGGTACGCTGTTGGTACCTCCGAGTCGGTGAGCGATGATCCGGGCCGGGTTGCTTCGCGGGGAACTGCCGCCGATCTGTGGCTGGAAATGGCAGATAAAACACTGGTCGGCATTGAAGGTCGGGCCCATTCCCGCGGAGTTGACGAGCTTCAACGGCGAAAAGGGATTTTGCGGGTCCGGGTCGATTGGAGGCACGTTTTGTGGTTGCTGCGCGCACGTATCGCAGCTGCCCTCGAGCTCGGATACCCGTAACAGGCTCTCGCGAAAGAGGGCCATCTCATTGGCATTCAGCCCCGGCACGGGATCCGGAATGGCGGAGGGTGGATTGGCGCGTGGGCCGGGATCATGAGCATGGCTTCGCCAACCGTATGCTTCCGTCTGCTGATCCTGCTCGGCGCCGAATGCTTGCGATGTCAGTGCGACTAACGACGCGTACGCGACAGCCAACAATGCCGCTGAGCGCGGTGAATTCATCCTGCCCATGTGTCCTCCCGTTTCAAAACGCAGTGAGCGACGCAGGGGGATATGCGGTAACTCATTGATTACCATTGTTTTCCGTCCCCCCGCTCAATCGCGAAAAGCACCGCTGTGTCAATCTCAGGTGAGTGCCTTCATGGGGAAATACGGAAACGGGCGTCAAAGATAGCCATCGTCATGGTTGCGGTGCGCCAAATGGAACCGGCAAGATTCCCGTATGGGAGAGCTGACACAACTGCTGCAGGCCCTGCGGGCCGGCGAAAAGGATGCGCTGGGCCGGTTGTTCACACTGACCTACAACCAACTTCGCGACATCGCGCACCAACGGTTGCGCAACTCACAGGGCGACGGCTCATTGAACACGACCGCCCTGGTTCACGAGTGCTATCTGAGGTTTACCCGCATTGGCAGCTTGAGTCTGGAGGACCGGACGCATTTCATGGGGTATGCCGGGCGAGTGATGCGCTCCGTGGTCATCGACTTCGCCCGCGAACGTCTCTCGCAGCGCCGGGGTGCGGGAGCACTGTTCGTGACGCTGGCCACGGACATTCCCGGTGAAGAATCGGCCAGCGCAGAGCGTCTGCTGCGCATCGACAGCGTCTTGCAGCAGCTGGCCGAGTCGGAGCCGCGACTGGTTCAGGTCGTGGAGTTGAAGTATTTCGCAGGGCTCACCCTGGAGGAAATTTCGCAGTTCCTGGGCATTGCTCCGCGCACGGTACAACGTGACTGGGATAGAGCGCGCCTGCTGTTGTTGGCCGCCCTCGACACATGAGCCTGGAGGGGGAGGACCTGGCAGCGCTCGCGCGCTTGCTCGATGAAGCACTGGACCTTCCCGCGGGCGCTGCCCGCGAAGCCTGGCTCGCCGGATTGAGTCCGATTCATACTCATCTGCGGCAAGTCCTGCGGGGGCTGTTGGCTCGCCACGATGCGCGTGGCGGTGACGACAGCTTCAACACTTTACCCAAGTTTCAGCCGCTGTCCGCTGAGACACCGGCCTCGGGGCTGCAACCGGAGTTTGTGGCCGGAGAGGTCATCGGTCCGTACCGGTTGATTCGCGAGATCGGACGCGGGGGAATGAGTGTCGTGTGGCTCGCAATGCGGACCGACGAGCAGTTGAAACGCTCCGTCGCCCTCAAGTTGCCGCTGGTCGCTTTGAATCGGGGCAGGCTCGAGAGCCACTTTGCACGGGAGCGGGACATTCTCTCGGCGCTGACACATCCACAGATAGCACGGTTGTATGATGCCGGGATCAGTGCGGAGGGCCAGCCGTACCTGGCGATGGAATTCATCGAAGGTACGCCTCTCATCGAACATTGCGATCGTCTGCGGCTCGATTTCGGTGCGCGTCTCGAGCTCTTTGAGCAAGTCCTGCGAGCGGTGCAGTACGCCCACTCTCATCTGGTCGTCCACCGGGACTTGAAGCCTTCCAACATTCTGGTCACGGCCCAGCACCACCTCGCCCTGCTGGACTTTGGCATCGCGAAGCTTTTGAGCGATGGCAACGCCAAGGAGACAGCGCTGACTGTTTTCGGCGGCCGCGCGTTGACACCCGATTACGCATCACCGGAGCAGATCGCAGGCGAGGCTCTCGGTACGCCGAGCGACATCTACTCCCTGGGAGTCATTCTGTACGAGCTGGTGACAGGCGTTCGTCCGTACCGCCTGAAACATAACTCCCGGGGTGCTCTGGAGGAAGCGATCCTCGATGTCGATCCGGTTGTTCCCAGCCGCATGATCAGCGCGATGTCCGCGCGCCTTCGCAGCTCATCGCAGCGGCAGCTGTCGAGAGCGCTGCGCGGTGATCTCGATACCATTGTGCTGAAAGCCCTGGCCAAGCGCCCGGAGGATCGATATCCGACAGCAGATGCTCTGTTGCAGGACCTGGAGCGCTATTCACGAGGGGAGCCGATTCAGGCGCGCTCCGCCGGCTCCTGGTACCGGGCGCGAAAGTTTCTAGCCAGGAACAAGCTCGCCGTCGGGCTCGTGGCGGCCCTTTTCGTTGCCCTGGTGAGCGGTGCGGGAGTGGCTTTGTGGGAAGCTCACGCCGCGCGCCTGGAAGCAAGACGGGCCGAGAGCGTGAAGAAGTTTCTCGTGGGTGTATTTTCGCAGAGCGATCCGGAGCACGCCCGCGGCAAGAATATAACAGCCGGTGAAATCCTGGAGCGGGGTGCCGCACGCCTGGACCATGACCTCCGCGACGAACCCGAGGTGCTGGGTGAGTTGCACGGCGCCATTGCCGATATCTACACATCGCTCGGCTCCAACATCGACGGGCTCGCACATGCCGAACGTGCCATTACCCTGTTGGAGAAGACTGGTCGTCAACGCTCGCCTGAGTACCTGAATGCACTGTGGCAGCGGGCGCAGGCGCTGGAAGAGGAAGAAAAGTGGGCCGACTCGGCGCCCGCCTGGGAACAGTTGCGCCGGGCCGCGCATCGGGTGGCCGCGAGGGATGGCGAGTGGGATGCAATCGCACTTCGCGGCCTCGCATGGGGAGCAACCCAACAGGGCCGGCTCGAGGATGCCAGGCAACTCTACGGGCAGGCGATGGACATCGCTCTGCGAGTCGCCGGAGAGCGCTCCGTCCTTTATCTGCAAACGCTCGGCTCATCTATCCAGGCAGATCTCGATCTCGGGCTGTTGCCGCAGGCGGAGGCCGCCGCCAGGAAGCTGATCTCGATGAGCCCCTCGGTACCCGGATATGTCCTCACCGATCGACTCGTTACCCGTTACCAACTCGCCGTCATCGCTTTTCGGCAACGCAAATACCAGGAATCCATTGACGTGCTCGAACGGCTGCTGCCGGAAATGGATGAGCACATCGGACCGCGGCACGATCGCACAATCAAAGCTCGCGGCCTGCTCGCACAGGAGTTGGCTGAAGTTGGCAACTTCGACCGGGCGTTGGCCGAAGAGCAAGCCAACCTCGAATCTGCCAGGAGCGACAGTTCAGGGGATGCGGAACAGCTCGCACTGCAGGAATTGACGTTCGCTAAGATACTCAAGGGCGCTGGCCGATTTGAACAGGGCATTCCCCACGCCCGCAAAGGGGTGGCGTACTTCGATGACAAATACGCGACACCGACTTTTTTACGCGAGCGGGGCCGATGGATTCTCGGCGATCTGTTGGTAGGGGCGGGGCGTGTGGATGAGGGTATAGAGACTCTCGAGCGGACACTGCAGAACCAACGAGCACTCGGCGGAGGCGGGCAGAGCGCCGCCGCCGCCGATGTCTTGATGTCGCTCGGTCGTGCATACCGGATCAAAGGGGATGCATCGCTTGCGAGCCGGAACATCGAGGCCGCATGCAGAATGTATGACGCAATCCTGGGGCCCGGCTCGGAGCCCGCGGTTCGCTGCCACGCGGGTCCGTAAGCCCGAGCGCGGCAACTGGATGGCTGTACAGAGGCGCAGCGGCACCAAGAGCCGCCTCGGCTGGCGGTTTCTGCCGAATTCCGCACGCACGGCCGCCCCGGCAAATGTCAAAATGCCCGCATGAAGATTGCAGTCCTGTTTGGCGGCACGAGCGAGGAGCGGGATGTCTCGATTGCGAGCGCCGCTCAGGTAATTCCGGCACTGCGTGGCCTGGGCCACGATGTGATTGCCATTGATACGGCGACTGGCCGATTGCCTGCGGACGTGGAGCAGAAAATGCTCACGAGCGGTGTCGGTCCCGAGCCGCCGTCGCGCACGGCACTCTCGAACATGCGCGAGTCCGCGCTGACACTGACCTCAAATGCCAGCGATATCAAAGACGTCGATGTCGTTTTCCTGGCTCTGCACGGCGGCGCGGGGGAGGACGGCCGTGTGCAGGCGGTTCTCGATCTGGCGGGTCTTGCGTATACAGGCAGTAATCACATCGCCAGTGCCACGGCGATGGATAAAGATCTGTCGAAGCGACTGTTCCGCGCTGCGGGCGTGCCCACCGCGGATTGGCTGATGGCGCCTGTGCTCGCGCACGACGTGAGTGAGACGTTGGGTTGGCCTGTCGTGGTCAAGCCGAATAAACAAGGCTCGACCGTTGGATTGTCGATTGTGCGGCGACCGGAAGACCTGGCTCCGGCTCTGGCGCTGGCCGACCGGTTTGACAATGAAGTGATGGTCGAGCGATTCGTTCCGGGGCGCGAGCTCACCGTTGGCATCCTCGATGGCGAGGCGTTGCCGGTCGGCGAGATCATCACCAAGGGCGAGGTTTTCGACTACGAGGCGAAGTACCAGAAGGGTGCCGCTCGTGAAGTATTTCCCGCGGAGCTGGCCGCGGACTCAGCGGCGACAGTTCAGGCGCTTGCGTTGCGCGCGCACGCGGCCCTGAAGCTCGGTGTTTACAGTCGCATCGATTTCCGAATGGATCCTGATGGCAACTTCTGGTGCCTCGAGGCGAACTCACTGCCGGGGATGACCGCCAACAGTCTGTTGCCCCAGGCGGCGCGCGCCGCCGGCGTCGATTTCCCCAAGCTGGTTGAGCGCATTTGTCGCGCGGCGTTGCTGGGCCGTCGATAATCGTTTGATTGGCGCGGCGCTCTGGGCGCGCGGCGCCCGCATTCTCGGCATACAATGCTGCGCATGCACGAGGCGGCGGCGAAGGGGTTTGCAAAAGAGGCGCTCGCATATGCGCGCGGCCGCCCGGAATATCCTGTTGCCGTCGATCAATGGCTGCGCGAAGCGCTGCAGCTGAATGACGCGCGCACCGTCGTCGATCTGGGTGCCGGCACCGGCAAATTCACCCGCAGGCTGCTGGCAACCGGAGCCAACATCATCGCCGTCGAGCCCGTGCCGGAGATGTTGGCCCAGCTGACCCGCATCTTGCCGAATGTCGCGGCTCGGTCCGGCACCGCTGAAAGTATTCCCGTAAACGATGCAGCGGTCGACGCCGTGGTCTGCGCACAATCCTTTCACTGGTTTGCCTCAAAGGCGGCCCTTCAGGAAATTCGCCGGGTGTTGAAACCGGGCGGTCACCTCGGATTGATCTGGAACGTGCGCAACGAGGCAGTCGACTGGGTTGCCGCCATGACGGCCATCATGGCTCCTTACCAAGGGGATGCGCCGCGTTATGGCAGCGGCGCGTGGCGCAAAGTGTTTCCCGCGGAAGGTTTCGGCCCATTGCGCGAAGAGCATTTCCGTAATGGCCATACCGGCCATCCCGAACAGGTCATCGTGGAACGCGTGTTATCCACGAGCTTCATTGCCGCGTTGCCCCGGCCGCAACACCTCATCGTGGCGGCGCGCCTTCGCGACTTGATCGCGATGACTCCCGCGCTCAACAAGCGCGAGGAGGTCACCGTTCCTTATCAGACAGTTGTATTCAGCTCCGAGAAGCTTTGACGGGCGCGGCGCTGTTGTGCGCCGTTACCAGTCCGAGCCGGTCGGCTGACAGGCGATCCAACATCCAGGCCGGATATTCGTTTGGCAGCGCGGACACCTCATCGAGCGTGGCCATCTGCTCCGCCGTGAGATTCAGGTCCACGGCCGCCATGTTGTCGGTCAGTTGTTCAACAGTCTTCGCACCGATGATGACCGAAGTAACGGCTGCCTTGTGCAGCAGCCATGAGATGGCAATCCGCGCCACGCTGACATTGTGAGCCTTTGCAATGGGACGCATGGCATCGATCACCCGCCAGGCCCGCTCCCTGTCAACCGGCGGAAAATCAAACTGTGCGCGGCGCGAGCCTTCCGGGCCTCGAGCGTCCCGCGAGTACTTGCCACTCAACAGGCCGCCGGCCAATGGGCTCCAGGGCAGGATGGCCAATTGTTGGTCATTGCACAGAGGCACGATTTCGCGCTCGAGGTCGCGCCCGGCGATGGTGTAGTAGGCCTGGACGCTCTGGAAGCGCTCGTAGTTGCGCTTGTCAGAGATCCACAGCGCTTTCGCAATCTGCCAGGCGGCCAGGTTGCACACCCCGATGTACCGGACCTTCCCCGCCCGAACGCAATCATTGAGCGCACCCAGAGTCTCCTCCATGGGCGTGAGCGCATCGAAGCCATGCAGCTGGTACAGGTCGATATAGTCGAGCTGCAGACGGCGCAGGCTTTCGTCCACGGCGTGAAGGATGTGCACGCGGGTGAGACCGGACTGGTTGGGGCCCGGTCCCATCCGCTGGTGGACCTTCGTGGCCAGTACGAACTGATCGCGGGCGATTCCCAGATTGCGCAGGGCCTGGCCCGTCATGACCTCCGAACGGCCCGCGTGATAGACATCCGCGGTGTCGACGAAGTTGATGCCCTGGTCGAAGGCTGCACGGACAATCTCGTCGACCGCCGGCTGCTCCAACTTGCCGATACTGCGCCACAGGCCATCGCCCGTACCGAATGTCATGGTGCCGAGGCACAGCTCCGAGACGAGCAGGCCCGTGTTGCCGAGCTTCTTCAGTCGCATCAGGGTTCTCCGGGAGGCGCGCCGTAGCAAGCAACAAACGCGCCCGTTGCACCCGGTATCTTAGACACCGGTGTCAATGATGACCATAGGACCGAAGATGACAGATATGACTATGCGGATGGCGGCGCCTTCGGTAGAGTCGCGGCATCGAGGGGGTGTCGGGTCGGACCTTCGGGTCCGGCCTGGCATCTCGTCAGTCAGTGAGTCCCTTCACGCGAAGCGAGCCGGCCGCCTTTTTCAGCTTGCACCCGGGCCAGTGCCGCATCGACATCCATCGACAGCGGCTGAGTTGCCGGTCCCGGCGTTGCCTTCAACAGCGACACGATCGACTCACCCGTCAACCGGCTGTTCGCGCTCAACAGTAATGCGACCACACCTGTGACTTCCGCCGCGGCCACCGACGTGCCCGACTCGAAGTCATATTCATTGCCGGGCAGCAAGGTCATTACGTGACTTGCGGGCGCGGCGAGGGTGGCGCCCGTGTAATTGCCGTCGCTGTTGCCAACTCCAATGACGCCACTGATGTTGGCAGGGAATGAATCGCCGGCATCCGGGGCCGAGCCGACGAAGATCATGCCGCGCTTCAGCCCGCTTTGTATGAGGGCGGACAGTAACGGATCGGCAGGGCCGGCAATGCTCATGTTGACCAGCGGCGTGCCGGCATCAATGGCGGCGGCAATTGCCTTGGCCAGTGTAAACGTGTTGCAGGCCGCCGCGTCCGCGTTCGGGCTGAGTTGCCAACACGCTTCGAACACTTCGATCTGCGCGAGCGGTGCGATTCCGACGATCCCCATTTTGTTATTTGCGACCGCGGCTATCAGCCCTGCCATTGCGGTGCCGTGGCGGTAAGCACCAGCGCCGGACGCCGTGGTCGCGTTGGCCGGCACGAACGAACGGCTGCTCGAGATCCGATCACGCAGGTCCGGATGCCTGCTGTCCACGCCGGTGTCGATGAGGGCTACCTTTACACCCGCGCCCTGCGAGCGCTCATGCGCGGCGGCAATGTCGAGTGACACGAGGTTGGTTTGCAGACCGTAGAGCGGATCGTTGTAGGTGACCGGAGCCGGGGTGGTCAGCGTGTGGAATTCCTGGAGCGGCTGCGCGAGCGTGATCTTCGGGTCCTTGGCCAGCGCCGCGAGGACTTCCTCCACCGGACGGCCGTCCGTAATTTCGTACACAACGCAGTGCACGCCGAGTTGCTTGATGGGCCAACTGTCTACCTGCTTCAACGAGTAGGTGTTTGCCACGCGCTGCGCGTTGTTGTGGGCGCCCTGGGCGACTCCATAGGAGCCGCCCGTGTACCTGCGGCCCGTCGTGCCGGCACGGGAAGTAGGGCGATAAGGGTCATTGGCGAAAGTCACGACCACGAAGTGGCGGCCGTTTTCAAAGGACGGTGCCGGGTCAGCCGATGCCGGCGCACCGATCCAGGCTGACAGGACCAGGGCAGCTAACGCGCTCGCGCGCAGAAAGGCACGCATCAGTGCTCCAGAGCATCCGGCGCTCGTTGCTCAGCCTCCGCGAGCGGCTGTATCCACAGTACTCGCGGATCTGTCCGCAGGCGCGCAGAAAGATCCCGCAACTGTCTGTTGGCATTCGCCGGCGCAGTCCGTCCGTCGACGCCGACGGGCATCACGCCCAGAATTCCTGTGTTGCCGGGGCCTTCCACGATCCGTGCACCACCCGACCGCAGCAGCTCTTCAACCTCACCGATGGGGACGGAGCGGTCGAGTGCGATGTGCAGTACGTTGGGAGCGACGACGGGCGCATCGGTGACTGTTGTGTACTTGGGCTGCGACCAACGATATGTCTGGACGATCAATCCGGTGATTCCAAACAACAGCAGGAAACTGGCTGCCCAGGCGAGTCCGGGTGGTCGCCACAGTGAAACGTGACTCAGTCGATCAATCAACGACGCCCGCACCCGCGTGCGTCGTGTTGGCACACTGCTTTCCTCGGCGTCGATTCGATCCATCAGCTTGCGGAACGATGGGCCGGGTGCGTAGGTGACCCGGTCCGGCTCGGTCAGAGCGCTCCCCATCAGATGTTGAGCCCCGAGCTCCTGTTCACAGGCGCTGCAGTGCCGTACATGCTCCTCCGCCAGCTCGCGCTCAGCGGCGGACAGCCGGCCAGTCGCGAGCCAGGGCAGCAGAAGCCACACTTCGTCGTGCCGGCTGCGTTTATCAAAAGCGATCATTTCCCACCTCGTGTCCCGGTAGGAGGAGCGCTACCACCCAGCACGGGAAGCAGCTTCTGCAACTTTGCACGCGCGTGAAACAGTCGCGTCTTCACCGTGTTGACAGGACAACCCATGATTGCCGAAATCTCCTCACACGAATAACCCAGCTCGTAACAGAGCTCGACCGCGAGCCGCTGCTCGACCGGGAGCTGCCCCAGGGCCTGGACCAGCCAGTCCCGCAACTCCTCGGTGCGCATCGGTTCGTCGCTCGTAGGTGGCTCGAGGAGGACATCGAGGTTCTCCGGGGAACCGGCCCGTGCTGAGGATCGGAACGCATTTCTCGCTCTGCGATAGGCGATGCCGAGAATCCAGGTGGAGGGCTGCGAATCGCCACGGAAGTCGCCGGCCTTCTTCCAGACGATCCAGAAAGTGTCATTGATGACTTCTTCAGCGACGTCATAACGCCGCGTGAGGCGTGTCAGAAATCGCGCGAGCCGGCGATGGTAGAGGTTGTAGAGCTCTTCAAACGCCCGCCGGTCGCCCTTGGCGATGCGGGCAATGAGCTCCGACTCGCGGGCCGCGGATGCGCCGCTTCGGTACCCGGGCTCCGCCGCAGCAGGCGTGCCATGTGTCTCGTTTTGTGTCGGGCCTCTCACGCATTCCCATCCCTTTGCGGGTAAGTGTCGCGCAGCCCCGGGCGGGTTCAAAGGCCGGTGCAAAAACAGATGTCAGATCAGAAATGCCAGCTCACAGATCCGGCGAAGCGGCTGCCCGCGCGGCCGTAGGGAAACAGGATCCGGGCGCGGTCCTGGGAGACATAATAGCCTGCGTCCAGGCGCAAGCTCTTGAATTCAAAAGCCAGTCCTGCGTTCCCGTACCAGTAGTCCGTGCTGTCCGTGTAGTAGTAGCCGACGCCCGCCGTCAGGAACAGCCGGCCGACCAGGGGCAACTGGGTCGCGAGATCGCTGGTATATGCGGCATAGCGCCCCAGCCGATTACCGTAGAAATAGCGCGGCGCATTGGGGATGTACGCCGCCGTGAGCGTCCAGGAGTCGAGATACGAGACGGCCAGCGATGCTTCCTGGTAGTCGTTATTGATCGGCGCGTTCCCGTGCTCGTACTGGTAATTCACGGCCGTCAGTGTCGTGCTCCAGCTCTGCGAGAGATCGAAGCGGTGCCCGACGTATTCCTCGAGCTCGTAGTCCCACCCGAGAGTTTCGTAACCATGGTGCCAGAGCCGGTCGATGGTCGAGGCAAATACTCCAACGAAGGTCCCATCCGCGGTGGCAACGTGCAGGTCGATCTGCCCCGCGGGTCGGCCGCCGGTCTCGGAAATGCCCCGATAGATGTAATCGCTCGTGTAGGTCAGATCGCCGTCGAATGTGATGGCATCCGCCGCGCGGGGCGCGAGCAGCGCGATCCCGATCAGCAGGCAGATGACACCCATGCGAGACGGAAAAGAAGGACCCACTATGCCTCTCGAAACGCCCGTGACAATTGTTCGTTGTCAGGAGTTTAGAGCCATTTGGGAACGAGTTGGCCATCGGTACGCTTTTTCTGACGCCGAGGAGCGACAAATCTACAGTCCGAAGACCTTTCGGGCATTCAGCGCGTAGAAACTGTTGCGGTCCGCGGCGGTTCCGACCGAGTCCATGGCCAGTACCTCGCTCGCTTCAAACTGATACGGGTAATCCATTGCATACATCACGCGATCGACCCCCAGTACCTGCTGACAGAACTGGATGGCCGGGGCCCACGCCATGCCGCTCGAGGTCACATACACATTCTCGCGCAGGTAGTCACTCACCTGCCTTTGCAGCGGTTTCATGAAGGCGTAACGCTTGGAAGCGACCGTGGCGCGATGCATGTAGTCGAGCCTGAAGAGCCAGAAGGGCAGCGCCTCGCCCAGGTGGCCCACCACGAGTTTGAGCTTGGGGAAACGATCGAAGACGCCGCTGGTGATGATGGCCAGCAGGTGCATGCCGGTATCGACGCCGAATCCGTAGAGCGCGCCATCCAGTCCCCGCTGCAGCAACGGTTGGATCAGTCCCGCCGATGGACTGTTGGGATGCAGATACACGGGAACATCCAGTGCCTCGGCCGCGGCGAAAATATCCCAGAACTTCGGATCATCCAGGTATTCACCCAGTGTATGGGAATTCAGGATGGCGCCTTTGAGCCCCAGCCCGCGCACGCCGCGTTCCAACTCCCTGGCCGCCTCCCCGGGGTTCTGCGGCGCGACCGCCGCAAGTCCCGCCAGGCGGGTTGGATATTTCGCAATCGCCGCCGCGAGTTGGTCGTTACTGTCGCGTGCGAATGAAACCGCGGTGGCGGCGTCAAACACCTGTACGCCCGGCGATGTCAGCGACAGGATCTGCATGCTGATACCGGTGGCATCCATGTCCGCGATGCGGCGCGAATCGATATTCTGCAGCCGCTCGATGATTTGTGTGGCACGCTCGCTGGGACTTTGCAGATAGAAGCCCCACAGGCTGAGAAAGCCGGGGTCATGGATGCTGCCGCCGGTCAACATCCGGCGGTACAGGCGCAACTGCTCGCTGGTGGCAAACGCTTCTTCGGTGGCAATCCGTTGGTAACTCATCATCCATCCTGAGGCTGTCAATCGAGGTATCGGTTATGTATCATAACTGCGCGCCGCACGTCGTGTTTGCCGAGCATGTCCAAGACTAAACGGAAAGGTCCAGTCGATAGCGAAGCCAACACCGGCCGCCAAGTGGATCTGGGTCCGCTCACCGAATACATAGGCTACGCCTTGCGCCGGGCTTCAATGTCCGCGGTGGGCGAGTTCCTGGAAGCGTTTCAGGAAATCGACCTGCGACCCACCCAGTTCGCGGTGTTGACTCTCATTGCCGGCAATCCCGGGGTGCGCCAGACTGAAATCTGCGCAGCCTTGGGGATTCAAAAAGCCAACTTCGTGCCCCTGCTCAATGAGTTGGAACGGCGCGGGCTGGCGGTTCGCAAATCCGTGGCAGGGGATAGACGTTCGTCTGCTCTTCATCTGACACCGTTGGGCAACACCACCGTGCAGCGGGCCCGGGCCATCCATGAGGTGTATGAAAGCCGGTTCGTGACACGCCTGGGCCGGCGTGGCCGCGATCAGTTGTTGGCGCTCCTCAACAAGGTGATGGACCGCGGCTGAGCCCTGAGGGGCAGCAGCGCGATGACTGACGCGGCCAGCAGGGAGCCCAGCGCGATGCAGGTCGCAACCGCGGGCAGGCCAAAACCGGCGCTGAACAGGTAACCCGCGGCGATGGGTCCCAGCGCCGCGCCGCCCCGGCCCAGGCCGATGGAAGCGCCGGTGCCCGTGGCGCGCACGTGAGTTGGGAACGCCTGGGCGTAAATCGCATACAGCCCCACGATCCCGGCGTTGGTGCAGAATCCCGCCACGGCGCACAACACTGACAGCTCGTTCAGGTTGGGTCCGGCCCGTCCGAACAGAATGACCATGACGGTCGACAGCAACATCACGCCGATGGTCAGAGGTTTGAGACCCAGTCGCTGGCTCAGCAGCCCGAATACCGCGCCGCCAGTCGCGCCTCCGACATTGGCCCATACGAGCACGCCGGCCGCGGCGGCGGCCGGAAAGTGCATGTCGGCCACGATTTTCGGAATCCACTTCAGCATGAAATAGAAAGTGATCATGTGGAAGAAACAGGCGAGGGCGCACAGCAGGGTGGTCAGTCGCAGGGTCGGTGAGAAAACATCGGCGAGCGCGGGCCTGTTCACCGGGGTGACCACGGGTGGCAGCGCCTCAATCGCGGTGTGACCCATGCGAGTGAGTGTCCTGTTGATTCGCAGGAGCGCATTCGCCGGCTGCTTCTGCGCGAGCCAGTGAACTGATTCGGGAATGACGAACAGCACCAGCGGGATGCACAGCGCTGTCATGCAGCCGCCGAAATAAAACACCGCGCGCCAGTCGTGATCATGAAGCAGGATCTTGACGACGGAACCGCCGGCGACCGCTCCCACGGGATAGCCAACAGCCATCAGCGCAACACTGAGGTTGCGGCGCCGCAGGTTGGAAAACTCGGCGGCGACGGCATTGGCCGTGGCGAGGAGTCCGCCGATCCCGAGCCCGGTGGTGAAGCGCCAGAATTCGAGGCCTGCGATCTGCTTCACGCCCGTCACCATGAACATGCCGCCGGTCATCAGCACCAGGCAGGCCAGCATCGTCGGCCGGCGCCCCATCCGATCGGCCAGGCTTCCCAGCACGAGCGCGCCCACGGCCATGCCGAACAGCTCCATCGAGAGCACGACACCGAGAGCGGCGCGGTCGATACCCCACTCGGCGGCGATTCCCGGCGAGGCGAAGCTGATCGACAGCACATCGAATCCGTCGAGCGCCGTGAGGCCGATAGTGACCGCGACTGCCAGGATTTGCAGCGCGCTCATGGGCGCGCTCGCCAACGTCTCGCGCGGGTCAGTGCTCATCGAATGATTTTCGGCAATCGCCGTGCACTATAAAAGGCCCGGGCAGTCGATCACCGAACATACCTCGAGCGCCAGCCCGACCTTGGAGCTGCGAGCGTTCCATTCGCAGAACGGCGCCGCAGTGCAGCCGTGGCTCGAGGGGCGCCGGGCACGGGGTCTGGTCCATAATGAGGCCACTTCATAGTCCTCGTCCGATCAAGGGTAGCGTAATGGCCGACAAACCAGCTTTCGAAGTCATCAGTCAACACAAGTGTTTCGACGGTACCGTCGGTTTTTACAAGCACGACTCCTCGAGTACTGGCACCTCGATGCGCTTTTCGGTGTTCGTGCCCCGGCAGGCGCAGGCAGGCCGCGTGCCGGTGTTGTATTACCTCGCCGGGCTCACGTGCACTGAAGAGACTTTCATGATCAAGGCCGGCGCGCAGCGCGTGGCGGCGGAGCTCGGCCTCATGCTCGTGGCTGCGGACACGAGCCCGCGCGGCCTGAACATTCCGGGCGACAGTGCCTCCTGGGATTTTGGCGTGGCGGCCGGCTTCTACCTGGATGCAACCCAGGAGCCGTGGTCGAAGAATTACCGGATGTACACCTACATCACCAAGGAGCTGCGCGCGTTGATTGAAGCGCAGTTCCCCGCGAATGCCGCTCGCACCGGTATCTTCGGGCATTCCATGGGGGGTCACGGCGCGCTCGTGCTGGGCATGCGCAATCCCGACATCTACAAGTCGATCTCGGCATTCGCCCCGATCTCGGCACCGAGCCAGGTGCCCTGGGGTCAGAAGGCGTTCTCGGGTTACCTGGGCGAAGACAAGAAGCAGTGGGCCCAATATGACGCCACCGAGATCGTGTCGGGGCTGAAGGATGCCGCGAGCCGGCCACACCTGTTGATCGATCAGGGGCTCGGCGATCAGTTCCTGGAGAAGCAACTTCCGCAACAGATCTTCGAGGCGGCTGCGAAGAAGGTGGGCTACCCCCTGACGCTGCGGCGCCATGAAGGGTATGACCACGGTTATTACTTCATCTCCACCTTCATGGAGGATCACCTGCGGCACCACGCGAAGATTCTCGGGAAGTAGCCGCGGCGATCAGCACTTCACGCAGCCACGCGTGGCCCGGATCAGGCTCGTTGCGCTTGTGCCAGATGATTACCTCGCGTGTGTCAGGTGTTTCAAACGGCACGGGCAGCAACTTGATGGGCGCGAGCTGCGCGAGGGTCCGCGCCAGGTCTTCCGGCAGGGTTGCCACGAGTTGAGTGCCCGCGAGCATGAATGGAATCTCGAGCAGTCCCTGCGTGGTGGCCCGTACATCGAGGTTCGCACGCAACAGGCGGCGCGCCAGCTCTTCGAGTGGGACGGTATGACCGCTGGGCCAACCAAACACGTGCGGCAGGCCGAGATACTGCTCTTCGGTAATGGTATCACCCACCGTCGGGTGGTCTTTTGCGACGGCACAGAGCCAGCGCACCGGTCGAAGGTCGACGATGCGCAGCGATTCCGGGAACTCGCGCAGCCCGAAGAGTCGAAGACTGTTGAGGCCGATGAACAGGTCGGCATCGCCGTATTCGAGCCGGGACAGGGTGGTTTCCGAGAAGTGCTCGACGTGGCAGCAAATGCCGGGCGCCTCCCGGGAGAGACGCTGAAACACAACCGGCATGACCCGCAGCAGCGCGTCGGCCGATACGATCAGGGTAAAGGTCCGTTGTACCGTCCGTGGATCGAAAGTAGCTTGGGTGCCCAGTGTGGCCTGGATCTGGAGGAGGGCCTCCCTGACGGGTCCGACCAGCGACAGGCCGCGCGGCGTGAGCTGCATGTCCCTGCCCACGCGCACCAGCAGTTGATCGTCGAAGAACTCGCGCAGCTTCTGCAGCGCGGCGCTCATGGCCGGCTGTGAAATGAAGACCCGCTCCGCGGCCCGGGTCACGTTTTTCTCGTGGAGCAGCGCGTCCAGGGCAATTAACAGATTGAGGTCAAAGCGGTTGAGCTGCATGGCGGCGTCATATTACAAGCGAGGCGTATACTCGGTAGACCTATGAAATCACTCCCCACCGAAGAACTGGAAACGGTCCGCCGCATCGTGGCGGATATGAAGAACCGCCCGGGGCCGCTCATAGAGGTGCTGCACGCAGTGCAGGCAGCTCTGGGATACGTGCCCGCGGCGGCTGTCCCCATCGTGGCAGAGGCCCTGAACCTGTCACGGGCAGAGGTTCATGGAGTGGTGACCTTCTATCACTTCTTCCGTGAGACTCCCCCGGGCAAGCATACCGTGCACATCTGCCGTGCCGAGGCCTGCCAGTCCATGGGCGCCAATGCTCTGGTGGCGCATGCCAGGAAGCGCCTGGGCGTGGATTTCCACGAGACGACCCGTGATGGCGTGTTCTCACTGGAACCGGTCTTCTGTCTCGGCAACTGCGCTTTGTCCCCTGCTGCGATGATCGACGGTCAGCTGTACGGCCGCGTGACGCCGGAGCGCTTCGACCAACTCGTCGCGGAGAACAAGAAATGACTGCGGTCACTGTTTATGTGCCCTGCGATGCCGCCGCATTGTCGGTCGGGGCAGAAGAAGTCGCGGCCGCCATCTCGGCGGAATGTGCCGCTCGCGGTATCGAGCTGAAGCTCATCCGCAATGGCTCGCGCGGCGCGTGTTGGCTCGAGCCCCTGGTTGAAGTGGCAACGGCACAAGGGCGTGTCGCCTACGGCCCGGTGACCGCCGCGGATGTTCCTAGCCTGTTTGCCGCGGACTTTCTCAACGGCAAGGGACATCAGTTGTTCCTTGGACGGACTGATGAAATTCCGTGGTTCGCGTCCCAACAGCGACTGACATTTGCCCGTGTGGGTATCGTTGATCCGGGTAGTGTCGCGGACTATGTGGCCAACGGCGGCTACCAGGGATTGCGGCGCGCCTTGTCCATGACTCCTCAGGCCATCGTGCAGGCGGTGTTGGACTCGGGCTTGCGGGGTCGCGGTGGCGCCGCGTTTCCAACGGGCATCAAGTGGAAGACTGTTCTCGAGCAGGTGGTCGAGCAGAAGTACGTGACCTGCAATGCCGACGAGGGTGACTCGGGCACTTTCTCGGACCGCATGTTGATGGAGGGAGATCCTCTGTGCCTGATCGAAGGCATGACCATCGCCGGCATCGCCGTGGGCGCTACGCAGGGCTACATCTATCTGCGTGCCGAGTATCCGCACGCCTATCGCGCTCTCAACAATGCAATTGCCGCCGCCTATCAGGCGCGGTACCTGGGCTCCGATGTGCTCGGTAGCGGCAAGCGGTTCGATCTGGAGGTGCGGCTCGGCGCCGGCGCCTACATATGCGGCGAAGAAACTTCGATGCTCCAGAGTCTCGAAGGCAAGCGCGGCGAGGTCCGCGTGCGCCCGCCATTGCCCGCCATCAACGGCCTGTTCATGAAGCCCACGATCGTGAACAACGTGATGACCTTTGGAAGCGTGCCGACCATCATCCAACATGGCGCGGACGCTTATAAGAACTTCGGCATGGGACGTTCCCGTGGCACTCTGCCACTTCAGCTCGCCGGCAACATCAAGCGTGGCGGGTTGATTGAGCGCGCCTTCGGCGTGAGCCTGCGCGAGTTGTTGTATGACTACGGTGGTGGCTCGGCCTCCGGCCGGCCCATCCGCGCAGTGCAGGTGGGTGGACCACTGGGATCTTTCATTCCCGCCTCGCAGTTCGATGTATTGATCGACTACGAAGCGCTCACGGCCATCGGCGCGTTGTTGGGGCATGGCGGCATCGTCGTGTTTGACGACACTGTCGACATGGCTGAGATGGCGCGCTACGCAATGGAGTTCTGTGCCGTGGAGTCCTGCGGCAAGTGCACTCCGTGTCGTATCGGCTCGACACGCGGCGTCGAGGTGATCGAGAAGATCATGAATGGCATCGACAGCGAGCGGAATCTGGCGCTGTTGGAAAACCTGTGTGACACCATGCTCGTGGGGTCACTGTGTGGTCTGGGGGGAATGACACCGTTTCCGGTTCAGAGCGCCATCAAGCATTTCCGCGAGGATTTCCGAGCCAAGGCGCACCTGTTGCGGGCAGGGTAGTGGCCACCGAGCCCGCGCTGGAGGTCAGCTCCGAGGTCAACGTCGATCGTTGGTCCCAGGGCGCGGTGACCCACGTGGCTGACCAGGTCGCGGAGGAAATGCCGATCGCGCTCGTATATCACGGCGTTCCGCACGTGGTCATGCTCGCTACTCCCGCTGATCTCGAGGACTTCGCTGTCGGATTCACCCTCAGCGAAGGCCTGGTCGAGCGGCCTGATGAGATCCGGTCCGTTGAAGTCACGTACGGGGCGGAAGCAGCCGACGTCAGAATAACAGTCGCCTGGGAGCGTTTTTCCGGGCTCCTGCAACGCCGGCGCAATCTCACGGGCAGGACCGGTTGCGGTCTGTGTGGCGCTGAAACCGCCGAAGAGGCCATCCGCGAGCTCGCGCGTGTTGGTCCCGGCCCCACTGTTACAACGGCGAGTCTTCACGACGCCATCGAGCAGTTGTCGACGATGCAACCTATCAATGCACGCACGGGCAGCGTGCACGGCGCCGCCTGGGTTGTTCCTGGCAAGGGTGTGCAGTTTGTGCGCGAAGACGTTGGACGCCACAATGCGCTCGACAAGGCTATCGGTGCACTGGTGCGCTCGGGCGCGGATCGAACCGAAGGCTATATGTTGATAACCAGCCGTGCGAGCTTTGAGATGGTGCAGAAAAGTGCCACGGTTGGAATTTCGTTCCTGGCGGCCTTCTCGGCCCCCACGGCATTTGCAGTGCGACTTGCACATAAAACGGGGCTGACGCTCGTTGCGTTCGCCCGCCGCGACCGGCATGTGGTATACGCCCACCCGGAGCGACTGGTCTGATGAGGGAAAGCTGTGCCTGGAAAGAGTGCGTTGATCTGCGGTTCGATGGCCTGGGACACGATCATGGTGTTCAAGGACCGGTTCAGTAACCATATTCTCCCCGACAAGATACATCGTCTGAATGTGTCGTTTCTCGTGCCCGGCCTGCGGCGTGAGTTTGGCGGTTGCGCGGGCAACATCGCCTACAACCTGAAGCTGCTCGGCGATACCGGTTATCCCATGGCCACGGTGGGCCGTGATTTCGGGCCGTACCGTGATTGGATGCTAAAGCACGGCATCCCGACCGATCACATCGAGGTGTTTGAGTCTGAGCACACGGCGCAGGCATTCATCACCACCGACCTGGACGACAACCAGATCACCGCCTTTCACCCCGGCGCCATGCAGCAGTCCCATGCCAACAAGGTGTCGGATGCGAAGAACGTGGGAATCGGCATCGTGGCCCCGGACGGGCGCGATGGCATGATCCAGCACGCCGAGCAATTTGCCGCAGCCCAAATTCCCTTCATTTTTGACCCGGGGCAGGGCCTGCCCATGTTCGGGGGTGAGGACATAAAGCGCTTCATCGACCAGGCCACCTGGGTTGCGGTCAATGACTATGAATGGGAGCTGGTCCAGCAGAAGACGGGGTGGACCGCGAAGGATGTCACCCAGCGGGTGAAGGCACTTATTGTCACACGCGGCGCCCAGGGCTCGGTGATCTACACCCCGGAGGGTGAGCTGCAGATCCCCTGCGCCAAAGCCAGGGCGGTCGTGGACCCGACGGGCTGTGGCGATGCGTACCGGGCCGGGCTGTTACATGGCCTGCTGCACGGACTGGACTGGAAGAGCACGGGTAGAATTGCCTCCCTCCTGGGGGCCATCAAGATTGAATCGCTTGGCACCCAGAATCATCGGTTTACCAAAGCCGAGCTCGAGGCAAGGCTGAAAGAGAGCTTCGTGCCGGATTGAGTCCCGGTACACTGCGGGTCCCCCGGCGGACGGCGTCGATTCCCGCCCCCAACCTACACAGTTGCGATGGAATGAGTGAAATGGCGAACAACTATTTATTTACGTCAGAGTCCGTATCTGAAGGTCATCCGGACAAGGTCGCGGACCAGATCTCCGATGCGGTCCTGGATGCAATCCTGAAGGACGACCCGCGTGGCCGTGTTGCCTGCGAAACCCTCATCAAGACGGGTGTCGTCGTCGTCGCTGGCGAAGTGACCACGAAGGCCTGGGTGGACGTTGAATCGCTGGTCCGCAAGGTCGTGTTGGATATCGGTTACAACTCCTCCGACATGGGCTTCGACGGCGCGAGCTGCGGCGTCGTCAACATCATCGGCAAACAGTCTCCTGACATTGCCCAGGGCGTCGACCGCAAGGACGAGCGCAAGCAGGGCGCCGGCGACCAGGGCCTCATGTTCGGTTATGCCACGAACGAAACCGACGTGTTGATGCCGGCCGCCATCACCCTGGCGCACCGCCTGGTGAAGAAGCAGGCCGACGTACGCAAGAAGGGCAAGCTGGATTGGCTGCGCCCGGATGCCAAGAGCCAGGTCACCCTGCGGTATGAGGATGACAAGCCGGTAGGCCTCGAGGCCGTGGTGTTGTCGACTCAACACAGTGAGGACATCTCCACCAAGGCGCTGCGCGAGCTCGTCATGGACGAGATCCTCGAGCCGGTTCTGCCCAAGAAGTGGGTGGACAAGCGTACGAAGTTCCACATCAACCCGACGGGCCGCTTTGTAATCGGCGGGCCGGTGGGTGATTGCGGTCTCACCGGCCGCAAGATCATCGTCGACACCTACGGCGGATTCGCCCGTCACGGTGGCGGCGCGTTCTCCGGCAAGGACCCCTCCAAGGTTGACCGGTCGGCCGCCTATGCCGCCCGCTATGTTGCCAAGAACATTGTTGCAGCGGGGCTTGCGGACCGCTGCGAAGTGCAGATCTCCTACGCGATCGGTGTTGCCGAGCCCACTTCGGTGATGGTCGAGACATTCGGCACCGGCCGCCTGTCCCGCGAGCGCATCACGCAGTTGGTGCGCAAGCATTTCGACCTGACGCCGTATGGCCTGCGCGAGATGTTGGACCTCGTGCGTCCCATCTACCAGAAGACCGCCGCCTACGGCCATTTCGGCCGCACGGAGTCTGAGTTCTCCTGGGAGCAGACGGACAAGGCCGCGGTGCTGGCCGCCGAATTGAAGGGATCCGCCAAAGCGGCATAAGTGTTCGATTATCGCGGCATGGGCCGCGATCGTCTTGCCGCGAGGTCTCGCGGCAACGCGCGTCTCTCGAGGAGCGTTGCGACAGGCGGCACAGGGCTCCCTGTGCCGGGCCTGCCAGGCTCGAAGGCGTCGCGATTCGTCAATACGGCGCTCGTTCTTTAGTGGAGCATTTCATAATGAACGCCAGTCTCAAACCCAAGTCAGCGCACGATTCAAAGAAAGACTATCGGATCGCCGACCTCGAGCTCGCCGATTGGGGCCGCAAGGAAATCCTGATCGCCGAGACCGAGATGCCGGGCCTGATGGCCATTCGCGAGGAGTTCGCTCCCGTGCAGCCCCTGAAGGGCGCGCGGATCACCGGTTCCCTGCACATGACCATTCAGACCGCGGTTCTGATTGAGACACTGCAGGCCCTGGGAGCACAGGTCCGTTGGGCCTCCTGCAACATCTTCTCGACCCAGGACCACGCCGCCGCGGCGATCGCCGAGCGCGGTACTCCCGTGTTTGCCTGGAAGGGCGAATCACTGGAGGACTACTGGGACTATACCCACAGGATCTTCGAGTGGACCGATGGCGGATTCACCAACATGATCCTGGACGACGGCGGCGATGCGACGCTGCTGTTGCATCTGGGCGCGCGAGCCGAGAGCGATGCCAGCCTGATCTCCAAGCCCACCAGCGAGGAAGAGACAGCGCTGTACGCCGCCATCAAGGCGAAGTTGAAAACCGACCCGACCTGGTACTCCACACGCCTGAAGCACATCAAGGGCGTAACGGAAGAGACCACCACGGGCGTCCATCGTCTGTACGAGATGGCGAAAGAGGGGAAGCTTGCTTTCCCCGCAATCAATGTCAATGACTCCGTCACCAAGAGCAAATTCGACAACCTGTATGGTTGCCGTGAGTCGCTCGTGGACGGCATCAAGCGCGCCACCGACGTGATGGTGGCCGGCAAGATCGCTGTTGTGGCGGGCTATGGTGACGTGGGCAAGGGCTCCGCACAGGCCCTGCGCGCCCTGTCAGCCCAGGTGTGGGTGACCGAAATCGACCCGATCTGCGCCCTGCAGGCGGCGATGGAAGGTTATCGGGTGGTCACGATGGACTATGCCGCCGACAAGGGCGACATCTTCGTGACCTGCACCGGCAACTTCCATGTGATCACGCACGATCACATGACGAAGATGAAGAACAACGCCATCGTCTGCAACATCGGTCACTTTGACAACGAGATCGACGTGGCCAGCATGAAGAAGTACACCTGGGAGAACATCAAGCCCCAGGTGGACCACATCATTCTGCCCAGTGGCAACCGGGTGATCCTGCTGGCGGAAGGCCGCCTCGTGAACCTGGGTTGTGGCACCGGTCACCCGAGCTACGTGATGAGCTCCAGCTTCGCGAACCAGACCATCGCGCAGATCGAGCTGTTCACCAACACGAGCAAGTACCCGGTGGGCGTGTATGTGTTGCCCAAGCACCTGGATGAGAAGGTGGCCCGCCTGCAGCTGAAGAAGCTGAATGCGCAGCTCACCGAGCTCACGGACGTGCAGGCTCGCTACATCGGCGTCGACAAGGCCGGCCCCTACAAGGCCGATCACTATCGATACTAAGAAGTAAGAGAGAAGCCAATGTCCCTTGCGACCAGCGAAGAGCGCTCCCAGCGAGCTGCCCCCGCGGCAGTCACGCCCCGATCGTTCATTCTCACCACCTCGGCCCCGGATACGACGGGGATCGTGGCTGGAATCTCGGGATTTCTGGCTTCTCACAACGCACTGATCACCGAAGCACAGCACTACGATGATCCCTACGGGAACACGTCGTTCATGCGTACGGTGTTTCATGACAACGGCAAAGGAATGCCGGCCATGGAGGCTCTGGACGAGAAGTTCGGAGCCTCCGTGGGCAAGCAGTTCAACATGACCTGGCATTTCCACGAAGTGCAGCGCAAGTGCCGCGTGTTGCTTGCGGTCTCGCGGCATGGTCACTGCCTCAACAGTATTCTGCACCGGTGGAGCACGGGGACGTTGCCCATCGAGGTCGTGGCGGTGGTGTCGAACCACCAGGACATGCGCAGCCTCGCCGAGTGGCACGGCGTGCCTTATCACTATCTGCCGATCATCGACGGCCGCAAGGCCGAGCAGGAAAAGCGGATGTTCGAGCTGTTTGAGCGTTCCGACTCGGAGCTCATGGTGCTCGCCCGCTACATGCAGATCCTCACTCCCGAGGCGTGCCGTTATTTTGAAGGGCGCGCCATCAACATTCACCATTCCTTTCTGCCCGGGTTCAAGGGCGCGAAGGCCTATCACCAGGCGTTCACGCGCGGCGTGAAGCTCATTGGCGCCACCGCCCACTACGTGACGACGGATCTGGATGAAGGTCCGATCATCGAGCAGGAAGTGGAGCGGGTTGATCACACACAGTCGGCCGAGGACCTCGTTGTCACTGGCAGCGAGCTCGAGACTGTTGTGTTGAATCGCGCCATCAAGTGGCATGCGGAGCGCAGAGTGTTCCGCAACGGAAATAAAACCGTCGTTTTGAGGTAATCTCGTGACCGCGATTGTTATGGACGGCAAGGCCGTTGCCGCCAAAGTGCGTGGCGAAGTTGCGGTTCGCGCGCGTGAGTTCGCGAGCAAGCACGGGCGGCGCCCGGGGCTCGCAGTAGTGCAGGTGGGGCAGGACCCGGCCTCCACCGTGTATGTGCGAAACAAGCGCAAGTCTTCTCTTGAAGCGGAGATTGAGTCGTTCGCGCACGACTTGCCTGCGACCACTTCGCAAGGCGAGCTGTTGGATCTGGTGCATCGTTTGAACCGGGATCCGCGCGTCGATGGGATCCTCATTCAGATGCCGCTGCCCAAGGGGCTCGACAGCGACGCCATCATGGACGCGGTCGATCCGGCCAAAGACGTGGATGGCTTCCATCCGACGAATACCGGGTTGTTGGCGCAGAAGCGGCCGGGGCTGCGGCCTTGCACGCCGTTTGGTGTGATCCGGCTGGCGAAAGAGTACGGCATCAACCTGACGGGCCTGAGAGCCACGGTCGTGGGTGCTTCGAACATCGTCGGTCGTCCCATGGCGCTGGAGTTGCTGCTGGCGCGCTCGACAGTGACCGTCTGCCACACAGGAACGAAAGACCTGCAATCCGAGGTCGCAAGGGCGGACGTGGTGGTGGCTGCCGTGGGTAAGGCGGGATTTGTGCCAGGTGAGTGGATCAAGCCCGGCGCTGCCGTGTTTGATGTCGGCATCAACCGGACAGCCGAGGGCAAGCTGGTTGGCGACGTGGAGTATGCCAAGGCAGCCGAGCGTGCAGGTTGGATCACTCCAGTGCCGGGTGGCCTGGGGCCGATGACGATTGCGATGCTGCTTTCGAACGCGGTAGACGCGGCCTTCAGGCGGGCGGAAGCGACGCGCTAGGAGCCTGTCTGACTAATGGGCGCCGTCGCGAGGCCGGCCCCCAGCGAGCAGATTTGGGCGATCCTTTCACGCGCATAGTCGAGACTATGTAAGTGAAAGGATCGCCCAAAGATGCCGCTGCGGGCGGGCCGCAGCAGGCGAACATTAGTCAGACAGGCTCCTGGATTATACGTCTCGCCTATAGCTGCCATTCGCGGCATCTATTTGCCCCTGACGCGGGCGCCTCGTAGCGTCGCGCTCCAGAACCGTTTCAGGAGCCGTGATGAGTGCCAAGAACCTGGAGCAGCTGCTCCAATCCGTGGGTAACCCCGTACACATGCTGCGCAATTCGCAGATCGGGGCTTACGTCTATCCTGTCGTTCCCAGCGAATTCTCCAACTGGCGGGACGAACAGCGTGCCTGGGTCGAAACGGCCGTGTTGTTCGACCAGACGCACCATATGGCCGAGCTGACCGTGAAGGGCCCGGATGCCCTGAAGCTGATTACCCACACCACCATCAACAGCTTTGCCAATTTTGGGCCGAACAAGGCCAAGCAGATGGTTCCGATCAGCCACGACGGTTACGTCATTGGCGATGGCATCCTGTTTTATCTGGCCGAGAACGAGCTGGCGTTTGTGGGGCGGGCCCCGACCGTCAACTGGCTGCAGTTCCAGGGGGAGACGGGTGGCTACAAAGTAGACCTGATCCGCGATGACCGGTCACCTTCGCATCCGCGCGGCAAGGCCGTCACCCGCCGCCATTACCGGTTTCAGGTACAGGGCCCGAACGCGGAGCGGATCCTGGAGAAGCTCCACGGTGGCCCTCTGCCCAACGTGAAGTTCTTCAACATGGATTACATCAATGTTGCGGGCCGCCGCGTGCGCGCGCTGCGTCACGGGATGGCGGGCGCTCCCGGTCTGGAGATCTGGGGGCCCTACGCGGAGGGAGATGAGATCCGGGAGACGATTCTCGAGGCGGGGCGGGAGTTTGGACTGGTTCCTGTGGGTTCGCGGGCTTATGCCAGTAACACGCTCGAATCGGGTTGGATTCCGTCACCGTTGCCGGCGGTGTATACGGGCGAGCGGATGAAGAAGTACCGGGAGTGGTTGCCGGCGAGCGGGTATGAGGGGACGGGGTCTATCGGGGGCAGCTTCGTGTCGGATGACATCGAGGACTATTACCTGACTCCCTACGAGCTGGGTTATGGCCCGTTCGTGAAGTTCGATCACGATTTCATCGGCCGCGAGGCCCTGGAGAAGATGTCCCGCGAGCCGCACCGCAGGAAAGTGACTTTTGCCTGGAATGGCGAGGACCTGGCCCGGATTTACGCCTCCCTGTTCGTGCCCGGAGCCGACCACTACAAGTTCTTTGACCTGCCGATTGCCAACTACGCATCGTCGTCCTACGACGCTGTCAAGAAGGGAGGCAAGACTGTCGGATATTCCATGTTCGGCGGGTACAGCTACAACGAGCGAAGCGGGCTGTCCCTGGGCGTGGTCGATGCCGACATCAACATTGGGGACGAGCTCACCCTGCTCTGGGGTGAGGAGGGCGGTGGAACGAAAAAGCCCCCGGTAGAGCGTCACAAACAGATGGAAGTTCGGGTGAAAGTCGCGCCGGTGCCGTATGCTAGCCGCGCTCGCGAGGGCTACCACGAAGGGTGGCGCACCCGGCAGGGTTGAACGCGACCAAGGTTGAAAGCGATAGGGTGCGGGGGAATAGTCTCCCGCGCCTTTTTCTTTTTCAGGGCTGGATGCGCCTACGGCGCCCAGGGCCGTTTGCGCAGGATCGGCACGATGACCGGCGCGCAGGCCAATGCCAGGCCCAACACGGTGAATACCACGGGGACGGCCTCCCGGATCTGATCCGTGGACCAGGCTGAGCTCACGATGATCGCGGCCAGGGCTGCGATCCCAACGGTTTCCAGGGTCACCCACTGCGTCAGCGCCTGTGCCCAGGGGCGCACCTCATTGCGGGCAACTCGGTGTCGTAGTTGTTCCAGCCGGCGAGCCTCTTCGGTCCGGCGCGCTTCCGCGGCGACTTCCCGTTGCAGGCGATGCAGGAACCGCTCATTGAATCCCGGGCGGGTGTCCAGGCCCCTGAACAGCGCCGACAGCTTTGAATCAATCGGATCGTTCACGTTAAAGCCCCGAGGCGCGCCCGTGCGCGATGCAGTAACGTTTTCACGGTTCCCGTGGGCATCGCAAGCATGGCCGCAACCTCTTCGTGAGATTGCTCCTGCATGTAGAACAACATGACAACCTGCCGTTGTTTCTCGGGCAGTTGATCAACCATTTTCAGCAGTGAAGCCGCGTCGGCATTGGTTTCCGCGGCGCTCGTTGCGCCAATGGAATCAACTTCGGCCATCACGTCCGGGTCACTCAAAGACGCATGGGATCGTTGTGTTCGCAACGCGGACAGGCTCGCGTTTCGCGTGATCGTGTAGATCCACGTCGACAGGGATGCCCGCCCATCGTAAGAAGGCAGGGCGCGCCAGATTTTGATGAATACTTCCTGGGTCACGTCTTCCGCCGCGTCGCGGTTGCGAAGGTAGCTGTACGCGAGCCCAAACACCCTGCGGCGATATAGAGGCAGCAGTACCGCCATCGCTTCGTCGCGACGGTTGTCCCGCACGAGGTCCAAGATGCCGCTTTCCATTAGCACCGGATATCCGTAGCGGGGTCTTACTGCGTTGATACGCGGGAGGGTGCTTCCGCGTTTCACCCTGAGGGAAAATATTTATCGGCAGATTGGCGAAACCCGCCGCCGGCTCAGGGAGTATCAAGTTCCATGAGCGCGACACAGAATGCTACAGCCGCGTTGGTGGGGGCGATAGTCGGTTACCTGGTGCACGGGCACTGGCCCGTACTGGAGTCGCTGGTTCGCTGGTGGCTGGGGTGAGGAAGTATGCAATTGCATGACGGTGAAATCTGGATTTTGATTCCTCTCATATCGATCATCCTCGGGATCGGCATGACCATTGTTACGATTTTGTCCAGGCATCGCCGCCAGATGCAGGAGTTGGACCACCGGCATCGGGAACGGATGGCCGCCATTGAGAAGGGGTTGGATCTGCCGCCCGATCCGGTGTTGGTCGAGCAGGCGGCGGCTGTCCAGCGTCAGAACGGCCTTCGCCGCAGCCCCGGTTCCCGTTATCTGCTGCGCGGCCTGGTCTGGCTGGGCGTCGGACTGGCGCTGGCGCTGTCGAAAGATCTGTTGGGGGACCGCACGTATGGGTGGATTGCCGTGGCGGTCGGCGTCGCCTATCTCATTTACTACGCGCTGGAGGGGCGACAGGAAGGGCCCCCGCCGGGAAGCGGAGGCTCTTCTTAATTGGCGCGGCACTATCCCTGAACGGGGACTATCCCTGAACGGGGACTAGTGGATTGCCTTGTAGGTTTGCGCCACTTTCGGAGTCATGTAGCGCAGGTCCCACTCGTTCGGATCGAAGGGCTTGGAGGTTGCGAGCTGGACCGGGTACCCGCCCACTTCCTGCTCGCTGTCGATGATCCTGCCACGGCCTTCGATGGTATCGGCGATCACTCGCCAGTCCACCTCATCGCGTTCCCACGGACGGGCGCCAGCGTTGGCAATCACTGAATTCTCAACATCCACCGCGGCCAGCGCCTTCACGCCTTCAGGCAGGGCAGGTCCGGTCTTCACCTCGATGATCTTCGCCGGGCTCGTCGTGTAGCGGCCCAACATCGGCAACGGCCGGCCGATCCGGTCCACGGCGATGTTGTCCTTCATGTACACCTCGACATCACCCGCTCCGCCCAGCTCAAACAACGCAACATCGCTCGGCGTGGACGGCCCCGCGCGCATCACATTACCCACGATCGAAATCTTGCCGACCTGGAAGGGATGATCGCCCCACTCGGCGGCAATCAGGTTGTAGTGAATGGCACGCTGGCCCGGATCGTAGATCAGGTTGTTGATGATCTGACCATGCACACCGCCCTTGAACAGCGGATTACGCTCGGCATCGTGCGCATACAGATTGCCGACGATGAGAATGTCGCTCACGTTGTCGTGAATCAGGCTGCCCTTGGAATGTTCGCCCTTGGCGTGCGTTGCATTGGCGAGACCTTCGGCCAGAATGTTGTTGCTGAAGGTGATGGCGTGCGAGGTGTGCTGCCGCCATTCCTCGGGAGTTGCGCCAATGAAGCGCTTGCCGGAGGAGGACAGGTTCTCGTCAATCGACCATGACATCGAGCAGTGGTCCACGATGACGTTGTAGGCGGCGACGGTGCCCATCGCATCGGGTTCCCAGCCGGTACGCTTGGCCATGCCGGCCGTACCCGTGCGAACGCGAATATGTTGAATGATGACATCGTGCGTGCGGATGTCGATCCCCGTGCGAATCAACGTAACGCCGGGGTTGGGCGCAGTCTGGCCGGCTATTGTCAGATAGGGCTCGTCGATGTCGATTTCCTCGCCCTTCATATCTATGATGCCGCCCACTTCGAACACGATCACGCGCGGGCCCTTGGCTTTGAGTGCTTCCAGAAAAGATCCCGGACCTTTATCAGCCAACGTGGTGACGCGGATGATCTGACCACCGCGGCCACCCGGTGTATGCGCGGCCCAACCTTGCGCGCCCGGGAAGGCGAGCAACTCGCTGCTCGGGGCAGGGGCTTCGGCCTTCTTCTGATCGGCGGTTTTTGACACGGCAGCACCGGCCGGCACGGCCGCAAACGCTGTACAGGCGGCCAGAAGCCAGGGCCCCAGTAATCGGGTACGGTGGAAAGGTGATACTCGAGGATCAGTACGCACTTAGTAGCGCTCCTTTGCGGCTCATGAGTCGGCTTTGATGGGCCGTGCCAGCGGGCGGCAGTGGCCTGCGCAACCCGGCGGCGGCGTTCGGCCGGCGCCGCGGATTGTAAATGACACCGGTTTCCCCTATACAGGATATTAGTCACATGAACGATGCCATCGCAGAACAGTTTGTCCGTGCCCGCCTCGACGCGACGGCACTTCCGGATTTTCCGGGGACGATCCCTGCGACGCTCAATACCGCGTATTCCTATCAGGATCGCGCCATCGCGCTGTGGCCGGATTTCGTAGCCGGCTGGAAAGTGGGCCGCATCGGCGAACCCTGGTTGGCCCGGCTGGGTGAGGATCGACTCGTGGGTCCGATCTTCCGCCGCGGTATCCGGCTCGCGCCCCCGGATCAGTTGGTCGAGTTCCCGGTGTTCGAAGGTGGGTTTGCCGCGGTTGAAGCGGAGTTTGTTTTCCGGCTCGGGGCCGATGCGCCCTCTGACAAGGTGAATTGGACGCCGGAGGAGGCTTCCAAGCTGGCGATGGCCATGCACATCGGCATCGAAACCGCGGGCAGCCCTCTGGCCACCATCAACGAGCTGGGTGGCGCGGTGGTCGTTTCCGACTTTGGCAACAATGCGGGACTGTTGCTGGGCCCGGTTATTCCGGACTGGCGGAATGTGCCGTTTGAGTCGTTGAAGACGGAAGTTTTCATCGAAGGAAAGTCGGCAGGCAAGGGCGGCGCGATGTCGCTTCCTGGAGGTCCGTTGGCAGGCCTTGCCTTCGCACTGGCGCGCTGTGCGCGCCGTGGGCTGCCGATGAAGTCAGGTTATGTAGTATCCACGGGGGCGACTACTGGTGTGCACGACATTCGCGTCGGCCAGGAGTCGCGCGTGGTGTTCGAGGGATGCGGAGAGCTGCTGTGCCGGGCGGTTCCCGCGCAAAAAGCGCCTTCCGCTCAGAAGGGAGCGCGGGCGTAGTCATGCTTGGAAGGTCGGTCCATTGATCAACAGACGGGCTGTCCTTCTCGGGGCGTCGGCCGCGTGCGCGCGGGTGGCTGGTTTGGTTGGCGCCGCCGGTGCCTCGGCGGGCGCAGCCGCCGCCCAGGTGAATCCGGCCGGCGTGCTGACGGCCTCCGACGTCCATGTTTCAGACTATCCGACGGTGCAGGCGCTCCGTTGGATGGGCGACATGATCTCCCGCGAAACTGGCGGCGAGCTCAGCATGCGTGTTTATCACTCTGGCCAGCTCGGTCGTGAAAATGACACGGTAGACCTGGCCCGGTTTGGCGCGCTCGACATCACCCGAATCAACTTCGCCTCGCTGAACAATACTTTCCCCGCGACTGAGGCGATGTCGCTGCCGTACGTGTTCGACTCAACTGAGCACATGCGGCGCGCGGTCGACGGCGCCGCGGGCAAGGCCATTCTCGATGCGTTTGAGAAGCGCGGCCTCATAGGGTTGGCCATCTACGATTCCGGCGCCCGTTGCTTCTACAACCATTCCCGGGTGGTGCGCGAACCTGCCGACTTGAAGGGCCTCAAGATCCGCGTGCCGCCTTCGGACATGTTTGTCGGCCTGATCCGGGCGCTGGGCGCCAATCCAACACCTCTGTCATACGGCGAGATTTTCTCGGCCCTGCAGACCAAGCTGATTGACGGGGCGGAGAACAACTGGACGACGTTCCAGACCAGCCGCCACTTCGAGGTGGCGCGGTTCTGGTCCCAGTCCGAGCATTCGTATTCGCCCGAAGCAGTGCTGATGTCGAAGCGGCGCTTCCAGAAGCTGACGGGCCGCCAGCAGGAGTTGGTTCGCACCGCGGCGGCACAGTCGGTGCCGTACATGCGGACACTTTGGGACAGTAGTGAGGCGCAGGCGCGAGCCGCCGTGGAAAAGGCGGGAATCCGCGCAACGCCGGTCAATCGTGCCGCCTTTCAGAAGGTCGCGGCGCCGATCGTCGAGTCGTATATGAAAGATCCGCAACTGCAGCGGATATACCAAGAGATTCGCGCTGTCGCGTGATTTCGTGAAGGTTGACGGGTGTCACTGGCCGCCGCGGGCAGCCGCGATGCCTTGCGGATGTGCCTGGGTTGGCGTCGGCGGTTGCGACGGGCGCACCTGATATTGGCTGGGGGTCATTGCTGAATGGGACGTCAGATTGCTTTGTTCAGCGCCGGGTTGGGCGTGGTCGCCCGGTGCGCCATCACTATTGCCTGCGTGGCACTCATTTGCATGACCCTCGTAGAGGCGTGGCAGGTGTTCGCGCGTTACGTCCTCAATGACTCGCCGAGCTGGACTGAACCCGTCGCGCTGCTCCTGATGAGCGCGGCGATGATGTTCGGCGCGGCCGTCGGTGTCCGCAACGAGGCCCATTTCGGCTTTTTCCTCGTGGTCCATGTTGCCTCGCCGCCGGTTCGCGCCGTGCTGGTCACGATCGCGCGGGTCATCATCATTGCGATCGGCGGCCTGCTGGCCTACTGGGGCGCCGTGCTGCTGGCGGATGGTTGGGAGGTCCGGATGGCCGGCGCGCCGCTGCCACAGGGGTTGTACTTTCTGCCCATCTGCGTGGGTGGTGCGCTGATTGCCCTGTTTGCCCTGGAGCGGTTGTTGGTCGCGCCCGCGGCCGCGCCGCGTGGGGAGCACTGATTTGGCCACCACGCTGCTCTTTGGAGTGTTTGCTGTTCTGTTGATTATCGGCGTGCCGGTCGCGTTCGCGCTTTCGGCCGCCTCGCTCGCCACCGTCCTGTACCTCGGGCTTCCCTCGATTGTCGTTGTCCAGCAGTTGGCGGCGGGTGCCAGCCTGACGACGTTGATTGCGATCCCGCTGTTTATCTTTGCCGGCGAGATGATGATGCGCGGCGGGATATCGGACCGGTTGATTGCGCTGGCCTCATCGATGGTGGGGCATCTGCGCGGTGGCCTCGGCCAGATTAACGTTCTTTCATCTTTGTTCTTCGGCGGTGTCTCCGGCTCCGCTATCGCGGACGTGTCGGCCATTGGCGGCGCGATGATTCCCCAGATGGTGACTCGTGGCTTCGACCGTGACTTCGCCGTCAGTGTCACGGTCTCGTCAGCCGTCGTGGCGTTGTTGATCCCACCCTCACACAACCTGATTCTGTACTCCGCCTCCGCCGGCGGTGGAATCTCGATTGCCGATCTGTTCGCGGCGGGCATCATCCCCGCACTGTTACTGACCGTAGTCCTGATGATTACCGGCGCGGTCATGGCCCGCAGGCGCAACTACGCGGTCGAAGCGTTCCCCGGTTTCGGTGTGGTATTGCGCCGATTGGTGGCGGCACTCCCGGGCCTGCTGTTGATTGGTGTGATCTTCGGCGGCATCCGTGCCGGCGTGTTTACCGCAATCGAGAGCGCCTCCATTGCAGTTGTGTATGCCATTGCGGTGACAGGTGTCGTTTACCGCAAACTTTCCTGGGAAAACTTCGTTGATGCGTGCACGGGAGCGGTCCGGACCACCGGGCTGATTGTGTTCGTGATCGGCGCAGCCGCCTCATTCGGCTGGCTTCTGGCGTATCTGCAGGTTCCTGCCGCCGCCGTGTCAGTGCTGACGAGCATCACGCACGACAAGTATCTCCTGCTGTTGTTGATGATCCTGATCCTGTTGTGTCTGGGCACATTCATGGACCTGGCGCCGCTCATCATCATCTGCACGCCCATCTTTCTGCCGGTCGCGAAGGCCATCGGCATCGATCCGGTGCACTTTGGTGTCATCCTGATTCTGAAGGGCGGCCTCGGGTTGATTACTCCGCCCATCGGCTCGGTGCTGTTTGTGGGCGCGGCTATCGGGCGCATCAGCATCGTTGCTGTGTTGCGGACCATCTGGCCGTTTTATCTCGCAATCCTGTGTGTGCTGCTGACGGTGGCTTATGTGCCAGCGCTGTCATTGTGGTTGCCCGGTATCCTGAGGACGGCAGGATAGCCACGGCATTGGCTGGAAGTACCCCTCGCGTTGCCAACCCGGAGCGGGTTGAATCTCGGGCGCCAGGGGGAATAAATCCTCAGCCGGCGTAGTCTTGGACTATTGAACGCGACTGCGGCGCTTCAGCGCCGGACGGGGTCAGCTTGGGACAGGGATTCGAGGACCTTTTCCTTCCATATCTGGACGCGGCTTACAGTCTCGCGCGCTTTCTTGCGCGCGATCCGGTCGCCGCGGATGACATCGTCCAGGAATCGTTCCTGCGGGCGTTTCGTTCCTTCAGTACCTACCGCGGGGGCGATGCGAAATCGTGGCTGCTGGCAATTGTCCGCAACTGTTCGTTCGACTGGTCGAAGTCGAAACGCCGCGCCGCCGGCGACAGCGTGCGCGCCACGAACGACAACCCGCGCTCCGAGAGCGAGCACTCTTCTGGAGAGTCGTTGGACAGGTGGATTCCCAATCCCGAGGAGCTGGGTGATTGCACCCAGGACGGACCGGAGGCTGCCGTGTTACGTCAGAGCGAAATTGAAGAGGTGCGGTCGATGATTCGACGGCTGCCCGAGCCGTTTCGCGAAACCCTCGTACTGCGCGAGCTGGAGGAGTTGTCGTATAAGCAAATCGCTGAAGTCACCGGGGTGCCCGTGGGAACGGTGATGTCACGACTCGCGCGTGCGCGGCAGATGCTCGGCGCCGAACTGGAGCAGATGCGATGAGCGCGTGTACTGACAAAGAGCTGCTGCTGCATGGGCTGCTCGATGGCGAGCTCGATGCGGCCAACACACTGAGCTGCGAGGCACATATAAGAGAATGCGCCGACTGCGCCGCGGAGTTTGCGCGGCTGCAGGCGCTACGAAGTCGGTTGCGGACGCCCGGGGTTGCATTCGAGGCGCCTGCGGCACTGCGCGCGCGAATCACTGCCGCGCTTGGTGATGCCCAAGGCCGCGGCGGTGCGGCTGCCCGTGGCGCGGCCGCGGCGAATCAACACGCGGAACCGGTGGCTGGCTCGGCGGCGGCTTCCCCCGGGGCCTTCGGCGCCGATTCATCACCAACGCCCGCTGTGTTGGCTGGGACACGATCGGCGCCGGCTGATGCCGGAACGGGGAGCCAGGTGGGCGCGAGCGCTCCGAGTCAACACGCGCCTGCCCGAAGCGCGGACGTTGTCGGCATCGGCGCCGCCCGTTCGGGTGGGGCAGGGCGGCAGCAGCGGCGCTGGGTTGCCTGGAGCTGGGGCGGTTCGGTCGCGGCGCTGGCGGCTTCGTTGGCGTTTGTCCTGTTCGTCCACCTCCCGCAGGCGGGAGTTTCCGATGAGTTGGTGTCGAGCCACGTAAGATCGCTCCTCGCCACCCATCTCGTCGACGTACAAACGTCGGACCGGCATGTGGTCAAGCCGTGGTTCGCCGGCAAGGTCGACTTCTCACCCCCCGTGCTCGAGCTCGCCGACCGCGGTTTTCCGCTGGTCGGCGGCCGGCTCGACTACATTCACGAGCGGGTCGTCGCCGCAATCGTCTACAAAAGACGACAACACATCATCAACGTGTTTGTGTGGCCGGCGGGCGCCGCCGCGGCCGGCCTTCCGGCCCAATCGCGCCACGACGGCTACAACCTGCTGGGTTGGAGTCAGCGGGGCCTCGAGTTCTGCGCCGTTTCCGATGTCGATCCCGCCGACCTGCAGCAGTTGAAAGCCGCGTTTGCCGAGCAGACGGCCCAGTAGCCGTCACTTACGGACCTGCGAACACTTCTTTACATCTGACTGCGGTTGCCAACCTGCCGCCGCGGCCGCCGCCAACCGACACGCGGTAACACCGACATGCCGGTCAGAAACACAAACTAATACAACATGTCAATACACCATGTTGGGCGCGCGCCGCGCAAAAACCCCCGCTATCATCCCGAAGATGCCCGTAGTGGGTGTGATTGGAGATATGAAGTATGGCAAAGCGTCCTTCGAACGACGGTGCAGGCTGGAGCGCCGCTGAACTGCGAACCCTGAAGCAACTCGCCAAGGCGGGAACTCCCACCAGCCAGGTTGCAAAGGAGCTCGGTCGTACGGCCGCTGCGGTTCAGCAGAAGGCAATGCGGGCTGGAATTTCCTTCCGCGCAGCGAAGAAGTCCGCTGCTCGCAAGAAGAAATAACGGTCAGATTGAAGATGCCGGGCACTCGTTGCCCGGCCTCGCTTTGCGGGCAGTCATTGCCCGCAATTGATCAGCAGCAGTCGTCGTCCGCCGCGCGGCTTCTAATTCGCGCGGCTACTGCCAATCATCATTTTTCTCGAGATACGTGATTCACGGCTCACGTGCCGGAAAGCCACGCTTGGAAAGCGCGTGCTGTCGTCGCGTGTTGAGTTAGCGAGCGCGGGCGAACTGATTCTTCACAATGACAGCGAGATGGCCAACGAGCAGGGCCGAGGTCGCGACCAACTGAGTAATAACAATAAAATACACAATCAAATCCTCTACGTGTTTCAGGCGGGCGCAGTTTACGTATCGCGCCGCGCGCCTCGATGACTCATCTCACGTTTCTGAGCAGGAAATCCCCGTGCCCCGGACAGTGTCTTTGAATCGCGACGCTGGTTGCGGACGTTGCGTCGCATCAGTGAGAAGTGAGTCAGGTATGAGCTGCGTAAACTGAGAGTTGCCGCGTGTTGCCTTTGGAGCGAACAGTGTCATCACTGAATATGGCGATGTGCGGCGGCGTGGCTGACCCGCGAGCGCGGCGGTGACAACGCCGGTGAATACTGCCACTGGCCAGTGAACCCCGCCTTTATTGCGATCCGTCGTGCGCCGGCATTGAAATTTTCTCACTTCACGCTTTAGAAAATTCCGCCTGTCAATCCGTTCGCCAGCGGCTATCTTTACTCCCGCACCTCGGCGCCCTCGTGCTGAAAACAGTGACCCCCTCGCTGTGACCGGTTTTAAGAGCGCCGAGGTGCTCTCATTTCGGGCCTCATATACGCTACCTCTTGCGGTAATAACGCGGGCTCTCCCGGCCCCAGAGGATGACGGATATGAGCGAATGGAAGCTGCCCTGGCAGGGCGGTTGCCGCTGCAACCAGGTCCGGTTCGACATCAGCCTGCCCCCACTGCTGACCATGGCCTGCCACTGCACCGGTTGCCAGCGCATGAGCGCCAGTGCCTTCTCTTTGAGCGTGGCCGTTCCCACTGCCGGTTTCGCGGTAAAGACCGGTGAGCCGGTGATCGGGGGCCTGCACGGCAATCCGCGCCACTTCTTCTGTCCGCACTGCCTGAGTTGGATGTTCACGCGCCCCGAGGGCGTGGATTTCGTGAACGTGCGCGCCACGCTTCTCGACAACCCTCGGTGGATCGAGCCTTACATCGACACCTACACGTCGGAGAAACTGCCGTGGGCGACGACACCGGCGGTCCACAAGTACGAAAAATTCCCGCCGCCGGAGGTGTTCGGCACTTTGCTCTCGGAGTTTGCGCAGAACTCACCGCGTCCCTGAGCAGGCCCACACGCCCCGGCACTTCTCGCAGAGCGCAGGCGGCTATATGAGCCAATTTAATGGCTTGCAGAATTATTGAAGCACTGGCGGGGTGACGCTTTGCATTTCTGTCTAATTTGGGACATGATGTCTAATCATGGAGAACCGCCGAAATCGGTCAGACGCATCGCGGAAGGACCTTCCCTCGGGTCCCTTATTCCTGTTGCCTGAGCGATTTGAGCCCAAAGCCCGAGCGCCACTCGGCGGGCCGGCGCTGCGTGCGTTCGCCGCGATCGCGGAAACGTGGCAACTCTCCGAGTCACAACGACTGAGCATCCTGGGCTTCCCGGGTCGCTCGACTTATCACTATTGGCTCACCAAAGCTCGAAACCAAAAAGAGTTGCTGTTGCCGGTTGATACTTTGCTGCGCCTCTCAGCGGTGCTGGGAATTCATAAAAACCTTCGGATCCTGTTTACCCGACCGGAAGACGAGGATGCGTGGCTCAAGAAACCGAATGACGCCGCGGTATTCGGTGGGCAGCCGCCCATAACACTGGTGACGAGCGGTACTCAGGACGGACTGATGCTCGTGCGACGTTATCTGGACGCCTGGCGAGGAGGGGTATTCGCGGCGCCCAATGCGGCCGATAGAGACTTCACGCCTTACTCGGACGAAGATATCGTCATCGTGTGACGAAGCGACGGTCTCAATGTTACCCACCGTCGCGATCGATGGGCCAACCTATCGACTGATTCCCTCTCGATATCCACCCATTTCAGCCTTCGACTCCGTTGCCTCAGCAGATGACCTGGAGGCGGTCATGGAGCTGGAAGGTTGGACCAATGATCGGCTGGTGCCGGAGCGACTGGCGCGCCTGAGCAAGACTGAGTGGGTATACGGCATCTCGAATACCAGCGTCGTCATGGCGTCCTTCCTCCACGGCGGACCTGGCGGCCTCAGATTCACTTCCCCCGACCTGAATGGTTGGTACGCCAGCCTCGCGCGACACACTGCGATCGCCGAGGTCGCTCACCACCTCCGCCGCGAAGCTGTCAACATGCGAAGAACCTCTTTGACGCTTCAGTACCGCACGTATAGCGCCAGGTTGATGGGGGCCTATCACGATATCCGGGGCATGGCAGACTCACGCCCGGAGCTCTACGAAGTCGACGACTACACCGCCTCGCAAACCTTCGGTGAAGCAATTCGGGCTTCTGGCGGTGATGGGATCGTGTATGACAGCGTCCGCCATGTTGGTGGCACCAACATTGTGGCGCTCAGGCCCAGGAACGTGCGTGACATTTTGATGGGCACGCACTATGAGATCACAGTTCCGGTTTCAGGCAAGGTGATCGCGCGGGTGTTGCCATGAGTTGGTCCACTTTCGATGAAAGTAATTGAAGTCTCGAGGCGTATTCAGTTTCCGCGTCGGCGATGTCACGGTATATATCTCTGTGGGGACTTTCTCGAACGATCCGACGAGGTATTTTTCATTGACCGCGTCCCCTGCGCGATCAGTCCATCGGTTGTTCTCCGCATTGAAAATACGGGCCGCAGCGACAGCAGTGGTACCCCCGAGGCATGCAACACCCGCGGGCATATCCGATTCCGAAAATAGAATATCTGTGGGGTGCTTCTTTGCGATAGCGCAAGTGTGGGCCGGAAACAGCCAGAACGTGCCGATACAGTTGCATCCGATGAGGTCCAATCCAGACGCATCGAGTCGATCAATCCAGAGTTCGGTGCGGCTCGTGGCAACCTCTTGGTGGGAGGCACGGTCCAATACCAATAGGTTCGGGGCATCGTTTCCAATCTGAAAAGACTGTTTGATGTCTTCGTCAACGCCGAATTTTATATAGATATAGTTTGTATCGGCGCCAATTGCACTGATGGCATTTCCGGCAAACCGCGCGCAACGCGCCACAGTCAGCGGTTGGCTTTCAGGGTCGATTTCGCGTAGACATCAATCTGTATGTCCGCTCGAGCGACGCAATCATTGAGGACAACAAAAATGGCGTCCGCGGTTTCATGGATTTGCCGCAGCGCCCGCCTCAGGTCCATGGCAGATTGGCTGATGGCGCTGGGGGGCACCATGGTCGGTTTGTTGCTCGCAGGCGTATCCGACTGTGCAAATGGGATCGAAGTGCACACGGGTATTTGCCGCTGAGCCCGCCGTGGTGCATTTTAGTTGAGGCAATTAATGTGTGCATTCGGAAGGAGTACTTCGCACATGCAGGTCTTTTTATGTTGGTCCGGCGCAGCCAGCCACCAGATCGGGAAATAGACCGGCACGGGCGATGCCGTGTACCTCGGAACTGGTGAGAAATAATGGCGCCGAATCTGGCTTTTTTTAAGCGACGAGCCGCGCAGATCGCGTTGCAGGAAAGGGCGGGGCAGCAGGCCCGTAACCAGCAGTTGGATGCAGCCGTGCAGTCACTCCTCGCAGCACACCAGGCAGCGATTGAGCGCAACGCCGCCCAAGCACTGACAGAGAAGCGTAGAGATCGCCTGGAAATTGCGAACACCGTTGGCATATACCTCGCCGCGGTCGTTGCGATCGGGGCAATCGTAGCGGCCTGGATTTCATCGAGCGACCAATTGCACAACATGCAAGGACAGCTCAACGTGATGGTCGCCCAGCAGCGGCCGTGGCTTCAGGTCACGCCCCGGCTGGACGGTCCTCTCAGGACGATCCTGACTTTGGGCAAGAAACCAGAGGTTTTCTCAGTGTCGCTTGCTTTCGATGCAAAGAACACTGGGCTCACTCCGGCCACGAAAATTGTGTTCAGTTCGACAGTCGTGGTTGAGGGAGACGGCACGGATATGAAGGCGCGGGATGAGGCTCAGGAGGAGGTGTGCAAATGGGCGGCTGAACAAGCGAAGAGTACCGGGAAGGTAGGCGAATCGCTGTTCCCGAATGAAACGAAGGTACTACACACCGGGTTCTCAGGGCGCATCGCCGAGGGGGATGCATTTCCTTATGTTCTCGAGGGCTGTGTGGACTATACATATGCAGGAAATCAACATGGGCAAACGGGTTACCGCATGTTGCTGGGTAGAACGGACACGCTTTGGAAGGGGTTCAAATTCGACTGGAATGAAGAAGAGCCACTGGGTAACGGCATGGTGCTGTTGACTATGAAAGCAGACTCACTGCAGTTCCGTTTGACGGATGATGGCGGAAACTGGGCGCGCTGAGCGGAGACCAATTGTGACTTCGATGGAACAGCTTCCGATTTACATATGGATCCGATCCATTCCAGGATCGCCGGCGCCGAGCAGATCGTGGGTCGGATCATCCTGGGGCCGAGCATGTCGTGGTCGCTCGTTCACGCCGGCTGCAAAATGTTTGATCGCGTGGGACCGTCCAGCCTGAAAGAGCGATTGCGGATGTTCAGCATTCCGTTTCTGCCGGTTCTCGCTTATGCAATGGCGCGGTGCTCTTCATTTCCCGAGGGGTACGCATGGTACGGCGGAGAGAGGAGGTGTTGGAGCGCCTGCGTGGTGTACGTAGTCTGCTTTCGGCCAAGAGCAGACACGTCAGCTGCAACGTGAGCACTGTCGACTACATGCTGTCGTTCGGGCCTTTGGTTGAGCCGGCAATTTCACTCAACATGTAGAACCAACGGTGTTTCTCCCGAAGCTTTCGCTCAAGAGAAATGGCTACCCCTTCCTCAACAACCTTCTGAGCAACCGATCCAACCCATGGAATTAAATGAATGGGAAGCGTGGCGTAACCCACGATACTCCGCCATCTCTTCGCTCGCTCGGAGGTATGAAAGACCTCGGTCAGGACCGATTTGGCGAATGCCTCGTCGAACTGGACGCGCCCAGCAGCCGCTTCCGCGACTAGGCGGCGCAGATCTGCGACCCTCTTGTCGTTCAGAGCTTCCATGAGTGCACGAGGACTGCGTATCGCGAGCTCCGGAAATGGGATCGTGAACAACCTCTCGAGTTGTGCCCTACCTGCCTGAACCGGATTGTCGGCCACGCCCACGGAAAGAAATTTGGCCGCATAGAACGGAGTAAAGTCGAGCCAGTCATGAAACCCGAGGTCGAGTTGCTGCGACAGAATCAAGTTCGCATTTACATACGTCAGGTACCCTTGTAGCACCTCGCGAAGCGCATCACGATGCACCTTCCGCTTACGCTTGGTCGACGTTTCCAATGCCTCCTCCACGAGTGTGGACGTGGCGACCGTTCCGCGGCTATTTTCCATCATCATATGCGCCAGTTCATGCACGAGGACTGCGCGCATCCGCACTTCGCTGGCATCACCATCCAGTGTGTGATTGGACCAGTGACCTAGGCTCGGCTGCATCAGATCCATAGACAGCTGGGAGAAGTGTCTCCAGAGCGTCAAAGATGCACGGAGCGGTTCGACCCATTGTTCCAACGACTTGAGGTCGTTTTCGGTCATGCGATTGAGCAACTGAGCGTGAGCACGAAGTGTGGAAGAGAAGTCGCGCAGCTCGATGCGCCCCTCGGCTCTTAGCGCCTGAAAGGTCTCCGAGACATGGGAATATGCTGCAACGGAGCCACCGACGAGCCTGTCAAATGATGTCTCGTCCATGATCATGCTGTCATACAGGAGGAGGAGTTCGTAGTCGGGCGTGAACCTCTGGTTGATATGACGGAATGAGACGGGAGGCATGCGAGAAAACATAGTCCCCGACTCAGCACCAGAGAACAGTGAGTGCTCGACACCGAAGGAAGTGATCATTATTTTCATGCGCGCGACGTCTCAGGTGATCGGCTCGGGGTGTTATATTCCTGCGCTCTCACGTTTCTCCCCGATGGACGTTTCGCCGCGAAACACAATCGCGCTAGCTTATCGCCGTATTGTTGTTGCCAGTCTGGCGAATGGCAACTCTCGGTCGAGAGCGGGCAGCCGGGGTTTGATGCCTGTATTTCGATCAGCCACCGGCGCGCGTCGCGGCCTCGGATCCGGCGGATCGGCGAGGTGAGGGTCGGTCGGATCCTCCCACCGGCCGCACATTGGAACTCCGGAAGTTGTGTTTTTGTTGTTCATCTGACTATGACGTCCGGTGTCAGAAATCCGTTATCGGTTCGGACGGCGGGCTCGCGGCATCTCGAGTCGGGGAAGTCGATTCGTGGTCGGCGCTGCGCGCCAAGGGGGTGGGGCGATAGGTGATCGGATTGGACTGGAATGCTTTTCCACGAGAAGCCTTGTGCTGAATAGGACTCCGATGACCTGAAGACGACCGAAGGGTGGAATCGCGACACAACCACCCGGCGACGCGGTCGTCGGCGGCAGGAGCCGCTCATCGCCAAAGCTTCGGTTTTTGGGTAGCGGTGAGTCTCCTGCCAATTGCTGTCGTTCGCTCCCCCACCGCGTGTGCGCAGAGCGGGCTGTGATCTACAATGACGGGGCGACCGCAATGGGAGGTGTCAGTTGCCAATGCTAAACGAAGATCTCGAGGACGCGAGATTCTTCAACACTTATGCGCATTCCGGCACTCAGTGGAATCGCGATCCGACCTGTTGGCGGTATATGGATTTCCTGGGCCTACTCTCGATTCTTCATCGCGAAGAGCTTCACTTCACGCACATCCGTGACTTGTATCGATATGATCCACATGAGGGCACGGGCGGGGCCCTGATCAACGTAGTTAAATATCCGATAACACCGAGCATCTTAGTATCACCGCCGACTCCGGACATTGAGGAGCGCAACCGCGTAGAGGTTGAGAGCATTGAGAGAGAGCTGGCGATTCCGTTGTCTGAAAGGCTGCCGGAGCTCAAAAGTAAAGTCAGCGTTTGGGATCAGGAGAACGACGCTGTCTACATTAGCTGCTGGCATACCAATGAGATCGACTCTGACTTCATGTGGCGGGTTTACGGGCGATACGAATACGGTATCGCCGTGAAATCCTCCGTCCAGGCCTTGATGTACTCGATTCGGGACGGCGGTGTTGACGTGCGCAAACTGGGTTGGGGATTCGTCGTTTACCCCACTCGCGATCAGCTCTTCCGAGAGAAATTGGAGGAATCAATGGGTAGCTACGCCGCTTTCATGATTAAGTCGCCGCAGTACTCACCGGAGAACGAGTTTCGCGTATTCGTGAATGCGAAGCACCGCGTGCCGTCGTGTGATCTCCGTGTTGACATACGGAAGTTAATTCATGGTATTCACATCTCACCGCTGGTTCCGAGGTGGGCCGTCGAACCCTTGAGGGCCACACTGAATCCGCTTTGCAGAGCAAAAGGACTGCCGGAGGTGGTCGTGAGTCAAGGATCGCTGAGAGATATGTAGGATTCTACGGCATCGTGCGTCGAATGCAGACTTCCTCAGAGCTGCCAGTCACGAATGTCTCACAAGGGTCGAGAGCACTCATCCGGGAGACCGATGCCAAGAATTGCGATCCGTCACCGGCGCAGGGCGTCCGGGATTGGATGGCTCGGCGACGGGAGGATCAAATCAGATGCGCCAACCAGCAGCGCATAGAGGTTCAAAAGTTGTGTTTGTGTTGTCCATGCAGTGTTGACGTCAGGATCCGAGAATCCGTGATCGGGTCGGACGGCGGGCTCGAGGAATCTCTAGGTGAGGAGCCCGATCGGCGGTCGGCGCTGCGCGACCGGAAGGTGGGGCGGGGCGAGGAGCAGATCCGGCCGGCGGGGTCGATGATCATGACTCACTCGGATGGGTCGGAGGGCGCGGAGCGCCGGCTGCGAGGTCTCGGGTTGAAGTACATGTCGAGCGCCGTGATGATGTGGACTTGCGCGGTGTAAGGACTGACCATGAGTGGGGTCGACCCTGTGGAGGGTCGAACGGCCCATCAACTGGCTGCCGATTACGGCCCAAATGCACACGTGCACGCGGCCAGGTTGTCGCAGGAGGCGGAGGCTGCCCGGAAGTTGGACGAGGCCGCATTCTGGAAAGCTGTGGCCGTCGCGTTGAGGCCCCGACGCTAGTGGCCGATGTGTTCGAGCTCGTCGAATTTCTTTACCGTTACAGCCCGAAGCGCTCTCTACGCTACACAATCCGACACCGGCCGAACGCCACTGACCAAGAGAAAAACCCGCGCCCGCGTGCCCTGACCTGATGCGGTCATCTCCCGGACGGCCCGTTGAACTGGTCCAATATCTTCGCTATATCCGCGGGACTCGAGTCGCTGGGATCAACAGCCGCGAGAGCACGGTTCCCTACATAGACGTACGACGAATAGGCTTAAATGCATTTGCATATGTCTTCGCATCTGTTTTAGAGCGCTTGCAACCCCTCACCCCTGCCAAACTGTGATTCGCTTCACAGTTGGTGAGGTGCGTCGCAGCCTGCGCCGAGTTGAATTAACAGAACGTGTTGAATTGGCGCCACGCCGAAATATATAGTCGGCGCGGCTCTTCAGTCCCAATACCAACTTCAATTCCCCGGGGCTCACATGAACACACGGATTGTTGCTGTTTCAATCGTTTCCTTGGTTTTGTCCACAACGGCCACGGCCCAGACTCAGGCGCCGTCGCTCACTCTAGTGACACTACCCATGCCGAGCGGCGCGCATGCGTTCGCTCTCCATGATCTGGATGCTGCCGGCAATGTGCTCGGCAGCGCGCAGATCGGCGCCCATTCCGAGATCGTCGAGTGGCTCGGTGGCAAGACTCCGGTAATCTTTCCAAGGCTCGCTGCGGATCAGGGCGCTAATAAAGAATACACTCCGGTCGCCCTCAACAAATCAGGCGCGGTGATCGGCCTGAGCACCGTATCGGGACTCGGATGGCAACCGCGACAGGGAGTCTACTGGGACCCGAGCCGGCATCCGACCGCCATTGCGAGCGCAGAAGATGTCAGCGGACTGAGTGACGGCGGCGCAATCGTGGGCGGCGTGGGTACACCAGACCCTTCCGGTCAAACCGCAGCAGAATGGTCGAGCCCGAGTGCCCAGCCCGCTTTATTACCGTATCCATCCAACCTCTTTTGTTCGGATCCCGTCCAGGATATTTGCTGGAGCAACGGCGGGCCCATCTCGCCAAGCGGCAAGTACGTTGTTGATTATGCTTACCATGTCCTGCCTACTGGTTGGTATACCTCCTTGTTTGTCAACGGTGTCGTGGCCAGCAACTTCGTCCAGACCAGCGCCACGGTTTCCCGAATCACTGATTCGGGAGTGCTGGTCGGAGCGAAGGACATCGGAGTCCATTCGACGATCACACCTAATGGTGTCTCGCAGGCATACCGGTGGGAAGCCGGTACGGTCACGGACCTGGGAGCGCTGCCCGGAGCTCCTGCCGGCACCGCGTTTGAAAGCAATGCCACAGCGGTGAATTCCAGCGGCGTCATCGTCGGCTCTTCCCAATACCACTCGGCTGACCTGACCAGCCATGCCGTGATGTGGATCAATGACCAGATCATTGATCTGCACACCCTGCTGGCCAGCCAGCTTCCGGCCGACACGATTGCGACGAACGCGTACGCGCTCAACGACAGCGGTGAGTTCATCCTGGTTGCTACCAACCCGGATACCAATGGCTCTAAGTTCTTCGTTGCCAAGCCGGCGATCGCGACTCACACGAGCATTACCTCGAACATCAATCCTTCGACCTACGGCCAGCAGATCCATCTCGTAGCCAAAATCTCGCCGGACTCAGGGCCCGTCCCCACGACCGGAAATGTCTCGTGGTACGACAATGGCGCACTGCTGGGCACCGCTCGTCTGACGACAATCGGCACGGCGAGTTGGGAGCCCGCGACCTGGACTGGAGGGGTACACAACGTAACAGCGGTGTTCCCCGGTTCTGCGACATTGGCTGCGAGCACATCATCGGTGTTCAAGCAGACAGTCAACGCGGCCTCGACGCGAACCACCGTTTCCGCATCCCCGAGCCCTGCCACGCACGGCCAGTCGGTCAAGCTGACCGCGACTGTGGTCCCCACATCGGGCACGATTGCGGGTACCGTCACCTTCAAGGCAGGTAGCACTGTTCTGGGCACCGGCACGCTGGATGCTCGCACCAAGCAAACCTGGCTCACGACCTCGTTCACGAAGGCCGGCAGTTACTCCATAACGGCCAGCTTCGCGGGGTCGCAGAACTTCACGGCCAGTTCGTCATCCGCGGTCACTTTGACTGTGAAGTAGCAGTGTTTGCTGCGCGGAGGTCTGCGGGCCTCCGCGCCTGTCAGCCGCTCCCCGTCCGCGTTCGATCGAGGCTGTGTGAAACTCAAAAGTCTGCCCGAAAAGGTTCTCTAACACGCGATTCAAGGTGAATGAATCACCTGAAATCGAACCTACGCGCCCGAAAATGCGGCGCACGAAAAACGCCTCCCCGGAGTTTTTACACAGTCTCGGTCGACATCGTCAGTTGGCGTTAGTCGGCCAAGCCAGCCACCGGCATGTACGCCCGAGCTGCCGAAAAGCGGCCCACGACACGGCAGTGCCAGGGGTCGCCGGAGACAAGTCTATAGTGGTAGGCGCGATTGGAACTCAACGCTTCACTGCAACTGATTCAGCGACGCCACTACTTCCCGCCCTTGGCGGGCGTCATTGAGGTCGCGATGACTTGCCACGTGCCGCCCTTGCGGGACCAGACGTGCAGACTGTAGTGGGCGTCTGAGCCCTTGGTGCCATGCGTCATAATCGCTGTGTCCGGATTAATGAACGTAACTTTGTAGTCGGTCGGCTCATAACGGGGACTGGACGGTGCCGATTTCATATCAGCGAGCTCACCCTCTTTTCCCTTCACGCCGCTCTCGGAAACCGAGACGACTCTGTCAGCGAGTAATTTGGCTGCCGCTGTTGTATCTCTCTTGATCCCGGCTTCACCCCATTGCTTGTCCAACGCGATGAGAGCGTCCGTCTCGTCAGCAGCGTGTGCGGTCGCCGCGAATGTGATTAGAAACGTAGCAACAGTGACTAGAATGGCCTTCATGTTGATTCCCCCCATCTGCTTTTTTGCCGTGTCCTCAGCATCGCAGAGTTGTTAATACTGGCCGAGGGCTTCAGCCAGCTTCTCTATTCGAACGCTTCACTATAGACCTCGTCCACTTACAGCACCACCTTCGGTGATTAGGACACGGTCAACCGGTCTCCGCCGTTGATTGGAGACTGTGATGGAGGGGTCGACTCATGTTGCACCGCAAGAGCCATGTGTAGATTTAGTAACCATCATCGCCCCGGGGCGGACGGGGCGCGGATCATGACACCTCCTGCACGCACGACAGTCATGCAACAGGCATAGCCAGCTCAGGGGCCGTTGTTTTTTGCGGGTGGACCCTCATCTGAGCGACAGCGTTCAGAGACCCTAGAGTTGGAAGGCGTATCAACTTCACTCGTCCAAGATGCGAACTTCGAGCGGTTGGATCGTTTGATACAAGCGAAGAAGCATCGTGCTGTGCATGCCACGATCACCGGTCGCTACTTTTCCGGCGAACTCATCGACTATCCCGCTGGCTCATCTTGGGGCGGATATGGCCATCCTCGCCAACAGGCTTACAACGAGCTTCGACATCGGCGTGTTCATCCCAAGAGATAGCAGAGATTGAGAATGGCCGATACGGGTCAGAAGCGAAAGTCGACGCCTTCACGGCAGCGCAGCAAAGATTTGTAGCACGGTTGACGCCACCGCCGTTCATAAACCGATCGGATTTTACCACGCGAGAGTATGCTCCAGGCGTCCATGCGCGCGATCTAGCCATCAGCGTTTACTCTCACGCAGCGGGGCGCATATGCCGATCACTACCTTCAACAGTTTCACTGACGGCCTCGATCCCAATCGAAGGAGCCGCGAACACTTAATTGCCAACATCAATGTCGAAGCCGACCGCCTCTGGGTTCCTTATGCGGAAGGGGTCTGGCTCCAGCCCTGCTGCTTTAACGTCACATCAGGCGGATTCAGTGTCGTTCTGAAAGGTCTCCCGGGCGCAAAACTCGGTACTCACTATCACGTTGGCACCGTTCGCGGCTATACGATTCGTGGTCACTGGCGGTATCTGGAGCATGATTGGGTTGCAAAACCCGGAACGTTTATCTACGAACCCGCCGGCGAGGCTCATACGCTGGTCATCGCCGACGACTCGCCAGAACCAGCACTGGTCGTTTTCATGGTCGAGGGCGGCCTCATGTATCTGGACAAAGCGGTCAACGGTGGCTTTGCTGCCTACGAGGATGGATTCACTCTTCTCGAACTGACTCGGAACTACTATCGCGGGGCAGGTCTCGATGTGCGTCTGCTGGATCTGCTGGTTCGATAGTTGATGCACTCGGGCTAAAAGAGTTACAGCGGCGGGCGTTCACACGCCGCCGCCGAGCCGCATGCACGTCGCAGAGGACCGCCATGCAATTCACTGAGCTGAATGATTTCGCGACCCGATACACGGCTGCCTGGTGTAGCCAGAATGCGGCGAACGTCGCTTCATTTTTCTCACCTGCCGGTTCTCTTCAGATTAACGAAGGGTCGCCCTCAGTAGGCCGGACGGCGATCACTTCCGCCGCCCAGAGCTTCATGAGCGCGTTTCCTGATTTGGTCGTACAAATGGACAAAGTGACGATAGAAGGAGACAGCATCATTTATCACTGGACGCTCACTGGTACAAACACGGGTCCTGGCGCCACTGTCAAAAGGGTGCGTATCAGCGGATACGAGGAATGGCGAATTGGCAATGACGGCCTGATTGCCGAATCCAAAGGACATTTCGACGCGGCTGATTACGATCGGCAGCTGAAGGCGGGCGCTGGCGGTTCACCGTAACTTTGTATGGGTCCGAACGGTCATGAGGAGCCATCCGCGGCCGGTACAGGGTCGTCAGAAAGAAGGCCGTTCATCGACCGCTGGTTGGATCCTGGAACCGGCCACCCAGTGAGTCTTCGAGTTATGTTGGTGTTGTCCAATCAACGCAGGTTTCCGGGCTCCGAAAATCCGTTATCGGCTCGGACGGCGGTCGGAGGGAGAAGGTCAAGACGGACTGACGGTGTGATTCCGAAGGCACCGTGCGTATTTATCGATGTCTGCCCGCGGTTCGTCACCGATCAGAGGGGAACGATTCGATAGTGGCAAAGCGAGTCGGGTCCACGGGCGGTGACCCAATTGAGTGAGGCGAGTGTTGGCCGGTCCGCGCACGCGCTTGACGCAGTTGGAACAGGAGTTCAAAGCGATCGAGGCGCGGATTGGCGGGGCTCGAGGTGATGCTGGATGCCCTTCGCTCGAGCTGTGGGGGACGGTCAGCGCGGCTGGTACGGTTTCTGGCCAGCCCGTATCTCAAATATGACTGTCCGTTCGACCGTACGGACCTGCGGACGCTCGACACGCGGCGCGCGAACGCCTGTTTGGATTATCTCAACTACGACCGCTTAGGGGTCTGTGATCTCGAGCGGCATCTCCCCGACGAGGGTGCCGAGGTCGAGGGGTGGATCCGCGACTACGGCTGCGGGCCGGACGGCGCGGAAGGTTAGCGAGGGCTGACGCGGGGCCGGCGCGCCCCGGAGTCCGATGGCGGGCGAGTGGATGTGAGGCTGTCGGCATTCGGCATGTGTTTGACACGGCTCATTCAGTTTTCCCTCTGTCCGAGGCCCGATCCTCTGGCGCGATCCGGTCGGAGAGAGCGGGGGCGGAGTTCGATGGAATCGCGCGGAGGTTGTCGCGGGCCCGACAATTATACCGACGATCCGACTGCAGGGGATTGGCTGCGCTGAAGGAATCGCCGGGCGGTGGTACGAGTCGATCCGCCGGCGACGCTGGGGCGGGGGAGCGGGCGGACAGGGTGCGGTCATGGGGAGCCGGAATCGGAGGGACTGCTCGTAGACAGATGAACCCAGGACGCCGTGTTGGAGCACATGCGTGGCGTAGTTAGTCTTTTTCGGCCTGAAGCAGCCCCTGGACGTAATCCCGTAAGATTCCTGACGCGGCCCCAGGGGTGGCCGTCGATTACGTTCCCATCGTCGCTTTCCCGAAAGCGATCTTGATCCAGGAGACCAAGATGCGAGCAAGCATGGACATTTCCTTCACCGTTCGCCGACTGCACTCTGTCGATGTAGCGCTACTCCGCGGGCTGAATCAGCTCTTCGCGGCCGCGTTCGGCGATCCCGAGGGCTACACTCATGCACCCCCGGATGACGCTTATCTCTCGGCACTACTCGGAAGAGAGCACGTAGTAGCGCTGGTCGCTGTTGTGTCAGGACAGGTTGTGGGCGGCCTCGTCGCGTACGAGCTCGAGAAGTTCGAGCGTGCCAGGAGCGAGCTATACATCTACGATCTGGCTGTGGCCGAAGACTACCGCCGGCGAGGTATCGCGACGGCATTAATTGAGCAGCTTAGAGAAATCGCAGCGAGCCGCCGAGTATGGGTGATATACGTTCAGGCCGATTATGGCGACAACGCCGCGACCGGTCTCTACGAGAAGCTCGGTGTCCGCGAGGATGTGATGCACTTCGACATACCGATTGTGCCACCGGGTTGAGCCCTGCAACATGCTGTTCACGTAAGTTGAACGGCGGCATTGGGTCGGTCGTGAGCGGTCATCCGGGGCCGATGCCTCCAGATCGCGATTCGCGGCCATCCGGTTATTGTCCAATCGATCCTGTGCGCGAGTCTCGATCCTCTGGGGCGATCCGCTCGGAGGGAGCGGCGGAGGTCGAGAAGATCGACGATTTCGGATATGGATTGCGTGTCTGTCGCGATCGACTGCTTTCGGGCCAACAGCCGCCATTGCGAGCCAAATGGGTCCTCCTGGTTAGTAGACATTCAGAGGCTGTATATTGACGCCCTTACCTTTTTTGGCCGGTAACCAGATGACCACTCTGGATTTTACAGCTGCTATTGCCGCAGCCGATCTACAAGCGGTGAGGGCCTGCCCCAAAGCCGACTTGCACACCCATGGTTTCGCGAAAGCCGATCGGGAGTATGTCTTTCAAAAGACAGGCTGTGACATAGCACCTGTCGAAACGCCGCTCAGCTCGATGGACGATATGCATTCTTGGGCGAAGACAAACATAGGTACTCTATTCGAAGGGCGCAATGGTCGCACGCTCGGGATTGAGGCCAATTTCGTTGGGGCACTAAGGGATGGCGTGACTCGGATCGAATTCGGAGATGACGTATGGATGGTCACCCAGGGGCTGGGATCACCGGGGGAGTTGGTTGAGTCAATTGCCCAGGTCCACGAGCGCTTGGCCCCACACGTCGAATGGATTCCTCAGCTTGGCTTGTCTCGTCAATGTCCGCTGGCGGCTCTCCAAGCGTGGATGGCACCTTGGCTCGATCTAGGCTTCCATAAGGTGCTGGATCTGTCTGGCGACGAGTTGGCTCAACCCATCGATGTGTTCCAGCCGCTCTATCGTGCGGCTAAAGCCAAAGGCATGCGTCTGAAAGCCCATGTTGGGGAGTGGGGCACAGCAGACGATGTTCGGCGGGCGGTTGAGTTACTCGAGCTGGATGAGGTGCAGCATGGTATCGCAGCGGCCGAGTCTCCAGCGGTCATGCGCTTCCTTGCCGACAATAGGATCAGGCTGAATATCTGCCCTACATCGAATATTTTGCTGGGTCGGGTGAAGCGCCTACAGGATCATCCAATACGTAAGCTGTTCGACGCTGGCGTCAAAGTGACGGTTAATACTGACGATGAAATTGTTTTCGGTGTAGGTGTCTCCGAAGAGTTTCTGCGTCTACACCAGGCGGGCGTCTTCACGGCTGCCGAACTGGATCTGATTCGAAGATGGGGCCTCGAACCGTGATTCTCGCATCGTGACACTATGGCAATCCCTGAGTGCGGGGACGGGGATGAGCGGCGCCTGTCAGTACCGGACCGACGGATCGCTCCGTTGCTTTAGCCACGGCATGAGCGACACGTGCCAGATGTTGTATTTGCCGTTGTCCCATGGCGGCCGGGGCTGAGAAGAGTCGCCGCTGGCAAGCCGCTCGCTCGAGAAGTAAAGCGTCTTGTGGTCCGGGCTCAGCCGCGCCTCTGCATCGGAACCAGGGCCATTCACGAGGTCACCCAGGTGCACCGGCGTGCCCCACGCGGCCTTCTTCCGGAATACGATGAACAGATCCATGCTCTTCGCTGGTGTACGGCCAGAGCCGAACACCATGAACGATTCATCGGGGGCGACAGCCGGATCGACGTCCGTCGTTGAACCATCGCTAAATGGCAGCGCCTGCGGCTCGCGGTAGGTACCGCCCTCGAACTGCGCGCGGAACAGCTGAAACCGCTTCGAATCCGCTGCGGGATGCATGAAATACAGACTCCCATCCGTCGCGACCGCAGGCGCAAAGGTCGATGTGTTGTTGTTGACGACTTCAGGCAGGCGCGCGGGCTGGCTCCATCCCGAGCCTTGGGCGTCCACGCGCCAGAGGTTGCCGCCACCCGCTGGAAATACTCTACCGTTGAAAAAACCATCGAGCGGCTTGCCGCCTTCCTCCACGGGACGATTGGAGACGAAGACGATAAAGCGGCCATCCGGGGACATTGCTGGCTCCATGTCGCTCCAGGTGCCGGAGAACGGCGCGGTCTGCGGCTCTGTCCAACCGGCTCTACGCAAATGAGAGACCAGAAGCGTCGAGCGATTCCCATCGCTGCGGCTGAAGTAGACGGTTCTGCCGTCCGGTGTGAAGGCCGGTGCCGTATCGTGCTCAGGTCCAGAAATGATCCCGGGAGCGAATACTTTAGGAGCGGTGGTCCCGGCTGCAACCGCGGTTCCGAACGTAAATATGAGGATGATTCCAGCTGTGATCCCTGCAGCCGGTCTGGCTTGAAACATGCACGACCTCCCTATCTGGGGTAATTTCAAGGTGAGCCTAGCACACGCTGTTCGGGCCATTTCAGCAGCTCATCGCAAGACCAAGCGCGATCCGGTCTGACGGAGCGGCTGCGGAGCTCGAGCCGTCCGGGGCGCATGCCGGTGATGCAGTGGCGCGGTAATGAACAAATGCAAACACACGTCGGCGCGATCAAATTTCAGGTGCCTGAATGAACGTCCTCGCCGACAGCATCCGATCCTGCGAATACCTTTATCTCGGTGCGCTAACGGAACCCGGCCTCAACCAGATCAAGATAGTGTTGCTGGAAGCAGCAGCGGGGCCGCTCATCGACGCCGACACTCTGGCGTCAGAACCCGACCCAGTGCTTCGATCCATACTCGCTGGATCGAGAGAGATAGAACAGTTTCCAAATCATGTCGCGGGTGTCGGTGAGTGCTATCACCTCGTCGAAGCATGTTCAGCTGCCGCAAAATTCAGTTAGCGTTTAGGTCCGCTCCCGTTCCGCCAGCTCTCACTTGCAAACACAGGCATTTTCGCTCTCCTGTTCAGCAGCACAGTGCTGCTGGGAAAGCTGCGCCGGTCCAGGTCAGCGCAGGAACGATGACGTGACGATTCGGGTCTGCAGCCGTCATGAAGTTACTCGGATGCATAGTACCCTGGATCCACCAGGCGCTCGATCTTGCTCGAGTACAGCTCTTGCTTTGGTGACAGCCACAATGCTCGCTTTGGATTAGGATCACCATCGACTGGGACATGCAGCGCTTCCATAACACTGTGCCAGATAAGCTTCGAACAATAAAACCCACTGGTGTTGTTGAGATCAAAGTTCCAGAAGTCATATGGTTTTCCCAACCATCGCTTAGCCTCACTCGCAATCTTAGCTCCGTCCCCAGCCGCAATTCCCTTTAAACGACCTTGCCAGACGATTTGCCCTGGCCTACCAGCGACCCAAGCCGCATAGGTTGATTGGACGACCCCTCTTTTCCAAAGGGCTTCGATCACGCCGGGAGATCCATCTCGAGCGACTTGCACAATCGCCACGTGACCAACGGATACAACTCCGCCGAGGCTATGAGGCGTGATCGCATCTGGATCCTGGTTACGAAGATAAAAGGATCTAAAGTCGTTGTACGAAAGTTTGTCTATGCGAGCAGCAGCAGCTGCTTGTTCCGGATCCCCGCTTGCGCGAGCTCTTCCGATAAATTCCTGCTTCTCCTCGAGCCATTCGTCTCTATCCGCATCGACTCCTTGGGTTGTGGAGTCGAACCGGTATGGAATGAACTCCCCTGGTTTCTTCGGCCACAAAAAGTCACCCGCCTGAAGGGAGGCTGCATCTGGCAGGCGCGGTTCCCTACTTTGCGGATAAGCTAACCTGTTTACGGCGGCCGAGATCGCCATCCCACATGACGCGTCCACGATATGACGCCGAGTCAGTTTCACAGCTCGATTCTCGCTGCCAAAGTAGGTAATTAGGCCGTCGGTCGCATTGTTAGGACTAATTGGCCATGGAGCCACCCGCGGTACTGATCGATGGCAGGCCCAGCCGTCAACCTGAATCGCACCTCAACACTATGGCGATCCGGGGAGATTGTGATATTCAAATCGCTGACGCGCGTGTCGGAGCTTCTCACCAGCCGCGCATTGACGATTACAGCCTTCGGGTCAGCGTCCTTGCGAATTGTGTACTCGCGCGTGCTCGGTGAGAGTGCGATGGGATGCTCGTCGTATGTCTCATCTATCGAATACGAGCGCTCAAATTCCTTTAGCGATGACAAAGATGGTTTCGGGTTGGAAGAGCCGTCCCCTGTTACACACGAGTCCTCCACATACGAAGCGGGCGGAACATCGAAAAGCGGAAGGGCCAAGTTGACAGGGGTGAAATAATCGAAGCTGCTCTGACCTTCGATTCCACCATAGACAACTCCCACGACCGCACGTTGTTCGTCCAATACAGGGCCGCCGCTCATTCCACGTGCAAGGCCCAGATTCGTTTGCACCAGACCGTTGGAATTTGCCAGCGCCGTGATCTGACCTGGGCGAACGGAGAAATCTTGCCCGAGAGGGAAGCCAATCGCACTTAGCTTCAGATTGACTGCGATCTTTGGCCGTTTCATAACACATAAGTACGGAAAGGTCACGCCCAGGCCCGCGGGAAAGCGCAGTAACGCAACATCGGATTGAACGGAGACCGAGAGCGGATGGGTGAGTACAAACTGTGTCGCTTTGCGCGATCGAACAGAGCCTTTGATCACCAATGTCGCTTTTGGAGGGACTTCTATCGCGATAACATGAGCGGCGGTAATTACCCATCCGTTTGGTTCGATTAAAAAACCGCTGCCTTCGCCGACCTTCGTAACGTGTGGGTCTCCAGTTGCTGGGTCTGAGTCTTGCAGACCTACCTCGATGAAGACAACAGCGTCCTCGGGATTTTCAACGGGTCCTGCTTCGACTGCTGCAGAAAGTAGCAACCATGAAATTAGGATGACGGCCGTACGCATGAGAGCCCTGCAGTGTTGTTAGGATCTTTAGTTCGTGAAATAAGCGGTTCGTGCGAATGCCTATCACCGGCTCATTGGAATAATGCCCTCGTGCCCGGGAAGGCATTATGAACGTCATAAGTTGAAAATCACTCCTGCAGTCACGATGGCGCCACTGTAATCCACCGCGTCCCGCAAATTCCCCGCCGCCACCGGGAATCCATTCGTTGGCGTCTGTGCGACATTGTTAAACCGTAGCCAGCGGTATCCGGCAGTGACGAAACCGTACCTGTATTGGGCCAATTTCTTGACGGCAATCAATTCCGACTTGATTCCAAAAGTATTCGAATTCAACCTCAGGTGACCGGGACGGTCGCTGACCGTCAGATTTGAATTTGGGCCAAGCCAGTACCAGCCCAGCTCAATGGGCCGGACTCCCAGCCAGGTCGTACCGGGAAATTGGATCTCCGGCATAACGTAGACGCCAACGGCCGGCAGATTCCACTCGATGGTCGCGCTGTTGTTGCCAACCGCATGTGTCGTATCAACGCTTGCCCGGAGATACTCGAATCCAACAACGGGTAGGCGAATTTCGGTTCCTCCGAGCCATCGATTACTGTCTGATATTTTGAGCTTTGTAAAGTATCCCTCGAGTGCGACTGACCATCCACCTGAAATTGTGTTGTTGCTGTTACCCTGCTCGGTGCGATTGAACGCACCCATTGCATATCGTCCATAACCGGCCTGCACCGACAACGCCGACAACAGAGGTCGGTGGCTATCATCGCGGTCGTCCGCCCCTTCTGCGTGAGCGGACACAGCGGCACAAGACATGGCAAGACTGATTGCCGACACCATGCCAATAGTTCGCAGCGTGTGAATACGCACAGACGTTCCTCCCCAAATTTTTTTAGGACTTCTTCAGGAGTGATCAATCGTCGAGTGCCGTCCGACTGCTTCTCTTGAAATTCATGGACGGCTTATATCTACAATGTATGGAAGGTTATGACACTCCCCGCGAAGCTGTCATGCTGCGTCGGCGTCAAGACCAGCGCAGGCAGTCGGAAAGCACGGCTTGGATCTGTGCGTCGCAGCGCATTCCGTAGTTTGATCTGATTCCCTTTGTTGAGTGCTAGGATCATGGCGTCACGGTTCCGCGCGTGATTGGCTCAAGTCAAACGCAACCCTCTGTCAGCCGCTTGACAGTTGTGCGAAAAGTTGTGCCGCAATGCACGCAGCGATTGGGAGCTTGTCTAACAAAGGCTGCATTTTGCGATGGATTGTGTGTCCAGTCGAAACAGCGGATTGATTACAGTTCTTGCCGACCTAGGCGAGATAGCTTTGCAAGGCCTCGTTCACCGCTGCAGTGCAAAGAAGAGGCGTGATCTACCGGGCGCCCGGGGCACTCGAGCCGCATTGAGAATTTCGGCCTGCTGAAGCGGGAGGTCTACAGCAATCCTTTCTTATCGCCGCAGAGATTCCCTCCTATGTAGTCGGTGGTGTTGTGTTGTCGGCCTCTCATTGGAGTGAAGTTTCCGGCCGAAGCGGACATGGTCTGCACGACGCCCCCGCCCGAAGTCGGCACAATTTGTGCGCTTGTGCAGCCGGACTTCAGCCGTCGTAGCGACTACAGGTGGAGATGCTCCTCGGCGGGCGATCGAGGACCCGCGGCTTGCAGGCGGCCGTCTTTTTCATCGGCGTGTTAGGCAGCTGCGTTCGGGGCCTCGTCACCACAACGTGTGGCCATCCTCTCGAACAACTTTCGGTAGATCGCGAGGGCGCGCTCCGGCTCCTCCGCTTCGACAGCCGCCATACACCTCCATTTGCGGGAACGGCCTCAACGAGGCACACGAGCGCTCGCCTCGGAGGCTGACGGGAAGCTCAAATCGGCAGACACTGAAGTACGCGACCCAGGTACGCTGAGGAACATCGTGGAACCGCCCGATCGGTTAGAAAAAGGCATCCGTTTCGGCTGCGGGTTCGTGTTGGGCTGCGCTTTCGCCGTCGGTGGACTGTTGAGTTCACTGTGGAGCGGTCATGTCATCGCGGTATGTGTTCTGGCGGCAGGATTGATCTGCGGCTACGCCGCGATGAGGCTGGGAGATCGGTTTTGGGAGTACCTTCGTCGATGGTGGTGGTGGACTCGAGCGGAAGCCACGATGACTCATGTAGGAGTTCGGTGTTGAGAACGCGCAGATCTTTTCGCCTGGGTCCTTGGATCGGATCCGCCAAGCGGCGCTCGGAAGTTGCTGAGGTGGGGAGCCCCGCGTCCGCGCAGACTCAGCGGCGGGTGTTGCCACCGTACTGAGCCCACAGTTGGCAAAAACGGCCAGTTGGATATTGGATTTACAGACAAGAAGGGCGATGCTTGCAATCGTTCGTTCCCTTTCGCTTAGGATGATCCGATGAGCGACCGCCAGTATCAATGTTGCTTTTGTAAGAAGGGGATGGAGCCCATGGGCGGGCATTCCCATCGGATGGATCCGTGTGCGCTGGTTATCATAGGGTACTGGAGCCTGGCGCCTGAGCAGCAACTGTCGCAGCAGTATTTCTGCCACCTCGAATGCTTCAAGGCGCAGATCGGCGAAGAACATCCCCTGTACATTGAAGAGATGGAACCCGGCGACCAGGCTTGAAATTCGCTGTCCGCCACCAGCAGAGCTCTGATCCTCGGGTGCATCAGCGGTCAGCACGCAGTGAGTTACCAAACAAACTCGAGTTGCGCCCAGGCCTTGCGAGTCTCCCGCGCAACGGCTATCGGTGTCGTTGCCCCGGCGTTGTAGTCGGCATACTTCAGTAAGCCCACAAAGTGATGCCACTTCCCGCTGAGCACCCAATCCCACTCCGAACCGTAGTTCGTATGAGTGTGTTCAGCGTCGAAATCGTGACGAACTACGCTCGCTGACAGAGTGTCCAATCCGAGCAACCGTTTCCCACTCCAACCGAGGCTGACGTAGAGATCCTTGATACCGTCCGCCGGTGTGGTGAGGAATTTGTCGGCCCATCCCTCAAACAAATGCAAGGTCGCAAGCGGCGTCGCAAACCCGATCGTTCCATTGCCCTGCAGGATCTCGTCTCCAACTGCGGCCTTGAACCCGGCTAAGCGGGCATTGAGCTCGCCGAGGTAGTAGTCATTTCTGAATGCAAGCGGGTTGTCCCCTCGTTGCTTCTGCCAGGCGTACGACAGGACGTAACCGATCTTCAGCGCCGCAACGGGCCGCTCGCCCGCGAAACGGCCTCCATAAGTCGATGTGGATCCACGGCGCGGGTCGAGCGCACCGGCAAGTCCCGCAATCGGGTCGAATTCCACCAGGTATGCGAAGCCGGTAAGCTTTCCGAGACCGAACTGATAACTCACATTGGCCAGATAGCTGTTGCCTTTGTAGGTTCCTTGCGGCGAATCGACGCCGTAGATGCGATGGACCTTGTCCAGGAATGTCAGATCGAAGGTGAGCGGCTTCAGGGGCTGGGTGACAATTCGCAGTGCATCGAATGTGACTTCGTTCTGACGCCAACCGCTGTTACCGACAAAACGCTGATCATCCAGAGCGATCCGTTGCCGTCCCAACGTGATCGCAGTGTGCGGTAGGGAGGTGTTCGTCAACGACAAGCGGTTCAGCGCATAATTTTCCGGATCGGCGACCACTGGATACTGAGTCTCGCGGGACACCGCGTTGTCGGGCCGGTAGCTCGAATTGAGGCGAACCATCGCCTCGCCCTCCAACAGCAAGCTCGTGTCCAGGAAGGTCCCGGTTTCAGCTCCCAGGCGCGCACGAAGCGTCCCCGCATTCGCTTTCTCGACAATGCCTGTTTGATCGACCTCTTCGTATCGAAGACGCACGTCGATCAACGGTCGAGTCTGTGCAAGCGCAGCCCCGAGGCTGCCCGGATCCGCCGCAAGTGTCGGCAGGCCGTTCAGGGACAAGCACAGGCAGAGTGCCCAACGGACGACAACCAGCCCTTCGCTGCGGCGTGCGCCGCTTGCGGCGCGCGTACCCTCGTTCTTTTTCGACGCCAATTTCCCGTACCCCCGTCAAACACGCAAAAAAAAACGTCGCAGTAGGCGGCGCTCAAACTGGAAGAGCGCGACTACCGGCGACGTTGCCGTGAGTCCCGCTTCAGGCGGGATCTCGGGATGCGTGAAGGAACGATCACGACACCTTGGGCTTCGACACTGCAATCGCAGTGCCAACACTCCAGAATGGGCGTCAGGACGGACCGTTTCTCAATCGGTTTGCGTTGTTCGCGGCAGGCACGGTCAGCGGTTTTTCCCGCGATATCGCTCAATCGCAGCGGGTCCAGGCAGGCCGGTACAGCCCACGCGGTCTCAGTTTCCGCCTGACGGGCACATCGGATGTTGATTGCGCTGGGTTGAACTATCGCGGTGCACCGCGGAGCGGCGCCGCACAGTTTTGATCCCTGATACGGTCGTGGTCGGTACCGATTGCAGAGTGCTGTCGACGAGGCGCCAGGCACCCAGTCCTAGTCCGTCGCCAAGATTTGCGCCAGACGAGGCCAGCCCGGTGGATCGACCCAGCGGGTTCAGTGCGGCCGAGTGTAGTACTTTCATGAATAATATCTGCTGAAATTTCCAGTGCGGACCAAGTTAGGCACGTTGAGCAGCCCCCCAATTGCGTGCCTGGAAGGTCCCGCTCAGCCGAGAAAGCGGAAGGAGGTCCGAGCATGAAGAGATGCACGATGCTATCTGTCCTGTGTGTGATGTCCGCGACTGCGGTGCATGCAACCGGCAACGAGGCGCTGAGCCTGGAGCAACTCGTAAACCGCTTCGTCGCGGAAAGCCTCAAGTACGACCCGACGATGGCCTACGAGGCCGGGCTGCCGACCCGCGTACACGACCGGTTCGCCGACCACACCCCCTCGGCGATCTCCGCGCGGTTTGCGGAAGAAACCGCCGAACTCAAGGTACTCGACGCCATCGATCGGGCGAAGCTGCCAGCCACTTCACTGGCCACCTACGCAATGCTCGAGGAGAAGTTGGAATCGGACCTGCAACTGCGCGTGTGCCGTCGCGAGTTGTGGAACGTCGACCACTTCACGGGCTGGGTGAACCAATTTGCCGATGTCGCGGACAAGCAGCCTGTCGGAACAGCGGGCCTGCGTACCCAGGCACTGAGGCGCTTCGGTTCGGTTCCGCACTACGTCGATATAGAGATTGCCAACTTGCGCCGCGGGCTAGGGGAAGGTTATTCGGCACCGCAATCGGTGGTCCGTCGGGTCATCGCACAGCTGGATGGGCTCATCGCACTGCCGCCCGAAAAGTCACCTTACTTCGTCGCCGGGCGCGATTCTGATCCATCATTCCGTGCAGCCTTCACGCGCCTGATAGCTGAGCACATCGACCCCGCGCTCAAGCGCTACCGTAATTTTCTCGCGAATGAGTATCTGCCGCATGCCCGTTCTGGGGTCGCCCTGAGCGATTTGCCGCAGGGCGCGGCTTGCTACCAAGCCTATCTGCGCCAGTACACGACCCTCAGCCGGACTCCGCAGGAAGTCTACGATCTGGGCGTGCGAACGGTGGACACGAATAAGGCGGATGTCGCGCGCATCGGTGCGAAGCTCTTTGGCACTGACGACTTCGACAAGGTCGTCGCCGCTTCCAAGGCACGCCCGGAGAACCACTTCCAGTCAAAGGGAGAGCTGCTCGAGTACTCGCGGGCGTTCATTGCGCGGGCCAGGGAGCGGACTGCCTCACTCATCGACCGCATGCCTAAACAGGAATGTGTTATCGAACCCGAGCGTGACTTCGAGGACCAGGCCGGAGTGTCCTCCCACTACGACCCGGAGCCCGACCCTTCCAAGCCGGGCATCTACCGCATCGAACTCGGCAACTGGCAGGTCCAGACACGCGGTGAGGCGGAGGTGACGGTCGTGCACGAGGCGTGGCCTGGCCACCACCTGCAGATCTCTCTGGCACGCGAGATCGCGCCCGACACCCCAGTCAACAAACTCATTTTCAATTCCGCCTATGTCGAAGGTTGGGCGCGGTACGCCGAGGCCATGGGCGACGAAGCCGACATCTATCAGACCGAGGACGCAAAGATCTTACGTCGCGTCTGGCCGGCACGCGGCATGGTGGTCGACCCCGGCTTGCACGCTTTCAACTGGACGCGCCAGCACGCGGTCGATTATCTGGTCGGCACCGGGCGCTTCGATGCGAAAGGCGCCGAGAACCTCGTCGACCGCATCGCCGTCCTCCCTGGCCAGCTAACCGCTTACGACTCCGGTGGGCTCGAGATCAAGAGCCTACGGGCCGAGGCGGAGGCGGCGCTCGGCCCCAAATTCGACGTGCGCGTGTTCAATCGCACCGTAATCGACGAGGGCGTGGTTCCCTTAGGCGAGCTGCGACGCCACGTGCAAGCGTGGATCGGCAGTAAGAAATAATGCCGCCCCTGGGCGCTGGGCAACTTGGTGATCGATTGCCGGTCGTTCAGCATACGTTGCATGCACCTCAGTTGGTTTACGGTCGCGCAGTAGCATAGTTAATCAATTTCGATCGCGGGGGCGCTCATGGTAGACACGAACCCTTTGCTAGGCACATGGAAATTGAAGGCATACGTCGTAACGACGGCAGCGAATACCGCTCTCGGAGCTTGCGCTCAATTCAACATCAACTTAGGATCGACGCAGAACTCCAGCAAACGCTGATTCAGCAAGGGAAGGCAATTGTGCGATCACTGTTTATTCTCGTCGCGTTCCTCTACCTGTTCCATCCGTACACCACCAACGCGGCCATCTGCACGGCGACATTGCCGCCAGGTGTGACCACTGATGCGGCGTTCGATCAGTTGCTCAGCACCTGCGCGGGCAAGGAGATTCAGTTCGCCAGCGGAACCTATCGGTTCGTGCCCAGCGGCGAGCAGATTGGTTTCTACATCCCGGCCGGTACGACGCTGACGGGCAAGGGAAACAGCAGCGTCGTGAATCCGACCATCTTCGAGGTCGCTTCGACCGGCTCCTATCGGTCGCTCCTGTGGGCACGAAATGCCTCCAATATCACCATACAAGATATCGCCTTCGAGGGTATCGACAGCACCAACAACCTGAGTTATTCCAGCGGCTGTCCGGAGAAGGATTTTGGCCGGGCCATCTGGATCCAGTCGGACGCCCAGACTGATCCGGCGACGCTGTCGAGTGTCGAAAACATCACCATCCAGAACGATTCGTTCCGAGACTTCAATGGCGCGAGCTGGATTCGCGTGGCGGCCGCGGATAACAGTCCCGGAGTCGGTCAGAGCACCGAAATCGCCATCCGGACCAATTCTTTCTACACCGACTCGCTCATCAACGGCGGTTGTTCCGCCAAGCAGGTCGGTGGCGGCTATGCGCGTTACATGATCGACCTCGAAGGAGGAACGACCCAGGGAAGTGTAAACGGATTTGTCAGAAATGTTTCGGTCGCCTCCAACAACCCGATGAACGCGAGCTACATCGAGGGGGCCATCTCGGTCTGGAGCAATGTGAGCAACGTGAGCTTACAGTTCAACACGATCCCGGGCGCCGGCAACCAGGTCGCGCCTGTCGCGAATCCAATGTCGCTCGAGCTGTTGCAGTATGCAATTGTCGTCTACGATGCCGCCCACGGACAGACCTCGCCTCCCGATTCCGTCTGGATCGTAGGCAATTCGATCCAAAATGGGGTTTCGGCCGGCATCTATACCGCCGGCGCCACCAACCTCGCCATCTATCAAAACTCCATCTCCGGACAGTCCGACCCCTTTGACACGACACTGCCAAAAGGGGCTATTGCCTTGAATGCGTCGACCACGATGCCGTCGAGGCCCATGGTCGATAACAACCTGGCGGCCAACTACATCGGTTTGTCGATCGTGGGCGGGAACATCAGTGCCGGAAGCAACACAATCACCGTGCCAGGCGGTTCATTCGGCATGAAGTTGGGATCATCCAACCCGGGAGAGGCGCCGAGCATGCTCAGCATTCGGGGCGCCACGTTAACTACGACAGCGACCGCGAATGCGACCAGCATAATCGGCTTCGGTACCAATTTCGCGTCGGGATTTCTTGGAGTCACCCAGAGCGGCTGGTCGACCAGCGGTGGTTCCAATCGCGGACTGTCATGGTTCCCCACGTTCGCGGACTCGACTTCGTTCTCAAACGCTTACACCGCATTCAGTTCTGTACCGCATTTCACTTTCGGCGATCCCGTGAATCCACTGACGGCCAACGGCGCACTGCAAACGTCGTTTTGGCACTAGAGCTGCGTTGGTGAAAAAGATCGAGTCTCGTTGGCGTCGAAGGGTCTCAGGCGTGCCCCTCGAAAGACTGGGATCCAAATGCCGGCGGGATGTCTTCCGCCGGCACTATTCACACACTCAATACGGCAGGTATTGGTAGGTGAGCCCCTTGTTGCAGCTGGCGGGATTGGATTGAGCGGGAAATCGAATGGATACCGCATTACTGATCGGCTGCGACGGCGTATCGAGGGCCTGCAGATACAGATCAAATCGCTGATCCTGCGTATAGCCACTCATCGTAGTGCTCCGTAGAGACGCAGGAAGGTCGGTAACAACTGTCCATGGATCAACGGTGCCGTCCGAGTTGTAGAAACGCCGGAAGAGACGGAAACCCGTAAGATTGCCGGAGGCGGTGTATTTCCAACCGATGCTGACAGATCCAAGGGAAACATGATCTCCGGCGTTCGCTTCAGTCGGAAAGGAGAAACTGAGCCGAGGGCCACTCCACGTTGCAAATCGAGCTGTCACACGATTGCTGACTTCTCCAACACCGCCCGGACGTTCGGCGACCACTTCATATTCGGCTTCCTGCCATCCGAGGTAACCGGCAATGGTAGTGCCTGTCGAAGTTGCGGGAAGCGGTGGGCCAACCTCCTGCCACAAGTCAGTCAGGGGATCGCCCGATAGGAATCGTCTACGTAGATGCCAGGCGACGACGTCGTTGTGCGTTGAGCTCCAGGTGAGCAGGTGGCGCAGATTGGCGCTATCGGCCACAACACCGAGTTGAGCGGTATTGGCCGTGGACATCCCCATTTGATAGTAGCTCGATGCTGTCAGCGGTTTCCGGCCGTGGTAGGTGGCGTCGGCGGTACAATCCAGATCCTGTCTGGGCCAGAACCCGAACGCGGTATTGCTGTGGTCAGCCGTATGAGTCCCGTCGTAGGCGTCGTGGTTCTGGATAGATAACTGTCCATTGTTGAGTTGCAATTGATCGGAATCCGAGGCCGTCACGTCCATCTTGTCGATCACGGTGGCCGAGTCCTTGATGATTCCCGGATTCTGCGTATCAACCTCAGCGGCGATCAGGGTGGTACGCGGCCAATTGCCGTCCGAGTTGCTAGCCGAGATATCGCCTATCCAGTACACGCGGTTGTTCTGCGGAGACCGGAACAGCATGGAGTTGGCGGCGGGTGCAAAGAAATTCGTTCCGTCGTTAAAACCCCAGCGCGTGGGCGGACCAGTCCAGGTACGGCAACCGTCGATAGACTGAAACAACCAATAGTGACCGGCAATTACGGCCGGAGTGTGCGGAAAGCCACCGGTCCTGGCGAAGTCCTCGTTTGAGCCGCGCGCAACCATGATGCAGCGCCCGCTCGCGTCGAGCTCCAACACTGTAGGCTCATCCGCGCCGCGTGTGGAATTGCTCACGGCAATTGCGGCCTTGGCACTTTGGGTCCACGTCAAAGTGCTGCCGTCGGTACTCCACTTACCCCGCAGGACGTACGCATCGGAGAACGACGTCACTGTCGGATTAGCTGGATTCTGAGGCTGTGTGAGCATGAACGGCACGAGCAGGTCGCCGTCAAAACCCGTGCCGATTGAACCAATGCCCGGAAAGTTGGCACCGAAGCCTGAATTGACTGCGGCTCCCACAACCGGTGTCAACACACTCTGCCCGGCGACGACGAGTGGCTCGAAGGTCTTTTGAATACAAAGCTGTGTATTACCATCGTCCGGATTGTCATTGGGATCGGTGTCGGGACAGTCGCGCAGCTGCTGATAGGTCGGGTCTACGACGAAGCTGCTCAGAGCGCCGTTAACCGAGTTACGGAAATAAAGCTTCTGATCGAGAACCGCATTCAGACCGCCGAAAGCGCCCGAATTATCGACCAGCCCCTTGGAGAGGTAGGCGAACTGAATATAGCGGCGTGAGGCGATGGGCGCGGCCGGATCGGCCCAAACAAAGCCTGGCTGAGCCGCGGTATTGATGAGATTCCAAAAGAGCCGGTGGCCGCCGGAATCAACTGTTGCCGCCTCGCCGGCAAAAACAATTTGATCGACCGTCCCCGTTGCCGGATAGACCGCGCGCTGAATGAACGGGGGGTTGTAGCTCGATGAGCTTCGATTGCAACGTTGCGGATCGAGCGCCGCAGGGTGGTTCATTTCCACGCTGCAAGCCAGCGGATAACCGATGCCATTCAATAAGTAAGGATACTTGTTCTTCGGATCGAAATCCTCAGCCGAGATACTCTGGTCCGGAGCTGCCTCCCGATTGATTTTACGGTCCTGCATGAAGATGGCATCACACAGTCCGGTGCTCGCCAGGAAAATCTGCGAGCTTCCCAGAATCAGCACCGCGCCATCGAGCATTCGGTTGCGGGCCCCAAACCATTGCAACATATTCGACATCTGAGGTCTCCTTCCCTGAGAGTGGCCGTGCTGCCGCGCAATGCTAACCTAGCAGATAGTATGTTCAATGTTCAACTTTGCCTGTCGGGCCGGGTGGAGGCAACGGGTTGTGTTGGATCGTCTTTGGGGGGCGCGTCCGTGGTCGCCGTTGATGTGAGCGACCATCTCGAGACCGAGGAGGGGAGCACGCCCCTTCACACGATCATCGAGTGTGTGCAAAGATGCTTCCAGGAGAGGGACCTCCAATTACGACAGCGCAGGATGGAACTGCGGCTGCCATGGCAGTTTGTCTCTCCGCATGTCGAGGGAATCAAAAAGGGAGAAGCACATGCTACGTCGCGACCTTTCCAAGGCTCTTTTGTTTGCTTCCGCGTCCAGCGCGGCCGGTTTCGCGGAAACGGCTCGAGGACAGACCTGCTCCGCGCCTTGCTATGCGGTGATTCCGGCGGAAACAGCGGCCGGCGTAACAATTGATCCATCGCAAATGCAGTATCCGCCAGGCGACATCCGCCGCTACTTCGTCGTCGGAGAAGTCGATTGGACGGCCGCACTGGGCCGGCTGTGCAGCGTCTGGAAGCAGGGTGTCGCTTGCTTCATCCCGACTGGAACATATCCATACACCGCCTCACCGCAATGGTACGTCCAGAATGACCCTCTGTGCGGGAGCTCGGGTCACCCTAAGTGTGTGACGCTGCAACTCACTGGTGAGCGCGGTGCCATCCTGCAGCACACAGGCTCTGGTGTGGCATTCAACATCAGCAGCGCTGGATCCGGTGCGACCAGTGTGCCGATGACAATCTCGAACATCATCATTTCGGGCAACGCCAATACGACCGATGGGTTCTACGCACAGGGAGTGGTGCACTCCTATTTCCGCATGATTGAAGTCCGCAACTGCCCGGGGAAGGCGTTCAACATCCGCTTTGGCGTGTTGAACCAATTCGACACCTGCTTCTTTTCGGTCAACAGCTTTCCCTCGACGATTCTGCCGACGCACGGATTTTGTCTCGATAATGACGGGAGCGCGGGCGCTTACACGAGTACTTGTACGTTCACAAACTGCTTTGCGGAAGGGTTCCCGGGTTTCGGCTGCGAGATTGCGAACGGCAGTCAAAATACATTCACCGGTGGCTCGTTCGAAGCTGTTGGGATCGGTGTAAACATAGATAACGACAGCTTCCGCAACCGATTCGTGAGCACTTGGTTCGAGGCGAATTCAATCGCCGATGCGAGAATTCTCGGCGCGCCGCCGGGCCACTTCAGCGTCGGCAACAACTTCCACAACTGCTATTTCGGCTCCATTGCTCCGAGCCAGCCGAACATTTCAATCGCCAGAGGCCAGGCAACCGTGTTCGAAGGCGGATTTCTTCGCTGGGTTGATTTGCAAAGTGTATCGCGGGACACGCTCTTTCTTGGCACGGTCTTCGCGAACGCCGCGGGGCTGGGAATTACCGGTGTGGGCTCTTACCGGATGATTGGCGGGACCGCTGCGGACGGAAGTGGATACGTGACCGCGACGCTACCAAACGTCGGATAGTTGTGTAACGAGTGGCAGCGCATCATGATTTGCGCCCTGGATAGTCGGTCAACCGCGGTGTTTTATGGAAGCGACTCGCCAGAAACTCGATGAACGCCTGTACGCGCGGAGGAACCAGGCGCCGCTGAGGAGTCACAGCATAAATGCCCGTGTCTGCGATCGGATAGTTAGGAAGCACGACCTCCAGACGCCCGGCACGCAGATCCTCGCAGACGTGCCACGTAGAGTGCATCGATATACCGAGCCCGCCCACCGCGGCATCCCGTAACAGTTCGCCCTGGTTGCTTTCGATTCGGCCATTGATGCGCACGGCCACTTCGCCCTTCCTGCGATCCGTCAACCGCCAAACATCACGTCTGCCCTGACGACCCACTAATATAAGACACTCGTGCTGCTCGAGGGCAGCGGGGGTTTTCGGCACACCGTGCTGTCGCAGGTACTTCGGCGCCGCGCACAGTACGCGCCGATTGATCGCGAGCTTGCGCGCAACGAGGCTCGAATCATCGAGTTCGCCGATGCGAATGGCGAGATCGAAGCCCGACCTCACCAGGTCGAGCGTTTCGTCGTTGAGGTCTACGCTGAGTTTTACGTTCGGATGGAGTGCGAGAAACTCCGGTATCAGCGGCGATATGTACTGCTGGCCGAACATGGAGGCCGTGGTCACTCGCAGTGTCCCCGCCACGCTGATTCCCGCCTGACGCAGGCCGGCTGTCAATGTCTCGATTTCGTCGGCCAGGATTCTGCCGTGCTCGGCGAGGGCCGCGCCTTCCGGCGTGACGCTCAACTGACGCGTAGTCCGGTGGAGGAGGCGGACACCCAGATCGCGCTCCAAGCGCTTCAGGCGCTGGCTGGCCACCGCGACGGACACATTCAGGGCACGCGCCGCCGCGCTGATCGAGCCTGAGTCGAGCACTCGCAGGAACAGATTCAGATCACCGATGCGGTCCAGGATTATCAACCGATTCTTGAAACTGATTCCCGATATTGCCGGTTTTTAGGAAGGATGCAATGGCTTAGCCTTCTTTTCCCGACCGCCGCCGTTGGGATGAGACATTCTTTCCAAACAACCGGGAGACTCTCCAATGGACTATCGTTTTCTTGGCAATTCCGGATTCAAAATTCCGGTACTGAGCTTCGGCGTGGGCACATTCGGCGGCAAAGGCCCGTTATTCAGCGCCTGGGGTAACAGCGACGAGCGCGAAGCCAGACGACTGATCGATGTCTGCCTGGACTACGGCGTGAATTTGTTCGACACCGCCGATGTGTATTCCGACGGTGCTTCGGAAACTATTCTCGGCACTGCAATCAAGGGGCGGCGCAACCGGGTGATCCTGTCGACCAAACTGACGCTTCGTGCGGGCGACGGCCCCAACGATGTTGGGGCTTCGCGCCACCACTTGATCGACGCCACCGACAAAGCGCTCGAGCGCCTGGGGACCGACTACATCGACTTGCTGCAGTTGCATCACTTTGATGCGATGACGCCCGTTGAGAGCGTGATGTCAACGCTCGATGATCTGGTGCGTGCCGGCAAAGTTCGCTATCTCGGCGTCTCCAATTTCTCGGGCTGGCAACTCATGAAGTCGCTGGCCGCCGCCGATCGTCACGGCTATTCGCGCTACGTGGCGAACCAGACCTACTACTCGCTGATCGGCCGCGATTACGAATGGGAGTTGATGCCGATCGGCCAGGACCAGGGTATCGGTGCGTTGGTCTGGAGCCCGCTGGGGTGGGGTCGCCTGACTGGGAAGATCCGCCGCGGAAAAGCGCTACCGGAGAAGAGCCGCTTACATGAAACAGAGAGTTTTGCGCCGCCCGTAGATCAGGAGCGCCTCTACCGCGTAATCGACGCACTCGACGACGCGGCTGAGGAAACCGGCAAGACCATCCCGCAAATCGCACTGAACTGGTTATTGCAACGGCCCACCGTCGCAACGATTTTGATCGGTGCGCGCAACGAAGAGCAGTTGCGGGAGAACCTGGGTGCCATCGGCTGGAATCTGACTGGGGATCAAGTTGCCAGACTCGATGCCGCAAGCGCCATCACACCGCCTTACCCATACTACCCCTATTGGAACGGACAATTCTCCGAACGCAATCCACCGCCGGTGTAGTTGGGTTGGATGGAATCCCGGGGCTCACTCCGAACTAATGACTCATCGAGGCAGCCTCCAGGCACTTGACGTCCGGGTTCCACATGGCAAAAAGACCACTCGGACTCGGCTTCCAGGTCCAGACGTGAAGGAACCATAAGCCGATCGCATCCACTTTCGTGAGAGCTTGCCCCATGATCCGCGGCGGCTCGGTTGATTTCCAGGCAGAAATCGGCACGAGGAATTCGACGCCATTCAATTGAAAGGTGCCGTCGGCCATCTTCTCGTAGACGAGTACCTCTGGATGCTTCACGTCGAGCGTCGCGTCCAGCAAGGCGTTGTTCTGAAAGTGATAACCCATCGCGCCTGCCGGTTGATGTTCGACGCAGTCGGTGACACGTTTGTAACCGGCCGCTTCGGCAGCCTCAGTCGTCTTGAATTGGCCGGTCGCGTCACGAATTGTCACGATGTCGCGATCAACTGCCTCACCAAAGCGACTCGGAAGAATGCCCGGCGCCCCGCCCATGTCCTTCGCCACGGTTTGCACTGGGGTTGCGCTGACCAATGCCGATACGGGCATCATCAAACCGAACATCCACGCTCTAAATCGAGTTCTCATGACTTCCTGCTCCATCCTGTTCGAATTGGTTCTTGCCTTTCGCCAGCAGCCATCGTAAGAGTGCGGCGGCGGAGGCGGACATGTCTTTTTGACAAACGGTCCTTTCGAGGTGTCGAACTGGATTGAGGTCGTTGCCGAGCACTGTTTGCTCCGCGGTAGGTCGCCTATCAGACAGAACGCGGGCAGTCAGCCATGGCAGAATGAAACAGTCATGTCGCCCCGGATGCGTCAACAGATACGGCTGATCGTGGTCGTCTGGCTCGGCTGGACGATCGCTGGGCTTTTCTACATCATCCAGGACACGGTACCGCGACTCTATCGAGGCGGCGCCGTGCCATGGAAATATGTGTTCGTCGGCTGGATGACGGGCATGTATGTTTGCGCCGCTCTCACGCCGGCGCTCCTTTGGCTCGGCAATCGGTGGCCGATCGAACGGCGCGCCACCTACGCCGCATTGCACCTCTGTTTCAGCGTGGTTTTCTCGATCTTAGCCACGGTGCTCGAAGTCCCGATACTGTTGTTGCTTGGTGTCTTCCCAGCGCCGCCGCCGCCTCCGTCGCTCGCCGCGGGAGTTGGAATCATGTTGTCCTTCGGCATTCAGGGCGGTGTCATCCGCTATTGGGCCGTTATCGCGCTTCATACGTTATATCGGTCACAGAAAAACGCCAAGACTCGCGAGCGGGAAGCATCCGACCTGAAGGTCCAAGCATCCGAGCTCGCCCAGCAACTTGCAACAGCGCAGCTGAGCTCCCTGAAGATGCAGTTACAGCCGCATTTTCTGTTCAATACGCTTGGCGCCATCATGGTGCTGATCCAGCAGCAGAAGACAGCGCAGGCCCAAGGCATGGTGGAAAAACTGGGAGATCTCCTACGCCTCACGCTCGAGGATGTTGAGGCCCACGAAGTCCCGCTCTGGCGCGAGCTCGAATTCTTGCGGTTATACCTCTCGATCGAGCAAGTCAGGTTCGAGGACCGTCTGCGGGTGCGAATTGCCCCGAACGGGCTGTCCGAAGTTCTCGTGCCGCATATGCTGCTGCAGCCGATCGTTGAGAACGCGGTTCGACATGGCCTTGGTCAGAGCGAGGAGGCGGTGACAATCGAGGTGGTGGCGACCAGCTCGAATGGGTCACTCAACCTCATCGTGTCCGATGATGGACCCGGACTTCTCGCGCCGAGGCCCGGTCGCTCCGGAATCGGGTTGACGAATACTCGAAGTCGGCTGCTGCGACTCTATGGTGAGAGTGCGCATCTCGTCATCGAGCAAGCATCGGGCCGAGGTGTCCGGGTAACGATTACACTACCAATCCGGACGGTTCCGCCCGAGGACTCACAGTGCGATTGAGAGTTCTGGTTGTAGATGATGAGCCCATCGCGCGCGAAGGGTTGAAGCTGTTGCTCGGCCGACAGCCCCAGGTCGAGTCTGTCCTGGAAGCGCGAAACGGACGAGAGGCGATCGCTATTATTCGCGGGCAGAGACCGGATCTCGTACTTCTTGACGTACAGATGCCGCGGACCGATGGCTTTGCGGCGGTCCACGCCGTTGGGGCCGAGCGCATGCCGCCGATCATCTTTGTGACCGCGCACGACCAGTATGCGATCCGGGCGTTCGAAATCGCAGCGATCGACTATCTCCTCAAACCGGTAACGGAGGAACGCTTTGATCGCGCGTTCAAGCGGGCCATTGGCAGGCTACAGGGCGCACCGCACGAGGATGCAACAAAACAATTGATGGCGATGCTCGATTCGATCGCGAATCCGCCGCGGCAACTCGAGCGATTCGCGGTTCGATCCGGCGAGAACACCTGTTTCGTGTCAGTCAACGAGGTGGATTGGATCGAAGCCTTCCAGAATTACGTTCGGCTCCACGCGGGTCCGGCAACTTACCTGTTGCACGTACCGATGAACACTATTGAGGGCGTGCTCGACTCCAACCGCTTCCTGCGTATTCATCGATCGCACATAGTGAACGTCGGGCGTATCGCGCAGCTGTGGTCGATCGCGCACGGTCAGTTTGCGGTTGAACTCAAGTCTGGACAACGTCTGCAATCCGGGCGTACCTACAGCGAGCGCATCCGCCGCGCGTTAGGAAATCCATTCTGACTGCATCCTGGACTCATTGGAAAAGCCTGGGGACGAAGTCCCGCAGGTCGCGGCGCCATGTCTGCCACTCATGGTCGGTGCCGGGTGACTCGTACCAGACATGCGGTATGTGAGCTTGCTCCAGCCCGGTGTGCAGCGAAAGCAGCCCGGCGCGCATCCTTTCCGGCTCCTGCGTGCCCACACCGAGCCAGAGCAGGTGAACTTTGCGCGCGAAGGCCGCCGGATCCCTGAACGCGCCCTTGTAGTCCGTCTTGGGATCAAAACCGTTCCGACCTGTCAGGAAGGAGCCGGCGCCGCTGAAACCGCCGATATACGTAAACAGGTCGAGGTGATTTAACGTGATCTGGAAGGTCTCCATGCCACCCATCGACAGCCCGGCCATGGCCCGGTGGTCACGGTCGGGGAGGGTTCTGAACGTGGCGTCGATGAATGGAATGAGCGCTTGCGTCACGTCATCTTCGAACACGCTGATCATTTCCTGCACGGCCGCGAGCATCGCCGGTGAACCGAACGGTTTGCCGCTGAGGTCCGCAGGAGGCTGTCCGGCGCGCTGCGCATATCCGTAGGCCATCACAACAATCATGGGTTTGGCGTGGGCGTCGGCCTGCAAATTGTCCAGAATGAAGTTGGCCCGGCCCTGGCGCACCCAACCGGTCTCGTCCTCGCCGCCTCCATGCTGGAGATAGAGCACCGGATAGCGCGTCTTGATCTGCGTGTCGTAGTTCGGCGGTAGATACACCAACGCATGCCGCCATCCGCCGGTCACTTTGGATGGATACCAAACTTCCCTGACTTGCCCATGAGGTACGGCATTGATGGCGTAGTAGGTTTCGCCAGGTTCGGGTACTTCCACGGCACTCGCGTAACGCGTGCCCCCGAAATAGGCACTGCTGTTGGGATCGCTGACATCCGCGCCGTCGACAATAACAGTGTAGTAATGCAACCCCGGTGTCAGAGGCGGGGTTGTGACAGTCCAGAATCCTTCTGGCTGCTTTTCCATGTCGACTTTGGGCCCGCTCCAGAAATTCAGCCGGACCTTTGCTGCTTCAGGCGCTTTGATACGAACCTGAACGCGTCCCTGACTGTCCACGCGCGGATAGTCCGCTCCCCACACATTCGTTGTGGCTCGATGGAAGTCATCGGCGGCCTGGACCCACAAAGCGGGAGCCAGCATCAGACAGATGAGCGCAACTAAACGCCGCATGATCCCCCCAATTAACCTGTCCGGCGAGATGGTATCGCTACCACCAAATGCTATGGCCATTGCGGGTAAAGTGCAATACTCAGACAAAACGGGGTGGTCAGCGCGCCTCGTAGGTGCGGTGAACCGTTCTCAGCCTCATCCGGGCACCGGATCGAGCCGCCGAGTTACCGCCTGGTGGATCTCATGGGTCAGCTCCTCAATCGCGCAAACCAGTGCGCCCGGGCTTCACGCGCGCGCTGTCGCCGCGCTTGTGACCGGTGTGCCCACGCGCCGGCCGATGGTGCCCCTTCAAGCTCGACGCTCTGACGACCAACTCCGTCGGCAGAACAGCCGCCATGCTCGATGCGGAGGAGCGCGGTTGAACGATCCTCTCAACCAGCATTCGCGCACCCGTTGCGTAATCCTGACGAACGGTCGTGAGCGGCGGCGTCGTGTAGGCAGCCAGTGGCACATCGTCAAATCCGACAATCGCGACATCTGAAGGCACCTTCCTTCCGCGCTCGGTGAGTGCTCGCATTGCGCTCATGGCAATTACATCGGAGCAGGCGAAGATACCATCGAAATCGGCGTGAGCGTTGAGGAGGGAGCAGACCGTTTCGTAGGCAGCATCGCTCCCGAAGCGCACGGCCGCCTCGAGCCGGGGCTGACGTTCGATTCCCGCCTTGCGCAAGGCGAGAATGTAGCCATCCCGGCGGGCGCTCACCTCGGGCACCTCCGGGTCGCCTAAAAACACGATCTGGCGACAGCCTTGCTCGAGCAGATGCTGAGTGCCGATCAGCCCAGCCTCGCGGTTGTCAGAGCCGACCGTCGGATAGAGTTGGTCGGCCATTTGCGCGCCCCACACCGCCATGTTGACATTATCGGCAGCGAGCGCGTTGAGATGAGCGTGATGGAAGCTTTGGCCGATGACGATCACGCCATCGACCCGGCGGCTTTGCACAATACTCGTGATCCAGTCCTGCGGATCCTGTGTAGTCTTTGACAGCAGCATGCTGTAACCGCGGGCGGCCAGCTCATCGGCGAGCGCGCCCAACATCTCGAGGAAGAAAGGATCGGACAGGCGTTGCTTGCTGGCATGCTCGAGCGGGATGACAACTGCGATGGTCCGCGTCAATCCGGTGCGCAGCGTGCTTGCGGAGGAATCCACGCGGTAGTTGATGCTCGCGGCGATTTCACGCACCCGTTCCCGTGTCTCATCTGAAATGGAAGGATGGCCCGCGAGGGAGCGGGAGACTGTCGACAAGGAAACGCCCGCGCGGCGAGCGACTTCGGCCATGTCGATGGAGTTGGATTTCTTCTTCCGCGGACGCTTCACTCGGAATTATCCTCCTGGATCGATTTCAAAGCCGCGCCGATGCCGGCAGTCGCGCCTGTTGCGCTATAGCGCACGGGTTCATCATGTCAGGCCGCCCTGTGCGAGCCAGCTCGAATAGAGCGCGGGCCAATGCTCGGACGGCGAGCCCGGATAGCCGGTGCCGAAGGCGTGTCCTCCCTGTCGCAGCAGGTGCGCCTCGACCGGCAGAGTGTGCTGGAGCTCGAGCGATCGCAAGGCCACTCGCAAGTGTCAGAAATTCGCGCCGCGGCGTGATGGTCAATTCACTCTCCCGGCTGCCAGCCCGCGCGGCACAACTCGCCGCCGTGAGTGCTCACTGTACCGTGTTCGGCAAACGTTTGCATCCGCAGGGCTGCTGAACTGTTGCCGGAATGTGCCTGTCCCTCCCGTGCAACACGCGGGGTAATGTTGTTTCCTCGCTATTTGACAGCCCGAAATTGTTGGCATATAACAGCGCAAACGTTTGCGTAATCGCGTATCGACGAGGCCCGCACGCCCGATCGATGCCGCGGCAGAGAATTTGTCACATCGAGGGGGAAAGCGATGGTCGAATCGAGACGTTTGATCGCGCGCGCGGCTTGCAGCTGTGCGGTGGGCTTCGGGGGAGTCTCGCTCTGGGCCCAGTGTGCTCACGCACAGGAAGGGACCAACGGGGCTGTCTCCCTACAGGAGGTTGTTGTCACCGCCACCAAGGTGGGTGAGCAACAACTGAGTCAGGTACCGATGGCCATTCAGGCCTTCACGGGCGCTGCCTTGCAGGCGAAGGGCATCCGGGACGCCAAGGACCTGATTGAGCTGATACCCGGTGCGTCTGAACAGAGTGAGATCGGGGCCGGGTACAAGATCTTTTCGTTTCGCGGTTCGGGGGCCGGGGGTCCGGTCGGCGACGGGATGATCGGATACTATCTGGACGATACGCCCTTCGGTGTACCGAACTTCCAGAGCGCGCCCCCGGTGCAGTACTTCGACCTCGACCGGGTGGAGGTGTTGCGCGGGCCGCAGGGCACCTTGTACGGCTCCGGGTCCATGGGCGGTGTGATCATCTATCGCACCAAGAACCCGGATCTCAACCACTTCACCGCAGACGGCGAGGTGGACTCCTCCAAGACGGTTGATGCAGGGAGCCTGAACTACCGCACCTCCGCCGCGGTCTCCATGCCGTTGATTGCCGGGCAGCTCGGGGTCCGTCTCAGCGGCGGTTACGACTACCGCGCCGGCTATGCCGATGTGTATCAGGGCGCGCCCGCGGGCACCCCCTACAAGACAAACGCGAACGACATTCGCAGCACGGACGCCCAGGCGATCATCTTGTGGCAACCAACGGATCGACTTACGGTGCGGCTGCGGGCCTGGCAGTTTCAAACCAACCAGGACTACCTGCAGGTCATGAATTCGGTGGACCCGCCGTATCTGGCCTTTCAGGGCGATGTTGCCGGCTACGACCATCGCAAGACGAATTTCTTTTCCAACACCCTGACTTACAAATTCGACAACCTGATCCTGACCAATGCCTCCTCATACCAGGAGTCGCTGCCGCCCGGAGGGTTCGGAGTGGCGCTGAACCTCGGTCCCCCTTTGGGAATTGGCACATTGATCAACGGCGGCAGCGCTCACAACTTTGTCAACGAGCTGCGCCTCAGCTCCGCGGGCAACGGCCCGTTTCACTGGGTGGGCGGGGCTTTCTACCAGAAAGCGACCGGATTTTATAACTTCAACATCGCCTTCCCAACGCTGAAGATAGATGGCGGAACCACGACGCGGACGCAAAACGGGTCGGTATTCGGTGAGCTCAGTTACGACCTGTTCGGAGGCAAGCTGGTACCTCTGGTCGGCCTGCGCTACTTTGGGGACCGGCGCAGCGCCGACTCGGTATCGAGCGGCATTCCCGCCAGCAGCAGCTCGCGGCCGACGGCGGTCACCTGGCGGGCCAACGTTGCCTATCACGTAACGGACGACTGGATGCTGTTCGTCAACGCGGGCACCGGCTTTCGCAGCGGCATCCTGCAGTCTCAGGCCCAGGCGAGTGCCGTGCAGGCGGACGGAGTTCCGAGTGGACTCAGTCTCACGCCCGACAAGCTGCGCAACATCGAGTTGGGCACCAAGACGACGCTGGCGGGTGGGCGGGTGCGGGTAGCTACGAGCATCTACGACATCCGGTACACCAATCTTCAAAGCGCCTACAACACCTCGATCGGGCTCGCCGCGTTTGCGAACCTCGGCGACGCCAAGACACAGGGACTCGATCTGGATGTGACCTGGATCACGCCAGTTGAGGGACTCGACGTTTCATTGATCGGCAACATCAACAAGTCGGAATTTACAGATGTCATCCCCGCATTTGCTGCGGCCAACCCTCGCAACGGCAACGGGGAACGGCTGTTCAACACACCGCCCCACAACTGGCGGTTGGATCTCAGTTACACCCGCGAGGTGGGAGCGGGCTGGGAGATGTTCACCGACGGATCGGCCTCGCTGAACGGTAGCGCGCGGGTCCAGGACAATACAGTGGACTCCGTATCAGGCTACGTGTTGTACAACGCAACACTGGGAGCACGCAAAGGGCCCTATGAGATCCGCCTCCATGGCGAGAACCTGTCCGACGAGCGGGGCCCGACCGCCGCGAACGGACCGACCCTGTTGGCGGGCCCGTATCCGCGCACGATTGGTCTCGGATTGAGAGTGAGAATCGAGTGAGCGCGTTTCTTATGTGCCCAGATGGGCGTCGAAAAAGGACGCGATGTCCCGCAGGGCTTCCTTTGACTCCGGAGACGTCGGATCGACGAGGTACTGAGCGTGAGACTGGGCCTCATAAACTTCGAGCCGGGAGTCGACGCCGGCTTCGCGCAGTTTTCGGTGGACGCGGACGGTGTTGGAGAGGAACAGGTCGCGGGTGCCCGTCGTCAGCAAGGTCGGGGGGAAACCGTGGAAGCTGCCGTACACCGGGGATACTCTCGGATCCTTCAGATCGACGCTGCCGGCGTAGAGGCGTGCGGCTGCACCCAGTACCGGCTCATACGATACGAGGGCATTGTCGATTCCCTCATTGGTGAAGTAACTGTCGCCCGTGTTTGTCAGATCGGACCACGGCGTACCGGATGCGATCGCAGCGGGCAGGGGCAGGTGTTGCTTTTGAGCCGCCTGCACGAGGGCCAACGTCATTGCGCCTCCAGTAGAAGTACCGAATACCGCCATGTTGGAGGGATTCTGCCGGTGAGTCAGCGCTTTCCAGACCGCCACCGAATCATCCATGGCTGCCGGAAACGGGTGATCCGGCGGCATGCGGTAATCAACACTGATGACCCTCATGCCGCTCGTTCCCGCGACCAGAATGGCCTCCAACGTGCCCGCTCGTCCGGGCCCGAATACATACGCGCCGCCATGGAGGTGCAAGAGCACACGGTGCGCGTTGCGAGCCGAAACCTTCGGTGGGTTGACAGCGAAGCAAGGCACTCCCGCGATCTGCAGGGGCTCGATCGTCACTGCAAATTGCGTCAGGGCGGCAGCAATGCGCTCGGCCTCCCGCTCAGAAGCACTCTGCACCGCCGCCTTCCACTCCTGCGCAGTTTGAGGGGCGGTCGGCGGAACAGGCGGCGCGGAAACGATTTTGGCCAGTTGCGGACTGACTGTGGTGGGGACGGGGATCTGGCGCGCAGGGACGGTGCGGCCCTGTTCAGCAGCAGAGGAGCTCTGCGGCTCGGCGAGCCCGGGAATGGCGGCCATGGAGGCTACCAGGATAAAGCTCAAACGAGCCGTGGTCATGCCGGGCGCGTGCACAATTTCACCCCCTACGCCTTGTGCGAGTTGACGCTACAGGAATACGCAAACGTTTGCAATGCCGCGCGATCGGGGTTGCGCGAACGTCAACGTGTTGAATGTGGAGCAGGTCCGGCTCGTTCCACGAATGGCGCCTGTTGGAATCACCGACCTGTCGTGCCCGGCCTCCTCGAGCTCAGCTCGGAGTCGCCACAAGCCGGTCATGGACGACGTCTGTGACCGCCGCGGGTGTATCAGCCTCCCATGAGGGGTTGCGAGGGCTTCAGAGTGGTGGGTTCCTCAGCGGGTGCCTCGGCAGCCGAGCCCGCTCGGTGAAGTCCGATCGAGGCACAGACAAAGGCGTGGCCCTCGGGTTTCGACGGGGACCCGATACCTGGGTCGTGCGGCTCACTGCGCGAGATCAGAAGCGAACGAAGACCTACCATGCGCTGGAGGATCTGAATCTCGATTACGACGCGGCGAAGGAAAAGGCGGAGGCGTGGATCGAGCAGACCACCCACACCGCTGTACGCAAGGTCAAACGCGGCACGGTCCGGGCGGCGCTCGAGGCCTACCTCGCCGACCTCATCAAACACAATCGGGCCGGGCGTCTGGATCGCACGATCAACCGCCAGGTTCGCTCCGTCGTGGCAGCCCTCAATCGGGCCCTCGAACTGGGCCACGTTGGCAACCCGTTGGCCTGGAAGCTTAAGAAACTCTCCGACGACACCGAGGATACTAACGAGACCGCGGTGCTCGGGCCCGACGGAGTCAAGAAAGACGACTGAATATCTGAGTCAGGCCAGCTGAGGAGATCGACATGAATAAGGATCAGGTCAAAGGCGCGGCAAAAGACATCGCCGGAAAAATTCAGGAGGAAAGCGGCAAATTGGTCGGCAGCAAGCAGCAACAGGCAAAGGGCCTGGAGAAGCAGCTGGAAGGAAAAGTGCAGCAGAAAGTTGGCGATTTGAAGGAAGCGGTCAAGGACGTCGCCAAGCACTGAATGCAGTGGATACCCAGGCGATAGCGTGGTAGGCAAGCAGCCGCATGTGCGGCCGCTTGCTTGCGGCACGGAGCTGGAGCTGGCAAACGTTGTCTCAGTCTCTCAGACGGCAATGGACCATGTCGGAGCCCCACAAATGGTGGCCAGGGTGTCGCCGATCTCTGTTTCCGTGATGTCTTTCCGTGGGTGCGCGCGCTCCCGCGCCGCGAGCTTGGCCAA
>Ga0268264_10000180_pt1 | contig 134339 bp, 137 predicted proteins | sample KBSSwiS32_FD_190357 | JGI IMG/M metagenome (GOLD analysis project Ga0268264, IMG submission 190357) | Switchgrass rhizosphere microbial communities from Kellogg Biological Station, Michigan, USA - KBS Switchgrass S3-2 (SPAdes) (version 2) | ecosystem: Host-associated > Plants > Roots >... | reverse complement strand
CAAAATCATCCCGCAAGCCGATCGCTGATCCCATGGGCACGCCCTCCAAATCCAGGACGCCATTGATTCAGACTTTTGTCAGTTTGGAAACCCCGACGTGAGTCAGCATCCGCGCAGACTGGTATAACTACGCGTCAGAAGGCCAAAAAACCTGTTGCTTCCCCGGGGGCGCTCCACAGATGACCCTAGGGAAAAACCGTCGCGCGGACGAAAGCCTCCACCTTCGCGGCTATCGCCTCTGCCCGTTCGCTCATTGAAATATCTCTATAATGAAGGACGGCTGGGCCTTGGCGTATGCAATCTGGAGCAATCGAGTCTATTCTGTCGCTTACTCTTGGCATCGCATCCCGCGCCCGCAACAAATCATATATCTCTATTGACAACACCCCCGCCCCACCGTGATATCAAGCAATCAGACCCCGGTGCGGGTGGGATGGTTGCGTAGCGGGTTCCGCCACAGTTCGAACCGGGGGACGTAAAGGGAGGATCATGCAGTCGTTCGACTATATCATCGTGGGGGCGGGATCGGCAGGCTGCGTTCTGGCCAATCGACTTTCGGCGGATGGACAGAGCGTCCTGCTCTTGGAAGCAGGGAAGGCCGACAAGAACCGTTTCTTCCATATCCCGGCGGGCTTCGTGAAGATGCTCGGCAAACCGGCCAATGACTGGCTTCATCTTTCGCAACCCGAGCCGGGCCTCGAAAGCCGCCAGATCCTCCACTTCAAGGGCAAGGTGCTCGGCGGGTCGAGCTCCATCAACGGCATGCTATACGCACGCGGACACAGCGCCGATTTCGATGGCTGGAGCCAGGCCGGCTGCAGCGGATGGGACTGGGCCTCGGTGCTCCCCTACTTCAAGAAATCCCAAAACTTTCCCGACGCGCCCAGTCAATGGCATGGCCAGGGCGGCGAACTCGATATCAGCCTCCCCATCTATGACGCGCCAGCGATGCAGCGCCTGATCGAGGCATCGCGCCAAGCCGGTCTGCCCACGACCGAAGACTATAATGATCCTGATCCCGAGGGTCTGGCCCCGGCCCAGGCGACGATAAGGGGCGCTCTTCGCTGCAGTTCCTCCAAGGCATTTCTCGAGCCCGCCCGCAAGCGAGCCGGTCTCAGGATCGAGACCGAAGCCTGCGCTGAACGCGTCATCATCGAAAATGGGCGAGCGACCGGCATCGCCTATCGGCAAGGAGACGTCAGCAAAACGGCGCGTGGCAGCGAGGTTATTATTGCCGCGGGGGCCTTCAAATCGCCGCAACTCCTGGAGCTGTCGGGCGTAGGCCAGGCGGAGCGGCTGCAATCTTTGGGCATCGCGGTAGCGCTCGACCTTCCGGGCGTCGGCGAGAATCTCCAGGATCATCCCGCGATCGGATTGACCTTCCGCCTCCAGAACATCGCCTCGGCCAATCTCGATGCGCGAGGCTGGCGCCTGCTCCGCGAGATCGCGAAATTTTACATGTTCGGCACGGGGGTGCTCACCTCGACTCCCGGCATGATCTCCGGTTTCGCTAAGCTCAGGCCGGGCGCCGCCTCCGCCGACATCCAATTCATGGCGCGACCGTTCACCAGCGTCCCCAGGAGCACGACCTTCGCGCCGGAACGCCTCCCCGGGATGTCGATCGCGATCTGCCCTTGCCGCCCACGGAGCCGTGGCGCCTCGCACATCACGAGCAGCGATCCCCTGGAGGCGCCGAGCTTCCGGATGAATCTGCTCACCGATCCGGAGGACGTCCAGCTCCTCATCGAGGGCGTCAAGCTGGCGCGGCGTATCGTCTCGCAGGACGCCATCCGCGATCACATCGCCAACGAACTCAACCCCGGCCCCGATGTGACCAGCGACCAGGACATCGAGCGTTATATCCGGTCGACCGCCGTGACCGCGTTCCACGCCTCCGGCACCTGCAGGATGGGCAATGACCCCGACGCTGTGGTCGATGCGCGCCTCCGTGTCCGGGGCATCGAGGGGCTGCGTGTCGTCGATGCCTCGATCATGCCGAACATCGTCTCGGCCAACACCTATGCAGCGACCATCATGATCGCCGAGAAGGCCGCCGACATGATCATCGAAGATCGGCACGCGGCCTGAAATCCGCCAAAGGAGAATGAAGATGCAGTTCAAGGTGCCGGCCCTGTCGGAAGCCGTTCACAAGCCGCTCCACCCCGATGCGTTGTTCATCGATGGCGAATGGAGCGCACCTGCCGAGAAGGGGCGCCTCGAGCTGATATCGCCGGTATCCGAGGAGTCGATCGGGAGTGTCGCCGCTGCAGGCGAAGCTGATATCGACCGAGCGGTCGCGGCGGCGCGCCGAGCCTTCGACCATGGTCCATGGCCCCGCATGACCGTGGCCGAGCGTGCCGCCAGGATGCGGCGCCTGGGAGAGCTGCTCACTGCCCGTGCCGAGGCGCTCAGCTATCTGTGGACGCTGGAGGCCGGAGCGCCCCATTTCTTCACATCGCGCGTTTCGGAGCGCTGCGGGATGATCGCGAATTTTTATGCCGAGCTTGCCGAAGAAATGAACTTCGTCGATCCCCGACGCCGCACCGCTGGCGGCTATGGTGTGGTGGTTCGGGAGCCAGTCGGCGTAGTTGCAGCGGTGGTTCCGTGGAACGCTCCGGTTTTTCTGGCGATGATCAAGATGGCGCCGGCGCTCATGGCCGGCTGCACGATCGTGATCAAACCGGCACCCGAGACGCCCCTCGACGCCTATATTCTGGCGGAATGCGTCGAGCAGGCCGGCTTCCCCGCCGGAACGGTCAATATCGTCGCGGCGGAACGCGCGGCAAGCGATCGTCTGATCCGTCACCCGGGCATCGACAAGGTCTCCTTCACCGGCAGCACCGAAACCGGCCGGCACATCATGAAGGCGGCCGCGGACCGCTTCGCGCGGGTGACGCTGGAGCTCGGCGGCAAGTCTGCGGCGATCGTGCTTGACGATCTGCCGATCGAGAAGGCCATTCCCGGCATCGTCGCGCAGGTCTCGGGCAATTGCGGTCAGGCCTGCGTTGCGCTCTCGCGCCTGCTCGTTCCATCGGGACGGCATGACGAATATGCCGAGGCGCTCGCGGACGCCTTCACTGAGGTCCGGATCGGCGACCCGTTCGATCCCACTACGCAGATCGGCACGCTGGCCATGAAGCGGCAATATGACCGCGTATCGGAATATGTCGAATTCGGACGCGATGGCGGCGCGAAGCTGGTGGTGGGCGGTGGCCGCCCGAAGCATATCGAGCATGGCTATTTCTTCGAGCCCACGCTGTTCGCGAACGCCTCCAACGACATGCGGATCGCTCGCGAGGAAATCTTCGGGCCGATTGTAGCAATGATCCCCTACGACACCGTCGATGAGGCGATCGAGATCGCCAATGATTCCGATTACGGGCTCCACGGCGCGATCTTCACCGAGGATTTCGACCTTGCCTATCAGCTCGGCCGTCGACTGCGCACCGGCAATGTCGGCGTGCTGGGCAACACCATGGACCTGACCATGCCGTTCGGTGGCTGGAAGCAATCCGGGATCGGCCGCGAAGGCGGACCCGAGGGCCTACTAAGCTTCACCGAGCTGAAGACGATCTACCTGCCGGAACTTCCCTCGGCCGCCGTCGGCTGAGGGGCTAGCCGTCGCGCTAGTCTCGCTGCCTGCCCACCGTGGGCGAAGACTCGCCCCATCCCATCGAGAAAAGCGGCGTGCGATCGTCACCCAGCCGCCGCTCGACGCCGGTGGTATTTGGGCTTTGCGGCCTCAGGAAATCAGGCATGTCGCCGTCGGGATCGGCCGTCCATAACCAGGTTTCATCGCCGATCCGCGTCTCGATCCGCCGCGGCATATAATCGAGCTCGTCGCGTTCGAGCACCCTGGTCGTCAGATCGTTACGCGCGTGAACCGCTCCGCGCTCACTATCGCTGACCAAGGCGAAGCCCCAATCGCCCTGCCCATAGGCGAAGTGGCCCAACTCGACGCTGCCGTCGGTGAACCAGTTGGCGAAGGTGTTCCAGCGGATCACGCCATGTCCGACCACGGGATCATAGGGCCAGGACACACCCTCCGAGGTGTAGAACTGGTCGAAGAAGGAAAAGCCGCGGACCCGCCGACCGTGGATGGTGCCCTCCACACGATGCCCCATCGAAAGGACGAAGATCCCGCCGCCAGCGTAGGGCGTGTACCACTGCATGCCTGGTCCGACGAAGGTGCCGCGAATGTCGAGCAGCTCTTCCTCGATCCAATGCATCTCGGTAGCGCCCACCGTAACCGACAGGCGATTTGAACTGAAGGGAGTGAGCTTCCGGGCGCTGATCTCGGTATGCCGCCGATTCGCTTCGAAGGTCACCGTTTCGGCGGTTCGCTTCCGTTCGAGGGCACCGGCGAAGCTCTTGCCGACAGCACTCCTGTCGAGGCGCGTCGCTATGCGGTCAGCATTGGAATGAATGCTGAAAACATAGGTTGTGAAGTTGCCTTCGATCTTCCTGACGACCAAATAGCGAGTGCCCTCATCGTCGAAAAGCTGCCCGAAGACGTACATGCCGTCGCGGTTCAGCCCGAAGTGCGGCGCATTGCTGTAGATCTGATCCGCGGAAGGATGAAAATGCCCGCACAGCGTCGTACGATTGAAATCGCCAGCTTCGCCGACGTGCAGAGTCGCTCCCATCCCGGCCTCCCCATATCCCGCGCCGTAAGCACTGGCCCGTTCGGCGCAGGCTTGCGCCCTCTTCTAAGCCTTTGGCTTCGGCACCTTGGCGGCCAGCGCTTCACGGAAGCCATCCGATCCGAGCAGCAACGACTGGGCCATGACGCCGGCCGACCATTCCTGAGCCATTGTCGATTCCAATCCGCGGTGGATAAGCTCCTTGGCCAGCCGGAAGGCTTCATGGGGCTTGGCGGCCAAGGCCTTGGCGCGTTGCTGGGTGCCCTCGCGCAGCGTTTCGATGTCTTCGAACACGGCATTCGCCAAACCGGTGCGCAACGCCTCATCAGCGTCCACCCTGCGCCCCTCGAGAATCATCTCCTTCGCCAGGCTCAGCCCGACGGTGTGCGGCAGCAGCATCGCACCGCCTAGTGGCGGGATGAGACCGAGGTCGAGCCAGCTCTCCTGGAAGAAGGCGGTGCGATCGATCAGCCTCACATCGCAGGCCAGAGCGATTTCGCAACCGACCGTGATGGCACCACCGGAAATTGCCGCCAATGTCGGCTTGGCGCAGCCGTAAAGTCGCCGCGTGGCGCCCTGGAACCACTTATAGATCGGCCCCGAGGCCTCGGTCCCGCCTGCATCGCTGATCCCGTGGAGAAATCCGAAGTCACCGCCGGCGAGGAAATTCCGGCCCTCACCCGTCACGACGATCGCGCTGACAGCCGGGTCCGCGATCGCCGCATCGAGTGCGCCGCAGAGCTGCTCCATCAGCGCCGGATGAGCCGCATTGCCCGCACGCGGCCTATTCAGTGATATCCATCTAATGCCGTCCTCAGTCCAGTTGAGGATTTCCAAGGCAGAATCGCGTGAATTCGTCTCCATAGAGATGTCTCTATTAGTTGGACGCAAGCCGAGTCAAGAAAAGGCGCGCAGAATGTCCTCGATTATGGGAAACGCTCGTCCAGCGCCGACCGCGCCTGCGATCTGCCCTGCGGGACCATTGCTGCTCGATCAGGGGTGACCGAATGCGCACGTCAAGTCCAGGCGGCATTCTCCTGCGGCGCCCCACTGGCCTGGTCCTCATCGGTCCAGCGCCTGATCATCTGGGCACAGCGCCTCGCCTCGATCGAAGCGATTTCCGAATCCCGCGACAATATGGCGCGCAGCATCTTATTGCGCTGGGCGCGCCATGCGAGATAGCGCTCTTCCTTGCCGAAAAGCATGTCGTCCTCAGGCCTCAGCGTAGCCACGAGGTCGAGCAATATTTGCATGAAGAGATGCAGGACATTGTTGCCCGATGCCTCACCGACAATCTCGTTATGCTGGCGCTCGGCACGCAGAAAGCGCCGGAAGCTGTAATCCACATCGAGAACGACTTCGTCCTGCTCAAGGAACTCCTCCAGGCCAGCCGCCTCGCTGGGCGTGATCCGCTCCGCCGCAAGGACGATCATTTCCGAACGAATGGTCTCGACCGCGTGCAGCATGTCCTCGCGGCGCGTGCCCCGAACCTTAAGCAGGATCGACGCCATGTGAGCGACGCTCGAAAAGTTTGGCCGCTCAGCGAAATAGCCACCGCCGACGCCGCGGCGGACTTTCACGAGCTGCTCCTGACCCACCAGCGCCGCGGCCTGCCGCAGGGTCGGCCGGCTCACCCCATAGCGCGCGATCAGATCATCTTCCTGGCCAAGAAGCGTGCCGGGCTGGACGCCAAGCGAATCCTCCCGGAGCGCTATGACCACCTTGCGGACGGCGGGCTGAGCGACTGTCGATATCTTGATGGCGAGCATATCCATTCGGCCTCTTATCAATCCCTGTATCAGCGGCGGGAACCGACGATCGGCCCAATCCACGATCTTATGGAGCGAACATATTTCCAGCGCAGAACGCCTCAACGCTATAGCGGCGGGTTCGAACGATGCCAAGGCAAGCGACGGCACGCGGCTGGATTGAGGTTACGCTGATAGGTGGAAAGGCTTGCGATGGCATCGATTTTGCGGCCTCGAGCTCGAAAAGCAGTAGCGCTTTGGCCGCTAGGCGCCCGGTGGAACGTCCGCCCCCGCGGCTACGCCGGCTTCGGATTCAAACGAGGCGATCTGATCGTGCCACTTACGGATTGTCCGAGCGACGACCGAGCCCCCGAGCGGGAGCTGTCGGGGCGGCGATGGCCGATCGAGCGCGGCCACGATGGCCTTGGCGCCCCGCCGCGGGTCGCCCGCTTGGTTCCCATGGAGCTCGGCGTTCAGCTTGCGCCGCTGCTCCATCAGGCCTTGATAGTCGTCAATGTGCCGAGCGGCGTGCATCTGCGCGTTTCCCGAGAAATTGGTGCGGAAGGCCCCCGGCTCGACCACCATGACATGAATCCCGAATGGTGCGACTTCGCCGCGCAACGCCTCGGACAAACCTTCGACGGCGAACTTGCTCGCGCAATAATAGGAGGAACCGGGATTGGCGCAGAGACCGGCTACCGACGAGATGTTGATGATTGCTCCCCGGCGCCGGCCGCGCATGGACGGCAGCACGGCGCGGGTCAGCGCCGCCAGGCCGAAGAAATTGATGTCGAAGAGGGCACGCACCTCCGCGTCGCTCGCCGCCTCGACCGAAGACAGTAAACCGACCCCGGCATTGTTCACCAGGACATCGATCGGGCCATGGGCCGCTTCGGCGGCCATCGCCGCGGCCTCGATCGAGGCCGGTTGGGTAACATCCAGCGCCAGCGGATTGGCGCCGAGCACCTTCAGATTGTCCAGCGCCTGGGACGACCGGGCACCCGCGCTCACCCTGCCGCCCGAAGCCAGCGCGGCCTCGCACAGTGCGAGCCCCAGCCCGGACGAAGCACCGCTGATCAGCCAATGCCCGGCAGAGAATGTCATGTTCTTCGGCTCAGGCAGATTGCGCCATGTCCTAGGGGCGTCACTCGATCTGACCGATCTTCGTGCCGACGTCGTAGGTCTCGCCTTCCTCGCCGATGCGCCGGAGGACACCCGCGGCCGGCGCCTCGATCTCCTGCGTCGCCTTGTCGGCCTCGATCGTATAGATGGCCTGCCCTTCGGCGACGGCTGCACCGTCCTCGACGAGCCATTCAATTAGTTGCCCCTCGGTCATCGACATTGCGAGCTGCGGCAGAATCAGATCCGTAGCCATGAATGTTCCTCTCAATAGTGGATGAGCTCGCGGATACGCGCCTCGATGGCGGCATCGGTTGGTAGCTGCGCGGTCTCGATGTTCCGCGAATAGGCGATGGGGAGATATTCCGCGCCGAGGCGCGACGCCGGCGCCTTGAGCGAGCGGAACAGCTCCTGGTTGATGGTCGCCGCGATCTCCGAACCCAGCCCGCAGAATTCGGTCGCCAGATGGACGACGAGCGCCCTGCCGGTCTTTTGAACTGAGGCGAGCACACGATGATAATCGAGCGGCATCAGGGTGCGCAGATCGATCACCTCAGCATCGATCCCGTCATCCGCCAGCTTGTCGGCCACGGCCAGGCAGCGACCCACGAACATGCCGTAGGTGATCAGGGTGATATCCTTGCCCGGCCGCTTCACCTTCGCGACGCCGAGCGGGATCCGATAATTACCAGCCGGCACCTGCTCCTTCGCATTGAACAGGATCGCCATCGACTCGATGTGGACGCAGGGATCATCGTCGAAGATGCAGCTCAGCAGCAGCCCCTTCGCCTCGATCGGCGTCGAGGGATAGACCACCTTCAGCCCTGGCGTGTGCAGAAGCCAGGATTCGAGCGACTGCGAATGCTGAGCACCGATCCCGCCGACCCCGCCGGCGCAGATGGTGCGGATGGTCAGAGGAACGCTGGTCGCGCCTCCCGACATGAAGCGCTGCTTTGCGGCGTGGTTGGAGATCTGATCCATGCACACGCCAATAAAGTCGTTGAACATGATCTCGGCCACCGGCCGCATACCGACCAACGCGGCCCCGATGCCGGCGCCAATGATCGCCTGCTCGGCGATCGGCGTCGGTCGGATGCGTTCCCGCCCCCATTTGGTTTCCAACCCCAGCGTAGTCTTGAACACGCCGCCGATAGGATCGCCAATATCCTCGCCTAGGGCGAACACCCCGGCATCGAGCCCGAGCGCGACATCGTGCGCATCGCGGATCGCCTCCGCCATGTTGAGCTTCCGGGTCTCGCCCTCGGGCAGTTCCTCCGCCCGCCGTTCGGGATAGAAACCGCGACGCGGGACCATGTCCGGATCGTCATAGACGTCGATATACATCTCCGCTGGCTCGCAATCCGGGCTGTCGAGAGCGAAGGCGACGGCTTCGGCGACCTCGGCCTGCGCAGCCTGGTCAATCGCGTCGACCTCATCCTGGGACAGTGCACCGGCCTCGAGCAGCATCGCCCGCATCGCCTGCACCGGCCAGACACGCTTGGCTTCCTCGAGCTCGACCGCTTCGAGATGGTTGGGATCAGCGACACCGGCATGGCTACCGAGACGCATCGTCAGCGCCTCGACAAAGACCGGACCTTTGTCATTCCGGACATCGTCAACAATGTCCTTCATCGCCTTGTGGAAGGCGATGGGATCGTTGCTGTCGAGGCGAACGCCTCGGAAGCCAAGCGCCTCGGCCCGCGACGCAAAGTCCTCGCTCGCGGTGTAGTCCGGTATCTTGGTATATTCCCCGATCAGATTGTTCTGGCACAGGAAGATTACCGGCAGCTTCCAGAGACCGGCGAGGTTCATCGCCTCGTGCACGGCGCCGATGCTCGTCGCGCCATCGCCGAAATTGACGATCGTCACCCGCCGCTCGCCGCGCATTTTGGCGGCTAGGGCCAGGCCATTCGCGATCGGCGCTCCGGCCCCTACGATGCCGGTCGTCAACATAGATCCCGACGCGGGATCGGAGACATGGGGCGACCCGCCCTTGCCCTTGTTCACGCCATCGGAGCGTCCGAGCATCTCCGCGAACAGGCGCTTGAGCGGCACCCCCTTGGCGACGAGATCGTGAATGCCGCGATAGATGGTGACCATATAATCATCGGAGGTCACCAGAGGCGCAATCGCCGCCGGAATCGCCTCCTGCCCGGTCATCGGCCAGTAGGTGAAGCGGAACCTGCCCGACGACAGGCCGGCGCGGACCGCCTTGTCGACCTCATGGATGCGGACGATCTGAGCGAAGATCGCCTTCAACGTCTCCGGATCCAGGCCGAGATTGCTCCCGTCCGTCATGGTCGCCACCGATGCCTCCACTGACAGCCTCCTCACGCGGAATATCTAAATTGAGTAACCTCTATGCACATTCCGCCGCCGAGCGTCAATCCGCTTGGCTCGCTTCCAATTGCGATGTTGCCTGGTACTCGGCTGAAGCCGAGCCGCGCCTCAGCAATTCACGCCGAAATTCGCGCCCGGCGGCCTGAATACTTTTGAAAGATTAGGCCAAACGGGCCCCGAAAGCGCCGACCGCATCGGTCAGCAGCTCGCGCATCCAGCGGTGTCCCGCGTCTTCGGACCGGGACCGATGCCATAGCATCGAGATCGTCGCGGTTCTCATGGGCGGGAGCTTCTTCAAGGGCCGGACATCGAATCGCTCGAGATTGGCCGCCGTGAGGTGCAACGGCACCAGGGCCACAAGATCCGACTGCTCCACGATCGCCAGCGCCGACCGGCTATCATAGACGGTGACCGCGGCTGTACGAACCGTCATACCGAATTCCGAAACGAGCAGAGGCCCCGCCTCGGTGGCGCCGCGACGGTCTATGCCGCCTTCGCTCCACACGCCTTGCGCATCGATCCGGCGATCGCCGGCACGTATCGCGATGCGCGGCAATTGGGCCAATTTCTCGGGCGCTTGGACGCGATGGGCTTGTCCGGTGCGCGCCACCCAGACCAGAACCTCATCGAAGAGCGGCTCCGACATAAAACGCTTGGAGCTGTTGCCCACTCCCCCAATGGCGAGGTCGATCAGGCCCGCGTCGAGCCAGGCGGCCAGTTCACCGGTCAGATTCCAGATAGACAGGCAGGTCTGACTTGCGCGCGAACACAGCCCGGCTACCACCGATGGGAGCAAGGATTCCACGATCATTGCGCCCGCCGCGATCCGGAATTCGCGTGTGCTGACGGCCGGATCGAAGCCCTCCGGCGTGAAGGCATGCCGCAAGACCGATAGCGCTTCGCCAACTGGACGAGCGAGCTTCTCCGCCCTCGAGGTCGGACTAAAGCCTTGCGCCCCCCGGATGAAGAGCGGGTCGTCGAGGGCCTCGCGCAGGCGGCCTAGCGCATGGCTGACGGCCGACTGGGTCAACCCGAGGCGCGCCGCCGCGCGGCTGACCATTCGCTCTTCGTAAAGGGCTTCGAACACCCTCAGCAGATTCAGATCGAGCTTGTCCACATGAACACCCTGCAGATAAGATTCCGATCCTATTCATTAGGTGGCCGGTACTCAATGAGTTATCTCTTCGCCAAACCGGCAGAACGATCGCCGGCAGCTGCCTACGCTGTTGGAGAGGTATGGACATGCGCAACGACGTCATCGACAGGGGGCTCAGCCCCGACGATATCGCCCACTATAGGGACAAGGGTTTCGTCATCCCGTCCTTCCGCTTCACGGGTGCCGCGCTGGATCGGCTGCGCGACCTGACCGGAGCGGTGGTCAGCGCAAACCCTCTCATGCTCAACCGGCCCATTCCGAACCCGGCCTGCCCGTCCTTCGAGAAATACGGGATGCAGACCGATCGGGGCCTGATGGAGTTCTGTGCACATTCCCGCATTGTCGACATGGTGGAACCACTGATCGGCCCCGACATCGTGCTGTGGTCGAACACGATCTTCAGCAAGCCCGCGACGGCGGGCAAGCGGACGCCTTGGCACCGGGACGGGGAGTTCTGGCCGCTCGACCCGTTGGCAACGGTCACCCTCTGGATCGCCGTGACCGAAAGCAACCGCAGCAACGGATGCCTGCGGCTGATCCCCGCCTCGCATCTTTCCGAAACCATCGGGCGTCATCACGACGTCACCACCGACGACGTAATCTTCGCCCGCGAGATCGAAAATGGCGAATTCGACGCCTCCTCCGCCTTCGACGTCGAACTCGAGCCCGGGCAGATGGTCTTCTTCGACGTCCGCATGATCCACGGCGCGGCGCCGAATGGGGGCAAGCTGAGAACTGCGTTCACGGCGCGATATATGCCGGCGACCACGCGATTCGATCATGGCGACGCCCGCGCCTCGACCATCAACGAGGACGGCTACAGCCTGGACACGCGGCCGCTGTTCCTCCTGCGCGGCACCGATCGCGCCGGCAATGACTTCACGCGGAACTTCGATCACCGCGATCATGACGCCGTGAAGCGGTGGCTGGAGGCATAGAGATGGACCTGGAGGAACGCCGCCAACGGGCACTGCGCTATATCGATGGGATCGCCCGAAGCGATCTGCCCGAGAGCCTTTTCGCCCCCGAATTCTCCGGCTGGTCAGGAATGTCCGGCGACATACCCGGCCCCGAACTACGCAAGCGGGCGCTGATGATCAAAGAATTGTTCCGCGACGGGCTCGCCTTCGAGATTTTCGATATGGTCGCCGAGGGCGACATCGTGGCCATACGGGCGTCCTCCCACGGCATATTGGATGACGGCACCGACTACCGGAACGACTACCATTTCCAGTTTCAGTTCGACCAACAGGATCGCATCCTGAAGGTCCGCGAGTTCATGAACGTGAAGGTCGCGGCTGAGCTGATCCGCCCCGCGATGCAGCGGCGAATGCAGGCACGCGCCGCGAGCGAGTGACGCTCGCGGGCATAGCCCTTCTCAAGGCTTGACGAAGACGGCGTCTTCGTCGGGATGCGGCTGTTCCGGATCGACGAAGATATCGATGAACAGCGGCGCCGAGGGATCGTGACGATAGGCGGAGAAGTCCTTCACGCCTGCCTCCGCCAATACGTCGTCGTCGATCAGGAAGCGGCCGGTGTTCGTCCGGGCGTCGCTCAGGAAGATGGCATGGGCGGCATCCGACATGATCTCGGGCTTGCGCGAGCCGCGCATCATCGCTTCTCCACCCAGCGCGAATTCGACGGCGGCGGTCGCGACGGTCGTGCGCGGCCACAGGCAATTGCAGGCGATGCCGTCAGCAGCGAACTCCCGCGCCATGCCGAGCATGACCATGGACATCCCATATTTGCTGAGCGTGTAGGGCAAATGCTGTGCAAACCACTCCGGCCGAAGATCGAGCGGGGGCGACAGGCTCAGGATGTGCGGATTGGTGCTCTTGCGCAGATGGGGAATGCAGGCCCGGCTGGTGACGAAGGTTCCTCGCATATTGATCGACTGGATGAGATCGAAGCGCTTGACATCGATCTCGAGCGACGGTGACAGATTGATCGCGGAGGCATTGTTCACGCAGACGTCGATCCCGCCGAAATGCGCCGCGGCCTGGTCCACCGCCGCGGTGACGGCGGCATCGTCGCGGACATCGAGCAGCAGCGGCAGGGCCTTCCCGCCAGCCGCCTCGATCTGCTCGGCTGCCGTATAGATGGTGCCGGCGAGCTTCGGATGGGGATCCGCGGTCTTGGCCGCGATCACCACATTGGCGCCGTCGCGCGCGGCGCGCAGGGCGATCGCCAGACCGATGCCGCGGCTACCGCCGGTGATGAATAAGGTCTTTCCAGCCAGTGAAGCCATGGGATCTCCAGGAAGTTGTCGCTGGTCGGCGATGGGGCCGCCGAACCTCTGATGGTCAGTCGGCGTCGGTCCACCTGGGCTCACGCTTCTCGATGAAGGCGGCGGGCCCCTCGACGGCATCGGGATGCGCGCGATGGCGGATCAGGATATTAAAGCCATGCTCATAGGCCTTCGATAGCGGCATCTCGAACGAGTCCCAGATCGCCCTGAGGGACTGTCGAACCGCGGCGGGCGATCCCAGCGCTACCAGCCGGGCGATTTCGAGCGCCCGCTCCCGAAGCGTTTCGGCCGCCACGACTTCCGAAACGAGCCGGGCTTCGAGAGCCTGTTGCGCGGAAAGCCTTTCGAACTTGCCGAGCAGGACCATCCGCAGCACCGTCCCCATGTCGGTGCGGCGGACTAGGCCGATCGGTTCCAGCGCCGTCACCTGACCGACATTGACATGCGTATCGACGAAGCTCGCCTTCTTGCTGGCGATCACGATGTCGCCGTCCGCGACGAAGTGCAGACCGGCGCCTGCGCAAACTCCATTCACCGCGACGATGGTCGGGACGAAGATCCCGGCTTGGCGATTAGTGAATTTGGGAACGATGACCTGGGCGGGATCCGAGGTCGTCTCCGCGGCCTGCTTGAGGCCGCCGACATCAGCGCCGGAGCAGAAGGCCCGCCCCTCTCCGGTGATGACGATCGCTCGGATCGAGCCATCTTGCTCCGCCGTCCGGAACTGATGCTCGAGGGCATGCTGCATCGGGCGGAATAGCGCATTCAGCTTGTCCGGCCGATTGAGGGTCAGGATCAGAATATGGCCTTCGCGCTCGACCTTAAGCGATTCATGTTCCAACCAACTTCTCCAGCACAGCGATCGACGGCGACGATACCATCAAAGACCAGGCCGCGACGGCTTGTCGATCCGATAGGGCGTCACAGCGGGCGCCTCGGGCAATTTCACCGGTCCATGCTGCCGCGACGGCACCAGGATGGTGGCGCTGCCCTTCATATTCTGCTGCCCACGCTGGTTCGTCGCGATGATCTCGAGTTCGACGAGCGGCCCGAGCTTCTCGTCCACCCGCGCCTCGGTCACGGTGCCGCTGATCCAGGTCGTGTCGCCGACATAGTTGAAGTTGCGCAGCTCGTAGCGAATACGGTGGATGAAGGCGTCGTCACCGACGAAGTTCGTCAGATAATGGCACAGCATGACGTAGCGCATCGGGCCAATGTCATAGATGCTCGGGACGCCGATACTGCGAGCCAGCTCCTTGTCCCAGTGCACGCGCTGGACCGAATCCCAGGCTCCAAACTCGTCCTTGGAATAGAAGCCCCTGAGCCGCTTGCGGTTTTCATAGGCGAGACGGAAGGGCGGGTTGGTGTAGGTGATCCAGCCGGCGCCCATATACATGTTGATGATGTCGCTGACCGTCAGCGGGCCCTTGACCATCACGGGCATCGACCTGCCCGGCGTGACATCCTCAAAATAGAGCGGATCGGCCGACCGCAGGAACTGATTGTCGTAGGCGGCCTCGATCTTCGCCAGGTCCTCGTCGCTATATTCCGGCTTCTTATAGGCCGTTTCAGCCTTCGCCTTCGGCTTTTCCCCCGCCGCCAAAGAACGCCGCTCAGCATGAACGAACCATCGCGAACTGGTGAGGTAGACCTTCTCGTCGCCATCCCAATAGCAATTGCTGTTGGTGGTGATGACCGAGCGATTGGCGAAGGCGCTTTCCTTCTCGACCGCATCCGACAGCCACTCGGACCGATAGAGTTCGGTGCCTTCGAGCAGCGGGCGATAGAAGAAATATTCGGCGCCCGAATGATAGAGCTGCACACCGCGGAGCGCCTGGTGGGTCTCGGCGTGAAGCTCGGGTGAAACTGAAGGCGAGCGCTGCCAGCCCATCGACCATTCGAAGCCCGGCGGAGCAACCACCCCACCCCAACGCGAGGCGCGCGCATGGGCCGGATCGATATAGAGCGGGTTGTCGTCGCCGATCGACATCGCCCAGCGACGAACGCCTTCCGCGTCGACCACGGGGTTCCAGGGATTGGTGCTCAAGCCGGTACGCAGGGTAGGATTCGGGAATCCGATCCTCTTACGCAGTAACTCAAGATCCCGGTCGGTGATCTTTCCCCTGATTAGCCCTTGATCGGCCATCAACGCCTCTCTTCAGAACAACTTTGATAGGGCGTCGCTACCGCGTCGCGATAAAATAGTAAACTCTTTAACCGCGATTTGACAAAAAAAGATCCTCAATCCGATGGCCGCTATCGATTTTCGGACTCGTCTTCCAAGGCCCATGGCGGAAGAGATTTGTCACGAAATGCCTTGAGCCCGTGCCGGATCTCAGGCGATTGCATCCGAATGACGGTCCGCTCGACGGTCTGGGTAACGAGGGCCGCATCGATGGGGCGCCCGTCGAAATCCGATAATTGTTTAGCTGCACGCATGGCATCGGGGGCGACGCGCCGAATCCCGTCCCGCAAGACCTCCAGTTCGGCGTCGAGCACGGAGCGATCCGCGACGACCTTGACAATGAGGCCAAGGCCCAGCGCACGTTCGGCATCGATGGGCAATCCCGTCGTGAACAGACTGATGGCGGCCCTTCGCCCGATCGCTCTCAGGATATAGGGGCTGATCACCGATGGAATGAGCCCGCTCCGGGCTTCCGGCGTTCCGAACCGGCTGTCGGCTGTCGCCACCGCGCTATCGCATGCGGCGACGATGCCGAGGCCCGCACCAAAGGCCACGCCCGAGACGAGGGCGACGCTATATTGTGGCAGCCGGGCAATTGCGCGGAACAGATCCGCCATCGCACCGATATTCTCCAATGGGTCCGGACTGCCGCGATCGCCGAGATCGACGCCGCCGCAGAAGTCGTCGCCATCGCCCGCGATCGCGACCAACCGTACCGAAGGCATCGAAGCCACCCCATCGAGGAGTGCCGTCAAGCCCTTGGCCGTCGCGATGCTGATCGCGTTGCGCTTCTCGGAACGGGCGAGCGTCACGCGAAGCCCGATCCCGCCCAACCGCTCGACCCTGACGGGCGCGGTCTCCAGCCCGGCGCGGAGCCGGGCCAGATCCTCATCGCGCAGGCTGGGGCCTTCAGGCGGCATGGAGGACCTTGAAGAAGCGGTCCTCATAATCGCCGTCGGACAGCTGGGCGACTTCGGCCAATCCACGCTCGAAGCTTTCGCCGACGTAGGTCCGGAACGGCGGATTCTCGGCATTGACCACGCCTGCGACGACCTTTGCCGCCGCCGCGGCCGAATAGGCCTCACCCCGCATCGCAGCGACCCGGGCGATCATTGCAGCCATAACCTCCTGATATGCGGTCCCCGAGGCGTCGGCGACGAAGCGGTTCTGGTCGATATTCGATTGCACCGCCCCCATTCCAACGATCGCCACGCCTACGCCAAAGGCGCGCATCTCGATCCGAAGCGCCATGGAGAAGGATTCCACCGCCGCCTTGCTCGCGCAGTAGACTCCGACCAGCGGCTGGGGGCGCCGCGCCGCACCCGACGATATCTGGATGATCCGGCCCGACCGCCGCTCGCGCATCGCAGGCAACACGGCCTTGGTCATACGGATAACGCCGTTGACGTTGGTATCGAACAGGCGCTCGATATCACCGACCTCATTGAGCTCGAGCGGGCCCCACATCGCCAAGCCGGCATTGTTGATGAGCACGTCAATCTCGCCCGCCTCGGCGATCGCAGCATCTACCGATGCCTGTTCCCTAACGTCGAGCGCGAGCCGCCGGGCGACCGGGAGATCGGCGAGCGTCTCCGCATTGCGCGCGGTCGCCACGACGCGATGCCCTTCCCCGCTGAGCTGCATCGCGATCGCGCGGCCAATGCCGCTTGAACAGCCCGTTACCAATATGCGCTTCATTCCAAGACCCTCTTCCTGGCCCGCCTGCGGCGGGCGACATCGGTGAAACCGGGGTGGCAGCCTGTCGTCAGATGATCTCGAACAGCGGCGCCAGCCTCACGCTCTTCATGAACCAGCGGCCCTCGATCTTCTCATAGCTGTCATGGCTGTAGCCATAGCCATGGCCATGATGGACCTCGGCCTGATAGCGATGGGGCAAGAAATGCTGCTGTTGCCAGACGCCGGTGGCCGAGGAGGGCGAGGCGATCTCAATCTCGGGCAGGTAATTGGCATGGAGCGAGGGCGTGGTCGCGAACCAGGTGGAAACCAGCTCGACGAAAGCGTCCGCACCGTCGAGGCCGCCGCGTTCGCGAAGCGATGGGAGGTCCAGACGGACGTCCGGCGCCAGCGTCGACCGGAGGAGATTCCAGTCCTTGGTGTCGATGGCGCGGCAATAACGCGCACGCAGGTTCTTGACCTCCTCGATCGCGAGCAGCCGCTCCTGCGCCGACATCTCCGTCACATCCGCCTCCCTGCCATCCACGTTCATGCACCCAACGCTGACGGATCGACCGGCGACGCCTGCTGGGCCTGTTCCTGGTCCTCGATGATCCACCGACGCATCAGCCGGGCGCAGCGACGAGCCTCAAGCGTAGCGAGCTCGGCATCCCGCTCGACCACCGCACGCAGCATCTTGTTCCGTTGCGTCCGCCAGCTGGCAATTCGCGAGCGCCGGCCGAACAGGATGTCATCCTGCCGCCGCAGCGTCGCCACCAGCTGGAGGAGGATGCGAAGGAACAGGCTGAGCACCTCATTGTGCGAAGCCCGAGCGATGATGTCGTTGTGCTGCAGCTCGGCCTTGAGGAAGTCGCGAAATCGGTATTCCGCCTCCGGCGCGGTTTGGTCGGCATGGAGAAAGGCCTTCAGCTCGGCGAGGTGGTCATCATTCGCCTTCTCGGCGGCAAGCTGAATTAATTCGGCGCGGATCGGATCGATCGCATGCAGCATCTGATCAAGACGCACACCATGAACCTGCAGAAGAATCGCCGCGAGATTGGCCACCGCGGAGGAGTCGGGCCGGCTAGCGAAATAGCCGCCACCAACACCGCGACGGGCCTGGATGAGTTGCTCCTGCGCAACCAGGCCAGCGGCCTGCCGCAAGGTTGGCCGACTGACGCCATATCGTACAACGAGTTCATCCTCGCGTCCCAGAAGCCCCCCGACAGGCAGCTGTAGCGCATCCTCTCGTAGCGCGAGGACCGCCCGCCGTACCGCGGTCTGCCCCGCCTGGGCATCCTCTTCTCCGCTGGCGAGACTCGGCAACAAAGTCGTGATGGGCAGCATCCAATATCCTCGAATCCCGCATCGAAGCCGCGCGATCAAAGATAACTCTATAGGAGTGCAAAATCCATATCGGCAACTGATTTCCACCTCATAGCCGACAAATATCCAATATTTTTGGATTCGGCGCACTACCATCGATTACGATTGACCCATAAAGGTTATCTGTTTTAATAGGACGGGCGAAAGGGAGGATGGCGTGACGAAGGGCATGTGGACCGACGAAAAGCTGGCAGAGCATGGCCTGAAACCAGCGCCCGCGCGAACCCCAATACCGGTAGGTCCGCAAGACGTCGTTACCTTCATCGACGAATCGCTCGCGGCTCGCCCCGACAAGATGGCGCTCATTGGCCGGCATCGCCGCCTAACGTTTGCGGAACTCGAGCAGGAGATCAACGCCGCGGCCGCCTATCTCCAGTCGCTCGGCTTGACTATGGGCGACCGCATTACCGCATCGGCCTCCAACCATCCTGAAATCGTCATCGCCTTCCTCGCCGCCCAGCGGCTCGGCCTCATCTGGTTCGGCATCAATCGCAACTATTCAACGCCGGAGAAGCTCTACCTGATCGAAGATGGCGGGCCGCGCGTGGTCCTGGCCGAGACCCGGATCGCGGAGGACCTTCGCTCCGCGGGTATTGGCGGCGATGGTCGCCGGCTGATCGTGATGGAACCGGTGGGCGACTGTGAGTGGACCGCAGGCGTGGCGGCGCATCGCGGCGCATCGCGCGCCGATATCGCGATCGATCCTTGGGCGCCTGCCGGCATCGCCTATACCAGCGGCACAACCGGCCGACCGAAGGGCGCCGTCCACAGCCAGCACAACATGATGGTGGCGGCCACGATGGCGGCCCTCGTCGTCGGCGACAAGCGGCTCGAAGCGATCCGCGGGCAAGCCTCGCCCATGACCATACTGAACATGCTGATTGGCGGGCCGCTTTCGGCCCTTTCCGCCGGCAATACGCTGGTCTGCATGGATCGTATCGATGTCACAGGTCTCGCCGAGTGGATCGGCGCCGAGAAGATCAACACACTGTCGCTCGTCCCCACACTCATCCAAGATCTCCTGACCTCGCCCGACATCGATCCGGCCCAGGTCGAGTCCCTGACCTGGGTAGTGGTCGGCGCGGCGATGGTCCCGGAGGGCATGCCGGCGCTTTACGAAGCCCGCTTCGGGCACAAGCCGACGATCGGTTACGGCCTGACCGAAAATCCCACGGTGGTCTCGCGCACGGTCGACAGCACTCCGGCGACCGAGGGCGCGGTCGGCCGCGCCATGCGGCACCTCGACGTCGCGACCGTCGACAATGACGACCAACGGCTGCCCGCTGGCGAGGTCGGCGAGATCGTGATCCGTCCGATCTCAACCGGCGAATGGGCCGATGTCTACACGCCCACGCTCGGCTATTGGAACAATCCGAAAGCCACCGAGGAGCTGCTGCGCAACGGCTGGATGCACACCGGCGATATGGGCCGGGTTGATCCGGACGGCGAGATGTTCATCCACTCCCGCCGGAGCGAACTGATCGTGCGTGGCGGGTCCAACATCTATCCTGCCGAGATCGAGCGGATCATCCGGCTCGATGAACGGGTTGTCGACTGCGCCGTGGTCGGCATGCCGGAACGACGGCTCGGCGAAGTCCCGGCCGCCTTCGTCCAGGTCAATCCCGGAACGGAAAGCGACGCACTGCTCGAGGACCTAAGAGCTCAGTGCGAGATGGAGCTCGCGCGCTATAAGGTACCGGTGTTCTGGAAGGCGCTGGACGAGCTGCCCCGCAATGTCATGGGCAAGATCGTCAAGCAGGAGCTCCACGCCTTCTTCGAGCCGGTGGCCTGATCCAAACACCGCAGTGGCGACCCGGTCAGCGGCTCAATCCGCCAGGCTAGGCTGTGCATGCCTGCCTGCCGGGTAGAAAGAAGGCCGAGACCATCACCAGGCCGCAGCCCAGCAAGAGATAGGCGAACGCCAGCATGAAGGCGGCCGGCGAAGGCCATAAAGCGGTTCCGCCGGCCGCCGCGACAACAGTGGAGCTGGCCAGCAGGGCAACCACGATCTGATTGCCGATCGCCTGGCCGATCGCACGGACCACCCCGGAGAAGCCGACCGCCTCGCTCGTCCGCCCCGCCGGGACCGCCGCCACCACAATGTTGGGATGGGCAGCGACGAAGCCGGTGATCCCGGCACTCGCCATGATCATCGTCGCGAGCATCCAGTCCACCGATCCATTGAGGAGTGCCATGCCTCCGATGCCAGCGGTCATAATCGAAAGCGCGCCGATCATCGCCGTCTTCGCACCCAGCCTCATCGAGACATAGCCACTGAGCGGGCCGGTGACGATGGCGATCGCTATACCGAGCGCTTGGAGCAGGCCGGCGAGCGCAGCCGAGATGCCGAGGCCGATGCCGGTCGACGAAGGCTGCTGCAACAGCAAGGTCTGCATCAGCGCCATCTGCATGCCGCCCAGCGCAAAGAGAGCCATGGTGATGTTGGCCAGCGCCGATCTGCGATCGGCCAGCAGACGCACGTCAATCAGCGGATTGGGATGTCGGAGCTCGTGGCGTACCCAGAGGGCGATGCTAGCGACCGCCGCGGCGAGCAGCCCCATCGTCCTGGGATCGCCAACACCCCATTTGCCGATGTTGCTGATCGCGATCAGGACCGCGACGATCCCCGGAACGAACAGGACGCCGCCAAGCACATCGAGGCGCCCGCTCTGCCCCGAGGCTGGCACGTTCGGGAGCAGCATCGCACTCAGCCCCAGCGCGCCGACGGCAAGGCCGCTGCTCGTGACGAAGATGCTCGACCAGTGGAAATGCTCGGCCAGTGCGCCGCCCACTATGAAGCCGACCGCACCGCCCAGCGATGATGTGGTCGTGACCAGGGCGATGCCCATCGACATATAGCGCTGCGGCAGGAGCTGGCGGGTCAGGCCGACGCACAGCGGCAACGCTGCTCCCGCAAAGCCCTGGATCGCGCGGCCGACGATCACCAGTGAAAGGTCGGAGGCGACGGCGCTCAGCAACGATCCGAACGCGGCGAGCGACAGGACGATGAGCAGCACCCGCTTTCGCCCGTAGATGTCACCCAATCGCCCGACCAAGGCGGCGGCCGAAGCCGAAACGAGGAGATAGCTGGTGATGAGCCAGCCCACACCGGTCGGAGATCCGAACTCTTCCAGAAAGGTATTGATCGAAGCGAAGATCATCGTGGTCTCGAAGGCGGCAGCGAGATCGGCCGTCATCAGCGCGATCATGACGGGCAGGATGGGATGGTTGCCCGATTTCACCGCGTCTTGGTCGCTCCGCTGCTCATCCATTCGTGCCCTCCCCGGTGGATGTCGACAGCTAGCCGCCGAATCAATTATCTATTAAGAGGCGATAGGCAACCAAATCAACTCACCATGATACATGAATGGGCTCTTTTAGGGGCATTCTGGGCAATGCGACATCATTGCCACTCCGATCATCTATCATATAGAGTTGCTTGAATTGGTTGGCACCCCGAAGGGGGTGCTGGTAGGAACGGGTAGCTCAAACACAGACGATCGGGAGGAACATCGTGACTAGAAGGGACCAGTATAAGGAACGCGGCGATCCCCTGAAGATCGGCCTCCTTCTCGACAATCCGCCCCGTTACACCGAGCATGCCGAGCGGATCTACGATCTCGTCGCCGAGCAATATCGGGAATCGGGCCGCTTCGAACGCGGCGTCGAGTTCATAAAGGTCTATCCCTGGGGGCCGCCGGCCGGCTTCATCCAGAACAGCATCAACGCCTTCCACCAGCTGTGCGACGAGGGCGTGCTGGCCGTTCTGGGCGGGCATCACGCGGACGACTGCATCGCGCTCACCCCTCATGCCGATGCGCGCAAGGTTCCCTTGCTCAACACTGGCGCGACGACGCACGCGATGTCCGATTGGAGCTTCTCGATCAGTTGGGGGAGCATTCCGCACGACGTCTATACGGTGGCAAGCTGGCTGCGCCAGAAGGGCTATAAACGCATCGCGATCACCTGGGATCGCGCCGACCATATCCTCGAAAATGTGCTGCACTTCCGCAATGCCTGCGCACGCGCCAGCATCAAGATCCTGTCGGACATCCGCTTCCCGCAGCTCGTCACGCCGACGCTCAATGATCTGTTCGCGGAAGCGGTCAGCGACTTCCGGGCGCTCAATCCCGATGCCCTGGCCCATTTCGGCTCGGGCGTGATGTCGTACAAGTGGGCGGAATATGTGACCAATTCCGACTGGGACGTTCCCAGGGTGATGAACGACGCCTTCCATGGCGCGACCAATCCCGACGCCAAGGCGGGTTTCGAGGGCTGGGTCGGCACCACCATGTGGGACGACGACAACAAGGTGAACGCCAAATTCATGGCCGACTATATGACGCGCTATCCGGACGTGGCGCGGCCGAGCGGCGAGCTGCTGGGGCTGTTCCGCGACGCGGTCACGACCTTGATGGAAGGCGTCATTCTGGCGCCGATCATGACGCCGGACGGTATCCGCCGCGGTCTGGAAATGGTTCAGATGCTCCCGGCGGCATCGGGCGGCCCACGGACTTGCATCGGCTTCAGCCCGCACAACCATCGCGGGCTTCAAGGCGCCGATGTCATGGTCCTGCGCCGGATGACGCAGGGCGAGCTGATCATGGAAGGCCACCTCGAAATGTACTGAAACGAAAACGCCGGGAGCGGCCTCATGGCTGCTCCCGGCGGCGTTTGCCGTAATCCCTGCTGTTCGTCAGGTCCGAGGCGGCATGGCAACGCGCTCCACCGGGCTGCCCTCGAAGATCTCCTGGAACTCGACGATATTGCCATCGGGATCATAGGCATAGACCGAGCAGACCTTCGCCTTGAGATGCTGCGGCTCCGAGACGAACTCGATGCCCGCTTCCTTCATCCGACGATATTCCGACATGATGTCCGTCACATCGAAGCAGATATGACGAATGCCGGCATCGCATGCTGGTTGCTTGCCCAGGGGCCGGGGCACCGGATTGGTATATTGGAAGAATTCGATCTGGATGTTTCCGGCCCTGAGGCTGGCGGCGCGGCCCTTCGCACTCTTCATGCCGACGACGGTCTCGAACGCCTCGTAATTTTCCTCGAGCACCGAGACATGCCGCGCCGAAAGACCGAGCAGATCCCTGTAGAATCCCAGAAGCCGGTCGAGATCGGTGGTCGATAGCGAAACGTGGTGGATACCGTTGATCATGATTCCACTCCCGCAATTCCGTTCAGAATGCGATCGATCTCCGCGAGCTCATCCGGGGTGAAAGTCCAATTGAGCGCGTTCGCATTATGCTCGAGCTGATCGGGTTTGGTGGCGCCGGCGATGACGCTGCATACGGCCGGCCGGCTAGCGGTCCAGCTCATTGCGAGTTCCAGCAAGCTATGGTCATGCTGCTTGGCAAAGTCGTTCAGCGCGCGAACCTTAGCTATGTTGGCTTCGGTGAGCAGCCTGTTGCCGAGGTTCAGGAAGTTCTGCTGAAGCCGTCCCTCGGCTTCGGGCTCAAGATATTTGCCGGTGAGCAGCCCCGAAGCGAGCGGGAAATAGGGGATCAGGCCCATCCCGTAAGCCTGCAGCGCCGGCACCATGTCCTTTTCGACATTCCGGTTTAACAGATTATATTCGTCCTGCGCAGCGATGAAGCTGTGTGTCGAAGCTTCCTTGGCGATCCACTTGGACTCGACGATGCGCCAGGGGGTGAGGTTCGAGCAGGCAATGTAGCGTACCTTGCCGGACTTCACGATGTCGTCGAGCGCGCGCAGCGTCTCTTCCATCGCGGTCGACGCATCGGGCCAATGGATCATGTAGATGTCGATCCAGTCGGTCTTGAGACGACGCAGACTGCCTTCGATCGCCTGGAGGATATAGGCGCGTGAATTGTTCGGCGTGCGATCGCCCACCAAAGGCACTCCGAACTTCGTTGCCAGCACGATCTTTTCACGCTGTCCCTGGATCAGATCGCCAAGCACCTCCTCCGAGTCTCCGGGTGTCGAGCCGTAATAGTCGGCCGTATCGAACAGGCTGATGCCCAGATCCAGGGCCTTATGAACGACGGGACGCGAAGTCTCCTTGTCGATCGTCCAGCCGAAATTATTGCAGCCGAGGCCGACGGTGGAAACCCTGAGACCAGACCGGCCGACGTTCCGCTGTTGCATTCTCTATCTCCTAAACTCTTCTGATTGGCGTCAATCCGCAGCCAGCTTTGCGGGCTGAAACAGCTCGCGGACCTGAGCCTGGCTCACCTTCATCGACGGGGTCCGCGGCAGGCTGTCGATAATCCGGATTTCCGTCGGCACTTCATAGGCCTTCAGCCGGGCGCGAAGATTCTGCCGAATGAACTCCAGGTCGATCACTGCTCCCGTGGCCGGGACGATGACCGCGACGGGCACCTGGCCAAGACGGGCGTCGGGGATGCCGACCACGCAAGCCTCGGCGACTCCGCCTTCGCTCTTCAGCGCTTCCTCGACCTTGTCGGGCATTACCTTGAAGCCGCCGCGGATGATCGCGCTGTCCGCACGGCCCAGGAGAAAGAGGAAACCATCCTCATCGACCCGGGCGAGATCGGACGTCCGCACCCATTGGTTGCCGTTGCCGAGCTGCTTTGACCTTACCTCGAGCAACCCCTCCTCATTGGTCGCGAGCGGCTCGAAGCTGCTGCGGTCGACGACGCGCAGCTCGACACCCGCCACCGCCCGGCCGACGCTCTTGCGCTTGGCGGCGGCGAAGGCGCGATGGTCGCTGATCGTCCAGCCCGCCACACCGCCGGCGAACTCGGTCGCGCCATAGGCTTCTAGAATGGGGACGCCATAGCGCTGCTCGAACTCGACCGCGCGTTCATGATCGAGCGGCGCCGAACCGCAGCGCAGTGCGAGCAGGCTCGACAGGTCCTCCTTGGGGAAGTTGCGATCGAGCACCATGTAGAAGGCGCTGGGTGGCAGATTAGTGAACTTGGGGCGATGCTTGACGATCATCGCATGCCACTGATCGACGTCGAAGCGCTCCATCAGGACGAACGACCGGGCATTGTAGGTCTGATAGATCGCACCGTTGAAGCCGCCGATATGGGCGAGCGGCATGACCTGGATGCCAACGGCCGATTTGAGTTTCAGCTCGCCGCCCGACCGTTCTTCATAGGCCGACGCCGACGCCAGCGAGCGCGACAGGCTGTCATAGGAGAGCTTGATACGCTTGGGCTTGCCGGTCGTGCCGCTCGTCAGCATCTCCAGCGCGGTGCCCGGCATGCGCGCCTCGCGAGCCGCGAGCGACGCGGCCGAGCCAGCAATCGGTCCCACGCTGATGGCGCGAGCCTTGCCCGCGATGCTGATCGCCAGCATGCCTTTGGCCGCCACCGCCTCCCTGAAGCCGTCCTTTTCCCAATCCTCTTCGTCGGCAACAACGGCTGCGGCCGAAAGATCGGTAACGTCCTCGATAAGCGCTTGCGGCGGGAGCTGCGGATTGACCGTGACGATGCAGCGGCCAGTCGACACCAGCGCCAGCACCGCCGCATAGTTGGCGGGCCGATTGCGCAGTAGCACAGCCACCGCCGCTTCGGCGCCGATGCCGGCCTCCGTCAGGGCGGCGTCCAGCCGCTCCATCGCCTGGCGAACCACGCCATAGCTGTACCAGACGCCATCCGGCGTCCCGACGCAATTCGCGGACGGGTCGAGCGCGAAAACGGCGTTCAAACGATCGCGGATCACACCCATCGGGTCACCTCGCCCGGGGAAGTTCGAGGATGCGATCGGCGATCACTTCCCGCTGGATTTCGGAACTGCCTCCGGAGATCGTCAGCACCCACGCCCACATGAAATCGTAGGTCCAGCGGTTGCTGGTCCGGTCGGTGCCATATTCCAGGAAATCGGGGCCCAATATGTCGGCGACGATCGCGCTGAGCCGCTTATAGGCGGTGGTGACGAACAGCTTCATGATCGAGCCTTCGAAACCGGCCTCCCCGCCATGGTTGAGGCGCGATAGGTTGGACAGCGTCATCGCCCGCGTGGAGAGCGCCTCCGCCTTGACCCGGGCGAGACGGCGCATGATCTCGTCGTCCTCGCTGGCAAGCTTGTCGCTTTCCAGCCGCGTGGTTTGCGCAAGCGCGAAGACCTTGTTGACCCTCTCGAGCAGCTCGATTTGATCGGCGAGGAAGGACATAACGCGCTCGATCGAGAGCGTCGACATGGCGATGCCCCAGCCCTTGCCGATCTCGCCCACGACATTGGACAGCGGGATGCGGACATCGTCGTAGAACACCATGTTCACATGCCGCTCGCCCATCATGTTGATGATGGGCGTGACGCGGATACCGGGCGCCTTCATGTCGCAGATCACCCAGGTCAGGCCATGATGGCGCTTCGAGCCCGGATCGGTGCGGACGAGCAGCTCCTGATAGTCGGCGATATGGCCGTAGGAGGTCCACATCTTCTGGCCGTTGACGACGAGCTCGTCGCCGACGATCTCGCCCCGCGTCTGCAAGGCGGCGAGATCCGACCCGGCACCCGGCTCGGAGAAGCCCTGGCACCAGACCGCTTCGCCCTTCAGGATGCGCGGCAGGTGGAAGGCCTTCTGCTCGTCGGTGCCATGCTTGATGATCGTGGGGCCGGCATGGTTCACGGTGATGCTGAGCGAGTTGATGCCCGGAGCATGCGCGCGGGCGATCTCCTCATACCAGATCACCTGCTCGAACAGCGACAGCCCGGCGCCGCCGAATTCTTTCGGCCAGTTGATCCCCGCAAAGCCGCCCTCATGCAGCGTGCGCTGCCACGCCCGATCGAACGCTCCGGCTTCGAACGGGTCGACCGGGCGCGGATGGGTGGGCTTGTTCTCGGCGAGCCAGGCACGCGCCCGAAGCCGGAAGGCCTCCTCTGCTGATGAATATTGAAGGTCCATCGCTATCCGCCAATACTCAATGAGAGTTCGCGGCCGCGAGTGACGCGGCCCTTATCCGGTCCAAGGTGACAGCCACCGAGCCGAACCACTGGCCGAGAAGTTGCGCCCGCTTCATGAAGAGGTGGGCATCATGCTCTTCGGTGATGCCGACACCGCCATGGAGCTGGATATTGTCGTCAACGTTGCGGGTCGCCGCGTCGTGCGCCACGGCGTGAGCCGCCTCGAGCATGAGATCGGCTTCAGGCAGATGATCGCGCAGCGAGACCGCCGCATAGAGCAGCTGGGCGCGCGACGCCTCGCTCCGGACCAGCATGTCCGCGCAGCAGTGGCGCACCGCCTGATAGGCGCCGATCGGTTTGCCAAAGGTGACCCTCACCTTAGCATAGTCGACGATCATCGCGGTCACCGCTTCGGAAATGCCGATCTGCATGGCCGTTACCCCGAGCGCCGCGCGACGATAGACCGCCGGCCCGTCCAGATGTGCGATCGCGGCTTCGCGCGACCCGCTGACCCGGCCCATCGAAACCGATTTGTCGAGGCACGGCCGGGGATCGACCGTCAGGTCCGCCATATCGAACAGCACGGCACCATCCAGGCCGGCGACCACCGCGCACGACGCCCCGTCCCAATCGTAGATGGCCGCACACTGCAGATCGCCAGTGGAGGCGCCCGGCCGCGGAACGAGGATGGCGGCGCTGGACTGACCGGCGATCAGCGCTTCCGCCAGATCGTTCCGACCTCCGCCGGCGGCGACATGCGCTGCGAGCATATTGGCCAGCACCATGGTTGGGCCAAGGCCGCGCCCGATCTCGCGAAAGACGAGAGCTTCCTCAACACAGGACAGGCCCAGTCCCCCCAGATCCTCGGGCAGGGCGATCGCATACCAGCCCATCGCCGCAATCTGTTCGCGGATGTTGTCCGAGAGGCGGCCGGCGGACTCATGCAGCCGCGAAATCGGCAGAGCACGAGAAACGAACTGCCGCGCCGAGTCGACGATCTGCTCCTCTTCGGGCCCAACCGTCAGATCCACCCACATCCCTCCGCTCAACTTCGACGATGCACCTATAGAGATTACTGTTTAGCTTGACAAGCGGAAATCCTTAGGCCAATCCTTACTAATTGCCGCCCTCCTCTGGCAGAAGAGGAATAAGTTTAAATAGGCGCAAGAGGATTGCTATGACGACCGCGAATCTGCTGGCGCCTGAAATTTACTATTCGCCAGATGTCACCCGGCTGGAAAGCAAAACGCTATGGCCGAAGGTCTGGATGATGGCTTGCCGCGAGCAGGAGGTCGAGAAAGTCGGCCAGTTCGTGGTGTTCGATATCGACAAGGAATCGATCGTCATCATACGCTCCTCGGAAACCGAGTTGAAAGCCTTCTACAATGTCTGCCAGCACCGCGGCCGACGCCTGCTGGACGGCTGCGGCAAGTCAGGGCCCGTAATCTTCTGCCCCTTCCATGGCTGGCGCTGGAATCGCGACGGCTCGATCAACCATGTAGTCGCGGCGGAAGACTATGAAGGCCTGCCCGGCCATACGCCCGAGGAGCTTGCACTGAAGGAGGTCCGCTTCGACCGGTGGGCAGGTTGGATCTGGGTCAACATGGACCCCGACGCCCCGGAGCTGCTCGACTATCTTTCGCCGCTGCCGGAATATCTCAAGCATTATGAGATAGAGAATACGCGGATCGCCTGGCATCAGACCATCGTGTTCCCCGTGAACTGGAAGACGATCCTCAACGCTTTCAACGAAGCCTATCATGTCGAAGCCACCCATCCGCAATTCCTGCGGTTCGGCGTTCCGAAGTCGGCTTCGGCGGCGCACGGCCATCATCACGGGCACTTCTTCTACCCGCCAGTGAACAAGGCGGCTCCCACTGCCTTTGTCCAGAAGTTCGACGATCTTCGCGACCAGATCCGCGCGCGCGAATATGAACGCTATGAGCTGCTGCACGCGCTGATCTCCCCGGCCACGCTACGCGCGGCGGACCGGCTGGTCAGCGAGAAGCCGGGCGACGAGACCGTCGTCGAGATCCAGACGCGCTATCGCAAGCTGCACCGCGAGGAGATGGAGAGCATCGGCGCGCGGTGGCCGGAGAATCTCACCGACGCCGACATCGCCCGCGCCGGCATCAACTGGCACATCTTCCCCAACCAGATCGTGCTGCCGACGCTCGACGGTGCCCAATGGTATCGCGCCCGACCCAACGGCGATGATCCGGAATCCTGCATCTACGATGTTTGGTGGCTCGAACGCTATGGCCCCGGCGGTGAGCCGCCGATCAACCACGAATATTATCCCGACATCGCCTCCTTCACGGGCAAGAACCCGTTCCTTGAGCAGGATTTCGACAATCTGATCGCATGCCAAGCGGGGATGCACTCACGCGGTTTCCAGGGGATGCGCGACAATCCGGTGCAGGAGGCCGCAGTCCGCGCCTTCCATCGCGGCATTGAGGAATATCTCTATGGAGCCGACGCCAAGGGCGGCTGATCCTCCGACCGCGCCATCCAATCTGAGGAGCATGACCATGGGCGACAACAGCCCGGAGCACAGCGACTATTGGGCCGTCCGGCGGACGGTTGATCGCTATTTCGCCGCGATCGACCGCGCCGATAAATCCCTGCTGGCGAGCGTCTTCACCGAGGACGCGGTCTATGAGAGCGAAGGCGGCACGCTCAATTGCACGGGGCGGGTCAGCATCAGCGACAAGCTCGCGTCCGGCCGCTTCAAGTCCACGAGCCATGTCACCAGCAGTATGGCCATCGACCTAGACGGCGACGGTGCCAGCGCAGACACCTTTGCCGTCGCCTATCTGGTGGACCAACACTCGACCCCGGAAAGGATCGTGGTGCGCGGAGTCCGCTATCGTGATCGACTTCGACGCGAAGGAGCCGGCTGGCTGATCGCGCGTCGTTGTCACGAGACGCAGTGGCAAACCGAGTTGCCCTCCGTCACACCGTGGCTGCCATAGGGCGTCACAGGAGGATGTCGGATGTCGCGGAACTGCTCGACAAGCAAGCGATCTGCGAACGCATCTGGCAATATGCCCACGCGATCGACCGGCAGGACGACCGGCTGCTGGCGAGCCTGTGCACCAAAGACGCCACGCTAGCCTATGGTCTGTTCAACGGCTCGGTGAAGCAGCTGATCGAGGGTCGCGCCGGCCCGTCGCCGATCGTCATGACCCATCATATGGTCAGCAATATCCTCATCAGGCTCGATGGCGACCGCGCTGTTGCGCAATCCTATCTCAGCGTGGTCCATCGTGCCAATCGTGATGGCGTGCTGAGGGACGAACATGTCCGCGCCCGCTATCTGGACCAGCTCAAGCGCATCGAGGGACGATGGCTCTTCGCGGAGCGGATCCTCGTCTATGACTGGAGCGCTACGCTGGACGCCGATGCGCTTCCCTGGTGGGATATGCATGGCGAGGGAGCCCAGGCCGGTTCACGGGGCGGGGATGATCCCAGCGCCGCCCTGGACATCGCCTGAACGTCGAGGCGACAGCTGCGCCAAGTGCGAGCCCTGATCTACCAATCCGAAAGCTGCGCCACCCGCTCGCGATGGAAGGCGGAATCCCCCATCGCCGTGCGATCGTGCATCGCCCGCTTGAGGAAGATGTGCATGGGGTGTTCCCACGTGTAGCCGATGCCACCATGCGCCTCGATCGAATTGCGCGAGGTGGCCACCGCGATGTCGCCGAGATGCGCCTTCGCCAGCGCCGCCATCCGCCGACGGTCGTCGCGTCCGGTATCCCAGGCATGCGCGGCATACCAGACCAGCGACCGTGCCGGCTCAATCTCGACGCTCATGTCGGCGAGCTGATGCTTGAGCGCCTGGAACGAGCCTATCAGTTGGCCGAACTGCTTCCGCTCCATCGCGTAGGTGACAGCCCGCTCCTGCCCCGCGCTGGCGGCGCCGAGCGCGCCCGCGGCATGGCCGACCAGGAGGGCGTCGATCAGCGCTTCGACGATCTCAGCGTCCCCGAGCAGACCGGCTTCGGCGTTTTCGAAGGCAACCTCACAAAGCGGCCGGGTCCGATCGTTGGTGTCGATCGGCATGAAGCTGACGCCCGCCGACTTCGCGTCGACGAGCGCCATCCTGCCGCCCTTCAGACCAACGATCAGCAAGTCGGCCTCGTCGCCCCGCTCGACATAGAGCTTCCTTCCGCTGATCCGCGGTAGGGCCTCTATCGTCCACGCGCTTTCGGTCCAGCCGCCTTCCTCCGCGAGGGCGAAGGCCGCCACCGCGCCACCGCTCGTCAAGGGCTCGAGCCAGCGAGCACGCTGACCATCGTCCCCGGCCCGCGCGACCAGCCAGGCCGCCAGGATGACCGGCACCACCGGCGCCGGCACCGCGTAATGGCCAAGCGTCTCCGCGATCACCGCCAAGGTCAGCAGATCTCCATCGAGGCCGTCATGCTCGGACGGCACCATGGTGAGGCCGAGACCGAGCTCGCCGAGCGTGCCCCACAAGTCGCGGTCGAGCCCGGTGTCGCGGGTCGCCTCGACCAGCTCGGCCGCGCCGAAGCGTTCGCGCGAGAAGGCCGTCAGCATGTCGCGCAACGCCTTCTGCTCGTCGGTCAGGTCAAATCGCATCGCTCAATCCTGGTTGTTGCGCGGCAGGCCGAGACCACGTTCCGCGATGATGTTCCGCTGGATGTTGGACGTCCCGCCCGAGATCGCCTGGCCGAGCGAACCGAGCATCTGGTTGACCCAGCGCTCGTCACCGCCGCGATCCTTGCCCTGCTTCGGGGCCTTGAGCGCCTGATCCCCGATGATGTCGGCGGAGACCGCGGCGATCTTGTGGAAGAGGTTGGTCGTCGTCAGCTTGTTGACCAGGCCAAGCACGCCCGGGCTCTCGCCATTCGTCCCGAGGGTCTGCTGGTAATAGCCGGCCCAGAGCTGCGACTGCAGATAGCCGTCGATCGTCGCGAGCTGCTGACGGATACGCTGCTGCTCGATCGCAGGACGGCCATCGATGATCGTGCGCTGCGCGAGCTTCACCAGACGATCGAACATCGGCACAGTGCGGGTGGCAGAGCCAATATGGTTGCGTTCGTGGCGCAGGGTGGAGCGCGAGACGTTCCATCCCTCGCCGCGCGGCCCAACCAGCCAGTCGGCGGGCGTGCGGACATCGTCGAGGAAGACCTCGCAGAACTCGTCATCGCCGTTGATCTGGCGGATCGGACGCACCGTGACGCCCGGCTGCTTCATGTCGACCAGGATGTACGAGATGCCCTGGTGCTTCGGCGCCCCGGGCTCGGTGCGGAGCAAGGCGAACATGTGGGTCGCGTTCTGCGCCAAGGTCGTCCAAATCTTGTGACCGTTGATGACCCACTGGTCCCCTTCGAGGATAGCACGCGAGGTGAGCGACGCAAGATCGCTACCCGAGCCAGGCTCCGAATAGCCCTGCGCCCAGCGATATTCGCCGCGAATGGTCTTCGCGATGAAGCGCTCCTTCTGCTCCTCGCTGCCCCACTCAAGCAGGGTCGGGATAAGCAACGCCACGCCGTTGCCGGGCACTTCCATCGGCGCACGAGCGGCGGCGAACTCCTCGCGAATGATCTGCGCGTGGATGACGTTGGGGACCTGCTCGGACCCGCCATAGCGGCGAGGAACCCCGCGGTAGAGAAAGCCCCGCTCGGTCGCGGCCAGCCTGAACTGGCTGACCTTGGCACTATCCCGCAGCCAGGCGCTGTCCCATTGCTGAGTGAGGAATTGGCGCACCCGTTGCTGGAACTCGCGTTGTTCCTCGGTATAGCGAAGATCCATCGTTCCCACTCCCTCGCCGGCCAGCCTTGAGCCACGGCGCGACTATTAAAACTAACTCAATATACCGAACGGCATGAACGCCGTTCCCGAAAATGACGCCGTTGCCGGCGTCGGACCGATGGCCATTGCGGCGCTCAGCCGATTAGTCCGCCATCCGCCAACCGATCGATCAGAAAGCGGACGAAGCGCGCCGCATCAGCGCCATTGATGACACGATGGTCGTAGCTCAGCGACAGCGGCAGCATCTGCCGCCAGACAACCCTCGCGCCAGAGGCGTCGGGCTGCGCGACCGTCCGCGCCCGCGTCACACCCAGAATCGCTACTTCCGGCGCATTGATGATCGGCGTGAACGCCGTCCCGCCGATATGGCCCAGCGAGGTCAGCGTGATGCATCCGCCCGACATCTCCGCGACGGAAAGGCCCTTCGTCCTCGCCTTCGCCGCCACACTCTCGATTTCTCGGGCGATCTCGTCCAGCGATTTGCGGTCAGAGTCGCGAATGACGGGAACGAGCAAGCCGTTCGGCGTATCGACCGCGACACCGACATGGACATATTTCTTGAGCGTCAGCTCCCCCGTCTTCGCGTCATAGGAAGCATTGAATTGGGGAAAGGCGGCCAGCGCATCGGCCAGCGCCTTGACGAGCAGCGGAACGATGGTGAGCTTGTCGCCACCGGCCTTGTTGTGCGCGGAACGCCGCGCCTCAAGCGCTGTTACATCGGCCTCGTCCTGGTGGGTGACGTGCGGGATTGCGACCCAGTTGCGGCCCAGGAAGGAGCCAACGAGACGCTGGATCTTGCCGAGCTTCCGAACCTCGACCGAACCAAATTCGGCGAAGTCCTGCTGCGGCCAAGCGGCCAAACCTTCGAGCAGATCGCTCACTCTTACCACCTGTCGTTTTGCCTAGAACTTTCGTAAAGAGTTATCTCTTAAGGTCAAGGGACGATAAATGGCATGAACAGAAAATTTCCGGCGAGAAGACATGACGCGGGGCCGTCGGGCTCCAGGCGAGACAGCGCGCTTGGCGGCAGCGTCAGGAACCCATCATCAGAACTCCGCCATCGAGCGAGATGACCTGGCCGGTCATGTAGCTGCTGCCTTCCGACGCCAGCAGCGTCAGCATCGGCGCGATCGATTCCGGGCCGCGCAGGCCGCCGGGCAGCCGCTGGGTTGCGCCGATACTCTTGTCGAACGCCGCCCGCTCCTGGTCGGGCAGGGCCTCCCGCACCTTGTCGACGATCGAGGTGTAGATCATCGGCGCAATGGCGTTCACCCGGATGCTGTACTTGGCCCAGTCCATCGCCACCGCCCGCGTCCAGGCGGCAACGGCGCCCTTGGTCGCACAATAGTGCGCCCGCATGGTCTGGCCGCGGATGCCCGAAACCGAGCTGAAATTGATGATCGAACCACCGGTTTCCTTCATATAGCGAAAGGCAGCCTGGTTGGTGAACATCGTTCCCATCACGTTGATCTCGAAGATGCGGCGCATCTCCTCCTCGGTGATTTCCTCGGCCAGACGGCGGCCGGTGATCCCGGCCGGTACGCAGATCGCGTCGAGCCCGCCCAGGAACGTTGCGCCGGCATCGAACGCCGCGTCCACCTGCTCGGACTTGCTGATATCGCAACGCAGGGCACGGAACGCCGCCTTATCGCGCGAAGCGTCCTTGGCGCCATCGCCGATGTCGAGCGACACCACCCGCGCGCCGGCCGCCAGATATGCATCCACCGCCGCTTCGCCGGCGCCATTAGACCCGCCAGCGACGATGATGCGGCGGTCGTCAAGCCTCACGAGGTTTTCCGCGGTCATTTCACTCCCCTTGAATTCGCTCGCCGTTGGCGCCGGTCGCTTCAACCGGCAAAGGCCTGCCGGATCTCCTCGGCCCTGAGCTCCACGCGCGACCCTTCTGACGGATGAGTGGTCACATAGCGCCGGCCCGCCAGCACGCCCTCGACTATGATCCGCCCCGCCTTTTCGCCCGACATGATGCCGGTGGCCGCCTTACCTGGCACGGCAACCGCTACGGCACCAGGACGGCTCGCCTCGGACTTCGCCCGGAGGCTCGAGGACACCGGCCCCGGCAGGATTGTGCAGAGTGAGACGCCGGTTCCTTTGACCTCGCCTTCAAGTGCGGCGAGGAAGCCGTGCTGCGCCGCCTTGCTCGAAACATAGATGGTCTGGCCGATGAAATCGGCACTGCGCAGCATGCTGATCGATGAAGTCACCGCGATCCGTGCACTGCCGCCCTGCGTCAGCAAGGCAGGCAGAAAGGCGCGGACGGTGTTGACCGTCCCGAAGCAATTGATCTCGAACAGCCACCGCCAGTCTTCGATTGTCGTCTCGAGGAAGGGCTTGATCGCGATCGCGCCCGCATTGGCGAACAACAGATCGATGTGACCGCGATGGGCAACGATCGCCGACCGCGCCTTCGCCAGCGATTCCTCATCGGTGACGCTGGCCGCATGCGCGACGACGTCACCACCGATTTCCCTGAGGCTGGCGGCGAGCGCTTCCGCCCCCTGAAGGTCGAGATCGACCAGGTCCACAGTCGCGCCGCGCTCGACGAGCGCGCGGCAGAGGCCGGCGCCGATGCCCGAGGCACCGCCCACAACGACGGCATGCATCCGCGCGTGATTTTCCATCTTGTCCCTCCGATCCGCTATGCTGGTCGTTCGCCCGGAAGATCGGATCTGATGCCTTGCGAGTGATGAGGGAGCGACGGTGAAGACCGCCGCTCCGCCGACGATCAGGCCGCGCCCTTTTTTCGCGAGAAGGCGAGCTGGTCGCGGATATGCTTCATACGCACCGGCCCCAGCTCGACGCTGGGCGGCTCGCCCCCCAGGCCTTCCATATATTCGGTGCTGACATGCGCCGCCTTGGCGCGGAGCGCGCCGACCGTCGCATCCTTCTTGTCGATAAACTTGAACGGATCGAAATGATATTGGCGCATCGCGTTCTGGTAGGTGATCTTGTTGATCTGCTCCTCCGGAACGCCCTCAACCTCCTTCCACAGCTGCTCGGGCGCCTTGGGCCACAGGCAGTCTGCGTGCGGATAATCACATTCATAGGCGATGTTATCGATGCCGATGACGTCGCGCATCAGGATGCCGGAGCGATCCGAGATGAAGCAGGTGTAGATATGCTCGCGGAACACCTCGCTCGGCAGCTTCCCGCCGAAATCCTGGCGTGTCCAGGCGCCGTGCTGGCGACGCACCATGTCGATACGCTCGAGCATGTGCGGAACCCAGCCAATGCCTCCCTCCGAGAGCGCGAAGCGGATTTTGGGATATTTGCGCAGGATGGGCGAATAGACGAGGTCTGACGCGGTGGCATACAGGCTGACCTGCATGTTGCTGATATAGGCGTCGATCGGAGTATCTTCGGACGGAGCGGCGGCGGTCGCGTCCGAGATGTGCAGGCAGATCACAACGTTGTTGTCGGCGCAGGCCTTCCAGAACGGATCCCAATATTCCTGGTGGATGCTCGGATGGCCGGTTAAGGTTGGGTTCGGCGGGAAGCTGACCGCATGGCAGCCCTTCTTGGCAACGCGCCGGATCTCCGCCGCGGCCGCCTCCGCATCCCAGGTTGGCACGATCGCCAGCGGAATGAAGCGCGCCGGATAGGCACCGCACCATTCGTCGATATGCCAGTCGTTCCACGCGCTGACGATCGCGTTGGCCAGCTCCTTGTCCTCAAGGCCAACGAGGTTCTGCGAAGCCATGCCCACGAAGGAAGGGAAGTTCAGCGAGCTGAGGATGCCGTTGACGTTCATGTCGTCGACGCGCGCATGCACATCGTAACAACCCTTGCGCATCTGGCTCAGCGAGGTCGGCTCCATGCCGAGCTCTTCCGGCCGGCGGCCGACGACGGCGTTCAGGCCGAAGCTGCGGATCAGATTGCCGTCTTCGAGAATCCAGGCGTCCGTCCCCTCCGGGGTCTTGACCATCTTGGGCATCCGCCCCTTGAACTTGGCCGGCGTGTGATTGTCGAAAATGTGCGGCGGCTCGACGAAATGATCGTCGACGCTGATCAAAATCATATCTTCCATGCGCATGGCGGAATCCTCTCGCAGCTTCGATGCTAATGAACTACTTCTATCTCTCGCCTTTGGGAATTGCAAACAGGTTCTGGATTTTTGACACTGAAGCGTTGAAGCCCTCCCGAATGCGGCCAAAAACGGTTTAAATAGCTGTCTTATATCGGATTTTATGGAAGCGGATGGGCGTTTTGCCGCCTCTGCCACCCAAGCGACGATCCTGCCCAAAACTATATTAGATAGCTCTATTAGTCGAAGCGCCGTTGGAAGGGGGGACTCCGGAAAAAGAAATCCCCTGCCTCAGATGGCCAGCCCGACTCGTGCGCCCTCCACCGTCGCGTGCATTAGCCGGCGCGGCGCGATTGCATCGCCGATGAGATGGAGTTCAGCGATATCGCCCTTGAGCTGGCGATAGATCTCGTCGTTGGGGAGCAATCCGCAGGCGAGCACGATCGACACGGCGGTGAGGCGATGGACATCCCGCGCACCGAAGGTATCCACCGTCAGTGCAGCCCCTCCGTCGATTCCGACAAGACGACGGCACATGACGATCTGAACCCGCTTTCGCTTCAGCCGATCTAATATCGTGAATCGTGTCCCGTCCTCCGCCGCTGCGGCAAAATCGACCTGCTCATTGATCAGGGTGACCTCATGGCCGCGGTCGGCAAGCAGTTCGGCAACAGTCGGTCCCGCAAGGTGAGTGTCCAGACCACCTACGACGAGAATCGGGCCGGTCGGGAGCGCCGCTCCACGAAACACCGCTTCCGCCGTTAATATGCTCGCGCCGCCGATGCCGGGCACGTCCGGCACCAGCGGCCGCGCACCTGTCGCCACGACCACCGCATGAGCCTCGAAGCCGCGAACGTCCTCGGCGGTTACCCGATGGCCAAGCACAAGCTCGACGTTGAGATCGGTCAAGATGCGCTCGTAATAGACCGTGTGATCGAGAAGGTTGCGACGGTTCGCATCGTTCGCCAGCCAGCGGATCGTACCGCCGATCCGCTTTTCCTCATCGCAGAGATAGACCTTGTGCCCGCGGGTGGCGGCAACGCGAGCAGCCTCGAGCCCGGCCGGCCCCGCCCCCACGATCACAACAGTCTTCGGCTCCGGCGCCGGCTCGAGCGTCAGCTCCTCCTCGCGCCCTGCGGCTGCATTAACCGCACAGGTCATGGGTACTCTGAAGCGCCCGATATGGTGACATTCGGACATGCCAAGGCACATCCGCACCTCGTCGGCCTTGCCCGAGCGCATCTTGTTGGGGAGATCCGGATCGGCGATCAGCGCGCGGACCATGCCCACCATGTCGGCGGTTCCATCGGCCAGCAGCGCTTCCGCGATAGCGCCATCGGCGATCCGCCCTGTGATCAGCACCGGCACATCGACGCGCTGCCGGATCGCCGAGCAGGCCTCGGCATTGAAGGCCGGTTCACGGTACCAGGGGCTCACATAGGCACCGTCAAAGCCATCGTGGAGCCCTGAGTAGCTGCCGCCGCTGACGCTGACATAAGCAACATGCTCGGAGAGGAGCGCGCAGATTTCGGCCAGCTCGGCGATCGTCAGGCCACGGCTCACGCCGTCGCCTTCATAGCCCACGCGAATTCCGATGGGGAAATCGCTGCCGACGAGCTTACGCGCCGCATCGATGACAGCGAGGACGAAGCGCATGCGGTTCTCCCGCGAGCCGCCCCAACGATCCGTCCGACAATTGAAGTGCGGCGAGAAGAACTGCATGATGAGATAGCCGTGCGCGCAGTGCAACTCGGCCGCATCCATGCCTGCCTCGCAGATGCGCCGAATGCCCTGCGCGAACAGGAAGATGAGTTCCTCGATCTCCTCCTCAGTCAGCCCATGAGGGACGAGAGCGTCATAGGTATCGGGAACATTGGACGGGCCGATCACCGCGCGGAGCATCGGCCAATGCTGTCCGGCGCCGACGTGATTCACTTGCGCGAAGCATTTCGCGCCCTCGGCATGGAGCAGCGCCGCCCGGTCGGCGAGGCCCGGGATGACCAGATCGTCATAGAGCTTGATGCCCGCCGGCGTCAGCCCCGATGGTGCATTGCGGTCCCAGTCGGCAACCGAACCCGGTTCTCCCGGCCCGACACCGTAATTGCCGACGCCAAGCCCGCCGTTAATTCCGAAGAGGGCCGCACCACCGCGCGCCCGAGCACGGAGATAGGCCAGCTCGCGGTCCTTGGGCAGCGCGGCATGGTGGGTTGTATTGACGATCCGATTCCGAATTTCGAAGTTGGCGATCTTCAGAGGGCTGAACAGCCGCTTATACCCGACCGCCACATTCTCCATCGTCATCGTTGAATCCCTCGCGATAGCTGTGCGCTCTGGCCGGTGGTCAAATTGGTCCAGGATTTGCGCTGAAGCGATGCTAAGCCCACTCGCTACGCTCCGGCCGGATAGGTGATTTCGACCTGTTCGGCCGGCACGCCCGCGCGCTTCAGCGTCGAGGCAACAAGCTGGGCGAAATTGGCTTTGGGCATCAGACAAAGCACACCGGCTCCCTCGCGGGCAAGCACGTCAATGCGCACACCGGACTCCCGGATCTGCAGCGCCATATCGTAGCCATCAGCGTCCATCCCGGATCTGAGATCCGCCAGCGCCGCTTCGAGCCCACTTTCGGATATGGTGACCACTTCACCGGCGTGGCGCTCTTCGCCGCGCATCACGTCCATGATCCGGTCAGCAAGCGTCTCGGCGATAGCGGCGAACCATTGCTCGCTCCGATTCCAGACCGGGTGCTCGACATAGAGCCGGTTCAACCCCGCGATGCCATATTCACGCTCGGTCGCCTCGACGAGGAAGGCGAACTTCTCGCTGGCCAACATGAAGGTGAGCGCCCCGCCGGCGCAGCATCGCAGAGCGTCGATCGTGCTGCAAGCCGTACAGCCGCCACAATCGCCAAGCCCCGAAATCACGATATCCGCCCGTTGGGCGATCGCCTCGCAATCAGCGTCAGGCAGCGTCGCCGACGGACTCTTGCGCTGCACGAAATAGTCACCGATGCCGCCGCGGGCTTTAAGCGCCTCGGCCACCGCTGTCAGGAGCACATCGGCCTTCAGCTTGCCATTGTCGATGAGGCCGAGCACCGGGCTGGTCCGCATAACGCGGGCCGTTGGCCGGCGCGGTTCTCCGCGTGCCATCGCGGGTTCGGCCGCCTCCTGATCGCCGAAGGGCAGGACAAGCGTGATGCTCATGGTAGGACAACCTCCCTTGTGACGGCTGCGGTCACGTAGCTGGGCGCGTAGCCGTAGATGATGTGCGACCAGCCCGCACCGGTTCCACCGGCGGTGACCAGGATGACCTTGTCCGGGCTGGTGCTGGGCCAGCGCCCGTCCCGACCGAGCGGTGGTTTGCGCTCATCGCCCAGGATCGCGCGCTCCGACGTCAGCGGCACGCCACCCAGCGACAATTCCTCGGGCGACATCCGCGAGCGCTCGGTCAGCGCGTCGCATATCTCCTGCTGCGATAGCCCCGCCTCGTGCAGGATTGCACTATGCTCGGGTCCGATAACAAGCAGGTAGGTGCTTTCACGCCCCGCGGCGCAATGGGAAGGATCCCGCATCGCCGAGGCCAGCATGCGCAGGATATTCTCGGCGCTGCCGCTTCGGATGTGTGTCATCTGGCGCGGTGCGTCCGTCACCGCGACGGTCACCGTGGTCGCGGCCTCGTCAAAGCCGAGCCGCTGACGAAGCGGCAGCCAGGGCGCCGGCGGTGTGCTTTCGGCAAAATGGGCGGTGTAGCGCGCCTGATTGCCGAAGGCTGATCCATCTAGGCCGCCCGGAAAATAGCCAAGCGCATTTCTGACGCCGAGCCGGACAGCCCTGCCGATCGTCGCATTAGCGCGGTTGCCGGGGCCGAAGAGATTGTGGCCCGCGTTCATCCCGATCGCGTCGGCATAAGGGCCCGAGACAACTGCAGTTATCGCCGTGCTGCCCGACGAGCCCAGCACGGCACCGGCATTGAAGGCAGGATCGAATATGGCTTCCCAGGTGGCCAGGACGACCGGGAAATATTCGGCCAGGCAGCCGGCCATTACCGCGCTCACCGCCGCCTGTTCGACGGAAACCCCGCGCGTCCGGCCCGCCACCACGCCGATCTGCTCGTCCGGTGTGCGGCCGGTCTGCGCGAGCGTCTCCTCGACGAGGTCTAGTGTTGGGGGAATGATCGGCAGCCCGTCGGTCAGACCCCGATCGAAGCACAGCTGCTGGGCTGCGCGATAATCATCGACGACAACATACGCCTGGGGCGTAACCTTATGCATGGAGATCACCTCCGCCTCGAACGCCGGCTGAAAAGAAAACTCCCGGCGCTTTAGGGACGCCGGGAGCTGCTCATCAGAACCTGAAGGTCGCTTCGAGACCGTAGGTCCGAGGTTCGGCGTACAGGTACGAGGTGATGCCTGAAGTCGCCCCCTGCGCCGCGCCGCCCTGAACATAGAGCTTGTCGGTGAGGTTCTTCCCCCACAGCGCCAGATCGATCTTCTTGGCCATCACGTCGCGCCATTCGATGCGGCCCGAGAGCGTCGCATAGTTGTCGATGAACGCTTCGTAGTTGGCGAAGTTGTTGGCGATGTAAGGCATCCGGCTGGTCGCGTAGACCGTCGTAGAGGCGATGAGCGTGCCGACATCACCCGGGAGCGGGTGCTCCCAGCGCAGCGTGGCGCCACCGCTGTGTTTCGGAAGGCCGATGAACTTCGAGTCCGAGACATCCACGCCACCATCGATGAACTGCTTATAGTTGCCGATCAGGTGCGAGTAGTGCGTTGATACGGAGAATTCGCCCAGCCGAAGGTTCGTCTCGAGTTCGATGCCCTTCACACGGGCATTTCCCGCATTGATGATCACCGAGGTGACCGGGAAGCCGCCCGAAACGAAGCGCTGCGGCCCCTCATATTTGCTGGTGAACGCATCGATGTTGAAGCGGAGCCTGGCAGGACCGACGTCGAAGCTGGACTTCAGGCCAGCTTCATAGTCGGTGATTCGCTCGGGCTGATATTCGGGATTGTTCGCCGAGGCGATGACAGTGTTGAAGCCGCCATCCTTGAAGCCGCGGCGCGTGGTGACATAGACGAGGAAACCGTCAGCCGGCTTCCAGTCGACACTGAAGTTATAGCCGTAATCGCTATATTTGCCCTCCAGTCGCCGATAACAGCTGGTCTGCGGCGTAGCGGAGCTGACGCCAATCCCTGGCAGCGTGCAGGTATAGGCCGAAAGAGCCGGCGCCATGGTTGCCGTTGTCGGATAAGGCGCAGTGAGACGGCCGAAGCTAGCCCGCCGCGTGTCCCACGTATAGCGACCGCCGGCAGTGATCGAGAACTGGTTGTTGTTGCCGAAGCGGAAGGTCTCTTGCGTGAAGATCGCCTTGCTGGTGTCGCGGAACTGATTGATCGTCAGCGCCGTCTGCAACGCCGTCGCACTGGCCTGCGCGAAGGTGACGCGGTTGACACGGAAGGTATCAAGACCGCCGGGGGTCTTGCCCTCGAGATAGAAGGCACCCGCCTGATAATCGAGCCGGCCGTCGAGCGCCGTGCCGCTGATCTGAAGCTCCCCGGTGAGCTGACGCAGATCGATATCGTTGTAAGGGTCGATCCCCGCGGCTCGCGAGATCACGCTCGGATAGCAGCTCGAGAAGGACTGCCGCGTATCGACGCCGTCGAGATCGCTGCCGTAGCAGACCTTGACCCGCTCATAGGCGAAGATGGCCTTCACCTTGGCCTCGCCAATATCCAGCGTCGAGGTATTGGTTAGAAGGTCGATCTTGCGGGAGGCGCCGAGCGCATCCTGCGAATTGGACACGACGCGGGCGCCGCGCGCCTGCTGCGCCTGGAACTCGGCCATCATGTTGCCAAAGGTCGACGCCCGGCTGCCGGGGCGGAGGCCGACGAGGACGAACGCCGAGCCATGTTCTTTGGCATTGAGACGGTTGTAGACCAGATCGTTGCGGAAATTATCGGTCGGCTCCCACCGGACCGAGATGCGGAAAGCATCCGAATGCCAGTTGCCGAAACCATGACCGAGGAGGTTCTTCGTGTAATCGTCGCGCCGGATGATGTTGGTCGCCGCGCGCAGGAACAGCTTATCGGTGACCGGAATGTTCACGGCCGCCCTGAGCTCCTTATAGTCGAGATTGCCGTAGGACAGGCTGGCATAGCCCGTGAGGTCGCGACCTGGCGCGGTCGGCGTGATCAGCACCGCGCCACCGTTGGTGTTACGGCCGAACAGCGTCCCCTGCGGCCCACGTAGGACCTGGACAGAGTCGATATCGTACAGCGCGAACGCGGCGCCGCCCTGCGACTCCAACGGGACCTCCGAGAAATAGGTGATGACGCTGGGAAGCGAGCCGCCGAAGCTCTGGCCTTGGCCGCGGATCGTGAACGAGCCGCTCTGCTGCTGGCTGACCGAGCTCGAGACGACCGAGAGGCTGGGCGCAAGGTTCTGGAGATCCTGGGCCTGGACGATCTTCTGCTCCTTCAGGATCAGCGGCGTCGCCACCGTGACCGAGACCGGAACCGCCTGCAGGCTCTCCGAACGACGACGAGCCGTCACGACGATATCGCCGATATCCTTAGCCTCGGCGGCTTCCGCCGGCGGCGAGGCGGGAGGAGCGGCGTCCTGGGCGGCTGCGGGAGCCGCCGCTGCGATCGCGGCGGAAAGGCCGATCGAGCAGAGCAAGCCGGTCTTGATCCGGTGCGACCAAGGCAGCGCGCGCTCGGCCAATGCGTTATTGAACCCCTTCATTCTCTGTCTCCTAACCCAATCCATGCCATCGTCGAAAGAGATCACTGTTTAGTTTGACACAATTCTGGCCTCTGTTGAGGCAAAGCTCGCTACTGTCAGATGCTAGAGGTCGCGCTCCGGTGTGCCGCTCGGGCGGCGAAGAAGTAGGCGACCGCCGCCCCAGCCCCCATCACGAGCATTGTTGTACCAAGCCCCCAGCGAAGAGATTCTTCGCCCATGGACGGACGATAGAGCTCACTCAACCAGCCAGCTAGGGAGGGCCCACAACCATAACCCAGCAGATTCGAGAATATCCCCATCGTCGCCTGCGAGGTCGCCCGCATGCGCGGCGGGACCATCGATTGGCTGAGCGACCATGTCGGCGGCGGATAAGCGGTCGCGAAGATCTTCCAGCCAACCATGGCCGCGATCGCCAACAATGCGGTCGGTGCCGCCATCAGCAGGAGAGACATGACCATGGTCGCGATCGTCGTGCCCATGACCGACCACAGGATCGCCGAATTGCCGCGTCTGCTCAGACGGTCAGTCGCCTGACCCCCGATGATCTCACCGAACGGCCCCGCGAGAAGCAGGGCCAGACCAACCGCGCCCCCCGCCTGCACGAGCGACAAGCCATGCGAGCGCTCGAAGAAGGAGGGCAGCCAAGCGGTGCAGGCGACGACGGCCGAACTCATCCCACCGCCGACCATGGCTAGTACCAACGCCGGCTGCCCGAGGATATGACGAAATGTCTGACGCACGGTCGCCGGCGGCGCGACATCGACAATGCCGTCGGCCGCGCCCCGAGCCGGCTCTTCCACCGTGAACGCGATGAGCAGGGTGAGCAGGATGCCTGGGATGCCGACAACGACGAAGGCCATGCGCCAGCTATATTCGCTCGCCACCCATGCACCAATCGTGATCACGGCGGCACCGCCGAACGAACCTGCGGCATTATACATAGCGATGGCCATGCCGCGGTGCGCCTTCCCGAACAGATCGGAGATCATCGAAATGCCGGAGGGCGTTCCGCCGGCCTCACCGATGCCGACGCTGGCCCGCGCCAGGAAAAGATGGAAGGTGGTGGTCGCGGCGCCGCTCAGCATCGTCGCGATGCTCCACAGGCCGAGGCAGGTAGTCAGCACGAACTTCCGGCTGCTCCGATCAGCCCAACGCGCGAGCGGCAGGCTCATCACACCGTAGAAAAGGCCGAAACCGAGCCCGGACATCAAACCCAGGACGGTATCGGACAGGCCGAACTCTTGCTTGAGCGGCGTGAGCAGCACCCCGAATATCTGACGATCGGCATAGCTGAGGAAGAAGGTGAAGCAGAGCAGGACGAGCACGTAGACACGATAGCCCCTGCTACGCCGCGACATCTCGAGCCGTTCAGGGTCCATGAGTGCTCCGCCCGAGTAGTTCATCCCCGGCAACCCGCAGGTTCCGGAGACCAGCTGCCGAGCATAACTGCTTCGACGTTTCCGACCCCGAAGGTCGCGGCTCCGCACGTGACGGCAACGTGCTGGGAGGCGCCGATCGGCCACTTCGCGGCGCGGCACCCTCGGCCGGATATCGACGAAATGTGCGCCATCTGCTTGCCTCTGACCTCCAATCCTAAACCATTATCTCTTTAATAGGGTTATCTCTTAAGCCAGAGTCCTGCAGTGTCAATCCCCTATGTGCATCGAGGGGCAGTCGAGCCGATATATCTACTTCGAGCTTTTGGTCTCGGGTTTTCTGCTCAGTTTGCTACTGCAAAGATGGGCCCGTCGACGGAAGTTGGGAAAATCTCTCGGCTTAGTAGATATCGGAAACAATGAACTCGGACAGAAAGAGGTTAAGGAATAGCGCGATAGGAACTGCCGGGTGCAATCCGAACGAGGCCCCGGCAATTCTGGCGTTATAGCCGGGTCGGGAATCCGCCAGCAATCATCAGCGTTTCACCGGTCATGTAGCTCGAATCGTCGGAGCACAGGAAGATCAGCGCGGGAACCAGCTCATCCATGCGGCCAACCCGCTTCATGAGCTGGCGGGCGAGAAGCGGCTCGAGCCGCAGCGCGAGATCGCCCATGGCCGCGGCCGAATCCATGATGCCGGGAGCGATACCGAAGACCCGCGTCCCCTGATCCGCAAGCTCGATCGCTAGAGCGACGGTCAGGCCGCGCACGGCCAGCTTGGAGATGCCGTAACCGGTGTTGCTGAGGAAGCCGGCGATCGACGCGAGATTGATGATCACGCCACCGCCCCGCGCCGCCATCGTCTCCTTGCAGGCCCGCGAACAGCTCACCAGGCCGATGACGTTGACATCAAGCATTTCACGCCACTTCTCGGTGGAAAGCTTGGTCACCGGCTCGCCGAATTCAGTCAGATGCTTGCCGGCATTGTTGATGAGGATGTCGACACCACCGAACTCGGCGATCGTCGCGGCGACCGCCTCGTCGATCGACTCGTCATCGGCCACATCGCACCGGACGGCGCTCGCGCGTCCGCCGGCGTCGCGAATGGCCTTGGCCGTCTGCTCGCCATGTTCGAGGCTGATATCGGCAATCATCACCATTGCCCCCTCGGCCACCAGCGCCTTGGCGAATACCTCTCCGATGCCGCGCGCTCCGCCGGTGATGAAGGCGACCTTGTCCTTGAGCTTCATTGATCAGTTCCTTTTGGGTGTGCCGCTCCGAGGCCGTCGGAATGACCATCCCCGACGCGGAGATACTCCGCTCAGGCGTCGAGCCCGCCGAAAGGCTCGAAGCGGGACTCCATGACCAGCTTGCCCTTGGTCAGGCGCCGCACCACCATATAGTCCATCCCCTTGTGCCCCTTACGGTCGTAGGGGCCGAAGGAAATGGTGGTGCGATCGCCGCCCATTGCCGCCGGGATCATCCGGACATTCTCGAGGCCCGCCACGACACCCTTCGGGGTCAGGATGGGCGCCTCAATGATGCCTTCGAGCAGAGCGACCATGCCGTCCCGATAGATGGCGAGGATCTCTGGCGCGACCTGGTCGAGATCGGGATAAGCCGCGCAGAACTCTTTGGTGAACTTCCGCAAGGTACGGTTATCATCGTCCCACAGCCCGGTGCCGACCCATTCGTCGAGGAATTCGTGCGTGTAGGCGTAATTGGCCTGGAAGAACGCGCCGTTCATGATGCGCGGCACATCCCAGCCGGCCTCATGGACGAGACGCCCCCAGTTGAGCTGGCTTGCGCCGGTTCCGAAGCAGACAATCGCGTCGGGATTCTTGGCGCGGTGATCGGCCAGAGTCCGGCGCATTCCCTCCAGCGCATGCTCGTCATTGTTTTCCGACACGCAGGTATCCGCGATAATGTCGATCCCCGCCTTGCGGGCAGCGATACGGAACCATTGCGCATAGAGCTTGCAGTGCGCGGCATTGTCATAGGTGAGCGTCACGCGCCGGTGACCTTTCTGATCGAGCCAGCTCGCGACGATGTAGCCATCTTCCGGAACGCTGCCCCAGCCAACGTTGAAGACGTGCGGCGACACGTGCGAGTGGATGGCGCCTAGCGACATGATCGGCACCTTGCGCGCCTCGGCATGCTCGGTGATGGCGATATTGTTGTCCGAATGATTCGGGCCGATCACCGCAAGGACGCCCTCGTCGCACAGCTCGTGATAGCCGCGCATCACGTCCTCGATATAGCCCGCGGGCGGACCATAGACGATCTTTTTGATCAGCTGGATGCCGCGGTGCAGGCGCCCCAATTCCAGATATTGCCGGATCACGAAATCGTAGATCGGGAAGGCATATTTCTGATGGCGCTCCGGCACGTCCATCAGGACGCCGATCTTCAGCGGCTGGGCCTTGTCGAAGTAACCGTCGTTCGTCGCCATCAAATACCTCCCCAATTTGGGCGGCGCACGCCCTGCAATAGTTCCGCCCGTTGGTCACGCAGCTCGCGACCACCGCCAAAATGGGGCGGATCGACGAGTGGCTGGCGGGCCGGCTATCCCCAGACGATGGGCAGGCTGTTCACCCCGATGGTGCCACCGCCGTGGGTCGTGATCTTCGCCCCGTCGGCAATCCGGAAGGGCGGGACGCGAGCGAGCATCTCTTCGATGGCTATGACGATCTCGCGCTTCGCGAGTGGCGCGCCGATGCAGAGATGGATACCGGTTCCGAAGCCCATGTGCCGCCCCGCGCCGCGCCGACGGAAATCGACATGATCGGGCTCGGGATATTCATCCGGATCGCGGCCCGACAGGAAAGCCGAGCAGGTGATACGATCGCCCTTCTTGATCTGGGCTCCGGCAATCTCGACATCGCGGCGAGCGATGCGCGTCGAGTTCACGACACCATAGGCGCGGAACATTTCATCGACCGCATTGGGGATTAGCTCGGGATTGTCGCGCAGCAGTTGTTGGTCTTCAGGGTGCTCGGCGAGATGTTTGAAGTGCAGGCCGAGCGAACTGCCGACAGTATCAAGACCGGCGTTGAACAACAGCGTGCAGAGGCCCAACACCTCGTTCGGGTTGAGTGATTCCCCGTCAACCTGGGCGGTGACGGCCAGTGAAATCAGATCGTCGGATGGCTCCAGACGGCGCTCCTCGATCCGGTCCTTCAGGAACTGGACGACCGCGCGCAGCGTCGAAACCAGCGCCTCCCGATTGGAGGAGGTGATGATCGTGTTCGCCCATTTCACGAAGGTCGGGGCATTTTCTTCGGGCAGTCCGAACATATCGAGGAAGATCCCCGCCGGGAAAGGTTTGGTGAAGGCCTCGGTGAACTCGACCTCGCCTTGCCCCGCGAATTGGTCGATCATCCGGATTGCACGGGCGCGGACCTTTTTCTCCAGCTTGTTGATGCGCGACGAACCGAAGATCGGCGCCACAAGCTTACGATATTTGGAATGCGCCGGCGGATCGGCTTCGAGCGGGATCAGGTCCCAATCTTCACCGATCACCTCGGAAAATTTCGACGTGCCCTTGCTGCCGAAGGTCACGGCGTCGAGCAGAACCGCGCGGATGTCCTTTGCCTTGATCGGAACCCAGGCGCCGCCGGGCTGACGGGGAATGTGAAATTTGGGTGTGTAGAATATTGGCGGCCCCTTGTGGAGGTCCGCCACGACCCGGTGCGCATCGGGCCCCATTATGTCGCGGAGCGTGAAACTGCCGACCATTTCCGGGGGCACATGGGACGGAATCGCATCGAGGCCTATAAGATTAGCCGATTGCGCCATCCGATTCCACCCCTATCCAAGCTCACAGGCGGATTTGGAATACCTCTTTAATGAAATTTAATCAAGGTGATTTTCACATTTGCGCAAGATCGGAGTGACAGAAGGCTATTTCCACTTACTCTATTGACGCTCTCCCGCCCTGGAGCTAGCCGTAGGGAAAGGAGAGAGAGATGACAGATTCAGCCGCATTGCAATTGCTGATCGACCGCGAGGCTATTCGCGAGCTTACCGCGCGCTATGCCCGTCTCGTCCATGAAGGTGACGGCCGCGGCGTCGGCGCGCTCTATACCGAGGATGGGCGCTTCAAGGCGGGCATCGCCTATGTCACCGGCCGCTCTAATCTGCAGGACTTTCTCGAGAAGCAGCTCACGCCGGGCAAGAGCACACCGCTCGTCACCAACTACATTATCGAGATCAACGGCGCCGAAGCGACCAGCTATTGCTCGATGCACACGCCCTGGTACCGGCACGATTATCCCGGCTTCTGCGGAGACTATCGCGACACGTACCGTAAGGTCGACGGCCAATGGTATTTCGTCGAGCGCGACTTCACCTTCCATGAAGGCCGCCCCGCGGATTCCTGATCCCGCCCAGGTTCACCCCAAAGCTTTTCAGGGGACGATCGAACATGCGACTTGAGAATATGGTGGCGCTCGTGACTGGCGCGACGCGCGGTCTTGGCTTGGCAATCGCCGAAGCCTTTGTCGCAGAAGGCGCCGATGTCGTCATGACCGGCCGCTCCGAGGAGGAAGGACGCAAATGCGCCGAGAAAATCGGCCCCAGGGCCGATTTCATCTCATGCGATCTGACCGAGACCGACCAGCTCGAGAGCCTGGTTGCAGAGGTGGACGCGAAATTCGGCAAGATCGACATCCTGGTCAACAATGCCGGCGATCTTCATCGTGCCAGCATCCTCGATCTGCCGCTCGAGCAATATGAGCGGATCCAACGCCTTAATCTCACCGCACCCTATCTGCTGACCCAGCTCGTCGGCCGCATCATGGTCCGGGAACAGGCCGGCGGATCGATCATCAACATCACGTCGACCGGTTCGGCGGTCTGCCGCCCTGGCGGCACTACCTACCATGTCACCAAGGCGGGCCTCGCGATGCTCACCCGAGTGACGGCGCTCGACCTAGGGCAATATGGCATCCGCGCCAACGCAATCGCGCCCGGCACCTTCGCGACGGATCTGATGCTGTCGAGCACCTCGGTCACACCTGGCCTGACGGACGACCTGCTCGCCACGACCCCGCTGGGGCGGTTCGGCGAAGTCGAGGAACTAGCCTCGGTCGCCGTATTCTTCGCGAGCCGTGAATCCAGCTACGTCAGCGGCCAGTCGATCTTCGTCGACGGGGGACGTCTGGTCCTCAATCCCGCCCTGAAGGCCCCGGCGAAGGCCGACTGGCTGAACTTCAAGCGGTAAACGCAACCCGGCAAACACAATCGCCCGCGGGAGAGACGGCATGCACAAAATCACGGTGAGCCCCAGCACATTGGAGATCTGACGCAAGCGGGAAGATGTTCCCCTTCGCGTGCGTTCCGCTTCAGCCCGGCCGATCTCCGGCGGACGGCGCTGGTGGTGATCGACATGCAGAACGGCTTCTGTCTTCCGGGACAGAAGCTATTCTTCCCCGATGCTGAATCGATCATCCCCAACATCAACCGGTTAGCGCCACTCGTGCGCGCCGGCGGCGGGCATGTCATCTGGATCAAGCAGACGTTCCGCGAGGACGAAGCGCGCTTTGCCATATATATATATGCGTGACTGCTCCCTAATTTAGCGCATTTCTCGCCGTCCGGTTTGGGCAGAACCACGTTCCAGGAAGGTCGCCAGCGAAGGTTAGGTCCAATGCCGGTCAAGCAGCTCTTTTAGCGCTGTCTCTGCTTCAGCGCGAGTGCCACCGGTATGTGGCAGCAAAGTGAGCTTGAGACCCTTGCAATCCGCCGCCTCCACCTTCAGCAGCGGCTTACCCGCTTCCGACACGATCGTCTCCGGCTTGCCTGACCTCTTGTGGGCATCGGCGGCCAAGTCGAGCGCGCGGATGATGTTCACTGCTCCGCCACATTCTCGCCGGTCTGCGGCATGGTATCGACGCCATAGGCCGCCTTCAGGGCGGGACCGCCGTCGCTGGGGAAACGAAGGCTGCCGTCAGAGCTTCGAGCAAGGACGGCCGGTCCGTTGACAGACCTTCGGCGTGGTGGGCGTAGGCGAAGCCCAATGTTCGTTCCAGTTTGAAACCGGCCAATTTCGGCCTGACAACGCTGGCCGCGCGATAGCTATCCGGCATGACAGTGATGCCGAGCCCGGCGCCCACCATCTGGAGGACGCGTTCGTCGTTGGTCGAGCGGAAGGAGAAATGCGGACGGACGCCATGCTCGGTGAAGAAGCGGCTCGTTTCGGCGAGAGCCTCGCAGTGCCGCCGCACGATCATCACTTCGGACGCGACCTCGTCGGGTCCAATATGATCCTTCTCGGCAAGAACATGATTCTGCGGAATGGCGAGTGAATATCCCTCATGGAGTAAAATCTCTTCCCGGAAGCGATCGCTACCACGCCCGACCACGGTGAGCGCAACGTCAACCCGGCCCTTTGCCAGATGCCCCGCCAATTCGCGTTCGGTGCCCGAGACGAGCTCCAGCCTGTGACGCTCGCCGCGCCCTGCGGCAGACTGCAGCGCACTGGCGATCCGTTCGCCCGGAATGCTCGTGAGCACCCCTATCCGCAGCGCCATCGCGGGATTTTCTTCGGTCATCGCCTGCAGGGCAAGATAAAACTCCTTTTCGATTCGCCGGGCATGCAACTGGAAGCGGGAACCGCCCGCGGTCAGCTCGACGCGCTGGTTCGTTCTAACGAAGAGTGGTGTCCCGAGCAGGCCCTCCAACTTCGCGATCCCGATCGAGAGCGTCGGCTGGGACACATTGCAAGCAGATGCCGCACGCGAAAAATTCCCATGGTCGATGACAGCCAGGAAATAGCGAATCAAATATCGATCGATCATAGATATAACCTATACAGTGCTTTCGACGAGTTCAATTTTCCCAATCCTTCGTAATCGGATACCTCTCGCTCAGCAAAGAGAGGTTCGAATGGCAGATTTTGAATTCGGTCTCGGCGACAATGCCGACATGATCCGCGAGTCGACGGTGCGTTTCGCCGCCGACCGCATCGCCCCGCTCGCGGTCAAGATCGATTCGGACGATTGGTTTCCACGCGATCTGTGGCCTGAAATGGGGGCGCTAGGCCTCCATGGTATCACTGTGGAGGAGGTGGATGGCGGCCTCGGCCTCGGCTATCTGGAGCATGTCGTCGCGCAGGAGGAAGTCGCCCGCGCCTCCGCCTCCATCGGCCTCTCCTACGGCGCACATTCCAACCTGTGCATCAACCAGATCCGACGTTGGGCCAATGCCGAGCAGAAGGCACGCTACCTACCCAAGCTGATTTCCGGCGAGCATGTCGGGAGTCTCGCCATGTCGGAGGCAGGCGCCGGTTCGGACGTCGTGTCGATGAAGCTGAAGGCGGAGAAGAAGGGCGACCGCTATATCCTCAACGGCACCAAGTTCTGGATCACCAATGCGGCTTATGCCGACACGCTGGTCGTCTATGGCAAGACTGACCCGGAGGCGGGTTCGCGGGGCATCACGACCTTCCTGATCGAGAAGGACTTCAAGGGCTTCTCGATCGGGCAGAAGATCGACAAGGTCGGCATGCGCGGATCGCCTACGGCCGAACTGGTCTTCGACGATTGCGAGGTGCCGGAAGAGAATGTGATGGGCACGGTCGGCGGCGGCGTCGGCATCCTGATGTCCGGCCTCGACTATGAACGCACTGTTCTGTCCGGCATCCAGCTCGGCATCATGCAGGCGTGCCTGGACGTGGTCGTTCCCTATTTGCGCGAGCGCAAGCAGTTCGGCCGGCCGATCGGTGAATTCCAACTGATGCAGGCCAAGGTCGCCGACATGTATGTCGCACTCAACAGCGCGCGTGCCTACGTATACGCGGTGGCGAAGTCTTGCGACGCGGGACGCACCACGCGCTTCGATGCGGCGGGCGCGATCCTGCTGGCCAGCGAGAACGCGGTGAAGGTCGCGCTCGAGGCGGTGCAGGCGCTGGGCGGTGCGGGCTATACCAAGGACTGGCCGGTCGAACGCTATATGCGCGACGCCAAGTTGCTCGACATCGGCGCAGGGACGAACGAGATCCGTCGTATGCTGATCGGCCGCGAGCTGATGGGCGCCCTGTGAGGGCGCCTGTCCTTGAAACTGCGCTCGCTGCCGCCGTTCGCGGCGTGTGGCAACGGCACGATCTGGAAACAATAAAGAAACGGCTGAAGGCACGCCCAACGAGATCGCGCGCCACGTCGCAAGCCCGTATGCCACCCGAGATGCGCAATGACACGGCCTTCATGGACCGAATCCATTGCTATCTGCCGGGATGGGATGTCCCGAAGATGAGCAAAGATCTCTTCACCAACCAATTTGGCCTGGTGAGTGACGTCCTCGCCGAATGCTTCTCGCGGCTTCGGGCACAAACCAGGGTGAATGTACTTCCGGGTCGCGTGCATTTCGGCGGCGCCCTTTCCGGCCGTGACCAGAATGCCGTCAACAAGACTGTTTCTGGCTTATTGAAGCTAATTTATTCTATGCCGACGCCGCAGATGCTCTTCGAAAGGCACTGCATGAGTAAAACTCGTCGGCCCTGAAATGACGTGATCCCCATATCACCAGAACCGCCAAAGCGACGCACCTTGGCGTAAGATGCCTGCAAGGATGAGGCATATTCCTCAGTGAAAAGCTCCCAATCGTCAGGTGAAAAGACCTGCACACGAAGCGTTTTGGCGATTGGGAGACCACTTGCGATATGACTGGCGGTTGCTGTCGATGCAGCCCCGGTCGGGGCGATGGGCTTTAAGTCCGCATCATCAATCATCCCAAATCCCCCAGCGGCGGCAATGCCTTCACGATTTTTATCGTCTCAAGGCTGACTGTAATCACCCGCTGGAATAACAACAGCGGATAAGCGGGGTCGCCGACCGTCTCGATAGCATAGCGATTGGCATCGTTCACAATACCGCTGGCCTTGTCGGTTTTGACGCACTGGCGTTCCATCACCCATTCGAGCGCGGGCTTGCCGTTGACCACATAGTCATAGGCTTCCAGCGGAATGCCGGTCATCGTGATGTTGGTGTTATAGATCACGGTCGTTTTGTCGGTGTTGGGCCGCTTGGCACCGAATTTCATTTTCTCCACGCGGTAGAATTTCACCGGGTCGGGGATATGCGCCAGCGTCAACGCACCTTGGGCGATGGTAAACCATCTTCGATGTCGTCCATAAGTTGCTCGGCAAACTTTCCGAAAGTGGCGACCGGTCTCTGCGCCACGAGTGCGCGAGCCCGCTCCTTCACCGGGTCTCGGCCATTCAAAAAATGTTCGCGAGCCTCAGCCGCTTTTTCTCTCGCCTTCGAGAGAGAAATGTCGTGGACCGATCCCAGGCCTAATTCGCGCCGCTTGCCGTTGATCATGCAGATATAGAGCCAGGACCGGGTGCCGGTTGGCCGCACCCTTAGATACAGACCCCCGCCATCAGCGTAGACCCCTGGGGTGATCAAACTTGCTATCTGCTTGACGTTAAATTTGTTTCTGACGTGCATAGCTGGCCTCGGACACGGCATAGCTGGGCACGACAGTGACCTCAAGTCATAAAAATCGTCATAAAATTGGCGCCGGCAGACGGCGATTGACCGCGAACCGGGGCGGACGTCGCGCTAAGGAAAAATGCTGGAACGCCGCAGATATCCCGCTTCGTAGCGGTTCGTAGCAAGTCGCTGAGGGGTGCGGATTGGCGGAGACGGAGGGATTCGAACCCTCGGTGCCGAATTCTCAGCACGACGGTTTAGCAAACCGTTGGTTTCAGCCACTCACCCACGTCTCCGCGCCCACGCAATCGCGGCTCTGGCGCTGCGCAGGGATCGGCCTATAGCGGCGGCGTGACGGCTTGGCAACGGTCTGACGCGGCTCTTGTGGCGGAAGCTTTTCATTGCCTGCGCGGCGGCTCGCGCGGTAGCCTCGCGCGGCAGCCTCGCTCGGGCGGGGCGGCGCAAATTTCTCCCTGCCAGGCCGCTTGACAGCAGAACCGACTCGCTGTAACGGCCACCATTCCCGAGATATTAGGCAGTATGACTGCGCTGCGTTGCGCATATGCTGCCTTTTGCATTTCGGGATTTCACGCGCTGAGATAGGGCACAGCCACTGCCCTGTGGAGCAGGAGAACAATCACAATGGCACGTATCGCGGGTGTAAATATCCCGACCAACAAGCGCGTGATCATCGCGCTTACCTATATCCATGGCATCGGTCGCAAGACGGCCGCCGACATCGCCACCAAGCTGGGCATCGACCACAGTCGCCGCGTCCAGGACCTTACCGACGCGGAAGTGTTGCAGATCCGTGAAACGATCGACAGCACTTACCAGGTCGAGGGTGACCTGCGCCGTGACACGGCCATGAACATCAAGCGGCTGATGGACCTCGCCTGCTATCGTGGCCTGCGTCACCGCAAGGGCCTGCCGGTCCGTGGCCAGCGCACGCATACCAATGCGCGCACCCGCAAGGGCAAGGCCAAGCCGATCGCAGGCAAGAAGAAGTAAGCATCAGCCCGGACGGATCGCTCTGTCCGGGACTTCTTCTCCGCCGGGAGGCAATCCTCCAATGGCACAATGAATTTCTAGGTCAGGACGAGTTACATGGCACGGGAACCCCAGCGCATTAAACGGCGCGAGCGAAAGAATATCTCGGCCGGCGTCGCGCATGTGAACGCCAGCTTCAACAACACCATGATCACGATCACGGATGCGCAAGGCAATGCGATCAGCTGGTCGTCGGCGGGCATGATGGGCTTCAAGGGTTCGCGCAAGTCGACCCCTTATGCGGCCCAGGTGTGCGCCGAGGACGCGGGCCGCAAGGCCGCCGAACATGGCGTGCGCACCCTCGAGGTCGAGGTCAAGGGTCCCGGTTCGGGTCGCGAGTCGGCGCTGCGCGCGTTGCAGGCGGTCGGCTTTACCATCACCTCCATCCGCGACGTGACGCCGATTCCGCACAACGGCGTCCGCCCGTCCAAGCGCCGCCGGGTCTGACCAGGCCGGTTGCGGTGCGCGATCCTCGCGCGCTGCTGCTCTCTTTTACTGGCCGAGGTTGCAACAGGGAATCGCCTGAAGACCTCCGCCGAATTTCCAGGGGACGTACATGACTGTCAACATGAAGAACTGGCAGGAATTGAAAAAGCCCATCAGCCTGGATGTCAAGGCTGGCGGCGATAGCCGGCGCAAGGCGACTTTTGTCGCCGAACCGCTGGAGCGCGGCTTTGGCCTGACGCTGGGCAACGCCCTGCGGCGCGTGCTGCTGTCGTCGTTGCAGGGTGCCGCGGTGACCTCGATCAAGATCGACAATGTCCTGCACGAATTTTCCTCGCTGGTCGGCGTGCGGGAGGATGTCACCGACATCGTCCTCAACGTGAAGCAGGTTGCCTTGCGGATGGAAGGCGACGGGCCCAAGCGCCTTCAGCTTTCCGCCACGGGGCCTGCCAATGTCACGGCAGGCGACATCGCGGTGAGCGGCGACATCGAGATCATGAACCCCGATCTGGTGATCTGCCATCTGGACGAAGGCGCGACCTTCAACATGGAGCTGACCGCCGACATCGGCAAAGGCTATGTGCCGGCCGTGGCCAACCGCCCCATCGACGCGCCGATCGGCCTCATTCCGGTCGATGCGCTGTATTCGCCGGTGCGCCAGGTCGCCTATAAGGTGGACAATGCCCGCGTCGGGCAGGAGCTTGACTATGACAAGCTCAGCCTGACGATCGAAACCGACGGTACTGTGACACCGGAAGACGCGGTCGCCTATGCCGCGCGCATCCTGCAGGACCAGCTGCAGCTGTTCGTCCACTTCGAGGATGCGCTGCCCACCGCCATGCCGAGCGCGGGCGTTGCGGTTTCGGCTGCGGCCGAAGCCGATGGCGACACGAACCAGATCAACCGCTACCTGCTCAAGAAGGTGGACGAGCTGGAACTGTCGGTCCGTTCCGCGAATTGCCTCAAGAACGACAATATCATCTATATTGGCGACCTTGTGCAGAAGACCGAGGCAGAGATGCTGCGGACCCCGAATTTCGGCCGCAAGTCGCTGAACGAAATCAAGGAAGTCCTCTCCAGCATGGGCCTGCGCCTCGGCATGGACATTCCTGGCTGGCCGCCGGAGAACATCGAGGAAATCGCCAAGAAGCTCGAGCAGGAACTGCTGGGCTGACGATCCGAGGGCAAATGGGCGGTGGCCCTGAACACCGCCTGGACTGGGGTACCTCGCACGGCCCCTTTACGAACGGAGTGAAAAAACATGCGTCACAAGAATGGCGGCCGCAAGCTGCAACGGACCTCGGCCCACCGTACCGCGCTGCTGCGCAACCTGTCGGCCGCGCTCATCAAGCATGAGCAGATCATGACCACGACGCCGAAAGCCAAGGAGCTGCGGCCCTATGTCGAGAAGCTGATCACGCTGGCCAAGCGTGGCGGCCTCGCCAACCGTCGCCTCGCCCATGCGCGGCTTCAGGACGACACGCAGCTGATCAAGCTGTTCGAAGTCCTGGCCGAGCGCTACAAGGACCGCGCCGGTGGCTATACCCGCATCATCAAGGCTGGCCTGCGCCGGTCGGACATGGTGCCTGTCGCCATCATCGAATTTGTCGACCGCGATGTCGATGCCAAGGGGCAGGACTCAGGTCCGGTGCAGGGCGCCGACACCGAGGAGATGGAAGCGGCCTGATCCGCTCCCCCTCGCAAATGAATAGAGAAGGCTCCGTGGCGACACGGGGCCTTTTTTCTTGTCCGCCGGGCCACTTTGCAAAAAGGCTCACCGCGCCCTATGTTCCGGCGATGCCCATCCTGCCCCGCCCGGTTTCGCCCAAGAGCGCGCTTTCCGACCTGAGTGACCTCGTCGCCCGGCCGTTCCCGCATAAATGGCCGCTGCTCGCGCTATCCGTTGCCATGACCAGCGTCATCATCTGGGCGTTCTATCTCGACGCCAAGGTGCCGGTCTCCCAGGAGAAGGAGATCATCTATATCGAGAGCTGGATGGCCGATCGCAAGGACAGCGATATCATCAAACAGCAAAAGGCGGATCTTGCCGCCTATGAGGCGGCGCTGGAAAAGAAGCAGCGCGAGTTTCAGCATGTCGCGGATCGGTTCGGCATCGACTGGCGGACGGATGAGGTTCGCAACAAGGCCCGGCGCCTCGCGGTGATCGCGGCGGTGAACAAGCGGCTCGATCAGCGCATTGCCGAGGCCGAGGCGCGCGAGGCCGGGCGGGCGCCAGCAACCGGGCCAGCAACCGGCAAAGTGGCGCATCGCTGAGCGGGGTTCCGTCATGACCGACGACGCGCGCTTCATGGCCGCCGCGCTCATACTGTCTGAGCGCGGCGCCGGGCGCACGGGCGCCAACCCCAATGTCGGATGCGTCATTGTCGCCAAGGACCGGATCGTCGGTCGCGGCTGGACCCAGCCTGGCGGCCGCCCTCATGCCGAAGCCGAGGCGCTGGCGCAGGCGGGGAAGGCAGCGCGCGGCGCCACCGCCTATGTGACGCTCGAGCCCTGCGCTCATGCATCGCAACGGGGCCCGCGCTGCGCGGACCTGCTGGTCGCTTCTGGCCTTGGCCGGGTGGTGATCGCGGCGCGCGATCCCGACCCGCGCACCAATGGTGAGGGTGCGGCCTTGCTGCGGGCGGCGGGCATCGACGTGACGACCGGCGTTCTGGAGCAGGAGGCCCGCAGCGCGATGGCCGGCTATTTCGCCCGGCGCGAGGAGGGCCGGCCCTATGTCACGCTGAAGATCGCGACCTCGCTGGATGGCTGCATCGCCATGGCCGACGGATCGAGCCGCTGGATCACGGGCGAGACCGCACGCGCCCATGCCCATGTCGAGCGCGCACGCGCCGACGCCATCCTGGTGGGGCGCGGTACGCTCCGGGCCGACACGCCGCGCCTTGACGTGCGCCTGCCCGGACTGGAGGCGCGTTCCCCGCAGCCGGTGTTGCTCAGCCACAGCGCGGATGGCATTCCGGCGGGCTGGCTGCACATCGGGGCGCCGGGCGACATCGCGGCACTCGACCTGCCCGGCGACCGGCTGCTGGTGGAAGGCGGGGCGGGGGCGGCGGCCGCCTTTCTCGCCGCGGACCTGGTCGACCGGCTGCTGCTGTACCGCGCGCCCATCCTGATCGGCGGCGGGGGCCCTGCGCTGGGTGAGATCGGCTTGCCTTCCCTTGCCGATGCGCACGGCCGCTGGCGCCGCCTCGACCGGCGCATGCTGGGCGAGGACAGTCTGGAGGTTTACGCGCGGGTGCGCGCCGCATAAGGATGGGCCGAGACAACAGGAAATATGCGCCATGTTCACCGGCATCATCACCGACATCGGCACCATCCGCAGCGTGGAGCAGCGCGGCGACCTCCGGGTCGTGATCGACTGCGATTATGACATGGAAAGCGTGGCGATCGGCGCGTCCATCGCCTGTTCCGGCGCCTGCCTGACCGTGGTGGCCAAGGACGAGCACAGCTTTGCCGTCGATCTCTCCGCCGAGACCGCCGCGCGGACCGCTCCCGGCCTGTGGGTCGCGGGCGGTCGCCTCAACCTCGAACGCGCGCTCAAGGTGGGGGATGAACTGGGCGGCCATATCGTCACCGGCCATGTCGATGGCATCGGCACGGTGCTCGGCATCTGTCCCGAGGGCGATTCGCACCGCGTCGGGATCGAGGTGCCGCCGGAGATCGCGCCCTATATCGCGCCCAAGGGCAGCGTGACCGTCGATGGCGTGTCGCTGACCGTCAACGAAGTGCGCGACGAGAAGGGCACGACCCATTTCGCCCTGAACATCATCCCCCACACCTGGGAGGTGACCACGCTGGGCGACCTGGCGCCCGGCCGCCGCGTCAATCTGGAAATCGACATTCTTGCCCGCTACCTGGCCCGTATGCAGAGCCTCAAATCATAGCAATGTGATTTCTGCTTGAAACGATCACATTTTAATGTGATCAGCATTGGCGAAACATGGGGATGCCAATGTCTACAGCCTTGATCGATTCATTACGCACATTGGTGACCAAGGGCGGCTTGTCGCGCTCCGGCCTCGCCCGGGCCGCCGGCCTCCATGCTAACAGCCTCCGCCGGCTGGGCGAGGCGGACTGGAACCCGACCGCCGACACCATGGCCAAGCTGGAAACCTATCTGCTCAAGCGCGAGGGCGGCACGGCGCTCGCCTCGCCGGAGGAGATTATCGACGAGGCGCGCAACGGCCGCATGTTCATCCTGGTCGATGACGAGGACCGCGAGAATGAGGGCGATCTTGTCATCCCCGCGCAAATGGCCACGCCCGATGCGATCAACTTCATGGCGACCCATGGCCGGGGCCTCATCTGCCTCACCCTGACCAAGCAGCGGGTGGATGAGCTCGGCCTCGATCTCATGAGCCGGCATAATGGCACCCGCCATGAAACCGCCTTCACCGTCTCGATCGAGGCGCGCGAGGGGGTGACCACCGGCATCAGCGCCGCCGACCGCGCCCGCACCATCTCCGTCGCCATCGATTCGTCCAAGACCAGGGACGACATCGTCTCGCCGGGCCATGTCTTTCCGCTGGTCGCCAAGGATGGCGGCGTCCTGATCCGCACCGGCCATACCGAGGCGGCGGTCGATGTCGCGCGGCTGGCGGGGCTCAATCCGTCGGGCGTCATTTGCGAGATCATGAACGACGATGGGACGATGGCGCGCCTCGACGACCTCATCCCGTTCGCGCAGAAGCACCGCCTCAAGATCGGCACGATCCGCGACCTGATCGCCTATCGCCGCAAGCATGACCATCTCGTCGAAAAGCGCGCCGAGAGCCGCTTCAACAGCCGCTGGGGCGGGGACTGGACGGCCTATACCTTCTACAACAAGGCCACCGGCGACGAGAATATGGCGCTGGTGAAGGGCAGGATCGATCCGGAAAAGCCGACGCTGGTGCGGATGCACTCGCTGTCGGTCTTTGCCGATATATTGGGCGAAGATAATGAGCGTGCCGGGCTGCTCAACCGGGCGATGGACATCATCGCGCAGGAAGGCGCGGGCGTGATCGTCCTCATCAACACGCCGTTGTCGCGCAATCTCGCGAAGACCATGCATATCCGCGAACGGGTCCGGGCCGGCGAGAAGCCGCCTGTCGAGGAATTGCGCGACTATGGCGTGGGTGCGCAAATCCTGTCCGAACTCGGCGTGCACGACATGATCCTCCTCACAAACCACCATCAAAGCCTGGTCGCGCTTGACGGCTATGACCTTTCTGTGGTCGGGCACCGGACCATCGACCTGTAAGCGGCAGGGGCGATTGACCCGAGGGGAAGACCATGGCCAAGTTCCTGATCGTCGAAGCGCGCTGGTACGACCATCTCAACGACATGCTGATCGCGGGCGCACAGGCGGCGCTGGACGCAGCGGGGCACAAGTCCGAGGTGCTGACCGTGCCGGGATCGCTGGAGATACCCGCCGCGGTCGCGATGGCGGCGGAGACCGGGCGCTATGACGGCTTTGTCGCGATCGGCGTGGTAATCCGGGGCGAGACCTATCATTTCGAAGTGGTGTCGAACGAGAGCGCGCGCGGCCTCATGGCGCTCACCCTCGACGGCATCGCCATCGGCAACGGTATATTGACCGTCGAGAACGAGGCGCAGGCGCTCGACCGCGCCGACCCCGCGCGCAAGAACAAGGGCGGCGAGGCCGCCACCGCCGCGATCCGCATGCTGGAGATCGCACAAAGCTTTCGCAATTGAGTGCAGGCGTCCAGCGATCTAGACTGACCGCATGAAAAAGACCGGCTCCGCTGCACCCACTGGGGAAACCCTCGACGACCTCCGCCTGCGCCTCGCCCCGAAAGTGGCCGAGAACGCCGCGTTCGACGGCTGGTCGCGCCGGGCGCTGGACGTCACCGCCCAGCAGACCGGCGTGGACGGCGATGTGCTTGCCCTCGCCTTTGACGGCGGGGCGATGGCGATGATCGACGCCTGGTTCGCCAGCATCGACGGCGCGATGCGCGCGGCGTTCACGCCCGAAGCGCTGGCGGAAATGAAGGTTCGCGCGCGCATCACCGCGCTGGTCGAGGCGCGGCTTGCCTTGATGGCCAAGCACCGGGAGGCGCTGCGCCGGGCGCAGGCCGTGCTGGCAATGCCGCAAAACCTCGTGCGCGCCGCGAAGCTCGGCTGGCGCACCGCCGACAGGCTCTGGCGCGCGGCTGGCGATACCGCGACCGACTATAATCATTATACCAAGCGCGCGATCCTCGGCACGGTCTATGCCGCGACCCTGCTGGTGTTCGTCAATGACGAAAGCGACGGCTGGGCCGACACCAAGGCGTTCCTCGCCCGCCGCATCGACGGGATCATGCGGTTCGAAAAGGCCAAGGCGCGGCTTGCCGAGCACGCCGAGATGCGGTTCGATCCGGCACGGTTTCTGGGGCGATTGCGCTATCGCGCCTGACGGGATGCTTTACGACGCCTGACGATTGAGCTATTGATAATCAGTCGCAGAAACTTTGGGAGGATTCGGGATTGCGCCTCAGTGAATTGCCGCACAGAAGGCCGGCCTATGTCGATCAGATCGACTGGACGCGCATGACACCGGCAGATGGCCAAAGACTGCGCGAATTCGGCGTTTGCGAAGGCGCAAGCGTGGAGCTCCTCCACCGCGGCGGATTGCTCGGCGGCGGCGCCGTCGCCTGCCGGGTCGGGCGCATGACGATCGCGATGCGCGCGGGCCATGCCGCCGCCATCACCGTCAACACGGACGCCGCACAGCCGCGATGACCACGCAGCCGCTCGTTGCAATGGTCGGCAATCCCAATGCCGGCAAGAGCGCGCTGTTCAACGCGCTGACCGGCGCGCGGCAAAAGCTCGGCAATTATCCGGGCGTGACGGTCGAGCGCAAGGTCGGCCGCCTGCCGCTGGACGACGGCACCATCGTCGATCTCGTCGACCTGCCCGGCACCTACAGCCTCAATCCGACCAGCCCCGATGAGGAAGTGACGCGCAACGTCATATTGGGCCGCCAGACCGGCGAGCGCATGCCGGACGCCCTGGTGATCGTGGTCGATGCGGCCAATCTGGAAAACCATCTGCGCTTCACGCTGGAGCTGCTTGAGCTGGGCCTGCCGACGGTGGTCGCCCTCAACATGGTCGACCTCGCGACGCGCGACGGGCTGGAACTGGATGCGGCACGGCTCGCCGATGATCTCGGCGTGGCGGTCGTGCCGACCGTCGCGGTCCGGCGGCGCGGACTTGACCATCTGCGCGCCGAGCTGTCGCATATTCTTCCGATCGCGGCGGTGCCGCTGCGGGCAGGGCACAAGATCGAGGGCTTTGCCGCCCTGCGACAGGAGGCTCACCGCATCGCTGGCCGCGCGATCGTTTCGGAAAGCCCATCGCGCCGCCTCACCGGCGCGATCGATCGGGTTGCGCTGCACCCGGTCGGCGGCATGGCTGTGCTGCTGATGCTGATGTTCGTCATGTTCCAGGCCGTATTCAGCTGGTCGGCCATGCCTGTCCTGATGATCGGCGACCTGCTGGCTGCCATCGAACGGGCGGTGAGCGCCGCGCTGCCGGACGGTGTCCTGCGCGACTTCCTGGTTCAGGGCGTGATCGGCGGCGTGGGCGCGGTCATCGTCTTCCTGCCGCAGATCCTCATCCTGTTCTTCTTCATCCTGATGCTGGAAGGCACCGGCTACATGACCCGCGCCGCCTTCCTGATGGACGGCGTCATGGCGCGCGTGGGCCTCTCGGGCCGGGCGTTCATCCCGCTGCTGTCGAGTTTTGCCTGCGCCGTCCCCGGCATCATGGCGACCCGCACCATTTCCGATCCGCGGGATCGCCTCACCACCATCCTGATCGCGCCGCTCATGACCTGCTCGGCGCGGCTGCCGGTTTATACGCTCATCATCGGCGCTTTCATCCCGGCGCGGACGGTGGCGGGCGGCATCGGCCTGCAGGGGCTGGTGCTGTTCATCCTCTATGTGGCCGGGGTCGGCGGCGCCTTCGTGGCGGCGATGGCGCTGAGGCGCAGCGTGACCAAGGGCGGCGGCGGCGCCTTCCTGATGGAGCTGCCCAAATATCAGATGCCGCTGCTGCGCGACATCGCGATCGGCCTGTGGCAGCGCGCGGCGATCTTCCTCAAGCGCGCGGGCACGATCATCTTCGTCACGACGATGGTCCTGTGGCTGTTGCTCAGCTATCCCCAGCCTCCCCATGGCAGCAAAGCACCCGCCATCAACTACAGCGCGGCCGGCCAGATTGCGGGCGTGATCGAGCCGGTGCTGCGCCCGATCGGGTTCAACCGCGAGATTTCGCTGGCGCTGATCCCCGCCATTGCCGCGCGCGAAGTGGCGGTATCGGCGCTCGCCACCGCTTACTCGATCGACGATGCTAACAACGAGAACGCGGTCCAGCGCAGCCTGACCGAGCGCCTGGCGGGCCGCTGGTCGCTGCCGACCGCGCTCGCCTTCCTCGCCTGGTTCGTGTTCGCCCCGCAGTGCATCTCCACCATCGCCGTGACCCGGCGCGAGACGAACGGCTGGCGGTGGCCGCTGTTCATGGTCGGCTACCTGCTGGTGACGGCTTATGTCGCGGCGGGCATTGTGTTCTGGACCGCGAGCGCTCTGGGGTTATAAGCGATCCGATCACGGTCGCGCCGCCCTGTGCGCGCGGCCAGTCGTCTTCGGAGAAGAACATGTCAGGCAGCGTTAACAAGGTCATTCTGGTTGGAAATCTCGGCGCCGATCCAGAGGTCCGCAGCTTTCAGAATGGCGGCAAGGTCGCGAATATCCGCATCGCGACCTCCGAAAACTGGAAGGACCGCAACAGCGGCGAGCGCAAGGAGCGCACCGAGTGGCATAATGTCGCGATCTTCAGCGAGGGCCTGGTCGGCGTCACCGAGCGCTATCTGCGCAAGGGCTCCAAGGTCTATATCGAAGGCAAGCTGCAAACCCGCAAATGGCAGGACCAGTCGGGCGCCGACCGCTACACGACCGAGGTCGTGCTGCAGGGCTTCGACGCCAAGCTGGTGATGCTCGACGGCCCACAGGGCGGTAGTGGCGGCGGCGCCCGTTCGGGCGGCGGCAGCGACTGGGGCGCGTCTTCGGGCGATTCCTATGGCGGTGATTTTGGCGGCGGCTCCAGCGGCGGCGCTGGCAAGGGCAGTTCGAGCGGCGGGCGCTCTTCCTCCCCACCACCGGCCTTTGACGACGACCTCAACGACGACGTGCCGTTCTGAGGGGATAGTCATGGCAGCGCGAAACACTTTCGTCTTTGCCCTCGTCCTTCTCACTCTCGCGCCGTCGCTGCCTGCTGGCGCGGTCACTGTGACGGATCTGCGCGGCATACATCTCGATTCGCTCTTTGGCCGCTATGCCCCGCGCGGCGACTGCGCGCGCGAGCCCCGCATCACCGTGGACGCGACCGGCATTGCCTTCACCAATGGCGGCCGGACGGTTCACACCGGAAAGTTCGAATATGCGGTCAGCTATGGCCCATACGACTATCAGGGTATCAGCTCCTGGTTCTTTCCCTTCGTGAAGAATGCCGACGACTTTGGCCCGGTGCTGATGACCTTCAACGCGGACGAAAAGCCGGGGCTGCTCACGATCACGAATCAGGCGACCGGCGCGGCAAGCCCGCTCCACGCCGCGCTCTTCAGAAACTCGCCCTACAGGAAATGCGCGTCTATGCGGCGCTGAGTTCCACCCAGACCGGCGCGTGGTCGCTCGCCTTTTCCCGGCCGCGATGGGCGCGGTCGACCTGGGCGTCGACCAGCCGGTCGGCAGCCACCGGGGACAGCAGCAGATGGTCGATGCGAAAGCCCATGTCGCGCTGCCAGGCACCAGCCTGATAGTCCCAGAAGGTCCAAACCCCGCCTGAAGGGTGACGCGTGGCCAGCGCGTCGGTCCAGCCGTCGCCGAGCAGGGCGCGATAGGCGGCGCGGCTTTCCGGCTGCATCAGCGCGTCATTCGCCATGGCGGGCGGCGACCAGACGTCATGGTCATATGGAATGACATTATAGTCGCCGGCCAGCACCGCCGGGACTTCGCTCGCCCAGATCTCCGCCGCGCGGGCGCGCAGCCGGCCCATCCAGCGCAGCTTATAATCGAACTTGGGGCCGGGCTGGGGATTGCCGTTGGGCAGGTAGATGCACGCGACCCTGACGCCCTCGACATCGGCCTCGATATAGCGGCTGTGCTCGTCTTCCGGCTCACCGCCCAGGCCGCGCGTCACCTCGACCGGCTTGGCGCCCCGCGCGAGGATCGCCACGCCGTTGAAGCCCTTTTGCCCGTGCCAGATCGCGCCATAGCCAGCCTGTTCGAGGATATCGGCGGGAAAGCCCTCGTCGGCGGTCTTGATTTCCTGCAGGCAGGCGACATCGGGCTGGGTCTCCTCCAGCCACTCGAGCAGGCGCGGCAGGCGTGCCTTGACGCCGTTGATGTTGAAGGTGGCGATGCGCAAGGGGCTAAAGCATTTTCAGCAAAAGTGGGCACCGGTTTTGCGCCCGGAAATGCGCCAACAAATAAACATCAGACCGAAAAGCTCGAGCCGCAGCCGCAGCCGGCCGTGGCATTGGGATTTTCCACCTTGAACGCAGCGCCGCCGAGATTTTCGACATAGTCGACCGTTCCGCCGCGCACGAGGTCGAGGCTCATTGGGTCGACGACCAGGGTGACGCCGTCCTGCTCGACCGAGAGGTCTTCCGCATCGACGGCTTCATCCAGTCCGAATCGATATTGGAAGCCGGAACAACCGCCGCCTTCGACGGAGAGGCGCAGGATTGCCTGCTTGCCTTGGCGCGCGGCGATCTGGGCGACGCGCGCGGCAGCGGAAGGCGACAGCGATAATGGGTTGGGGGACTGGCTCATGACAGCCAAGATAGGCGGGATGGAGGCTCCGAACAAGCCTTGCGGACAAGCGCGGCCCGAAGGAAGCCGCTTACTGGCCGTTGTCGGAGCGGTTGCGGGCTTCGGGACCACCCATGGCGATCCGGCTGCGCGCGGCATTAAGCGCCAGCTCGTAATTGGTGCCTTCGAGATAGGGAACGGGATTGACCGCGCCGCCCGCGATCCGCACTTCATAATGGAGGTGGCTGCCGGTCGAGCGGCCGGTCGATCCCATCAGGCCGATCAACTGGCCGCGCACGACGCGCTGATTGGGTTCGGCGATCAGCTTGGAGAGATGGCCATAGCGGGTCTGGAGGCCATTGCCGTGGCTGACTTCCACGAGATTGCCATAGCCGCCCACCCATCCAGCGCGCGAGACGACGCCATCAGCGGTCGCATAGACAGGGGTTCCGAGCGCACCGGGGATATCGACGCCCTGATGCATGCGATGGCGGCCGTTGAAGGGATCGGTGCGGACGCCGAAATTGCTGGTGAAGCTGACATCGTCGACGGGCCGGCGCGAGGGGATGGCGGCTGCCTGTGGTTGCATCGCTGGACCGTCGAGCTTTTCCCAGGCACCGTACAGGGACGCGAACTGCGCATCGGCGGTCGGCGCGGCCTGCGCGCCTGTCGCGCCGAGCAGCAGGGCACCCATGAGGCCGAGCATTACCGCCCGTCCAAAACCAGCCATGTTGCGGAACCCGGTGCGACCCAGACGGTTCTCATCATTAGGAAATATCATGCGATCCCGACCCTTAATCCCGTCCCCACCTGGGACACTCCCCGATATCGCCTTCTCTGTGCTGTTGATCACAGCATTCACCGAACAAAGTCCTAATCTGCAATAGGTGCGTAGAATTCGCGCGTCAGACCGGCCTGTCGGCGCGCTGAGTCGTTGAATGGAGGCTTGAGGACGCCGCGAAAATGGCGGGAAACGAGATCTCGAAAAGTTGTAGCCGGGCTAAGATCCTGTAGATTCACGGCGAAATTGAACCAGCGCGTCCCCGCTTCGACATGTTTTATTTCATCGCTCAGGATACGCCGCAGGATGCGCGCGGAGGTCAGATCGCCGACGCGTTCGAGGCGCTCGATGGTCGGCGGCGCGACATCGAGCGCGCGCGCTTCGAGGACCATCGGGACCACCGCCAGCCGCGCGGCAAGATCATGGCGTGTCTCATGGGCGGCATCCCAAAGGCCGTCATGCGCGGCGAGCGCGCCATAATGACTGCCCAGTTGCCGCAGTCGCCGGTCGAGCAGGGCGAAGTGCATCGCCTCCTCGGCGCCCACCTTCATCCAGTCGTCGACAAACGCGCGCGGCAGTCCGGCGCCAAAGCGTCCGATCAGGTCGAAGGCGAGGTCGATCGCCGAAAATTCGATATGGGCAAGGGCGTGGATCAGGGCGATCTGGTTGCGCAGCGACCCGGCTCCGCCGCGCCTGGGCATGTCGCGCGGCAGGAGCAACAGCGGTTCGGCGGGCCGCGCGGGCTGGTCAGGCATGGCAGTATCAAAGTCGTGCCGCAGCCTGCCCAGCCGCCAGTCACGCGCGGCACGGCGCGCGGCCGCGACCTTTGCGCGGGGATGTGCGGCGCACAGGACCGACCGGCATGCCCCCGCCACATTTTCAGCGTTGACAGTCTCAGCCAAGCGCGCGTGCCGCCTCCAGCACTTCGGCGGCATGCCCCTTGACCTTCACCGCCGGCCAGACGCGCGCAGCCTTGCCAGCGGCGTCGAACAGGAAGGTCGCGCGCGCGATGCCCATATAGGCGCGGCCGTAGAGCTTCTTCTCGATCCAGGTGCCGAACGCCTCGCAGGCTGATCCGTCGCCGTCCGACGCCAGCGTGATGGCGAGGCCATGCTTCTGCGCGAATTTGGCGAGCTTGGCGGGCGCGTCCTTCGACACGCCGATCACGGGCACGCCGATCGCATCGAACTCGGCCTTGAGCGCGCTGAAATCCAGTGCCTCATTGGTGCAGCCCGGCGTGTCGGCCTTGGGGTAGAAATAGAGCACGAACGGCTTGCCGTGATAATCCGCGAGGGAAAGGGGCGCGCCGCCCGCATCGGTCAGGGCCATATTGGGCATGCTCTCACCGGTCGTCAGCATCGCTCATTCTCCACCAAGGCCTGTTCCAATGGCGCGCCACGCCGTGCCGACGCTCTGCCGCGCAGTGGTGATTCTGGCAAGCAGGCCCTGCCAGTCCGCCGTCCCGCAAGCGCGCGCGACGAGGGCCTGCGTCTCGGGGGCAGGCAAGTCCGCGCCCGGCGCGACCAGCCGCGACACGACCAGATAGCGGGTCAACAGGTCATGGGCCGGCCGGATCGCGGGGTCGAGCGCACCCGCCCCAATCAAAGCGTCGATCGCATCGCGCAGGTCCGGCGCAAAGCCGGTGCCGGTGCGGAATTGCGTCACATGGACGAGGAATTCGAGGTCGATGAGGCCGCCATCGACGAGCTTCACGTCGAGATCCCCATGTGGGGGCTTGTGCCGGGCGATGTCGCCGCGCATCGCCACGGCCGAGCGGGGCAGGGCGTCGCTATCGCGCGGCGCACGGAGCGTATCACTGATGATTGCGGCGATTTCGGCGCGCGCGGCGTCTGAGCCGAAGATCGGCCGGGCGCGGGTCAAGGCGAGATGCTCCCATGCCCAGGCCGCCTCCGCCTGATAGCGCGCGAAACTGTCGATACTCACCGCCAGCAGGCCCTGCGCGCCGGACGGGCGCAGCCGGGTGTCGACCTCGTAAAGCGGTCCGGCTGCGGTGTGGACTGACAGGGCATTGCCGACCCGCTGGGCGAGGCGGTTGAAATAATGCGTCGCGCCGAGCGGCTTGCGACCGTCGGATTCGGCCGCGAAATCGCCGGTGAAGAGGAAGATCAGGTCGAGGTCGGAGGCGTGGGTGAGAATGCCGCCGCCCAGCCGCCCCAGTGCGAGAATCACCAGCTCGCCGCCGGGCACGCGGCCATGCGCGGCCTCGAATTGCGCGATGGTGGCGCGGGTGAGGACAGCGATCGCCGCCTCGGCGACGCGGGCATAGCCGGTCGCTGCCTCGATCGGGTCGCTCGTTCCCCGCACGATCTGGACACCGATCGCAAACCGCCGGTCGCCGACCTTCTGCCGCACCGAATCGAGCAGGTCCTCATAGGTCCCGCCCGCCTCGAGACGCGCGAAATCCGTGATGAGGTCGGGCACGGACGGTACCGGATCGAACGCGGTCGCGTCGATGAGCCCGTCGAGGAGCGAGGCGCGCCGGCCGAGCGCGTCGGCCAGGGCAGGGGCGTGGCTCAAAATCTCGACGAGGATCTGGGCAAGGGCGGGCCGGGCGGACAGCAGGCGAAAGATATTGATCGCGCTCGGCAGGCCCCGCAGCAGGGCGTCGAGCCGCAGGATCGTGGCGGAGGGATCGGGCGCCTGCGCGATGGCACGCATCATTTCGGGCAGCATGTCCTCCAGCGCTGCCTGCGCGGCCGGGGAGCGCAGGGTGCGGGCCGATCCCTCGCGCCATTCGGCAATCCGCGCGAGCGCCGGCGCCGGGTCGGCAAAGCCCATCTCGGCCAGCTGTGTGCCCAGCGTGCCCGGATGACTGGACAGATGCGGCCCGCCGCCCCCCGCGCTTGCAACCAGACTGTCCCAGATCGCCGCCACCTCGGCGACATGGGGGGCGAGCAGGGCGACCAGCGCCGTGCCGTCATCGAGGCCATGCAGCCTGGCAACGCCGTCGAGGCTTTCCGGCGCGGTGGGCAGGCTGTGGGTCTGGCGGTCGTCGACCATCTGCAGCCGGTGCTCGATCGTCCGCAACTGCCGATAGGCACGGCTCAGCGTGTCGGCCGTTTCAGGCGCGATGATCCCCGCCTGCGCCAGTGCGCCGAGCGCATCGAGCGTCGCTGGCACCCGCAGCGCCGGATCGCGGCCGCCATGGATCAGCTGATGTACCTGCGCGAAGAACTCGACCTCGCGAATGCCGCCGCGCCCGCGCTTGAGGTCATAGCCCGGCCCTAGCCGCTGGCCCTGTGCATAATGGTCGCGGATGCGGCGGGTGATGTCGGCAATGCCTTCGATCGCGCCGAAATCGAGCGATCGGCGCCAGACAAAGGGCCGGATGGCGGCCAGGAACATCTGGCCCAGCGCCTTGTCCCCGGCGGCGGCGCGGGCGCGGATGAAGGCGGCCTGTTCCCATCCAAGCGCGGTCGATTCATAATAGCTGATGGCCGCATTGACCGGCAGGATGATGGGCGTCGCGTCCGGCGAGGGACGCAGCCGCAGGTCGACGCGGAACACATAGCCGTCCGCATCGCGCTCGCTGAGCAGCGCGACCACCCGCTTGGCCAGGCGGACCGCGGCGTCGATCGGTTCTTCCCGCGCGCGGTGCGGCAGGGTCTCCGGATCGAACAGCAATATGGGGTCGATGTCCGAACTATAGTTGAGTTCGGCGCTGCCAAGTTTGCCGAGCGCCAGCAGTGCAAAGCCGCGCACCGGTTCGCCGGGATAACGCTCGGCAAAGGCCGCTGCGATGGCGCGATCGACGGCGGAGTCGGCAAAGCCCGAAAGCCGTGCCGTGACTTCCTCGAGCGGCCACGCCCCCGCGAGATCGGCGATTGCGACGGCCAGGGCGCGGGCATGCCGCTCGCGGCGAAGCGCCCGCCCGATACCGTCCGCCGCATCCGCAACGGTGCCGGCTGCGGCCCAGGCCGCCTCTATCTCACCGGCGGCGAGATGATCGGCGATGGCCGGGAAAACCTCGAGTTGCCGCGCCAGAAAGGGGCTGTGCGCGGCAGCTCGGCCCACCGCTTTTTGCCAGTCAGATGGCGTCTGTTCCATACAAGGTCCCAACCATTCGTCGCATGGATCCATAATGGCTGCAACTTTGGCAATTGCGCGTCGTTATTGCTTGCATGGGCGAATATCGCAACAGTCCGTCAGGGGCCCTGGGCCCCGACGCCGCAGGCGCACGGCATCATGTCGTGCGGCCGCCGGAGCGGACTGATGGGGTCGGCACGGCCTTGCGCAATGCCTTTGGGCGGTGCGCCAGGGCGAGCCAGGAGGAGTTCGCCGACCTGCTCGGCAGGCTCGACAAGCTCAAGGGGATCGATAGAAGCTAGCCTATCGGCCGTCGCTGATCCGGTCGACCTCGGCCATGATATCGGACAGCGCGCCCTCCCCGGTCGCGATCTGGGCTGACCGGGGCGGCAGGCTCCCCTGGTCCAATATGGTTTCGAGCGCGGTCCGGCCCCTGGCCACCCGGCTCTTGATCGTGCCCACCGCGACGCCGCAGATCTCGGCCGCTTCCTCATAGGCGAAACCACCGGCGCCGACTAGGATCAGGGCCTCTCGCTGTGCTTGCGGCAGCTCCTGCAATGCGCGTTGCAGGTCGGCCAGATCGATGTGCCGGTCCTGGCTGGCGGGTGCGGCCAATATGCGGTCCGCCGTCAGCTCGTCCCATTCGCCCCGGAAACGGTTGCGCCGGACCTGCGACAGATAGTGATTGCGCAGGATGATGAACGTCCAGGCGCGCATGTTCGTGCCGGCCTGAAAGCGCGCGCGCGCCGCCCAGGCCTTGAGCAGCGTCTCCTGCACCAGATCGTCGGCGGTATCGCGATTGCCGGACAGCGAGCGGCCAAAGGCACGAAGATGCGGGACGATCGCGGTAAGCTGCGCCTTGAACTCGCTGTCCGTCAGCTGGACATGCTCGACATATTCGGTCGGCCCGGCGTCGGTTTCCCGCGCCTGCGTCCCGTCGGCCGATGTGTCGGTAGGTCTGTCAGTCAAATCTCTCGCCTCTCGCGGCCCCGGTTCCCCGGGAGCGCAGCCTAGCTTGGTTCCACGGCACTGACGGCCCGAATGTCATATTTAACATGAGACGGCTGAATCACCGATAGCCGATGATGACAATCATCGCGATCACCGCAAGCAGCAGCGATATGCCCAGCACATACCGCACGATATGGGGGTCGCGCCGGCGCGGGCGCGTTCAGTCGTGATGTGGATTTCAGGATCAGGCATGATTTCCTCACGGCTCGACTGTGACCGTCCTGCAGGCGATATCCTGCATAACATCATTTCGGTATTGAACGCCGCGTCATGCGGCAGGTTCCATGAACGGGCCATGAAACCGCTCGTGCCGACCGACGATTGGATGATATGCATCGCCGGCAGACTGGACGGAGGCGGAGGGGGAATCCTGTGGCGATCTTGGCGGATGACAGGGGGAGGCTCGCCCTCGCGAGCGCGGCGGTGCTCGCATTGGGCGTGGTGGCTGGCGGCTATCTGCTCGGCGATGGACTGCGCCGGGCGAAATCCGCCGACCGCTCCGTTACCGTCCGTGGCCTTGCCGAAAAGAATGTGACGGCCGATCTTGCCACCTGGACGATCGCCTATTCGGCCACCGGCACCGACCTGCCCACCGTGCGCGCGGACATCGACGCCAGCACGCAGGCGCTGCGGGCCTATTTCGCGCAAATGGGCTTCAAGCCGTCCGAGCTCTCGCCGATCGGGGCGGGCGTCAGCCAGTATATGAACAACGGCATCAACAATATCACGATCACCCAGCGCATGCTGCTGCGCACGACCGATATTGCCCGGGCGCAGCGGGCGGTGGCAAGCCAGTTCGACCTCGTGCGGCGCGGCGTCACGCTGCAGGAAGGGTCCGGCATGGTCTACAGCTTTACCCGCCTCAACACGATCAAGCCGGCGATGGTCGCCGAGGCAACGCGGGATGCGCGCAACGCCGCCGAACAGTTCGCCAAGGATAGCGGCACCGGCGTCGGCGGCATCCGGAGCGCGACGCAGGGCTATTTCACCATACAGCCGCGCGACGGGTCCTCGTCCGGGGACGAAGGCGGCGGCAGCGGCGGGGTCGACAGCCCCTACAAGAAGGTGCGGGTTGTCACGACGATCGATTTCTACCTCGACTGAGGCGTCTTGACCGGAGACGTCGTGCTCTCGCCCAGTTGCGCGAGATAGGTCGAGGCGGCGCTCGCCACCGGGGTGCCGGGCGCCAGCGACCGTGCGCGACCGAAGGCCGCGCTCGCTTCGCGATCATCGCCGGACAGTGCCGCGATCACGCCCTGCTCCAGCGCGACGGCGGCATCGTCGCTGGCCAGTATGACCGCCTGCGCGATATGCTGGCGTGCAAGAGCCAGGTCGTTCATCCGCCGGGCGAGAGTGGCGGACAGCAGCCAGCCGAGCGGGTCCTGCGGCGCCAGCTTCAGGGCCATGTCGAGATCGGCGCGCGCGCCCGGCTCATCCTTCATCGCGACGCGCGCCCGCGCCCGGTCGAGATAGACTTCGCCCTTGGCGAGCCCATCGGGCAGGGCCCCAGCCATTGCGCCAGCCAGAGCCTTGTCCAGCGCCGCCAGTGCCGCCGCCGGATCGCCGCCGGCAAGTCCCGCATTGCCGGCCTGCGCCCACAGGCGCGCGGCGGTCGCCGCGTCACTGCCCGCCATCTGCGCGCCCGCGCTGAACGCGGCCATGGCTTCGGGCCAGTGCCTGGCCTCGGCCTGTGCAAAGCCGAGGCATTGGCGCGCCGCTGGTCCGTCCGACCGCGCGATCCATGCCTGGGCACGGGCGATCCCTGCCGCACTGTCCCGCCCCGCCAGATCGACGCAGGTCTCCAGTTCGGGATCGATGGACGAGGGCGCCTGCGCCGCTCCCCGACCTTTGATGCGGCGTTCGGCAGGCGGTTTGCGCGGCCCCATCACGGATTCGGTGACAGGGTCGAGGCCGGAGCCTGCGATCAGCATGGCGAGTAAAAGCGGCATGAATATCCGTCAGTTAAGGGCAGAGATGATCGCGATCAGGAGCGCGAGATCCTCCGGCCGCGACAGGCGATGGTCGCCATCCTTGATCAATATGGTCTGTACGTCCGCTGAACTGACCCGCTCGGCGATGCGCAGTGCGGTCTGCCACGGCACATCCGGGTCGCTCTGGCCGTGGAGCAGGCGCACCGGGCAGGCGATCGGGATCGGCTTGTCCAGCAGCAGACTGGCCTGCCCGGACTCCCAGAAGGCGCGCGTCGTCACAGAGGGCTGGTCGCCATAGTCGCTATCCTCGACCAGTCGCCCGCTGTCCCGGATCACGGCCTTCTGCGCGTCGGTAAAGCCCCACTGCGTAAAGTCCGGCGCGGCGGCGATGCCGACCAGCGCCTTGACGCGCGGCCCCAGGTCACAGCCGAGCAGGAGCGCGATCCATCCGCCCATCGACGATCCGACCAGCACCATGTCCCTGCCGGCAAAGCGATCGATCAGGAAACGCGCGTCGTCCCGCCAGCTGGTCAGCGTGCCATCCTCGAACGCGCCCTCGCTCGCGCCGCATCCGGCATAATCGAGGCGCAGCATGGCGCGGCCGCTATGGGCCGCCCAGGCATCGAGCATGACCGCCTTGGTGCCCTCCATGTCCGACATATAGCCCGGCAGGAATACGATCGTCGGCCCCTTGCCCAGCCGGTGGCGGTAAGCGAGGCGGAGTCCGTCGCGGCGCGCGCACATCGCCGGCGGTCTGCTCACCATTGCAGTTTCGAGGGCGGCGCGACGTGGCGGTCGGCCTTGCACATGGTTTTCAACGCCTGCCAGTCGGGCTGGGCCAGCGCACGGTGATAGGTCGTGCCGGCCACCTTGCTGCGCGCGAAAGCGGCCTTGCGCTCGGCCGAGACCGGATGCGAATTTATCCAGCTCAACGCGCGCTCCTGCTTCTCTCCCGCCGCGCCTCCGCCCAGCCGGTCGAAAAAGGTGGCGGTGTCGTCCGGCGCGATCGCGGCTCGGCGCAGCCGGTCGATCGCATAGGCGTCGGCGGCGCGCTCGGCCTCGCGGGTATAGCTCATCGCGAGGACGCCGTTGACGGCGCCGGCAACCTTGCCGTTGAACCCGCCCAGGATGACGCCGAGCCCCAGCTGCCGGATCAGCCCGGCCATGGTGTCGCGGTGCCGCACATGGCCGATTTCATGGGCAAGCACGCCGGCCACCTCGTCTGGAGAGCGCGCCTGTGCCAGCAATCCCTGGAAAATCACGATCCGGCCGCCGGGCATGGTGATGGCATTGACCATCGGCTGGTCGACGACCTCGATCGAGCGGACGCCGGCATCGCGCGCGCCCAGCTCATCCGCCAGCCGGCCCAGCGCGGCGCGGCCCTGCGGTGTCCGGCAGAAGCGGTCGCCAACGTCGCCGGCCATGGCATCGCCCAACCGGTTTTCGAGCGAGCGGGGCACCAGCGGGGCGAGCCATTCCGGCGCGCTCACCACCAGCGCGACCACGCCTGCCGCGATCACGGTGAAGGCGATGGCGGCGCGGGTGAAGCCGATCCGGTCGATCCAGCGGCCATAGCGGGCGGGCAGCGGCAGGTGGATCGCAAAGGCATCGGGCGGTCGTCCGTCAAAGACGAGGCGCCAGCCCTCGACCCCCTTCAGCCCATAGACCGATCGTCCGCCCGTGCCGTCCAGCGCCGTCAGGTCGCTCCAGCGATGCGGGCCGCTGTCTATGCCGATGCTCGCGAGCAGGAAGCCGTCGCCGGTCGGCACCACGCGGACGTCATGACGCGTGGCGGAGCGGCCGTCATAGTGCCAGCCGGTGACGCCGGGATCATGCTCCGGTTCGCTCATGTCAGAACGCGCCGACGTCGAGGGCGTCGAGCAGGCCCTCGCCTTGCCGGGGCAGGGCCGTGGTCGACTGGCTGAGCGTACTCAGGCTCACCTCGCCCGTCGCCTCGAGATGGGTGATGAAGAACCTCCAGTGGCGATAGGTCAGGAACATCACGCCGATGCCGAGCGTGCCCACGACCAGCAGCACATCGCCAAGGAACAGCTTCAGGAATTGCCCGGTGCGTGCATCGAAGTGGAAATCGACTTCGCCAAGGGACAGGCGGCCGATCGCCTCGCGCAGGAAGGCCGCATAATAAACCACCGCGATGAGGCCGAGGAGCGCGTAGATGGCAATGATGAAACCGATAATGCTGATCGCAATGGCAGGGCCGGGCGACACATGCGGCCCCGGCATCATCGTCGCGAGCCGGCTGCCGAAGCTTATCGCCACCACGACACCGATCGCGACCAACAGGAAAGGCGCCAGATAGAATAGCAGGAACCGCTTGAACACCGGCCCGACGCGGGCGTTCGCGCGGAATTGCTGCGACCCGAAGCTCATCGCTTCCCAGCGTTCGTTCCACAGCGACACCATCGCCCAGGGGACCAGCAGCCAGAGCGGAATATAGCCGATGATCGTCTTGAACGCCCAGTTGAAGCCATAGCCGACGCCATTGTCGTTGCTGCCGCCACGAATGCCGTGCCAGTAAGTGCGGCTGAGCCGGTAGCGCAGCGCCCGGAACCGCGCCACGCCGATCAGGAAGAAGACGACGAGGCCAGCAACCGTGGTGAGCGTGCCCGCTGCCCCGACATGACCGTTCATGGCGAGCGCCTGCGCGGTCAACTGGAGAAGGACGAACGGCACGACAAACAGCGCGATCGCGAACCCGAAGCCCAGCAGGAGTTCCTTGCCCGTGCCGGTCCATTCCAGGGGTTCATCGATGAAGCGTGTCCGGCTCCAGAGATAGTGGCGCGTCCGGGTCGTTGCCCAGAACCGATACATGCCCAGCGTCACGATGATGAGCAGCAGGTTGGTGAGGGCGATCGGGGCATATTCCTGCCATCGGCCCTCGAAACGAAATGCGCTGTCCGTGCTGGCGGTCATAGCGTCTTCCCCCTCTGCTCCCACTGACGAAAGACCCTATAGCATGAAGAAACCGTTCGTGCTGAGTAGCCGCTGAGCTTGTCGAAGTGGCGTATCGAAGGATGCTGGCTTGGCGCGGATGCTTCGATACGGGTCTTCGACAAGCTCAGCCCCTACTCAGCACGAACGGAATTGGGTCGGGCAGAAACCATCGTGCTATCCGATAACGCCGACAAGATCAGCTGCCGTTGGGGCCGCCCGTCCCGCCGCCGCTTCCACCGCTGCCGCCCCCTCCGGCACCCACCGTGCCGATATTGCCGAACAGTTCCTCAAACAGGCCGCGCTTGCGCCCGAGTGTGGGCGTCTTGTCGCCTGCGGGCGAAATCCGCGCGACCTGGTCCATGCCCAGCCTGTCCACGGCCGCGACATTGCCGATCGGGTCGAAGCGCACCCGCAGCACGGTCTGGGCGACTGGGTGGGGAGAACGGAAAGCCAGGGCTTTTGTGTCGCGCGAAACATAGAACCATTCTTCCGGCCCGAACTGGGAGGCAAAGGTCGGGCGGCCCAGCGAGCCTTCCACCGAGGCCTTGTTGTCGACGCCCGGCGCGATCGAATCGACCAGCAGGGGGTCGAGCAGATAGCCATTATGGGCGCGCGTACGGGTGCATCCGCCCACCGCGACCATCATGGATGCGGCGCCGGCGATCAGCATCAGCCGCTTAGTGGTGGGACGCATGAAATTCTCCGTTAAGCTATCGTGTCGTCATTCATATCCGCCATTGCATTGGCGCCTGGCGCACTCAATATGGCAGTTGCCTCGCGCCGACAAGGGCGCGTGCCGCCGGGCCGCATTGGATCCGGTTTGTCTTGATACCGGATGACCTGCTGCATGTCCCTGCTTGATACTCTGTTTCGCCGTTCTGGTTCGCAGGCCGGCCAGCGTGCGCTCTATGCCGCTATCGTTGCGCGCGGCCGCCAACCGCATTGGTATATCGATGGCGCGGTGGCGGACACGGTCGACGGGCGGTTCGACATGATCGCGGCGATACTTGCGCTCGTGCTGCTGCGGATGGAGACGCTCGGCGCGGCCGACGACAGCGCGCGGCTCGCCGAAGTTTTCGTGACCGACATGGACGGGCAGCTCCGCCAGATCGGTATTGGCGACATTATCGTGGGCAAGCATATCGGGCGCATGATGAGCGCGCTCGGCGGGCGGCTGGGCGCCTATCGCGCCGCGCTGGAAGGGGCGGGGGCCGGATCTGGGGCCGGATCCCTTGAGGACGCGCTGGTGCGCAACCTGTATCGCGGGGAGGCGCCGGCGCCGGAAGCCCTTGCCCATGTGGCGCAAGGCTTACGCGAATTCGCAGCTGGCCTGAGCGCGCTCGATCTCGAATCGCTGCGCGCCGCCCGGCTTCCGGTGGTTTGATGGAACGCGGTCCCGCTGCCCCTGAATTTTCGCGCCCCGTCCGGCTCGACCAGATCGGCGTGCTGACGCAGGCCGTCACGATCACGGCGGACGAGGGGGAGCGGCTGGCCCTGGCCCGGCGCTTCAGGCTCCGCTCGATCGAGCGGCTCGATGCCGACTATGGTCTCGATGCGGACGGGGATGGCTGGATGGCGCGCGGCACGTTGCGGGCAAAGGTCGTGCAGGCCTGCGTCGCGAGCGGGCAGGATGTTGCCGAGACCATCAAGGCGCCCTTTGCGATCCGCTTCGTGCGCGAGGCCGAACCCGAGGGCGAAGAGATCGAACTGACCCCCGACGAATGCGACGTGATGGCGATCGAGGGGGACAAGATCGACATGGGCGAGGCCATCGCCCAGACGCTGGTCCTCAACCTCACCCCTTATCCGCGCGCACCCGATGCCGACGAATATCTGCGCAAAATGGGGGTGAAGAGGGAGGATGAGGTGGGGCCGCTCGCAGCCCTGCGCGACCTGTTGGGGAAATCCAACAAGGCCTGAGCTTCCCGCTCTGTTCCCCTTTCGTTCGGTTGGGCGGCATGGCATAAGGGGCCATGGACTTCGCTGCATCTCTCCCGCGCAAGATCATCCATATCGACATGGACGCCTTTTACGCGTCGGTGGAGCAGCGCGACGATCCGTCCTTGCGCGGCAAGCCACTGGCGGTGGGCGGTGCGGGGCCGCGCGGCGTGGTGGCGGCGGCGAGCTATGAGGCGCGCGTGTTCGGCGTCCGCTCCGCCATGCCCGGCGGGCGGGCGCGGCGGCTCTGCCCGGACCTCTTGTTCGTGCCACCCCGCTTCGATGCCTATCGCGCCGTATCGGAGCAGATACATCGCATTTTCGCCCGCTTCACCGACATCATCCAGCCGCTCTCCCTCGACGAGGCCTATCTGGACGTCACCGAGAACCGGCTCGGCATCGCGTCCGCGACCTATGTCGCGCAGGAGCTGCGGCGGCTGATCCGGGAGGAGACGGGGCTGACCGCGTCCGCCGGGGTTTCCTACAACAAGCTGCTGGCCAAGCTGGCCTCGGACCAAAACAAGCCGGATGGCCTATGTGTAGTGCGGCCCGAGGAAGGGGAGGCCTTCATCGCGGCAATGCCTGTCAGTCGTATACATGGTATAGGTCCGGTGACAGCGCGGCGGATGGCGACGCTGGGTATCGAGACCGGCACTGACCTCAAAAAGCGTGACCTGACGTTCCTCCAGAAGCATTTCGGCAAGGCCGCGACCTATTATTACGGGGCGGCACGCGGCATCGACGACCGCCCGGTGCGCGACCGGGAGACGCGCAAATCGGTGAGCGTGGAGGACACGTTCGCCACCGATCTGACCGACGAGACGGCCCTGATCCATGAACTGGCACAGGTCGCCGAGCGCCTCTGCATTCGGATCGATCGTGCCGGCGCGGTCGGGCGGACGGTGACGCTCAAGATCAAGCTCGCCGACTTTCGCATCCTCACCCGGTCGCGGACACATCCTCAGCCGGTGCATGATCGCGCGCAGATCTTCGAGACCGGATGCGCCCTGCTGCGCGCCGAGCTGCCGTTGCCGCTGGGCGCGCGGCTGCTCGGCCTAGGCCTGCACAATCTCGCGGCGGAAGAGGAAACAGCGGAGCCGGACCAGCTCGAACTGGCGATCTGAGCCGGGGCATTGGTCAGAACGGGATGAGGCGCCGTTTCTCGCTGAACTTCATATAGCCGGCGTTGATGCCCAGCCGCCAGCCGACACCCATGCGTATCGGGATCAGCACGATGTCGCCGCGCCGCAGATAGCTCGCGGTGAAGCCGCCGATCAGATAGGCCGCGCCTTCGCCCGCCGGATAGCGCCGGTAGAGGTCCTGGCTGTCAAAGAGATTGTAGACGAGGACAAAGGTCTTGCCCGCATTGCCGCCAAGGTCGAAACCCAGCGATGGCCCGGTCCAGTAGACAGGGCGTTGTCCCTCGACCTTGTGGGCCATCGTGCCCGAACCATAGCGCAGGCCGACGCCGATCGCGGCCGCTGCCTCGCGCCCGGCGATATAGGCGGTGGGCTCGCCCTGATCTTTCAGGATCTTCTCGATCATCGAGGCAAGGCCTTCCGCGCCCTTGCCGAACACGCCCTCGGCCGCGCCGATGAGATCGTCCTTCTTGTAGGTTTGGCCACTCACCTTGCTGTCGGTTGCGGTGCCGGCTGCGGTCGTTGTCGCTGCACTGTCTGCCGGTACAGCCGGGTCCGGCGCAGGCGTCGGGGCGGCCGGGGGCGCCTGAGCTGGCGCCGAACTGGACGCTGGCGCTCCGGGTGCAAGATCGGCGTCGATCGCGCTGTTCGGATCGACCGTGCGAACCTGCGCGCCCACCGTCTGGACAGGCATGATCGCCGCGATCAGTGCCAGCCAGAAGCTCGCCCGGACCAACCTGGTGCGCGCCCTTGGCCGTGGTGTTCGGATTGACCGTTCAACAATCGTCATCATGTCGTCCCCCGACGGTAACGCAGGTCGCGTACCGGGCCCAATCTATCCTGCCGGCGCGATGAAGCGACAATGAATGAACGACGAGCCGAGTCGATTTCGGGCCGGACCGAATCGATCCATACCCCGGCGCGGCTCAATCGTTGAGCGCGTTGATGGCGGCGTGCACCCGGGCTTCCACCTCCTTGCGGGGAAGGCCGGGCGGGATGGTCTCGCCGATGCGATAGCGCACCACGCCCGGCAGGCGGATGAAGTGCCCGCGCCGGTTGAGACGGCCGCTGTCGATGGCGATCGGGACCACCGGCATCTTGAGCAACGCATAGAGGCCGGCGAAGCCTGATTTCAGCGGCGGCCGCTCACCATGGGCGATGCGCGTGCCCTCCGGGAACAGGCAGAAAGGACGGCCTGCCCCAAGGGCCGCCCGAGCCCCGATCCTGAGCGTGCGCAGCGCCGAAGCGCCGCCCTCACGATCGACCGGGACAATGCCGTAAGCACGCGCCGCGCGGCCCCAGAGCGGCAGTTCGGTGAGTTCGCGCTTGGCCGCGATGACAGGCCGGTCGAAAATGGAAAGAAGGTCGATCGTCTCGAACATCGCCTCGTGCTTGAGCACGCAAAAAAATGCTCCTTGCGGCAGGTCTCCCTCGATCTGGACCCGCTGGCCGAGCAGCCCTCGGGCACAGAGCCGGTGCCAGCGCGACCAGGCCCGCCCCATGACGGCTATCGGACCTCCGCCCAGCGGCACGAGAAGGAGCGCGACCACCACCAGCGGCAGCGACAAGCCATAAAAGATGACGACGAACAGAAGGGTTCGGATCCAGGCGAGGATAGTGGAGAGCATGGATCAGATACCCATGATGCCGGCGGCCCGGCGCAGCGCGTATTTGTGGAATTCGTACATCAGGGTGCGCAGGCTTGGCTGGGTCTGCACCGCGTCGGGCAGGATGACGATGCCGGCAGGCAGCTGCCGGCGCAGCTCATAGCGCGCGCGGCGCATGTGCCAGTCGGCGGTGATCAGCCGGACGGAGCGGTAGTGACGGCGCCTGATCCATGCGCTGGTCTCGATGGCATTGGACCGGGTGTCGATCGCCTCATGGCCAAGCTCGACACAGCATCGCATCTCCGAAGGTCCGACGCCGTAGGTGAGGCTGATCGCGGCTGGCCCGGTGTCGTGATCCACGCCCGAAATAAACAGCCGCTCCGCCCGCTTTCTCTTGAGCAAGGCGAGCCCATGTTCGATGCGCCCCGCCGAGCCGGTCAGCACGACGATGCCGTCGGTCTTCTGGTCCGCCGCCGGCTGGGGCAGGGTGGTGGCGAACAGGGCAAAGCAGCCCGCCCAGAAAATCAGGATGATGGAAATGACGCGCAGGATCATAGCGATCTGGCCAAAGCGCGCTGCAAAGTCATCCGCGCCGCGATCCAGGCGAGGCCGACAAAGGCCAGCGGCAGGAGCGGCAGCACGACCCAGCCCCAGTCGGGCAATCCCGCGCTGCTGACAAGGTCGTTCGCCAGGAGGCTGAGCGATCGCCCGACGAGGAGGATTACCGCCACCGCCACCAGCAAGCCGAGCAGCGCGCCGAAGCTCACGTCCAGTGTCATGCGCCGCTGGAACAGGCGCATGACCTGCCGGTCGGTGGCGCCCAGCATGTGCATGATCTCGATCGTCCCGCGATGCGTCGCATGCGCCGCCCGTGCGGCCAGAACGACCGCACAGCCGGTCGCGATCGCCATGAGCGCGACAATGGCGTAGGCGAGCCCGCCGATGGCGCGCACGAGCAGGGCGACCGGCTCGAGATAGGCCGCATGGGGTTGCACATGCGCCTTTGTTGAAACTGCATCCACCCGGCGGGTAATATCCCGCGCCGCCGCCTCGGCTTGGGCGCCGCTTGCCGCGAGGTCGACGTCGATCAAGGCCGGTATCGGTATGTCCGCCGCCGCGATGTCGCGGCCCAGCCAGGGTTCGAGCTGCCGCACCAACACATCACGCGGCACCGGACTGATCCGCTTGATCGCCGGCATGCCGTCCAGATCCTTGAGAATGCGCAGGACATCGGCCTCGCGCCGGGTGGCTTCGGGTTCGACCACCTGGACCGTCAACCGATTGGCGACGGCATCGGCCATGGTCGCCGCGCCCTGTTGGAGCGCGATGCCGGCCGAGCAGGCGAGCACTGTCAGAAAGGTCATGATCGCAATGATCCAGGGCATCGGCCCGGAGAGGCGCCCCTGCGGTAGCAGCCGGTCCTCGGGACTCCCCGCCTTTACAGCTTTTCTCACCATCGCGGCGGCTCGACCGGCTCGATGCGCGGAGGATAGCGCAGCATGCCGGTGGGGTCGACGAGGCGACCCCGGTCCAGCCGCATCATCCGCGCGTCCGTGACCTTGCCGAGCAGGTTGAAGTCGTGGGTCGCCACGACAATGGTCGTGCCCAGCTTGTTCAGCGCCTCGAACAGGGTGATGAGCCGCGCCGCCATTTCCATGTCGACATTGCCGGTCGGCTCGTCCGCGACCAGCAGTTCCGGCCGCCCGATGACCGCGCGGGCGATGGCGGCGCGCTGCTGTTCGCCGCCCGATAGCGTAGCGGGCAGGGCCGTCGCCCGGTCGGAGAGGCCGACCCAGTGCAGCATTTCCTCGACCGGCCCCTGCAGCTGCGCTTCCGGAACGCCGGCAATGCGCAGTGGCAAGGCGATATTATCGTGCGCCGAGAGGTGCGGCACCAGACGGAAATCCTGGAAGACGACGCCGATCCGGCGACGAAATCCCGGCATGCGCGTGCGCGCCATGGTGACGACGTCGGTCCCGAACAGGCGGATCGCGCCGCGGCTCGGCCGCTGGGCAAGATAGAGCAGCTTGAGCAACGACGTCTTGCCCGCACCGGACGCGCCGGTCAGGAAATAGAACTGCCCCTGCTCCAGAGAAAAGTTCAAATCCGACAGCGTTTCCGCGCCCAGGCCATAACGAAGCCCGACATTTTCGAACTGGACGATCGTTGCCATCGTCGACGCGCTTCGAACCCCCAACATCCCGTTGCGCAACCGTTCACGATCGGCGGTGCAGCATAGTTGACGTTCATGGCACAGCCGACCCATTGCCGTAAAGGCGGGGCGCAAAGACGGCGCATGCGCAGCATGATTTGGACCACGCCCAAGGACGCTTGCCCTCGGACTCAAAGCGGTGTTTATGGGCGTGCAATGATCCTGACCTGCCCCAAATGTGCCACGCGCTACATCGTGCCCGACAGCGCGATCGGACATGACGGCCGTCAAGTACGCTGCGCATCCTGCCGGCATAGCTGGTTTCAAGAGGGGGCCGCACTGGCAGAGCCGCCCGCCCGTGTCCAGGCTGAGGCGATGGCCGCACCGGCCCCGGCCCCGGCGCCCGCCCCACCACCTGCCGAACCCGCCGCCCCGGTCGCGCAGCCCCGTCCGCCGGAGCCGATCGCTACCCGCGCCCCGGAGCGCGTCGCCTCGCCGCCGGCATATGAAGAAGAAATCGACGCCTTCCCAGGTCTTGGCTACGATGATGATGGCGGATCAAAGCGGCGGCCACGCCGCAATCCGGCGCGCTATTGGACCGTCGGCGCGATCGCCTTCGCTTTTGTTGCGGCACTGGCAGGGGGCGCCTTATGGTATTTCGGTCCGCCCTCCTGGGCGGTGAACCTGGGTCTGGCGGCCAGCCGCGACGAGCCCCAATTGCTTTTCTATCTGCCCAAACCCCCCGAGCGCCGCAAACTGCCGACCAATGAGGAATATTTCGCCTTCAGCGGCCGCATCGTGAACAGCTCGGACGAGGAACTGCCTGTACCGCCCATCGTCGTAGAGCTGAGAGACGCGCAAGGACGGCTCGTGTTCAGCTGGATGACCAAGGCCGACAAGGCCCGGCTCAAGCCCAACGAGGAAGCGCGAGTCTCCGAAAGCCGGCTCGATATCCCCAAGAATGCGCGCAACCTGTCGCTGAAATTCGTCGACAGCGGTCGATAGCGCGATCGGGCAGGAACGTGACGCCGCGCCGCTTGCGCAACTGAACGCCCTCGTCTAGGGCACGGGCCTTCCAGGATATGCGGAGCGGTGGCCGAGTGGTCGAAGGCGCTCGCCTGGAAAGTGAGTATACGCCAAAAGCGTATCGAGGGTTCGAATCCCTCCCGCTCCGCCAACATCTTATTGCGAAACAATAAGATGCCCCGCTGCAGGGCCAAATACCCCCAGCTTCCGCGCCGTTCTGCTGTTGGCGACCGAACCTCGGAGACTGACAGAAACGCCAAAATCAGTCTCTGATCGGCTTTCGTCTCTTTTCACCCGAACCTCACCCGCAAAGGTTCGGGTTCAGAAAACGTCGGATTTCTGGGACTTTTGCGATCGACGGCCATCGCACCTTTTGGCACCAATAGCGGCAGGCGTGTGGGGCAGAGAACTCAAAGTGGGCGTTCTGAAGCGCAGCGGGGCTAAGTGCCGAGGGCTGTCATCGTCTGATTTTGGCCGCAGCACGATTCCAGACTGTCGGCTTCGAGGCAAAAACGGCGAGAGGCCGACAGTTTATGCGGCCGAACGCCTATCGTGGAGGTGCAGATAGCGGCCGTCGAAGCCGGAGAGCTTCCGAAGCTTTGCGACATCGGTAATGCTCATTTCACTCCTCTTGTAGACAATCAACCCTTCTTTCTTCAGGCGCCTGAGCACCCGGTTAACATGCACCGGCGTCAGGCCCATTGCGTCCGCAAGTTCCTCCTGGGTGAGCGGCAGGTCAAAGTCATTCCCGTCTGTCAGGCCGACCTGCTGCATCCGCAGGTGCATTTCGCAGATAAGATGGGAGATGCGATGGAAGGCGCTTCGTTGGCCAATGTTGACGAGCCATGCGCGAAGCACCGCTTCGTCCACCAGTGTGGCCCACCACAACGCGCGGGCGACCCGAGGCCGATCGAGAAGCGCATCAATCGCCTTGTGGGGAACGTAGGCGACGGTCGTGGGTGTGAGGGTTCCGATGTTATGGTCCATCGCTCCGAGGATCGCTACGTGCATGTCGCAGAAGTCACCGGGGATCAGGAAAGCCGTGATGTGGCGCGAGCCATCCTTCAACAACTGGTAACGGTAGGCCCAGCCTTCGAGGATCAGATGAACATGCTCGGGCTTGTCTCCCTCCCGAATGATGTCCGTGCGATCCTTCACATCCCGTGTTTCCGCGCACATGCCGTCGATGGCACGCATGTCGTCGTCCGACAGATCGACGATGCCGCTAAGCTTTGCGAGAAGGGGATTCTCCATCATTCTAACATAACACGGATCTTGACGTCCGGTTTCCACCGAGGCTGGGTGAAAAACCCGTTGATCTGTTAAAGTCGCTGCACGGTTTTGGGGGCGGTGATGGAGCGTTTCATCGAGGGTCGTGACCGGCGGGGGTGGCAGCTTCTTCCCGATAGCATTGACGATTATTCCCGCGTAAGCGCAACACTAAACGACCACTAACCAAGCACAGGCGATTGCTCAGGCCGGTTTTGCGGCGGACCCCAAGCGGGTGATCGAGGAGGTCGTCAGCGGGTCTGTGGCTGCGATATTTTCCGCGTCGACCAGGACGACGCCAGCGCTTCGTGCAAGCTCTTGATGCTGTGTAGGCAGCCTATCTCGGGTGGAGGGCTTTTTCTAGTTCCACGACAAGTGCGCGATATTCGTCAATCGTTTCTCTGGTTGCATCCTTTCCGCTAATGCGCGTGGTCATCGCGCCAGTCTGCATCATTGCCAGCACCTTCAAGACATGCCTTTGCTGATTTTCCAGCGCTTTCGAGAGACGCTCCTGCATTCCATCCTCCATGCTTTGCGCTATGCATTAAGCATATAGGCAGCGGCGGTCCGAAAGCGACCGGGGATGCGTCAATCTGCGACGTGGCGCACTACCGAAGGGCCACAATGAGTGGAGCATGAAAATGCGGGGGGGGTAAGCGCCAGCATTTGCGCGCTATTGGGCCTAATCATTATTTTACAACATAGGTTAGATTTTCTGATACCATGGCGTGGGGTAATGATTTTCTTGGCGCGGGGTAGATGGAGGACCGCGTGCAGAAAGTATTGATCGTCGAGGATGATTTCATGATCGCCGACATGGTCGAGGAAGTTCTTGTGGCCAATGGCTATGAGGTCTGCGGAATGGCCGCCATGGTAAGCGAGGGCGTGGCACTTTGCCGCCTTCACAATCCTGATCTCGTCATCCTCGACCTTCGGCTGGCGGGTGGCGAACTGGGCACAAACCTGGCGGCCCAACTGGTACCCCATGGCAAGCTCGGCATCCTCTATGCTACCGGGAACAGGTCACAGGAAGCGCTGACGGCCGCTGACGGCCACGCCTGCATCAATAAGCCCTATTCCGCTCAAGATCTCCTGCGTGGACTTCAACTGGTCACCCAGATTGTGGAAACGGGTAGAGCAATACCACCCCTTCCTCTCGGATTTCACATTCTCCTCCCGGCATCGACAGACAGCGAAGGGATGGTTTCATGAGCGAGGAACAGGCAGAGGTTCGCAAATTGTTGCGCCAGCAAGCTGCGATCGCGCGCTTTGGCAGCTTTGCTCTGCGTCAGGACGGCCTGCTGCCGGTGCTGACAGAAGCAGCGCGGGTCTGCGCCGAAGGCCTGAGCGTCCGCTTTTCCAAAGTGTGCCGCTATCGGGCCGATGAGAATGACCTGTTGATCGAAGCTGGCTTTGGCTGGCAGGACGGCGTCGTCGGCCACGTGGTGTCCCGCGCCGATATCAGTTCGCCGCAAGGCCGGGCTTTCGTCACCGGCGAACCGTCGATCTGCAATGATCTCCGCACCGATTGCGACTTCGTGTTGCCGCCCTTCTACGCCGAGCACGGGATCATCTCGACCATTGATGTCGTCATCAAGGGTGTCGGGGATCGGCCCTATGGCGTGCTGGAAATCGATAATGACGTGCAGCAGGATTATGACCAACACGACGTGGATTTCCTGACCGGGTTTGCGAATGTTCTGGCTGAGGCCGTTCAGACGTCCGAGCGCACGCTGGTGCTGCAGGCCACGATTGAACGGATGAAGGATCTGGTCGAGGAGAAGGATCGGCTGCTCGACCAGAAGAAAGTGCTCGCCGAGGAGTTGCACCACCGGGTGCGCAACAATCTGCAGCTGGTCTATGCCATGCTCAGCACACAGCTTGCGGAGACCACAGATCAGGACGGGCAACGCGGGATCAGGGCGATTGCCCGGCGCGTATCCACTTTATCTCAGGTCTACAATCAGTTGCTGGGTACAAACATGACGAGAACCATCGATTTTGGTGGTTATGTCAAGGAGCTGACCCGCAACATCGCGGCGGTTCAGGCCATCCCGGACGGGGCTATCCAGCTCCACTGTCTGTGCGAGGAGGTCATCCTCGATCTCGATGTCGTAACCGTGCTGGGCATCGTTGTGGCGGAACTTGTGACCAACAGCTATGATCATGCCTTCCCCGATGGACGCGGCTCGATCAGCATTGCGGTACATCATGTGGTGGACGACCCGGGTTTCGCCAGGCTGACGATCGATGATGACGGCAGGGGATTTGAGCCTTCATCGGAAAGCAAGCGGCATGGGCTTGGTCTGGTGCGTCGCCTGGTGCAGCAAGCCCGAGGAGCAATTGCGATGGATGCGGTCGGCGGTACGCACTGGACGATCCGCTTTCCCGTGTTTGAGCCGGCAGCGGTTCAAGCTGCCGAGTGACACGAGGCGATCTGCTGTGTTGCAAATCGATCGGAGGCGGACATGTCCAAGAGCGATGCGAGATATTTCGCCGTCGAGAAGCCTAGGAGCTGCAGGCGTCAACAATGGTGTCAGAGCCCATGATCGGCCGGCTGCATCGGGAGTTGGCTCAACGATATGCCCATCTGGCGGAAGAAGCCGAGGACGCCTCGTGCCCAACTGAGGGCGCGGGCACCTTCCCGAATAGATAGGCTCTCCCCGCCGAGTGGCAAAGACCGACCATCTGGCTTCACCCATGTTAATGCAGTTGCTCGGCTTTTGTGCGAGCAGCCCAACACACATCGTCCAAACGGCGAGAGAACAAAACAATACGGAGAGATGATGCAAACTATGTTTCCGCGCGCCTTGGTGGCGTGCGTTTCAGAGGCTCGATCGCCCGAGCCCTGCGAGTTCGAAGAAGTCGCGACGAAGGTATTGCTGGAGGCTTTCGGTGGCCGGGAGCGGATGCAACGGCTTGCGGGGCAGGTAGCAAACGCGGCCCTCACGGGGCACTCCATGGCCGCCTGAAGCAGACCAGATCGAAGATATCACAGCGCCCCAGCTTAACGGCTGGGGCGTTTTGTTGCCGGAGATAGTTTAGCAGCGGAGGTGCGTGGATCAAAGCATTGGAGATCAATACTGGCCCCGATGGCGGCGGCCACTTCTTCGCTCCATCGCCGCAATGACTTTGCCGATCACGGCGCTACCAATCGGAGAAGAGAAGTTGCGGCTCTTTATAGCTTTGCGGAGAGTCCGTGTTTGGGGAACAGTGTTGCTGGCCTCAACGACCGTCATTGGGCGCGAAGCGGACCTTTCGCTCAGCCAAATACCGCCGCCTCCTGCTCCGCCCACGGCAACTCCGCCGCCATCGCGAAATCCTTGATCGACACCGCCGGGGGCACGCGCTGGACCAGCAGTTTTTCCAGTACAGCCGGCCCCAAATAAGCCAGCCTCAGCATTCGACCGACATAGCGGTCCGAGACATCTTCGGCTAGGGCGACATCCTGGATGGTCGCTGCCGCGCCGCTCTCCAGCTTCCGCCGCCAGCTCCACGCCTTGGCGATCGCCTTCAGCACATGCGGGTCCACCCCGCCGTCGTTGGCGGACATCATGTCCGTTGGCGGCAGGATCTTCGGCCTCCCGTTGCGCTTGCGGATGGTGAGCGGGATGAACACCCGCATGGTGGTGGGGGCGCTCATGCCGCCATCTCCTGTTTCGGCGTGACCATTTCGCGGATGACCGACCCCAGTCCCTCGGTGCGCAGGTCGACAGCCATGCCATCGCCGCTGACCGTGACCCGCTCGATCAGAAGCCGCGCGATACGGGCCTGCTCGGCCGGGAACAACGATTCCCACAGCCTGTCAAAGCCCGCCAGCGCGGCGACGACATCGTTCTCGTTGACGCCCGGGTCATCCCGGCGGGCCGTCTCCACCGCGCGGGCCGCAATTTCTGGTGTGCGCAACAGCGACCGGATGTGCCGAACCACGGCATTCTCCACCATCCCGGCGTTGAGCCGGACGAACCCCTCGGTGCCTTCACCGGCCCGGTTCCGGATGGCGTCCATCGAGGTATAGTAGCGATAGTGGCGGCTGCCCTTCTTGGTCATTGTTGGCGTCATGGCGATGCCGGTGGCGGTGAATATCAGCCCCTTCAAGAGCGCAGGGGTCTGGGTTCGGGTGTTGGCGGCGCGCTGGCGGGGGCTCTCCTGCAGGATGGCATGCACCTGATCCCACAGCGACTGGTCGATGATGGCCTGATGCTCGCCGGGGTAGCTGGTGCCCTTGTGGACGGCTTCGCCCAGATAAAGCCGGTTGCGAAACAGCTTGTAGAGGAAGCCCTTGTCGATCGGGCGCCCACGCTTGTTGAGTACGCCGCCTGCGACCAGCTCCCGGGTCAGGGTCGTGGCCGATCCCAGCTCGACAAACCGCTGGAACATGTGCCGTACCGTGGCGGCTTCCGGTTCATTGATCAGCAGCTTCCGGTCGACGACATCATAGCCCATCGGCACGAACCCGCCCATCCACATGCCTTTTGCGCGGCTGGCAGCGAACTTGTCGCGGATCCGTTCGCCGGTGACCTCGCGTTCGAACTGGGCGAACGACAGCAGGATGTTGAGCGTCAGCCGCCCCATGCTGGTGGTCGTGTTGAAGGCCTGCGTCACCGACACGAACGTGACCCCGTGCCGGTCGAACACCTCGACCAGCTTGGCAAAATCCATCAGCGAACGGCTGAGGCGGTCGATCTTGTAGACGACGATCACGTCGACAAGCCCGGCCTCGATATCCTCGATTAGGGTTTTCAGCCCCGGGCGATCGAGCGTCCCGCCCGAGAACCCGCCGTCATCATAGCGTTCGCGCATCAGCGCCCAGCCTTCGGCGCGCTGGCTGGCAACATAGGCCTCGCAGGATTCGCGCTGCGCATCGAGGCTGTTGAACTCCATGTCCAACCCTTCCTCGCTCGATTTGCGGGTGTAGATGGCGCAGCGCAGGCGGCGCCGGGGGGTCATCTCCGTCATCGTGCGTCTCCCCTGGCTTCACGCAGGCCGAAGAAGCGATAGCCGTTCCAGCGTGTGCCGGTGATGTCGCGGGCGATGGCCGACAGCGACTTGTAGCGGCGGCCCTGCCAGTTGAACCCATCCTTCATCACGGTGATGACGTGCTCCGCGCCATCCCATTCGCGCACCAGCCTCGTACCGATGACCGGATTGCGCGGGTCGCTGATCACCGACTTCCTCACCTTCTTGCCCGCGACCTCGTCGGCCAAGGCATCAAGCAGCCGGGTGACCGGCTTGGCCAGCCCGCCCCAGGTCAGCTCCTGGATTCGGTAGGCCAGCCGCTGCTCCAGAAACGATCGGCTGTTATTGGGCGCGGCCGATCCCATCAGGGTTTGCCATTCGGTTTTCAGCTCCCCGACCGTCATCGCCTTCAGCGCGGCCAGCCTGGCCAGCACCTGGGCGTTGTCTGCCACTGCTTTCATTGTCTGATTTTGCATTATCGTTCTCCAATCCGGGCTCGTGCCCGGGAACGACTGACGCTCCTGGTGGGCAGGATTGCGAGTGAACTATCTCCGCAGTCGGCAGACATAAAACTGGACTTGTCCGCCATGCGCAGGACGCCGGCAGCGAGTATCCTGCCCAACTCGGACAGTCGGGCGTCGGTTGTCATTTTGGTCGGGCAAAGGCCATTTGGTTTGGATGTCTGGCTGGGCATTGAGACCGTTCGCAATTGAGGTTGATTGCCAAGACGGTAAGCGCGACGATCATAGAAACAAGCAATATCATATAGTTGTCGTGTTCTTGCGAAATCATGAGAAATGGTTCGATGTTCGAGCGCCGCACTGTCCAAGGTTGCAGAACGGACGGCAAGAAAATCTGCGCAATTTGATTCGCGGTGGCCGTGTCGAAGCGAGGGGCGCGTTTGCGGCGAGCTCTATGTATCAAGAATGGTCGGCTGCTGAACTGCACCAAGGCTCCCCGATTACGGTGCCGACGGGCGGATTGCCCTTCGAGGTCTTGGACGAAATCAGGCGGGACGCCACGAGCGATGCGCTGATGACGACGGTAATGATTGAAAGAAAACAACAAAGGAATAGCTTGTGTCCTGATCGCTTGGTTTTAGCGACAGGGGGGCATCCATGGGGCACGTCAGGCTTGGCAAATTGCCGGCATCTCGGAAATGGAAAGATATCGTTGCCTATCTCGCCGCCGGAGACGTCGACGTCGGGCAGCTGGCGAATGCCATCTACAAGGCAACTGAAAAGGCCCTGAAGCGAGCAGCAACTGATGCTGCGTTCGTCGAGGTGTGCTGGTTGTTAATCAAGATTCCACAGGCCGCAAAATCCGCTGATTTCGCTGCTGCTCTCAAAGAGATTGGAATTGAAGGCCCGCCAGCTCCGTCCCTGTTGGATGTGGTGATCGGCTTTGACGCCGCTATCGAAAAGGTCATTCGTCGGGCCGACGTGCACATCACCGATTTGGGCGAGATGTCGCGCCAGGCCGGGATCGCAGCCCTCTATGAAGTGGCGCAGGAGCGGCTTCCATCTCTTTGGCAGGCAGGCGGTGACGACGAGAGGACGACGCTGGCTACCTTGGCTTCACCGGACAAGTTTGGTGAACTTGCCCAACGATTTTTCACGAAGCTGACAGAGCGCAACATCCTCTACTACCTGGACCGGGAATGGCCCAAGCATATTGGCAGGGACAAACTGGCACATTCGCTTGGCGACATGTCACTTCTCAATCGTTCCGTTCGTCGTCATTGTGAAGAGTCGACGCTCATCATGCGCGGTTTCTCGAAAGATTGGCTGGCAAAGAACGTATACGTCAAAGACGGGCAGATCTCACGTTTGCAGACGCGCAACTTCGCTTCCTTCGCCTTGAAGAAGATAAGTGCGGAATTGGCAGAAAGGGCATCGTCCGGTGCGGTTTGAATTCGCCTGCGGGGGTCTGGATGTCGTCTCGACGGTGGGAGGCGACCGCCGGGCACTGGATGTGCAAGGGGCAGCCAGGAACATAAATCTCCGGATCACCGATATCAGCAAGGCGCTGGTCAGCGATATCCCTGATGTCCTGCTCGATCTGCTTGAGGTCGCGGCCTACGTCTATTGCGCAGATCAGCAGACGCGGCGCGGTTCAGAATATCTGACCGACTATGGCACCGACTGGCGCCGTGAGATGGTCTTTCGAATTCCGGTACGCGCACACAGCATCTGGCAGCGTCAGGAAGTTCGGGACGGTCTGGCGGATATGCTCGGCTTCCTGTCGGACGACCACTATACATTTGAGTTTGTCCGGGCGCAGTCCCCGTTGGCGGCGAGCGAAGCCTACTTCTCCGACCTCACCGATCGTGCCGATCAGCCCGATGAAATAGCCCTCTTTTCGGGCGGGCTGGATTCATTCGCCGGGGTGATCGAAGCGCAGGCAGAAGGCAAAAAAATGGTGCTGGTCGGTCACCATGCAGCATCCAAGATATTCAGTATTCAAAAGCAGCTGGTTGACGCGCTGAACCAGCGCGCTTGCGGTCCGCGCCTCTTCTTCGTTCCGGTGAACATCACAAACACCGGCTCAGTCCCTGTCGAATATACGCAGCGCACAAGGTCTTTCCTGTTCGCAGCACTAGGTGTCGTTGTCGCCAGGATGTTCGGCAAAGATGAAATCACGTTTTACGAGAACGGGGTGGTCAGCCTGAATATTCCGATTGCCGGGGACGTCCTGGGAGCTCGAGCCACCCGGACCACGCATCCCAAGGTCATTCAGGGTTTCGAGACGTTCTTCTCATCGCTGCTTGAACGAGAGATCAGTGTCCGGACACCATTTCAATGGCTGACCAAAACCGAGATAGTTCGGAAGATTGACGCGTATGGCGCGGGCGAGTTGCTTGCCCAAACGAATAGCTGCACTCGTCCCCGTGCCATGACGAAACAACATCCTCACTGCGGGGTGTGTTCACAATGTATCGATCGGCGATTTGCGGTGCTCGCCGCAGGTCTCGGCGACGCGGAACCTGGCGATTTGTACGGTGTCGATCTTCTGACCGGCGACCGCACTCACGACCGCGACGTACGGATGGCTGCAGCCTATGTGAAGTTCTTTCGGGATTTTCCGGACACGCCAAGAAATCGGTTCACTGCCGAATATCCGGAAATCATTTCCGCGCTCGACCACTTCCATGACACACCGCGGCACCAAGCGGCCGACCGTATATACGAGATGTACATGCGGCATCATGAGGACGTCATAGGTGTGCTCAACAGCGGTGTTGCGGCACACCTTCCTCAATTGACGAGCGGCGGGCTTCCAGCTGGTTCCTTGCTTGCCATGCTGTTTAATCAGAACCGGATCGAGGTGGCCGAGCCATCTGGCTATCAGGAGGAAGCCCGGACGTTTGTGGATCGGCTCGCAGCACCTGTCTGTGAATTCGCGGTCGATGCGAGCGCGCGCAATATCCGGTTCCGAGGCGACCTTGTGCTGGAAGGGAAAAGTTTTGAACTTTTCGAGGCGCTGCTTCCCGTATTTCGGCAGGGCAAGTCGCATGGCCACGACGTTGCATCCATCCAGGCGCAGGATCTGGCTAATAAGCTCAGTCTCACAGGTCAATCGCTTCGCCAGCAGGTAAACCGCCTGCGCAAGGCAATCACCGAGGATCTCGTTCTCGGCCAAGGGCTGCCCTTTGACGAGAACGATATCATCGAGAACCAGCCCGGGAAAGGCTATCGAATCAACCCGGGGCTTCAAGAAATTTCGCTGGGTGACCTGCTGCGAAAATAAGCGATGTCACATCGCAAGCACGTCCATGTCACAGCCATGATGCGCACTCCCCCGGAATCCTGAAGATTCATAGGGGGTGAACGTCACAACTAATTCCGGCGCTGATTATATCGCGAAACGCCCACTCCAACGAAAATCGACGTACTTCCAAGGGGCTCCTCGAAGCCCGGGAAACCTCGGTTCAACGGAGTGGTATCATGACAAAGCACCTCAATCAGATCGATCTCGCTGATCGCTGGAATATCTCCCACCGCACGCTCGAGCGCTGGCGCTGGACCGGCGAAGGCCCGCAGTTCGTCAAGCTCGGCGGCCGCGTGGTTTACCGCCTCGGGGACATCGAGGAGTTCGAGGCCGAACAGCTGCGCGACCGCACGGCGCGCCAGAATCCGGGAGCGCAGTAGCGTGCGTTTCCACATCTTTCTGGCGACCATTCCGGCGGAGCAGGTCCTGTGGATCATCATTTTCCTCAGTCGCTAGGCGGCACCCCCGCCATTCCCGATCCGGCGCAAATCGCGACGTTCATCGATGTAGTCTGTGGCCATTGCGACGGCCTCATCCCCGTGCGTGCGTATGTCGACAAGGGTCAGGATTTGAACCGGGTGCCGCAGACCATCTGGACGCCTGCAGACGCTGCAGCCGCTCCTAAAATCGCGGAATTTTCGCGGTTGGCAGCCGATGCGGGAATGGGCGTGTTCGTCGTGCCGGGTACCGTCGCGGAGATCGGACAGGCGAAGGCCGCTGATGTCCGGCAAATGCAGACGATCCTCGTCGATCTCGACTCTGGTGACATCAATGCCAAGCGGGATCACCTTGCGCTTCATCTCGGGGAGCCGACGCTCGAGATCGCGTCTGGCGGGCTGACCGCTGAGGGGCAGTGCAAGTTGCACCTCTACTGGCGGCTGTCGGAACCAGCAGCGGGCGACGATATCGCGCTCCTGTGCCGGGTGCGCGGCGAAATCGCTGGTAAGGTCGGTGGCGATCTATCCTTCCGGTCGGCCCATCAGCCGATCCGCGTCGCAGGCAGCATATACCGGAAAGGTGGCGAACGGCGCCTCGTAAACATTTTGCATCATCGGGGCGCGAACGAAGCCCACCTCGAAGAGGTGGCTGCAGCCGTAACCGCGATGCCGATGCTGCCGGGACTCATTGCCGCTATCCATCCATCGACATCAAAACCTTCCCTCGACACGATCCTGACCAATCCGGTGCATGAAGGTGGTGAAGATGCGTGGACACGGTTTGACGGCGCAAGCGCTGCAATCGGTCACTACGTGCGGATGGTCCATGAGGGTCGGCTCAGCAAAGCGGAAGGCTGGGAGGCTATCTGCGCGTTCAATGCCGCCATGCTGCGGCCCAGCTGGCCACTTGAACGGCTGCGTGAGGAAGCCGATCGCATCTCGAAGCGCCATCGTGAGCGCAACGGCCCAGCGGCCGCCGCGACTGTCGCCCGCGCACCCCGGTCGCTGCCAGCCTTATCGCTGGGTGCGCTGCTCGATGATAGCGGGCCGATGCCCGACGATATCATCGCCCCTCGCGTTTTGACTCCCGGCGGCATGCTGGTTGTGGGTGGCGCACCCAAGGTGGGCAAGAGCGATTTTCTGATCTGCATGCTCGTGCACCTGGCAGCTGGCCGGCCATTTCTGCGGTTCACGCCCCCTCGGCCGCTGCGGATTTTCTACCTTCAGGCCGAGATCCAGTACCATTATCTGCGCGAACGATTGCAGGCGATCCGCCTCGATCAGCAGGTTATGGCGGCGGCGCGGGATAATCTCATCGTGACGCCAAAGCTGAACCTGTTGCTCGACGAGAAGGGCGTCGCGCTCGCGATCGACGCAATCGCCAGGTATTTTCCGGACGCGCCACCCGACATCATCTGCATCGATCCCATTCGTAATGTATTCGACGGGGGCCCCGACGGTGGTGGGGAAAACGATAACGCCGCCATGCTATTTTTCCTTCAGCAGCGGGTCGAGGCGTTGCGTGACGCTGCCGCACCTGACGCAGGCTTGATCCTCGCACACCATACCAAGAAGCTGACGAAGAAACAGGTCGGTGAGGATCCGTTTCAGGCGCTGTCCGGTGCAAGTTCGCTGCGCGGTTTCTATACCTCAGGCATCATCATGCATCGCCCGCTGGAAGGCCGCGGCGAGCGACGGCTCGAGATCGAACTGCGCAACGGCCCGGCCCTTGAGCCGATGCTGATCGACAAGCGTGGCGGGCAGTGGATGGAGGTGGATGCCAATAATGACCGGCTGGTACGCCAGGAAATCGGCGGCCTCCTGGATGCCGAACGCGTGCGTAAGCATGACGTAATTCTCGGGATCCTGCTCGACGAGGCTGCGGCTGGACGGCTGTACACCTCGACGCAGTTTGCCGAGAAATTCGAAAACCAGGCAGGTCTTGGCGGCAAGCACACCATCCGGGACCGTACCAGCGTGCTCGCGACCAAGGGCTACATCAAATTCGTGCGCGAGGGCGCCTCCTATGGCCTGGGCGGGACGACATCCAAGTTCGGCTTCATGTGCACCGAAGGAATGGCCTTTCCCGGGACCGATGAGGTTGCCGATGGGGACACCGGTGAGTTGCATCGCGACATGCTCGATGTCCTGCCGAGCCATTTCAAATGTCCGCAGTCAGGAGGTCCGCTGCCGGTCGAGAATCCGCGGATCTGGGTCTATCCGGAGGAGGATCAGTGACCGTGCTCCGGACAAACGCACCCTGCGCAGGTTTTCGCACAATCCAGTTGCGGAAGTTGCGGCGAACATCGGTAACTGCATCCGAAGAGCTACGCTGCCCTTCGCCGGGATGCGCGCAATCCAGTTGCGGGCGGTTTTCGCAACTACCCCCGCAGACCTGCGCAACGATGCGCCGTGACGCCTACAATCCAGTTGCGGACGCACTGGCGGGTTTCGTCTTGCGCAACTTCAATTTCTGGCAGTTTTCTGCGGGTTTCGGACCCCTGTTATGTTGTCGGTGTGTAACCCCCATTCTAAAGAATGGGGGCGCATCCCGTGAGGTGTGCGTCCCCCATCAGAATGGGAACCCGCGTCTCGTCGTTTCAGCTCATCAGCGCGCGCCTCCCTGATCAGCTGCTCTGCTTCTCAAATATTCAGTCCTGACCCGAATTCAACGGAGACCTGTATGGCTTCGCATACCCCCGCTTTGCCCATCGGCATCGCATCCACTTCCATGACCCCCGGTTCAGTATCGCCGGTCCGCGTCCCATTCTTTGCCCTGCGCCCCAGCGGTATCGGTGACCTTTCGGCTCCGGCCGGGGTGGTGGCACGATGAAGTGGCATCCCCGCGGTTATGGCGGCGAGCGCCGCAGCCCAGATGAAGTCAAACGCGATGGCTGGAGGGAAATGGGCGTGCTCGCCATTTCGGCCGTCGACCCCCGGCTGTCCTGGCCCGAACGCGAACTCGTCCGTCAATTGGGAGAGAAGCTCTACGGACCATCGTCCGCAGCAAGGAAGGTGAACGATGGCGCGCGGTCGTAAGCGGAAAGCAGGTCTGCGGCATCCTTCGGGCAAACTGGTGCAGCCCGGCACCGGCGAACTCCAGCGCGAGGCAATGGCAACCGTAATCGAGGCCCGGCAGCGACATTATGGGGTGACGGCAAAGCAGGCCAGTGACGCACGGCTCGGCACCGCGCTGGGACGACTTGCGTTCGCGGGCAAGGTCACTGCCGACCAGTACGCAGCTGGCGAGATGTATGGGGAGATCATGGCCCGCAATCGCGCCGTGATGGGCCTGCCTATGGATCAACCTCGCTCAGTCACAGCGCTGCTGATCAACGAGGGGATCTTCGGTGGCAGTGCGCCTGACCATGATCCTGAACTGGTTGAGAAGGTTCGTCGGCGCGCTGCTGCGACGGTCATGATGCTGCGTACGGCCGACCACGATGCCCCGGGCACTGCCGGGCGTAAGCCCAGCGTATTGGTTCATGCGGTTGTTTGCCATGAGGCAGAAGCATCGAACTGGCCTGCGGCTGACATCGTCAACCTTGGCCACGGTCTTGATGCGTTGTGCCGGCTGTTCCGTATCAGCAGCGACAGTTCGTGATGGTATCACTTGCCTATCAAGTTCAGTAACAAACTGAATCTATTGCATTATTGCCTGTTTCATTATTGACCAGACTCGACAGATGCTATATGCCTTCCGAAATAGAGAATTAAGAACTGCGCCCGGAGCCCACCCGCTTCCGGGCGTTGTTCGTTTCAGGCGTTGCGCATGGCTGAACGGCAACGGGGACGTCGGGCGGTCGCGCAGCGCCTGCGACGATTACAGGCCGAACCGCTGTGCCGGGACTGTGTCGCCAAGGGGGTCGTCCGGGAAGCCACAGTACCGGACCATATCGTTCCGCTCACCAAGGGTGGCAGCGACGATGACAGCAACATCCGCTGCCTCTGCGCCGACTGCCACAAGGCACGCACCGCCGAGCAGTTCGGTCATCGCAGGACCATCGGCACCTGCCCAGATGGCTGGCCGATCGGCTGATCAGGCCGGGGGGCGGGTCGAAACTCTGGGCCCTTGGGCAAGGAAACCGGCGCGGGTCTGAATCTTCCACGTCCGCACAATGGCTAAGGGGGGTCAATGACAATCCAGGTCGAGTCCCGCCAGGTCACTGCGCTCATCCCCTATGCCCGCAATGCGCGCACGCATAGCGACGCGCAGGTGGCGCAGATCGCGGCGAGTATCCGCGAGTTCGGGTGGACCAATCCGATCCTGATCGACGGCGCGGATGGCATTATCGCGGGCCACGGCCGGTTGCTTGCGGCGCGCAAGCTCGGCCATGTGGACGTGCCGTGCATTGTCCTTGATGGACTGTCCGAAACGCAGAAGCGGGCGCTGATCATTGCCGACAACAAGCTGGCCCTGAATGCCGGCTGGGACAACGCCATGCTCGCGCTTGAGATTGGCGAACTGGCCGACGCTGACTTTGACATGGCGCTGCTCGGCTTCTCTGATGACGAGATGGCCGCGCTGACGATCGACAAGACCGAGGGTTTAACCGATCCCGACGATGTGCCCGAGGCGCCTGCCGATCCCGTTTCGGTTCCGGGCGACATCTGGCTGATGGGAAAGCATCGGATTGTCTGCGGGGATTCGACCGACGCGGATTGCGTCGCGGCCGCGCTGAACGGCGTGGTGCCGCATTTGATGGTTACAGACCCGCCCTATGGGGTGGAGTATGATGCCAGTTGGCGTGTGGACGCGGGCGTGAACAAGGACACTGCCGCGCTCGGCAAGGTCATGAACGACGACAAAGCCGATTGGACCGAAGCGTGGGCGTTGTTCCCTGGCGACGTGGCCTATGTCTGGCACGCCGGGCTCCATGCCGGCACGGTCGCCGACAGCCTAGCCACAGCGGGCCTTGTACCGCGTTCGCAGATCATCTGGGCGAAGAGCCAGATGGTGATGAGCAGAGGCGACTATCATTGGCAGCACGAGCCCTGCTGGTATGCCGTCCGCAAGGGCAAGCCGGGCCGTTATGATGGGGGCCGCAAGCAGACCACCCTCTGGCAGATCGATAAGCCCAAGAGGTCCGAAACCGGCCACTCCACCCAAAAGCCCGTCGAGTGCATGAAGCGCCCGATCGAGAATAACAGCAGCGCGGGACAGGCGGTGTACGAGCCTTTCAGCGGCAGCGGCACGACGATCATCGCGGGCGAGATGACGGGCCGCTCCATCCACGCGATCGAACTCAGCCCGGCTTATGTCGACGTAGCGGTCATCCGCTGGCAGGAGTTCACAGGCCTGCAGGCGACGCACGCTGACGGCCGCCTGTTCGATGACATGCGGGCCGCGCGGGATGCCAAGGTCGCCGCCTGATGCCAGGACCACCGAGGAAGCCGACCGCGCTCAAGATCGTTGCCGGCAATCCCGGTAAGCGGGCGCTGCCCAAGAAGGAACCGAAACCGCGCGGCAATCTGCGCGATCCGCCGGCCTGGCTGACGCAAGAGCAGCGGGTTGGCTGGGAATACGCGATCGAGACCGCGCCCTATGGCTTGCTCAAGCGGGTCGATCGTTCGACGCTGGTGGCATGGGTCATCGCTGAAGACCTCCACCGTCAGGCTGCGCAGAAACTGAATACAGGCGCCTTGCTGATCAAGACGCCCAACGGGATGCCGGTGCAGTCGCCCTACATCTCGATCGTCAACAAGCAGGCGGCGATCATGTTGAAAGCGGCGAGCGAGATGGGGTTTACGCCCGCGTCGCGGTCCCGCGTGGAGATAGATGGTGGGGACGAGGATGAAGACCCCGCCGACCTCTTCTTTGCCAGACCGAACTAGGGATTATGCCGAGGCGGTGGCCTCGGGTGAGATTGTCGCCGGGCCGCATGTCCGCAACGCCTGCCAGCGTCATCTGGACGATCTGAAGCGCACCGATGGCATATGGTTCGACCAGGAGGCGGCTAGCCGGGCATTCGGCTTTTTCGAACAGGTCCTGAGATTGTCCGAGGGGCAGTTCGAGGGGCTTCCGTTCCAGCTGCACGAGAGCCAGGCGTTCATCATCGGATCGCTGTTCGGATGGAAGCGGGCGAACAGCATGCGGCGGTTTCGCCGGGCCTATATCGAGCAAGGCAAGGGTAACGGCAAAAGTCCCCTCGCTGGCGGCATCGGCCTTTATGGCATGACGGCCGACGGGGAATCTGGCGCCCAGATTTACGCGGCGGCGGCGAAGAAGGAACAGGCGCAAATCCTGTTCCAGGATGCCTGCAAGATGGTGCGCGCGGCCCCGGCTCTGGGCAAGCGGCTGGACTTTTCGGGCGGCATGGGGCGCGAGTTCAACATCGCCCATCATGCCAGCGGGTCATTCTTCCGGCCGGTGTCGAGGGATACGGGCAAGACGGGCTCAGGGCCCCGGCCCTATTTCGTGCTGGCCGATGAGGTCCACGAGCTGCCCGACCGCAAGATTCTGGAGATGCTTGAGCGGGGGTTCAAGTTTCGCCGCGAGCCGCTGCTGTTCATGATCACGAACAGCGGATCCGATCGCAATTCGGTGGCGTGGGAGGAGCATGAGCACGCGATCAAGGTCGCGGCCGGCAATATCGACGCGGTGACGGATCCGACCTATCAGGGCGACGTCGTCGACGACACGACATTTTCTTACGTTTGCTCGCTTGATGAGGGGGATAATCCGCTCACTGATCCGATGTGTTGGATCAAGGCGAACCCGCTTTTGGGCGTGACGATCACGGAGGAATATCTCACCGAGGTGGTGGCGCAGGCCAGGGCGATCCCCGGCCAGCTCAACGGCATCTTGCGGCTTCACTTCTGCGTCTGGACCGATGCGGAAACGGCATGGATGACGCGGGCGACGCTGGAGCCGTGCATCGCGGATTTCGATATCGAACAACATCGCGGCGAACGGGTCTGGCTTGGATTGGACCTTTCGCAGAACCGGGACATCACGGCGCTGGCGGCAATCGTCCGCACCGGCACCGATGGACACAATAAGCCGACCTTCGACGCCTGGATAGAAGCCTGGACGCCCGGCGACACGCTCCAGGCGCGCGAAATGCGGGACAAGCTGCCCTATGCCGTCTGGGCACGGGAAGGCCATATCCACGCGCCGCAGGGCGAGAGTATCAATTACCGGCATGTCGCGCAGACGCTGGCGGAATATGCCGACCGTTTCGAGATTGCGACGGTCGCTTATGACCGCTTCGCCTTCAAGCGGTTCGAGGAAGACATCGACGAGATCGGCCTGTCGCTGACCTTCGCGGAGCATCCGCAGGGTGGGCTCAAAAAGGGCAAGCCGCTGGTCGCTGGGGGCGAAGGGCTATGGATGCCCGGTTCGCTGCGGTTGCTGGAGGATGCGCTGCTTGAGGGCCGGATTCGGCTGAAACGCAGTCCGGTGCTGATTTCCGCGATGATGAGCGCGGTGACGGAATCGGACAAATGGGAAAACGCATGGCTCGCCAAGTCGCGCTCGGTCAACAAGATCGACGCGGCGGTGGCGCTGTGCATGGCAATGGGGGCGGCAATGGCGAACATGGGAGATGCCGTCGATTACGATAAGATGATCCTCGCCGCCGAAAGCATCTTTTGATGGCGTGGTGGCGTCGCATGCTCGGCATGGAAGGGCGCTCCACGGTCCATGCCGGCACGCACCCGCGCGACCCGGCACTGGCGACGCTCTGGGGCTATGGCGCTGACACAGCGTCCGGCATATCGGTGACGCCGGACACGGCGATGCGCGCGCCAGCGGTGGCGGCATCGGTGCGGCTGCTGTCGGAAACCATCGCGACGATCCCGCTCGACCTGTTCGAGCTTATGCCAAATGGCGAGCGGGAGCGGGCAATCGCGCAGCCACTGCATGCCATGGTGCACGACGCGCCGAACAACTGGCTGAGTTCGACCGACTGGCGCCGCCGGGTGATGAATGGCGTGCTGCTGCGTGGGAACCAGTATAACCGGATTTATTGGGCGGGCGATGGGTCGGTGCGCTCGATCGAGCCGCTGCCCAAGACCGTCACGCCCAAGCGGGTCAATGGGAATGTCTATTATACCGTCTACCAGGACGGACAAACCTACACGCTCAACGCCATGGACGTGCTGCATATCCGAGGCCCGTTTCAGAGCGAGGACAAGATCGAGGCGGACTCGCCTGTCGTCATTGGCCGGGAGTTGATCGCGCGCTCGATCGCGTCCGGCGAATATATTTCCCGGTTCTTCGCCAACAGTGCCGTGCCGAAAGCCGCCATCAAAATCCCCGGCGAGGTTGGGCCGGAGGCGACGGCGCGGCTGCGCAAGGATTTCGAGGATCGCCACAAGGGGCTGGAGAACGCGCACAAGCTCGTGATCGTGCCGGGTGGCATGGAGCTGACCACGCTGGGGTCTACGAACCAGGAGGCGCAGACGCTCGAACTCTACAAGCAGTCCGCGCTTGAGATCGCGTCGCGGCTTTACGGCATCCCACCGCACCTGTCGGGCGATATCGAGAAGCAGACGAGCTGGGGCGCTGGCATCGAACAGATGGATATCGGCTACGTCAAGCATGTGGTGCGCCCCTATCTGGTCGGCATTGAGCAGGCCCTGTCGATGGCGCTGCTCACGGCGGACGGCCGGCGGCGGTTCAAATTCGAGTTCAATGTCGAGGGCCTGCTGCGCGGCGACTTCAAGAGCCGCATGGAAGGCTACGCCATCCTCATCCAGTGGGGCATGGCGACGGTCAATGAGGTTCGCCGCAAGGAAAACATGCCGCCGATTCCCGGCGGCGACGTGCGGATGATGCCGCTGAATTACGCCCCGGCTGACCGGATCATGGACGTGCTACTGAAGGAACCCGCCAAGGCGATGCGGGCGATGGCGGACCTGCTGATCGAGATGCGCGAGCCCGGTGAGATGGAGGAATATGGACATGCATGACATCGAGCGCCGCGCCCTTGCGGTCGGGATCGACATTGAAACCCGCGATGACGGCAAGCGCACGCTGCGCGGCCACGCCGCTGTATTCAATGCGCTGTCCGAAGACCTGGGCGGGTTTCGCGAACAGATTTCGCCTGGCGCCTTTACGGATGCGATCGGCACGGATGATGTCCGGCTGCTCATCAACCATGAAGGCTTGCCGCTGGCGCGCAACCTGTCGGGCACGCTGAAGCTGTCCGAAAACGCGCGCGGGCTCGTTATCGAGGCCGATCTCGACGAGACTGATCCCGATGTCATGCGGCTGCTGCCCAAGCTGGTGCGCGGCGATGTTAACCAGATGTCTTTCGGCTTCTCGGTCCGCCCCGGCGGGCAGGACTGGGCCAAGGATGACGAGGGCCGCACGATCCGCACATTGAAGAAGCTCCGGCTCTTCGACGTCTCGGTCGTCACCTATCCCGCCTACACCCAGACGGACGTGGCGGTGCGCGAATTGCGGGCGTGGGAACAGGCGCTGAAGGCGCCCACGCCGTACAGATTGATGCAGGCCCTAGAGCGTCAGTCCAGCATCTAAAGGAACCGCACCTGCGGGGTTGAATAGGTCGGCATTCCGCCGGCCTTTTTTTTGGAGAATACTATGAGCGAACGGCTCAAGGAACTCCGCGCAAAACGCGGTGAGTTCATTCACGACATGCGCGCTATCACTGAGGCTGGAACCGTTGAGAAGCGCGACCTGACCGATGAGGAGGTAACGCGCCACTCGACCATTTTCGATGAGGTCGAAAATCTCGGCAAGCAAATCACGGCCGAAGAGCGCAGCATTGAGGCTGGCCGCCTCATCGCCGATCGGCAGGAGGAGCGCCAGGAAGATCGCGCCGCACCGAAAAGCGACGCCGAACTCCGCATGGCGGGCTTCCGGTCATATCTCAGCTTCGGCCGGATCGACGGCGAAGGGGCTGAGGAATATCGCGCCTTTCAGGCCGGTTCGGACACTGAGGGCGGCTTTCTCGTCGCGCCGGAGCAGTTCGTCCAGCAGATGATCCAGGCCGTTGACAACGCCGTATTCATTCGCGGCCTCGCGACCAAGTTTCAGGTCGGTCAGGCATCCTCGCTCGGCGTGCCCACGCTCGACACGGATGCGGAAGATACGGATTGGACGACCGAGCTGCTGACCGGCAACGAGGAAGACTCGATCCGCTTCGGCAAGCGCAATCTGTATCCTCATCCGATGGCGAAGCGCGTGAAGATCTCGAATGACCTGATCCGCAAGGCCATCATGCCTGTCGAGCGGATCATCATCGATCGCATGTCGTACAAGGTCGGCGTCACGCAGGAAAAGGCGTTCCTGACCGGCAATGGCGCAGCCCAGCCGCTGGGCGTGTTCACCGCATCGGCCAACGGCATCTCGACCGGCCGCGACGTCTTCACCGGCAACAGCACGACCGCCGTCACCTTTGACGGCCTGATCGAGGCGAAATACGCGCTCAAGGCTGCCTATTGGGGCAAGGCTCAGTGGCTCTTCCACCGCGACGCGGTGAAGATGATCACCAAGTTGAAGGACGGCGACGGCCAGTATCTCTGGCGCGAATCGGTTCGCGTCGGCGAGCCCGACACCATTCTCGGCATGCCGATGAATGTTTCGGAATATGCGCCGAACACCTTCACGACCGGCCTGTATGTCGGCCTGCTCGGCGATTTCTCAAAATACTGGATCGCCGACGCGCTGAGCTTGCAGATGCAGCGCCTCACCGAACTGTACGCCGAAACCAACCAGATTGGCTTCATCAGCCGCGTCGAGACGGACGGCATGCCGGTTCTGGAGGAGGCTTTTGCCCGCGTGAAGCTGGCCTAAAGCGCGAAATTGAAGGGATAAATCACCATGCAGCTCACCAATAAAGTCAAGACCATCCTCTGCAAAACGGCGGTTGCCGCCGGCAGCGCGGACATCACGGACGCCACGGCGGTCGATATGTCCGGCTATGAGGGTGTCCGGTTCATCTTCTCGTTCGGCACCATCACCTCCGGCGCGGTGACTTCGGTCGGCGCGTCTGCGTTGGCCACGTCGAGCCCGACCAAGGGAACCGACGATATCCTCGGCAGCAGCATCACCGTTGCCGATGACGGGGATGACAAGCTCTACATCCTCGACATCCACAAGCCGGCGCTGCGCTATGTCCGCCCCTGGGTGGACCGCGCCACGCAGAACTCGGTGGTCAACTGCATCATCGCCGAACTCTACGATCCGGTGAAGATGCCGGTTGCCGCCGATGCAACGGTCGTCACGCAAGAGCTGAGCGTCAGCCCGATCAACGGCACCGCGTAAAAGACCCCGCCGGGCGGCCAGATAAGCCGCCCCACCAATCCTTTCCCGTGTCCATCAGTGACTAGGCGGCGGAAAGCCGCTGTAGCCAACGGAGATTTATTATGGCCGACGCAACCTACAGCCCCAAAATATATAAGAAGTCCGGCGGCAACGAGATGGTCGTTGCATCTGGCGGCACGATCACCGTCGAGAGCGGTGGCGCCATCGCCACGCCCGGCGGCTCCAGCCTGCTTGATACCGTCCTCCATCTCGACATCGCTGACGGCTCGGCCGAGGCGGTCTATTTTCTGACTAGCCCAATCGCCGGCACGATCAGCAAGATTTACACGGTGATCGATGACGTTGTTTCGACCGCAGACATTACAGTTACCGGCAAAATCGGGGCTACGGCGATTACGAGCGGTGTGGTCACAATCGCCACGGCAGCTTCGGCTGCTGGGGATGTTGATGTAGCTACCCCGACTGCCGCGAATGTGATCACGGCTGGCGCGGCGATGAACTTCACAGTGGCCGGCGGCGGCGCTGGCGGCGCGCCCCGTATCCACCTCGCCGTGGTGATCACGCGCTGATGCAGATCCGCATGAAGACGCGCATCGCTGGGCCGGCGGTTAACGCCTCGCCCGGCGATATCATCGAAACCGACCGGATCACCGCCTATGCTCTGATCGAGGGCGGGTTCGCCGAACAGACCGGGGAGCCGGAAATCGCGACTGTGGCGGCGCCTGAAAGGGCGGTGCTGCACCGGGCGGGCAAGATGAAAGGACGCGGCCGATGAGCTACGCAGAGCGCCATAGCGTCACGGCGACGACGATCGCGGACGGATCGGCGACGGCCTATCTGCCGGTCGTCACTGGGCGCATTCATAGCCTCGCCTATACCAAGGTGGACTTCGCCGATGGCGTGGATTTCACGATCACCGCCGAGGCGACTGGCCAGAGCATCTGGACCGACCAGAACATCAATGCGAGCGAGACGGTTTATCCGCTGGCGGCCGGCAATCTCGGCGCGACCGGCGCGGCGTCCACACTGACCGAGGTTCCCATCGTCCTGGCCAATGACCGGGTCAAGATCGTGATCGCGGCGGGTGGCAACGTCAAGACCGGCACATTCACCATTACCGTTTCCTGATCCGGGAAACCTCTCCCCCCGGCCAACTGGGGGGCCGCTCCTAAACCGGGGCGGCCCTTTTCTTTATTCCAAGAGAGGGGCGCGCCCATGTGGTATCCCGCCGCCATCACTGCGGCAGGCGCTGAGCCGATCACGCTCGCGCAGGCCAAGGAGCAATGCCGTATCGAGGCGGACGATCTCGATTCCGATACCCATCTCACGCGCCTGATCACGGTCGCCCGCGCGCATGTCGAAGCCTATACCGGCGCCCGGCTGTCGACGCAGACGGTCGCGGTGAAGGCGGATTGCTTCGCCGACATGGCGCGGCTGCCGGTGGCGCCCGTCCAGTCGGTTTCGTCGATCGGCTATGTGGACACGAACGGCGCGGCCCAGACCCTCGCCAGCTCGGTCTATGAGCTGCGCGCGGACGGGCTGGAGACGGCGATTGTCCTGAAATATGATCAAACCTGGCCATCGATCCGGTCCGGCTCGCGGATCACGCTGACAGCGGTGGTCGGCTATGCGACGGTGCCGGAAAGCATCGTCCACGCGTTGCTGCTGCTTGTCGCTGACGGCTTTCACCAGCGCGAGAATGTGAAGGCGGATATCGGCACGGCGCTCGACGGGCTGCTCGCCAACAACCGCCGCTGGCGCTTCTAAAATGAAGGCAGGCCCGCGCAACCGCAGGATCACTTTCCAGCGCAGCATTTCAACCACGGACGATTATGGCGGTAGAGTTGAAAGCTGGGTGATGCTCTGCCGCGCTTTTGCCTCTGTCGGCTTCGGCACAGGCCAGGAGCGGCGCGAGGCAGCGCAGGAAAGCGCGAGCGCGCCGGCTACCTTCCGCGTGCTCCACAACAGCCACACGGCCAGTATTCTGCCCACCGACCGCATCCAATATCTCGGATCGGCCTGGGACATCACGTCCGTGGTTCCGCTCGGATTTCAAGAAGGCTTCGAGTTCGTAGCCATCCGCCTACAGCCAACAGGAGATTGAAATGGCTTTGACTGCCCAAATCACGACCTCGATCGTTGCATCGCTCACGGGCGCGCCGGATGTCGGCGCCGTATCGCAGGAAATCTCGGACAAGCTGCGGCTCACGCTGACCAGCGGGACCGGCGCCAATCAGGCGAACAACATTTTTACCGACGATTTCTCGATCGTCGGCGCGGGCACGCAGACCTATGACCTTGCGGGCGCGCTGACCAACGGCATCGGCGGAACGGCGATCTTCACCGCGATCAAGATGATTGCGATCAAGAATAACGGCACGACCGCGCTGACCTATGGCGGCGGCTCGGCGTCGTTCCTCGGCTTCCTCGGCGACGCCACGGATGAGATCGTTGTCCCGGCCGGCGGCTTCATCGTGCTCGCCGATCCCACGGCAGCGGGCCAGGCCGTGACCGCCACCACCGCCGATCTGATCACGCTTTCCGGGACCGATGTCTCGGGCACGATCTACATCATCGGCGAATCCTGATGACGAGGGTCAAGCTCTCGGGATTTCGGGAGCTTGACCACGCCCTTGCGCAATTGCCGAAGGCTGTGGCGCGCAACACCCTACGCAGGATTGGCAAGGAGGCGCTGGAGCCGATGGCGGCCATTGCCGCTGCCAGGGCTCCGGTGGATGAAGGCAATCTGGCCCTGTCGATCGCGGTTTCCGAACAGCGGACCAGGCGCGCGTCGCGCGGCGGACGCGACCCGAAGACCAGCATCGAAATCGCGATGGGGCCAGCGGGCGGGTTCAGCGCGCTGCCCTATGCATCATTCGTGGAGTTCGGGACGGTCGATACCCCGGCGCAGCCCTATATGCGGCCAGCCTTCGATCAGGAGGCTGAGGCCACCATCAAGCGGTTGCAGGAGTCCCTGGCGAAAGAAATCACCAAGGCTGCGACGGCGGCAAGGACGGGCTGATGGATATGCAAGCCGCCCTTCGCGCCCGGCTGGTGGCGGACGCGGGCGTTGCCGCGCTTGTCGCGGGCCGCATCTATTGGGTTCAGGCGCCGCAGGATGACGGGCTCCCCCGGATCACGCTTCAGATAATCAGCGATGGCCGCCCCCAAACATTCCATGGGTTCCAGCCGCTGCGCTCGACCAAGGTCCAGGTTGATTGCCGGGCGGCATCCTACAGCGCAGCGAGCGCTATCGCCGAAGCGGTGATCGCGGAACTGGCGACGCCCGAAACAAGCAACGGAATCATTTTCGGCCGACCACAGATAGATGCCAAGCGCGATGGCGATCTGTTCGAGCGGTCAAATGCTCAGGAAATCCACCGAACCTCTCTTGACCTGATCATCTGGTGGAGCGTGTCAGCCTAGCCAGCTTCTTCCGGCTTTAATTTCAATCCGCCCCGCCCTCCAGCGGGGCTTTTTTATGGAGAATTGACCATGGCAGGGGAATCGATCGGTTGGGGTGCTGAATTTTGGCTGGATGACGCGGCTGGCGCACTCACGGAGCTTGCGGGCATCTTTGAGCTGACGGTCCCGAACTATCAGACGGACGAAGTCGAGATCACCCACTATAAGAGCCTGGGCCGCAAGCGCGAATATATTGCCGGCCTGATCGAGACCGGCGAGGGCACGTTCACGATGAACTATGTGCCCGGTTCGGCGACGGACGTGATCTGCCGTGCCGCCCATGCCGATGGCGCCACTCGCTCCTTCCGGATTGTCATTCCTGACGTGGCCGGCGCCGATGAATGGACGATCGACGGCGACTGTTTTGCCAAGGGTTATGAACGCGGCGTCCCTGTCGATGACCGCATGACGGCCACGCTGACTGTCAAGTTCACCGGCAACACGACTGAGGCCGTCGTCTGATGGCGAACCCATTGCGCGGCGAGGCGGTGATTGAGGTCGAGGGGGAGCGGATGACGCTGCTCCTCGATTTCAACACCTTCTGCGAGATCGAAGCCGAGACCGGGCTTGGCATCAACCAGCTCGGCCCGGCCCTGAACGACAATCCGACCTTCGCGTTGCTGCGCACGGTATTCTGGGCCTGCCTTCAGGAGCATCATCCCAGCACCACGGAAAAAGAGACCGGACGGATTCTGTCGGCGATCGGCATTGAGGAAACCAGCGAAGCCCTCACGCGGCTGTTCATCGCCGTCATGCCGAAGGCCGACGAAAACCCTCCGAAAGCCCCGACGAAGAAGAAGGCCGCGCGTCGGGGCTGAGTTGGGACGACCTGATCGAGGCGTGGTCCTACGCCGGCCTGGAGCCCGACGCGTTCTGGCGTCAGACGCCCCGAACCTTTCGGGCGGTGATGACCGGGCGCGCGAAAGTGGCGGAAGACGTGCATCGCGGCCGGGCGTGGACCGTCTGGCATGGCGAAGCGCTCGCGCGCACCAAGACGATGCCGCCCCTGGCGAAGCTCATCGGCAAGCCGCCGGCCAAGCAGGCCCCGGCTGAAATCTTGGCGATCTTTCAGACGATGAAGGCTGGCGGCATCCCGATGACGATCAGCAAGCGGTCGCCAGTCCAATCCTAGCCGACAATGCCAATCACGGGGAGGCGTTCATGGGGTCTGCGCATATCGGCGCCCTGAGCGTCACGCTCAACATCGACACAGCCGCGCTGACCAAGGCCGTTGCCCGCGCGCAGGGCGTGCTGGCGAGGTTCTCCCAAGAGGTGAGCGCTCGGCTTCAGGCGCTGGGCGGCGTCATCAAGAAGGTGGGCGGCAACCTGGCGGCCGGCGCCGATGCCATGGTCAGGGGGGCTGTCCGGGCTCAGGCTGCATTTGCGCGGTTCGCCAAAGAGGTGAGCGCGCAGCTGCAGGCGCTGGAAAGCACCATCAAGAAGGTTGGCATCGGCCTCACGGTCGGCATCACCGCCCCATTCGCGCTCATGGTCGCCAAGACCGACAAGGGGGCCGGCGCGTTCGAGGCGTCGATGAACCGCGTGCAGGCGGCGCTTCAAGGTATCAGCGCTGAACAGTTGAAGGCACTGTCCGAGCAAGCGCGCCTGCTTGGCCCGGCGGTCGGTCGCAGCGCAACTGAGGCGGCGGACGCTATCGAAGGCTTGGCGCTGGCGGGTGTCGGCGTCGAGGGCATCCTCGGCGGCGCCCTCGACGCATCACTGAAGCTGGCGGCAGCCAATAACGCCGAACTGGCGCCAGCGGCCACGCTCGTTACCGACGTGATGGCGCAGTTCGCGAAAACATCGTCCGACCTCGAACCGCTCATCGACAAGGTGACGGGCGCGCTTGACAATTCCAAATTCTCCTTCCTCGACTATCAGCAGGCCATTGCGCAGGCCGGCGGCGTCGCCGGTTCGGCGGGCGTCTCGTTCGAGGACTTCAACACCGCGATTGCCGCAACCAGTGCCCTGTTCGCGAGCGGGTCGGATGCCGGCACCTCATTCAAAACCTTCATCACCAGTCTGAACGCGAAATCGAGCGAGGCTGAATTTGTCATGGAGAAGCTGGGGATCAGCTTCTTCGATGCCACCGGCAAGATGAAGGGCCTCGCGGACATCGCGCAGATTCTTCAGGACAAGCTGGGGAGCCTCTCTGAACGGTCGCGCACCGAGGCGCTGACAAAAATGTTCGGCACGGACGCGATGCGGACCGCGATCGGACTGATGCAGAAGGGCCGCAAGGGGTTCGAGGAGCTGCAAGCCGCCATTGCCAAGGGCGATGCGGCCAAGAAGCTCGAAATCCAGATGCAGGGCAGCATCGCTGCCAGCAACCGGATGGCGGCGGCGTTTGAAAGCCTCAAGATCGCGCTTGGCAATGCCGGCATTCTCGCCGCCATGACGGCGGTAAAAAGCGCCATCGCGAGCGTGACGAACGCGTTCGCGAACCTGCCGCCGATTGCGCACAAGGCGGTTATCGCGATCTGGGCGCTAGCGGCAGCATTGGGGCCTTTGACCCTGGCAGCGCTCGCGCTCGCCAGGATCGTCCTGCCGCTTATGATCAGCCGCCTCGGCTTGTTTGGGCTTTCCATCGCTTTTCTGATCAATCCGATCGGCGTGCTTGTCGCCGGACTGGCGCGGCTGCTGGTTGTAATCGCCAGCGCGACGGGCATCATGGGCTCGTTCGGGGTAATACTTGGCACGGCCGGGGCAACGCTTGGCGCCTATGCTGGCATAATCGGGCTTGTCGCGACCGCGCTCCTGCTTCTCGTGCTTTACTCCAGCCGGGCAAAAGCCGCCACGGGCGAATATCAGAAGGCGACCGAAGACCTCACCAAGGCGCAGGCCAAAAATGAGGAAATTGCCCTCGCGCTCGCCTCGGCCACCGGGGAGGTGCGCAAACAAGCTCTTCTCAATGCGAAGGCCGCCCGCGTCGAGGCGGTCGCCCATCTGAAGGCGGCTCAGGCTGCGCTTCAGCGGGCCATGGCGGAACGTGAACTTGTCCGCGCAACGTCCGCGCAACGCGTCGCTGATGCCAGGTTCCGGATACAGGCCGGCGGGCCAGACGCCATCTTGAGCCAGATCGGGGCCAATAAAAGGGCGTCGGAACAGGCCGATGTCAACGCCCGCGCCGCCATAGAGGTGCTCAAGGGGCGGACGGCCGAGGTCGTGAAACTTCAGGCTGTGATCGCCGCCGGATCGGCCGATCCGGCCGGCACGATCGACCTGGATTTCGACAAGCCGTCCAAGGAGAAAAAAGAACGCTCGAAAAAAGAGAAAAAAGACCGTTCGGCGCAGGACGCGGCGAAATTCCAGGACGACATCGCGCGCCTGCGCGTGGAACTCATGGAGGCGACCAACGAACTCACCGGCAACGAGGCCGCGCGCGCCGACCTTGAGCGGGCGCGGATCGAGGCGGATCGCGCCTCCTTCATGCGCCAGACCATGCTGGAAGAGGGGATTTCCGCCGCCCAGAAACAGGAGTTGATCGCCGCCCATGACAAGGTGGCCAATCAGCGCCTCGCGGTGGTCGGCCTGGTCGAAGAGCGGCGCGTTGCGCAGGAGAAATTCGACCTCGCCGAGGCCGGTAATGAGAATGAGCGCGACATGCTTCAGGGGCAGCTGGCCCTGGCGCAGACCGCTGACGAGCGCCGCCAGCTGGAAATGCGCCTGCTTGATCTTCAACATGAACAAGAGCGCGCGCAGCTCGACCTGATTAAGGCGACCAACGCCTCCACCACGGCGGAATATCAAAACGCCGAGGCCCGGCTGGCCGTTCTCGATAGCATCCGGAAATCCGACCGGGAGAATGTGCGCCGGTCCACCGCTGGCCCTGGCGAACAGTTCCGCGACAGCCTGCTTGATACCGCCGCCAAGGTGAAAGAGGCCTATCAGCAGATTGAGGTCGACGGCATCCGCTCGCTTGAGGATGGCATTCTCGATGCGATCACGGGCGTTGAATCCCTAGGCGACGCCTTCAAGAATGTGGCCGCCGGGATCGTCCGCGATCTGCTGCGCATCGCGATCCAGCAGAACATCACCGCGCCGCTCGCCAATATGCTTTTTGGGGGCAAGGGGGGCGGCGGCAGCAACGGGATCATCGTGCCCGGCAGCACCAGTGGCGGCGGCCTGCTCGGCACATTGCTCGGCGTGGCCGGCACGGTGCTCGGCGGCACCAACTTCGGCGGCGGCTCCCCCGCCGAACTTGGCGGCAGCGCCCTCACCTCTTCAATGCCCGGCTTCGGCTCGGTCATGAACGGCGATTGGGCTGGGTCTCTGACCAAGATTCCCGGCTTCGCCAAGGGTGGCACGATTCGCGGCTTCAGCGGCATCGACAAGAACCTGCTGAGCATCAACGGCATTCCCACCGCGCGCGTCGGGCGCGGCGAACAGCTGCGCATTTCGCCGGAGAACGACAACCGACCCAGCGGCCAGACGATCCATGTCGGCGGCGTCCATATTGTCGGGACCGGCGATGATCGGCGCGACCGGCGCAGCGGCATGCAGGCAGCGGCGGGACTTCGCCATGAGATCGCCCGCAGCGTGAAGGGGGGGTTCTGAGATGGCCTTCATCACTACCCGCCTGCCCATGGAGGTCGAGATCGGCGCGACCCGCCGCGATGTCGAGGATATTGGCGTCGTGACGACCGATGGCGGTTGGGAGGTGCGCAACGCGCGCGCCGCCCAATCCCTGATGGAATATGACATCAGTTTCCCGATGTCGCTGCGCACGGGCAGCATTTATCTACAGGTACTTGCGATGTATAAGGCCGCGCGCGGCCAGCTGCATGGCTTCCTGTTTCGCGACTGGGCGAACTACCAGCTCACCGCCGCCAATATCGGCACGGGCAACGGCGTGACGACCGCGTTCCAGATTGTCCAGAAATGGACCGCTGGCAGCGAGACGCACAGCCGCAAGATCACCCGGCCGGTGAGCGCGATCGGTGTCTACAAGGCGGGCGTCCTGCAAGTCTCGGGCTACTCGGTCAGCTATTCGACCGGCATCGTCACCTTCACGTCAGCCCCGCTTGCTGCGGTGGCCATTACCGTGACCGGGGAGTTCGACGTGCCGGTGCGGTTCGACACGCCGCTGGAGACGCTCGGCTATTCGAGCGAGCTTGAGCATATCGAGACGATGACATTGCGGGAGGTGCGCGAATGAGCCGCACCCTTGGCGGCCCGCTCGCCGCGCATCTGGCAACGACGACCCACACCCGCGCCATGATGCTCCGGCTCGACCTGAAAGACGGCACGTCGATGGGCTTCACCGATCATGACCAGGCGCTGAGCTTCGACCTGGGCGATGGCGCGATCGACTATCGCCCGCAGACCGGCATCCTGCCCAGCGACATCGCCCTGACCGCCGGCTTTTCCGCCGACAATCTCGACATCAGCGGCCCGATCGGCGCGGACGTGACGCTGGCGCAGGTGCGCGGCGGCCAAATCGACGATGCGGTGGCGCGGCTGTTCTTCGTCAACTGGGCCAGCCTGGGCTCCGGCGCCGGCAAGCTGCTCAAGGGCCGGGTGACGCTCGCCGCTGTCGAGGGCGACCTGTTCCGCTTCACCGTGCAGGGCGACACCAGCCGCTTCGGCCAGCGCATCGGCCGCACCCTCACACCCTATTGCGATGCCGATTTCGGCGATGCCCGCTGCGCCAAGGCTGTAGCGGTTGTCACCGCGACGGTAACGGCGGTGACGGGCGCCGACCTGTTCACGGTCCTGCCGGCCTCGGCCTTCGCGGATGACTTCTACAATTTCGGCACAGTGACATTCACCAGCGGCGCGCTGTCCGGCATCCGACCGATCGAGATATTCGACAGCGCGGCCTCGGGCGTGCTCCGGCTCTGGACCTTCGCGCCGGCACCGCCCGCAATCGGCGACACCCTCGACCTGCGGCCTGGCTGCAACAAGACCCGCACTGCCTGCATGGCCCATGCCAACATCGTCAATTTTCGCGGCTTTCCCGAAGTGCCGGGCACCGATCAGGTGCTCAAATATCCGGTGCCGGCGGCATGAGCGCGATCGTCGCCGAGGCCCGCCAATGGATCGATACCCGCGTCGTCGGGCTGGGCGCGCAAAAGGGCGTCGGTTGCGACTGCAAGGGGCTGGTGGCTGGCGTGGCGCGGAACTGTGGGCGCCGCGAGGGCGACAGCCTCGCCGCCCATGCCGGCAATTATGACATTCGCAAGATCGATCCGCGCCGGCTGCGCGCCGGGATGGTCGCCCTGTTCGATCAGACGCGCGCGGCTAGCCCCGGCGATATCCTGCTGCTGAGCATTGCGAACCGCGCGCAGCACCTCGCCATCATCAGCGAGACTGTGGCGGGCGTGCCGGTGGCGATGATCCACGCCATCGCGCATCGGCCATTCCGCGTCAGGGAGGTGCCGGTTGACGATTTCTGGCGCTGCCGCATCGATAGCATCTGGACGTGGAGGCCCGCGCCATGACGATCGACCCCGTCAGCCTGGGCATCACCCTTGCGCTCACCGCCGCCCAGATGGCGCTGCAGGCGTCGACCAAGATCGAAGGCCCGCGCCTCGACGACCTGAGCGTCAGCGTCGCGGATTATGGCGCCGCGATTTTCAACTTTCACGGCATCCGCAAGACCGATGGCCCGTCGATCTTCTTTGCCGAGCCGCTGCACGAGGTTCATCGCGAGGCCAAGACCAAGGGCGGCAAGTACAACGAATACACCTATTTCGGCACCTGGGCGGTGTTGCTGGCCGGGCATGAGATCGAGGCCGTTACCCGCATCTGGTTCGACCGTCATCTCGTCTACCAAGCGACCGATGCCGGGCCGCCGACCATCTTCCCGATCGCCTACACCAACATCGCCAACAAGGGTAAGGGCACCTCCACGACGACGGCCAATCTGGCCGATCATATGCGGATCTATCTCGGCACCGAGACCCAGACCGCAGACCCGCGCATGTTGGCGACGATCGAGGCGGCGCATGGCGTCGGCAGCTGCCCGGCCTATCGCGGCAGCGCTTATGTCATGTTCGAGGAAGTCCCGCTCGAAAAGTTCGGCAACCGCATTCCGCAGGTGACGGTCGAGATGGTCCGGGGCGCGCTGCCCAGCTATCCCTATGAGACGTTCGATATTGATGTAAACAACAGCCGCCTCTGGAATACCGTGATCTCGCCGGACGGCACCAAACTGATATGGGCGGCTGGCGACAGTTTCGAGATATGGGATTTGCCGAGCCGCACCCGCCTCAACTACGGCATGCTGCCAACGGGCACCGACACTGATCTATGGTCATGTGAGAGCATCGGCATCCTGAGCGACGGGTCCATCCTTCTGATCGGCGACACTGCGACAAAAATGTACCGCTACAGCCCGGATTGCAGCAGTCTCATCTCGACGTTCGAATTCGATCCAACGATCACCAACAACAAAAACCAAGGGGCCGTCTATGTCGCGGTCGCCGGAAACGGGCAGGATTATTGGGGCACGTCGCCCTATTCGATAAATACCGAATTCTTTTTCAATGCCGCCGAAATGGAAATGGTCGACCTGACCGGCATAATCTGGAACCCGACATGCTTTTTCACCGATGGATATGGTGATGTCTGGGCGGCGGGTTGTCATCATACCGGCGGCGTTGGCATCACAACGGCCTATTTCTTGCGCATGGTCTCCGCCTCTGGCCGGAGCGCCAACGGCTTCCTGACCGTCACTGGCTTGGTGCCGTCGGGCAGTGGATTGATGCAAGTCCAAGCCGTCCACGTCATGGATGCGACCCATGATCAATTCGTATTCAATTGGGGGTATGATGCGCTTTATGCCGTCTCGGTCGATACCGGCGCGGTTCTCGCCTCGAACACAACAACCGGGCTCGACGTCTATAATTGCGCGAAACAGTTCGCCAATCTGCGCTATGGGGCCACCAGCGTGTGGCTCAACGCGACCGAGGTCAGCCTTCTCGATCTGACCGTAATTCGTACCGTCGATCTTCTTCTCTGGAAGGCTGAGGATTCGGACGGGATTCTTTATATCCCGGCGCTCGACGCGCTGGCGTGCTGGCCGCAGTTCAATACCGACCTGACGATCCGCTATCTCGACCGCATTGGCGCCGACACCGTGACCCTGCGCCAGATTGCCGAGGATGTCGCCGGGCAATGCGGGCTGGCGGACTATGATTTCACCGACCTGACGCAGGCGATCACGGGCTATTCGTGGGTGCTGGGTGCCGGGTCGGAAATATTGGAACCACTATTCGACGCCTATGACAGCGACCTCCGGCCGCACGACTTCACGGTGCAGGGCCTCAAGCGCGCCGGCACCGCCAGCTTGACGATCACGACCGAATGGCTCGCGCGCCAGAGTGGCGAGGCGCGCTACAAGATCGACCTGTGCCAGGCGAGCGAGCTGCCCCGCGCGCTGATATTCAACTTCGCGGACGTCGCCGCCGATCAGCAGAGCAATTCGGTCCGGGTATCGCGCCCTGTCGATGCCACCGATGCCAGGGGCGAGCAGACCATCGACATGACCACGCTGGTTCTGTCGGTCAATGATGCCCGGCAACTGGCCAATCGCTATTTCCGGCGCCTCTGGAACAGCCGCGAGACAATCACCAACAGCCTGACCATGCAGCAGGCCGCGCTGGAGCCTGCCGACCTGCGCTATCTCACGCTCGACGGCGAGACGGTGGCGGCGCGGGCGACGCGCGCGACCTTCGCCGCTGACGGCCGCATCAATCTGGAATGGGTGCCGGACAGCGCGACCCTGGCCTTGCTCGACGGCTCGATCGGCGCGCCGATGGATGGGCGGGTCGTCCCGGCCGTCATCCTCGTGACGGCGCCAAGCAAGGCGGCCATCCTCGATATCCCGCTGATCCACGATGTCGACGACAGCCGGGTGCCATTCTTGTATTACGCGGCGGGCCCGTACAGCAGCGCGGCGTGGACCGGCGCGGACGTCTGGACCAGCGACACCGGCCTACTGGCCGATTATATCGGCGGCTGGGGCGCGGTGCCGTCCAGCGACCCCATGGTCTGGGGCATCACCACCAACGCCCTGCCCGACGCGCTGCCCTGGCTGTTCGACCGCGCCAGCACGCTCAACGTCAATTTCAAGTCCGGCACACCGACCGGCGCGACCGAGACTGAATTGCTAGCCAACGGCACGCTCAACCTGATCCTGGTGGGCGATGAAATGCTGCAATACTCAGCCGCGACACTGGAGGCCGACGGCTCATGGACTCTCTCAACCCTGCTGCGCGGGGTCAGGGGCACCGAATGGGCGACCGACGGGCATGCGGTTGGCGAGACCGTCGTCCTGCTGTCCAGCCGCATCCACAAGCGCAGCATGGGCACCAGCGAGATCGGCGACACCGACACCTATCGCGCGGTCAGCCAGGGCCGCACGGTCGACAGCGCGTTCGAGGAATCGGTCACGTTCGGCGCCGCCGCGCAGAAGCCCTATGCCGCAGCCCATGGCGAGCTGACCCTCGACAGCGGCAGCGGTGACTGGTCGATCGACGCCACGCGCCGCACGCGCATCGGCGGGGCCAATGTCGACGGCGCGGACGTACCGCTGGGCGAGACCAGTGAAAGCTGGTCCTGCGATATTCTCGACGGCGCTGCTGTCGTGCGGACCATCACCGGCACCAGCCTGCCGCTCACCTACACCTCGGCGCAGCAGACCACCGATTTCGGGGCGCCGCAGTCGAGCCTGAGCGTCAATCTCTACCAGGTCGCGCCTGACCTTGCCTTGCGGGGCTATCCGCTGGCCATCGCCGCCTAGGAGCTTCAATGACCACGACACCGATCACCGGCGCACCCGAATGGGCCGCGTCGCAGGCAGCGCCATGGACGCCGCACAACGAGGCGCTGCGCCGGATCGAGAGCGGCTATTCGCGCGCGATCATCGTCGACCGCGACCTCACGGCCCCGCCGGGGAGCTGCGCCGATGGCGCGCGCTATCTGGTGCTGGCGACCGGCACCGGGGCCTGGGCGGGCTATGACGGCAAGATGGCGGTGGCCGTTGGCACCAACGCCGCCAATGGCTGGCTGTTCATCACGGTCGCGGTTGAGGGCTTCCGGCTGTACGTCCAGGATGAGAACGTCGAAATCGAATATAATGGGGCAGCCTGGGTCGCATCCGCAGGGAGCGGCGGCGCCCTACTGGCGGCGAACAACCTGTCCGACGTGGCCAGTCCAGCCACGGCGCGGGCGAACCTTGGGGTTGCGTATCGTTTCGGCTTCTTCTTCAGCTCTGTGCCCACGGCCGACGAAACGCTTGGCCTGCACGTCGCGGCTGAAGCCCTCACATTGCCCGCGAATTTCTCGGGGTCATTCGGCAAGATCGGCATCAATCCGACCGGCTCATTCGTGATCACCGTCTACCAGAATCCGACCTTTACCGGGCTGCTGATCACGGGCGGCACCAACATTGGCACCATCACCATCTCGACCGGCGGGTCATATACATTCGCCACCGCTTGCGGCACGTCGAAAAGCATTCTGCAAGGTGAAATGCTCGGCTTCAAGGGGCCGACCACGCCGGATGCAACCGCCGCCTGCGCGGCATTCACCATAGAAGGGGCATATTAATGGCTCGGTATTTCTTCGGCAACACGCTGGCTTCTTTCGCTCGGTCCCACGCCTCCGTGATAGAGTCAGCTACTGCGGGCAGGTTTGACAGTAATTTTGTGGCTAACTCCATCTCCGTTGATGGAGGAAGCGGCAATTTGACTGGCACCGATCCCTTTATAGACACGCTACCCTTCATCGGGGTGAGTTCAGTTACTACACTCTGGCTTCATTTTGAGTCTTACCAGTCAAGCTCAACCTATGGACCAAGGTGGGTTCGGTTGTATAATTCAACCGGGCAGGAAGTGGCTTATGTCGGGACCTCAAATGGAGGATCGTCGACGACGCTTAAGTTCTTCTACTGGAATGGGACGGCGTTTGTGGGAAGCGCTACCACCTTCGGGATGCCTACCTCTGGCACTCTAGTTACCCTTGACCTCAAGATAGTCTGTGGGGTTTCGGGATCGTGGCAATGGTATCAGGGCGGGACGCTCTTGGACTCGGGGGCTATATCCGATGCCGATTGCGACAATATAGCCCGTGTCCGGTTTATCGGTCAGGGGAGCACAGGCCGGTTTTCACAGATCATGGGCGCGGACTTCGATACCAGGGACTGCAAGTACATGCAGAAGCTGGCGAACGCGAACGGCGCCAACACCGACGGTACGGGGTCATACACAGATATTGATGAAGTACAGCTCAGTGACGCCGATGCTATTGTTCTCCCCGCTACAGGAAATAAGAAAACCTTCACTAAGGCATCCTACACATTGCCGGGAGGATACGTAATCGGCGCGCTGTGCGTGGGCGCACGAGGTCGAGTTTCCGGGGGTACTGTTACTGATGGGCAGATGATTGTCAGGTCTGGGGGCACAGATTACTTCAGCGGCAACCTTGTCTATACGGGGGGTTACGAACCAAGAGGCCATCTGTGGGAGACTGACCCTGCAACTGCCGCCGCCTTCACGGCAACCGGCTTCAACAATGCCGAGTTTGGGCTGAAGGGGGTCTAGGCGATGACGACGACCTTTATCGGGGCGGGCGCGCGCGTCCAGTCGGCTGGCGCAGCGACGCTCACCCCGACCAAGCCGACGGTCCTTGGCCAGAGCGGCGTGCTGGTCTGCGTTGTCGCATCCAAGAACAATGCCGTGCATTCGACCGCGACGGGCGGCTGGACCAAGATCAGCCAGACCGACAGCGGCGCCAGCTTCACCATGTCGGTGTTCATCGCCGCAGAGGGAGCGGCAAACCCGGTCATTACCTGGGCGGGGTCTGTCGCATGCTCGGCGCGCATCTGCTACTACGCCGATCCCAAAGGTACGTCAGAGACCACGGTCATTGGCGGCAGCACGGTCAACGCCGGGCTGACGTCCACTCACTCGACGGCCAGTTTCAATACCACCAGAGACCAGAGCCTCGTCGTCTACATCGACTGCGCTGCCGCCAATACCGGGCTGGCTACGCCTGCCGGATGGACTGAAGACAGCGACGCAGGCTCGGCCACTGACGCTGGTGTGACCACCTTTGGCAGCAAGGCCGTTGCCATCTCTGGCTCGGCTTCCGGCGCAATCAGCGTAACCGGCGCCAACGCGGCGTGGGCGCAGACCCAAATCGAGTTGATGCAGGTGGCGCCTGCTGCCGGCCTCCAGTCGAGCAAGGTTGAAGTCGGCGGATTTCTTGAACCGTCGGCTGGTCTGGCCACGAGCCAGGCTGAAGTCGGCGCCATGCTGGAGCCGTTCGCCGGTCTGTCGGCGAGCCAGCTGGAGATTGGCGCCTGGCTTGACGTAGCCCCAGCTGGCGGTCGCCGCCGGCAGTTGGTGATGGTGTCCTGAAAACGGGGCCGCATTCTCACATTTTGATCAAATGAAAAAGGGATCGTTCACATGGACGCAGCCGGCATAATCGCAATCACTGGATCCGCCTGCACGTTGCTTGGCGTCCTCGGTGGGGGCGTCACCTTCATCTGGCGGAGGGTCGAGCTGCGCCTCATGCAGGTGGAGGCGAAGCTCGAAAAATGCGAGGCGCGCGACCGCACTAATGGCGAGCGCCGCGCACTCCAGATTGCGGTCATCCGCATGCTGATCAGCGCGATTGAATCGGTCAGCCCCGCGAACCCCGTGCTGAGACAGGCCCATATGCTCTTGAATGACGCAATGGTCACGGACGCGGTCGCGACGGCCGCGACCGAGGCGGATGCATTGACATGACCGCGATCTGCCAGGCCTGCGGCTACGACATCGGGACCGTCGTGTTGGCGATTACCGGCATTGCAGGCGTGGTATTCCGGAAGACGGCCAAGGCACGTATTGAATGAATTAGTTCAACTCCAGAGTAGCAGCGGATTTGGGGCCGGTGTAATTTTGCCAGCCGGTAACCTCACTGAGGAAGTCCTGAAAATCGTCTTTCGTTACCAATGAGTAATGGAATCGACTTCCTTCTGCCAGCCGCTCTGCAGCTTCTCTTTTTGCCACGACGACAGGATCGTTCGCTTTCCAGGCCGACTTAACCTCTACGAGATGGGTCGAGCCATCCTCACGGAGTATCAGGAAATCGGGGTAGTAGTTGCAGACGGTGTGCGATTCCGGGTGTATATAATTGACCCGGAACCCCGATTGCCCATGCACAAGCATGCCGGTGAAATAGATTTTGTCGCCATCATTGAGTTTCAAAACCTTCTCGAAAAAGTCGATCTCAGGCTGACTGTCGAAGCAGTAGTGGTCGAGGTGGAATGTCCGGTGCCGTGTTGCGGCGTATTGCGGAAAATCACGACTGGCGACGAGATGCGGTTTCGCCCGGAAGGTGAATGACGGAACACGATTGGTTTCCGGGTTGTAGCCCTTCACCAGCTCGATTTGTTCCTCGACCGGGTCATCGAACGTCTTGATCTCGAACAGAGCCCGGAAAACAGCAGGAATCACCAGGTCATAGAGTACGTCGTTCGACATGTTGACGGCTTCGACCAATCGCGGAAGCCCTGCATCGGTCGCTTCCAGCATGGCGGAAATGTCAAAGGGAGAGACGCTATCGCCTGCGAAATAGCGGGCGATTTCGGCAACCAGCGTATATTCGCTGAACTTGCGATTATCGAGCCGCTCGGTGACATCCTCTTGCTCTTCAATCGCGGCGTTCACGGCCTTCCGGCGGCGCAGGGTTGCGCGATATTGCTCCAAGGCGGCATCCGAAAGGTCGAATGCCAGCTTCTCGGGCTCGTCTTTCCGCCGCGTCTGAAACAACTGGCGTCGACGTGTGATCGTCAGGACGACAGGGGGCGGGACCGCTGTTACGATGTATGTCTCGCTATCATCGGTCTTTTTCGGTCCGATCTCATCAGTGGTGACGCGGAAGTTCTGCTGGAGTTCGTCCTTCAGAATCTCCATGTTTTCGGCCGAGAGGTAGATGTGCCCGGTTTCCTGAATCTCGCCAATCGATCGCAGGCAGCGCATGGTCGATTGCAGCACGAAAATGCGGGACTTGGGCTTGCGATATAGAGCGACGCCGAACAGTGATCGGCAGTTCCAGCCTTCACGCCCCTTGCCGACCAGCAGGATGAATTGCTTGTCTGAGGCTTCGGTATCGAGGCGATTGAACTCGCGAATATCCTCGTCGGTAGTCAGCTTTTCATCGCCGACGTTCACCAGAATCCGGTTCGTCGGCACGCCCAGATTGGTGAGAATCTTCTCCAATGTCGGGCGGAGTTCCGTATCGAGTTCATCGATGGTGGATGCGAAAATCGCCAGCTTGGGCAGCATTCCCTCCCTGCGGTTTTCGCCTTCACGCTCCCAGAAATCCTGCACCGCCAGCTTCAGGAAGTCACCGGACTTCACGTTGCCGGAGTAGTCCACGAAATCGGGCTGCTTCAGGTATTTGTTATCGATCGCCGGCTTTAGGCCATAGGCATAGACGACCTCGGGCATGATCGTGTCTTTGACATAGGGCGTGCCCGTGAAGTTGTAGCAACCGACCACACTGGTTTTCTTGTGCTCCAGCGCGCGGGCCAACTCGTCGATGGTCGTGCGCAGCGCGGAATCCTGCTTGGCCTGGCCCAGATCCTTTTCCAGCGCGGCTCCCATCGAATGGTGCGCTTCATCGACATAGATGCCGAGCTGCGGCAAGCGGGCAATGCGCTGGAACCGGGCGTTGACGGCCAGATCGGCGTCGGTTTCCGGTGCAGCTTCGCCCAGCATTTCGTAGAGTTCGCCATAGACTTCCGACAGCGTGCCGGTCTTTTCGGAGAACAACTTGTCAGTCGCAGTCGGCGCGGCCGAGCGGCGCTTCAGGATGATCTTCTGCGTGTTCGAAATGATCACGTTGAACGATGAGCCGTCCTGCGCGCCGATGGTCGAGGCGGTGTCATCAAGGAAGTGGAACTTCAGGTTCGAGCGCAGGAAGTTGGCATATTCTGGCGGGACGACGTTGCTGAGGTCGAACGTCTGAATTTCCTTCAGCGATTGCAGCACCGTTTTGTCGGGCGCGAACACCAGCGCATTCTTGCAAAAGCGCGTATCCTTGCTGAATTTGTTGGCGAGCAGGAATTCATAGAAGATGCACGTCGCCATCAGGATGGTTTTGCCAAGGCCCATGGTCAGCGCGAAAATGTAGTTGGGATAGGATCGGGCGCGCTCGCTCAGCTTGGCGAAGATCGCCTGATATTGCTCTTCGCCTTCCAGTTCCATGAACGGCAGAAGTGTACCCTGACCTTTGCGGTCAGCGCCCGTCGTCTGGAAGGCGGCGAACAGTCCTTCATTCTTGGCCCATTGCTGAAACAGCTGGTGGACGTGGGCGTTGTCGCCAAATTCCTTGAGGAAGACGTAGATTTCCAGCGCCTCGAACTGCGGCTGGCGCAGGAAGGCGTCGGTCCGCAGTTCCGGATCGTTGAAATCCAGCACCTGCTTCGACAGCTGCTTGTAGCCCTTGCGGATTGTGCCGCGATTGTTGGTGTAGAATTTCAGCAGGGCCTGGAAGAAGGCGAAATCCTGCCGGATCGTCTTCTTGCCCTTAGCCATTTTCAATATCGCCTTCCCATGACTCGGAAAGCAGATCGGTGATCTTCACGCGGATCGTCGCAGCATCGGCGGGGATCGCATAGCGGCCCGCGACGAGTTCATCCTTGCCCGTCGCATCGACAATGGCGGGGGTCAGCACCGCACCGTCATAGTGGAAATCGACCTTCACGCTCTCAACCAGCTGGCGCCAGTCTTCCACCGCATCGCTTTCCAGCGACAGCTTCTGGAGCAGGTTCATCGGGTAAAAGCCCTTGATGACCAGTTCTCCATTCTCGATGGCGAGGCGGGCATCGGATGCCTTCTTGAAATGCAGGTGCGCCTTGTCGCGGATCAGGTCGGTGACCATCACCTCGATGTCGAACGGCTTGGCCTCCTTTTGCAGTGCAGGGCCAAGGTCGGGCTCATGTCCCATGCAGACCAGGTGGATGCGCTCGACCGGCTTGTTGGGCGCTTCGGCCTGACGGCGTTCAAAGGCCTTGAAGTCGAGGCCGTTGATCACCTCGTTCAGATCCTGCCGCGTGGCGATGCGGTTTACCGGCATGATCTTGACCAGATAGCCTTCGCGTTGACCATCGAACGCGCTGCTGGGCGGCAGCGGCTGCAATTCCATCGCCTCGCGGATCAGTTCCTTGGCCTCGACCGGGTTGCGGAAGAGGTCGTAGTTGTTGACGTTGTAGACTTCGAAGCCGGTGTAAAATTTCTCAGGACGACCTTCTTCATTGGAGTCGAAGAGATCGCCAGATTGCGACTTAAGAATAGGTTTAATCTCGCTGAGACGCTTTATGGTAGCTTCGATGGCACCGAGATTTATGTCCGACCCAATATAGCGCCGCCCCAATTTTGTTGCGGCCGCTTGCGTAGTCCCGCATCCCATAAAGCAGTCCAATATTAAACCGCCCGGCTCCGAACTTGAGGAAATAATTCTTTCGAGCAATGCTTCAGGCTTTTGTGTTGGATAGTCAATTCTTTCAGAACTTGTATTGTGTATAGCTCTAATATCCGTCCATATATCTTGAAGAGGAACGCCAGGCAGATCTTCCTTATACATCTTAATTCTCGGCATTCCGCCTTCTTTTTTTGGCCAATGCAACTTTCCTTGGGCATCAAGTTCTTCAAGTTTCGAAACTCTATATTTCCAATGCAACCCTTTCGCCGTGATATCGATGCCCCTAAACGGCATTCCGGACTCGCCGTTACGGGTGCCTTTTGCAGTCAGAGGAAAGCGAGCATATGGTATCCCGTTGCCGTCAACGGAATCGAAGAACATTTCGAGATATTCTTCCCGATAAGGCATTCTTACGTCATTAAAACACCAATCATCAGATTTGGTGTAAACGAATATCGTGTCGTGGATTGGCCCAAATCTGTCGCCTGGCGTGTGAGAGTTTGTCCGCTGCCAAACCACCTCGCTGCGAAATGACCCACTGCCAAATATTTCATCTAGCACCAACCTGATGTAGTGACTCTTGTGGTAATCGCAGTGCAGATAAATAGTGCCATTTTCACTCAATAACTGTGACATCAACACAATTCGTTCATACATAAATTGCATGTAGCTGTCATTTGCCCAAATATCGGCATACTGCTTTTCTTCAAATGAAGAAGTATCGCTCTGTGCAGATTTTCCCTTTTTTCTAATATTCCTTTTGTAATCGACGCCGCTATCAAACGGTGGATCGATATATATTAGATCAACCTTGCCCCGGAACTCCCGCAGCAGGTGAGACATCACCTGAAGATTGTCGCCCCAGTAAATGCGGTTCCACCAGCCATCGGTCGGATCGCCATAGGATTCCTTCTTCTGGGCAGGGAAATACTGGGTGGATTTGAACGGGCGCTTGCCCGCCCAGCGCAGTTCGGGGAACCCGCGGATCGGCGGCAGATCGAATTCAAACGTCTCAAATGCTTCTGGGTTATCCCTGCTCATGCCGCCCCTTCGAATCCCGTCTCATTGTATTGGCCGCGCGTCAGGCACGGCAGAATGTCATGTCGCAAAATGACCGGAAATCGCAGTTCTTGCACAGCTTCTCCGGTCGCTCCTTCAACCCATAGTCGTTGGCAACGATTTTGCCGATAACGGAATCGACCTGGTCAATCGTGCCCTTAATGTCCGCCGTCTCGCGATTGAAGGTGATGCGCGGGTTCCCGGATTCCTCGCCGGTGTAATACAGCGCCATCCGGTCCACCCGCACGCCGCGCTTTTCCTCGAACAAATGCGCGTAAATCTGCAGCTGACGCCGGTATCGCGCCAGCTTTTCGGCGTCGTCAATCAGGTCGGGCTTCTTCTCGGTCTTGAAGTCGATGATTTCCCATGCGCCATCCTCGGCCTGGATCAGATCGACATTCCCGGTCAGGACGTAGTTTTCCTTGAGCAGGCTCAGCTCAACCTCGGCCTCGCGCAGCCGGTGCCAGTTGTTCCGTTCCCGGTCGACATAGGTAGCGACATGACGGCGTGCGATGCGCAGCACCGGCTCGCCGAGATAGACCCGCTCCTTCTGGGATATGTTGGCATAGTTGGTGCGGAACCAGTGATCGATCTGGTCAGTGGTGACCTTCTTCTCGTCACCGCGCAGCACAGCCTTGTGGATGTCCTCAATCGTCTGGTGGACCAGCGTGCCAAACAGGATGGCGTTAGTCCGCACCGGCGCGAACTCGAGATCCTTGAAGAACCGATATTGCTGCGGGCACGCCTCAAAAATCAGCACGTCAGAGGTGAAGGAATAGCTGTGCTTGAGGTTGCCCGCCTTGATCGTGGCCAGCTTGGTGATCGCGGGATCGAACTTCAGCTCACGCCAGCTTTTGAGCGGGGTGTAGACCGGCTTGAAATATTGCGTGGGGACATTGCGCTGCCCTTTGGCCTTGGGCGTGTTTTCCTGACAGCTGAGCACCAGCATGTTCTGCGCGCGCGAGAAGGCGGTGTAGAACAAGCGCCAGAAATCGAACGTCTTGATTCGGTCGAGCGGTTCGAACGGCTCACCTTCGCCAAACTCAGCCTCCAGCAGGGCATCGAGCGGGGATTGCTGGTGACGCGGCACCGCATCGAGTGAGCCGGCGACGACAATCGGGAACTCCAGCCCTTTTGACTGGTGGATCGTCATCAGCGAGACACATCCGGAGGGGGCATATTCCGCCTCATCTTCGTACTCTTCGATCCCGCCATCCCAGAGGAACCGCAGGAAATAATTGAAGAGCATCAGCAGGTCGCGCTCAAGCCGGTCCGGCTGAAGGATGATGACATTGTAGAGATATTCGAACTTGTTCAGCAGGCGCGAGAACTTGGCCAGGTTGCGCGCGGGGCGGCTATCGCGCACGCCGCCATGAGCGATGTCCTCACCGAGATAGCGGCTGAAGGTGGGAAACTGAACCAGATCGTAAAACAGGTTGGCGAAGGAGTAGTTGGTATTCTCGGACAGCGAGAGGTGATGCCGGGCCTTGTCCTTGATCCAGGCCGCAATCTGCGCATCCTCGCCCGATTTGAGGTGCGCGATGAAGTCACTCAGGCAACGGTCGAAATAGGCCCAGACATCCAACTGCATCCCTTCTCGCGTAGCACGGATCGCGCCATATTGGGGGAACAAGAACATGTATGCGCCGATCATCAGACGTATCTCGTCGCGCTCGAAATACATGTTGGATCGCGGCGCAAAGATCGGAATGCCCGCAGCTTCCAGATCATTGGCGAAACGCACGACCTTGGGATTACGCACCGAACGGAAGAGGAATGCGACCTGATTCCAGTCTTTGACAATCCCGTCGGCGCGCAATTTGGTCAGGAACGCGACGGTTTCAGTCGCCCAGTTATCTTCGGCATCCTCCCCGGAAACTTTGAAAACAACAGGTCGGGCGGCGCGATCATTCCCGGCGGCTTCAATCACCTTGCCGAACCGATAGGAACGGTCAGGCCCCTGCCAGTCAGCCAATTCCATCCAGCGGTTGTAGAACTCTACGATGTCAGGGTGGGAGCGGTAGTTCTTGGTCAGGTAGATCTGGTTGCAGCTCCCTTCGGGAAACCGCGAAGGAAACTCCAGAATGTTCCGGATTGATGCACCTCGAAACCGATACAGCGCCTGATCGTCATCGCCGACTACACACAGATTGTGATGACGAGACGCCAGCTTCAAAACGATCTGTTCCTGGATCGTGTTGGTATCCTGATATTCGTCGATCATCAGGTATTCGAAGCGATTGCAGAGTTGTTCTTCCACCTCGGGAAGCCCGAGCAGCCTCAGCACCTCGACCTGGATGGTGGAGAAGTCGATGTAGTTATATTGCTCCAGCAGGGCCTGATAGCGCGTGTAGGCCGCGCCAAGGATCTGCAATTCCGAAGTCGTGGCGGCGGTCATCGCGCTCGGATCAACCGCTTCCTCGGAAATCTTGTTGAGATATCCGCAGAGCCGGTCCGCAACCCGCCATGAAGATAGCCCAGGCGTCGGCCGAATGAACGCCTCAAGCCCGTCAATCTCCCTGAACTCGGGCAGCCGCTGGAACACGAAATACTGCTGGTCGAACTTGTCGAGGATCGTGAAGTTGCGCCGTACCCGCGAAAATGCGCGGAATTCGTCGATGATATCGAGGAAGATAGAGTGCAGTGTCCCGACCGTCAGGTCCAACGGGTTTACCGCCGATCCCGACTTCTGAAGGCGGTCAGTGATACGGGTCTTGAGCTCTTTGGCCGCTTTCTCGGTGAAAGTTGATATGAGCACGCGTTCGGGCGCGATATCACGCGTGGCGAGCAGGTTGGCTGTCCGTTCGACAAGGCTGAAGGTCTTACCGGAGCCGGGGCCTGCGACAATGAGGACCGGCCCGTCGAGCGTGTCGATGGCTTCCTGTTGCTGAAGATTCGGGCTCTGGCTCAATGCGGCACCTTCGTGGTCAGAGTCATTTTCCGCGCCATCCATGCAGGCGGGATTGGCATTCTCCGGCTGGCAGACGAGCTCCATGTTCCAGCATAAGTTGAAGCGCGTCGGCCGCAGTTAACGGCTGCAGCACGCCGTGCTCGACCATCCGGTCAAGAAGCCAAAGCCCGCCGTGCACCTGCAACCCATCCTTGGACGCTTGCTTTCGGAGCTTGCCGTCGCCGGTGAGAAGTGGCCGGCCGGTCTCAGTAGCCAGAAGGTAGCAGGAAACATCGGCCAATGAACTGTTGTTGTGCGCATCCCTCAAGGCGAATAGCTTGACGATGCGAGAGTCATCCATGGTTTCAACCATCAAGCCGTTTGCGACAAGATCAGCCTGCGGCAGGTCTTGCAGCTCCCGAAGCACGAAATCCGTGCAGCACAGGGAAAATGGCAGCTGAAACATTTGATCGAGCAGGCCTGCGTTCCTGAAGTCGATCCATATGTTTGTGTCGCTGATATAAATGACGTTCATACTGGCGCCCCGGATCCCACAACGTCGGGATCCAGGGCGCTGATTGGCCTTTTCAATAGCTCAGCCGCACGAGACTTGCTGAAGATACCTTCTGCAAGACCCCAGAAAACCAAGGATTCAAAACGCTGCGGAGGCTTGCAGGGAAGCGGTTCCGGTTCGTCTTTACGCCAACCTTTCCGGCTGAACTGAATGCTGAGAGACTTGTAGCCGCCATCGCTAAGTAGTCCCAGATCTTTCAAACGACGGACTATTGCCTGCATCGAGAGACCATATTGCCGTTTGGCGATGAGAAGTTCCTGAGGGTGAACATGCGAGCGCTGATGGCTGCCAAAATCACCGGTGACGCAGTTTGCAGGATATAGGAAAGCGCCAGCGAAGCGATGGCAGCATTGCTCCGCTTCCCGTTCAGGCATGTCTTCGGGCAGTTTCATGATCCAATGCCCGAGCTCGTGCGCAGCAGTGAAACGCATGCGCTCGCCAGGGCGATCAGCGTTCAAAGCAATCAACACATGATGATTGTCCTGAGTGACTGCGCATGCGCCATCGAAGTCCTCGAGACCGCTTAGCAATGCGACTTTGATTCCGTGCTCCTCGAAAAGCTCGGTGAGATTCGCGATCGCATCGCCGCCAATCTGCCACTGCTCTCGCAATTGATCCGCTGCCTGCTCTGCCTCTTCGACACCGGCAACCGCGATTGCCTGGGAAGGGGTTACGGGGCTGCCAATATCTGCAGGGTCAAAGCAGCTCTCCAGCGCGATGTAGCGCTCAAGGTATTCACGAATCTGCTCTTCGACCTGCTCCTGGCGGTATTTCGGCATTTTCGCCAGTTTGCGGAATTCCAGTGGTGCGAGCGGCACCGGATCGGGCCGGAAGAAATATTCCGGACTGATATCCAAGGCGTCAGCCAGCTGTAGCAGGCGAGTGGAGTTCGGGGTGCTATGCCCCTTCTCGAACTTGCTCAAAGCCTGTTTAGAAATGTCGCCAAGCTGTTGTGCTAGGGCGTCCAAGGTGAGGCCACGCAACAGCCTGGCGCGCCGAATCCGATCATGTATCATGGGCTCTCCGTTGGTTGACAAATTTCATAAAACGAAAAATTTGTCAACCTGGTCTCGACCTAGGGAACCAAGACGAGACACCATCACCGCTACCGACGATCAAGGGTTGTACCTTGCAAATCGAGCCAAGCCGATATGACGCGCAGGGCTTCGACGAGAGAGTTTGCTCGCAGACTCTCACCCTCCGCCAATATGCTTTGATTTTATTGATATTTTTTCAAGTAACGGCCTTTGTTCCCAAAACCGCTCCCCGATAGTGCGTCGGCTTAGAGTGGACACCTAGCGCCGTTCAACTCGTGAAGAGCGGTGCCCAAAGTGGTCTTTCTCGCCAATCGTCCGGAAAGCCCATCGCCGCAAAATCGCCCATAGGATTCTGGACAATGAGGGCCGCCAACCGCTTTGGCCAATCTGATTCGGGCGCGACGATAGCCATTGAATGCAACAGCATTGAGAGGGTGTTGTAGAGTTTTCGATCAGCGAGGGCATCAACTGTCGCCGCAAGGACCGAAGGGTTCTGCGCCATAGGGAAGGTTACGGTGAAGCGGCGGTTCCACAAGCGACTATGGTGCGCGCAAATGTTTCGGACCGTCGCGAGGTGATGCATCCAGCCTTGAAACACCCGATCATCAAATCCGATATTTCGCGCGATGGATTTGCGATCCGCGCGCCCACCGAGAGCAGAAAAGAATTTTGAAAGCAGCCCAAAGGACATGAACTCCGCCGCCATCCAGACCGGAGGGAGCGGCGGATTGTTATAGGTGCGCTTATAATGTTCGACGAAAACGTCGTGCGAACGGTCATACTCGGATTGGAGTTGATCCAAGTTTTTCTGAAAACGATCAGTGTGCCGATACAGGGCCGCGTTGAGGTATCCGTGCGGCCCGTAAACCATCGCCATTTGATGCGCCCATGAGCCTCGCGCCGCCACCTCTATGCGCTCAAGAGCATCCATGAGCATGAGGCGGAGATGCCGATCAAACTCGTACAGGGCGAGGACAGCGTCCAGCGTAGTGTCTGGCTTGAAAGTATGATTGCCTGAGTCCGGATCAGCCTCAAAATAGAGCCAGTATGCCCGAAGGCGGAAATAGCTGATATGGCTAAGCGCGTGTTTGGCCCGATCCAAATCCCCGATTATCATGCCCCGTTCTTGCAGGAGCGAGGTTTGATCAGGGACAGACTTTGATGGCTTGATGAACGGACGCATGGGTCGCTTATGCGCGAGCTTCGCCCAAAAACAAAGTAGCCCGCCATGGTGCGCATCGTGGAGAGGCGTGGCGGGCTTTGTTGAGGTCGATATATGCGCCGATTCCCAACAAATCAATAACCGCCTTCGTCGCTTCTCCGCATCCAACCGGAAACGAGGTGAAGCCACTGAATCCGCCTCTGGACGAAAGACAGGCCCGCAGATTGGTTTCCTCGCCTCTCCATGTTCGAGTATCCACTTCCTTTCGGTCATTCCCCACCAATCTGGTGCGAGTGGCAAGAATCGACCAGACCCGGTCGTTCGCGCATAAAATTCCGGACGGCCGCTTGCGACAGAAGCAGCCGTTTGGACCGCACCGAGTGGAATTCACTATGTCACCTTGACCCTGAAGACGAGCGGGCGGAGTCTGAGAGG
>Ga0268264_10000179_pt1 | contig 134401 bp, 106 predicted proteins | sample KBSSwiS32_FD_190357 | JGI IMG/M metagenome (GOLD analysis project Ga0268264, IMG submission 190357) | Switchgrass rhizosphere microbial communities from Kellogg Biological Station, Michigan, USA - KBS Switchgrass S3-2 (SPAdes) (version 2) | ecosystem: Host-associated > Plants > Roots >... | reverse complement strand
CGCGTCCGACATGCTGTTCAACATCCAGCCGGCGACTGACAGCACTGGCGTGTGCGTCCAACCCCTCCAACTTGGCCAACTCAACAGCCACAGGCCCCAGCCCCTGTAGCCCCGCGGGCGAAAGCTCCTGAACCGTGATGCCTTTGACAAAGTCCAGCACGGACAACCCGCTGTAAGCGCGCGCATAGCCGTATGTCGGCAACACATGGTTGGTGCCCGAACAGTAGTCCCCCATGGGCTCGGGTGACCAGGCGCCGAGAAAAACCGATCCCGCGTTCTGAATTCGTGGCAGCCACTGTCTCGGCTCCTCGACCTCCAGAATGAGATGCTCAGCTGCATACAGGTTCGCCACATCCATGGCGGCGGCGATATCAGACACAACAATGCAGCGACTCGCCGCCAGAGACTCCTGCAGAATGGCCCGTCGCGACAGCAGGACGGTCTGCTTCTCAACCTCAGCTCTGACTGCCTCGGCCAGCTCGAATGATGAAGTGACGAGAATGGCCTGGGCCTGGGTATCGTGCTCCGCCTGGGCCAACAGATCAGACGCAACAAACTCCGCGCTGGCTTTGCTGTCCGCAACAACCATTACTTCAGAAGGTCCGGCCGGCATATCGCATGCGGCACCCGCCGGATCGGCAGCAACGAGTTGCTTTGCCGCGGTGACATACGCATTGCCGGGGCCAAAGATCTTGTCAGCCTTCGGAATCGACTGTGTGCCATAGGCGAGTGCCGCAATGGCCTGGGCACCTCCAACCTTGAATACGGTCTCGATGCCGCAAAGCCCGGCAGCAACGAGCACTGCAGGGTTGGCTTTGCCATTGCGCGCGGGCGGCGTACAAAGGATGCGGTTGGGGCATCCTGCAATCCGTGCCGGTATTGCCAACATGATCACGGCAGAGGGCAGGGGAGCCGAGCCAGCCGGCACGTACAGGCCCACTGTTGAAATGGCGCGAACGATCCGTTCGCAACGCACTCCGGGCATCGTTTCCACAGTGAGCGGCTTGGGGAGTTGGCCGGCATGGAACTGCTGAACGTTGGCGATGGCCGTTTCCAGCGCCGCCAGTTGCTGACGAGTCAGCGACTGCCGTGCCTGCGCGAATTCCTCCGCGGACACGGCCAGCGACTCCAGCTTCACCGAATCGAAGCGCTCCGTGTATGAAAAGAGAGCGGGATCGCCGTCCCGGCGGACCGTATTGACTACATCTGCCGCGACGGCAGCGATGTCCGCTCGCGACTCCTGGGCAGGGCGTGCCAGTGCGGCGCCACGTTCCGCCGCGGACAGTTTGTCCCATTCGAGAATCCGCATCATGCCAACATTTTCTCCACCGGCAGGACGAGGAGGGCGCTGGCACCGGCCTTCTTCAAGCTCTCCAGCGTTTCCCAGAACACGTTCTCACGGCACACTGCGTGGATTGCAACCTTGTCCTCCGAGCCATCCAACTGGAGGATGGTAGGCGACTCGCTTCCGGGCAGCAGCCTGCGGATCTCAGGGAGTGCCGAGCGAGGCGCATGCAACATGATGTACTTGCTCTCCTTGACCTGTTGTACACCGTCGATCCGCATCATCAACCGTTCCACCCACTCGTCCTTTTCGGGCGGCAGCGTCAGGGGCGTGCGAATGATGACGGCATGGCTCTCCATCACGGTCTCAACTTCACGCAGGTGATTCGCCTGCAATGTCGAGCCCGTCGAAACCAGATCACAAATGAGGTCCGAGCGGCCGAGGCGAGGCGCAATTTCAACAGCACCGGACAGGGTCACGATGTCAGCCGGGATGTCGCGCTCGCGCAGGTATTTCTGCAGGAGGAAGGGATAGGTTGTTGCAATACGTTTGCCGCGGATGGAGTTGGCGCCGTCATAGGTAAAGCCTTCCGGCACCGCGAGCGACAGGCGACATCGCCCGAAATCCAGTGTGCGGACCATTTGAAAGCGCGCGGCATGTCCGCGTTCACGCAGCTCCAGGCGCTTCTCCTCCAGCACATTGAGACCGACCAGTCCGAGGTCACAGACATCTTCCTGGACGAGGTCGGGGATGTCGTCGTCACGGACAAACAACACATCCAACGGCATGTTCTCGCCAAAGCCCATCAGCTGATCCTTGCCCCGTGACAACTTCAGACCGCAGCGGGTCAATATGTCGAGGGAAGGGTCGGTGAGACGCCCGGACTTCTGGACTGCCAGCTTGAGACGAAATTCATCCATGGCGGGATGCCCCCTTGCTCATTCGTTTGGCCGCTACTTCGTAGCCGCCGTTGCCACTTTGAAGGAATCGCGCTACGCGGCCGATCGTCGTCACACTGACACCGGTCAACCGATGTATTTCCCGGTAAGGAAGCTCGCGTTGCAGGTGTTCGACCACGCTCCAGCGGTCCGCCATGGCCTGGATCTCGGCTGGCGTGCACAGGTCGCGCAGGAATGCGCGGCATTCCTCGGCCGACTGCAGCGCAGCCAGCGCTGTGTACAGATTGCGCTCAGCGAGCGCTTCCTGGCGGGGGGTGACGTTACGGTGGCTTTTCATGGTGTCCCAATGTAATAGCGCGCTATCACATTAGCACATTGTGATGCGCGGGGACAGGGTGGCCCGGCAGGCTGGTCAGCCGCTGCACTCGCGGGCGCCCCGCAGCCGGGTAAGGCCGCAAGTGCCGGGCGGGGCCGCAGCGGGGGCGAAGGCGCCGCGCCTCCCTTGACTGGGGGAGTGTAGACGCCTATACGTATGGCCGAAATAACGTGTTTACCGCCATTCAGGACGTCTGGGGCTCGACACACAATGAAAAAGCTGGGTTTCCTCGTCTTCCCGGGATTCCAGATCCTCGACCTGGCCGCGGCCAGCGTGTTCGAGGTCGCCAACCTGTTCACGAGCCGCCCCGTTTATGAGGTGGCGTTGTATTCCGAACACGGTGGGCGCGTGACCTCATCGTCCGGTATCGAAGTCGATACGCGGCAACTGACCGACCCCGTGTTTGATACTTTGATTGTGACTGGTGATATCGCCGTTGCGACTCCGTCGGAAGGGTTGGTCAGATTTGTTTCCGAAGCCGCGGTCTCCTCCAGGCGCATTGCCAGCATCTGCACGGGTGCTTTCATACTGGCGGCGGCGGGGCTGTTGAATGGGCGGCGGGCAACCACTCATTGGGCCAGTGCCCGGAATCTGCAGCGCCGGTTCCCGGCCATCAAAGTCGAGGAAGATCGGATTTTCATCACCGATGGAAGCATCTGGACGTCCGCGGGAATGACCGCGTGCATCGATCTGTCGCTGGCGATGGTGGAAGCAGACCTGGGGTTTGAGGTCTCCAAGTCCGTTGCGCAGAAGATGGTCGTGTATCACCGGCGCACGGGCGGGCAGTCGCAGTTCTCGGCCATGCTGGAGCTGGAATCCAAGTCGGATCGGATCCAGCTCGCGTTGGATTATGCGAAGCGCAATCTGCGCAAGACCTTGTCGGTGGGAGAGCTGGCGGCGGTGGCGAATCTGAGCTCACGGCAGTTCAGCCGGACCTTCAGAGCCGAGACCGGGCAGTCGCCTGCCAAGGCCATTGAGAGCCTGCGAGTGGAGGCAGCCAAGTCGCTGGTCGAGGAAAGCCGCCATGCCATTGACGTGGTGGCCCGAGAGACCGGTTTTGCCGATTCCGAGCGCATGCGGCGGGCATTTATCCGCAAATTCGGCCATCCGCCCCAGACGTTCCGGCGGGTGGCCCATAAGGCTGCGGTCGCCCCAGCGACTGCGATGCCTGCGGCGGCAGCAGAACCGGCGGCTTAAAACGGCCCTCACGCCCGCCACGGCCCTCGAGCGGCACACCGCCCGAGCCCCGTGCCGCGCGCCGCTCGGGCCCCGGGCCCCGCGGCCCCCTGCCAGGGACCGTCCGCGCAGCCCTGCAACCCGGTCGCGCGACCCGCAAGCTGATGACCGGCCACGCAAATCTCCAGCGCGACAGACGTTCCAGGACGCCCACGGTGCCTTGACTCGTCCGTGAGCCCCGCAATACACTGCCTGCACTCATCGAGACCGACCGAGGGATAAGGCCCTTAGACGTCGGGGCAACCGCCAGGTTTAACCATCCTGGAAAGGTGCCAACTCCTGCGAGCCCACGCTGACCGAAAGGCCGGCAATGAGGCTAGACAGATGAGCGGTTTACGTAGCTTCGGCTGCCGTCCTGGCAGATCGAGGTAGGACGTAGACAACCCGCCGTAACAGGTGGGTGCTCCGCAGGAGGCCGGTGAGACCGTGCCAAGGTTTGCGGAGCTTTCGATGAACGCCACTCTTGAATCTTTGCCTGTCACGCAGCGACACAGCGTGTCTTCGGCAATTGCGCCTGCAGCAAACACTCTCGTCGCGCTCGCCACCGACATTTCCGTGCGCGAAGGCATTCTGGAAGTTCCGGGCGAGATGGCGCTCCATCACGGTGGCAAGCTTTCCAACGTTCAAATTGCATGGCGCCTCGTAGGTCCGGCAACTGCGCCTGTTGTATGCGCATTGGGTGGCATCTCGGGCGGACGCCGTGTTTGTCTTGCCGATGATCCTCGCCAGGAGTGGTGGTCGCAGATCGCAGGTCCCGATCGCCCGCTCGACGTCAATCAGTTCAGAATTCTCAGCTTCGACTACCTGGGCGGCAGCGGCGATACCACCGGCCCCGAGCCCGGTACAACATTCCCCAGCATTTCGAGTTACGACCAGGCAGAGGTGCTGGCGCGTGTGCTCGATCACCTGGGCATCAAGTCACTGCATGCGATCGCCGGCGGCTCCTACGGCGGCATGGTTGCGTTGGCGTTCGGTGAGTTGCATCCCGAGCGTGTAGGGCACCTGCTCATCATCGGCGCGGCAGATCGCGCGAACCCGATGGCGACTGCCTGGCGCAGCGTTCAGCGGCAGATCCTGCGGTTTGCCGTTGATTGTGGCCGCCCGAAGGAGGGCGTGCAGCTCGCCCGGGCGCTTGCGATGTCGACGTACCGCAGCACCGAGGAGTTCTCTGCCCGCTTCAACGGCGAGCCCGTGTTGGATGGCGACCGCTTCCTCTTCCCGGTGGAGAGTTATCTCTTTGCGCGCGGCAGCGACTATGCGTCGCGCTATCGCCCCGAAGCGTTCCTTTGTTTGTCCGAGTCCATTGACCTGCATCGGGTGGACACGGCTCGCATTTTCGTACCGACGACGGCCGTCGCGGTCCGCGAGGATCAGTTGGTGCCGCTGCCTGACATGCGCGCAATGGTTGCGCGCCTGCCGGTTGCGCGGTTGCACGAAATTTCCTCGATCTACGGCCACGATGCCTTCCTGAAGGAGACTGAACAATTGCGCCGGATATTCACTTTGGCACTGGAGCGCGCGTCGTGAGCAACCACCCCAGCCAGATTACTCAGACTGTTCGTGCTGGCCTCGAATGCGACGAAGCCACTGGCGCCGTAGTGCCGCCGATTCATCTGACGTCGACGTTCGCGTTTAAATGCTTTGGCGAGAAACGCAGCTACGACTACACGCGCTCGGGAAATCCAACGCGCGATCTTCTCGGATCAGCGATCGCTGAGCTGGAAGGTGGGGTCGGTGGCGTTATCACAGCAACGGGAATGGCTGCGATCACTCTGGTCGGCTACCTGATTCCTGCGGGGGGACGCATCATCGCCCCGCACGATTGTTATGGCGGAACTTACCGTCTGTTCGAAGCGTGGAGAAAGCGCGGCGAGCGAGTAGTCGAGTTCATCAATTTCGGTGATGAGGCAGCAGTACGCGCGGCGCTTTCCAAGCCGACCAATCTGCTTTGGATCGAGACGCCCAGCAATCCGCTTCTGCGGATCACGGACATCGAGAAGTTCACGGCGCTGGGTAAAGCCGCTGGCGCGATTACAGTTGTGGACAACACGTTCCTGTCGCCCGCCTGGCAGCTCCCGTTGTCACTCGGCGCGGACCTCGTCTTGCATTCGACGACCAAGTATCTCAATGGTCATAGCGATGTGGTCGGTGGCGCCGTTGTAGCCAAAGACAAGGCGCTTCATGAGCAGTTGGTCTGGTGGGCCAATTGCCTGGGTGTCACGGGCGCGCCGTTTGATAGCTTCATGACGTTGCGTGGGTTGCGGACTCTGCATGCGCGGTTGGATCACCACGGGCGTAATTCGCAGGCCTTGGCGCAATGGCTGCAGCAGCAGCCGAACGTGAAGAAGGTCTACTACCCGGGGTTACCGAGCCATCCGGGCCACGACGTCGCACGGCGCCAGCAGCGCGGGTATGGCGCGATCGTCAGCCTGGAGTTGGAAGGCGGGCACGATGCCGTCCGGGAGTTCGTCTGTGATCTGCAGTGCTTCTCACTGGCGGAGTCGCTGGGCGGAGTTGAGAGTCTGGTGGCTCACCCGGCAACCATGACGCACGCTGCGATGGATCCGGTGGCTCGACAGAAGGCCGGTCTGGCGGACGGGCTGATCCGTCTCTCCGTGGGTATTGAAGCGTTGGAAGACCTGCAGCGCGATCTGGCTGCAGGACTCGAGCGGGTGGCCCGTGTGCTGGAGTCGGTGCCGAAGGCCGCCAACGGCTAACAGCCAGTAGCCCAACGAAGCGAAGGGCGCGTCGCTCGGCAATGCCGGTGACGCGCCAGTCGCGCTGTGCCGGTCACCCCGGCCCGCGTCAGCCGCCCCGGCCCACGTGCCAGCCGCCCCGGCCCGCGCGCAAGCCGCCAAGGGGCGCCATAACTATCAACCGCGCCTCAGCTCCGCCAACACGGCATCGCCCATCTCCCGGGTGCTGACCGTCTTCTCACCCTTAGCCGCGATATCCGGCGTCCGAGCCCCGCCCTCGAGGGCGCGACCCACGGCCGCTTCCAACGCATCCGCTTCGCGAACCAACTCCAGCGAATGCCGCAGGAGCAGGGCAACGCTCATGATCGTGCCCACGGGATTGGCGATTCCGCGCCCGGCGATATCAGGTGCCGAGCCATGGATGGGTTCGTACAAACCCCGTTTGCCGTCCCCCAGGGACGCAGACGGCAGTAATCCCAGCGACCCGGCCAACATCGAGGCTTCATCGGTCAGGATGTCGCCGAACATGTTCTCCGTCACGAGCACATCAAAGTCACTGGGCCGGCGAATCAGATGCATGGCCGCCGCATCCACCAGCACGTGGTCGAGCGCCACATCGGCGAACTCCGATTTCATGACCCGTGAAGCCACCTCGCGCCACAACCGCGAAGTCTCGAGAACATTGGACTTGTCGACAGAAGTGAGCTTGCGGCGCCGCTGGCGTGCCAGGCGGGCGGCAACGCGGGTGATGCGCTCGACTTCTTCCACGGTGTACGTGCAAACATCGACGGCGCTGTTTGCATCCCGACGCTTCTCGCCGAAATAGATGCCGCCCGTGAGCTCACGAACAAACACCAGGTCGACGCCGGCAAGCACCTCGGGCTTCAAAGTCGACGCTCCCACGAGACAAGGATGGAGCTTCACAGGCCGCAAATTGGCGTAAACGCCCAACTCTTTGCGTAGCCGTAACAACCCTTGTTCCGGCCGAACGCGCGCATCCGGTGCGGACCACTTGGGGCCGCCGATGGCGCCGAGCAGAACCGCATCGGCATCCAGGCAACCCTTCAGCGTGTCAGCGGGAAGGGGATCCCCAACCGCATCAATCGCCGCGCCGCCGAAGGCAAAGTGGCTCAACACAAACTGGTGGCCAAAGGAGGCGCCAACAGCCTCCAAAGCGCGAAGCCCCTCGGCGACGACCTCCGGGCCGATCCCGTCCCCACCCAGAACAGCAATCTGTGCCTTCATACCTGACCCTGGCGCCGAGCCTCATACGCTTCTATCTGCGCCCGGCGGTCCAACAAAAAGCCCAATTCATCCACCCCGTTCAGCAGGCAAAAGCGCGAGAACGCCTCGAGAGGAAACTTCACGCGCGTGCCATCAGGCAATACGAGCGAGGTTTCCTCGACATTGATCGTGACCTCCGCACCCGGATTGGCCAGCAGCCAATCGCTGGTTCCCTGGTCGACCACAACCGGCAGGAAGCCGTTTTTCAGCGAGTTGTTGCGGAAGATGTCCGCGATCTCCGTGCTGATCACGGCCTGGAAGCCGTAATCCAACAGCGCCCATGGCGCATGCTCGCGCGAGGAGCCGCAGCCGAAATTGCGGCCCGCGACCAGAATGCGGCAACCCTGCGCCTCGGGACGATTGAGAACGAAATCCGGTTTCGCCGCGCCCTGCGCATCGTAGCGCCAGTCGGCGAACAGCGAGCGGCCCAACCCCTCGCGGGTGGTCGTCGTGAGAAAACGGGCCGGAATGATCTGGTCGGTATCGATATTGCTCGACGGCAATACCACCGTCCGCGACGTAATGGAAACAACAGCCTTCATGACATCAACTCCCGGGGATCGGTCACGCGACCCCGTACGGCACTCGCGGCCGCGGTCAGTGGGCTCGCCAGCAGCGTTCGGGCACCGATTCCCTGTCGGCCCTCAAAATTGCGATTGCTGGTGCTCACTGAATATTGACCCTTCGGAACGAGGTCGCCATTCATCCCCAGGCACATGGAACATCCGGACTCGCGCCATTCGGCACCCGCGTCAATGAAGACCTGGTGCAGGCCCTCAGCCTCCGCTTCCTTCTTGACCTGCTGCGAGCCCGGAATGACGAGCATCTGTACGCCCTTGGCAACCTTCCGTCCCCGTAGCACGCCGGCAGCGCTTCGAAGGTCGGAAATGCGGCCATTGGTGCAACTGCCGACAAACACCACATTCACCGGTTGGTCTTTGATCGGTGCGCCGGCTTCCAGACCCATGTAAGCGAGCGACTTGCTGAACACAGCATCGTTCGCGCGCGATGGAATAGAGGACGTAATCGGAATCACCATCCCGGGATTGGTCCCGTAGGTGATCATCGGCTCGAGTACGGATGCGTCGATATCGACCTGGGCGTCGAATAGGGCGCCGGGGTCCGAAGGCAACCGGCGCCACTCCGAGACCGCACGCTCCCAGGCATCGCCCTGTGGCGCCCGAGGGCGACCGGCGAGATACCGGTAGGTAGTCTCATCAGGGGCAATCATGCCGGCACGGGCACCCGCCTCAATCGACATGTTGCAAATCGTCATGCGCTCGTCCATGTCGAGCCCGCGGATCGTGTCTCCGCGATACTCGATGACGTATCCCGTCCCGCCGCCCACACCGATCTTGCCGATGATGGCGAGAATCAGGTCCTTGGCAGTGACGCCGGGCTTCAACCGACCCGACACGTTCAATGCCAAAGTTCGAGGCTTACGCTGTAACAAACACTGCGTCGCCAGCACGTGACCGACTTCAGTCGTGCCAATTCCGAACGCCAACGCACCCAAGGCGCCATGCGTGCTGGTATGGCTATCGCCACAGACCACGGTCTTGCCCGGCTGCGTAATTCCCAGCTCTGGCCCAATGATATGCACGATGCCGCGCTGCTCGTGGCGCAGGCCGAGAAGCTCCACACCGAACTCAGCGCAATTCTTCTCGAGCTCCCGAACCTGCCTGGCGGCCGACTCGATTGAGATGGGCGCGCCGCCGAAGATCTGCTCGGTGCGCGTCGGCGTCGAGTGGTCCATGGTGGCGAGGGTGCGATCCAGCCTGCGAACGGGCAGGCCGCGCTCACGGAGCACCGAAAATGCCTGCGGTGAAGTCACTTCGTGAATCAGGTGAAGGTCGATGTACAGCACGGCCGGTGTATCGGCCGTCTCGGCGATCACCTCGTGCTGCCGCCAGACCTTCTCAAACATCGTTTGCGGAACGTTACTCATACTAAACGGCTTCCTGTGCGACGCGGGCCGCGCCGGTGCGCTCGTCCCGCGAGCGGCTACCTGCCTGCGACAGCTCGATTCGGTTGATCACTTCGAGAAACGCTTTGGTGCTGGACTCGATGATGTTGGTGCTCACGCTCGAGCCGCGGTAGCTGCGCTGATTGTATTCGACGTAGATGACTGCTTCGCCCTGCGCATCCTCACCCTCGGACACGCCGCGCAGCTCGAATTTCCGTAGCATGACATTGACGCCGGTCGCCGCTTCGATGGCCTTGAAGGCCGCATCGACAGGGCCATCGCCCTCGGCATTGCGCTCGACGACGCGGCCGTCCGCGTGCTGGAGGCGAACGGTGGCTTCGGCCGGCGATTTGCTGTCGGCGACGGTCTTCAGGTCCAGCAGCGTCCACGGGCCGGTGGCACTGCCTTCGGCGCGCAGGACCAGGGCCTCGATATCGCCGTCAAACAGCTCTTTCTTCTTGTCGGCGAGCGCCTTGAATTCCTCGAAGACGCGATTGAATTCCCCCTCGTCGAGCTCGAAGCCCAGCTCCTTCACGCGATCGCGGAAGGCATGCCGGCCGCTGTGCTTGCCGAGCACGAGATGGCTTCGTGACAGTCCAACATCCTCCGGACGCAGAATTTCGTACGTGGAGTGATGTTTCATCATGCCGTGCTGATGAATGCCCGCTTCGTGAGCGAAGGCATTCTCGCCCACGACCGCCTTGTTGCGCGGAATGGGCATGCCGGTGATGCTGGAAACCAACCTCGAGGTGGGGTAGAGGCGGGTCGTCTGGATCCGGGTGCGGACGTTGAAGAACGCCTCGCGGGTCTTCAACGCCATGACCACTTCTTCGAGTGAGCAGTTGCCGGCCCGCTCGCCGATTCCATTGATGGTGCATTCGATCTGGCGGGCGCCGGCCACGACGGCGGTCAGGCTGTTGGCCACCGCCATTCCCAGATCGTCGTGACAATGCACCGAGAGACGGATCTTATCGATGCCGCGCACGTTCTTGCGCAGGTAGCGGAACAGCTCCGCGAATTCATCCGGGACGGTGTAGCCAACCGTATCCGGAATGTTGACCGTGCTCGCGCCGGCCTCGATGGCGGCTTCCACGACCTGGGCCAGAAACTCCAGCTCGGTGCGGGAGGCGTCCTCGGGTGAAAACTCCACGTCCTCGCACAATTCGCGCGCCAGCTTCACGCCTTCGACGGCGGTGCGCAGGATTTCTTCCTGCGCCATGTTGAGCTTGTACTGGCGATGAATCGCGCTCGTGGCCAGAAACACATGAATGCGGTGTTGGGGAGCCGGGCGCAGGGCTTTTGCCGCGAGCTCGATGTCCTCCCGGTTACAGCGCGCAAGCCCACAGATGATGGACCCCTGTACCTCGCGCGCCACCGCGTTGACCGATTCCCAATCCCCCCGCGAGGCCGCGGGGAAACCAGCCTCGATGACATCGACACCGAGCTCGGCAAGCGAGCGGGCGACCCTGAGCTTTTCAGGTTGGGTCATGCTGCAGCCGGGCGATTGCTCGCCGTCGCGCAGGGTGGTGTCGAAGATCAAAACCCGGTCTGGATGGGGAACCATGGCCTTCTCCTTTTGCGCAGGCGTTGCCTGCTCACCGTCGATCCTGGGCATCCCTCGCGGGATGCCCGTGCAACGCATGCGTTGCACCCTATTTTGAAAGGACACTCCGTGTCCTGGAATCAACGCTCCTTGTTACGCGGCGATGCCCGCCGGGCTACGCCCGCCGGTCGTTCAGCCAGGGCATCCGGGCACGCAGCTCGGCGCCGACTTTCTCGATCTGGCGGTTCGTATCCTGCTTCAGCAGCTTGTCGTAGCCTTTACGGCCGCTCGCGTTCTCCTCGATCCACTGCTTCGCGAACTTGCCCGTCTGCACTTCCTTGAGAATCTTGCGCATCTCTTTCTTCGTACGGTCGGTCACGACGCGCGGGCCGCGTGTCAGGTCGCCGTACTTGGCGGTTTCACTGATGAACTCGTGCATCTTGGTGAGGCCGCCCTCGTGGAGCAGGTCCACGATCAGCTTCAGTTCGTGCATGCACTCGTAGTACGCGACTTCCGGCTGATAGCCCGCTTCAACGAGTGTCTCGAAGCCCTTCACCACCAGCTCGGTAGCGCCGCCACAGAGCACGGCCTGCTCGCCGAACAGATCCGTCTCGGTCTCCTCCGCGAAAGTCGTGTCGAGAACACCACCACGGGTGCCGCCGATGCCGTGAGCGTAGGCCAGGGCCTTCGCATGCGCCTTGCCGGTTGCGTCCTGGAAGACGGCGATCAGACACGGAACGCCGCGACCTTGCTGATACTGACGGCGCACGAGATCACCAGGACCCTTCGGGGCAATCAATGAGACGTCGAGGTCCTTGCGCGGCTTGATCTGTTTGAAGTGCACATTGAAGCCGTGGGCGAACAGCAACGTCGCTCCCTTCTTCAGGCTCTTCTCAACGCTTTCATAGACAGACTTCTGCGCCATGTCGGGCACGAGCATCGCAACGAGGTCCGCATCGGCGACTGCATCGATGGGTTCGGCAACAGCGAGACCTTCCTTCTTCGCCTTCTTCCACCCGTTGCCGCCCTTACGGACTCCTACGACGACGTCGAAACCGCTGTCGCTCAGATTGAGTGCATGTGCACGGCCCTGGCTCCCATAGCCGAGCACGGCGATGCGCGCTCCCTTGAGAGCCTTCTTGTCGACGTCTTTTTGCGAATAAAGCTTCATCATCCTTCTCCAAAGTGGCCCGGTGGCCGGATGTGCCAAACGTAAAAAAACCCCGCATCGGCGCTCGGCCGGTGCGGGGTTTTTGGTGTCTTGCTCGCTGTGCCCGGTTGTGTGTCAGGCGTGCGCGAGTGCCCCGCACCTTGCGCTCCTAAGAAGGAGCGGAAGTCCGACGAGTACGGGGCCATGGGGTACTGAGCCTGTGGTTACTCGGCCGATGGCGATTGTCGTGGGAGCCAATTGAGACTCGTGCGAGTGCGCTGCAAAAGCGAAAGAAATATGTTGCCCGATGGGATCACACTACGCGCTTGGTTGTCAACGCAAACGGCCTGTGCAACTGCGATAAGGCACTCTCGGGGGGCGTTTTCCGGCCGTCACGTGCCGATGCCGGACCTTGCCACATTCGATGTCATCGGCCCGACATTGGTAAGCTGCCGCCTCATGGAAGAAAAACTGTTGACGGCGAACGAGGCGGGCAGCCTGCCCCTGTGGTTTCTCACCGAAGCGGAGCTTCCGCGCTGGTTGAGCCTGCAGCCTGCTCCCGTGGCGAGCTGGGTCCGCGCCCATGCGTTCCAGGCTGAGAGACATCGGGCACTGGCGTATCCCAATCCTGACGGCGGTGTCGGCGGCGCCGTCGTAGGCCTCGGATCATTGCACTCAGTTGGAGAGTTGAAGGTCTGGAACGCGGCGGGTTTGTCGGATCGTCTGCCTGCATATTCGTACCACGTTGCAAATGAGCTACGCGCGGATGCGGCCACCCACCTGGTATTGGGATGGTTGATGGGCGCGTACCGGATGACACGGTACCGGTCAGTGGCGCCCTCGGGTCCTCGTGCCGTCCTGGTTGTGCCGAAGGAAGCGGATCTCGCGTACGCGGAAGCGGCTGCCGCCGGAACTTCGCTCGCCCGCGACCTGATCAACACGCCCGCGAACGACATGGGACCGGAGGAGCTCGCCGCAGCGGCAATCAATCTCGCAACTCGCTATGGGGCTCGCAGCAGCGTGATCATGGGTGAAGAGTTGCAGGCGCGAGACTTCCACCTGATCAGAGGCGTGGGTGCCGGGAGTCCGCGGCATCCGCGGCTCATCGATATTCGCTGGGGAAAGGAAAACGCACCGAAGGTGACCCTCGTCGGCAAGGGTGTGTGCTTCGACACCGGCGGCCTGGACATCAAACCGTCGGCCGGCATGCTGCTCATGAAAAAGGACATGGGTGGCGCCGCCTGCACTCTGGGGTTGGCGCGGATGCTCATGCAGCTCGACGCACCCGTACAACTGCGCGTCCTGATCCCGGCTGTAGAAAACAGCGTCGATGGAAATTCTTACCGCCCCAGTGATGTGTTGCGCTCGAGGAAGGGATTGAGCGTGGAGATCGGCAACACGGACGCTGAAGGGCGGTTGGTCCTCGCCGATGCGCTGGCCGAAGCGGATGTTGAGCGCCCGGACCTCCTCATCGACATGGCAACACTCACGGGGGCTGCGCGCGTGGCGCTGGGCCCGGAAGTGCCTGCGGCATTTTCAACGGACGAGAGTCTGCTCGCGGCCCTGCGTATCAACGGCGAAGAAGAGGCCGATCCCATCTGGCCGTTGCCGTTGTGGGCCGGCTACGACGACGAGCTCACGAGCAAGATCGCCGATCTGAGCAATGTGTCGGCCGCGCCATTTGCCGGCTCGATCATCGGTGCTCTGTTCCTCAAACGCTTTGTCACGGCGACTCCGGCCTGGCTGCACATCGATCTGTACGCCTGGAATGCCAAGGACCGCCCGGGCCGGCCCGTTGGCGCGGAAGCCCAGTGCATCCGCGCGCTCTACAGACTCATCCGTTCGCGCATCGAGTGACTCGCAAACCACTGCTTCAACGCAGCTCAGGGCATCCCTGAAACTGGTGTTGGCGCACGGTCATAATGTGAACACCCCTCGTTCGAATCCAAACTCGCACCCGATCCGTAGTACTCTTGGCTGGACAGCGGGGATGGAAGTACTTTAAGTTTTAAGGACCGGGAAGGTTTTTCGACGGCAATGGCGGCTAAGAAAAAACAAGTGGACGCGCGGGCCAGCTCACGGCTCGTGGTTGATGGAATCAAGCAGGCACCCTCGCGCGCGATGTTGCGTGCGGTCGGTTTCCAGGACGCTGATTTCAGCAAGCCGCAGATCGGCATCGCCTCCACCTGGGCCAACGTCACTCCATGCAACATGCATATCGCCGAGCTCGCGCGCGAGGCCGTGAACGGTGCCGACGCTGCAGGCGGCAAGGGCGTTCTCTTCAACACCATCACGGTGTCGGACGGCATCTCGATGGGCTCGCCCGGAATGCGCTACTCACTCGTCTCCCGCGAAGTGATTGCCGATTCGATTGAGACTGTGGTCGGAGCCGAAGGCTTCGATGGTTTCGTGGCGCTCGGCGGCTGTGACAAGAACATGCCCGGCTGCGCGATGGCGATCGCACGACTCAACCGTCCCGCGGTCTTTGTCTACGGTGGCACGATTCGTCCCGGTGGACAGAGGCGGGACATCGTCTCGGTATTCGAGGCGGTTGGCGCGCGTGCCGCCGGCAAGATTACCGACGAGCAGTTGCAGGAAGTGGAGCGGACCGCGATTCCCGGACCGGGCAGTTGCGGTGGAATGTACACGGCCAACACCATGGCTTCCGCGATGGAGGCGTTGGGACTTTCACTGCCCGGCAGCTCCGCGCAGGAAGCGGTCAGTGATGAGAAGCGGATCGACAGCCGGCGTGCCGGCGAAGCGGTCGTGAAGTTGGTGAAGGAAGGCATCAGGCCGCGCGACATCCTGACTCGCAAGGCGTTTGAGAACGCGATCAGTGTCGTGATTGCGCTCGGCGGCTCAACCAACGCCGTGCTCCATCTGCTCGCCATAGCCAACGATGCGCGCGTAAAGCTCTCGTTGGATGATTTCACTCGCATCGGCAAACGGGTGCCGGTGCTGGCCGATGTCAGACCCAGCGGGCGCTATCTGATGTCGGAGTTGATTGCGATCGGCGGCATTCAACCGCTGATGAAGATGTTGCTGGAGGCGGACCTGCTGCACGCGGATTGTCTAACAGTCACGGGTCGGACACTGGGAGACAATCTGGCCGACACGGGCATGTATCTTGCTGGACAGGACATCGTGCGGCCGCTCTCCGATCCGCTGAAGAAAGACAGTCATCTCGTCATCCTGTACGGGAACGTGGCCCCGGAGGGCGCGGTCGCAAAGATCACCGGCAAGGAAGGCCTGAAGTTCAGCGGGAAGGCTCGTGTCTTCGAAGGGGAAGAGCGAGCGACCGAGGCCATCCTCGATGGCACGGTACGGGCCGGGGATGTCGTGGTGATCAGACAGGAGGGACCCAAAGGGGGTCCCGGAATGCGCGAGATGCTGAGTCCGACCGGCGCCATCATGGGCCGCGGACTAGGGGATAAGGTAGCGTTGATTACGGATGGGCGGTTTTCGGGTGGCAGCCACGGTTTCGTGGTTGGACATATCTCTCCGGAAGCGGCGGTTGGCGGACCCATTGGGCTGTTGCGAAATGGGGATGTCGTGACCATCGATGCGGTGAAGCGCACCATTCATGCTGATCTGTCTGCGGCGGAGCTGCGGCGCCGGCGTGCTGCGTGGAAACCACGGAAGCCATACGCGACGGCCGGCGTCCTCGCCAAATACGCGTTTCTGGTAGGGAGTGCCTCGACGGGTGCGGTGACCGCCCCGCGTGGTAATTCTTGAGCTTAGGCGGAGTTGTCAGTGCACTTTGTAGAGGTTAGAGTTCAGCAAGCATTCATTGACGTGCACGGCAAACCGTGTCGTCGTTCTGCAAGCGCACGTCGCAATCATCGAACACTTTCGGGGGATATAAAAGTCGAGCGTGCGTCAGCCCGGCAGGCTGCGCGCGTCCGCATTGCATGTATGAATGAGCACACTGGTGGAATGGCCGGCGTGCTCCGGGCCGGGTCCGACACCTTGCAGGGCGCGACAAAGCCAGTTACTTTGCGCTGCTCAGAATTGGATCCGATTTATCTTGGGAAAGTAACAGCGACGACGCCGCAATAACTCATGGCAGCATACGTACACGATTCTAATTTCTTTACACGCCGAACAGTCGTACTGTTTGCGATTGTCGGCCTCCACATCCTCATCGCCTGGGCACTGGCTACCGGACTCGCACGTCGGGCCATCGAGCTGGTTGCTCCGCCCCTGCAGACCGCCGTCATCGACGAGGTAAAGCAGCAGGATCAGCCCCCGCCACCGCCGCCACCGCAGATGGAACGGCCGCCCGTCGAAGTGCCGCCGCCGGATGTGCAGATCGACATGCCGGTTGAAACTCAATCAACCGCGATCCAGGACACGACCAACAAGCCTGTTGTGGCACCTCCGCCGCCGCCGGCACCAACCCACCAGGCCGTACGCGTACCGGGTGGCCCGGGTAAGAACTTCCCGTCGACCGACGATTACTATCCGTCGGCGTCGGCGCGCCTCGGAGAATCGGGCACGGCGACAGTGCATGTATGCACTGACACGAAGGGCAAGCTGACCGAAGAGCCGAAGATCGAACAGTCTTCCGGCATCGGTCGGCTCGATGAAGGCGCAATGAAACTGGCAAAAGCCGCCAGCGGGCGTTACAAGCCTGCGACCGAGGACGGGAATCCGATTGCCAGCTGCTTTGGATTCCGCATCAAGTTCCAGCTCCGAAACTAAAACGACTATTAGATGCCGAGGCCTGCCCCGGCTTTTTGTGATTCGAGGAAACTATGGAAAATCAAGCCGCCCCAACCGCAAGCACTGACAACCCATACGGCCTTGCCGCCATGTGGTCCAGTGGCGACCCGATCGCCCGCTCCGTACTCATCCTGTTGGCGATCATGTCGCTTTCATCCTGGTACGTGATCCTCACCAAGCTCTGGGACCAGCGCAAGCTCAAGCAGTCTGCGCGCGTCGCGGAGAAGCAGTTCTGGACTGCCCCTTCGATCAAGGACGGCGTCGAGCGTCTGAAGAAGGGTGACGACTTCCGCCTGGTTGCCGAGGACGGCCTGCGTGCCGCTTCGCACCATGACGGCCGCCTGACGGACCGCATCGACCTGCACGAGTGGATCACCATGTCGCTGCAGCGCGCTGTGGACCAGGTGAACAGCAAGCTGAACTCAGGCCTCGGCCTGCTGGCAACGGTGGGCTCGACCGCTCCGTTCGTCGGACTGTTCGGCACGGTGTGGGGCATTCTGAACGCCCTGGTGGGTATCGGTATCGCCGGCCAGGCGAGCATCGACAAGGTGGCCGGCCCCGTCGGTGAGGCGCTGATCATGACCGCCATCGGTCTGTTCGTCGCCGTTCCCGCGGTCATGGGCTACAACTGGCTGCTGGGCCGCAACAAGTTGATCCAGGACGCCCTGCGGAACTTCGCGAGCGACTTGCATGCCTATCTGGTGAGCGGTGCCCGTGTCGGCGCCAGCGAGTCGGGCGGTGCGCGTCCCGCCGCGGCTCCTGCTGCTGCCATTCGCAAGTAAGTCACTCGAGTCACAACGCTTTCCGGCGCGCCGGCGACGCTGAGCCGCCGGAAAGCTTTTTGAGGGTCAAGCAGTATGGCAATGCAGGTCGGTGGAGCCGGCGAAGAACAGCAGGTGATGAACAACATCAACACGACACCGCTCGTCGATGTCATGTTGGTTCTGCTCATCATCTTCCTGATCACCATTCCAGTCATCAACAAGACCGTGAAGGTCGACCTGCCGAAGGCGGTCAACATTCCGACACAGACAAAGCCGGAAAACATCACGGTGGCCGTCGACAAGGACGGCAACATCTATTGGAACGACAAGCGGATGCCCAACCAGGCCGATCTGCTTGGCAACATCAAGAATGCCGCGGTCATCAAGCCGCAGCCGGAAGTGCACATCCGGGCCGACAAGGACGCGAAGTTCGAATCGGTGGGACGGGTGCTGTACGCAATTCAGCGCGGTGGTATCGCCAAGGTGGGCTTCCTCACGGAACCCGATCATGGCCTGGGCCGGGCGCAGTAAGTAAGCGCACCGCAGGAGTAGAATAATATGGCGATGAGTGTTGGCAACGCGGGCGGAGGTGTGATGTGCGACATCAACACCACGCCCCTGATCGACGTGATGTTGGTGTTGCTCGTGACCCTGATCGTGTCGCTTCCCATCATGACCCACGCGGTGAAGCTCGACATGCCCCAGAACAACAATCCGCCGCCGCCGGATCAGCGACCCGAGGTCATCGACCTCGAGATCGACTTCGACGGTACGGTGGTGTGGAACGGCACCGTGGTGCAGAGCCTCGGTCAGCTGGAAGGCTACTTCGGCGAGGAAGCCAAGAAGGACGTGCAGCCGGAGATCCACCTGCGCCCCGATCGTCGTGCCAAGTACGACTATGTGGCCAAGGTTCTGGCCGCTGCCCAGCGGAACCGTATGAAGAAGATAGGCTTTGTTAATACATCCGAGTTCCACGATTAACGGACCCACACGATGAAAGTAAACAGTATTGCTAAGCGTCTGGTGCTAGGTATTGCCGCGGTGGGGGCCTCGGCCGTCCTGCTGACCGGCAGCCCGGTGCTGGCGGCCGACAAGGAAAAGGACAAGAACAAGGTCAGCAAGGAGCTGGCGCCGTCCCTGAAGGCGGCCCAGGAAGCCCTGCAGGCCAAGAAGTTTCCGGATGCGATCGCGAAGCTGAAGGAAGCGGAAGGCAACCCGAAGAAGAGCCCGTATGACCAGCACATCATCAATGAGCTGGCCGGCGTGGCCTACGCCAAGCAGAACAATTTCGCTGAAGCGACCAAGTACTTCGAGGCTGAGATCAACGACGGCTTCCTGGATGAGAAGGAAGTCCCCGGCCGCATCAAGGCCGTGGCGCAGATGAACTATCAGCTCAAGAACTACGACAAGGCCATCGAGTACGGCAACCGCGCCATCAAGGGCGGTTTTGCCGATGAGGAGATGAAGACCCTCGTCGGTCAGTCGTACTACCTGAAGGGCGACTACAAGGGCACCCTCAAGTTCTACGACGAAATCATCGCTCAGCAGATCAAGGCCGGTCAGACGCCGAAGGACGAGCCGCTGCAGCTCGCGCTCAGCGCCTGCGTCAAGCTCAATGACCAGGAGTGCACGACGAAGGAGCTCGAGCGGCTGGTCGAGTACCATCCGAAGCCCGAGTACTGGCAGAACCTGCTGTACTCCGTACGCAGCGCTCCGAATCTGGGCGACAAGAACACCCTGCAGGTCTACCGCCTGATGTCCGAGCTGGACGTGCTCAAGGACCCCACGGATTACACCGAGATGGCCCAGCTGGCCATTGAGCAGGGTAACCCGGGTGAAGCCCAGCACATCCTCGAGAAGGGCATGCAGAAGAACGTCTTTGCCGATGCCCGCCAGAAGGACAAGAACCAGCGTTTGCTGGAATCAGCCAAGAAGGCGGCTCAGCAGGACCAGGCTTCGCTGCCCAGGGTCGAGCAGGACGCCAATAGCAGCACCACGGGCGACAAGAACGTCGGCGTGGGGCTTGCGTACCTGGGCTACCAGCAGTACGACAAGGCTCTGGATCAGCTCAACAAGGGCGTGACGAAGGGTGGTGTCCGGAACGAAGCCGAGGCACGCCTGCTATTGGGTATCGCGCAGTTGAAGAGCGGCAAGAAGGATGACGCGCAGAAATCCTTCAAGGCGGTCAAGGGCGATCCGAACCTGGAACGTCTCGCCGAGCTGTGGTCATTGCACGCCAAGCAGGCCTGATGAAAGACCTGCGGACCTGAAAAGGTCCCTCAGACGTTCACCTGACAGAGGCCGGAGGAGTAATCTTCCGGCCTCTTTGCACATTTATAGTGACCGTTTTTTCGCGAAGGAGATCTGACATGGCGATCAAGGCCGGCGACCGCATGCCCGCGGGCAAGCTCAAGACGATGACTAAAGATGGGCCCAAGGACGTCACCACGGACGAGTTGTTCAAGGGCAAGAAGGTGGTGCTGTTCTCCGTTCCTGGCGCATTCACTCCCACCTGTGACGCCCGGCACCTCCCTGGCTTCGTGCAGCTCGCCGACCAGATTCACGCGAAGGGCGTGGACACGATCGCCTGCATGGCGGTCAACGACGTGTTTGTGATGAGTGCCTGGGGCAAGTCAGGCAATGTGGGCGACAGGATTCTGATGCTGGCCGACGGCAACGGCGAATACGCCAAGGCACTCGGCCTGGAGATGGATGCGAGCGGTTTCGGCATGGGGACTCGGGGACAGCGCTTCGCCATCATCGTGCAGGATGGCGTTGCCAAGCAGGTTGATGTCGAAGAGAAGGGACAGTTCAAGGTATCCTCGGCGGAGCACGTTCTCAGCCAGCTCTGATCAACACTGCGGCGCGAATCGAGTCATGCACGACGCAGGCGACCGCAACCACCGCATTCTCTTCACGCTCCGGCCGGCCGGATTGCCAGGGCCGGAGAATTTCGGTGCGGATACGACCGCGGTCCCCACTCCGGGGCCCGGTCAATTTCTATCGCGGACGATCTATCTCTCCATTGATCCCGCGGCGCGCCTGACTCCAGGCGACATCGTGAGTGGCGAGACGGTGGCCCAGGTGCTGGAATCCCGGCATCCCGAGCATCGGCCGGGCGAGTTTGTCGTGGTCCGCAACGGGTGGCAGCAGTTTGCTCTGTCGAGCGGGCAGGGCGTGCGGCGGTTGGATCCCAACAGCGCGCCCGTTTCGGCGGCGCTCGGAGTGTTGGGACAGCCGGGATTACTCGGCTATTCGGGGATCATCTATGTCGGTGAGCCGCGGCCCGGCCAGACGGTTGTGGTATCCGATGCAACCGGGCCGGCTGGATCCACTGCCGGTCAGGCAGCGTGCATTGTTGGCGCTCGCGCGGTGGGTATCGCGAGCTCACCGGAGCAATGCCAATACGCAGTAGAGCAACTTGGGTTCGCGGCGTGCATCAACGATCGCTCGCCGGACTTTGGGGCGCAGTTGCGCGGCGTCTGTCCTGATGGGATCGATGTTTACTTCGATACCATCGGTGGGGCGGTGTTGACACAGGCGCTGGAGTGTCTGGCTCCGCACGCCCGGGTGGTTTTAGGTGGGTTGAGTGAAGTCTATGACCAGAGTTCCACGTTCGCCCCGTTGCTGAAGGCGAGGGCGACCGTGCAGGGCATTTTCGTTGAGGATCACCTGCAGCGGCTGCCTGAGCTCGAGCGGGTGGTGGGAAGTTGGATCCGCGCGGGTTTGTTTCATTATCGCGAGGACCTCGCGGAGGGGCTCGCCGCCGCTCCGGCGGCGTTGTGCCGCGTGCTGCGCGGAGACAGCTTCGGCAAGGTGCTCGTGAGAGTCGCTCCCGAGCACCTGGGTGCCTAGCCGATCAGCTTCTCGATTTCAGGGACGATCTGGAACAGATCACCCACCAGGCCGAAATCGGCCACCTCGAAAATCGGCGCTTCGCCATCTTTATTGATTGCCACGATGGTTCGCGCGTCCTTGATGCCCGTCAGATGCTGAATGGCTCCGGAAATACCGATCGCCATGTACAGCTCCGGCGCAATGATCTTGCCGGTCTGACCCACCTGTAACTCGTTGGGCGCATATCCCGCGTCCACTGCCGCGCGCGAAGCGCCGACAGCGGCACCCATCTTGTCAGCGAGCGAGTACATGATCTTGAAGCCGTCCGCGCTGCCGAGCGCGCGTCCACCGGACACGACTTTCGATGCCGTCTGCAGATCCGGGCGGTCACTCTTGGCGGCCGACACAGAAACGAAGCGCGTATGAGTGGGCAGCTCAACATTGATCGACGCTTTCTCGATGGGTGCGGATCCACCGGTCGGGGCAGCTTCGAATGAAGCGCTCCGAACAGTCCCCACAATCTTCGAGGCGGAATCCGTCTCCACCGTTACGATGGCATTGCCGGCATAGATCGGACGCCGGAAGCGATTGGCCCCGTCGACCGCCATGATGTCGCTGATCTGGGCGGTGCCGAGGAGGGCAGCAACACGTGGCATCAGGTCCTTGCCGAAGGTGGTTGACGCAGCGAATACGTGAGTCGCGTCCTGCGCCAACGCAACGATCTGCGGTGCAAGTACCGCTGCCAGCGCATGTTCGTTCGCTGGATTTTCGACGGTAACGACTTTCGTGACACCGGCGAGTTGAGCCGCCTCAGCCGCCACTGCGTCGGGCTTCGCCGCGAACACCGCCACGATGATCTCGGCACCCTGAATGCCACGGGCACAGGTTACTGACTTCGCCGTGCTGGTATTGAGCTTCGCGCCATCATGCTCGGCGACGATGAGAATCTTAGCGGCCATCAGAGCAACCCCTTCTTCTTCAATGCTTCGACCAACTCCGCGGCGTCTTTCACGCGCACGCCTTTCTGACGCTGCGCCGGGGGTTCAAATTTCACGAGTTTGAGCTGTTGCTTCGCCTCGACACCCAGGGTGTTCAGGGGCAGCGTCTCCAGGGGTTTCTTCTTGGCCTTCATGATGTCCGGCAACTTCACATATCGCGGCTCATTCAGGCGCAGGTCGGTGGTCACCAGGGCAGGGAGATCCACTTCCAGGGTTTCCAGCCCCGCGTCGACTTCGCGAGTCACTTTGGCCTTGCCGTCCGACAGCTCGACCTTGGAGGCGAAGGTCACCTGCGGCCGGTTCCACAAAGCCGCCAGCATGGGGCCGGTCTGGCTGTTGTCATCGTCAATGGCCTGCTTGCCGACAATGACCAGGAAGGGCTGTTCCTTCTCTATGAGCTTCAGCAACGCGCGGGCGGCCACCAGAGGCTCAATGACGCCGTCAGCCTGGACGTGGAGCGCGCGGTCGGCGCCCATCGCCAATGCGGTGCGGAGCTGCTGCTGGCAGTCGGCGGGCCCGATCGTCGCAACGACGACTTCCTCGGCACCACCACGCTCCTTGATCCGAAGGGCTTCTTCGAGCGCAATCTCGTCAAACGGGTTGATGCTCATCTTCACCCCGTCCGTGACGACACCCGTGCCGTCCGGCTTCACGCGGATGCGCACGTTGTAGTCCACAACGCGCTTGATACCGACCAGAATTCGCTTCATTCAGGACTCTCCAAGTGAGACTTCCCCGCAGGCCAAAAACATAGACAAGGGGGTTCGGGGCGCAGCCCGCCGTCCGCGAGTATAGCGGGCGGCGGGCTCCTGGAGACGTCTTCCGGGCGACTGGGGCTTGCCTGTGAGCCCCACAGGGGGATCAGCGTAAGGGGACCGGGTGCAGCGTCTGATACGGCGGATTGAGCTGCTGCTCCATGAAGGTCTGCTTGATCCGGGTGGCCGCCTCGCGCAGCCGCGGGACGAATCGCTCCGCCGCAATCTTCAGCGGCACAGCCGTCTCCGCAAACCGCACGACGACGGTGGCCATCACCTGTTCCTCGATGATGACGGGCACGGCGATGGTGATCTCGTCGGAGACCCGCCTCGTGTGAACCGCGCTCGCGTAACCTTTCTCACGCGTCTCGTCGAGGATCTTGTCGAGCTCGGGACGGTTGTGAGCCAACTTGTCCACTTCGTTGGTTGAACGGCGCAGAATCTCCAGTAGAGATTCACGTTGTTCGGCCGGGCAGAATGCGAGGTGCGCCCGGCCTGCCGCTGTTGTGAGCATCGGCAGACGCAATCCGGGCGAGAAGCGTTCGATGGCGAGCGGGCTGCGATGATCGGTCGTTTCACGAACGAGCATCTGCGTCCCGGACAAGGAAGCGAAGGCCACCGGCCACATCACCTCCTTGCCGAGCTCATCGATGCAGGGTCGCGCGATCTGCGTGACCCAGGCATCGTCATCGAATCCGTCGGCGAGTCGATGCACCATGATTGTTAGCCGATAACGGTCATCGGCCGGATCACGGTACACGTAGCCGGCGTGTGTGAGGGTCTCGAGGATGCGGTACGTAGTAGTACGCGGCAGCCTGATCTGTTGGGCAATTTCGGAAACAGTGGCGCCGTTTCGTTGATTGAGTGTGGTCAACGCATCGAGGCCGCGTACGAGTGCTCTGATTGGTCGGGTCGATTCCATGGATCAGTCTTGTTGTCTTGTAGTAGTGGTATGGAACGAATGCGGAGTTTAGAAAGTGTTTATGCCGCAGCGCAACGGCTCGGCGTCGAAAACATATGTTTTTGTATGCGTGAAGGGCATTTCTGATGCTCGGTTACGCTCTGCGGCGCATTGCCGGTGTCATTCCGACTCTTCTGATCATCATCAGCGCGTCATTTTTCATCGTGCGGCTGGCTCCCGGCGGTCCTTTCGACCAGGAGCAGACGCTGTCGCGCGAGGTGCGCGCAAATCTCGACAGAGTCTACGGGCTGGACCAACCGATAACCGTTCAATTCGGCCGGTACCTGCGCGCGTTGTCACATGGCGATTTCGGTCCGTCATACAAGCAGCGTGATTTCAGCGTTACTGAATTGATAGCTCAGGGATTGCCCGTTAGTGCGGCGCTGGGCATCAGCGCGATGCTGTTCGCCCTGGCGTTGGGTATACCGTTTGGCATGCTGGCGGCCGTCCGTCGACAGACTTCAGTCGATATCGGCGTTTCGAGTCTCGTTGTGTTGGCCTTGGCGCTGCCTGGATTTGTAGTAGGCCCGCTGCTGGCGTTGCTGTTCGGAGTGTATCTGCAATTGTTGCCGGTGGGGGGTTGGGAAGAGGGCGCGCCACGTTATTTTGTGCTGCCCGCAATCACGCTGGCGTTGCCTGTATTCGGTTACATCGCGCGCCTCACCCGCGCCAGCGCGCTGGAGGCCTTTCAAGCGAATTTCATACGTACGGCGCGGGCACGTGGTCTGGGTTTTCGTCGAATTTTATGGAGCCACGCACTTCGGCCCACGTTGCTGCCGGTTGTCAGCTACATCGGGCCTGCAACCGCGTTTGTTGTCACCGGTTCGTTGGTAGTTGAGACGGTGTTTGGCCTGCCGGGCACCGGCCGCTACCTGGTGCAGGGCGCGATCAACCGTGACTACACGCTGGTCATGGGAATGGTCATTGTATACGGCACGTTAGTACTACTTCTTAATTTGATTACTGACCTCGTGTACGGGTGGCTCGACCCGCGCGTGCGTCATGAGTGACGTTTTTTCGGAATCAACTTCCGTGTCAGACTTTCGTCGTACGCGAGGTGCGTGGCGTAAAGTTGCAGCCCGCTTGCTACATAACCGTGTAGCAATGGTTGCCGCGGGTGTCATCCTGTTGCTGGTGGTCGCCGCGGTGGCCGGTCCGCTCGTCAGCCCATATGCGGTGGACTCGCTCGACTGGCAGCACCTCGCGGTGGGACCATTTGACTCTGGCTCACACTGGCTCGGGACAGACAGACTGGGGCGCGATCTGTTCGTGCGGACGGTCAACGGTGTGCGCACTTCGCTGGTTATCAGCCTGGTGTCGACCACCATCAGCCTCGTAATCGGTGTTACATGGGGCGCTACGGCAGGCTTCATCGGTGGCCGCACCGATGCGCTGATGATGCGGTTCGTCGATGTCCTGTACTCGCTGCCGTATCTGTTTATTGTGATCATTCTGACCACGCTCTTCGAGCGCGGCAGCCTCCCCGTGTTGTTCTGCGCGATCGGCGCGGTGGGTTGGCTGACCATCGCACGCATCGTGCGCGGACAGACTCTGTCGCTGGCGCGGCGTGAATTCATCGAGGCCGCCCGCGCGACCGGGCTCAGCACGCCGGCCATCCTCTTCCGACACATCATTCCCAACATTACGGGCCCGATCGTCGCGTATGCGACACTGACCATTCCGCAGATGATTCTGTTCGAGAGCTTCCTCAGCTTCCTCGGCCTCGGCGTGCAGGAGCCCCTCGCTAGCCTCGGCAACCTGATCAACGACGGCGCTCAGGAGATGCAGTCCGCTCCGTGGATGCTGTTGGTACCGGCGGTTTTTCTGGTGGCGTTGCTGATGAGCCTCAATTTGGTGGGGGATGCGTTGAGTGATGCGTTGGACCCGCGGGGGCAGGGCGAGTCGCGTGATGTTGGACCCGCGGGGGGGCAGGGCGAACAGCGTGATGCGTTGGACCCGTCGCGGCAGGGTGTGTCGCGTGAGTGACTTCGCATTACGGTGGGGCGGCGTGCGCAGTGTCGTCAGGTTACCGGCCCCTCACGACTCCCCAGGCCGCGCAGCTGGTCGGCCCCATGTCGAAGGGCGGCGACGTATTCCTGTTGAATATGGGGTATGCACCGACGCAGTGGCAGCATTGGCTGCACGGACGGCTGACGTGCAACGGCTCGATCGCGCTCTCATGTGGTGCCCGGCTGTATCGCCGGCCTTACGGGGCATCGCCGCGAAGTCGGTCGCGCTGCCGTTCGGAGGTGGCTCGAATGGTTGACATACAGCCGCCGCGCGGCGCTGGCGTCGTGTTGGCGCTCGAGCGGCTCGGCGTTACATTTGAGTCGGCGCGCGGCGCCGTTCGTGCGGTCCGCGACTTGTCGCTGACGGTGGGGACTGGGGAATGCCTGGGCGTGGTCGGCGAATCTGGCGCCGGCAAAAGCCAGGCTTTTCTCGCGGCGCTGGGATTGTTGGCTCCCAACGGCCGCGCGTCCGGCCATGCCCGGTTTGGGCCCGTTGACCTGCTGACCCTGCGCCAGCCCGAGTTGGATCGTATCCGCGGCGCCCGCATCGGCATGGTCTTCCAGGACCCCATGACATCGCTGACTCCGCATATGCGGATCGGCCATCAGATCGCGGAGCCGATCATTCACCACACCGGCGTGTCCTCCAGGGAGGCGCTGCGTCGCGCCCTGGCTTTGTTGAATCGAGTCCACGTAACGGACGCCGAGCGGCGCATGCGCCAATATCCGCACGAACTATCGGGCGGCATGCGCCAGCGCGTGATGATCGCGATCGCCTTGTCGTGCGACCCTGAACTTCTCATTGCCGATGAACCGACCACCGCGCTGGATGTGACCATCCAAGCGCAGATCCTGTCGCTGCTCGCGGAGCTGAAGCGGTCGCGCGGAATGTCCATGGTGCTGATCACCCATGACATGGGTGCTGTCGCTGGTATCGCCGACCGCGTGGCTGTCATGCGGCGAGGAGAAGTTGTGGAGGTGGGTGCTGTGGGCGCGATGTTTCAGGCGCCTCAGCATGCTTACACGCGGGAGTTGTTGAGCGCCGTGCGTTTTGCTGACGCCGGCGCAGGTGCTGGTGCCGGTGCTGACGCTGGCGCAGGTGCTGACGCTGGCGCAGGTGCTGACGCTGGCGCAGGTGCTGACGCTGGCGCAGGTGCTGACGCTGGCGCAGGTGCTGACGCTGGCGCAGGTGCTGACGCTGGTGCAGGTGCTGACGGCGGCGCAGGTGCTGGCGTCGGCGCAGGTGCTGGCGTCGGCGCAGGTGCTGTAGCAGCCGCTGGCTTACCCGCGGCGATCAACGCCGGTGGCATCGCGGTTGTTCATGTAGTACCCGCGTCCGGCGCGGCCGCCGCTGTGGTTGGTGGCACGTCGGCCGGTGGCGCTGCTCCGCCCCGTGACGTGCCTGCACTCGTCTTGAATGACCTCCGAGTGGGCTTCAAGGTTCGCACCGGGCCATTCGACAAACAACGGACATTAGTCGCCGTGGACCGCGTCAGTCTGCAGTTGGCGGCCGGGGAAGCCCTGGGCGTCGTTGGCGAATCCGGCTCCGGAAAATCAACATTGGCCCGCGCGGCGCTGCAGCTCATTCGTCCTGAATCCGGCCAGGTGGTGTGGCTGGGGCGGCGGGTGGATGCATTGGCCCAAAGCGCACTGAGGCCGCTCCGCCGCGACGTGCAGGTGATCTTTCAGGATCCGCTGGCCAGCCTCGATCCTCGCATGACCGCCGCCGAGCTCATCGCGGAGCCCCTTCAGGTTCACCGCCCGGACCTGGACCGGCGCGGCACGGATGCGGCGGTTATTCGCGCGTTGGATCTGGTGCGGCTCAATCGCGAGTTGGCCGACCGCTATCCGCATGAGCTCAGTGGCGGTCAGTGCCAGCGAGTGGGTATTGCCCGCGCGATGGTGATCCAACCGCAATTGTTGATTTGCGACGAGCCGGTGAGCGCACTCGACGTCACGGTCCAGGAGCAGATCGTAAACCTGCTCGCCGAGCTCAAACGTGAGACCGGCCTGTCGATAATGTTCATCAGCCACAACCTGTCCGTCGTGCGACGCTTGTGTGATCGCATCCTGGTGTTATATCTGGGCCGGATGATGGAGCTGGCCCCAGCGGCATCCATCTATGGACGTCCGCTTCACCCGTATACGCAAGACCTGCTGGAGTCCGCGCCTATTCCGGACCCTGAGGTCCAGCCGGCGCGCCTTGCACGGGCCCTGCCAGGCGAACCACCGTCACCGTTATCTCCGCCCAGCGGCTGCGTCTACCGGACGCGCTGCCCCCACGCAGCGCCCATTTGCTCCGACCGTGTGCCCGCTTGGGAGGCCGCAGACGGGGGCACACGCTGGGTCGCATGCCACCGCTGGCGCGATTTGACGGCCTGACATCCGCCAAGGTCTGTCTGTGACCCCTATGGCCCGCGACGTGGCTAGCTATGCCGCAGCGCACGTGAGCCGTGCCTCGGCGCAGGTGCTCCCGGTGGGGTATTCTCCGAGCACACCACCCGTATTTTCAGCGCCATTGCCATGAAACCCGAACTCCAATTCCGCCCCAGCGAAAGCCTTCGCCACGTCCGATACGAGATTCGCGGCGGTCTTGCTCGGCGTGCCCACGAATTGCAGCGGATGGGGTATGAAATCATCTCACTGAATATCGGTAATCCAGGTGCTTTTGGCTTCCGCACGCCCGAGACCATGCGTCTGGCCATGATCGAAAATCTTTCCGACTCCGAAGGATATTGCCACCAGAAGGGCATCTTCCCGGCTCGCGAAGCTGTGGTCATGCAGCAGCAAGGCCGTGGCGTCACAGGCGTGACGGCGGATGACGTATTCATGGGCAACGGCGTCAGTGAGCTCATCGACCTCGTGTTGCGCGCTCTGCTGAACGACGGCGACGAGGTGTTGGTCCCTAGCCCTGACTATCCGCTATGGACTGCTGCCGTAACGCTGAACGGCGGCCGTGCTGTTCATTACCCGTGTCGGCCGGAGAACGGCTTCATTCCAAATCCGGAAGAGGTCGAGGCTCTCATCACACCTCGCACCCGTGCGATTGTTGTCATCAATCCCAACAATCCCACGGGCGCTGTGTACTCGCGTCCCGTTCTCGAATCACTGGCGCGGATAGCGGAGCGGCATGGCCTCGTTGTCTACGCGGATGAAATCTACGACCAGATGCTGTACGACGGCGCCGAGTTTGTCCCGATGGCCACGGTCGTGCGCGATACCCTCTGCGCGACAATGTCGGGGCTGTCGAAGATTTATCGCGCGTGCGGCTATCGAGTTGGTTGGGCGGTGTTCTCAGGCCGAAGGACTGCAGCGTCTGAATACCTCACTGGTCTCGAGCTGCTCAGTTCGCTCCGCCTGTGCAGCAACGTCCCTGCACAATGGGCCGTCCAAACAGCGTTGGGTGGCCATCAAAGCGTCCGGGAGCTCGTATCCCCCGGGGGCCGGTTGTATGAATCGCGCAAAGCTATTTTGACGGCGGTCCAGAACAGCCGTTTCCTGAAGCTGGCGCCCCCGGCTGGCGCCATGTACGGATTTGTCGGCGTCGACACGCGCGATCTGCCTGAGTTCGACGATCAGAAGTTCGCGCTCGATCTGCTCGAGCAAAAGCACGTGTTGATTGCACCCGGCGTCAGCTTCAACGTTCCCTATCGCACCCACTTCCGGGTCACCAATCTCCCGGATTCAGCTATGCTTCGCGACGTGTTCGGACGGATCGACGAGCTACTGACTTCGTACGCCAATGCGCCCACAGATCAAGGAAAGAGCAACGTGGTCGAGGCGGGTAAACGCTTCAAGTAGCTTCTTCAAAAGGAAGCTAATGCCCTGTTTTGATTAGACTTCCAAGCGACCTTCTGCAGATCCTCCTCGCGGGTGACACGGTGGTGGTGCCATCTCGCCAGCGAGCCCATGCCGCGCGCCTGGCCTTCGCTGCGATGCAACTTGCGAATGACGCCCGCGTCTGGGATACGCCAGACATCCTTCCTGTTGACGCCTGGCTCGTTCGTAAAATTGAAGAGCTCGCATCTGCGTCGGGAAAGATCCTTCCGCGCGTTCTTTCGCCGGCAGAGGACTGGCTGCTGTGGCGGCAATGCACTGCCGATTCCACACGGGATATCGACCTCCTGAATCGTGGCGCACTCGCTGAATCACTCCGACGTGCCAGCTCGCTGGCGGTTGAATACGGCATCGACATCTCCAAATTGCCCAGCTTTGCTGGCGCGGAAGCCGAGTTACTTCACCGAACTCAGCAGGCAGTGGACGAGAGCTATCGAGGTTTAGACGCCGCGAATATCCAGTCCCTCATCGCCCAGCTTCCTGATGGGGGTGGAGCACGCGAGATCACGTGCGCTGGATTCTCGAGTTTGTCGCCGCGGCTCGCGGCGATCGGCGGATGTCAGCGGACGGGTGAAGTTCATCTTGCTCTGCCGAGGGTGGTGATTGCGACCGATGAACCCGACGAGCTCGAACGCATAGCTGGTTGGTGCAAGCTTCAGATCGAAGCCAGGGAAGACGCGCGCCTGTTGGTGGTTTTGCCAGGTAGTCCCGGATCTCGGGAGAGATTAGCAACGCTGATTCGACAAGCCGTGGACCCCCAGGAATGGCTGTCCCCTGGGCCAGCGGAATCGGCATCTGAAAACATGGTTGTCATTGAGGGCGGCGCTCCGTTGTCGGACGTTCCCGTGGTCGCACATGCGCTCTCTACGCTGAGATGGCTCGGCGGATCAAACGGGGAGTTTGAAGAGGTCAGCGAGTGGCTCAGGGCGCCGTACTGGGACAGTCCACGCGCAGGCATTCGCGCACGCATCGACCTGTGGCTGCGCGAGTCTGGCCGGATGAGCATCAACGGTCGGGATTGGTCGTCCATTTTGAACGCCGCTCCAGCACCGATATCAGAAGGTGCACAGGAGCTAAGTCGTCAGCTTAGTGCTGCAGTTAATGCGTTAGGCGATGGTGCCATCTCACCACGGGAATGGTCGGAGCGATTTCGATCTGCTCTCGACGCGGTCAATTGGCCGGGCGAACGAGTACGCGACAGCAGCGAGCAACAGACGGTCGTGCGCCTGCACGAACTGCTCGACGAGTTTGGCCAGCTCGCCTCCTCAGCAGGAGCAATGTCGCGGGAAGAAGCGATTCATTGGTTCGGCGAACTGGCGGCGCGGACCGCCTTCCGCCCAGCCGATGACGATGCAGTCATCACCATATCTGCCGCGCTTGCGGATCCTGTTGTGTTGTACGACGGCATTTGGGTCGCCGGGCTACACGCGGACGCTTTCCCTCAGCCGGTGCAGCCGGATCCCTTCCTTCCGCTACCTGAACAAATAGCTGCAGGAATTCCCGCTTCCAGCGCGAGCGGCCGCCTCGCGGAAGCCCGTGGCTTACTCACCGCGTGGCGAGCCGCCACCGACACGTTAGTGTTGAGTGTCCCGTCGCGCGCAGAAGACCTCGAGCTGCTACCCAGCCCACTGCTGGTGCAATGGATCACGGACGAAGGCCACGCGCGCCACTCGCCCACGGACCACGCTGTGGCCAACCACACCGCCACTACGACCAACCCCGTCGCCACTGCAGCCAACCCCGCTGCCGCTGCGGCCAACCCCGCCGCCGCTGCGACCAACCCCGCCGCCGCTGCGACCAACCCCGCCGCCGCTGCGACCAACCCCGCCGCCGCTGCGACCAACGCCGCCACCACTGCGACCAACGCCGCCACCACTGTGGCCAACCGCGCCAGCACTGCCACCAACGCGGCCAGCACTGCGGCCAACGCGGCTGCCGCTATGCCGAAGCGCGGTGCCGCAGCTTCGAAGGTTGTCGGGAAGCCGGTGCAAGCTGACCTGTTTGATTCGCCATCCGCGTCGACTGCCAATTCGACGTCATCGACCGGCAATTCAGCTGCGCGGGCGTCACGTCCATCATCGTCGGCTTCCGGTTCAGCTGCGACAGCGTCCGCCTTCGCCTCATCCGCGCGCGACTCGGCGGCGTCGATGCACGACTCGGCAGCGTCGACGCATGATTCGGCGGCGGTGGAACGAGCGGCCGGCGTGTGGCAGCCGCAGATGCCCAGTGTGCCACAAGAGCGAAGTAGTGCCGGTTGGCTCGCCGAGCGGATCCACCGTCCCAACATGCTCGAATTCCTCGAGGACTCGATGGGTGTTCCATGGCCTGTCGGACAAACGTTGCCGGCGGGCACGCGCAGCTTGGAGCTTCAGAACCTGTGCGGGTTTCGCGCATACGCGGAGCTGCGGTTGGGGAGTACTGAATTGGGCGTGCCCGAGCCTGGTGTTGCGCCTGATGAACGTGGACAACTGTTGCATGCGGCCTTGCAGATCTTGTGGGGCGAACTACGCGACTCGGCGACGTTGGCGCAGCACGCTGAGCCAACGCTCGATGGTCTCATCGAGCAGAGCGTTACCAAGGCGGCGGATGCCATCCTCGGGCAGGCGACCGACAACGTTCGCTCGCCGTTATTCGCGCGTGAGTGTCGTCGCACCATTAAGCTCATCAAACGACTGTGTGTGTTGGAGCTGACGCGCGATCCATTCCGTGTGCAGGACACTGAATTCGAGAAGACGCTGACGGTGGCAGGCGCGCAAATGAATGTCCGCATCGACCGCCTCGACGCGCTCGAAAGTGGCGGACAAGCGATTCTCGACTACAAAAGTGGACGCCGGACCACCGCAGACTGGTACGGAGAGCGGCCTTCGCACCCCCAATTGCTGGCGTATCTGGCGGCGGTCGGCGGCGACGTTGCGGCAATGGCGACAGTCAACGTTACTGCTCGCGAGGTACGTTTCGACGGAATAGCGAGCTCTGCACAACTCCTGCCCAAAGTGAGAGGCGTGGAACCGCCCGTCGGCGATGCGTCGGCCAACGCCTGGGACGCACGCCGAATTGAATGGATGGCGTGCATTGAGCGCCTCGCAATGTCGTTTCTGTCCGGTCGCGCGGTCGTGGATCCGAAGCCGGGCGCCTGCGATTGGTGTCACGCTGTCAGCGTGTGCCGTGTCTCCGACGGCGGCATCGACGTGACCGCCGAGCTGTTGCCGCTGAAGTTCGAGGGACAGCAGTGACGACGCCGGCTCGCCCGACCACCGCCGTTGGTGAATCCGGCGCTCTCGCCCCTGGAGCGGGCGCTGACGTCGCCGCAGCGGACGCACAGGCAAGCGGAGCGGGCTCACATGACGCTGCAGCCGACATCGCCGCCGATGCGCTGGCGCGTGATCGCGCGTCGGACCCGCGCCGGTCGGTGTTGCTACAAGCTCCCGCCGGGTCGGGCAAGACAACCGTTTTGACCGAACGCTTGCTGCGACTCCTGGCCGAGGTCGACCAACCGGAAGAGATCCTCGCCATCACCTTCACACGCAAGGCCGCAGCGGAGATGCGGGCACGCGTACTGAAGGCGCTGCGAAACGAAACGGATACATCGAGTGCTCAAGGCGCTCGCATGCGCAAATTTGCTGAAGCGGCGCTGGCCCGCGCGACCGCACGCGGTTGGGATCTGGCGCAGGATCCGGGGCGCCTGCGAATCCAAACGATCGACTCATTCAATTTCCGGCTGGCGACCCAACTGACCGTCACCGCAAAAGCGGGTGGGTCACTCCTGATCACCGAACGGCCGGGCGAGCTTTATAACCGGGCGGCGCGTCAGACGTTGGCGGCTGCGGATCATGACGAGCAACTTGCAGCAGACGTCGAGTTGCTCTTTGAGCGTCTCGACAACAACTGGGGCAATGTCCAGCGTCTGCTGGCAGACATGCTACGTCAGCGCGGTCACTGGCTGCGTTACGTTTTGGGGCATGAGCCCGGTGCACTGTGTGCGCGAATCAGCGGTAGTCTCGGAGCGATCGTAAGTGATCATCTGCGAGCCGCCGCCTCGCTGCTTACCAACGCACTGCGAAATCAACTCAGCGGACTCCCGCGCGTCGGGTTCCTGGGGACAGATCCGCAGTCGTTGCGCGCCTGGAAAGAGCTGGCGTCATTGACGCTGACGGGGAAGGGCGAGTGGCGTAAGGCAGTTACTAAAGCACTGGGTACCGAATATGAGAGTGCCCCTGCCAAAGCGGCACTGAAGTCTGCGATCGAGCTCCTGAGCGGAGTGCCGCGCATTCAACAAACGCTCGCGGAGCTGGACGCGCTCCCTGCCGCGACGCTCAGCAATGCAGATGCGGCAGCGATTGAAGCGCTTTCACGAGTTCTTCGCGCCGCGGCAGTGTACCTGCAAGCGGAATTTGCCGTCAGTGGTCGCATCGATCACACGTATGTCGCCGGCGCTGCACGCGAAGCATTGGCTGACGCGGGCTTGCCGACGGATCTGGCTCTGCGAACGGGAATGTCGCTGAGGCACATCCTCGTGGATGAGTTCCAGGATACTTCGCTGGCACAGTTTGATCTGATTGAAACATTGACCGCGGGGTGGGAAGAGGGCGACGGACGAACTTTGTTCGTCGTCGGCGACCCGATGCAATCGATCTACCAGTTCCGCGAAGCGGAAGTGGGATTGTTCCTGCGCGCGCGCGATAGTGGTATCGGAACCGTGCGTATGGAACCGCTACGGCTGACCCGTAACTTCCGCTCCGTACCCGATCTCATCGGGTGGATCAACGACGCATTCACCACCCTGTTTCCGGCGCAGGACGATCTGCGCGCGAGCGCTGTGTCGTTCACCCGAAGTGTAGCGGGCAGGGCAGCAGCCAGCCCGCAGGCGCAGCTGACCGGAGTTCCAACACCGTGCGTTCAATTTCGTGTGTTCGACTACGCGCACCGGGAATCCGAGTCAGAGGCGATTATTCAGCGCATCGCTGAGCTCAGAAGCAGCGAGCCGCAGTCCTCGATTGCGGTGTTGGTAGCATCGCGGTCCCACGCGGCACCGATCATCACCGGGCTCGAAGCCAGGAAGGTCGACGCGGTGGGCGTCGACCTCGTGCCGCTGCGGGAACTGTCGATCGTTCGTGACCTCGTCGCGCTGCTGAAGGCGACGAGTCATTTGGGCGACCGCACCGCGTGGCTGGCGGTGCTGCGGGCGCCGTGGTGTGGGCTGACGCTCGAAACTCTTACAGCGCTATCCCGCAGGCGCGATCCGCTGTTGGTATGGGAAGCGATGTCAGATGAGCAGCGCCTTGCCAAGTGCTCGCCCGAGGAACTGGCGCGAGTGGTGCGCGTGCGCGACGTGCTCGAGGCGGCCATGAGGTCCCGCAACAGCAAGCCTTTGGCGGACTGGCTCGAATTGACGTGGCTCAGGCTCGGAGCGGCGGATGCGTATGCGGCGCAAGAGCTACGGCATGCCCGTGCCTTTTTCGAGGCATTGAGTGACCGCGTGGCAGGTGGTGAATGGTCCGGGCCGCAGGATCTGGATTCGTTGCTCGGCGATCTGTACGCGCAGCCGCAAACGATCGCCGCGAATCCCGTTCAGTTGATGACCATCCATCGCGCCAAGGGGTTGGAATTCGACCATGTGTTTGTGCCATCCCTGGATCGCGTGCTCAACAGGGGCAGGGAGCCCTTGTTGCGTTGGCTGGATTTGCCGCGAGCCGAAGGGCAGAGCGATCTCATCATGGCGCCGGTGCCTGCCATCGGCGATGACGAGGGTGGCGAGGTCACTGCCTATCTGAAGCGATTGATTTCGCGCCGTGCCGCGAATGAGCAGACTCGACTATTGTACGTGGCGGCGACGCGGGCGAAGCATACACTGCTGTTATCGGCTGCCCCCAAGCCGCGCGCGGACGGAACCATCGCGCCCTGGTACGGCACGTTGCTGGCAAGCCTCTGGCCCGCCGTGGCACCGATGTTGGCCGCCCAGAGCGAAGCCGAGCGTACCGCCGAACGAGCCGCCGCCGCGGAAGGCAGCGCAGCCCCGCCCGGCGAGCGCGAAGCCAACGCCGCCGCGGGAGCCAGAGGCGCCCCAGGCCACCACGGCGACGCAGATCGCGCGAGCTCGACCGCTATCCAACAGGGCGCAGCGGACACAGCGAGCGATGGAGATGCCCCCCAACCCCAACACCACCCCCTACGCCGCCTGATCCCAACCTGGTCCCTCCCACCCCTCACACCGGCCCCGGATCTGCCTCATCTGCCAGTGGCCCACCAATCCCTGGAGCCCCCGGAATTCAGCTGGGTGGGCGAAACCGCCCGGCACATCGGCACCGTGGTGCATGCCGCGCTGGAGCACTATGCAACAACACGAGCGCTCCCGGAGAAGAACGCCATCGCTGCGCAAAGAGACTTCTACGAATACCAACTACGCCGCCATGGCGTGCCGGAAGGAGACCTGCAACGGGCAGCGTCAGTGGTCGTGGAAGCGCTGACGAAAACAGTCAGCAATGACCGGGGCCGCTGGATATTCGCCCCGGAGCACGGCGAATCACGCAGTGAGTGGGCGTTGACCGGAATCGCCGGCGGGCGGCTCACCAACGTCGTCATCGACCGCTCGTTCATCGACAGGAACGGCACGAGATGGGTCATCGACTTCAAGACCAGCCGTCACGAAGGCGGTGGATTGGAGACCTTCCTGGAAAAGGAAATGGACCGCTACCGTGCCCAGTTGGAAACGTACGTGGCCCTGGCAAAAGGCATGGGAACCGCGCCAGTCAGGGCCGGCCTGTATTTCCCGCTGTTGGATGTATTCCGCGAACTGACGTAAACCGGCGCGTCACGCCAGGCGTCAGCTCAGAAAGTCGACTCCATCGAGAACGGCCGTCGCCCCTGCGCATCGGGCGACCCCAGCATCCGCAGGTTCTGCACCAGCTCCGGCGACGCCGAAGCCCGCGGAGCTACCAGGCCCTCCAGGTCAAAGCCCGGTGCCGGCGTCAGCTTCAATGACCCTTCAACGGCCAGCGGCCCGGTCCCCAGGTCCTTGATCTGCCCGACCGGAACACCGGTGGTTGGCGGAGGAAAGGTGACCGAGTAGCTGCCCCATTTCTGCGGCCCGTCGACGAGATCATGTATTTCGACGACTCCCTCGATGGCCCGGACGATCTGCCCGTCAACCCGCAGATAGGCGAGCTGAGCGTGTATCTGCCCGCGCAAGCCCCGCAGGTCGGGTGGCAGTCCAGACACCAGCTCCTGGTCCAGCGGCACATCCGCCAACACGTCGCGGGCGACAATCTTCTTGTCGAAGCCCGATTCAACATTGGCCCGGATCGAGCCGGTCGGACGGGTCATCACGAGATCGGCGTTGATCTTGCCGGCCAACATCCGCAAGGGATGGATCTCCCACGCGAGATCCCCGAGAGCCTGCTGCTGAACGACGAGACCGGTGCAGGTGCCATTCCAGACAGTGCCGTCTGCGTCAGTACACGACATGCCGGACTTCGGCCCCGGTAATACCCAACTGGCGGGCAGGCGGGCGATTACGAAGCCCGCAAACACCAGCACGCCGAAAACAATCAGCCAGATCGTCCGCTTCACTGCTGCTTCAGCACGATCGCCGCGTTGACGACGCCCGGCGAGCCCGCGCTATCGATGGTCGCGCCGTCCACACCGATTCCATTCTGCTGGGACAACCGCGACAACCAGGCAATGATGGCATCGAAGGGCGCTTTCTCCAGTCGCACCTGGATGCCACCGGCGCCGCTGGGATCCGTGCCGGCGAGCGAGTTGCCCAGGCCCGACTCACGGGCCGAGCGGTCCACGATGACTATCAGGGACTCGCCGTTGTTGTTGTGAGCGGGGACCTGTGCCGCCAGGAACGGCGCCACGCCTTTCATCCAGACCAGATCAGCCTGCTTCCTGGAAATGCGGGTACGCGCCTTGGCGACGCTGCTGTCGAGCGGCATCAACACGCCGAAGATCAGAATCGCCACCAGTCCAATGGCGCCGAACTTGACCATCTTCTGCTCGCGCGGCGCCAACGTGTCGTAGTTGAATTTCATGGTATGCCTACTTGCCGAGCTTCATCCGCCCCTCATAACCGGCGGGGGTGGTGTTGCCGGAGGTCAGCTCGGCATTCCAGCCGTGGGACTTCAACGACTGACTCAGGTGGTCCAGGGTGGTGGCATCCTTCGCGGCGATCTTCATATCGACCAGACCACCGCGGAAGCTCAAAGCCTTCAGGCTCGTTCCGGGTGCCGCGGTGCGGGAATCAACGAGCGCTTGCAACGCCGGCAGCAGTCCACCATCGCCGCCGCCGTTCTGCGCAGCCGCGAGCCGTACTTCCATCTGGTGGCGTGGATCGGCAGGCTTGGGCTGACCGCCCATGGCGAACCGGTAAGTGTCACCAATCGAGGAGTCCAGTGTCTTCTCACTGCGCTTCAACGCGGTCAGCTCCGCGGCTTTGCCGGCGACGTGCAGGCCAACGAGGCACGCGAGCAGAATCGCAGCAACTCTCCACGACTGCCAGCCCACCGTGGTCGCCTTGGTCGGCGCGTAGGTTCCCTGCAGCAGGTTGATGGGAGCGGCCGTTGGAAGTTGCTGACCAAACAACGCCAGGGGACCGGCGCTCAGCAGTTGGATCTTGATGCCATCAAAACGCTCGCGCAGCGCTTCGATCTTCGCGGAGTGTTGGTGCCATTCCGCGGCTCCCGTGTAGAGAATCAGCCCGCGGCCACCGGTAGCCCCTTGCTCCGCGGCACCCTGGAGAGCGATTTCCAACGCCTCACCGAGCGCTTCGACCGGCAGAGTGACCGGCGATCCCGCGGGAGGGCGCACAATGATGACATCCTCCTCCATGAGAGCCACCGCCTGTCCCGGATTCTGCGGCAACAGATCGCTCTCGGTGTACAGGCTCTCGGGCTCGAGCCCGTTGGCCCGCAACGAGGTCAGCCATTCATCCATCAACGCGCGCTGGATGACAGCGACCGGCGTCCGCGCCGAATCCGCGGCGCGTTTGCCGATCGCAAAATGCAGATCATCGATGTCATCCGCCAACTGCTCTTCGAGCGCGAACGGCACGACCTGCTGCAACTTCGCTCCCGCCTTCAGGGGCACTTCCGGCTCCGTCAGGAGCACATCGGTGCCCGGCACCAGTACGCAGATGCGGCGACCCGCCGCGCGCGGCGCGGCAAGAGACAACGGTCCGCTTTGCGGTGGACCCGAAGGATTGCCCCGCGGATCGACCGTCAGCCAGGTGGCGGGCTGTTCCGCCGTGCGGGGGAGCCTGATGAGCAGCCAATCAGCCATTTGAGGGTGCCTTCATGTGCTCAGTCCGGCGAGAAACTACGCTGAATGGGGTGAACAAAATTCTGCTGATCCAAATACAGAAGACTGTACAGATTGAATTCGGCGCTGCCAATTGTGATCAGGCTGGATAAGCGGAAATAAGAAGACGTCTGTACGAAACGACTGGTCTGGGCGCCCACGTTCGTCGAGCCGAGAGTGGAGTTGAAAGTCGCCGTGTCCGGAAAGCAACCTGGGGCGCCGGCACGGTTTTTCTGCAGTGCCGCCTCATCTTCCCACTCGGTTGAGTTCTTGTTGAAGGCATCCAGCACCCGGCCCTTGGCGGTGCACAGATTCAACTTGGACGATGGGGGCAGCGCCGCAATGAAGGGCGCGAGTTTTGCGTAGTTCTCTCGGCCGAAGCCGGGCAGCGCCAGCAACTCGGTGGTGCTCGTTATGTACTGGTTGGCAGCCAGGTACGGTGGGCTCTGTCCCATGTAGGCACTGTCTTCAGCGCCCTGGGTCTGCGGCTGGTTATCGCGGTCGATCCAATCAACCACCATGTCGACCCACTTCGGATCGACCTGGGACAGTTCCAGCAGCTTTCTGAAGGCCTCCACCGTCGTCGGATCGGGTTGACCCGGGCCACCCGCGGCGGCGCCGGGGTTTGCCTGCTGAGCGCTCGGAGGCAGGCCGGCCAATCCCGAGGCAGGGGTCACGAGCCAGTTGAGATTGAATCGTCCCTGCATGTCTTCCAGCTGAGCTTCCAGCGTGACGCCCGGCACGACCTCGATAGGGCCCACGGGCTGGGCCCAGGGCTGTTGCGCCGTCACATCCACCGTGCCGGTCGAACCGGCCCGGCCTCCACTGAGGACCGCCCTCAAGCCGTACGCTGACAATGCTTCTGCACCCTGGGCCACGAGCAATGCCTCATCAAACGACAGCGTCGCTGTTGCGCGACGCGCCGACATGGCGTTGCGGTATGCAATATCCGCCGCGAGGATAGTGCCAAGAGCGACCAGCAAAATCGCGACCAACATCGCGATTCCGCGCTGCCGTGCCGGCGAACGGGGGAAATCACGCCGGCGGCGCAGCGGAGCGCTCATCCTGCAATCTCGACGTAACGGACGATCTTGCCCCAGTCCTCGGTCTCCAGGGTGATCTCGATCGCGACCGGGCGATAGCGCATCATGTTCTGACCGGCGTTGTTGATGGGCGGCCAGATCGGGCTCCAGTTGATGCCGCCGGCGGACGTGCCGGAGCCGGAACCGGGCTGCAACTGCTTCACGTTGCCCGTCTGCACATCCATGAAACGCAGCGAAACGGATTTCAGATGGGTCATCAGGTCGCGCCGCACGGCCTGGCTCGCCTGGGTTGGATCCAGGACCGTGAAGTATTCGCGGCGCAGCGTGCCGTCCTGAAAGTAATAAAGGACGCGCTGCAACCCGGGCCGTTGCAGGCCGTTGGGGTTGGTCCAGCCGGTGCGCGTCAACGCAACGAGGGGTTCTGCGCCGCTGCTGCTGCCGAGACCGCGGGTGCCGTTGCTGTTCCCGCGGCTGCTGCTGCTGCCCAGGCTGCCCGAGCTGGAATTGACATTGGCGACCAGTGAGGCTTGATAGGTTCCACCCACCGGGTCGCGTATCGGCCGTTGCGCCAGTTGCACGAAATCCTGCTCCATCGTGCGCACGGTAGTCTGCAGATCCAGCAGGCGCTTCTGCTGATCCTCCAGCGTCTCGCGGTTCTTCACCGCCTGGTTGATGGTGCCGTAGCCCATGGCGAAGATGATCGCCGCGATAAACATCGCGACGAGCAATTCCAACAGTGTGAACCCGCGCTCGCGCTGCTTCATTGTCTGATCGGGGGTGTGGGCGGGGGTGTCTGGGGCGGATTGTTCGGGAGTTTGGTGGGATCGTTGCCGCCGGGATTCTGTCCCGACCCGGCGTTGCCCCCATCCCAGTCCACCAGTGCCGCCGTCATGCCGGGAGTCGCCATCGCACTGCCGGCAATGCCACTCACCGTGACATACCAACCTTCGTCATCGCCCGCTTTGACTTCCTTCGGCCGCACCTTGAAGTCGATGCGTTCGATACCTGGAACCGCGCTCGCGATCACGTCCTGACGCCAGTGCCACGTGCGGCCCGCGTAGTCCAGTTCACCGTTCGTCGTGGTCTGCGGCGGTAACTGGCCCTGTTGCAATTGCAAGCGCAGCAGGGCGATCTGATTCAAGGCGATCCATTCCGCGAACGTCTTGTCCTGGAGGTACACGACGGTCCGCGCGGAGGAGGTCAGCGAGCTCATCAACACGCCCATGCCGACAGCAACAATCACGAGCGCAACCAGTACCTCAATGAGTGTGAAGCCCCTCGATCGCCTCATTCTTTCTTGACTGGGGCTCACGTCCGCGTCTCCACCATGGGTTTCGCGATGACGACTCCCTTGTCATCCTGCGCAACCGTCACGCTGCGGATGCCGCCTTCGCGCTCCAGTGTGATCTCAAACGAGCTCAGATCGCCATTCGCGTAGATCGTGATCTGGGGCTTTATCTTCTTCGCCTCGCTGAGCTTCGAGGAGTCATCATCGCCTATTTTCCGGGTGCCGACGGCTTCCTTCAGACTGGCCGCATCGGTGACGTTCTTGAGGTCATCGAGCGTCTTCTTTTTCTTCTCCAGCTCCTTCGGATCGGGCTTTTTGATTTCGCCCGTGGACTGCAACACCACCGGCCGGGCGTCCACCAGCAGCTTGAAATCCAGCCCGCTCGGCAGCATCCGGATGTGCAGCGCGTCGTCTTCGTAGACTTCGCGCCACAATCCACGCCGCGCGTCATACGCGACAAATTGGTACCCATCGTCGTGCACGACAATGCCGTAGTCCCGCGTCTGCATTTCCGCCTGCTCGCGCACGTAGTTGACGAGAGTCAACAGGCGGTCGCTTTCCTTCTCCAGGTCCCGATCGCGTCCCGTCAGGTTCACCGATAACAACACGCCCGCCGTGATGATGCCGATGATGAACACGACGATCATCATCTCGATGAGCGTGAAGCCGCGCGATCGGCAATGGAGCGGAGCAGTCACGAGTGTTACTCGGCGATGTTCCAGTTGCCGATGTCAGCGTCCGGACCTTCACCGCCGGGCTGCTGGTCCGCGCCGAGCGTGTACAGGTCATAATCCTTGTTGTGGGTCCCCGGGTTCGCATACTGATAGTCGGCTCCCCAGGGGTCCTTGCTGATCCGCTGCAGATAGCCACCTGGACGCCAGTGCCGGATCGTCGGATCGGTCGGCTGCACAACCAGCGCCTGGAGACCTTGGTCCGAGGTCGGGTACTTCGAGTTGTCGAGTTTGAACATGGTGAGCGCCGCCTCGAGCGCCTGGATGTCCGATTTGGCCTTGGTGACTCGCGCTTCCTCCACCCGGCTGATGACGTTCGGCACAATGACCGCCGCCAGCAGGCCGATGATGATTACGACCACCATGATCTCGATCAGCGTAAAGCCCCGCTCGCCGGCACGGGCTGCGCGGCTGCGTCTGTTAACCTTGTGTGCGTCCGTTGAATAATTCATTAGGTTGGTCCAAGTGTCGGCCGGATCTGGCCGGAAAAGTGCGCGGCGGATCATAACAAATCAATCAGTCCTGACCTTGTGATGCGTATTAAACGGTTGCTGCAGTCTCTCAATTGCGACGGCAAGTATGGATTGGCCCTGCTGGCGGGGTGCGCCGTGCTCCTGCTTCCCGTGCTGGCGGGTGATGCAGGTCGCGAGGCGCTGCGCTATGACAGAACGGCACTGGCCGCCGGCCAGTGGTGGCGTCTGCTCACCGCGCACTTGGTACACCTCGACTTCGACCATGCGGCACTCAACAGCCTGGGTCTCGTGCTGATGTGGGCACTGTTTGCCCGTGACTATCGCCCCCTTCACTGGTTGGCCATCCTCGTTGGCTCCATAGCCGCAATTGATGCGGGCCTATGGCTACGCGATTCGACAGTAACCTGGTACGTCGGTTCCTCAGGAGCGCTGCACGGCATCATGGCTGCGGGCACACTCGCACATTTGCGACGCCGCGACCTGGATGGCTGGGTGCTCGCAGCCTTCATCGTAGTGAAGCTCGCGTACGAGCAGAGCGCTGGTGCGCTGCCATTTACCGACAGCCATGCAAGGGTGGTGGTCGATGCTCACCTGTTCGGCACGTTGGGAGGGGCAGGGATTGCTGCATTCCTCGAGCCGCGAAGGGAGTCGCTATAATCCCGCGTTTGCTGTCGGCGGGGGTCCTGAGCCCGCCTGTGGGAGATTCGATGTCCTTTGCTTTCGTGTTCCCCGGTCAGGGGTCCCAGTCCATTGGCATGCTCGCGGCCTTGTCGCAAACCGATCCGATCATCCGAGCCACTTTTGAAGAGGCCTCCGCCGCCCTGGGCTACGACCTTTGGCAGCTGACGCAGGAAGGTCCGAAGGAGCGTCTCGATTCCACCGAATGCACGCAGCCGGCCATGCTTGCCGCGGGCGTGGCCACCTGGCGGCTGTGGCACCAGCGTGGTGGCGCGGACCCCGTTCTGGTTTCGGGGCATAGCCTGGGTGAATTCACCGCATTCGTTTGTGCGGGCGCTATCGATTTCGCCGCGGCGATCGACCTCGTGCGATTTCGTGGACAGGTGATGCAGGAGGCGGTACCTGCGGGACAAGGTGCCATGGCGGCGGTCCTCGGCCTGGAAGACGACGATGTCCGCGCAGTCTGCAGTGAGGCTGCCGCGGGCGAAATCGTCGAAGCCGTGAACTTCAATTCACCTGGCCAGGTGGTCATTGCCGGGCAGGCGGCCGCCGTGCAGCGCGCCGCCGAGGCTGCCAAGGCAAAGGGCGCTAAGAAAGTGATGCCGCTGCCCATCAGCGTGCCTTCACACAGCAGCCTCATGCGAAGCGCGGGTCAACGCCTGGGCGAGCGCCTGGCGGGCATTGAAATCCGGACTCCCAAAATTCGATGCCTCAGTCCGGTCGATGTGGCAATCCACGATCAACCCGCGGAGATCCGGACGCATCTGAGCCAGCAGCTTTCACGTCCTGTGCAATGGTGGGCCACGGTCCGAGCGCTCGCAAAGGAAGGCATTGGGCAAATGATCGAATGCGGTCCCGGCAAGGTGCTGACCGCGCTGAATCGCCGTATCGAGAAGCGGGAAGGTCTGGAATTCATGGCGCTCGAGGATCCGGCCACCCTCGATGCCGCGCTCGTTGCGACGAAGCGTTAAATGGAAGGGGATAAGCAAGTGCTCGAGAACAAGGTAGCGCTGGTTACAGGCGCGTCGCGCGGTATTGGCAATGCAATTGCCATGGCCCTGGGAAAAGCAGGAGCCACCGTGGTGGGCACCTCGACGTCGGCGGAAGGAGCCTCGGCTTTTTCCGGGAGTCTGGCGTCGCATGGATACAACGGTCGCGGCGCCGTATTGGATGTGGGCAACGCCACATCGATCGATGCGCTGATCCAGGACCTGGAGGCGGCCGGTCAGATGCCGACCATCCTCATCAACAATGCGGCCATTACGCGCGACACGTTGCTGCTGCGCATGAAACCCGATGACTGGGACCAGGTGATCGCCACCAACCTGACCTCCGTGTTCCGTCTGTCCAAGGCCTGTCTGAAACGGATGATGAAAGAACGGCACGGCCGCATCGTCAACCTGACATCAATCGTGGGCGTGACCGGCAATCCCGGGCAGGCCAATTACGCGGCAGCCAAAGCAGGAGTCCTGGGCTTTACCAAGTCACTGGCACAGGAAGTTGCTTCCCGCGGAATCACCGTCAACGCGGTGGCGCCGGGTTTCATTGACACCGACATGACACGCGCGCTCAATGAAGAACAGCGGACCGCGTTGTTGGGTCGCATCCCGATGGGGCGCCTCGGGTCTGCGGACGATATCGCTGCAACGGTTCTGTTTCTCTGCTCGGATCCGGCCGGCTATATCACTGGCGAGACGTTGCACGTCAATGGCGGCATGTACATGGCGTGATGCGCGTGCGTTGGTTGAGCGCCACACTGGAAGCGGGGCCGTGGCCCGCGGCACAGGAACGCGCGGGACGAGTTTCGTCAGCAAAAACAACCACTCGCACCCTGTTTGAGTGGCACCCCCGGGGGTGTTCCCCTACAATACCGCGCCCGCGCCGACCGGCCACAGTGGTCGTCAGGAAAGCAGGCGTTTACGAGTTAACGACTACAAAAGGACAATGCGCTAATGAGCACAGTTGAGCAGCAGGTCAAAGCCATCGTTGCCGAGCAGCTGGGCGTCAAGCAGGAACAAGTCACGAACGATGCGTCGTTCGTGGACGATCTGGGAGCTGATTCGCTCGACACCGTCGAGCTCGTCATGGCTCTGGAAGAAGAATTCGAGATCGAGATTCCCGATGAGGACGCCGAGAAGATCACCACGGTTCAGCAGGCCATTGAGTACATCAACGACCGCCGTACCAAAGCCTGACGCACCCTGCGTCAGGGGCTGCCGGCGGCCGGACTTCGACCGTCGCCGGATAGCACGGCCCGAGTTTCTTACCCCTTTGACTCTTCATACAGGTAGCGTGTGAGCAAGCGTCGCGTCGTCGTCACTGGCCTCGGCATCATTTCGCCCGTTGGCAGCACTATCAAATCAGCTTGGGACGCCATCGTGGCCGGGGAGAGCGGCATCGCGCCGATCACCCGATTTGATGTATCTGCATTTCCGGTCCGCTTCGGTGGCGGGGTGCGTGGCTTCGATCTAACGCAGTACATGACGCCGAAGGATGCGCGGCGCATGGACGAGTTCATGCAGTATGGAGTTGCTGCCGGAATGCAGGCCGTCACGGATGCCGGTATCGACTTCAGCAAGATCGACCCCGAGCGCGCTGGCGCTATCACGGGCGCCGGCATCGGCGGTCTGGATACGATCGAGCAGGAGCATGACAACTGGTTGAAGGGCGGCCCTCGCAAGATTTCGCCGTTCTTCATTCCGGCTTCCATTATCAACATGATCTCCGGCCACCTCTCCATCAAGTACGGGCTGAAGGGTCCGAACCTCGGGGTGGTGACCGCTTGTACGACTTCGACGCATGCGATTGGAATCGCGATGCGCACGATTCAGTACGGCGATGCCGACCTGATCATCGCTGGCGGTGGCGAGATGGCTACGACACCTGCCGGCCTGGGTGGGTTTGCCCAGGCGAAGGCGCTTTCTCACCGGAACGATGCCCCCCAGGAGGCCAGCCGGCCGTGGGATCGGGATCGGGATGGTTTCGTGTTGGGCGATGGCGGCGGCGCCATCATCCTGGAAGAGCTCGAGCATGCGCGCCGCCGCGGCGCCAACATCTATGCCGAGCTCATCGGATTCGGAATGAGCGGCGACGCTCATCACATTACGGCGCCTCCCGAGGATGGTGCCGGTGCGCGCCTGTCGATGGTCAACGCGTTGAAGGACGCAAAGATCAACCCCGGCGACGTGCAATACATCAATGCTCATGCGACTTCCACAGAGCTCGGCGATAAGGCCGAGACGTTCGCCATGAAGAATGCGTTCGGCGAACACGCGAAGAAGCTGGCCGTGAGCTCCACCAAATCCATGACGGGGCACCTGTTGGGAGCCGCGGGCGTGGTCGAGGCCATCTTCTCGCTGCTGGCCATCCGCGACGGCATCGTTCCGCCCACAATCAATCTTCACAACCCCGGCCCGGACTGCGACCTCGACTACGTGCCCAACACGGCGCGCAAGATGAAGGTCGATGTTGCGCTGTCGAATTCATTTGGCTTCGGCGGCACCAATGGCTCGGTCATCTTCCGGCGCTTCAACGGCTAGGCTGTCAGACGGGGCGTCGACCGCAATCCGCGAGCTCGACGTCCCCGCGGACGTTCTGCGGCGTCTGGCTGCGCGTTTTCCCGAGCGCTATCCGGTCCTGTTCGACAGCGCCGCCGACGGGCCGCTGAGTCGGACCAGCATCCTCGTTGCCGAACCCCGCGCCGCCTTGTGGCTCGACCCGGACGGGAAGGTGGGCGCGGAAGGTTTTACTCCACGCGGTGACGACTTCCTCAGTGCGCTCGAAAACTGGTGGTTGTCTGAGCGCCTGCCGGCGCCTGTGGCTCAAACATTTCCATTCGTAGGCGGTTGGGCCGTGTTTCTCAGCTATGAGGCCGCGCAGGAGATTGAGCCGCTGCTGCGGCTGCCTCGATCGAGCCTGCCCTGGAAGGCATTCGCGCTTCGCGTGCCGTGTGCGCTCATCCATGAGCGGACGACCGGCAAGGTGTTTGCGGTTGCCGAAGCGGCCGCTGCCTCCAGTCTGGACCGCCTGGAGGCAGATGCGCGCTCCGCAGTTATAGACACACCGGAAACTCCACTGCGGGTGGAGTTTGTCAGGGAAGAGGATCCTGCTGCCTATCTCGAACGAGTCCGCAGGGCGAAGGAGTACGTTCGCGCAGGCGATATCTATCAGGCGAATCTCTCCCGGCCCTGGCGAGTCGAGTTGACTCACGAGCCCGATATCGGTGCTCTCTACAACAGGCTCTGCAAGGCCAACCCCGCACCCTTTGCCGCACTGGCGCAATGGCGCGGCACCACCATCCTGAGCTCCTCGCCCGAGCGCCTCGTCCGCATCAATGATGGCCACATCGACACGCGCCCCATCGCGGGTACGCGCCCCCGCAAGGGCGATGACCTCACGGAAATGAGAGAGCTCGCCGCGCATCCGAAGGAACGGGCGGAGCACATCATGTTGATTGACCTCGAGCGCAACGATCTCGGCCGCGTCAGTCAGCCAGGTACCGTGAAAGTGGATGAGCTCATGACGATAGAGTCATACACTCACGTCCATCACATCGTGTCCAACGTGAGCGGTGAGTTACGTTCTGATGTGACGCCTGTCGGCGCCCTCAAGGCCGTGTTTCCCGGCGGCACCATCACGGGTGTGCCGAAGTTCCGGTGCATGCAGATTATCGCGGAGTTGGAAGGCGTAGGCAGGGGCGCATATACCGGATCGCTCGGATTCCTCGGGCGCGATGGCTCGATGGACATGAACATCCTGATACGCACGCTCAGTGCACAGGGTCGTTGCATCGAGTTGCGGGCCGGCGGTGGGATCGTCGCCGACTCCGATCCGCAGCGGGAGTTGGAAGAAACTCGTGCCAAGGCGCGCGGCATGCTCGCGGCTTTCGCAGGCCACCCGTGACTGTCTTGATCAACGGAAAACCGGCGACCGAAGTACCCGTGCTGGATCGCGGCCTGCACTTCGGTGAAGGCGTGTTTGAGACGATCGCCTGTATCAACGGCCGCCCGCGGTTCCTGCCGTTGCATTTCGAACGGCTGGAGTTCGGTTGCGAGCGCCTGGGAATCCAACCACCTGCTCAGGACGAGCTCGCAGATGAAATATTCGGGTTGATCAGGGGTGTCGAGCGGGCCATCGTCAAACTCCTGGTGACAGGCGGCGAGGCGGTCGCGCGCGGTTATGCCCGTTCGGGCAGCGAGAGAGCGACGCGCATCACAATTCGCTATCCCTGGCCGCACGAAGATCCCGCGCAGTTGCACGATGGCGTGATGACTCGAACCTTGTCCATGCGCCTGGGTGAGAATCCGCGGCTCGCCGGGCTGAAACATTGCAACCGGCTGGAGCAGGTGCTGGCCCGCGCGGAGCTCGCCAATGCCCCTGACGTGGCCGAGGGCTTGCTGTTCAGCAGCTCTGGCAACCTCGTCTCGGGAACCATGACCAATGTGTTCCTGGTGCGTGAGTCGATTCTGCTCACACCGCGTATCGAGCTGTGTGGTGTGGCTGGCGTCATGCGGCGAGTGGTCTTGCGAGAGGCGCGCCGAGTCGGTATTCCCATCCGGGAATGTGAGTTGCGGGCAGAGAATCTTCAGGCTGCTGATGAGGTTTTCCTGACCAACGCGCGCATTGGAATCTGGCCGGTGCGATCCGTGGATGATCGTAACCTGACACCGGGGCCCGTTACCCGGCATCTGCAAACGGTGCTGCAGCCTCTGCTGTTCGAGCCTGCCGATGCGTAAGTTTTTCCTGGTAGTGGTGCTGCTGGCTGCGGCCGTCGCAGTCGGATACTGGTGGTTACAGGATCAGTTCTACGCGCCTGGGCCATCGACTGACATCGTGCGAATCCAGATAGAGCAGGGCGAGAGTGTGAGGACTGTGTTGACGCAGCTCGCGCAGGTCGGAGCGGTGAAGCGGCCGCGGGCCGTTGAGTTCTACCTTCGAATCACGCGCCACAATAAAGCCCCCCGGATCCAGGTGGGCATGTATGAGATTCCGGCGAGGTCGAGCCCGGCACAGATTCTCGAGCTGTTCGACCAGGGACGAGTGGTTCTAGAGCAGCTCACGGTCGTGGAAGGCTCGCGTTTTGCCGACTTTCGTCACCTGCTCGATAATCACGCGGCGGTAACGCACACGCTGCAGGGAAAGAGCGATGCGGACGTCATGAGCGCGCTGGGCCATGCCGGTGAGTTTCCGGAGGGACGGTTCTTTCCGGACACCTATCGATTTGCCGCGAAGACCACCGACGTTGAGATCCTGGGGCTCGCGTACGGCGCCATGCAGAGAATCCTGGACGAAGCCTGGCAGCAACGAAGCACTGACCTGCCGCTGCAGACGCCTTACGAGGCATTAATTCTCGCGTCGATCGTCGAGAAGGAGACAGGCCTGCCCGCGGAGCGTCCGAAGATCGCGGGTGTATTCGTCAGCAGATTGCGCAAGGGCATGCGACTTCAGACGGATCCTACGGTGATCTATGGTCTGGGTGCGACTTATGACGGCGATATCCGGACCAAGGACCTCACGGCCGACACGCCCTATAACACGTATACTCGGGCAGGGCTGCCTCCGACCCCGATTGCGCTGCCCGGACGCGAATCCATCTTTGCGGCAGTGAAGCCGCAGGAAACGGGTGAAATCTACTTTGTGGCGACGGGTACCGGCGACGGTGGACATCACTTCTCAAAGACCCTCGAAGAGCACAACGCGGCTGTGAAAAGTTATCTCGACCATCTGCGTGCGCAGCAGCACAAGCCAAAGGCTGTGAAGGGTCAGACTGAAACGGGAGCGCATGGCGACGTCTCCCAATAGAGGGCGCTTCATTACCCTCGAAGGGATCGAGGGCGCCGGCAAGTCAACAGTCGCGCAGCTCGTCAGGGACTGGCTCGCCTCGCGGGGCATCCCCGCGCGCGTCACACGCGAGCCGGGCGGGACGCCACTTGCAGAGCGCGTCAGAGAAATCGTTCTGAACCGAGGCGACGAAACAATCGCGCCGCGAGCTGAGACACTTCTGATGTTTGCTGCCCGCAGCATCCACGTTGAGAACCTGATTCGACCGGCGCTGGCCCGCGGCGAATGGGTTCTGTGCGATCGGTTCACCGACGCCTCCCGGGCCTATCAGGGCTATGGACGCGGCATGGACCTCGCCTGGATCGAACAACTGGCGAATGCGGTCCACGGCGATCTGCAGCCGGACTGCACTCTGCTGCTGGACCTGCCTGTTGAAGTTGGATTGACGCGCGCCCGGGGGCGCTCCGGTGTGGCAGCCGATCGCTTCGAAGCCGAGGCCGCTGAGTTCTTTGAGCGGGTTCGCCAGGGGTATCTGCAGATTGCTCGCGCGCACCCGAAGCGGGTCCGGGTGATCGATGCCGCCGCTGCATTGCCTTCAGTGACTCAACAGGTGACCCGGGTGTTGGAAAGTCTGTGAGCGTTCCCTGGCTGGAAAAGGATATGGCATCGCTGCGCGCCGCCTTCGAGGCGGAGCGGATGCCGCACGCGTTGTTGATACACGAAGCCCCGGGAGCCGGAGGCGGGTGGCTCGCGAACTGGACGGCGCGGATGGTTCTGGGCACCGACAAGGAGGTTCATCCTGACTGGGTGAAGGTGCATCCTGTCGATGATTCCAAGCAGATCCGCATCGAGCAGATCCGCGAGCTCGGTGAGGAGCTGTCTCTGACCAGCCACCAGGGTGGATACAAGGTCGGTGTGATTGCGCCGGCCGATGTTTTGAATCGCTTCGCGGCCAATGCGCTGCTGAAGACCCTCGAGGAGCCACCTGCGCGGACGGTGCTCATACTCGTTGTAACGCAGCCATCACGTCTGCCGGCGACGATCCTGAGCCGATGTCAGCGGATCCGCATTGCCGCACCTGAGCGGGCCCAGTCGGTTGCATGGCTCGAGGCCACCAAGGGCAAAGGTAACTGGAATGCGGTGCTGGACATTGTGGGTGAGGCGCCGATGCTGGTCGCCGAGGGCGATGCGGAGGGCATGGTCCAGATAGCCGCTGAAGTGAAGCGGGGGCTGGAAGATGCCGTGGCAGGGCGTTCCGATCCCGTCGCAACCGCCGAACGCTGGTCGCGGGCCGAGTTGCCGCTGCGCCTCAGATGCTTTGAGAACTGGCTCACGGAACGAATCCGCATCCAGGCGGGGTCGCCCGCCTTTTTGACAGAAGTGGGCGCTGTAACCTACTTGCAACGCCCCCAGACGGTCTTGAATATACGGGGGCTGTTCGAGCTGCTGGACGGGGTACGCGACCTCGTGTCCGCGCTGGATACGCCGATCAACCGGGGGCTGGCGCTGGAGATTCTGTTCCGGCGCCTCGAGAGGTAGGAATGCGAGCGGGCGGCAACAAACCAGGTCTTCTGACACTCACGATCAAGGACAAGAGCGCTTTGTATCTGGCGTATATGCCGTTCGTGCGCAACGGGGGCCTGTTTATTCCGACCAACAGCAACTATCGCCTGGGCGATGAAGTGTTCATGCTGTTGAACCTGATGGGTGAAGACGAGAAGCTGCCCGTGGCCGGACGCGTGATCTGGGTGACCCCGAAGGGCGCGCAGAACAAACGCACGGCGGGAATCGGCGTGCAGTTCAGTGACCAGGACCGCGGACAAACTCAAAAGAAAATTGAGACTTATCTGGCAGGTGCGCTTCAGGGCGATAAAGCGACCCACACGATGTGAGTCAGGCGGACCTGCGCAGGGCGACCGAGCTGTTGGTCAGCCCACCCTGCAACACGTACGCTTCGAATCCCCGCTCCACCAGGATGTAGGCCGCCGCGGAGCTGCGCCGGCCCGTATCGCAATACACGACATAGGGCGTGTTCCGGTCGAGCGCCGACAGCTTCAGGCGGATGAAATACAGCGGGATGTTGAGTGAGCCCTCAATCGACATGTTCTGGTGCTCGCTCGGCAACCTGACATCCAGCCAGCGTCCGCCCTGGTCGACGATCTCACGGGCCTTGTCGTAATTGACCCATTGCAGCAGCGGCTCATTCATGAGCTCGCGGAAGTCCTGCTTGTTGAGCCGCATCAGCACGCCGTCGGTCAGCATCGTGACAGTGGCATTGCGCTTGGCTTCGGCAATGAGGGCTTCCTCACCGAAGGTGTCGCCGACACTCAGCTCTGCCAGCTTGATGCCCTCGCGGTTCAACGGTGTCTCGCGAGTGACGACGCATTTGCCGCTCACGATGATGTAGAAAAAATCACCTTCGTCGCCCTGTTTGATGACGACTTCGCCAGCGCGGAAGGGTGTGCGCTGCAACCGCAGAAAGATGGCCTGGATGTTGGCGGGCGGGATGCGGTGAAACGCTTTCGTCTGCAGGAGCGTCGTCATCCAGTCGTCGCTGCCGGCGCCCTCGAGCTGAGCCTGCAGTTCCGAGACTTCGTACGTTCCGGTCTGATCCCACGTGATCATGACATCGAGCAGCTCGCTGTCGATGGACAGATAGCTGATCTCATCGATCGCGCGTGCGCTGACTTTGCGCGGAGTCTTGGGATAGAGCGGGTTGCGCGCGTCGGGGGTGCCGCCGCGGATCATCGCGATGGTCCGGTCACCTTCGCGGATATCCACCATGCCGGAAACGAGCCAGATGGTCCGCTTGTCGGTATCGCCTTCCTTGAACAGCAGCCGGCCGGCCGACATGGTTTTCACGCTCACCTTCTTGGCGAGCGCGGCGAGGTTGTCGCGCTTTAATCCATCGAGCGGCGCGAACGTTTTGAGTAATTGAACGCTGGCTTCGCGTTCTTCCTGCATTTCACTGGGCCTGACGCATTAGGACCAAAGTTGGTGCGTCGAATCCAGTCGATGGTAGCACAGGACCTTTGTCCTACTGGTGATTCTGTCACGGTCCGGCGTTTCAGCCGAGCAGGGGCCAGCCGGGGTCGGCCGTGAAACGGGGTCCATAACGCCCGGAAAGCTCGCCCAGGCGGGTCACGACCTCCTGTGTTCCCCGGGTGCGGGCGTATGCGAGCGGGCCACCCCGGAACGGTGCGAAGCCGGTTCCGAAGATCACCGCCGCATCGATCAGATCGGGGTCCTCAGCTACTTTTTCCCGCAGGCAGGCAACGCACTCATTGACGAGCACGAGGATCAGCCGGTCGATCAGGTCCTGAGGCGGCACGGCCCCGTCAGCCGCCGGTTTGACCGGCTTGCCGTCTTTCCAATCATAGAAGCCCGAGCCGCTCTTGCGACCCAGCTTCTTCGCCGCCACGAGCTCACGCAACCGCGACAGATCCGGCGCCGGCCGACCCAGCTCGGCGGCAATGATCTCCCCCACGTGAGTCGCCACATCCAATCCGACCACGTCGGCCAGCTCGATCGGTCCCATCGGCATGCCGAAATCCACGGCGGCTTTGTCGATGACAGCGAGCGGAACACCTTCCTGCGCGGCGTACATGGCCTCGTGGAGGTACGGCATCAGGACGCGATTGACAATGAAACCCGGTGCGCTGCGGCAGGGAACCGGCAGCTTGTCGAGCCTGCGTGAGAAGGCGATCGCGGCCTGTAACACCCCCGGATCGGTCCGTTCGGACTGGACGATCTCAATCAGCGGCATCTGCGGCACGGGATTGAAGAAGTGCAACCCGACTAAGCGCTCGGGTCTGGCCAACTTCGCCGTCAGCGGCTCCAACATCAGGCTGGAGGTGTTGGTTGCGAGAATGGCATCGGGCTTCATGCGCGGCTCGAGCCGTGCATACAACTCCTGCTTGGCTTCGAGGCTCTCGAAGATGGCTTCGATGACGACTTCGGCGTCCGCGGCTCCCACACCTTCGACGTCCATCTTCAGGCGCTCTCGTGCCGCCTGGTTTTTGTCAGAGCCCTTGATGCGTTTGTCGAAGAGCTCGTGCGCACGCTTGATGGCCGGTTCGATGAGCTCGACGCTCCGATCCTGCAGAGTGACCGTGAAACCACGCAATGCCGACCACGCGGCGATATCTCCACCCATCACGCCCGCGCCAACAACATGAACGTGTTTGACGTCCGGGCCTGCCTTTCCACCGAGGGCCTTCAGTCGATCCTGCAGAAGGTACACGCGAACGAGGCTGCGCGAGGTCTGTGTCAGGAAGAGGTTGGCAATGGAGCGGGCTTCGGCTTCATAGGAGTTTCCGCCGCGCGCCCATAAATCGATGATGGCGTAAGGGGCAGGGTAGTGCTCGCGCCGGGCCTTCGAGGCGACCTGCGCTTCCAGTTTGCCCTGCACAAAACCGCGGACAATCGGCCAACTCAACACCCGTTCGCCAAAGGAAGGCTGGTGGGGTGTCGGCGCCTGCAATGCGATTGCCTTCGCGGCCGCGCGTAGTTGATCTGCCGGGACGAGCTTGTCCACGAGGCCGATGCGTAGTGCCTTGTCGGCCCGGACCGGCTTGCCCGTCAACATCATCTCCATCGCTTGCCGCACGCCGAGCAGCCGCACGGAGCGTACCGTTCCGCCAAATCCCGGGTGAATTCCCAGCTGCACTTCAGGCAGGCCCAGCGACAGCTTCTCGTCGTTGACCGCCACGCGATAGCGGCAGGCCAGCGCCAGCTCGAGCCCGCCACCCAGCGCAAATCCGTGGATGGCCGCGACCGTGGGACAGCGGAGTGCTTCCAGGCGATTCAGTACTTCCTGGCCGTCGTGAATGAGCCGGAAGCCGTCTTCGGCGTTGCTGATGCCGGTGAATTCCTTGATGTCGGCGCCGGCAATGAAGCCGCTCTTCTTGGCGGAGATCACAATCACGGCCCGCGGCGGGCTGGACGTGAGCGGAGCGAGAATCGCATCGAGCTCTCGCAGCACGTAGCTCGACAGGACGTTGGCCGAGGTGTTCGGTTTGTCGAGGGTCAGCCAGACAACCGAATCCGCATCCTTTTCAACTTTCCAGGACGGTGCGCCGGCGGGGTCGTTCATGGCTCAGGCCGCCGCCGTTCGGCGCGAGGCCGCGCCGGGCGGCACGTGGAAGTCACACACCAGGGGGCGGTGATCCGAGAAGCGCACATCCGGCACACGGAAGTCAGTCACTTCAATTCCCTCGCTGACCAGGATGAAATCCAGCTCGACCCGCGGTGTTTTCGCCGGGAAGGAGGGCAGGCCGGCGGAGTTGGCGCTGCGCAGACCCGCGGCCCGCATGAACAGGTAAATCTCGTGGGTTCCCCAGAACGTGTTGAAGTCACCCGCGACGATGACCGGCTTGGGGGACTGCACGATGAGATCGTGGAGTGAGCGCAGCTGATATTGACGATGGCGGAACTTGAGAGACAGATGCACGAGAAACACACACACGTCATCGAGCTCCAGCTCAATGATCAGGCGTTTGATACCCGTGTCGAAGTAGTGGAAGCGTTCTCCGTGAACATGGGGCGCTGACAGGAAGGCGTTCGCCTGCTTGCGCACGATCGGGACGAAGTTGTTGACGGACCCGGTGCCATATTTGCACTGGAAGGTCGAGTAATGCCCGATCTCGCCGGCAATGTGCTCCGCCTGGTTCACCATGCCCGTGCGGATCGAGCCGGTATCGACCTCGATGAGTCCCACGACGTCAGGATGTTCGTGGCGGATGAAGTCGGTGATCCCGTCGAGGACCTTACGATTGCTGCGCAGGTAGCCCGCGCCCGGGAGTGGGAGATGGAAGGAGGGACCGGTACCTGTAGCGTAGCGAATGTTATAGACGAGCAGCCGCACGTATCGGTTCCTTATCTCAAACCATGCATTCTATAGTCCAGAACCTGCATGCGGGAGTACAAACGTGTCGCCGGACGGCATCGCCCCGTCGAGTTTCGCAGGCGCCACGCTTGTGCGAGACTGAACACCTCGTAAGCCATCTAGCCGCAGTGCCCGTCATGTCGCAGGCCAATCCCATCCGGTTGTTCGTCACCCACCTGTGGGAAGACAGCGATGATTATCTGCGGGTTTTCGAGTACCTCGAAAGCTCCCGGAATTTCTTCTACCGCAATACGAGCAAGCCCGAACTTCGCCCGGATGGCGACAAGGAAGCGCAGAAGGAGGGGCTGCGCAAGCAGATTGCCCCGGTGGAAGTGGTCGTCGCTCTGTCGAGTCTCTATGGGGTCTCGCAGGACATGCTCACGTTCCAATTGCTCTATGCCCAGGCCAGCCAGAAGCCGGTCGTGCTCATGAAGCCCTTCGGCTCCCAGGCACCGGTTCCCAAGGTGCTGGCGGATCTCGCCGACGAGGTCGTGGACTGGGATGAGCGGGCGCTGGTGGATGCCATCAAGCGCCAGGCCCGTCATGAAGATACGACGCGCTGGGACACCATCGAATTCAAGATGGACTAAGCAGCCTGTCTGACTGATGTTCGTCTGCTGCGGCCGGCTCGCAGGGGCGCTCAGCCGGTTGCCGCGTGCAGCGGCACTACGTTCGTCGTGTTCAGGGGACTGGGCGCCACCGTCAGAGGCTGCGATCCTGCAATTGCGCGGGATACGGCTCCGAACATGCGAACCACCGCGGAAGCGGCGATTTCCGCGTCATTGTTGGACATCTTGCGGATGGTGGCCCGTACCGAGTCGTCACCGCGAAGCTCCGGGTCGACACGAGTCAACGTGTCGGTCAGTCCGCGAAACTCCTCGCACACATCATTGGGAAGATCCTCCTCGTGCACATAAACGAGGTAATTTTTGTAGGCCTCCGCGATTCGATCCTTGATCGGCGCGGCCCTCGTCAGCGACACGGTTGCCGCTTCAAACAGGTCCAATGCGGTGTTCATCTGCCGTTCCCACTCGAGCGCCCGAAGCTCGAATATAACTCACAGTGGATGAAGTTCAATGGTTGCCCCGGTGTACATCACAGGGTCCGGAAATTCTGTGAAATGACCTGCAGTTTCGGTCCTATCCAATTGATCTGATACGAATAAATTTGGTGCAGAGCGGTATCAAAAGAGCTCCCGCGCAGCCCGTTAACGGAAATTAATATTTCGCCAATCTGGTGGCAACGTCCCAACACGTAGGGTGCTTGCCTGACCAGAACGTGTTCCCACCGCGCTGTGAAACTTACGGACAAGATTCCCTTTTGTGCGCTCGCCTGCGCCACGCTCCTGTTGGCTGCATGCAATGTATTCGGACCGCATTACAAACGTCCTGACATCCCGGCGCCCGCGGGGTGGAGCGTTGACACGACGCAAACACCGGATGAGTCAGCAGCGGCCGCCCAGGCAACAGAGGCAATAGCGACAACGCGTGCTGGCCCGCCGCCCAAGCCGTCGTCACCTGCTCCGCCGCCTCCACCAGTCACCCAGGCCACCACTGTGGCTGCATGGCCCTCGGCCGACTGGTGGCAAGGGTTTGGATCCCCTCAGCTCAATGGCCTCATCGCTCAGGCCCAGAAGGCGAACGATGATATCGCGTCCGCCATTGCCCGGGTCCGGCAGGCGGATGCCCAGGTGCTGATCGCGGGTGCACCGCTTCTTCCTTCGGTCGGAGTAGGCTTTGAAGCGAGCCGTCAGCAGACGAAAGCGTCCGTTACCGCGCCGCTTGGCACTAAGCCGATTCATTACAACCAGTTCTCCGCGCAGGCGTCGGCAAGTTATCAGCTGGATTTCTGGGGCAAGAATCTCGCTATACGTAACGCCGCACGGTATACCGCGAATTCCTCACGCTACGACCGCGCGACGGTTGAGCTGACTGTGATGACGAGTGTCGCCACGACGTACTTCCAGACGCTCGAGCTACGCGATCGTCTCGACGTTGCAGAGCGCGATCTGTCGACCGCACAAACGATCCTCAAGGACCTCACGTTCGAGGAGACCGTAGGAACGGCTAATGCCCTGGACGTGGCGCAGCAGGCCACGACGGTGGCAATAATCAATGCTTCCATCCCGCCGCTTCGGCAGCAGCTTCGCCAGTCCCTCGATGCCCTGGCGGTTCTGATCGGCAAGATGCCACAGGACCTCGAGGCACCTGTTGGGACGTTACGTGATCTGAAGGAGCCCGAAGTGGGTCCCGGGCTGCCGTCGCAGCTGCTGGCGCGCCGCCCGGATGTGGCGGCCGCCGAGGCGCAGTTGATGGCGGCGAATGCCAATATCCAGGCTGCCCGGGCAGCGTTCTTCCCGAGCATCGACCTCACCGCCAGCGGTGGCTTTGTCAGCACCGCGCTCTCGGGGCTCGTCTCGCCCGCCAACCGGGTGTTTTCCCTTGCAGGCAACGCGGCTCAGGACATCTTCCGGGGCGGGGCGCTCGTGGGCGGCTACCGCCTGAACAGGGCCCGCTACGACGAGCTGCTGTCCGACTACCACAAGTCGGTCATCTCGGCCTTCAGCAATGTTGAGGATGCTCTGGTGGCCACGCAGCAGACGGCGGAGCAATATCGGCGGCAGCAGGATGCAGTGGCCAAGGCACGGCGCGCCTATGAGATCACCGAGATTCAGCTTCACGCCGGGACCGTCAACGTCCTCACGGTGTTGAATACACAGACCACGCTCTTCAGTGCCGAGGACGCCCTGGTCCAAGTCAGATTTGCGCACCTGCAGGCGCTGGTGCAACTGTTTAACGCCCTCGGGGGCGGCTGGCAGCAGACGGCTGCTCAAAGTTGAGTAGAGAGCTTATGGATACGTTCCGTCGTTTCATTCGCAACCCGCGCTGGGTGGTGGGCTCGGTGGCCCTCCTGGCCGCGGTGGTGTGGCTATTGCTTCCTGACCGGCGCAGTGACGCGGCGGGCCCGCCTCATAAAGGGGGCGGAGCTGTTGACGTCGACGTTGCCCACGTCAAACGGGCCGACGTGCCCGTGTATCTCGATGGCCTGGGCACGATTCAGGCATTCAACACCGTGACGGTGACGGCACGCGTGGACGGTGAGCTGCAGAAGATTGCCTTCGAGGAAGGCAAGATGGTCAACAAGGGCGATCTGCTGGCGCAGATCGACCCCCGGCCATTCCAGGCCGCCCTCGAGCTGGCGATGGCGCAGAAGGCCAAGGATGAGGCGCAATTGCAGAGCGCCAAGGCCGATCTCGAGCGCTACCTGACCCTGGCACCCGAGAATCTGGCCAGCAAACAGACTCTGGATGCCCAACGCGCCGCGGTGGCCGGCCTCGAAGCCCAGATCAAGGGTGACCAGGCAAACATCGACAACGCGCGCACCCAGCTCCAGTACACCTCGATCACGTCGCCCATCCAGGGGCGCACGGGCATCAGGCGTGTCGACGTGGGCAACAACGTCCGATCGACGGACACCAACGGGATCGTCGTGGTGACGCAGTTGCAGCCGATCTCCCTGATCTTCACTTTGCCGGAGGATGCGCTGAGCGTCGTAGGCAATGCGCTCAACTCTGGAAAGGTCATCGTGGAGGCGATGTCGCGCGATGGCAGCAAGGACCTCGATCAGGGCACGGTGACATTGGTCGACAACCAGATTGACCAGACTACCGGCACCATCCGGCTGAAGGCCGTTTTCCCCAACCCGCAGAACAAGCTCTGGCCAGGCCAGTACATTGATGCCCGGGTGCTCGTGCACACCGAAAAAGGCGCGCTGACTATTCCGTCGGCTGCCGTGCAGAGGGGCCCGGATGGGATGTTCACGTATGTCGTCAAGTCGGACCAGACCGTCGAGATGCGGCCCCTGAAGGTGGGCGAGGAGAGCGGCTCCGTGATGGTCGTGCAGGGCGGCATCTCTGAAGGAGAGAAGGTCGTGACGAGCAATCAGTACCGCCTGCAGCCGGGCGCGCACGTGAGGATCGCTCACGAGGCGCCGGATCAGCAGCTCCTCGGTAAGGCCGGGCAATGAGTATTTCAGAGCCATTCATCAGGAGACCGATTGCGACGTCCCTGCTGATGGCCGGGATACTGTTGATCGGTATCGTGGCGTTTCCGATGCTGCCGGTTGCGCCGCTGCCGCAGGTTGATTTTCCAACCATCCAGGTGTCGGCGAAGTTACCAGGTGCCAGCCCCGAGACAATGGCATCGGCGGTGGCAACTCCGCTCGAGACGCAGTTTGCCGCCATACCCGGTGTCACGGAGCTGACATCCTCCAGCGTGTTGGGAACCACGCAGATCACCATTCAGTTCGAGCTCGGCCGAAACATCGACGGGGCTGCGCAGGATGTGCAATCGGCGATCGACGCTGCCGGTGGACAGTTACCGAAGAATCTTCCGTCGCCGCCGTCGTACCGTAAGGTCAATCCCGCGGATTCTCCGATCCTCGTGATGTCGGTCCACTCGGACGTGCTCCCGCTCACCGAGGTCGACGACTACGCGGAGAACGTTCTTTCCCAACAGATTTCCCGCATCCCCGGGGTGTCACAGGTGTCCCTCGGAGGTCAGCAGAAGCCGGCGGTCCGTGTTCAGGTCGATCCCGCGAAAATCGCCGCGCTCGGTATCCAGCTCGAGGATATCGCCACGGTGATCAACGCGGCCACGGTTGATTCGCCCAAGGGGTCGATCAACGGCGTCCGGCACAACTTTGCCATCTACGACAACGATCAGTTGCTGAAGGCCGCTCCCTGGAATGATGTCATCGTCGCGTACAAGAATGGCGCGCCCGTCCGGATCCGGGACATCGGAGTGGCCGTCGACGGGCCCGAAAACAACCAGGCGATTGCTTTTCAGAACGGCAAGAACGGCATCATGATGCTGGTGTTCAAGCAGGCCGGCGCAAACGTCATCGATACCGTCGAGAGCGTCAACAAACTGCTGCCGCGCGCGCTGGCGTCGGTCCCACCATCGATCAAGGTCGATACGATTGTCGACCGCACTACGACCATCCAGGCGTCGGTGCACGACGTCGAATTCACGTTGTTGCTGACAATCGCGCTGGTGGTGATGGTCATTTTCCTCTTCCTGCGCAACTTCTGGGCCACCGTGATCCCGGGTGTCACAGTGCCGCTGGCCCTTCTGGGCACTGCCGCGCTCATGTACTCAGTCGGATATACGCTCGACAACCTGTCGCTGATGGGACTGACGATCGCCGTAGGCTTCGTGGTGGACGATGCGATCGTGATGTTGGAGAACATCTACCGCCATATCGAGGACGGGCTTTCGCCGATGGAGGCAGCCCTCAAGGGCTCCCGGGAAATCGGCTTCACCATCCTGTCCATCAGTCTTTCGCTGGTTGCCGTGTTTATTCCGCTGTTGCTCATGGGCGGGATCATCGGCCGCCTGTTCCGGGAATTCGCGGTCACGGTGACAATGACCATCGTGGTGTCGGCATTTGTTTCGCTCACTTTGTCACCGATGATGTGCTCCCTGTTCCTGCGCGATGAACGGCGGGCAAAGCACGGACGCGCCTACCAGGGTGTCGAGCGGGGCTTCGAGTGGGTTCTGGCGCATTACACACGGGGCCTGGACTTCGTCCTGAAGCACCAGAAACCGACCCTGATCGTATTTCTGCTCACTGTGGTGCTGTCCGGTGTGTTGTATGTCTACACCCCGAAAGGTTTCTTCCCGCAGCAGGACACAGGTGTCATCAACGGCGTGTCGGACGCATCGCAGGATGTCTCCTTCACGGAGATGCTGAGACTGCAACATGAGCTGATGGCGATCGTAGCTGCGGACCCGGACGTGGCCAATTCGGCCAGCTTCCTCGGCGGCTCGCGGCCGGCCAACAATGGATTTGTCATCATCGACCTGAAGCCCCGGGATGAGCGCTTGGCGAGCGCCGATCAGGTAATTACGCGTCTGCGGAAGAAGCTCGCGCAGGTGAAGGGCGCGGAGCTGTTCCTGCAGGCCGGACAGGACCTGAGCGTGGGTGGCCGTCCAAGCCGGACCCAGTACCAGTACACCCTGCAGGATTCGGATCTCAAAGAGTTGAATGAGTGGGCGCCGAAGCTGCTCGAGAAAATGAAGCGGCTGCCCCTGCTTCGCGACGTGGCAACCGATCAACAGACCAACGGCAGCATGCTGTCACTGACGATCGACCGCGATGCGGCGGCCCGCTTTGGCATCCAGCCGGCGCAGATCGACGCCACGCTGTACGACGCATTCGGTCAGCGCCAGGCCGCGCAGTACTTCACGCAGCTCAATTCCTACCACGTGATCCTGGAGATCACGCCTGAGCTGCAGGGCGATCCCAACACGCTCAACAAGCTGTACATCAAATCGCCGCTCACGGGCCAACAGGTACCCATCTCCACCTTCACTCACTTCGACACTCAGCACGTGAGCCTGCTTTCAGTGAATCACCAGTCGCAGTTTCCGGCTGTGACCCTGTCGTTCAATCTGGCCCCCGGGGCTGCGTTGGGTGATGCCGTTGAGGCAATCAGAGACACCACGGCGCAGATGGGAATGCCCGCTTCCATGTTGGGCACTTTCCAGGGTACCGCGCAGGCATTCGAGTCGTCGCTGAAGTCGCAGCCCTACCTGATTCTGGCCGCCCTGGTCGTGGTCTACATCATTCTGGGCATGCTCTACGAGAGCTACATTCATCCGCTCACGATTCTGTCGACGCTGCCATCGGCGGGAGTAGGGGCGCTGTTGATGTTGTTGATCTTCCACATCGACCTGTCGGTGATTGCGCTGATCGGCATCATCCTGCTGATCGGTATCGTCAAGAAGAACGGCATCATGATGGTTGATTTTGCGATTCAGGCGGAGCGCGATCACGCTCTGACGCCGGAGGCCTCCATCCGACAGGCCTGTCTGCTGCGTTTCCGGCCGATCATGATGACGACGATGGCCGCTTTGCTGGCCGCATTGCCACTGATGCTCGGAAACGGCACCGGCTCGGAGCTGCGCAAGCCGCTGGGATATACGATGGTGGGCGGCCTGATCCTGAGTCAGATGCTGACTCTGTTTACTACACCCGTGGTGTACTTGTACCTGGATCGGCTCAATGCGCGGCTGGGGCGCAAGGGGCATGCGCCGGCGGCTCCTGAGCAGGAATCCACGCCGCGCGAGCCCGCGACGGTCTGACAGAGGTCTTCAGGAATGCGAGGAGAGCAGTGAAAGTATTGCTGGTCGAGGACAACGAGCGGGTGACCCGCTTTGTGGTCAAAGGCCTGCAGGAGGCCGGGCACGTTGCCGACCACGCCGACAACGGACGCGACGGCATGTTTCTGGCGGCCAGCGAGCCTTATGACGTCATCATCATGGATCGCATGTTGCCGGGCCAGATTGATGGCCTGGCGATCATTGAAGCGCTGCGGAAGTCCGGTAACCGGACGCCCATACTGATTCTGAGCGCGCTCTCCGATGTCGACGAGCGCATCAAGGGCCTGAAGAGCGGTGGCGATGACTACCTGACCAAACCGTTCGCGTTTGGTGAGCTGCTGGCCCGCCTGGATGCCTTGAATCGCCGCATCCAGGGCAGTGGCACACAGACCAGCCTGCGGGTGGGCGACCTCCATGTCGACCTCCTGTCGCGCAAGGCGGCGCGGGGCACTCGCGCGATTGCGCTGCAGCCCCAGGAGTTCAAGCTCCTCGAGTACCTGATGCGCCACGCGGGGCAGGTGGTGACCCGCACGATGTTGCTCGAGAACGTGTGGGATTATCATTTCGACCCTCAGACCAATGTCGTGGACGTGCACATCAGCAAGTTGCGCCAGAAGATCGAGTCGGATTCCGAGCGGCCGTTGTTGCGGACGGTTCGGAACGCCGGTTACATGTTGACGGCGGACGAGTAGTGGCGCTGTGTCGGCATCTGCGTGCCGGCGTTTCACGGACCCCGCGCCGTGAATAAGTTCCTTCGATCGTCCGCATTTACGCTGGCGTTTGGCTACGTCGCATTTGGCATTGCTGCCCTCATTCTTTTTGCCGCGCCTCTCTGGTACGCCTACTACGTAACCCTGCAGGACGCCCGACGCGAAGGCCTTCGCACCGACGCCCAACGACTGTCCGAGATTTTCCGCAGACAGGGCGTGTCGGGCCTTTCGACCTATATCGACAATCGCGTTGGCATGCAGATCCCCGGCGAGCGCATCCTGCTGCTGGCCGACTCAACTCTGCACCCGATGTCGGGCAACCTGCCCGAGTGGCCCGCGTCGGTTCCACCCGCGCCGGGTGAATACGACCTGCCTATCCAGCTGTCGGGAAACGACACGCGCGCGATGTTTGTGGAAAATGTTCTTCCTGGAAACTATCACCTGCTGGTGGGCCGGGATCAGGCCTTGTTTGCGCCGCTGGCCGCCCGTTTCTGGTTCGGGTTGGGCGCGGCGATAGCGGTTCTCTCCATCGCGGGCGTGTTCGGCGGTTTGATGATCAGGCGCGCCGTCCTCGTGCGCGTGGATGGTATCCACCACACTGTCCAGGCGATCGTACGGGGCGATTGGAGTCATCGTCTGCCCATGAAGGCCGGCAGCGACGAGCTGAACACGCTGTCAATGACCATCAATGCCATGCTCGATCAGATCGAGCAGTTGTTGCATGGCGTGCGCGACGTTTCCAACTCCATAGCGCACGATCTGCGCACCCCCCTTGCCGAGCTTCGATCGCGTCTGGAAGAGCTTTCCCTCACACGCCCCGAGGCTGAGGAAACATTCGCGGAGATCGATGGTGCCGTGGTCGATGTTGATCGCGTCATTCGGATCTTCAACGCGCTGCTGCGTCTGGCCGAGATTGATACGGGCATGCGCCGATCCGGTTTTGTGCCGGTCAACGCGGCTGATGTAGCACGGCAGGCGGTAGACTTTTATCTGCCGGCCGCGGAGCTCAAAGGTGTTACCTTGTCGTACCGCGGCAGCGGACCTGCGCATATCTCCGGCGATCCGGTTCTGCTTGCGCAAGCGATCGGCAACCTCATCGACAACGCGCTCAAGTACACGAACGCCGGTGGCGCCATTACTGTTGAGGTTCGCGAGCTCTCGGACAACCGGATCCAGATCACCGTTGCCGATGACGGCCCCGGCATTCCTGATGCAGAGAAGCCAAAGGTCTCGGCGCGCTTCTATCGTGGCGATGCGAGCCGTGGCACGCCTGGGGTTGGATTGGGACTGACGCTGGTCGCCTCGGTGGCCAAAGTCCACGGTGGCGTTTTGGAGCTGGGGGACAATAACCCCGGGTTGCGGGCGACGATGATTATTTCGGCTCACACGGCGGGAGTATTGCCCCCCGTAGTCGCTACGGCGGGTACGGCGGGGGCATTGCAGTCCCCGGTAGCTGCGGCGGGTACTGCGAGCGCATCAGCCGCTGGCGTTGAGGACGCTGGTGCCGCCGGGGGCAAAGCTGTCGCCGAGTGCAAGGCTGTCGTCGTCGAGGGCAAGGCTGTCGTCGTCGAGGGTAAGGTTGCCGCTGACGCGCATGCGGCGGATCACAACTTGCGGATGCGTTCCGTCAGCTGACTCTGCAGGTCGCCGAGCCTGCGCTCGACGCTGCGGATCGTTCCCGTGATACGCGAGGTGTTGAGCACAATCACCCCATCGCACTGCGGGCATTTCATGTCGCGATGCAGACGGATCCAACCGATGGTTTTCGGCGTTTGTGCGCCGCACTTGTCGCAGGCTATCGTCAGCTCATAGTTGCTGACTATCTCAGCGATTGTTTCCGTTCCCACGATCGTCCTCGCAAGCCTGTCTGATGATTTTTACACCACTCCGGCGCGTTTGATAAGAGCGTGACACCCCGTTGTCTGTTGTTGCGGGCGCGAACATGACGCGCGTCACGGTTTGCAACGCGGTAGAATGATTCGGTGCGATGGTGAACAACAATGGAGGACGATCATGATGCGGGTGTTGCAAGCAGTGCTGTTGATGACCGGCTCGGTGACGGCCCTGGCCGGAGCGTCGCAGATTCCAACGGAACTAACTCCGCCTGCGGGCGCGAAGCTGCTGTTGAAAGTACATGCCACGGGGTCGCAGATCTATACGTGTAAAACGGGAACGGATGGCGCGTTCCAGTGGACGCTGAAAGCGCCCGACGCCGATCTGCATGACAGCAAGGGCGCCGTGATCGGCCACCACTTCGCCGGCCCCACCTGGAAGCACAAGGACGGCAGCGAGGTGACAGGCAAGGCAAGCGCACATGTCGACTCACCGTCGGCTGATTCGATTCCGTGGCTGTTGCTGACAGCAACGGGTCACACCGGTGAGGGAAAGTTCGCCAAGGTGACCGCCATTCAGCGAATCAACACCAAGGGTGGCAAGCCGTCGGCGGCGTTACCTTGTGATGCCTCCAAGGACGGCACTGAGACGAAGAGTGCCTATTCGGCGGATTATTACTTTTACGGCGAGAAGTAAGGTTCGGGACCAGGCCCGCATGAGTGCGGCGGCGGGCAGGGTCGTCGCGGCCCCTTCGGGCGTTGCTTGTGGGGGTCCAGTTGCGGGGTGCGTGCGCGGGGCTACGAGCTTTTGGGGTGGGCCGGGCGACCGCTGATGCGGAGCTAACTGGCGCGTTCGCTGCGGACTGACGCAGGGGCTGGCGCGTGTTAGCGGCCAAGGTCAGGCGCGCCGGCGGCGTTCGTTGGGCGGCGGCGCAATTGGCGACCGCCTGAGGCCTCGGCGGCGGTGCTTGGCCCGCCGTGTCGGCGGGTTGGGGCACTGTTGGCGACCGCCTGAGGGCGCGACGGCGCTGCTTGGCCGCCGCGTCGACGGCGGGGCGCGTTCTGCGCCCCCCGTCATCCATTGCGCCGCGCTAAGCGTCGGCTCGCGCGTTATGCGCCGGCGGCGCGTTGCAGGCGTGGCAGGGAGCCTGCGCGGAACGCGCGGTTGACGCCCGATACGAGCGCCAGCAGAGACGCCGTGATGATGTTGGAGTGGCGGCCCACGCCAAACATCACGCTGCCGGGGCCCGTCGACACTTCGACGTAGGCCACAGCGACCGCGTCGCTTCCAGATCCGCACGCATGCTCGTGGTACCCCACAACATCAATCGGCAGGTTGAGCGCGCTCACAGCGGCGTCAATCGGTCCCGTGCCGTTGCCGTGAAGGGTGAGCGCGGTGCCTTCATCCTGGATCTGCAGCGTGATTCGCTCTCGGTCAGCGCCGTCGCCCGACGTCGATAGCTGATGCGAGCGATACCCAATCGGCCCCGTCGACGCCAGATACTCGCGCTCGAACAACGCCCACAGCTCCTGCGACATCAACTCCTTGCCTGAAGTATCCGCGGCCTCCTGCACGACGCGGCTGAACTCGATCTGCAACCGCCGCGGCAACACGAGTTGATAGTCGCGTTCGAGAAGATACGCAACACCGCCTTTTCCTGACTGACTGTTGACTCGGATTACCGACTCATACGTACGGCCCACATCTTCCGGATCGATGGGCAGGTAAGGCACGTCCCAGAGGCCATTCTTGTCGAGCGCGGCCAAGCCCTTTTTGATCGCATCCTGATGCGATCCCGAGAACGCCGTGAATACCAGGTCGCCAACATATGGATGACGGGGGTGAATGGGAAGCTGATTGCAATGCTCCGCCGTTCGCGCCACAGCATTGATGTCAGAGAAATCCAGCTTCGGGTCGATTCCCTGCGTATACATGTTGAGGGCAAGCGTCACGATGTCTACGTTGCCGGTGCGTTCGCCATTACCGAAGAGAGTGCCTTCGACTCTTTCCGCGCCGGCCATCATGGCCAGCTCCGCGGCGGCTACACCGGTGCCCCGATCGTTGTGTGGGTGAAGGCTGATGATGACGCTGTCGCGACGCGCAACGTGCCGCGAGAACCATTCGATCTGGTCGGCGTAGATGTTAGGCGTCGCCATCTCTACGGTAGCCGGCAGATTGAGAATGACCTTGTGATGCGGCGTCGGCTTCCAGACGTTCGTCACCGCGTCGCAGATCTCAACTGCGAAATCCAGTTCCGTGCCGGTGAAGCTCTCAGGGCTGTACTGGAATATCCACTGCGTTTCGGGACGCTGGGCTGCCAGATCACGAATAACCTCCGCGCCTTTGACAGCAATGTCCACGATGCCTGCTTTGTCGAGCCGGAATACGACACGGCGCTGCGTCGTCGATGTCGAGTTGTACAGATGGACGATGGCCCGCCGGGCACCCTCGAGGCTTTCGAAAGTCCGTGCGATGAGTTCGGGGCGCGCCTGAGTGAGAACCTGGACGGTGACGTCCGCAGGGATGAGATTTTCCTGGATCAACTGCCGCACAAAGTTGAAATCGGTCTGGGAGGCGGCGGGGAAGCCGATTTCAATCTCCTTGAACCCGATCCGCACGAGGTGCTGGAACATCCGCAACTTCCGGGCCGGATCCATAGGTTCGATCAACGCCTGGTTGCCGTCCCGAAGGTCTACGCTGCACCAGGTCGGCGGCTCGGTAATGACCCGGCCCGGCCAGGTGCGGTCAGGGATGGCGATCGGGTTGAAGAAACGGTACTTGTCGGAAGGGTTACGTAACATGGTGCGGTTCTCGGGTCGGGTCGCGAACAATGAAACAACCGGAAAGGCCGGTAAAGGCCTCGTTTTGGAGTTCGGTTTGAGTCCGGTCTTGTTGGCGCCGACCGTTAGCGCATGGGGTTTTATTGCGCCTGGGGGCGCAGAAGGAGAAGCGCGAGCGTAAGCGACGGCCGAGGGCCGGGCTCGAAGGACGGGATTGTCGCGCTGAAAGGCATGATCCGACCCTAACATTGGGGCGGGGGACGGTGCAAGTGACGTGTGTGTGACGGGGTCACTGTATGATCACGCACTGCCTGAAAATGAGGGATTTCCATGGCCCGATACCGCTTCAATTCGCCGGTTGTCCGCCTCCTGCTTCTCGGCTCGGCCTTGCCGATGCTCGCCCTCGGCGCGGAGCAAAACAGCATCCACGACCTCGTTATCCGTCACGGCGTGGTTTACGACGGATCCGGCCAACCGGGCAAGCCTGGCGAAGTCGCCGTTGATGGGGATCGCATCAGCTACGTGGGGCCTGAAAAAGGGCTGAAGGGGCGGAAGGAAATCGACGCCAGGGGGCAGGCAATCGCCCCTGGCTTCGTGAACATGCTGGCCCATCCCGAGGAGTCCTTTTTCGCTGATGGCCGGGCGCTCAGCGATTTGACCCAGGGCGTCACTCTGGAGGTCATGGGCGAGTTCTCCATGGGGCCGCTCAACGACGACATGCGGCGCAAGGAGACCGAGCGCCAGAGCGACATCAAGTTCCCCATGAACTGGTCCACGTTGGGCGAATACCTCAACACCATCGAGCACAAGGGTATCTCTCCGAACGTTGCGGCCTTTGTGGGTGCTCCGACCGTCCGTACCTATGTGCTGGGTGAAAAGGACGTCGATCCAACGCCCCAGCAGTTGGATCAGATGAAGGGGCTCGTGCGCCAGGCCATGGAAGAGGGCGCGCTCGGCGTGACCACCATGCTCATTTATGCGCCGGCGAACTTTGCCAAGACACCGGAGCTGATCGCTCTGGCACAGGAGTCAGCTCGCTGCGGTGGGATTTACACCGCGCATATGCGTAGCGAGGGTGATCGAATCGAAGCAGCGGTGCAGGAAACCATCGACATCGCCAAGGCGAGTGGCGCACCCGCTGAAATCTATCACCTCAAAATGGCCGGCAAGGACAACTGGGGCAAGCTCGACAAGGTAGTCAGCATGGTTGATGCCTCGCGTGCGGCGGGTGTGCGCATTTCCGCGAACATGTACACGTACACTGCAGGTGCCACTGGTTTGAACGCGGCAATGCCGCTGTGGGTTCAGGATGGTGGACTCGAGGCGTGGATCGCGCGTCTGAAGGACCCCGCTACGCGAGCAAAGGTCATCGCCGAGATGCGCGTTGCGCATCCCAAGACGTGGGAAAACCTATACGGTGCAGCCGGCGCACAGGGCGTGTTGTTACTGGCGTTCAAGAACCCGAAGTTGAAGCCACTTACGGGTAAGACGCTTGCCGCGGTCGCGAAGGAGCGAGGCGTGACGCCCGAGGATGCCGCTATCGATCTGGTCATCGAGGACGGCAGCCGAGTCGGCGTTGCTTATTTCCTGATGAGTGAGGACAACGTCCGCCGTCAGGTTGCTCTTCCTTGGGTAAGCTTCGGGTCGGATGAGCAGGGGGATGCGCCAGAAGGCGTCTTCCTGCTGTCCGCCAACCATCCACGGGCCTACGGAAATTTCGCGCGCGTGTTTGCGCAGTACGTGCGCAAGGACCATGTCCTAACCGTCGAGGAGGCAGTGCGTAAGCTGAGCGCGCTACCTGCGGATAACCTCTCCCTGAAAGATCGTGGACGCCTGCAGACGGGTTACTTCGCTGACGTTGTCGTGTTTGATCCAAACACGATCCAGGACCATGCCACCTACGAGAAGCCGCACCAGTTGAGCACCGGGGTGAACTACGTTGTTGTGAATGGAAAGATGGCACTCGAAGATGGCAAGGCTACGGGCGTTTCCACGGGCCGCATTGTCAGAGGCCGGGCGTGGAAGGGTGGCGGTAGCTCGTGCCGCGCGTCGGCGAAGGATTGGACGTGGAGTAGCGGGACGACCGCCGGCAAATAGGCCGCCACTCGCGCGGAGCGACTGGCATCGCGCCGCAAGTGAAGGTTGCGACTGCGGCGCAGGGGTGTGGCACCGCCGCCGCAGCTTGCTCTTACAAATTGAGTCCGGAGCGCGATTGAGCGCCACACAGTTGCGTGATCAGTTGGTACGGCGCTTGGCGAAGCTCGGCGTGGAGCATCGGCCGCTGCCGGGGCGTGACGATGGATTCGCGTCGTTGTGTCATGCCGGTAAGGAATTCGCGCATTTTCACAATGACCGCGAAATCGACATCGAGCTCACCAGGGCCCTCATCGAGCGTGAAGGCCTGGTTCATCCAGCTGACTCCAAGGTTCACCCGGGTCGAAGCCGCAACTCACATTGGATTGAGGTGCGATTCACCACGCCCCAGCAGGTTGATCGAGTCGTCGCGTTGGTGAAGCTCGCGCTCGAACAGCTCTGACTGCGGTCCGCGCCGACCGTGTGTGCGTGGCCCGCTCATCAGGCAGCGTCGGTGCCCGCGTGGCCCGCGCGTGAGCCGGCGTCAGTGTCCGCGTGGCCGCCGTGTGAGCTGGCGTCCCATTGTTACGTTGTTTTGAGCGTCTAATTGTGCGTCTGATTGAAGCGTCGGTGGCGCAGAAAATAGCGGTGAATTTCTGTGTAAACACGCAGGCAAAGCTCGTATCATTCGCCTGTCAGTCGCTTTAAGATCATTCACAACCAAACTGTGAATGAAGACGATGGCGATACACGCAGAAGCAGTTGAGATTCTCGTTCGGAAGAGCCGGTTTGAACCCGAAGTCGCTCTGGGCGTCGCTGAGGCAATAGAGGTTTCAATCAACTTGGCACAACTGGTGACAGTACCTGTTCTGGATGCGCGCATACTGGAGCTCAAGACCGAACTCAAGACCGAAATCCAGGCTCTGCGCCTGGAATTCAAGACCGAGCTCGCGCAGGGGCTGGGAAATCTCAGCACGGAGATTCAGAAGGTAAATGCCAACCTCAGCATGGAGATTCAGAAGGTGAATGCCAACCTGATGCGGTGGGTCCTTCTCACCATGTTGGGAAGCACGGCGCTCAGCATGGCCGCCAGGTCGCTTATGAGCACGCTCTCGAACTAAGCTTTCATGCGCCGCTCGGCCTTCATGCGCCGAAGCCGAAGGTTGCCGCGGCGAGCCGTTTCGTTCGACGCGCAGGCCGGTTCGCAACATTCCGCGGGACGGGTGGGGCGGCTGCGGATAAGTTGGGGGTCCTTGGAACAGGAACACCCATATGCGCGCATGTTTAGCCCTGCTCTTGCTCACCACTCCCGCATTCGCCAATTCTTCGCAGGACGTTGCTGACATCCGGAAGGTCATGGATAGCTTCCACGAGGCCGTGGTGTCCCATGATGGCGCGCGGCTGGGCACGTTGTTCATTCCGGAAGGAAGCACCTGGCTCAATGTACTGAAGTCACCCGCGACGGTGCGCGTCGGCAGTTACCAGGATTTCGCCAAGTTCGTATCCACCACGAAATCCCAGCTCAATCCGAAACATTCCCATATCCATATCCACACTGACGGAACCATTGCGTCGGTGTACTTCGACTTCGTGTTCCTGATTGACGGGCGGGAAGAGAACAAGGGCAGCGAGACCTGGCAGCTGGTCAAGGGGGGAGAGGGGTGGCGGATTGCCGCCATCACGTACTCGTCGGCGCCAAGGAGCCTGTCTGACTAATGTTCGCCTGCTGCGGCCGGCCCGCAGCGGCATCTTTGGGCGATCCTTTCACTTACATAGTATCGACTATGCGCGTGAAAGGATCGCCCAAAGCTGCTCGCTGGGGGCCAGCCTCGCGACGGCGGGCTGCGCGCCCCGCCCATTAGTCAGACAGGCTCCTGGACTATAGTATGGGTTGTGAAGAGACTATTCAGGTTTACGCTGGCCGCGGGCTTCTGGACGGCGGTGGCGCTCGTCTTTGCGCTGCCGGGCCTGTCCGAGCGGCCTGACTGGAGCGTATTGCTCGCATCCCTGGCTCACTGGTGGTCGTGGGGCGCCCTGGCCCCCGCGATCACGGCAATTGACGATCGGTTGCCCGTATCGACCCAACACCGGCTGGCAGCTCACCTGGGTGTCGGTGTCACCTGCGTCGTCGTGTACGCATACCTCTCGGCATACGTGGCGGCTGTGTTGGGAGCGGCCGCCTGGCCAGGCATCGGCAATACAACGATACTCGCGGCCGCGTGGCACGAGATGTTCTGGAGCCTGCTGGTTTACGGTCTGATCGTGGGCGCGTGGGAAGCCTATCGCTACCAACAACGTTACCTCTCCGCTGAGTTGCAGATGGAGCGCATGGAGCGAAGTTTCACGGCCGCCAGGCTCAACAGTCTGCGGACCCAACTCGATCCCCACTTCCTGTTCAACGCGCTCAACACCATCTCGGCCCAGGTGGAGCGCGAGCCGCGGCTCGCCAGAAGTATGATTGAGCACCTGGGCGACCTGTTGCGATTGTCCCTGGCTTCTCACGGCAAGCCGACGATTCCGCTGCACGAGGAAGTGGCGTTCCTGGATCATTACCTCGCGATACAGAAGATCCGGTTCGGTGACAGCTTGCGCATTGACATTGATATCGCGCCGGAGGTGGCCCATGCGTTGGTGCCGAGCATGTTCCTGCAACCGCTGGTGGAAAATGCGATTCGGCATGGGCTTTCCCCTCGCGCCGGCGGCGGTAGCATTGTGCTGCAGGCCCAACGTAAGGACGACAAACTGTATGTCGGCGTGCTGGATGATGGCGTTGGATTGCCGAAAGGCGAGGAGCCCGGCGGTCGGGGAGGTCTCGGCTTGTCCGTGACGAGGGAAAGAATTGCCGGAATGCATCCGACGGGGTCGAGCCATTTCTCCATCCGGGCCCGTCCGGGCGGTGGCACTGAAGTCGAGATTTCCTTTCCCCTGCGCCTGGCGAGCGCGTAGATGAGAGTGCTCGTAGTGGACGACGAAGGTCCGGCGCGGCAACGCCTGATGGACGTCCTGCAAAAGGAGGCGGGCATCGCGGCGGTTCTCGAAGCCACCAACGGAATTGAAGCGGTCACGATGATTGAGCGCGAAAGACCGGACCTGGTATTTCTGGATGTGCAGATGCCTGAGCTCGATGGGCTGGGTGTGATTGATGCAGTGGGAGCCGCTGAAATGCCGCTGACGGTGTTCGTCACGGCCTACGACCAGCACGCCATCCGAGCTTTCGAGTCCAACGCGCTGGACTACCTGCTGAAGCCGTATAGCGATGAGCGGCTGGAGGAGACGCTTGCACGGGCCCGGACCCGATTGACCGAAACCCAGGCCGGGAACCTGGTGCGGCTGCTGGCTGCCCCGCAGGCCGGGCGCTACCGGGACCGCCTGGCACTGAAATCAGCCGGTGTAACGCGATTCCTGCGTGTGGATGAGATCGACTGGATCGAAGGTGCAGGTATCTACGTCAACCTGCATGTCGGGGGCAAAACCCTGTTATACCGCTGCGCGCTCGCTCAACTCGCCACGAGTTTGGATCCGACTCGCTTCATCCGCGTGCATCGCTCCACGATCGTCAACATCGACAGCATCATCCAGCTCAATGCCGTCTCTCATGGCGAGTTCGATGTTTTACTGAGAGACGGCAGTGTCGCCCGCGTCAGCCGGACCTATCGCGGGCTGCTCGAGCAAAGGCTGGGACAGCCCCTATAGCCGTTACGACGTCGTCTCGTTGACGCGCTTCGATAACTCGGACAATACTAATGAGGTAGCGCTACCATGGCGAGGGGGACGTCGATGAGCCGGATTGCATTGGGATTGGTGGGGACATTGGTCCTGGGATCCTCGGCCGTGGGGGCAGTAGCACGAGCTCAGGAGTTACCTGCAGCGGGTGGGCAGGCAGCGAAGAATGCCTCCTATCTCAATACGCAGCTCTCCTTCGAGGAGAGAGCGTCTGACCTCGTTCACCGGATGACCCTGCAGGAGAAGGCCTCCCAGCTGGTCAATCAGGCTCGCGCGATCCAGCGGCTCGGAGTACCCGCCTATGACTGGTGGAGCGAGTCCCTCCACGGCGTCGCCCGGGACGGCACAACGGAATTTCCAGAGCCGGTCGGGCTGGCCGCGACGTTCGATACGGCAGCCATTCACGATATGGCGAACGTCATTGGCATCGAAGGCCGGATCAAGCACGTCCAGGCCGAGGCAGACGGTCATTCCAACATCTTCGAAGGCCTGGATTTCTGGGCGCCCAACGTCAACATCTTCCGCGATCCGCGCTGGGGGCGGGGGCAGGAAACCTACGGCGAAGATCCTTACCTGAGCGGCCGGCTGGCGGTGTCCTTCGTGACCGGGCTGCAGGGAGATGACCCGAAGTACTACCTTGCCATTGCCACCCCGAAGCATTTCGCCGTCCACAGTGGGCCTGAACCAACCCGGCACTTCACGGACGTCGATGTCAGCCGCCATGATCAGGAAGACACGTATCTGCCGGCATTCCGGGCGGCCGTTGTCGAGGGACACGCGGGATCAATCATGTGCGCCTACAACGGCGCCAATGGTGAGCCGGCCTGCGCCAACCAGTTTCTGCTCCAGCACACCCTGCGCGGCGCATGGCAGTTCCAGGGCTACGTGGTTTCCGATTGCGGCGCGGTCCAGGATATTTTCACGGGCCACCACTTCCGGGTCACCCAGGCACAGGCCTCTGCCATTTCCCTGCAACGGGGAATGGACAACGAATGCGTCGATTTCCTCGATCTGGTCAAGGACGACCACGACTATCGACCCTACATCGAAGCAGTGCAGGGAGGTTATCTGTCCGAGCAGGCCATTGATGTGGCACTCAACAGGTTGTTCGTGGCCCGCATGCGCTTAGGAATGTTCGATCCCGCGGACCGGGTTCCTTTCTCGAAGATCGAGGCGAGCCGGCTCGACAGCGCCCCGCACCGTGCGATGGCGCGCCAGCTCGCTGAAAAATCCATGGTGCTGCTCGCGAACGATGGCGTCCTGCCGCTGCGGTCCGTCAAGAAGATCGCCGTAGTGGGTCCGCTGGCCGAGCAGACCGGCGTTCTGCTGGGCAACTACAACGGCATTCCCACTCACACGGTCAGTGTGATGGAGGGCCTGAAAGCGGAATTTCCGGGCGCGCAGATTGACTTCGTGCCCGGCACGCAGTTTCTGTCGACGCGCGGCGACCCGGTTCCCGCATCTATGCTGACGACGGCTGATGGCAAGCCGGGACTGACTGCCGTATATGCGGCGGGAACAGGCATTGGCGGCGCCGAGACCGCTCCTGTACTCACGCGAGTCGACACGGAAGTGAGCGCCAACAACCTGCCCAATGAGTTGCAGGGCAATCGTGCGTTCAATGTGAAGTGGACGGGGAACCTGACACCGACCGTCACCGGCGACTACCTGCTGGGGCTGCAGGCACGAGGCCATGCGCGGATCTCGCTCTCGGGGCAGCAGTTCATTCAAAGCGGTGGAACGGAAGGCAACCTGCGCCGAATCCATCTCGAAGCCGGTCACTCACTGCCGATTGAGATCCGCTACGGACGGACACTCTCGAAAGCTCCGCCGGAGGTTCGGCTCCTCTGGGCGAAGGCTGCTCCCGGGCCCGACCCGGCGGCGGTCGAGGCCGCGAAGCAAGCTGATGTGGTGATTGCCGTGGTGGGAATCACCAGCCGCCTCGAAGGCGAGGAGATGCCGGTTGATGAGCCGGGTTTCAGTGGCGGAGACCGCACCAATCTGGAGATGCCCGCGGCCGAGGAGGAGTTACTCCATGCGGTGTCAGAGGCTCACAAACCTCTCGTGGTGGTTCTCCTGAACGGCAGCGCGTTGGCCGCGAAATGGGAGAAGGCTCACGCGAATGCGATCCTCGAGGCGTGGTATCCGGGCGAAGAAGGCGGTGCCGCGATCGCCGCGACTCTCAGCGGCCGCAATAACCCGGCCGGGCGGCTTCCTGTGACGTTCTATCAGGATGTGCATCAGTTGCCGCACTTCGAGGACTACTCCATGAAGGGACGTACCTACCGGTATTTCCAGAAGGAGCCCTTGTGGCCGTTCGGCTATGGACTGAGCTATACGACATTCAAGTACAGTGGGTTGAGCTTGCCGGCCGCGCCCATCGGTCCCACCGACCCGCTGAATGTGCGTGTGACGGTCACCAACACCGGCAAGGTCGAGGGCGATGAAGTCGCGCAGGTCTATCTCAAATTTCCCGACGTGGCGGGAGCGCCGATTCGGGCGCTACGGGGCTTCAGACGCATCCACCTCAAACCCGGCGCGAGTCAACAGGTTGAATTCCACCTGCAGGGCCGCGATTTGAGCATGGTAACGGACGCGGGCGAAATCATTGTCGCCCAGGGAAAGTACCAATTGTCGGTGGGCGGCGGTCAGCCTGACACGGGCGCGCCGTCAGTCAGTGGTCAGTTCCTGGTATCGCGTCAGATTGCGCTCCCGGAATAGTGAGTCAGGAGCCTCTCAACATGCTCATGACTCGCGCGCGTATCTTGGCGTAGTTGTCCTTCAGTGGACCCAGCAGGCCATGCTGCTGCGCGGGCAGGTGTGCCAACGGATGGCCCTGGGTCCTGAACACGTAGTGATCAAAGAAAGCTTTCCACGCCTGACGCTCGGCCGGTGGCCGCTCGGCAATGGTGATCATGCTCAGAAGCAGGGCGGTGTAGGGCGAATCAGGTCCCGCGCTCGTGGCGTCCCACCAGAAGTTGACCAACCCGTTGAACGGATCGAGTGATTCAACCTGGTGCCACCAGAGCTTCGGCAGATACAGGGCGTCGCCGGCTTCCAACTCGACGATCTGTGCCTGGTCCCGGATTGCTTCGAACGCAGGAAAGGGCCCCTCAGCCCCCGAGGCGGCGAGGCTGACCGGCGGCCCGGACATTGTGTTATCAATAGGTCCTACATAGAGTTTGCTGATGAGCTCCGGCGCATAGAGCGTGAAGCGGCGGCGCCCCGCAATGACGCAGGCGAGGTTGTCGAAGGTGTCATAGTGACTCGAGATGTTGGAGGTTGTGCCGAGCCAGATCCGGGGACCGCCTCCTGAAGTCACCAGCGGCATCGGGTTGTCAGCCGCGAAACCGGGCAGACAATCGGCGGCGGGCATGGATCCGACATACACGGATTGCGTGTCGGCCTGACCGGTTGCCGCCAGGACGGAATCGACGGCATCGATGAGCTTCATCATCCGCCGCTCGAAGTTGAATCCCTGCAGGCCGGGGTTGTAGTAGTACTTGCCGCGGATGGCCGGGTCGCCGAAGAAGACTTCCACCCGCGCGCCGCCATCAAACTTCGCGAGATAGTCACGCAAGGCCCGCGGCGACGGCTGTGCGGCTTTTACAACGGGCCAGTCCGCAACCAGTCCCCGCAGAACTGCCGGACGGGCCACCTGCACAACCTCGCTCTGGAAGAGGTCGCGACCGGCGGCATCATCGGGGGCGGGGTGCATATCAGCCCACGGCTGATGCCAGGCCTTCAGTGCCTTTCAGCAGTCGGGAGTTCTTCTTGCGCGCCATGATCGGAACCTGCTTGAGCGAGGCGATCATGTAATGAATCAACCGCATGTACCCGCGCCTGAACAGCTCCACGACCACCGAGTCCGGCAGGCGTGACAACACATCCTGATCGATGGTGTAGAGCCCCACGCACCGGCGCATGGAGCCGTCGTCGAATTCAACTTCAACATCTACCGGCTCGATCAGCTTCAGCTCCAACATGCGGGCGATGAAGATCTTCGTCATCTGCGTCCCCGATGTCAGGTCCTGGAATGCCCAGATGATGCTCTGCAGGTAGCGCGTCGGCGTTCCCTGATCCGTAAACAGGGGCTTGCCGCTGTCGGCGCCCACTCTGGGGTCATCGAGATCGATGGCCAGCTCGGGGCCGTTGCCGTAGAACGGCCCACGCTGCAGGTACAGCGGCCGGTAAAAGTCGCGTTTCTGCCAGTCCTCGAGAAACAGGTTCTCGTCTTCGTCGAAACCCAACATGGCGCCGCAGAAGAACTGCCCCGTCTGCGGATCCTTCGAGAACAGGATGGGGTAGTGCACCAGCAGCAGCGGAAATTCTTTGACAATGACCTGCACAAAGCGCCGGCTGTCAAAGGCGGCGGACGCGCGACTGTCGACTTTCAGGTCGCGATAGGTTTCTTTATTGAGCGGAACAATTTGTGTCATGTCTTGGGAGTCATGGCGGTACGGCGTCAAACAGGCTGGAGCCCGAATTCGCGGATTTTATTCAGCAGGTCGCGGTTGGTCGGCAACCGCGACAGCAATTCCGCGGTCTGCCGCTCAGTTTCCTGGCGGGCCCGGCTGGCCTGCAGTCCGGTATCGATGATGTCCTCCGGGCTGCTCTCACTTTCAAATCCCATTCCATACAGGACGTACTGATAGCTGGCGGCCGGGAAGACTTCTTCCAGCCGATCGAATTCATCGAAAAACCACGGCGGGTGGAATTTCCACAGCTCCAGCAGCTCTTTCAGCCGATCCGGAACGGTCACTGGATCGACGTTGTCGCGCCAGAAAGGGCTGTCGGTGCGGCGTGTGAGGACGTAATGCAGCTTCAGGAAGTCGATGATCCGACCCCAACGGTATGTTGTCACCTCGTTGAAGCGCTTGGCAACGATATCCATGACGTGCCGGTTGGCGGGCATTTGTTCCGCGAGCAGCTTCGCTGACAGCTCGACGAGCACGATGGCAGATGACTCGAGTGGTTCGAGGAACCCGCCCGCGAGGCCGACAGCCACGCAATTATTCTTCCAGAATATCTCCCGGTGCCCGGAGCGGATCGGTATCTTGCGCGCCGGTAATTCGCTCCCGATGTATTTCTGCAACGTCTGCCGTGCTGCATCCTCGCTCGTATGCCGGCTGGAATAGACGTAACCAACACCGCGGCGGGTCGGCAGGCAGATGTCCCAGATCCATCCCGCATCCTGGGCGGTGGCAATGGTCTGAGAGGGCATCGGGTCGTTCGGTGTCTCATACGGAACCTGGCTCGCCAGTGCCGTATCGCAAAAAAGAATGTCGCCGCAGCCCTTGAAACCAACCCCCAGAGCCTTGCCGATCAGCAGCGCAGAGAAGCCGCTGCAATCGATGAAGAGCTCGCCCGGGATCTCACCCGCCTGTTTCGTCAGGACGCTGCGGATGTCGCCCGATTCGGCCAGGTTGACCTCGGTGATGTCCGCGAGAACGTGCCGAACACCCAGTTTCTGAGTGCAGTGTTGCGCCAGGAAGGGCGCGAATTTGCCCGCATCCAGGTGGTAGGCGTAATTGGCGACCGGCTTGTATTCCGGGCTCGTGATCAGCTTGGGCGCCAGCCCGTCATCGCAAATGCGGCCCTGCGGAGTGACGAAGTCGCAGAAGCTTTGATTGTTGGTGCGCCGCAACCAATGCGGCACGAGGTTAACCTGAGCAAATCCGTTCGGAAGCATGAGCGGATGATAGTAGGCATCATCCGCTGCCCCGGTCGTCCAGCCTGCGAACTTGCCGCCTTGCTTGAATGCGGCATCGCAATGTTTAAAGAGGTCCGTCTCCGATACGCCCATCCTTTCCAGGGATTGGCGCATCGTCGGCCAGGTGCCTTCTCCCACGCCGATAATCTTTATATCCGGCGACTCGACCAGCGTGATGGAGAAGCCGCCCGCCTTCATCCGAGCTTGATGGCGGGCGGCTATGATCCCAGCAGTGAGCCATCCGGCGGTTCCTCCGCCGACGATGACTACTGCTTTGACAGGTTGTACCACCGTTACAGTTTAGCGCGTACTCCAAACGTAAACGACCGGCCGTACTCGATGACGTTCAACGTCTGATTATCGTAGCGACCCCGGGTGTGATAGACCGCATCCGTCAGGTTGAGCGCTTCGAAGAACACGCTCACGTGGCTGTTGAAGTCATAGCTGCTGCTGAAGTCCAGGTTTGTCGATGCCTTGAGGTAGACCGGCTCGTTTCCGAACGCGCCGCCACTTTGCTCCTGGCCGAGGACCAGCAACTGCTCTGCCTGCCACTGAAGTGCGATACGCGCATGGAACCCGTAGTTCTCGTAGAACGCAATCAGGTTTGCCGAGTTGCCGATGCCCGGCAATGCGAACTGGTTGCTCTGGTAGCTGTACGGGTCGAAGTTGGAGTTGCTGTGGACGTAGGTGCCGTTGACCTGGCCGCCGAAGCCGCCCCAGATCATCTGCTGCCAGGTCGCCTCGACGCCGTGGACATTGGCCGACAGGCCGTTAACCACGATACTTTCAGCAAACACCGCCGGGTTGCCCTTGTTCGGCGACAGATCGCTGACATCGATCACACCCGGCACGGTGATGTTCTGGATGCTCGTGACCGGGAACTGGGTCACGTGCTTGAAGAACCCGTCGAGGGACACGTAGTCGTTGTTGCCGTAGTACCAGCCCACTCCCAGATCGAAGTTCTGCGACAGATACGGCTTCAACGCGGGATTGTTGGCAGTCGCACTGAGCGCATTCACACGACCGGTATAGGTGGTGCTCGGAATGACCTGTTGATTGTTCGCCGGCGTCTCCGTCTTGGAGTAGTCCAGGTTCACCTTCAGGGTCGGCGTAATGAACAGGTTCAGGTCCAAGGACGGCAGCAGGTAGCCGTACGAATTGGAGGCCTGAACCGGCACCGGCGGCCCGAGATTGAAGGCATACGCCGTCACATCGCTGGGCTGCAGGCCCAGGCTCTGGAGCTGTGCCTGGATACCGGCAGTGTGGACCAGCGTTTTCTGATACCGCAGTCCGACATTGGCCTTCAGGCTCATGTCCCCGAGAGCGAAGGTATGCGAGCCGCTGACGAAGGGTGCGTAGTTCTTGCGATCGACATGTTGCACCGAGCCGGTGCTCAGAACCGGAGTCGGGTAACCACCTGTGTACGGTCCATAACCGGCATTCGGAGCCCAGTCCTTATTGATCGGCTGCGTGATCAGATAGTTCAGCACCGCATACGGGTTGTACAGTTCCAGGCCGCCCGGCAGATTGCTGCTGTTGTAGCCGTGGATGAACGTTCCCCAGTTGTAGGGAGTCATCAGGTTCTGCGGGATGGGAACACCGTGGACAATGCCGCCATCCGTAACGTTGTTGCTGCCGAGGCCATATCCGCCCCAGAGCTGCCATTCGTTATTGGTGAAGGTGTCGAGCTCACGCGCGTCCCAGACGTCCTGCACAAACTGCACGCCGCCTTGGATCGTGGTGTCGCCGGTGTGCCAGGTGGCCGAGAGCTTCGCCTGATTCACCTTGTCGGTGTTGATCTGTTCCTGGATGGGCAGAACGTGAGAGCCGATGATGTACGGGTTCTGGCCCAGGTAGTTGGCGTTTGGATTGCCGGCCGTGCTGTTCGGACCATACGCCGTCCAGTAGGGCAGCGTCTTGTCGTTACCCGTAACCTGGACACCGCCGGTATAACCGTTGATACCGTGGTTGGTGTTCGGGCCATAGCCGGTGTCGACGTCCAGGCTGGTCCAGGTGTGTTCCGGGTTCAGGTGGGCCGTGGACTGGCTGACATCCAACGTCGCATTCAGCTGGTCGTTGACATCCCAATGGACATTCAGACCGGGCGTGTTCGTCGTGATGTAGGTCCGGTTCGCGAAGGCGTTGAAGTCCGTCGGCGCGTTGGTATTGGTAAAGTTCGTGATCGTGCCGTTCGTGTCCGTCTGAACGTTGCTGCAGCCGGCCGGGAAGCATCCGAACCAGGTGCTGTACTGCCAGCGGTTGGTGATTTCCTCATCCGAGGAGAAGTTGTCATCGAGAGTAACCAGCACGGTATCGGTAGGCCGCCACTGGATGGCCGCACGACCATCCTTGCGCCGGGAGTCCGTGCGCTCGAGATACATCGCCTGGTCCTGGATGTACCAGCTCGGAACCTTGCTGGCGGTCTTCGCCGGGCTCGCGGCGGAGCATCCCGACCCACTGGGATAGGCGCCGGCTGCGAACTCGGAGCAATCGAGATAGGCACCTTTCCAACCCACATCGTCAAAGTGATGCTGGGTGCTGTGCTTGTCGGTGTAATCCGCGGCGACCAGGACACCAAAGGTGTCATCAAAGAAGGTGTCGCTCACGAAGGCGCCGAATGCCGGACGCACACCGCCATCCATCTGATAGTCCGTCGCGGAACCGAAGGCGCGTGCCTGCAGGCCCGGCTTATCGAACGGGCGCGGGGACTTGATGTTGATCGTGGCACCGACCGCGCCCGTGGAGAGGCTGAAGTCGGGACTCTTCAGGATATCGAGCTCCCCCACGTACTCCGCGCCCAGGGCGGCGAAGTCGAACGTCTGACCGTTTCCGGATGCAACCGGGCGGCCTTCAATCAGCACTTCATTGAATTGGGTACCGAAACCGCGGACGGTAATTCCGGTCGGGTTGCCGGTAGCGGTTGTAGCGCCGGCTCCAGCCATTCCGTTGATCGACCCGCGGTTGACGGTAACACCGGGGATGCGCGACAGCGCCTCACCGATTGAGGCATCGGGGAACTGCCCGATATCCTCTGCAGACACGGCGTCAACGACGCCAACAGCCTGCATCTTGATATCCATTGCGCGCTGCAGTGAGGCGCGGATACCGGTGACCACCACTTCTTGCAGCTCCTGCGGCTCCTTCGAGCTGGAAGAAGGGGGGGCATCCGCAGCAGCTGGTGCCGCGTCCGCGGCGAACAGCGAACGGCTGATCGCCATCGAGCCCAATGTGAAGCCTGAAAGGCCTGCTTTGGCGAGTGCGCTTACGCTGGAGCTCGCGTTGGAAGCCTTGGCCGCCTTATGAAACGCATTCCGCCGTGTCTTTCGGCTCATTCGAATTCCCCCTGACCAGAAAGTGTTGCAAACACGCAGCAACGGGCCGTGCCCTCTATATGGCGCAGCCCGCTACCTGAAAATTGACTGGAACCCCCTCAACATCGTCTCCCACGCACACTCGAGGTGCGACGCGGTCCGTATACGTGCATCCATAATGTCAGCGCTGTCATCCTATAATACAAAGCTTTCTGGCGTAAGAGCAAGTACACCCGGAATTCTTTGGTAGCGCTATCTTGATGCGACTGAGTATATGCGTAGTTTCGGGCACGTCGCAACTGCCCCCGTCCGCGGTGACGTACCGTCGCAACAACCAGGCCCGCAGCAGCGTTGGTTAGTCAGCCTGGGTGATATATCGATCCCGCGTTGCCAACATCGGGGCCAACTCGGCCGATTGATCCATGGTGAGCCAGCGCCTTCGTCACCGAGCAGCGTGCTTCCTCGTCGCGTACCTGCCGCAGCCGAACCAACGCACGGCCGCTGTTGTCGCGAGCGGTGTGTTGGTCTGCCGGACCCGGAATGCCTTTGATGGGTAGCCCCTGCGCATGGTAGATTTGCCGGATGTTTCGCGTTACGTCACACCGGCAACAACAGCAACGCCATGCAAATCTGGCGGAGTTGGGCCGTGCCGTTGCGAAACTGATCGTCTTCAGACAGTAGCGACACTTACCAAGCAACCCGCCATGTCCGGCGGGGCAGCATCGGGCTTCGCCGGGGCGCATTCACCGGAGGAGCTTTGAAATGCACAGGTTTGAATCTGACGCGGCCGTTGAATACATCGGCCTGCATCTGCTCGATCGCACCTTGCCCAAGGCGCAGTGGACACACGCCGCGCATTTTGCCGCGGCGTTCTGGTTACTGCGGCGGCCTGGTGTGGATGTCGTCCGCGAAATGCCGGGGATCATTCGGGCCTATAACGAGTCTACCGGCGTTCCGAACACGGACAGTGGCGGTTACCACGAGACGATAACCATGGCTTCACTGCGAGCTGCCCGAGCGTGGCTCGCTGCACGGCCGGGTGAAGCGCTCCATACTGCGGTGAACGGATTGTTGGGCAGTGAATTCGGGCGCTCGGACTGGTTGCTGACGTACTGGTCCAAGCCTGTCCTGTTCTCTGTGGACGCGCGTCGGAGTTGGTTGGAACCCAACTTACGGGCATTGCCGTTCTGATTCTCGGTGGAGCGAGAAGTGAGCGCCGCGTATTTATATCCATTTGAAGCCGCGTGCCATCACGGTGATGAGCCCGGCGGCGAACGAGAACATCCAGATTTTGTCGGACAGCGATCGGCGGACGAGTTCCTTATCCAGCTTCGAGAAACTCAACTGCATCTCGTTTCGAAGTCTTTCGATGTTATCGCGCAGGCTCGAGTCTCCCGCATGCATCTCGTCGCGCAGGGCGGCGAACCCTGTCTGCATTTCGCCTCGCAGGCTTGCGTCTCCCGCATGCATCTCGTCGCGCAGGGCGGCGAACCCTGTCTGCATTTCGCCTCGCAGGCTGGCGTCTCCCGCATGCATCTCGTCACGCAGGGCGGCGAACCCTGTCTGCATTTCGCCTCGCAGGCTGGCGCTTCCCGCATGCATCTCGCCACGCAGGGCCGCGAACCCTGTGTGCATCTCGTCACCCTGACCGCCAAGCCCCGTATGTATCTCGTCGCGTAGACCGGCAACGTCACCGCTCAGGACTCCGATGTCTTTCCGCATGTCGCGGATGTCCGTTTTTATTTCCGTGATGTCGGATTGAACATGCGCAACGTCGCTTTTCAGAACAGCGACGTCCGACTCCAGCTTCCAGATCCGAGACTCTTCCACAGCGCTCTCCAACACGGCGGCCATTGCCTTTCTCCTGTTGTAGTTTATCCATTCGCCGTGGCATTTGAACAGGCATTGTTGGTTTCTTGAAGCCTTTAATAGCAGTGGTTTTATCCAATTACTCCGTCATTCGAAAACGCCACGGACGCATAGTTCGACGTATGGAGTGAGCGTCCTGTTCAGACGGGTGAGGACACAGTGGAAACTCCCTCGTTGGCCTATTGCTGCCCGGTAATGTAGGGGAAACCGTCATTTTGTTGCGTCCGCACCTACACAGGTCAAAACCGTCACTTTCCGAGCTATAATGCCCCGCAGCAGTTGGGCACGGGCGCTACGATAAGACAAAACACCCCGTTGGCCCGCGCTACACGCACCGGAGGCCCCCCAGGGGCCGGGTTGAGTTAAATCAGCCGAAGCAGGTGAGAGGGGAGCTGCGAGAATGAGAATTACCAATGCCACCTCGACCGTGCCCAAAAGTGACTCCCGCAGTTGGCTGGAGCGGGTGGGGCGCGAGTTGTCGGTCCATCTGCGGGCCGGGCGGTATCCGTTGCGGGCTGCGATTGCCCGCCTCACTGAGCGGGATGCGGTCATTGAGTCAACCTTCGTGGAGCTCGACCCCCGCGATCCGTACCGCGAGCGCTTCACTGACATCGAGCTGACATCACCCCGGCGCAAAGACCACCAGGACGAAAAGTTTGCGGTGGTCCAGATCGTGCCCACGGGAGTGCGGTGTGAGATCGGGGGATTTGCCGGCGACGCGTGCCCTGCAACCAACTTGTTGGCCGCGGCGGCGGATGTTGTGATCACTCATCCAAACGCGGTGAACGCATCCGACATCAACGAGATGGCGGGCAACGTCCTGTATGTTGAAGGCAAGAGCCTCGATGACTTTCTGCTGGGGCATCTCGGTCTCGTGCCGACCCGCAGCAATCGTATCGGCACATTCGTCGACCCCACAGGCAAAGCCTATCTCGACGAAGTGGTGCATACGCTGAATGCAGCACGTGCTGTTGCCGGCATCGACTGCGCCAACTACACGGTAGGCGCCAGCGAAATTGGTGCTCGCACGGTATGGTCCCAGACCGGCTGTGCCGTGGGAACCGTACTCAATCCAATCGCTATTCTCGAAAGCGTCCAACAACTGTTGGACAACGGCGCCCATGCGATCGGCGGTGTCTCCGTGATTCATGGGGTCACTGCCGCGGAATTCTCCCAGCATCTGTCAGGCCAGATACCGAACCCCTCCGGTGGAGTTGAAGCGATCATTACACACCTGATCTCCAAGGTGTTCCGTGTGCCCACAGCCCACGCTCCGCTGCCGTACTACGCGGATGTGAAGGAAAGGGGAACTCACAACCCGCGTGCGTCGGCGGAATTCATTTCAACGCCCCACTATCTGTGCGTGCTGAAAGGCCTGGCGAAGGCGCCGAGGCTCGTACCCGTCGAACGGCTCGACCACGTCGCTGCGCATTTAGTGACACTCAATGCCGTGGGCGCGGTTGTGATGCCTGCGAGTTGTCTGGGTGGCATTCCCGCGCTGGCGGCTGAATACAGTGACATTCCTCTGATTGCAGTAGAAGAGAACCAGACGCTGCTGTCGGTCACGAACGACGAAATGCAGATGCGGAACGTCATCCACGTGAAGTCCTATCTCGAAGCGGCCGGTGTCATCCTGGCCCTGAAGCAGGGACTGTCACTCGAGAGCCTGCGCCGCCCGATCGCTCGTTCGACGCGACTCGAAACGCCCGCGGCCGATTGCGAAGCCTGCGCCTGAACGCGAACATGGCTGCCACGTTTGATGAGCTCCTGGACCGCTCCAACCTGACGGGACGTCAATTCCTGATCTACGCGGGGCAGCAGTTGCACCCGGGTCTCGTGCTGTACAACTCGGTGTATTCCATCGGGTGGCCCGGGTTGGATACGAAGCGATTTCAGGCTGCGTGGCAGGCTCTCGTTGATTCGTGCGATGCCTTGCGGACAATCATCAATGAAATCGACGGCATTCCTCAGCAGACGGTGCTACCGACAGCCCAGGCCGAAGTGGAGTGTCTCGATCTGCGGCCAGACAGGGAGCCGGCGCGCCAATGGATCGAGCGCCGGCTGCAGCAGCCGATAGAGCTCACCAGGCGTATATACGACACAGCGATATTGCGCGTCGGAGAAGACGAGTACGTCTGGTTCCTTCACATCCATCACATCATTGTTGATGGCGCCGCCGTCCAGATTCTGATCAGGCGGGTCACCGAGCTGTATTGGGGCGCGATCGACAAGGACACGGTCTTCCCGCAGTTTGCCGAACATGCGGCCAATGTATGCGCGCAACGGTACTCGGCAGAATACCGGGCCGCACGGGACTATTGGCTAAACGCGCTCCAGCAGGTTCCGGCCACTCCCCATTTCTATGGGGTCGATGCGTTCAAAAACACAGCGCAGGAGAGGGTGATTCTCACGCTCGATCGCGCTGACAGCACCGCGCTCACGACGCTGGCAAGATCTCTGGTTACCTCGACAGTCAGCGAACATGCCGTCATCGCGAATCTGTTCAACGCGGTGTTCGCGGCTTACCTTGGAAGAGTCAGCTGCACGGAGCAGGTTTCGATCGGCGTGACCTTCCACAACCGATCGTCCGAGCAGGACCGGCGCACGATCGGCTTGTTCATGGAGGTTTTCCCGATCACGCTGCGCGTGAAGCCTGAAGACAGCCTGCTCACACTCCTCCAACAGGTTGCGTCGAGCACCTCGCAGGCCCTGAAGCACCGGCGCTACAGCGTGGGTCATTCAGCGCGCGCACCGGCGTTCAGCGGGCTCTTCAACTACATGCGAGCGCTCTCGAAGCCGCTCGGGAATCTCGATGTGCGGCGCGTGCACCCGGGTCACGGCTCCAATGCAATTTCCTTGAGCGTTGAGCCGCGCGATGACACGTTCGATCTGTGGTTCGATGTGGCTGCCGACGTCGCTGCTACTTCCAGTGGGAGCCGGGTCGCCGAGCATTTGAGATCATTGCTCGTCAGTGCCTTGCAAAATCCCGAGACGCCGTTGTCCCGCCTGTCGCTTCTGCCAAAGGCGCAGCAGCGGGAAATACTATCTGCGTGCACAGGTCCGTCGTTGACAGTGAACAACGGTCCTCAGGGCTGCCTGACTTCATTTCAAGCTCGGGTCGCGGCCACACCGAACGCCATAGCCCTGACATTTGCCGACACTCAGCTCACCTATTCAGAGTTGAATCGCGCGGCCAGGCAACTGGCGGGCAGACTTCGGGCGCTCGGTGCCGGGCGGGAAGAGCGGATAGGAATCTGCCTGGAGCGTTCGCCGGAGATGGTGATCGCAGTACTGGCGGCCCTGAAAACAGGCGCGGCTTATGTGCCTCTCGATCCGACTTATCCGCAGGCCCGATTGCAGACGATGTTGGCAGACGCGGATCCGGTAGTCCTGGTGACGACGGAGAAGATCTCGGCTTCTTTGCCACCCTACGCCGCGCAGCCACTGTTCGTCGATCAGAAAATCGAAGCTGAAGGCTACGAAGCAGCAACTATTAATCCTGATGATATCGCATACGTCATATACACATCAGGGTCCACAGGAACGCCGAAAGGCGTGTTGGTTACACACGGCAACGTGTCGAACCACCTCGCATGGCGACAGAGCTTCTTCCCGATGCGGTCATCGGACCGATGCCTGCAAACCGCGTCCCTGAGCTTTGATGACTCGGTGTGGGAAATCCTCGAACCGCTGAGCGCGGGCGCCCATCTCGTTCTCACGCGCCCGCGGTTCGAATACGACAGCACATACCTGGTCGGGCTGATGGTGGATCGGCAAATCACCGTGGCCTGTTTCGTACCCTCACTGCTGCGAACGATTATCGAGGCTCCCGGGATCGAGCAATGCGGCTCGCTGCGGCGCTTGACCACCGGTGGCGAAGGCTTGTCGATCCCTTTGCAACAGCGTGTGCGGGAGCGACTGCCGCACACGGCGTTTTATAACGGATACGGTACAACCGAAGCGACGATCGCATCGATCTATTGGCGATGCGAGATTCTCGAGGGGCAAACGTCCGTGCCCATCGGAAGGCCCATCGCCAATACTCAGGCCTACATTCTGGACCCCTGTGGCCAACTCACGCCCCCGGGTGTCCTGGGCGAGATTTACCTGGGCGGAGCAGGGGTGGCCCGGGGGTATCTGAAGCGTCCCGAGTTGACGGCCGAACGCTTTGTTGATGATCCGTTCAACGCGCCGGCCAGGGGCGGGAGCCTTTACCGCACGGGTGACATGGGCCGGCTGCGATCAGATGGCGTGTTCGAGTTTGCCGGCCGCGTGGATGATCAAATAAAGATTCGCGGTATCCGGGTGGAGTTGGGTGATATCGAGGCAGCGCTGCTCTCTCACCCTGAGGTACGCTCGGCGGCCGTGGTCTGTAATGACACACCGTCGGGGAAACGCCTGACTGCCCACGTCGTGCCACGCGGTTCCGATCCCGTTCCTGCCGCCGAGCTGCGCGCGTTCCTCCGCGATCGGATCCCACCGGCGCTCATCCCGAATCGCTTCGAATCGATCGCCGCGCTACCGCTGACACCCAGTGGCAAGTTGGACCGCCGGGCCCTGCCGGCCCTCACCGGCGAGGAACCGCAAAGCAACTACGTGGCTGCCCGCAATGACCTGGAAATCCAGCTCATCAGCCTGTGGGAAGGGGTATTGCAGGCAAGGCCCATTGGCATCCGCGACGACTTCTTCGAGCTGGGCGGTCACTCACTGTCCGCCGTTCAGGTTGCTGCCGCCATGGGCAGACTGTTGGAACGGTCACTCTCGCCGGGTCTGCTGTTTGAAGCACCGACCATTGAAACTCTGGCGAGTCGGCTCGCTGTGACCGGCAAGAGCGGTGCGGCCCTGGTCTGCCTGTCGGAAGGTAACTCGGGCGCGCCCCTGTTTCTGATTCATCACATCAGTGGCGACATCACTGCCTACCGCGATCTGGCGCATCACCTGGGCGCGGGGCACACAATATATGGTGTACGGGTCCCCGAGCTCGATACGAACGAGAAGCCGCTCGATCGCGTGGAAGCCATGGCGGCCCGCTATATTGTGGAGCTGCGCGCGGTGCAGCCGAAGGGCCCTTATCTGTTGGGAGGGCATTCAGCCGGAGCACATATTGCGTTTGAGATGGCTCAGCAGCTCGAGGCCGCGGGTGAGCGTGTCCGGCTGCTTGCGATCCTGGAAGCGGATGCCCGCAGACCCGGCGGCAAACGTGGCTTTGTGGATGAGGCCCGACATCAGCTCGAGATAATCAAGCGGCTGCCAGGCAACCAACGCTCAACCTATCTCTGGCGCCGACTGACCCGCCGGCTCAACAACAACACACCGCTGACCCATCGCCAGGAAGACCAGACCCGCAATGCAGTCTGGACGGCAATGGAACGCGCGGTCCGTGCTTACAGACCCCGAACCTACCCCGGCGCCATCACCCTGTTCCGGGCAATGGACCGCAGCGTTACCGGTACATACAGCCGTACCCTGGGCTGGGGACGCCTTGCACGGGGAGGCGTTAGAGTCATCGACGTGCCCGGCACGCACTCGACCGTGTTGCGCCCGGGCTCGGAGCCGCCGATGGCTGCCAAGCTCCGCGATTGCCTGGACGAGCTGACCGCCGATCACTTCACCTGACGGTGGCGCGATGCTGCAGTGCGACTAACACCTGAGGCTCCTGGTGCGTCGCGCTCCTGTCCATTTCTTGAACCGCGTCTCATGTGGCGGCGCGAATTCAGTCACGCATTTCACGTAACGTGGTTGGAAGGAGACCTATCCTTGCCTCGTGTCGGATGAGTTCCCGGCCCGCCCCGGTCCGGGAATTCATCTGAACAATCAAGGCATCCGCTGCCTCTTCGCGGCGCGTGACTCTCCCCGGGCCTCATCCCCGCCCGGGTATCGAAATCGGTCATTCGGCTCGGAGTCATTGCGCGTGCATTCCTATAACATTCTTCTTCTTCCCTGACGGCCCAGCACCATGTCGGGCCAGGACATACTCGGACAAGATGAAATCGACGCCCTGATGAACGGCGTCGGTAGCGGTGCGATTTCCACGGAACCCCCACCTCCCGCGACAGACGAAGCGCGTGGCTATGATCTTGGCAAAAGCGTACGGATCGTTCGTGGCCGGATGCCGACGCTCGAGATCATCAACGAGCGGTTTGGGCGCCTGTTGCGGACGAGCTTGTACAACCTGATCCGCCGTGCGACGGTCATCTCGGTGGGATCGGTTGAAATCCTGAAGTTCGCCGAGTATGTGCGCAAGCTGCACTTGCCGACGAGCCTCAACCTCGTCAGATTCAACCCGCTGCGCGGGACGGGCCTGGTGATTCTGGATCCCAAGCTCGTGTTCGCGCTGGTCGACGTATTCTTCGGTGGCAAGGGGCGCCACGCCAAGATCGAAGGTCGCGATTTCACCGCCATCGAGAACCGCGTGATCGGTTCGTTGTTGGAAAACGTGTTTACGGACCTGCGCGAAGCGTGGTCGCACGTGGCGGACCTGACCATCGAGAAAGTGGGTTCGGAAATGAATCCTCACTTTGCCAACATCGTCAGCCCTTCGGAAATTGTCGTGGTGACCCGTTTCAACGTGGATCTCGATGGAGTCGGGGGCGATCTGCACGTTGCAATGCCGTACGCGATGATCGAACCGTTGCGTGAGACGCTGAATTCCGGCATGCAGAGCGATCGAGCCGACCACGACGACCGCTGGGCACGTACATTGCAGGAGGAGGTTGGTGATGCCGTGGTTGAGATCCGCGCGTTGTTGGGCCGCAGTACCATCAGCATTTCCGAGCTGTTGAGTCTTCGCGCCGGCGATGTGTTATCCACCGACTTCACCGGACAATTGACCGTGTTTGCCGAGGATGTGCCGATGTTCAGAGGCACATTCGGCCTGTCGCAGGGACAACAGGCAATCAAGATCGACAATGTGATACAACGTTCCCCACAGAGGGCTCCATGAGCAGTGAATTGAGATTTCTGGTCGTCGATGACTTTTCAACGATGCGCCGCATCGTGAAGAACCTGTTGCAGGAGCTCGGCTATCCGAACGTGCAGGAGGCCGATGACGGTCAGTCCGCGCTGCCGATGTTGAAGACCGGCAACTTCGATTTCGTCATCACCGACTGGAACATGCCGCAGATGCCGGGCCTCGAGCTGTTGAAGGCCGTGCGCGCGGACGACAAGCTGAAGCACCTGCCGGTGCTGATGGTGACCGCGGAAGCCAAGCGTGAGCAGATTGTGGAGGCGGCGCAGGCCGGTGTCAGCGGCTACGTGATCAAACCCTTCACCGCCCAGACTCTGAGCGAGAAGCTCAACAAGATTCTGCAGGCCAGGGCGACCGCCAAGGCCTGAACCCCATGCCTGTTGCAAATTCATTGGAGCCGATGTGGGAGGATCTGCGGGCACTGAACAAGAGCCTGCAGGCGACGCTCGACGAATTCCGGAACAGCTTCCGGCGTGCCAGCTCAGCCGGCAAGGAAATGCCCGATGCGCGCCTTCGCCTGGACCACGTGCTGAAGCTGACAGAGGACGCCGCGCACCGCACGCTCGATCTCGTTGAGCGCTCAGGTCCCCTGGCGGAGCGCATGTCAATGGATGCGGCGGCGTTGCTCGAGCCGATTCGACAGGCCCGGGCCGCCTACGATGGCAGTACCGCCGCGGAGCTCCTCGCCCGGATCGAAGTGTTCCTCGCGCGCGTGCAGGTCGATGGCAACTCGGTGCGAACCAACCTCGCCGAGGTGCTGATGGCGCAGAGCTACCAGGACCTGAGTGGACAGATCATACGAACGGTCATCAAGCTGGTCGTCGAGTTGGAGCGCACGCTCGCCCATTTTTCGGAGATGGCGGGCGAAAGCGCAGGCCTGTCGCCGCTCGAGCCACAGTCTCCCGCATCCAATAGCCACGGCTTCGGGCCGGCCGTGCCCGGCGTGACGGCCGGAGCGGTTGGCGAGCAGGGTGATGTGGATGATCTGCTCGCGAAGTTGGGGATGTAGACCTCAGGCGCCAATCACTTCACGTGAAAACGGACCTCATCCGTATCTTGACTCTCTGAGCCGACCCATAACCTGGCGCGCACAGTGTGAGCGCCGTGTTGCAGCGGCCACGGATAGCTCGTGCCGGCAGTGTTGGCGGCGAGCTTCCCGTCGATGTACCACTCCACTTGCCGAAGTGCAGGCACGGATGCAACCTCCATGGGAAGCGCTTCAAACTCACTGGGAATACGTGGATCGTGGGCGACCAGCAGGCCAGCGGTAGGCTGTAGCAAACGGTATTCGATCTTCCCGGGCGCCGGCCGCGCTGAAACAGGAACCGTGCCTGGGACAAACCATTCCGCCGTGGACTCGCAAACACCATCCGCGGGCTGACCGCTGCGCCGGCAGATGTCAGCCCGAATGAGGTCCCTGCTCAAGGTGAGCGGCCGGGTGTCCTGATTCCGGTTCAGCTCTGAGAAAACGGAGCGCAACACCATCGCCGGACCCACCGCCCCGGTCACCCCGTCCGTCGCAGACCCATCGAGGTTTCCCATCCACACAGCCACCGTGTGCCGGTAGTCGAACGCAATCGCCCATGCGTCGCGATAGTCGGTGGATGTGCCGGTCTTGATCGCTGTGTCGACAGGAAACTGTAGACCCCGGCCGAACTCCAGCATGCGGGCGTCCGGGTCGGCCATGATGTTACCGATCAATGTTGCGACTGCCGGGGTGAACACACTGGACTCAGGGCGCGGCGCGGGGTCATCGGCCAGGACCGTCAGCGCCTGGAAACGTCCCTGGCGGGCCAACACCGTATACGCCTGCGCCATTTCGTATAGAGAGACCTCGCCATTACCGAGCGCGAGGCCATCGCCGTAATAATCCGGATGTTGAGTCAGGCTGCTCACGCCCGACTTCCGCAATCGGTCCATGAACGCGTCTTCACCTACAAACTTCAAGGTCTTTACAGCCGGGATATTCAGCGAGTTGCCCAGGGCCTCGCGCAGGCGCAACAGCCCATACTGGCGATGGCTGTAGTTGTGGAAGGTGTGCTGACCGGCACCCACGGCCTCTGAGAGATCGGAATCATCGATCAGGGTCGCCGCAGTCCAGCCACGCTCCAGGGCCACCGCATACAGCAGCGGCTTCATCGTCGAACCCGGTTGCCTTGGCGTCAGCACCGTGTCATAGCCTGAGTTGCCACCGCCGACCACCCAGGCGAGAACCTCGTTGCGCTGGTGATCGATCACGAGAAGCGCGCCATCGCGCACATGCCGCCTGGCCAGCCCGGCGAGCGCGCTGTCGAGGATCTGCTGCGCGGTGAGCTGGACGTTCGGATCCAGGGTCGTGCGAATCTGGGATCGAACCGTGCTGCCCCGGGACAGACTCAACACCCGTCCTACGAAATGACTGGCCTCAACAGAAGCGAGGGACTCGTTGAGCACCCAGGGCTCTGCCCGAACCTGCTCGCGCTCCGCCGGGCTCAATGCGCCACGCATACTGAGTCGGTCAGCGAGTTGATTGACGGCCCAGCGGGCCCTGGGAGCGTTACGGCGCAGGTCCATGCCCACGGGTGAGCGCACGAGCACGGCGAGGGCCAACTGCTCACCAGGAGATAACGTATCCAGTCCCCGGCGAAAGTATAAGCGGGCGGCTTGAGCAACTCCGCGGCGCCGCTGCGCGTAAGGCACCTGGTTCAAATAGAACTCGAGTATCTGCGCCTTGGAAACATGGGCATCGAGGCGCGTGGCTTCGAAGCCCTCGACCCACCGTGACCACAGGTTACGGGGCCGCGGATGAACCATGCGCACGACCTGCTCCGTGATGGAGCTGGCACCGCGAACGGCGCTCGCGGCGCGAATATCCAGAGCCAGGGCGGCAAAGCGGGCCGGCCAGTCGACCCCACTGTGCTCGTAGAAGTGCTGGTCTTCCGAGACAATCAAGGCTGTTTGCAACAGGGCGGGGACCGTCGTCAGCGGCACCACGTCGGTGGTGTTCCAATCGTTCTCCAGTGTGTAGCTCAGCGGCGTACCGTCGCGAGCCAGGACCTGCGATTTCACCGAGACGCCCGTCAGTGAGCTCAAATCATCCGGAAAGTCGCGCATGGACCTCCAGGTCGCGAGGGTGAGCCCGGCGGCTCCCAACAACATCGCACCCAGCAGGCGAAGCTTCAGCGATCTACTCATGTCCCACCGTCAAGTGGGCAGGCAGGCCTTTGCCATAGACATCGGGGTCGTACATCTCTTCGGCCTTGGCGGGCGATGCGCTGAATTCCCCTTCGGCCATGGCCTGCGCGCCATAGCTCAGGTGGTAGTTGCCGGCCGGCAGGTAGTCGGCATAGAAGCGGGCGGCATCATGCAGCAGCTCGCGGTGATAGAACGACCACAACTGGATGCCGTATTCACTCCAGTCGGAATACCTGAACCAGAGCGAGCCACCGGCAGCCTGGAACGCCGTGGAGTCGGCATCGACTGTCGATGCGGTTGCCAGATCCCGATTGACCGGCTCCAGCCCGCCGGGCACTGGATCATCCACCACCACGAAGTGACGGGGCGCGGGCAACGACAGATACAGATCGACACGCACCAACTCGCCCCGTTTGACACTCACCGGCGAAGTAAGCAACTCCCACCGGCCGTTGCGTTGCACGCTGTATTCGCGATGAACCTCCATTCCAGCGTTGGTTTCCGTCGCGGCCTGATCGGTCAATGAGTAACTCAGGCGCGTCGAGTAATACAGCCGTCCGGTGCCTTCACGAGCAATGTGCACGGTGCCCTTGGTTCCGGCATCCGCACTGCCATTGGATCGACTGACTACAACAGGCGCGTCCTTCAACGAATTGAAGCTCGCGCTACCAATGGAAGCGCCCGCCAGCGTCGCTGTCACCTTCAGGGCAGGAGTGTCCTTCTCATACAGCGCGGAGTAACGGACGAGCGCTGAAGTGCAGAACACGTTCTCCTGGGTGTTCTCCCAATGATCGCGGCTGCCTCGGGTCTGGGTAATCACCCGCACCAGCTTGAAGGGCACATCCCCGACGAGAGCCGCCCCTTGAGGCGTTTCGCCGTAGTCGAGGAACGCATTCAGGATGGCGCAGTTGCTGCGCATGGGCGTGCCCAACATCTGGGAATACCCGTCATCCCATCTCTCACTGAAATGAAACTGACCGCCACTCTGATTGGCGTGCGAGAGAATTTCTCCCGCAACGGCGCGCGCGAGGTTCTCTGCGCCTTTGACCTTGACTGCGGCATCCAGGTACGCGGCAAGGCCAAACAGGTCCATTTTCGGAATGTATTTTTCATAGCGCTGCAGATCCGGCAGCGTGACTTTCTGGCGCTCGGCCAGGGCCTGCAATGCGACCGCCCTGACACTCGAAACCATTCCCTCGCTGTAGAAGGTGGGAGCAGTGTTCGAGCGGAGCAATCCCTGCAGGTAGGTGTCGAGCCGCTTCTCAACCTCTTCTGGCACGGTGTATCCGGCGCTGCGCAGGCGGTTGAATCCCAGCGCGGTCGCCGCCGACAGGTAAGGGCTCACACGGGAATCATCCGACGTCCAGAAGTCCATTCCCCCGTTGGGCGCCTGGAACATCGAGGCATCGTTGAGGAATGTCTGGGGAAGGACTTTTGCGTCGGGCCAGGTGACGTCGTTGCCCAGGTAAGCCTGCAGCTGAGTGTAGTTGGCAGCCATCAGGGCCTTGGTCAGCCTCTGCTCCCAGCACAGGTACGGATAGTCGCGGATATACCGAAAGGCGCCGTCGACATTTCCAATCACACTGGGCGACAGGATGACGGATACATCTCCAACGCCCGGCATCATGGCTGCCGGAAACTGCAGAGGCGTATCGACCCCGGACTCGACTGTGGTCCCGTAACTGGCTGCAACATCGAGAGAGACACGCTTGTGGACGGGTACTGCCTGCCCGAGCGCATCCTTGTCGAGTTTGTCGGAAGCGGTCGCCGTGAACCGGATGCTGCCGTCACTGACCGTGCTGACCGGTAACCACACCGTCTCTCGCTTGAAGGGTCCCAGCGTCAGCACCTGGTGTGTCTTTGCGGCACCGGAGTCGATGGGGCCACGTGCCTCCAGATTCACCTCCAACGTCCGAGTCTTGTCAGAGCGGTTGAGGACACTGAAGCCCGCGGTAAACCGGTCACCCGAGGTGAGCTGGTTGGGGAGCACCGGACGCAGCTCCGTGAGCTTCGAGCTCTTGAATTTGTAGTCACCGAGACCCACCCGGTCACCCGGTGTGACCGCGATCGCAAACACTCGCCACCCGGTCAGGTTATCCGGCAACTGGAAGGAAACGGCCGCGCGGCCTCGCTTGTCCGCCGCCACGGACGGATTCCAGTAGGCCACGTACTCGTTGACCGTGCGCATGTCGAACCCGGCTCCGCCGTCGCCGCCGGAATTCGCGCCTTTCTTCTCATACTTCTGCAGTCCGATGAGCCGGGTCAGCAGGCTGTAGTTCGAGAGGTCCAGGTCATCGAGGTGATAGAGGCCCTTGTAGGGGTCGAAGTAGCTCTTCCCGTCCTTGATGAGATCGAACACGGCCTCATCCAGTACGGCCACCGCGAACTCCACCGGTTGCTTGCCGGAATCAGCCGCCGCCAGTTGCAGCTTGACGGTGTCACGCGGTTTATATTCGGCCCGATCGCTCTTGATACGCACACCCAGGGTCTTATACGGATCGGCCACTTCGACTTTGAGGTAGCCAACACGATAGGTCGGCCGTCCCAGATCGACGCCTTCCTCATTGACAGCTCCCGCCACACGCGGTGACATGACCACGACCGACAGATAGAAGCCCGGCACAAAGTCCGGCTCCACCTTGAAGTCGATGACCGGTGTATTGCCGGACAGAACCTGCACCCAGTGTTTGATGACACCGTAGCGTTCAATGGTGATGAGCGCCTTCGCGCCGGGGAAGGGGTTTTTCACCATGTAGCGGGCATGCTCACCGACCTTGTAGGTAGGCTTCTCGGGAATGACGCTCAGGCTCATGTCCGCCGGCTCTTCCCAGAGAACCCGACCCTTACCGGTGACCCACGTGCACATCTCGGTCTTGTGGACCTTGCCGTGAGTATCCTTGACCGACGCCATGATGCTGTAGAGGCCAGGGTGGCTCGGAGTGAAGGTACAGGACTGCGCAGTGGTCCCTGACTCGCCCGTGCACGAACCGTCCGTCTGCCACTCCTGTTGATAGCTCGTCAGATAGGCGCTGCCTGCGCCTTTGACACGCGCCGCTTTGACGACCTGACCGTCAATCGCAACGGCAACAGGCTCTCCTTGCACAACCTTGCCGCTTTTATCCACGACGAGATACTGAATGGTGGCCGGCTTGCCTTCTTCGAGCGTCCAGTGCTCGTTATGCAATCCAACGAAGCGGTCACGGCCGCGGAACTCGGCGTAGCTGCGGTTCGCAACGTACTTGCCGCGCTCATCACGGACGGCGCTTTCTACTTCCAGCCGGGCGCTCAACATGTCCGCGTCCGGCAAGTTGAATTCAGTTGTGAACTCGCCGCTGTCGCTCGTCGTGGCATCCGATTGATGGACCATCTGGACGTCTGCTCGCTGTTGCCAGGAGCAATGCCCCGGCGGGTCGACACTGTCGAAGTCGAAACCATTCGCGACAGGCGTGGTGATCTCCAGTGCCTTGGGGAACAGACGAGCCGTTACCCGTGATGAGGCGCTCGCGTATGGACCGCCGGCGTGCAGGGTTGCGTGGGTCGATACTTCCACGGAGTCCCCTGGCTGAAACAACTGTCCATTGAGCGTGTTGTTCACTTGGAACGGAGCTGGCGTGAAGTCGGCAATGAGCACGCGCATGGGGTTCCATTCACTGCCTTTGCCGTGTCTCTTCAGGTTGAAGTCATACCAGCCGACCGCACCGGCCAACGGCACGTGAAACGAGCCCGAATAGCCGCCGAATTGCGACAGCGTGATGTTGGACTCGGTGTGGACCACCTTGCCCGTCGGATCCTGGATATTCAGGTCGAAGCCCGATTTGTCCTCCACGGGCGCCAGGGACAGGTTGCTTTCATCGCGCAGGTAGAGTTTGTACTGTACGGTGTCGCCGAGCTTGTACACCCCCTGGGCAGTGGTGCCCCAGGCATGAATGTGATTGCGCTCATTGCCATAGTCCGAACCCGACCAGATGGTTCCCTTGGAGGCCCGGTACAGGTCGACGAGGAAAGTGCTGTCGAGCGGTAGAAGCGCCATATCCCCGGCGAGGTCCACGCGCACCATCAGAGGCTCCCGGCCATCGCGGGACGGTTGGTAGTCGCGCTCAATTTCCTTGCGGCCCGGCAGTACGGCCAGGCCGTCGCGGTCGGTGACGCCCTCAGCCAGCACAGGTTCATTCCCAGTCAGGTTCTGATAGCTGTTACGGAAGACCCGTACCCGCGCTTTGACCACGGGCGCGCCCTTGTCCAGTGAAGTCACCCAGACCAACGTGTTGTAGGCCCCGAGCTTGGTGTGCACCTGAAAGGGCGTCACTTCCGCGAAAAAGTCGCGGTCCGCGGAGCCGCGCGGAACCCCTGGGTCCGCTTCCATGTCATCGAAATATCGGTAGCCGTTGACCGTCACCGAGGAGGGGTGCGGATCGAAGTAGCCGGTAACGACGCCGGAATGGCCTTCCAGGAGCTCGCGAATGTGGGCGGGCGTGGCGTAGGCCGTATCCCACACGCGGTCGATGGGTTGATTGAAGTGAAGGCCCATGGCGCTGTCAGCGGACGTAATCCGGCGATAGTTGATGTCGATGTCTGTCAGGTTGGTGACAAACAGCGGCATCGAGGTCGGTGCGTTCTTCTCGAGTATGGCAACCGAGTGAGACACCTTGAGTCGTGGCGGGCGGTGATCCGTGCGGAACTCCATCGCCGACGGGCCGGTCAGCGTGCGGCCGAATTCGTCTCGAAGCCCGCGCAGACTCGCGATGGCGTAGGGTTGAAACGCACGCAGATATTCAGGTAGCTCGACGGTGTATTCAGTGCCGCGCTTGTGGGGCGAGCCCAGATAGCTGCGTGGATAGATGTTCTGCCACGGGTCGTAGTCGGTGCGGCCGTTCAGCAGATCGGGCCTCAGCACGAGATGATCTTTCACCTCCGGTGCGACAACCGGGGCGGAGAACACCACTGAGACGGTGCCAAACGGGTTGCAGGCCGGCTGATCTGCCTCGGGTGCCGAAGCAGAAATCAATGTTGACTTCGCACCGGTCATGCAGCGCACGCCGATGAAGCGGAAAGCGGGGAAGGTGTCGAAGGACACTACAGTGCGACGCTCGGTACCCGGCAACGGGCCGGCATACCCGCGCAGACCGGGTGTTGCCTGCAGTTTGATGGTCGCGTCCGCCGGCAATTCCTGCGTGGGCGAAACCAACCAGACGCGGCGCGCCTCGATCTTCTGGCCGGGCGGCTGACTGACGCGGTCATCGCTTTTGACCTCTGGCGTGCCGGCCGGGAAGACGACCGCACCGGCTTCACCCGGCAAGGGCAGCACGTAGTACACCTCCCGGTCATACTCGTCCGCACTTGCGACCACGCTCGTCTGACTACCGAAGTGCAGAGTGGATTGCACCGTGTTCTGGGTTACGGGTTGGTTGAATACCAGCCGGACGACCGGCATCCCGGGAGCCTGCCAGGTCTTGAACGAATACCCGGTGATGGCAGGCCGTTCGGTTGTAAACGACCAGGTATAGGCACTCTCCAAAACCGCGCCATCCTGGGCTTTGATTCCCGGCGCCACCGTCACTGTGTACTGGGTGGCGGGCACGAGCGCGTTCTGCTCGTTCAGCTCGCAGGCGAGAGATCGGGGGTCCAGCCAGTGCCACTGACAGGCAACCGCGGGTGAGACGCTCGCGGGCGACTGCCCGTTGGGCACCGACAGATCACCCAGGGATTTAACAGGGCGGTCGAACGTAACAACGATCTGCCGCCCGGGGGCGGGGACCTGTTTGCCCTCGGGGACCGCACGCTGAACCTGAAGGCGGGTGCCGGAAGGCACCGCGGCACTGTCAAAGACACCGCAGGCGGCCTTTTCGAGCACCAGTCCCGCCGCAACCAGGACAGCAAACCCCACGACCTTCGGCGCAATCGTCATTCAACGCTCCCGTGACTACCGGCGATTCTCCCTCATCGCAAGGCAGGCTAGGCGGGAAACCCGTCCAACTCGGGGCGCAATTGTGGCAAACCGGTGGCAGGTGCCCCGGCTGTATCAGCGAGAGTTGAGGATGAGGCTGGGAATGGTTTCGAGAGGCACGATCCGCACCGCTGCTTCCAGTCGAATTGCTTCCTTGGGCATTCCGAACACGACGCACGTGGCTTCGTCCTGCGCCAGTGTGTGCGCGCCTGCGTCACGCATTTCGCGAAGCCCACGGGCTCCATCATCGCCCATGCCGGTCATGATGACGCCCAATGCATTGCGTCCGGCACACTTGGCCACAGAGCGGAACAGAACATCGACCGAGGGGCAGTGACGGTTGACCGGAGGACCTTCCTTGATCTCAACGAAGTACTGGGCACCGCTCCGGCGCAGCATCATGTGCTTGCCACCGGGTGCAATCAGCGCAGTCCCGGGTACCACGCGATCATTGTCCTTGCCCTCACGGACCTCAATCTGACACACGCTGTTCAATCGGTCGGCGAACGCAGCGGTAAACTGGGGCGGCATGTGTTGGACGATGACGATTCCGGGTGTTACGGCAGGCAATGCCGACAGAACCGTCTGCAACGCCTGGGTGCCGCCCGTTGATGTCCCGATGGCGACAATGTGCTCGGTTGTCTGAGTCATCGCCTGAGTGCGCGCAGGGGCTTTCAGCATCACATCGGCAGTGTGCTTGGCGGCCACGGGCGCCGCGGTTGATCGTGCAGCCAGTCGCTTCACGTTCACCCGGGCGGCGTTGCGGATCGCGGTGATGACTTCCTGAGCCGACTCGCTCATGAATTGCTTCAAGCCGATTTTCGGCTTGGTAATGATCGACACCGCGCCGGCACTCAACGCCTCGACCGTCGTCGCGGCCCCGGACTCCGTCAGAGTGGAGCAGATGACAACCGGTGTCGGCCGCTCCTGCATCAGCTTCTTGAGGAAGGTGATACCGTCCATCCGCGGCATCTCGACATCCAGCAGAATGACGTCGGGCCACTGTGCCTTCATGCGCTCATAGGCAAAGATCGGGTCCGCGGCCGCTCCGATCAGCTGGATACCGGGATCCGATTCGAGGACCCCTGTCATAACCTGCCGCACGACAGCGGAGTCATCAACAATCATCACTTTGATGCGGTTGGCTGCCGGCATCACTACGGCTTCTGATAGATCGCCGGCGCGATGGCTTTGACCGCATCCGAAATACCGTTGAGCGTTTCAGAGTGGCCGATGAACAGCCAGCCGCCCGGCCGCAGGACAGACAGCGCCCGTGTCACCACGGAGCGCTTGGTTTCCTGGCTGAAGTAGATGAGCACATTGCGCAGGAACACGAAGTCGAACGTGCCGATGGCCGGCAGCCGGTCGTTGAGATTGATCTGCAGGAAGCTGACTTTACTGCGCAGGGCGCGATCCACGAGCAGTGTGTCCTGCTGTTTGCCGGTGCCCTTGAGACAGAATCTCTGCAGATAGCCGCGCGGAACGTGGCGGGCACGCTCCATCGGATAGTGCCCGGCCCGGGCCCGATCCAACACCCGGGAGCTGATGTCGGAAGCGACGATCTCCCAGGGGCGCCCCGGGAAACGATCCTCCAGGAGCATCGCGATGCTGTAGGCCTCTTCACCCGTAGAGCCTGCGGCACTCCAGATGCGCACCGGTTGCTGCCGCGCCGGCAGGGCGTTCAGTTGTTTTTCCAGGAACTCGAAGTGGCGCGGCTCCCGGAAGAAATAGGTCTCGTTGGTGGTGAGCAGATCAATTGCGATCTGCACCTCCGCGCCCGCTTCGTCGCTGTTCAGAAGCTTGAAATATTCGGCGAACGTTCCGAAGCCGTGAAAGGCTACGCGGCTGCCCAGGCGGCTGCTGACGAGCTGTTTCTTATTATCTCCCAGCGTGATTCCCGCAGCTTCAAAAATAAAGCGTCTGAAGTGCGTGAACTCCTGGTCACTGATTGCGGCGGCCGGAGTCAGGATCTCCCGGGCAGTGTTCGGCACGTGCGTCGTTACCTATGAGGCGTCGGATGCGCTGGCATCCGTGAGCAGCAGGGCTGCCTCCTCAGGAGCCAACACACTGTTGACCGCCAGGAGTATCACGAAGCGCCCGTTGACCTTCCCCATGCCTTCGATGAAATCCGTGCCGATGCGTGCGCCGAATGCCGGCGGCGGCTCAATCTGGTCCGGGGGGATATCCAACACCGAGTCCACTGCGTCGACGACGACCCCGACATCCTGGCGCTCGCCCGCGGTGGAGATCTCAATGATCACAATGCAGGTCTTCTTGGTGACCGGGCTCGGCGCCTTGCCGAATCGGACCGAGAGGTCGAGCACTGGAACCACCGCGCCCCGCAGGTTGATGACCCCACGCACGTACGTGGGCATCATCGGAACCGTGGTCAGCGTCGAGTACTCGATGATTTCCTTGATGGCCAGAATGCCGATCGCGAAAACCTCGCTTCCCAGTGTAAAGGTGAGGTATTGGCTCACCTGCACGCCCTGCGCGGGCGGAACACCGCCGCGCGCCGCGGCGGCCTGTTGTATGTTGGCTTGCGTCATGGGTGATTATCTCAGGTGAAGCGTGTGAACTGAGATTCATCCGGGTGCGCCTGCAGGGCGGCATTACCGGCGACTCGCAGTTGTGCCTTCGGCTTGCCCTTCGCAGCCTGCGCGCCCTGTGGGGTACCGGCGGCGCGAGCCGAACCGGCAGAGCGTTCCAGCCTGAAGAAGCCCATCGTGTCCTTCAACTGGCTGGCCTGGCCGCTCATTTCCTCGGCGGTGGCTGACAACTCCTCGGATGCGGCGGCAGCCTGCTGAGTGGTCTGGCTGAGCTGCGTCACGGCCGAATTGATCTGGCTCACGCCCGATGACTGCTCCTGCGAAGCCGCGGAGATCTCCTGCACGAGATCGGAGGTCTTGCGGATGCTCGGTACGATCTGGTCGAGGAGCGTGCCCGCTTTCTCCGCGAGCTCCACGCTACCGGAGGCGACCGTGCTGATTTCCTGCGCGGCGACCTGGCTGCGCTCGGCCAACTTGCGGACCTCGGCGGCAACAACCGCGAAGCCCTTGCCATGCTCGCCGGCACGCGCCGCTTCGATAGCTGCGTTCAGGGCCAACAGGTTGGTCTGGTAGGCGATGTCATCGATGATACTGATCTTCTGGGCGATCTGCTTCATCGCGGCGACGGTCTGCTTCACAGCCTCGCCACCCTCGGCAGCCTCGCCAGCCGCCTTGGACGCCATGTTGTCCGTGACCTTCGCGTTGTCAGTATTCTGCGAGATGGAAGCAGTCATCTGCTCCATGGAGGCGCTCGTCTCCTCGACGCTCGCGGCCTGCTCGCTGGCGCCCTGTGACAGCGACTGGGAGGTTGCTGCAACCTGTCCTGCGGCGCTCGTCAACGCCTCAGTGGCGGTGTTGACTTCGCTGATGATCGCGGAGAGCTTGAAGACGGTGTCATTGGCATAAGACTTCATCTCACCAAACGCGCCCTGGTATTCCTTGTCGATGGTCGCTGTGAGATCGCCCTCGGACAGGGATCGCATCATGCGCTTCACGTCCTCGATGCTGGCACCGGTCGTTTCGGCGAGCTGGTTCAGGCCATCGCCCATCTGCTTCTGGAACCCGGCCATGCCTTCAACATCGACCCGCTCGTTGAAATCGCCGCGGTTGGCGGCTTCGACGACGCGCTGCTGGCCGGAAATCACCCGCTTCAGGCGCTCCACCATGCCGTGGACCGAGAACAACATGCTGCTCGTATCGCCTGACTTGACCTTTACGTCAACGTCGAGATTGCCGTCGGCAACGCTCTGCAGCAGCTCCGCGGCATAGGAGGGTTCACCACCCAACTGCTTGAGGATACTGCGTGTGACGAGGAACGCGGCCGCGATTGCGGTGAGCAGGGCGATGGCACCCAGGGTATTCATGAGCAGGCGCGCATTCTGGTAGGCCTTCGCGTCCCGGGCGGTTTCCTCCTCGGTCAATTGCTGCTCGAATTCAACCAGCTTCTGCGTGGTCTGGCGCAGCGCGATATTCTTGTTGGACCCGTCGGCATCCACAAAGTAATACTTGTATGCCTCCTTGGGTTTCATCTGGCTGCCCAACTCGATCGTGTGTGCATAGATGGGGCGCACTTCCCGCCAGGCCTTTTCGATATTGGCCACGAGCTCCTTTTCCGTGGCCGTGGTGTTGGCGATGGTCGTGAACATCTTGTTCAAAATGCCCAGGTGGGATTCGAACGTATCGAGGTTCTTGCGAGCTGTCTCCGCCTCCTTCGCGATCTTTGCGGCATCCGAGTCCAGCATCATGTTGCGAATGGTGAGCGAGGTGTCGTATATCGTCGCGCGCAAAGCTATGGCATGCGCAATCTCTACATTGTTCTCCTGGGTGATGGTCCGCATTCCCTCGTTGATCTGGGCGAGGCGGTTAATGCCCACCGTGAGCACGGCACCCAGGAGGACCACGACGAGCCCGAAGGCGATCGCGAGGCGGGTGCCCACTTTCATACTGCTGAACATCTCATGTCTCCGATTAATAATTCGTTTACGTCAGGCGACCGCGGCCATCTCGGCTGCGGGGCGCTGATTGGTTGCGACCTGTGAGCGTTGCATCGCACGCTCGAGGACGGCAGGTACATCCAGGATCAATGCCACATCACCGGTGCCCAGGATGCTCGAGCCGCTGACGCAATCCACCCGCGTGAACATCTTGGCGAGTGGCTTGATGACCGTTTGAAATTCTCCCAACAAGGTATCGACGACGATACCGGCGCGTCGGCCACCATGGCGTACCACTACGATGCTCTGTCGCTTGGCCGGCGGCGCGTTGCTCTCGAACAAGCTGCGCAGATGTATGAACGGCAGAACCTCGCCGCGCAGGCTCGTGAAATCGTGCCCTTCCGAGGTAGAGAACTCGACGCACTCGTCGATCGAATCCAGCGGCAGCACGTAGATGGTGCTTCCCACGCCGACCTGGAATCCATTGATGATGGCCAGCGTGAGTGGCAGGCGGACCGACACGGTCGTCCCGGCGCCCTCGACACTTCGAATGTTCACCACGCCGCGCAGGGCCGTGATGTTGCGCTTCACGACATCCATGCCGACGCCACGGCCCGACAGGTTGGTCACCGCATCGGCGGTTGAGAAGCCGGGCTCGAAAATCAGGTTGAACAGCTCCGAGTCGCTGGGCTTGGCGGATCCGTCAATGAGGCCGCGCTCAATGGCCTTGGCCAGGATTTTCTCGCGCTTGAGCCCGCCGCCGTCATCACTGACCTCGATCACGATCGTGCCTGAGTCATGATAGGCGTTGAGCTTGATGGAACCGACGGCGCTTTTGCCGCGCGAGGCACGGACATCGGCGGCTTCAATGCCGTGGTCGATGGCGTTACGCACCAGGTGGGTGAGGGGATCGGCGATCCGCTCGACCACCGTCTTGTCCAGCTCGGTGTCTTCACCACTGATCTGCAACTCGATCTCTTTGCCGAGCTCGCGTGAAACATCGTGTACGACGCGGTTGAAGCGGCTGAAGGTTCCGCCGATTTTCACCATGCGCAGTTGCAACGACCCTTCGCGGATCTCTTCCACGAGGCTCGACACATTGGCCATGCATTCCTCGAAGTCACGGCTGCCGGAGCGCCGGGCCACGAGGTTTGCGCCGGCGACCGCGGTGATGAGCTCACCGATTCGCGTGATCAGGCCATCCAGCTTCAGGGAGTCGACCCGAATCGACTGGTTGGCGTTGGCGGCGGAGCCAGACTGCTGGGTATGAGGGGGGGCGCCAGCCGCAGCCTTCGGTGCGGGAGGCGTCAGTTTGAGCGTGCAATCGTCACGGACAAACTCGAACGCACCCTCGATCTTTTCGCGGGGCGCCTCGGTCTCGAAGAAGAATTCAAATCCGACATAGCACTTCTGCGCGTCAAACTCGGCGACCGGCGGCAACGCTTCGTCGACTACAGTCAGGTCTTTTATTGACCCGAACGTGTTGAGGTAGCGCAGGAAGCCCAACGGGTCCATGCCGGCAACGAGCACATCTGGGCTGAAGCGCAGGGAGATCTGCCACGAACCACTCGTCGAGGGCTGAGCAGCACCTTCCGTGGCCGAGGTTTTCGAGGCCGCAGCCGCGTTTGGCTCTGCGCCTAATGACTTCAGCAGCTTGTTTCCGTTGGCGCGCATCTCAGGATCGGGCGGCGTGTTGCCATTGGAAGCCAGCGCCAGGAGCTTTTCAACGTGGTCGTTGCATTCGAGGAGCACGCCGGCCACTTTGGTGTCCAGCACGGCCTTTCCCAGGCGCACGCGATCCAGCAAGGCCTCGATTTCGTGTACGAACTCCACGATCGAATCGAACCCAAACAGGCCCGCGGATCCCTTCAGGGTATGGGCGCTGCGGAAAATCCGGTTGACGTCGTCCGCGCTCGGCGCCGCCGATGTGCAGGCGAGGAGATCAGTCTCCATCTCGCGCAGCAGCTCGGCTGACTCCGCGAAGAAGGTTGGGAGTGCCTCGTCTATATTCACGCGGCCTCCGCGACAATCAGCTTGTTCAAGTGAGTGAGCTCCAGCGTGGCGCGCACACCCGGGCTGCAGGCAGCGATGCGCAGTCCGCCCAGCAGCTCCCGATTCAACAGCAGGATGAGCTGCAACCCGGCGGTGTCGAATTCCTGCACTTGCGACAGGTCCAACGAGCTGTTGCCGGCGGCGACTTCAGCGAGCAGTGCCGTCTTGAGATCAGCGGCGCAATACACCGTCATGTCACCGGATACCCGGATCGTCCCGGATTGCGACTCGATCTGAAATTCCATTGCCAGTACCTTCCGGATGTGGGGCCGTTCAGGCCATCACCAGCTTGGAGACCGCCTCGAGCATGACCGCGGGTTGGAAAGGCTTGGTAATCCAGGCCTTCGCGCCGGCGGCCCGGCCCTCCTGCTTCTTGTCTTCACCGGCCTCGGTGGTCAGCATGATGACCGGTGTGAACTTGTAGGCAGGGTGCTTCTTGACCTCCTTGAGGAAGCCGATGCCGTCCAACACGGGCATGTTGACGTCACTGATGATCAGGTGGATGCGCTCGCCACTCAACTGTTTGAGGCCTTCCTGGCCATTGGCAGCCTCGACCACTTCATAACCGGCGCCGCGCAGCGCAATGCCTGCAACAGTCCGCACCGAGGCTGAATCGTCCACCAACAGAATTCGTTTTGCCATGTCTTGATCCGCTCTAGAAAAACGTCACCGCGCTCTGCTCAACTTCCCGCGACTCGATGCCCTGATGATTCTGTTTTTGCTCTTCGGTCGTGTAGGTGCCCAGCATCTGATCGGCATGCTCTTTCGCCAGCTGCGCGGCTTCTTCGGCCGTCGCATACGCTGCCTTGGCCGAGAGCTCGTTCATGCTCGTCACCACCTGCGCCAGGATCTGGCCGACCCGGTCCTGGAATTGCAGGGCTACCAGGGACTCGCAGATTTCCCCCTTGATGGCCGAGCTTTCGACGTGCGACTGTTGTGCCGACGCGGTCAACGCTTGCGTGCTGCTCTCGAAGCGCGCGATCACCGCGCGGATCTTTTCATCTGATGCCTGAACGGCCTGCTCATCGCGAGTCGCCACTTCCTCATTGGTCCTGCCGATCTGCAGGAGGGCCTCATTGATGAGACCGACCTTCTTGGTAATCTGCTTGCCCGTATCGCGGGCCGCGTTGGAGAGAGCTCGTACTTCCGTAGCCACGACCGCGAATCCCTTGCCGCTTTCTCCGGCGTGCGCGGCCTCGATGGCGGCATTCAGGGACAGGATGTTGGTGCGAAAGCCGATCTGATCGACTTCCGTGGCCATCTTGTGCAGCTCCGCGGTGTAGTCCGTCAGCACCCGGATCTGGCCGACGAGCTCATTGCGGCTCTGCTGAATGGCTCTGAGCGAATCGATCACCAGCGCGAGATCGCCCCGGCTGCGCTCGGCTTCGGCGCGGGCGTCCTGTTGTGAGCCAGTTCCGCTCGTGTTGAGGGCCGCCTCGATCCGCTGAACAATCGCCGCAAAGCGCGCGGTCAACGCAACAATGGCGTCTTCGGTCTGCTGGCGGGAAGTCTCGATCTGGCGCGACCAGATGGGTAACAAACTGACGACTCCGTCACTCTCGGGACGCTGCGGCGCACCGTTTTGTGACTCAAAGCTCGTCGTTGTTTCCAATAGGTCGAGAGCGTCGTGCTCAGGCAACTCCATCACGGGCTCTCAACACGACTCGGGACTCCGCCCTGAATTCGATATGCGAGGTGAAAGGACGCCGCGACCCGCAGGCGCAATGATCCGAGGTGCTTGGGACAACTCATGGACCCAAGTATCGTCCGCCAGGCGGTACCCTGAAGTGGACTACTCGACAGTTTATGGAACAGATTCCGACAGTTTGTTGATGTTGCGATGCGTCAGCGTCTGGCGAAGAACACGCTCAGCGCTGCCCACGCCGCCATCAACATCCATTCCAGCGGAACCTGGCCCGGCGTCCGCAGCAGAGGGCCGAAGAAGGCAAAACCCGCCATCAGGAGTGCGCCCGCGAGGCACACGAGGATCGTCGGCAGCCCGCCCGGAACCGAGAATCCCGGTGATTGCGCAAGAGTGCGGCGCAGCTTCAGCAGTACAACGAGCGCGAGCACAACAATCAGGGTGATACAGATGGTCGCCATGTTGATAATAGGAATGAGAGCGCCTTTCCCGAGCAACATCCCGAAGATGCTGAGTAACGTGACCGTAAGGATGGCCGTGCTGGCTTTGTTGCAGGACGGTGGCAACATTCCCGCACCGGCTTGCGCGAGCAGGATGCGGGACGCCATCAGGACCAGGGCGTTCCAGGTTTTTGCGGTGGAGGCGATTGAGACCACGAGAACAACAGACCCGACTAGACCGCCGGGAGTGAGCGCATTGAAAGCCGCGACGGCCGGCAGATGCGCCGCGAGGATCTGCTGCCACGGCAACATGCGGCTGGCCGCGAGAATGATCCCTGAATAAAAGAGCGCGGCCGCCACGATTCCACCGACCATGCTCAACGTTGCGGCGCGCACGCTGACATCGGTCGCCCGTTCTTCAATCACGTACAACGCGGCCTGAAATCCATTCAACAACATGGCGCACTGCGCGAAGATCCAGAATGCACCGCTCGTCCAGGGATGGCCGTCGGCGGGCTGGAACATCGGCCGCAGATTCTGCGCGGAGCCGAATACAAACCCACAAACAATCAGTGCGCCGACGACGGCGAGAAACGTAAATGTCACGACCCGCTGGAAGGCAACCGACGAGCGAACTCCTCGCAGATTCAACACGCAGACCGTCGTGGCACCGATGAGCCCGAGTACGAGGGCATCGCTCGTTACCGGCTCGCCGAGGATGTGGTAGAGCGCCTTCCCCTGTGCCCTGGGCGCCAGCTCGGTGACCAACCATGCGAGCGCGGTGGCCTCGAAGGCGCACAGCGAAACGAGGAAGAGGGTGATGAAGGATCCGACAACAAACCCGGCTGTCCGTCCGAGTCCTTCCAGCGCATACAGGAAATCGCCACCGGCCCTGGGCAGTCGCGCCGCCAGCTCAGCGTAGCAACATCCCACGAGCGCCATGAGTGCGCCGCCCGCGAGCATTGCGAGAAGGGCTCCTCCCGGAGCCGCGCGCCGCAGCCATTCGCCGAGCAGGATGATCCAGCCCGAGCCCACCATGCTGCCAAAGCTCAGCGCAAAGTAGCCGGCGGGGCGGATCACCCGCCGGGAGACGTTCGCTTCGCTTGCCATCGCGCTCCGATCAGAACTGGTACTGCAACGACACTCCAACCGTGCGAGGCGTGTTCACAGCGATGCGCCGCGTAGTGGGCAGGTCGGCGGCAATGGCCACCGGCAGCGCCGTTTCGCCGATCTTATTGAACACGTTGTCCAGATACAAAGACGCCTTCCAGGCTGCCGGGGTCTCGAGTCCGATGCGCAGGTTCAACAGGCCGAACCCATCGTAGTGATAATACGGGCTCTTCCGGTCATACAGAGCGTTCGCACCATCCCGATCGGTAAAGTCGATTCGGGCAAATCCGCTGGTGTTACCGAAGACTGAACGCTCGTATTCACCCGAGACAGCGGCTGTCCATCGAGGAACGTCGGTGAGCCGATCGCCCTGCTTCGCATCCGAACCGGGAATCGCGTTGCCGAGAGTTGCATCCGTATAGCTTCCCGATGCGGTGAAGGTCAGCCCGTCAACGGGCACATAGGCAACTTCCAGCTCGCCACCCTTGCTGCTCGCCTTGCCGAAGTTGGCCGTGATGTTGAATCCGCAACCGAGGACAATCTGCTGTTGGACCGCGCTCCAGTCGATGTAGTAGAGGGCGCCGTTGACGGTCAGCCGCCGATCCAGCCAGCGGGACTTTCCGCCGAGCTCGTAGTTCCACAGATGGTCCGACTCGTACTTCGTGAGCTGGCTCTGGCTCAGGCCCAGTTTTTCCACATCCGGGCCGCAGACATTGGCGGGTGCCGGGTTGTTGGGGCCACCCGGCCGGTAACCCTTCGAGGCAGTGACATAGACCATGTCATCGGCGTTGAATGAATGGGCGAGGGTGACTTTCGGATTGGCACCCGTATCCCGTGACGTGCTGCCGTTGATGCTGTCGCCGCCGTTCAGGACGCCTTCACCCGTCTGCAGAAAAGTCTGGTCGACCCTGAAGCCACGCACGCCGGCAGTGATCTTCACGATATCCGGAATATCGTAGGAGGCTTCGCCGTAGACCGCATATTCGCGAAGGCTGGCATTACGAGTACCGCCGTAGATGGTCTCGCCGCCGAAAGGATCTCCGAAAGCGGCCTGGTACCCCGGTGTGTCGGGAATAGACGAAGACAGAGGCGCCTGGACGTAGTGATAGAACAGGCCGCTGGTGAGTTGGAACGGCCCCTGGAATGTGGAGGTAAAGCGTATTTCCTCAGTCCATTCCTTATTCCGATAGTTGCCGTTCATGGCGACCGGGTATACGGAATTCTGCGGCACCGGGGAGAAGAAGAAATACAGTACGTTGGAAGTATCCTCGTTGATGATGATGTCGCGGTCGTAATAGGACGTCGACGACATCACCTCAAACTGCGGCAAAGTCTCTCGCACCGTGACATTCCCGATCCACGTTTTCTGGCTCGTCGGCTCAGCGGTGTCGCGCGCCTGGATGAGATTGCCGAAGCTTCCTTGCGGAGAATCGAAGTTGTAGGGGCCGCCCAGCCGTTGTTCCTGGAATATCACCGAAGGGGTGATCGACAGGTTGGACGTCGCGTCGATTTTCACAACGGCGCGCACGCCGGAAGTATTCTCGGTGTTGACATTCTTGACCACGCCGGCTGAGGGGTTCACGGCGAGGTAATTGTTCGGGTTGATGTTGTAACGATCGATGAAGCCGTCATTGTGGCGGTAGAAGGCTGAGACTCTGGCCGCGACTGCTGCTGCGATCGGCAGGTTCACAGTACCGGTGGTCTCGATATTCGGGCCACCGCCATCGGTATACGATAGTTGCGATCCCGCCGTGGCGCTGAATCGCGTGGCATCCGGCTGAGTCGTCACGTATTTCACCGTGCCGCCCATTGAGCTCGAACCGTACAAAGTACCTTGTGGACCGCGCAGAACCTCCACGCGCGCCAGGTCGAAAAGAGCGGGGTCCACAACGCCGCGGGCTGACAGTAACGCTGCGTTGCTCGATGCCTGAATCGGCGTGTCATCGAGGTAATAACCCACCGTCGCAGTCGTACCGGCTGTTGAGGAGATGCCTCTCATGATCAGTATGTTCTGACCGGGGCCGGATGACACCACGTTGAGGCCGGGCACCTCACGCGCGAGGTCCTTTAAAGTCGTAATGCCCATTCGCTCGATGCTGGAGTTATCCAGCGCGGTCACGCTCAGCGGAACCGTCTGGAGATTCTCGCTGCGGCGCTGAGCTGTTACGACTACTTCCTGCACGCCAGAGGACGTGCTGTCGTCTGCTGCCATACCCGTGGCGGCGAATGTAGTGCCAAAGAGCGCGGCTGCCAGACCGCGAAATGAGCTGACTCCGACCGACCGCATGTTGTATTTCTCCGACTATCTGTTGAGCACGCCACGGCGCTGTTTTCGAGAGTGTCATCGCCGTGGGACTCGCGTCAAATATTTTTGATATAGCAACAAAAGTTGACAGAGCGGGACCTGCTCGCCACTCTGCGGCGCATGCGCCAGGAAATTGAAGAACTGCTGAGCCGCAGTGCAGCGGCGTGGTCGGCGGGAAACCTCGATGCCTTCATGGAGTGTTACGAGGAATCCCCCGATACCCTGTATCTGTCCGGTAGCCGCTTCGTCAGCGGCTACGAGGCCATCCGAAGCATGTATGCTGAACGCTTCGGTGGAACAATGGGGTCTTTGAAAATCAGCGTGTTAGAGATAAAACCTATAGAAACATCTCATGCGATGCTGGTGGGGAAGTACTCCCTCGGGGTGTACAGCGGGAATTGCCTGTTGGTGTTGCGCAAGACCGCGCGGGGCTGGCGGATCAGCGCCGACCACAGCGCATCCCCTTGAGCCAGTCGGCCACCGAACGTCAAACGGCAATGGCCAAAGCCAAGCGCACTGTTTCGAAGGATTCTCTGCCGATCGCTTCGGCAGTGCGCGCTCGCCGCCGTCGTCTGGGTCTCACCTTGCAGGAGCTCGCTGCCCGGTCGGGCCTGTCCGCACCGTTTCTGTCCCAGGTGGAGCGCAGTCAGACCACTCCGTCGATCACCTCGCTGTTGGCGATTGCGCAGGCACTGCAGGTGGACATTCACTACTTCATCAACCCGCCGCCATCGAGTCAGATCGTCCGCCGCGCAAAGTCACCGGAAGTCATCGACACGGGCTCACCGGTGAAATACGTCCGCCTGAGTGGCGGACATCCGGAGCGCCAGATGGAAGCACTGCTGATGTCGATACCGGCGGGCACGAAGGCACCCGCGGCGGCTCGCGAGGGTGAGGGGTTTTATTACATCCTCGAAGGCGAGCTCAAAATGACGATGGGGAATGAGACGTTCATTCTCGGGCCGGGTGATACGGCCCATTTTGATCAGCGGCACTCGTTTGAAATGTCGAATGCCGGGAAGCGTGTGTTGCGGATGCTGTGGGTGGGGACGCCGGCGATATTTTGAGCAGCGGGCCGACGTTTTACTTGGAGGCCACAATCGTCGAAACTGGCCGATTCACAGTACCAATACCAATGAGGGGATCCACCGATGTCACTCCGAATCAACTCCGTAGCTCCCGATTTTGTGGCTGAGACCACGCAGGGGAAGATTTCTTTCCACGACTGGATCGGTAACGGCTGGGCCATCCTGTTCTCGCATCCCAAGGACTTCACGCCGGTGTGCACCACCGAGTTGGGTTACATGGCCGGGCTGAAGCCGGAATTCGACAAGCGCGGCACCAAGATCATTGGATTGAGCGTGGATCCGGTGGGTAATCATTCCCGTTGGGCCAAGGACATCGAAGAGACGCAGGGCCACGCGGTGAATTACCCCATGATCGGCGATCCCGAGCTGAAGATAGCGACGGCCTACGACATGCTTCCCGAAGGTGCGGGAACGACCTCTGAAGGCCGCACTGCAGTGGACAATGCCACGGTAAGGTCGGTCTTCATCATCGGACCCGATAAGAAGATCAAGGCCATGCTGACGTACCCGATGAGCTCTGGCCGCAACTTCGACGAGGTGCTGCGTCTTTTGGACTCGTGCCAACTGTCCGCGAAGCACTCAGTGGCGACGCCTGTGAACTGGCGTCCCGGTCAGGATGTGATCATTCCCACGAGCGTTTCGGATGAGCAGGCGAAGCAGAAGTATCCGGGCGGCTTCAAGACACTCAAGCCGTATCTGCGGACGGTAGCGCAGCCCAAGGATTGATTGATTCATAATCAGCAGCTGCTCAGGTGGGCAGCCCCCCTGGATTGAAGTAGCTGTCATGGGTGGGAGCCGCTTCAACCAAGGCTGCCGTGGCGCCGGCCAGGCTCGTCAGGATCTCGTTGAGCTTGGCCGGCGGAATGACCTCCACGAGCGGATCGGAGGCGGTGGCCCGGGTGCCCAGTCCGTCGAAGATGTAGAACCAGCTCAGATCGGTAAACAGCTCGCCCTGGCGCGGTCTGATGCGCCCCGTGCCTTCGTATAATTCAATGCGTTCACGCAACGAGTCGGGAATCCGTAGCGAGCGGCAGTTCCGCCAGAACGCGGAGTCTTCGCGCTGCGAGCGATAGTAATGGAGAACGATGAAGTCCCTGATTCGCTCCCATTCTTCCGTGAGCTCGCGATTGTAGGAGTCGATGTTGGCCTGGTCGAAGCGCGTGTCCGGGAAGTGCTCCAACAGATGATAGAGCCCGCTGGCGACCAGGTGAATGCTGGTTGATTCGAGGGGCTCGAGGAACCCGGATGCCAGCCCCAGGGCGATGCAGTTGCGATTCCAGTAGAGTTTGCGTCGGCCGCTCACAAAGCGCAGAAAGCGGGGTTCAGCACTCGGCTGACCGCCTGTCATGCGCAGCAGGTCTTCCAACGCCTCCTCATCGTTGCAATGAGAGCTGCAATACACGTAGCCGTTGCCGGTTCGATTTTGAAGGGGAATGGTCCACTGCCATCCGGCTGCTCGAGCCCGCGATCGGGTGTACGGAGGACGTGGCCCGGTCGTGGCGGTTGGAAATGCCACGGCGCGATCACAGGGCAGCTGCTCCGACCAGTCCACGTAGCCCGTCCCGAGTGCCTCTTCAATGAGTACGCCCCGAAAACCACTGCAATCAATGTAGAGATCAGCGCGCAACTGCGACCCGTCTGTAAAGAGCAGTGCATCGATGAGGCCGCTCGTTGAAAGGGTGGTACCCCTGACAGTCCTTTCGATGCGCGTCACGCCCAGACGCTCTGCGTATGCACGTAAATAGCGCGCCACGAGGATGGCGTCGAAATGAAGGGCGTAGCGGACACCCGAGGTCTCGCCCAGCGCATTGCGATCTGGGAAGCGAAACTTGTTCGAGTTGGCGAGCGCCGCACAGGGACTGAAATCTTCGAATCGCAAGGCGTGGCCACGAGCCTGTGCCGTCTGCCAGCAGTGGTAGAACGGACGGCGGTTGATCGACACTCCGAACGTACCAAAGGGGTGCCAGTAGGTGTGGCCGGGTTGCTTCCAGTCTACAAACTGGATGCCCAACTTGTAGGTTGCCTGGGTATGGCGGACAAAATCCGCCGCATCGATGCTGAGAAACTGCAGCAACTCGATGATGGGCGGAATGGTTGCTTCGCCCACACCCACCGTAGCGATCTCGGGAGATTCAACTACCGTGATGGCAATCCCCGTACCGGACAGCGCGCGAGCCAACATGCTCGCGGCCATCCAGCCGGCAGTGCCGCCACCTGCAATCGCAATGTTCCGGATGCGGGTGTCGGAGCTCAGAGCTTGCCCTTCACACCAAAGAAAAATCGCCGTCCCGTATCATCGTACGTGAAGGGCTCATTTTTCCATTGCAGGTAGGTGTGCTGCTTCGCGTTGGTCAGATTGACCACGGAGGCCACCACGCCCAGATGAGGACCGAAGTCATATCCCACCTGGCCATCCAGCTGTCCGTAGGCCGCTGCGTAGATGGTGTAGTGCGTCTGTACGCCGTTGATGTCCTGGAACGAGAATGCCGAGCCGACGCCGGATGAGTTGACTGCTTCACTGCGCCAGGCATAGGCGAGTCGACCTGAAAACCCGGCGCGTTCAAAGTAGCCGATGAGATTGACGGAGTTCTTGGATACGCCGGGAATCGGCAGGTGCGACGCGAACGAGCTCGATTGGGTGGAGTCGGAGTCCGAGCGCGTGTAGTTCGCCTGGAATCCGAGTCCGTTGCTGAATGCGTATTGTCCGCCCACCTCCAGGCCTTTGATAGTGCCCGTACCCCCATTCACGAGCGAGTCCACATTGGCTGTGGTTCCGCCAACACCGTCGGGCACGAACGTAGGCACGTTTGCCGTCGTAACAAAGTTGTCCACGGCCTTATAGAACCCGCCGATGCTGATCAGACCGCCGGGGGCGAAATAGTCCTCCCAGGCAATGCTGAATTGGGAGGCGCGAAACGGATCGAGCTTCGCATTGCCGGCGTGACCGCCGTCGAACTTGAAGCGCACTTCGCCGTTGGGCCCGTCCGTTGCGCGGGTGAAGTCATATTGCAGGCCACGACCGATGTCGTTGAGGTTCTGGGGAGCAACCACGCGTGCAGCGCCGAGGCGGACCTTCTGAGTCTCCGTTGCATTCAGCACGAAGTTGAGCGATGGCAGGACATCGGTGTAGCTGCGTTTGCTCTCAAACGCGACGTCATTGGCATTCACGCCATTCCAGGACGCCGTGCCCACGAACGTCGAGCCATTGGGATTCGTCTGACCTCCCGCCACCGTGAGGATCGTCTTCACGATCCGCACGCCAAAATTGGCGTGATAGATGTCGGACGGCTCGCCGGCATCCGCCATGATGAAGCCGGAGTAGGTTTTCTCCTGCACATCGTAGGAATTCAGCGGATCCTCGAAAAAAGTCTCCGTGTTGTTGGGGACGCCTGCCTGCCTCCACAGCGTGTTCAAGTACGTGGCTGGGTTTGTCAGTCCGCCGGTGACCGGATTCTTCACACCGATATTGCCCACCGCGAAGTTATGGTACATGAGATACAGGCTGGGATCTGACTGGGGAGTGGAATAGGGGATGGTGGCGTAGCCGGGATCCTGGAAATACAGCCAGGTTCCCGATCCCGGACCCAGACAACAGTTGCCGGCGGCCGAAGCGGCTCCCACCCCGCCGAGCCCATAGGGGTCGACACCACTTTCGAGATAACGGCCATGAACATAGTCGACCTCCCGGTATTGATACCGGCCACCGGCCGAGAGTGTCAGGACACTGCCGGCGCGTGTTTTCAGATTGAATCTGGCCGCATAGTTCTTCTCATCCACCTTGTTGGCCCAGGCCCAGTTCGATTTGAACAGCGTGTACGCCGGATTGGACAGCACATCGGTGTAACCATGGTTATTCGGGTAGGACACCGTGGGCAGACCGGAGTTGCCGCCGTTGTTCCAGGTGAAGGCATACCCGTGGTTGCCATTCGTACAGTTGTTGCTCCCGTTGTTGCAACCGGGCGCCGTCGGTTGGACTGAAGGCGCCGTGCTGCCGAACGCGGCATATGCACCGTGCTCGACATCGGCCTGCGCGGCTTCGTAGTCGCCTGTCGCCTTGGCATATGCCAGGCCGACATCACCGGTCACCCGGCCGTCGCCACCAAACTTCGTATTCAGTTGAAAGTTGTGCGCGGTCGTCCTGTTGCTTTCGAACAATGTGGACGTTTCCGCGCCGTTGGCCACCAGAGTGGCCGATTGGATCACGCCGTTGGAATCAATGGAGTAGGGCTGCGAAGGATCGATTCCCGGAAACGAGGCCGGCGCGCCGGGCGCATTGTTCTCGCCACTGCCGCCTGAGAACCAGGCCTTGTTCGAATACGTCGTGCTCGTTTCTTCTTCACGGATGAAGAAGTAGTTGAATGTGCTCCTGATAGTGTCAGTCCACTGCCACTCCGCCCCTAAAGTGGCGCCCTTGGTCTTGACCTGGTCGAGGATGTCACTGAAGTACGCCAGTTGCGGATCGATGTACGTCCGGCCATTGGGCAGGGTGGTGTTGGTGCTGGCCACCGGACTGCCGACGTAGGAGCCGACGGTGGCGGTGTTGGTGACCAGCCATTGATTGCGGTTCTGGTCCTGGAATTGCTTGTCGTGGGTTTTCTCATCGTCGTAGGAGGCACTGGCGGTCACGGCGAAACTGTCATTGAATTTGAAACCACCGACCAGGGTGGCCACCGGGGTGATGCCACCTTCGGCGTCCGTGGCCTTGGTGCCGCGCAGGTTGCCGCCGAGATTCAAACCCATCTGCTGAGCGAGCGGGGACCGCGTTTTCAGATCGACCTGGCCGCCCAGGCCGCCTTCACGATCGCGGGCCGTCGGATTTTTGATGACGTCAATGCCGCCGATCTCCTCACTCGGAATCCCTTCCAGAGAGGCATATTGAATGTTTCCGCCGCCTCCGGAGCCTTCCCCACTCGAGTAGATTTCCCGACCTGTCAGCAGGATTTCGCCATTCAAGGTAATCAGATTGTTGGCGAGCCCATCAATGAGCACCTGAGTGCCCTTGCCGCCGGAGCGGTTGATGGAAATACCGGGCAGACGTTGCAATGACTCGGAGACGTTCTGATCCGGCATCTTGCCGATATCTTCGGCCGCTACTGATTCAATCGGCTGAATCGAGACGCGTTTGGCATCCAGTGCGGACTGCAGTGAGGCGCGAAAGCCCGTGACGACAACCTCCTGAAGATCTCCTGTCGCGGCCGGCGCCTGGGAAGTTGTTGTTGGAACGCTGGGTGCCTGCGGGGCACCGGCGGGGCCGTCTGTTTGTTGAGCGGCGGTTACGCGGCTGGTTTGTTGAGCGGCGGTTACGCCGCATATCAGGATGGCCGGCAGTGATGTTGCAGCGACTACCGCGGCACGAGCTGCCCGGCGAGCGCGCTTGTGGACTCGATGCGACATAGGTCTCCCTGTATCGGTGATAGAGGGATGACCAGAGTCAAACATACCGGCGAGTCATGTCAGCGCATGACCCACGGCACGAGACACCCCCTATCACGCTCAATCTTTCCGTAGTGAGCAGATGACACCAACAGGCTAAGCCGCTCTGTCAGCGCTGTCAATACTAGAAGGAAGCGGTTGGAGGGTCGGGCCGCGTTCCTTGCGGTATCATGTCCATATCACAATAATCGGTCGCTGGCGCCTCTGAAGTTCGCGTCCGCACCGCCGGGATACTCTGACCCATGACCGGACTCAACCAGCCACACTGCCGAGGCCAATATACTCCGCGATCTGTGTGGAGCGCATGGCTGTTGCCGTCTCTCGTTGTTTTCGCAGCCTCACTGCTGTCAACCGATGGCCTGACCGCGAATCACGAAGGAGGTCATGCCGACGATCGGATCCACTGCGGCACTGACAAGCCGGATGCAGCGATCATTGCTTGCACGCACATCGTCGATGACGAGCGCCTGGAGGAATTCGAACGAGCCACGGCACTGAAAAACCGCGCGTTTCATTATCAGGAGCTGGGCGACCTGGATCATGCGATCGATGACTACACAAAGGTTTTGAGTCGCCCCGAGCAGCGACGTATTCGAGCAAAAACCTATCTCAACCGTGGTCTGATGTACTCCCGCAAGGGCGCTCTGTCGGAGGCTTTGTCCGACTTTACGCAGGCGGCCACCCTCGACCCCAAGTTGGTTTCTGCCTACATCAATCGCGCCTCGATTCTCATGAAGCAGGGAGATGCCGATGGGGCTGTCGCGGACCTCACCCGGGCAACGCAGCTCGAACCCCAATCCGTTTCCATCTATCTGAGTCGTGCCTCCATCTTTGCGCATAGTCGCCGGTACGATCGCGCGATCACCGACTACAGCAGGGCGATCGAAATCGATCCGACCAATCCGCTCACCTGGCGCGATCGGGGCGTCGCTTTCCGGGCCATGGGTGACTATGAGAATGCCGGCAAAGATGCTGCCGAGGCACTGCGGTTGGACCCCAACATGGGGAGTGCCCACCTGGATGTTGGTTTGCGCCTGGAACGGGCGGGCAAGCCCGAGGCGGCACTCGCGCAGTTCAACGAAGCGATCCGGCTGACTCCGAGTGATGCCGATGCGTACCTGGCACGCGCCGATGCCTATGAAAGCAGGGGAGATCGCAACCGGGCCATTGAGGATTTCACCCGCGCCCTGTCATTCAATCCAACACTCGTTGCAGCGTACTCGAATCGAGGCGCGGCCTATCTGCGTGACAAAAACTGGGACCTGGCGATCGCTGACTTTTCAAAGGCGCTGACGCTGGATCCCACCCAATATGCCGCATACCTGAATCGGGGTCAGGCATTCACAGCCAAACACGAACGTGAGCATGCCCTGGCCGACTTCAGCCGCGCGATCGAGCTGAATCCAGCCGCCGCGCAGACCTACCGGTATCGCGGTTTCCTGCGGCAGGAGCTCGGCGACAGCCAAGGTGCGATGGACGACTACGATCGTGCCATCCAGATGAATTCAGAGGATGCTGAGGCGCTCCGCGGTCGAGGGTTTGTCCACCTTCATCTTCATGAGCTGGATGCGGCGATCACCGATCTCACCACCGCCATTATGAAGAACCCCGCCGACGCGCTTGCATATCATCTGCGGGCATCAGCCTGGATGGCAAAAAAGGATCGCGCGGCGGCCGAGATGGATGAGGCGGTGGCCAGGAGATTGAACCCGAAGCATTAGTTACCAGACACGTGAGCCCGTAAACGGGTGGAGTGATCGTCCCCCGGAGAGGCCGGATACGAGCCTCTCCGGGTTCCATCCGCGTCAGCCAATCACTCTAACCCACGGGTCCTTCAGCAGCAGTCGATCAGCCCTGTATTTGGATGCGGCGCGGCCGGGCGCGCTCATCGAGCGGTATCGTAATCTGGAGCACTCCATCCCGCATCTGTGCCTGGAGCTCTTCGGTCTTGAGGCCTTTGGGCAGTGGGATCGTTCGATAGAAGCGCCCATAGCTGCGCTCGATGGACCGATAGCCCTGTTCCCGGCCGCCTTCTTCCCGTTCCTCGCGACGCTCACCCGTAATGGTCAGTCCTTCTGCGGTCAGGTCAATGTTTACATCCTCCTTGCGCACGCCGGGCAGATCTGCGCATACCTGCAGCGCATCGCCGCGTTGCTGCACATCGATTCGGGGCGACCAGACGCTCGGCGCGAACCCGGCGTCCCCGCTCGAGCCCGAAGGAAGGTCCGGGAAGTTCGAGCCGAAAGAGCCGGACCCGAAGCTTCGGAACACCGAGCTCATCATTCGGTCCATCTGTCTCGATAGATCCCACATCAGCTCAAATGGATTGTTGGAAAGTCTCGAGAGCTCCTGATCCCGGGAGCTGGTGATGGAGCGGCCCGTTGCGCCTCGACTCTGTTGCCCGCCTTGCTGCGCCTGCAGTTCCTGGCTACTCCGCGATCCGCCGTTGCCGCCGGATTGGGTTTGCGCTCCGCTCTGTTGTGTTGATTGGGTTGGGTCGTTTGCAGAAGCCATAACGATGCCTCCTGAGTTGCCTTGCGATCGAAGATCACCTAAGCAAACAGTATTCCAGTCCTGACAGGTCCTCCTGCGGCCGGACGTTCGCGCACAACTGTATTGGTCCCCTCGTACTTTATTTCCGCTCCCCGAAATGGAGGTGGCCGGGTGGACCGCCTGCGAAAAGAATACTGCGAACAGGATTGGGCAGCAGACCTGCCAGTGCGCTGAAGGCTGGGTAGAGTGCGCAGCCGAGGGTTGCCGCCAGCCAAGGGGCCAGTCGTGGCGCCAATGCGACTTCGACGACTGCGAAAGTCATCAGCAAGGCAGCGACGGCTCTCATGATCAACTCGACGAACGCGTACCCCGCGACATGACGTCTCATGCCTACACCGCAAACAATGACTACACACGTGGTGCCGCATAGGGCTGCCAGAATTGCTCCGACCAGGCCGTACCTCGGAATCCACAGAAGATTGAGAACGGCAAGCACTGAAATGCCTGCCAGCAGGCTGTGCAGATAGAGCGACTGCCGGTTGAAGGAGTATGCGAGCCGGGATAACGCCACTTCCACACCTTTTACGAAGGCTAGCGCTGCGAACCATGGGAGCAGGGCTACCGCGGGCGCAAACTGTATGCCGAACAGCGGCACGATCAGACACGGCAATAACAGCGATATTCCAGCCGTGAGCCAACCACTCAGCATTATTTCAAGGCCACAGAATTCCCGGACTGCCGCCGAGCGCGTTGCCGCCTGGGAGCTGAGCAACGTACTCAACACCGGGTATGAGGCGGTGCCAAGCAGCGCGAGAGGCACGAGACCGACCTCCACAAATTTGATATCAGTCGCGTAGATTCCGATGGGTTCGTTTCCGAGAAAATACGCAATCATCAGCAGGTCGGTTCGGACGTAGAACTGACTGAGTGTCTGTGCGCCAGCAAAATGGCTCGTCTGCCGCCACGTGTCCTTCCACACACTCCAGCTCAGATTCAGTCGTTGGAAAGCCGCATGGTGTCGACTGTTTTTGAAGGCGAGCAGCAGCAGGACGAGGCCGGCGGCAGGCAAGGGGAGGAGTGCGATCGTTGGTTGGGGTGGCCGGCTGTTGACCCCCATCGCCACCGTCGTCGGAGCCAACGGCGGTGCGACTCCGATGCGCTCATAAAGGCATTCGATCAAGTTGGCCACCTCGGCGCGCCTGGCCACCAGGAGGGCGTCGAGTTTGAGTCGGAACTTCGCATCGCGCACGGCGAGCATGCCGCCTCGGTCCAGTTCATGTCATCGCGATCAGCTTTTGGGCAGCGGCGAGCAGACGGTGAGTGGTCCGCTCGCGGCTGCCTTCTCTCGTTAAACGTTTACGGCTCATGTGCTTGCTGTCGCCAACGAGTGCACGGCGGGCGTTTGCTCGGCTGGCTTCCTTACCCGGAACCAAATGGCATAGAGGGCCGGAAGAAAGAGCAGGGTCAATACGGTGCCGGCGGCTGTGCCGCCGATCAGCGTGCACGCCATCGATCCCCAAAATACAGAGGTTGTGAGCGGAATGAATGCCAGCACTGCCGCCAGCGCTGTGAGGAGAACCGGCCGCGCGCGCTGCACAGTGGCTTCGACGACCGCATGATACGGATCCAGACCCTGGGCCTCATTCGTGTGGATCTGGCCAATGAGGATCAAGGTATTGCGCATCAGAATACCCGACAGTCCAATGAGTCCGAGGATGGCATTGAAGCCGAAGGGCTGATGCAGGAGGAGCAGAATCGGGACCGCACCGACGAGGCCCAGCGGTGCGGTGAGGAACACCATGGTCATCGCCGACAGCGAGCGTGTCTGCAGGACCAACACCAGCAGAGTCAGGAGCAGCATGATCGGAAAGACAGGCAACAACGCCGAGTTTGCCTTGGATGAATCCTCGATGTTGCCGCCGGTCTCGATTCGATAACCGTTCGGCAAACGCGCGATGATCGGCGCGAGCGCTTTCTCGATCTCCATGGAGACTTCGGGCGGCTGCAGGCTGTCATCGAAGTCGGATTGCACCGTGATGGTCGGCGTACGGTCGCGCCGTCTGAGGATGGGATCCTCGGGACGAATTTCGACATGACCGATCTGGCTCAAGGGCACTACGCGCCCGCTGCGGCTCGTCAGGGTCAACTCGCCGAGTCGTGCGGGGTCGAGGCGCTGCGGGCCTGCGCTACGAGCCACCACTTCCACCGTACGGACGTCCTCACGTACTTGAGTGATGGGCGCACCAGTCAACAGGAACTGAAGCTGTTCGCCCGCATCGCGCGAGCTCAGCCCCATCAGCTGCAGGCGGTCCTGGTCCAGTACGAAATGAACCGTAGGGGTGCGCTCGCCCCAATCCTGGTTCACCTGGCGGGTGTGGGAATTGGCCCGCATGACCGTTTGGACCTGGTCGGCAAGGGTACGCAGCTGATCGGGGTCGGGGCCCGTGACACGGAAGTTGACCAGGTAGCGGGGAAAAGGGCCAAAGATCAACTGTGAGACACGCACGCGGGCCTCCGGCGCCAGTCCCTGGGCGATCCGCTCGCGCAGCCGCCACTTGAGTTGATCGCGCGCCCGCGCATCCGGAGTGAGGATAATCAGTTTCGCGAACGCGGGATCCGGCAACTCGGGGTTGTAGGAAAAGAAGAAGCGGGGTGCACCCTGACCTATGTAAGCCGTCACGATCTTCGCCTCAGGTTGTTTGCGCACCCATTGTTCGACTTTGATAGTGGCGGCTGTCGTTGCTTCGATGCTGGTGCCTTCCGGCATCTGCACTTCGACCAGGACCTCGGGCCGATCGGAGCTCGGGAAGAACTGTTGCTTCACCAAACCCATTCCGAGTCCCGCCAGCAGAAACACCGCGACCACCATGGCAGCGACCTTGAACTTGTGGTCCACGGCCCAGGAGATGAGCCCACGCAGTCGCTGGTAGCGCGGTGTTGAATAGATCGCGGCGTGGCCGCCCGGCACGGGCGCGATGTCGGGGAGCAGCTTGACACCCAGATAAGGTGTGAAGGCGACGGCCACCAGCCAGGAGACGATCAGAGCGAAGCCCACGATCCAGAAAATGTTGCCTGCATACTCTCCGGCCGTCGATCGGGCGAACCCCACCGGGGTGAACCCAATGATCGTGACCAATGTCCCCGAGAGCATCGGAGCTGCCGTGTGACTCCAGGCGTAGCCGGCGGCTTTCACCCGTTCAACACCCTCCTCGAGCTTCACCACCATCGTTTCGATCGCGATGATCGCATCATCGACCAGGAGTCCGAGGCCGATGATGAGCGCGCCGAGGGTAATCCGGTCGAAGACGCGGCCGGTGAGGAGCATGAGGACAAACACCGCAGCAAGTGTCAACGGAACGGCCGCAGCCACGACGACACCGACGCGCCAGCCGAGGCTGATCAGACATACGATCATGATGACGGCAAGGGCGACGAAGAACTTCAACATGAACTCGCCGACGGCCTCCCGGATGTTTACCTCCTGATCAACCACCTTAGTGAAGCGCACACCCGCAGGCAGCGCGCGCGCGATCTGCCTCTCTTCCGCATTCAGCGCTTGACCCAGATCCAATCCGTTCCAACCGTCCTGCATCACGACGCCGAGTACGAGGGCGGCCTCGCCATCGTGACGAATCAGGAAGGTCGCCGGGTCTTCGTAACCGCGTTTGACGTCGGCGATGTCGCTGAGTCTGAGCGTACGCCCGCCGGCGGTGATCGGCGTATTGCGGATCTTCTGCAAATCATCGTACGCGCCATCGAGGCGTACGAACACCTGCGGCCCGTTCGTATCGATCGAGCCGGCCGGAGTTACGGCGTTTTGACGTTGGAGCGCGTCAAAAATGTCTCTCGGAGTGACACCGAGATTCGCCAGCCGGGCATAGGAGAAGTCAACGAAGATGCGCTCAGGGCGCTCGCCCTGAATGTTGACCTTTTTTACGCCCGGGACGTGAAGAAGGCGCTGCCGGAGTGTCTCCGCTTCGCGGGTGAGCTGTCGAGGCGGCATGCCGCGAGCCTCGAGGGCATACACGGCGAAGATAACATCCGAGTACTCGTCGTTGACGAACGGGCCCAGCACGCCGGTGGGAAGTTTGGAGGCCTCATCGCCGAGTTTCTTGCGCGCCTGGTAGAATTCCTCGGCAACCGCCGGGGCCGGGGTCTTGTCGCTCAGCGTGACCATCATTACCGCGATGCCCGGGCGCGTGAAGGTCTCGACCCGATCGTACCAACGCAACTCCTGTACTCGCTTCTCGAGCGGCTCGGCGACGAGGTCTTGCATCTCCTGCGCCGTCGCTCCGGGCCACACGGCGGTGACCGCCAGAGTCTTGATCAGGAAAGAAGGATCCTCGGCTCGACCGAGGCGCAGGAACGCGTACGTACCCGAGAGGATGATGGCGACGATCAAAAAGAGGGTGATCGCTCGCTCGCGGACGGCTAGCGCAGACAGGTTGAACCGACTCATGTTATTTACTCTCGCGCGACGCGCGCTTCAGCCACTTGGACACGCTGTTTTTCGTGTAGGAAATGTCCGCCGACGGCGATGATGGGATCTCCAATGTGTATTCCGCCACTCACGATGGCGCGCTCACCGTCCAATCGGATGAGGCTGACCAATCGGTACGATACGGACGAGGAGGGGCGATCCAGCAGCCACACACCCGGGCCCCGGCCCTCGTCGTCGATCGCTCCAAGTGGAACTGAGAGGGCGTCTGCCTGCTCCGGCTCGTTGAGGTAGACGGTTACGGTGGCCCCGAGCGGCGCACTCGCCGCTGCTCCATCCAACACATAGCGGGCCTCAAACGTCCGCGTCAGCGGATCGGCGGCGTCGGACAGCTGCCGGAGGCGTGCCGGATATCGCGTAGCCGAATCGGAATCTGCTCCATAGAGGATCGCCTGAGCGGCCGAGCCCAGCGCGGGGCGCAAGGTCTCAGGCAGGTTGATCGCCGCCTCGCGTGCTGCGGTTCGTGCCACACGGACCACGACCTGTCCGGCGGATACAAATTGGCCTGGCTCCGCCAGGGTCTCCATCACGGTACCGTCGGCATCCGCCACGAGTGTAGCGTAGGCACCTTCGTTCTGAACGACGCTGAGCTGCGCTTCGGCAGCTGACAGCAGGGCTCGTGCGCTGTCTGAGGCCGCCTTGACTTGGTCGTAGGCCGATTGGGACACGGCGCCCGTTGACACCAGGCCACTGTAGCGCGCTTCTTCAGCGGCGGCCTGCTGCCAGCGAGCTCGCGCCGCATCCACATTACCAACCTGACTCGTGATGGCGTGCGTGTAGTCTGTTCGGTCCAGGCGCAGGAGCGGCTGGCCCTGGTGTACCGCCTGGCCACTGTCAACCAGGCGCTCCATGACTTTGCCGGCCACGCGAAAGCCCAGATTACTTTGGACGCGGGCGGATACGACGCCCGTGAACGCGCGCGCACCGGCCCCGGCGGGCTGCGCCGGAGCGACTTCCACGAGCTGGGGTGCCGTTCTCGGGTCCTGCGCGGATGAGCGTGTGCAGGCTGTGAGGCTCATCGTCGCCGCCCAGACACCGACGGTGAGGGCGAGAGTTCTAACTCCAGACATCGTTGTGCTCCCAAGAGAAATATTTGAGTGACTCCTTCGCATGAGATGTCACCATCCGCCGCCCAGCGCTCGGAATGTTCCTACCGCGGCTCTGGCGGAATCGGCGCGTGTGCGCTCGAGTTCGTCCTGGGCGCTGAGCAGTTGGCGATCGGCATCGAGAACATCGGTCAGTGCGATCACGCCGCCCTGGTAGGCTTCTTGCGAGGCATCTCGCGCCCGCTTCAATGCGCCGACCTCGGTGAGCAGCTCCTGGTTGTGGGCCTCGAGTTGCACCAGGGAGGTAAAAGCGTTTTCAACCTCTTCGGCCGCGCGCAATACCGCTTGTTGATAGCGGGCGAGAGCTTCGGCACTGGCGCCCTTGGCCTGCGCCACTTCGGCGGCCACTTTGCCGAAATCAAACACGCGCCAACGCAGTCCCGCGATGCCCTGCGGTTGGAACGTCGCGGCTTTGAACAGATCGCCCGGTACCGAGCTCTCGTATCCGAGGACCCCCGCGAGTGAAATCTTCGGATAATAGTCGGCGAGCGCCTGGTCGATCCGGGCATTGGACGCTGCCAGACGCCGCTCAGCAGCGATTACATCCGGCCGACGGCGCAGCACTTCGAGCGGTCTGTCCTGGGCTGACACACTCGGCACGGACGGGATATCGTTTGGCGCCTGCAGTTCCGGCGCGGAAGCTCCCGGCTGCATTCCCAACAGGACATCCAGTCGGTTCATCTGCGCCTCCAGGTCGATCCGCAGCGGCTGAAGAGAGGCGCGGGCCTGTGACAACAGTGCTTCGGCTTGTGCGACCTCGCGTACCGCGGCCAGCCCGCGACTGAATCTCAGGCGGACGAGCTCCAGCAGGTGCTCGTCGGTGACGACCTGTTGCTCGGCAACTGCGATGCGCGCTTGATCTCCCCGGATACGCAAATACGCGTCCGCGGCATCCGCGGTCACTGAAATCCGTGTGCCGACCTGCTGAGCGATGGCTGCGTCCGCTTCGGCCGAGGCGGCCTCTTTGCCGCGGCGCAGACCGCCGAACAGATCCAACTCCCAGCTCGCCCCCAGGCCCGCATCGTAGATCGATTGATTGCGGTTGAACCCGGGCAGGTGGCTGGCGATCTGACCGGTCGGGCTCTCCAGGGACTGGTGGATCCGCGCCGCCTGGCCGTTCAGATCGAGGGTGGGCAGAAGCTGCGCGCCGGCTTCGCGGGCGGCAGCCCGAGCCTGCTGCACTCGCGCCAGTGCCGCCGCCAGATCGAGATTCTGGTCACGTGCCCGCAACACGATGCGCGAGAGTATCGGGTCGTTGAAGCCCTCCCACCAGGTCTCGAGCGCGGGCGCGGGGGCGCTGGTCGGACGCGCCTCCACCCTGGCGGCGTTGTGGAAGTTCCCGAGCGTCGTTGCAGGCTTTCGATAAGACGGGCCAACAGCGCAACCTGACAGGTACAACTGCAACAGGAGGCTGACCGATGTGAGGGCGGCCAGGCGCGGCCGCACAACACCGGCTCGATCCGAGACAAACCTCATGGGGCCCCCTTGTTCGTACAAACGCGAGCAGCGATGGCATGCCATACCGAAGTCGAGCGATCAGTTCGTATCCATAACGCATGTATATACATGTGAATGGCCGACATATTTGCAGGTCCGAATCCGTCTATGCGTTGTCGAGACATGAGCGGGTCCAACTCGCACAGAGCGTGCTGGCGGCGAGGTACGAGGCGCTCTTCAGGGCTTCCGCTTGCGCTCGTCCCAGGCGTTTCTCGAAGGCTTCCTGCGCGGCCTCCCAGCGAGGTGTCAGCTGCCTCACCAGCGATTGCCCCTGGGCACTGAGAGCCCAGCGGCGCTGTCGGCGATCCACGCCTACGGTATCGCTTGCAAGCCCGGCCTTTTTGATCAGTGCCAACGTCCGCGTGGCCGTGGTCTGATCAATACCCAGAGCCTCCGCCAGTTCCGTTGTGCTCAGGTTGGGTGCCGAGTCGAGAAGCTGCAACGCCGTGTATTGCGTCGCATGAAGACCACTGTCGGCCAGCATCTGCTCGTAGAGCACCGTGATCGCCCGGGCGGCTTGCCGAACCGTTGCGCAGTAGCAGGGGAGGGGCTGTAGTTTCATGTATCGTATTATGCATGTATATACATGTGAGCGTCAAGCGCCAAAAACCATCCTGCCAACCTGCATCGCACATTTCCCGGCAGCCCAGCCTCCGTCAGGACCACGACCAACCGGAAGGAGGGCGCCGGAAAATATCAGCCCTGAGTCCGTGCAGGGTGTTGGCTCACTGAGATTTCCGCAACTGCGCACAACCGGCGCCCTGCGCTCCTTCCCGGTTGTCCAGGTAGCACAATTTGATCTCGGTCGCCGACTTGATCTCCATGCTGCCGCGGCCGCCGGCGTCCACGCAATTCCACATGGACTCACTGATCTGTGCGCAAACAAATGTATGTTTGAAATCGCCTGCGCTCCAGATTCCCACCGCAAGGCCGTTCTTCTGAGTCTCGATATTGAGCTGCAAGGTGGCTTCTACAAACCTCGGCGCCCGGATTTTCTTGGCTTCTTCGCCTTGCCAGCCAAATGGACCGGGCTGCAGTGGGATCTCGACCTGGACCCCGTTGAATGTTCCAACCCACTTGCCGGTCAAGTCTGTATCGGCGCGCGCAGGGATGCTTGCGACGACCGCCAAGAGCGCGCCCAGTAACATAGAGCTGTTGTTTCGCACGTTAACGTCCTCGCTTTGACAAAGAGCCATGAGACCGGAGTATGGACAAACTCGCGCTACAGGTCCAGACGATTCCAGGTTTATTGTTTGTGTTGTTATAACACATGTGTATGCATGCATTACGGATTGGCCACGCTCATGACAACAGGTGCAAAAAGGATCCTGACCGGCCTCGCCCTCGGGCCGCTGTTGATAATTGTTCCCCGAACGCCCCGCGCGCGTGCACCGGCTTGCTCTTCTGTCGTGCCTCAGGCATGGGCCGCGGTTGCGGGCACGAGCAAGGTCATGCCGAGGAGGGTGGAGCGACCATCCTTCATTACGATGATGGGGGTAGGCCTTGACATCGCATGTATATACATGTAGGGTACTCCCACGATGACTCAGATGCCCCTACAAGCCCTGCCTTGCTATTGCGCGACCCTGCGTCAGGCGGCCCGCGCGGCCACGGCGCTGTACGAGGAGGTGCTGGGCGATAGCGGGGTTCCGCTGACTCAGTTCACGGCGTTGCAGGTGATGGTGAGGGCTCCGGATCGGACGACCACGGAGCTGGCAGAGCTCATCGGGATCGACCAGACGACGGCGACGCGGACATTGGCTCACATCAAGAAGGCGGGTTGGGCACGGACCCGCCCGGGTGAGGACGGACGCGAGCGGCGCTGGGTTCTGAGCGCGGAGGGCGAGCGGACGGTGCGCAAGCTCACGACGAAGTGGGAAAAGGCTCAAGCGGCCTTCGAGGCGCACCTCGGCTCCGCGGAGGCCGCTGCATTGAAGCAGGCGGCCTTCCTCGCTGCGCGAAAATTGGCTTCGAGATAATTGTTTTTTTGGTTCATATGCATGTATATACATGCAACAGATAAATCGTAATTACTCAACTTGGAAAGTCAGGAGAGAATCATGAACAAGCTGCAATTGACCAACACTCGCACATGGCTCGTGGTACCGGCGTTCGCCGCGTTGGCCGCGTATGCGCAGGCCTCCCAGGCAGCCGACAGCTTCGCTGATGCACAAAATCAGGTACGCGCCGTGCTGCAAGGCACAACCTCACCCATGGACTCGAGCCGGACAGTCCCCGCCGCGGTGACCTCCCGCGTTGCGGACGTTCAGGAGCTTGCGCGGCAGACCCTGCTGGGTAACCATAACTCGAATACCGGTGCGCAGATGACCGACGGGTCACTGGCGACTGCGAGCGCGCGGGTTTCCGGGGATGTGCAGAAACAGACTCAGCAGATCGTTCTGGGTCGCGCTGCCTCATGAGCCAGGCAGCTCAAATCCCGCGCCGCGAGTTCCGCGGGCGCGGGACCCCGTGGGAGTGCTCTATCAGCGGAGTTCTGCCAACATGAAGACCGAAACGATCGCTCTGATCGCACTCGCATGCCTCGTTGCACCGGTGCTCGTCTCTTACGTCGTTGAAGCGCTCCGCCGCCGCCCGACACTTCCCGCCCAAGCTGCCTGGGGCCCCGGTGTCACAATCGACTATGCGAATATCGGTGGCCTGCGGGTGAGATACCTGAAGACCGGTCGCGGGCCCAACCTGGTGTTGCTCCACACGCTGCGTACGCAGCTCGAAATCTTCCAGAAAATCATCCCCAAGCTGGCCGAGCAATTCACGGTCTATGCCTACGACTATCCGGGCCACGGCTGGTCCGATATTCCCAATGCCGAGTATGCACCGGAGGACTTCTACCAATGGACCGAGGCCTTCCTGGAGGCGTTTGATGTCAAGGAGGCGTGCGTGGTCGGCGTCTCGATCGGCGGTACGATCGCGCTCGTTCTCGCCGCACGGCAGAATCCGCGGGTCGCACGCGTGATTGCGATCAATCCGTATGACTATCCGCCCGCCGGTGGCATTCGCAGCAGCTCACTGATGGCGCGGCTCATTCTGGGGCCGGCCGGAGTACCGATACTGGGCCCAACACTGATGCGGCTGCGGAACAGATTCGTTTCCGACACGATTATGGCCGGCGGGGTTGTCTCCGCCGACGCGTTGTCGCCGCAGCTCAGAGCGGAGCTCTACGAAGTGGGCGAGCGCCGTGGCCACTACCAGGGATTTCTGCGGCTGCTCTCTCATGAGCGGCGATGGGCGGAGGCGCGAAACCTGTACCCGCGGATCAAAGTTCCAACACTCCTCATATATGGCGAGCAGGACTGGGCACCGCGCGCACAGCGCGAGCGAACCGGCGGGTTGATCCCTGGAGTCGTGGTGAAGACCGTCCGCGATGGCGGTCATTTCCTCACACTGGATCGGCCCACGGAGCTGACCGACCTCATTGTTGGATTCCCGGAGCGCCCCGGCCGTCCGGGGCCGTAACCCGAGGCCGCGCTCCGCCGCCGATGGCGCTCGAACAGCAGCGAACGTCCTTCGGCCGGGCCCACATCGGTTGTCGGATGGTCCGATCGCCAGGTTGGTTTCGGTCCCGTGATATACGAGGCATTTGGATCCTAGCTCGGCGGGTAGTCCCACCAGACGGATATGGGCGCAGCTCGTTCAGCGGAGTCCGGTTCCATCCATGAAGGCACTCGTCCATTTGCGATTGAGGCGGACGTTACAGACGGCGGCGTCACCAGATACAGCGTTCGCGTCACCACGGCGGCTCGGCGATCGGAACTTCCCGCCGAAACCATCTCCCTTTCCTGTTCCATATTGAATCTCTCTACGCCGATACCGTGGGCACAACCGCTACGGTTCGATCGGCGAGCAAGATCCTAACCGCGTCTCGCGTCCAGGCATCATCGATAACGTTCAGACTGGTTGGAAAAACCGTCAACGAGAGACGACAAGTGTGGCAATTGTCCGACGCTGTCTGCCGTGGAGCGTCCATTTCAATGCATCGCAGCGATGATCGCGCGCTTTGATGCCTGCAAAGTGGAGATGACTCTCGGCGATCGACGGCAGCATTGCAGGTCATGCCGTCACGTACGTAGCCGAACAGGAAGGCTTCTGCTCGTCTCCTGCAACCTGCACTGTTGGGTACTTACACGCATTGGCATTTAGTCGCATCCTGATGCCGACGCTTGAAGTCGCAGGAAGGACATTGCCGCGTCCTGGGCGCGGCCCGCGATTTCGCGGGGGCTCGGGCGCTCGGCAACACCGAGCAACAAGTTGACCATCCAATCACGCCAGAGCAGGGCGTTGAACTGCTCGGCAAGCTCGACGGGGCGACCGCTGAGCAGGCCCGACTCCTGAGCCTGGGGCATGATCTTACGCAAGGCACCGCGGGTGGTTTCGCGTCCGATCGAGTTGAGCGTCTGTGCTACTTCAGGCGCGCGAACTGCCTCGGCAATGGCCAGTCGGAATACCGCGACGACTTCGGGATCGGTGACCTCGCGAAG